>Ga0114932_10000097_pt1 | contig 96873 bp, 69 predicted proteins | sample 2SBtaG_2_FD_87286 | JGI IMG/M metagenome (GOLD analysis project Ga0114932, IMG submission 87286) | Deep subsurface microbial communities from Kolumbo volcano to uncover new lineages of life (NeLLi) - 2SBTROV12_ACTIVE470 metaG | ecosystem: Environmental > Aquatic > Marine > Volcanic ...
GGGTTCCGTGAGCGACGACCAGTCCACGGCCGACGAGCTCGCCGTCTCGTGGTCGTCGAGCGTCGACGGGGTGCTCCACGAAGCCCCCCCCGACAGCTCCGGACGGACAGCGTTCTCCACCGCCGACCTCCGTGCCGGCACCCACGCCATCTCGCTCACCGTCACCGACACCGACGGGCTCTACGCCACCGACTCCCTCACCCTGACCGTGAACGGGCTGCCCGGTGCGCCCGTGATCTCCTTGGCCCCCTCCAATCCCACGAGCGACGACAGCCTGAGCGTCGCCATCGACACGGCGGCCAGCGATCCGGAAGGCGATCCCATCACCTACAGCTATGCCTGGTTCGTCGGAGGAACCGCCTCGTCCGCGTCGACCACCGCCACGCTCCCGGCCTCGGCCACCGCCAGGGACGACACGTGGCGCGTCGACGTCACCCCGAACGACGGCTCCGGTGACGGGACCGCAGGCAGTGCCGAGGTCACCATCGGCAACAGCGCGCCCACCGTGTCCAGCGTCACGCTGTCACCGGATCCAGCCGGCACCGACGACACCCTGAGCTGCACGCCCGCCACGGCGTCCGATGCCGACGGCGACACGGTCGCGTACGCCTACGCATGGGACGTCAGCGGCTCCGACCCGGGAGCGACCACCTCCAGCCTCTCCGACGAGCACCACGAGCGCGGCGACACGGTCACCTGCACCGTCACGCCGACCGACGGCACCGACGACGGCGCGGCGGTCGCCTCGAACACCGTCACGGTGGCGAACACCGCACCGTCGGTGTCCGAGGTCGCGCTGTCGCCCGATCCGGCCTACGCCGGTGAGACCTTGAGCTGCAGCTGGGCCTTCGACGACGCCGACGGCGACAGCGACCAGTCCACCGCTTCCTGGGCGGTGGGAGGCGCCACGGTCGCCAGCGGCACCAGCTACAGCGGCAGCTTCGTCCGCGGAGACGTGGTGGCCTGCACCGTCACACCCGACGATGGCAGCGACACCGGCAGCGACGTGTCCGCCAGCCTCACCATCGCGAACACCGCACCCAGCATCACCTCGGTGAGCATCTCGCCCAACCCCGCCGACGCCGCCGACACCCTCACGTGCACCTACAGCGGCTTCAGCGACGTCGACGGCGACAGCGATGCGTCCCTGGTGACCTGGAGCGTCGATGGCAGCACGGTCGGCACCGGCACCACGCTGGCGAGCGGCTTCGCAAAGGACGACGTGGTCACCTGCACGGTCACGCCGAGCGACGGGCTCGACGACGGCACCACACGTTCGGCGAGCCTGACCATCGACAACAACGCGCCGAGCATCGGCTCGGTCAGCATCAGCCCCTCGGCCGCCTACACCGACGACACCCTCGTCGCCTCCGCGTCCGCCACCGACGCCGATGGCGACGGTGTGGACGTGGACTACGACTGGTACGTCGAGGGAAGCTGGGTGGCGGTGGGGTCCAGCCTCGACGGGGCGGTCTACTTCGAGAAGGACGAGACCGTGTACGTCGTGGCCACCCCCAACGACGGCGAGGACACCGGAGCGAGCGCCACGTCTTCGAGCGTCACCGTGCTCAACTCGCCGCCGAGCGCACCGGTCATCGCCATCGACCCGAGCGATCCGGTGGCGGAGGTCGACGACCTGTGGTGCGAGCTCGTCACCGAGAGCACGGACGCCGACGGCGACGACATCGACTACGCCTTCGACTGGGAGGTGGAAGGGAGCGCCTACCCCAGCGGCGACAGCGCAGAGCTCGGGCCGGACACCACCGAGTGGAGCGACGACACCGTGCCCGCCGAGGACCTGTTCGAGGACGAGACCTGGACGTGCACCGTGTACCCTCACGACGGCGACACGTACGGAGACCCCGACGTCGACTCCGTCACGGTCGGCGCCGAGTCCGAGGACTCGTACTCCGGTTCCTGGTCGGTGTGGCCGAGCGTGTCGTACAGCTGCGCCTACGGGCTCGTGAGCGTCAGCGTGTCCACGCTCTCGGTGGTCGACAGCTACCCGAGCATCATCGTCAGCGGTGGCGGCAGCCAGCCGGGCACCATGACCGGTAGCTTCACGGCGACCGACACCTTCACCGCGTCGAGCACCTTGCCGGGCACGTGCACCGAGACCTACACCCTCAGCGGCACCTTCACCGACACCGTCACCTTCTCGGGCACCCTGTCGGCCTCCTACAGCGGCGGTCTGTGGTGCTTCGACTGCACCAACCAGAGCTTCTCCGTGACCGCCACGCGGTGACTCCGTTAGACCCGCCGGGAGGGGGAGCATGAAGCAGACCCGCTGGGGCCGGATCGCCGTCCTGGTGCACGGCTTCAACCAGGCCGTGGACACACCGTCCCGGATCCCCCAGCACATCTGCCAAGGCATCGCGGAAGCCTTCGGCTGCGGCGCCGTGCTGGTCCTGCAGTCGGAGTTCGACCCCGAGCTCTACCCCACCGCGGCCATCGCTCACGTCGACCCCGAGCACTTGGAGATGGTCGAGAAGGTGCTGGCGGCGGAGCCCGTTCGCGCTGGCACCGGCATCGCCGGCGGCGTGCTCGCGACAGGCGAGCCGATCCTGGTGTCGGTCCTCGATCCCGCGGCGCTCGTCGAGCATGCGCGCCCGGAATACCGCCAGCTCGCCCGGGAGATGCCCACCTTCAGCGTTGCCTCTGCCCCGGTGCGCGCCGGCGAGCTGGTGCTCGGCGCGCTGACCATCTTCTCCAACCGATCCGAGCTGCGGTTCGACGAGGGCGACCTGCAGGAGCTCGGCGTGCTCGCCGACCATGCCGGCCTGGCGCTCCGCAACGCCGAGCTGGTGCGCGCCCTGCGCGACGAGTTGGCCCAACGAAGCGCGCTGGAGGCCCAGAGGCGCGAGCTGGAGACCCGCATGCAGGAGGCGCAGCGGGTCGAGAGCCTGGGCGCGCTCGCAAGTGGTGTGGCCCACGACTTCAACAACCTGCTGGTCGGCATCCTCGGCAACGCATCGCTCGCCTTGCTGGAGCTCCCCCCCGAGGCGTCCGCCCGCAACACCGTGGGCGCGATCGAGCTGGCCGCCCGCCGCGCGGCCGACCTGACCAAGCAGATGCTCGCCTACTCCGGACACGGGCGCTTCGTGATCGACCGGATCGACCTGTCCAGCGTGGTGCGGGAGATGGGCCACCTGGTGCGCGCGGCGCTCCCGTCGCATGCGGCCTTGAAGCTGACCCTAGGCGACGACCTGCCCCTGGTGGACGCCGACGCCACCCAGGTCCGCCAGGTCATCCTCAACCTCGCCACCAACGCCAGCGAGGCGATGGACCACGCCGGCCTGGTCGCCATCCGCACCGGCACGACCCGGGTGGACGCCACCTACCTGGCGCGGTGCGTCGGCGACCTCGACCTGCCCATTGGCACCTACGCCCACGTCGAGGTCTCCGACAACGGCCGCGGCATGGACAGCGCCACCCAAGCCCGGATCTTCGACCCCTTCTTCACCACGCAGGAGACCGGTCGAGGGCTCGGTCTGGCAGCGGTGCGCGGCATCGCACGGGGGCATCGGGGCATGCTGAAGGTCACCTCGGAACCAGGGCGTGGCACCACGGTGAAGCTCCTGCTGCCCCCGGCCGGAGGTGTCACGGACACCGCTGATCCCGAGGCGGGATCGAGCGACAAGGTGGTCCTGGTGGCGGACGACGAGGAGACGGTGCGCGTCGTCGCGACCAAGGCCCTGGAGCTCCGCGGCTACCGCGTCCTCACCGCGCAGGACGGCCTGGACGCGGTGCAGCTCTTCGAGCGCCGCAGCGGCGAGATCGACCTGGTCATCCTCGACCTGACGATGCCCAGGATGGATGGCGCCACCGCCTTCGCCGAGCTTCGGCGACGGGACCCGAAGGTCAAGGTGCTCCTGTGCAGCGGCTACTCGGAGACCGACGTGACGCACCGCTTCGCCGGCAAGGGGCTCGCCGGCTTCCTCCAGAAGCCCTGGTCGGCGGCCGACCTCCTGCACCGGGTCGAGGAAGCGCTCAGCCGGTCGAATCGGTAGAGCCCCCAGCGCTGGCGTGTTGCTCGGCCAGATCCGCGAGGGACTCCGATCGAGGAAACTGCTGGAGCGCGTTGGACAACCTGCGCTCGGCCTCCTCCCACAGACCAGCCTCCAGCAGCCGCTCGATGGCCGCCGCCTCACCCTCCGCCGTCGTGGGCACCCGCTTTTCGATGCGCCGCTCCAGGCGGCGAACGTCGGTTCGACGGCGACCCGTGGCCCGCAGTCCGGCCAGGGCGGCCTGGGCCAGCTTCGGCACCCGCCGACGGTGCGCCTCCTCAGCCAGCACGATCCAATGCACGGGACTGGACGCCGCGGCCAGCGCCGCCTGACGAGCCGCGGCCCGATCGGCGGCCGGCGCCTCCGCCGCCGCTGCGACGAGCTTGCGGAGCTTGCGCTGCCGCTCCACCTTCAGGAAGAAGGGCAGCGCTGCGAGCGCGACCAACAAGCCCGCCATGGCGAGCACGAAGGGCGAAGGCGACAGGCCCAGCAAGGCCAGCAGAGCGCCCAGCGCTTCCCCGATGCCGTCGAGCCGACCCATCGGCCGCTCCTACCGCGTCCGAAGCAGCGTGGCCCGCGGGGTGTGGCGGCTCCAGACCAGCAGCTCGCCGAGGCCGTCGCGATCGAAGTCATGCACCAGGAGCTGGGCATCCGGGGGCAAGCTCAGGTCGGCGACGAAGCTGGGTTGGCGCGCCAGACCGATGCCCTCGCTGGCAAAGACCTCCACACCGTCGTCGGTGCCGAGCACGAGATCCGGGCGCCCGTCGCCCGTGAGATCCTCCTGCAGCTCGAACAGCAGGGCGTCGGTGGCCTCGATGCCGAGATCGACGTCGATCACGTGCTGCGCTGGTCCGAAGACACCGTCCATCTCGAGCACGCTGACCTCGATGGTCACCTCGCGCGCCACCAGGGCCTTCACGATGTTGGCCACGTTCACGTCGACCAGGGGAAGCACGAGGTCCTGGTCGCCGTCCTGATCGGCGTCGAGCAGGAAGGGGTCTGCTGCCTGCGCGTCGAAGCGGCGCACCTGCGCGCTCCCGAAGCCCGAGCCGGTGCCCGGGTAGAACAGCAGCTCGGAGGTCGAGCCGAACCAGCTCCCCGCCAGCACGCTGCGCATCAGCGTGAGGTCCGCCCGGCCGTCGCCGTTGACGTCCTCCAGCCAGACGTGCTCGATCTCCCGCTGGGTCTCACCCTTGGCCAGGCTGCCGTCGTCGCGCGGGTCGAGGTCGAGCGGCAGCTCGATCACGCTCCGCCGAGCACCGATGTGGTCGTGCGCCGAGACGTGCACCACGGCCTCCCGATCCCGAGCGAAGACCACGTCGCGAAGCCCATCTCCATCCACGTCCACGAGCCGGGCGTCGTGGGCGCTGGCATGCACCCCCAGGCTCACCTGGTGCTCGGAGGTGGACGTGGTGAGGTGCCCGAGGCCGGCCTCGTGCACCGTGCCGATCGGCGTGCCGTCACGGGTGAAGGCCGCGAGCTGGGCGCCCGACCAGGCCAGCAGCTCCCGCCGGCCATCGTCGTCCAGGTCGTGACCCAAGGCCCCCTTGCGCGGGGTGGTGGACCCCAGGCCACCGAGGCCGCTGTCGAAGCTCGCCAGGCGGGTGCGGGTGCCGTCGAGGGCCAGCTCGGCGAAGCCGTGTGCGTCCAGCACCACGAGGCCGTCGACCAGATCCCAGAAGAGGGCCTCGTCGCCGAGCCGGAGCTCGGAGGTGGCCAGCTTGTCGTCGAGCTGGAGGATCGTGAGCGTCACCGCGTCGCGCCGCGGAGGTTGCTCGGTCATCGAGACAATGACCAGCTCGTCGTAGCCGTCTCGATCGACATCGCCCGCGTGCATCTCGACCACGTCCGCGGGCAGCTGGAGCACCAGGGGCAGCAGGCTCACGCTGGGCGCCCTTCGGGCGCGGGGCAGGCTCCGGGGCGGGCCTCCCAGAGCGCAGCGAGGTCCGGATCGTCGGCGGCATACGCCGCCATGGCGGGGTCCGCGAACAGCGGCGTGAGCCGGTCGACGGCCGCGTCCCAGGCGCCGCGGGCTACGAGCACGCAGGCGAGGTTGTAGGCGCCGGCGCCATCCGACCGCGCGTCGGCCTCCACGAACCAGGCCTCCGCGGCGTCGAGCAGGGCGTCGCGCTCGGACTCCGGAGCATCGCCGGCGAGCAGCAAGCGGGTGGCGCCGATCCCGTTGGCCATGGCGGCCAGGGCCGGACCCACGCGATCCGCGTGTTCGAAGCGCGCGGCCGCCGCCTCGAGGAGCTCGAGCCTGCGCTCGCCCACGGCGCCCCGCGCCTGCAGCAGCAGCGCGTGCCCCCAGTTGTTGAGGGCCCGGTAGTCGCCGGGCAGGAGCTGCAAGGCCTCTGCGTAGCGCCCACAGGCATCGCGGAGCAGCGAACCCTGCTGCTCCTCGTCGACGAGCCGGGCGTGCCGCAAGAGCGCGTCGCCCCAGGCCTTCAAGGTCTCCACGTCACCCGGCGCCTCCGAGAGGGCTTCGGCGAACACCGCCTCCGCTTCCCGGAAACGCCCCTCCCGTTCGCCGTCGTCCCTGGCGTCCTCGGCGAGCAGCACCAGGCTGCGACCGAGGTCGGCCCGGAGCCCGGGAAGGGCCAGGTCGGCCTGGGCCGCCTCGGCCAGCACGGCCTGGGCCTCCAGGACGTCGCCCCGCCCTCCCCGGGCGAGGCCGAGCACGGTTCGACCGAGACCGTGCAGGCTTCGCGGATCGCCGGGTCGGAGGACCAGGGCTTCGGTGAAGCGCCGCTTCGCGAGCTCGAGCCACGGGCCGCCTTCCTGCTCGCCGAGCATCAACAAGGCCGCGCCCCAGTTGTGATGTGCCTCCGCACGGCGGGGCCTCAGAAGCGCCGCATCCTCGTAGCGACGGGTGGCCTCCTGCAGGTAGTCCACCCGCTCGATGGGGTCGGACTCGCGGGCGAGCTCGACCAGCGCGTTGCCCCAAGCGAACTGGCCGCCGTAGCTGGTGGGCCGACGCTCCACCGCCTCTCGAAACCGACGGCACGCGCTTCGGAGCAGGCGCCGGCGTGACGCACCCTCGCCGGCTGCCGCGAGCTCCACGAGCGCCGCGCCCCACGCCTCCAGGATCTCGGACCGTTCGCTGTCGAGGCCGTGCGCCTCGCGGAGGTGTTCGGCGGCCTGCCGGAGGTGCTCCTGCCGGGCCACACCTTCCAGCTCCTCGGCCAGCTCCACGAGCCGGCGCCCGATGTGGTACCGCGCCCCCGCGCCGCCGGAGAGCCGGACGGCCTCCTCGTGGGCGCGCACGGCTTCCCTCAACAGCGCGAGCCGACGACGCCCATCGTCGCGCCGAGCAGCGGCTCCGAGCGCCTGACCCAGGGCATCCCAGGCCCGGTCGAGCGTGGGGTCCTCGGCGACCGCCTCGCGCAGCAGGCGGAGCTGATCGTCGCTGCCCTCGACCAAGAGCCGCGCCGCGTAGAGCTGCAGCCAACCGTCGTCGTCGCCCCCGTCGGTCAGCGCGAGCACGGCCGCCACATCGGTCGGGTCGGCGAGCGCCTCGCGGATGCGGGCCTGGAGGCGCGCCGTGCCGGGGCCGAAGATCTCTTCCGCACGCTGCTGGCCGTCGCGCAGCAGCGCCCGGATGCGGGCCACACCCTCGGCGTCCAAGGAGCCGTCGAGCACGGCCCGAGCGATGCCGAGCTTGTCGGGCAGGGGCAGGGACAGGGAGCCCATGAGGAGGTCCCAGAAGGCCTGGGAGTCGAGGTCGGCCAGGGGCGGGGCGCGGTCGAGGGCGCGCACGAAGTCCGCCTCGAGCACCTCCCGATCCGCCGCCGCCCAGTCCTCGCCCGCGCCCTCCGACAGCACGGCCTTCACCGCCTCACGACGGGCCTCGGTCTCCTCGTGCGTCTGGCCGAGTGCCTGGTGCGCGCCAGCGAGAGCCGCCCACGCATCCTGCCCCTCCGCGCCGCCGTCGATGGCGGCCCGCAGTGCCCCCACGGCACCCTCGGCGTCGCCAGCTGCCAGCCGAGCCTCGCCCAGTCGCCGCTGGAGGTGCGGGCGCTCCGGGGCCAGGGCCACAGCACGCTCGTACGCCTCGGCGGCCTCGGCCGGCCGCCGGGACTCCAGCAACACGTCGCCCAGGGCCTCGCGCGCGGACGCGTTCCGGGGGTGGGCGACGCAGAAGGTCTCGAGCAAGGCGACCGCCTCGTCGACGCGCCCCGACTCCTGCAGGTGGCGGGCCTCCCGCGCCGTGGCCAGCACCTCCTCCGGGCTCTCGAGCTGCAAGGCCTCGGCGACGCGCAGGTAGCGCTCCGCGGCCGGCCAGCGCTCCGGATCGCACACCGCCAGCTCGTCGGAGAGCGCCATCGCGGGGTGGTACTCGACCGTGTGGATGCGGCGACCGTGCGACACCCCCCGCGGCATGAGCTCGGCGGCGCGTTGCAGCCGGCGGGCCACGACCGAGCCTTCCTCGGGGGCGAGCGGGGGCACGGGCGACGCGAGCAGGGTGACACTCCGCACGCGGCTCGCCTCCGACACCATGGAGCGGTACGCGCGGACCGAGCCCTCGATGCAGGGCCACGTGAGGTTGAAGACCAGCACGACCGAGTCCGCGAGCTGGTGGGTGGTGAGGCCGCCGACGTCGGACAGGCCCGTGCGCGCGTCGATCAGCACGTAGTCCGGCCGGCAGACCTCCTCGATGGCGTGGCGCAGCCCCTCCAGGAACGGCTCGGTGCCCTTCTTGGGGTGCAGGCACGCCCAGTCGAGCTCGTGGAGCGCCTTCTGGTAGGCCGGCCCGGGGCGACCGGCCGGCATGAGCCAGACCTTGCCCGGGGCGGGGGCCTTGGCCGCGGGATGGAGGTGGCTGCGCAGGCTCGGCAGACGCCCTCGGCGCGCGTAGCCCGCGGCGAGCTCGAGGAAGCCCTTTCGGGGCTTGCGCCTCCGACGCGGAGCGAGCCCGGGCACCGCGTCCAGGCCGGGCGCCTCGAGGTCGAGGTCGACCAGCACCACCCGACGCCCGGCGGCCGCCAGCGCCCAGGCCACGTTCGACAGCGCCAGGCTACGCCCGACCCCGCCCTTGTACGAGTAGAACGCGACGTAGAACGCCACCGGTCAGCCCTCGGCCGCCACGGGAAGGTACAGCGCCTCCGTGTTCCAGAGCAGCATCGGCTCCGCCGCCTCCGGACGGCTCGTGGGCACCTTCCGCTCCGGCAACAGCTCCAGGACCTCCCGCCCTCGTGGCGCCAACAACACCCAGACCTCGCGCCCCACACCCTTGCGGCGGGTGACCAGCCCTGCGCGCTCCAGCTTTCCGAGCAGGTTCGACAGGTGTGCCTGGCTCACGCCGACGGCCTCTCGCAGGCTCTCGCGCCGGACCGGGCCGCCCAGCCGCGCGAGCGCCTGGAGCACCTCTGCGGCCCGGCCGCTGGGGGCGACAGCCTGGAGGTCGGCGGCTCGCGACGGCAGCTGTTGCCCATCCTCCAGCAGCTCGATGAGCTGCTCCCAGCGCGCGCGCCACGGGGCCGCGCGCTGCCCGTCCGCCCACCAGAGCGCACGCTCGAGCGCTTCCTCCACCGGTTCGGCAGGCCGCCCATCCTGAAGGCAGCGCAGCACGTGCTTTCGCAGCTCACGATCCAGCGCCTGGAAGGCCCCCGCCTCCCCGGCCTCGGCCCGGCTGCGCGCTTCGTCGACCAGCTCCGCCGGAGCGCCTGACGCGTCCAGCACCATGGATCCTCCCAGAGGGGTGTGCATCGTGAAGCTTATGTCAGCTATTCGTTGGCATCAAGTAGTTCATTGATATTAAACACCTCCAAGGCACTCCCCGGCGCGTAGTCCCGGCGCCAGAGCGCGTCGTGGAGCGGCATGTAGAGCAGGGCCACGGCCTCGTCGACCCGGCCAGCGGCCGCCAGGACCCAGGCGGCGTTGGCCACGATCGTGGTCGTTCGGCCGTCGGTTCCGAGCTCCCGTGCACGCTCGACGAAGTCCTCCGTCCGTGGGGACGCTGCAGGCACCAGGAGCAGGTTCACGCCGAGGCCGACGAACAGCTCGCGCAACCACGTGCCACAGAAGTCCAAGCAGATCGGGCTCGCCATCCGGCCGAGGGGGCCGTCGACCACGACGAGCGTGTCGCAGGCTTCGACGGCCTCGACCGCGGCCGCGTCGTGCACCCCCACCCCGGACGCCTGGCCTTCGGGCAACTCGTAGGGGACCTGCTTGTCCTGCTCCCAGAGCACGGATCCGCTGCTGTCCAGCACGGTGCAGCGGTTGCGGGGCGTGTCGCCGACCACGCGGTGGAAGCTGCCCGCCACCACGAGCGCCGGGAGCCCGCCGGGCTGCTCGGCGAGCTTCGCCCGGAGCCTCGCGAGCAGCGCCTCATCCAGGGTGAGCTCGCCAAAGAGCAGCACCGACGCGCGCAGGTCGCGCGCCTGGACCACCGCTTGATCCACGGCTTGCTCTGCGATGCTGCGATCCTTCGCGGCCACCGAGCTGAGCCAGAAGGGCACGCCGAAGTGCTCCGTGGCGTGCTCCCGGTCGAGCCGGACGTCGTAGCTCACCTCCGGGCCCGGGCACACGGCAACCCGCAGCTGCTCGAGGCGGAGGGCGCGTCGCAGCGCCGCACCGACCCGGCCCGGCAAGCGCCGCACCGACACCCGATGGGCGCTGTCGTGCTGGTGGACGTGGAACGACAAGCCGAGGAGGTCGCGCACGCGGTGGCCGCGATGGCGCGCGCCGCGGACGAGCTGGCGGTCGGCCGTCGCGAGCTGCTCGAGCCCCCTCTCGGCCGGTCCCAGCAACACCCCCGAGCCGCCACCGAGCCCAGCGGGCACGGTGACGAGCAGCCCGTGGTGGTGGGGCGCTTCGACCGCGTGCAGCCGATCGACCGCGCGCAGCATCGCCGCGGCCTCCGCCAGCGCCAGGTCCTGGGTGGCCAACCCGGCACGCAGCCGGCGCGACCAGGCCGCAGGCAGCTCCTCCGCATGGCGCCCCTGCAGACCGATCTCGTGCTCGAGGCCGATGACCCACTGCTCACCAGCGCTCGTTCGGAGGAGGTTGCGCAACGCGACCGCTCGCAGCTGCAGCTCGCGGTGCAGCCAGAGGTGCAGCACCCGACTTCCGGGCTGGTCGTCCAGCCCCCACCACGCAGCGAGCGTCTCGATCATGAGGTCACCAGCACCGGCGCCATCCTAAGCGGTCCCCCGGGTCAGTTCTTGTCCGGGGCCTGCAAGCGAGCCCGCGCCCGGAGGGCCTGGAGGTCCACGCGGAGCACGGGCACATCCGTCCACATCATCGCCACCAGGCCGAGGGCGGTGTTGACCAGGTTCTTCAGCAGGTGCTCCACGAGCAGCAGCGCGAAGCCCGACGCGTAGGCCACGCCGAGGGCTGCCAGAGCGGCGGCACCCGCGGCCTCGTAGGTCCCGAAGCTCGCAGGCGTCAGCGGCACGATCTTGGACAGGTTCGCGACCATGATCGCGACGAACACGCCGGCGATCGTGACCTCGACGGCGAGTCCCTGCGCGATCGACCAGGCGACGAGGGCCTCGATGCCCCAGATCACGAGCGTGGTCCCGCCGTGGAGGGCGAGGCGCGCGGGGCGCGCGCCCAGGCGCGCCGCTGGTTCGACCAGCGCGTCGTGCACCGGCCGGACGCGCTGGAGCGGGCCTCGCAACAGCAGGCCGCCGAGACGCAAGCGCACCACCAGGGTCCACCCGAGGAGGAGGAGCACCACCAGCCCTCCGAGGCTGGCCCACGCCGCGCTGGCCACGTCGCTGTCGGTGGTCCCGAAGGCGGCTGCGCCCAGCGCCAGGAGCACGACCAGGTCGAGCACCCGGCCCGCCAGCACGCTCACCAGTCCTCGGCCGTACGGCACACCGAAGCGCTCGTGCGCGGCGTGCGTCCAGAGCAGATCCCCCGCCTTGGCGGGCAAGACCAGGTTGAGCATGTTGCCCACGGTGGCGAACGCCACCGCCGGCCCGATCGGCACGCGGTCACCCAGATCCGCCGCCAGCCCCTGCCACCGCCATCCGCGGAGCCACCAGCTCGGAAGGTAGGCCATCGCGGCAGCGACCAGCCAGACCGGGTCCGCGTCCGCAAGCGTGGTCGCCACGGCGTCGAGGTCCAGCGTGAGCCCGACCAGCACCAGGACCGCGACCGCAACCAGGGCGCCGAACACCCGGCGTCCGATCCCCGCCTCAGCCATCCAGGGCCCGGGCCACGACCGCCGCGATCTCGCCGACCGTGTAGGGCTTGTGCAGGAAGCCTGCGTAGCCCCGGTTGGAGCGCACGGCCGAGTTGGTCGCGTCGTAGCCGGTGCAGAGCACGAAGGGCACGTGAGGGTGGTGGATCTGCAGCCACTCGAACAGCTGATCGCCCGACATGCCCGGCATGGAGAGGTCGCAGATCACCAGCCCGACGCCTTGCAGCATCGTCTGGGCGTGGTCACCGCTCGAGGCCTCGACCACCTCGTGCCCGAGGTGGCGGAGCATGGCCGCGCAGACCTCGCGCACCGACGCCTCGTCGTCCACGACCAGGATCCTGCTCGGCGATGCCTCCACCGCCAGGCGGCTCGGAGACCCCTGGGACACCACGTCACTCGCCGGCAGCCACACGGTGAAGCAGGTGCCCTCCCCCTCCGCCGAGCGCACGCTGAGGTGTCCCTCGTGGCCTCGCACCACCCCCGCCACGGCCGCCAGGCCGAGACCACGCCCCGCGGCCTTGGTCGTGAAGAAGGGGTCGAACACCCGGTCGCGGGTGCCCGCGTCCATGCCCGGCCCGTCGTCCTCCACCTCCAGGACCACCCACGGACCCGGCTCGCCATGGGGCCCACCCTCGGCTTCCCCCAGGCGGACAGTGACGCCGCCCGTCCCGTCGAGCGCTTCCCCCGCGTTGATCACCAGGTTCATCACGATCTGCTGGACCTGGCCGCCGTCTCCGTGCACGTGAGGCGTGTGCTCGTCGAGATCCAGGACCAGGGACACCGTGCCGAGTCCGGGCTCCAGGAGCGTGGCCAGCTCCCGCACCAAAGCGACGAGATCGACCGGGGCCGCGTCGTAGGGGGCCTGCCCGGCGAGGGTCATCAGCCGCTGGGTCAGCTCGGAGGCGCGTTGCGTTGCGGAACGCAGCGCGTCCACGTGGGGCCGGAGGGCATCCTGGTCAGCGAGCGCCGCGCCGAGCAGGCTCGCACGGCCCAGGATCACCGCCAGGAGGTTGTTGAAGTCGTGGGCAATGCCGCCGGCGAGGTGACCGAGCGCCTCGCTCCTCTGGAGCACGCTGAGCTGGTCCTCCGCGTCCCGGAGCCGGCTCACGTCCGTCATGATCCCACGCAGCGCGATCACGCGCCCGTCCTTGTCGCGGACCTGACGGATCCGGTCGACCACCCAGACCGTGCGTCCGTCGGCGGCGAGGGCGCGAAACCGGTAGCTCAGATCGTGCCCCGCCTTCAGGCGTCCGCGCACGCGATTGACCACGTGCTCCCGGTCCTCCGGATGCACCAGCGTGGTGAAGAAGTCGGGCTCGAACCAGCTCTGCAGGGGGTAGCCGAAGAGCTCGGTCGCATGGTCGCTGACGTAGGTGAACGCCAGCGTGTCCGGGTCGGCCTCGAGCACCACCGCATCGAGGCTCTCCACGAGGTCCCGGAACCGACCCCAGGCCGCGAGGGCCTCCAGCCGCGCCCGGTGGGTGCGCGTGATGTCCACCGCGTGGAGCCAGACCCCCAACACACGCCCGTGCTCGTTCCGCCACGGCGCGATGACGTAGTCGAACCAGGCATGACGCTCACGCCCGTCGACCTCGAGCACGATCTCCTGGGCGTTGCCTTCGAGGTGCTCCCCGGACACGAACACGTGATCGAGCAGGCGCAGGTAGCCACGCTCGGCGGCTTGGGGCAACAGCTGACCCAGGCGGCGACCGAGGGGCTGGTCGCCGATCAGCGCGCGTGCTCGCCGGTTCTGGAAGGTCAGCTCGTGCTCGGGCCCCTGGGCGATGATCACGACGGCCGCAGCGCGTTCCAGCAGGCTGTGCAGCGTCTTCTGCCCGGCCTCCGCCTCCATGCGCGCCTTGACGAGGCTCGTCACGTCGGTCCCGTGCAACATCGTTCCCGTGACGGCGCCGTGCTCGTCACGGAGCGGCTGCCACAACACGTCGTACCAACCCTCTCGCGGGCCGTCGTGCCGCTCGTAGACCGCGCGCACCTCGGACTGCTGCCACGGCTCGCCCGAGCGGAACACCTCGTCGAGCCGGTCGAAGAAGCCCTGGGCCGCGATCTCCGGGAGCGCCTCGCGACCGGGCACCCCGAAGACCTCCCGCTCGCCGATCAGCTCGAGGTAGGCCGCGTTCGCCAGCTCGAGGCGGTGCTCCTCACCGCGCCGGATCGCGATGATGGCGGGGGATCGCTCGACGAGCTGGAGCAGCTCGCGCCGCTGCGTCTCCAGGGCGAGCCGGGCCTCTCGACTGGCACGGACCGCGCCGGCGCGCTCGAGGGCCGCGGTGAGGAGCGCCTGCGCGACGAGCGGCTCGTCGGGAGGGCTCTGCGTCGCGAGGGCGTGCTCCGCCGCGGCTCCGATCGGCATCCAGAAGGTGCCCTCATGACCGTGCGGAAGCTCGCGGAGGTGGGCAGGCGGCTCCGACCCAGGAGCGCCTGCGACCGTGTGGAGGAGCGACCACCCCGCTTCCGACCAGCGCCATGCAGCCGCGGTCAGCTCCACGCACGCGGCGAGGAGGACCTCGTCCGGGTCGTCGAGCCTGACGAGCTCCTGGAGCCGCATCACTCGCGCAGCTCCTCGCCCACGGCAGGACAAGGGGTGACGCCCAAGCGCTCCCAGGCCCTGCGAGATCGTGCGACGCGCGCACCCGAGGCAACCTGCAACAGCGCCTTGTCACGTTCCCAGGCCGCGCCGACGGCCTCGGGAGCTCGATGAAAGGGGAGCCGCTGCAGGAACTCGGTGACGCTGTGCAGCCAGCCGGCCACGGCCACGTGCACGGCCGGGCTGCGCGCATCCGACGACGCGAGGGCCCGTCCGGCACACAGCGCCGCAACGCCCTGCTCACGCAGCGACAGCGGCCAGCCGAGCCGACCCGACCAGGCCACCGCGTAGGCCAGCACGGCCCCGATCACGTGCACGTCCTCGAGGGTGCGGAAGGGCTTCACGTAGTCGCCCCAGCCGTCCCCCTCCAGGGCCTCGGCGTGCACGCCGTCGAGCTGGACCACCGCGTGGGTGATCTCGGGCACGAACAACGGCCGTGGACCCTGAGCGATGGTCAGGCCGGGCTCCCGACCGGTGAGCCGGAAGAGCCGGAGGCGCTTGCGCTCGCCGTCGTCGCCTTCGGACGCGAGCACGAGCAGCGGCCGGTCGGGTGCGGCGAGGGTGGCGAAGACCTTCGTCCCTCGGAGCCCGTCGTCGTGCAGCTCGGTGGCGATCGCAGCGGGACCGTTACCGTCCTTCTCGGTCACCGCGAGTGACACGAGGGCCGAAGGCGGCAGCGACGGCACGAGGCGCCTGAGCGATGCCTGGTAGCCACACGCGAAGGCCAGACCGACCGACGGGGCGTGCAGCCCGCCCAGCGCCGCGTGGTCGAAGCTGCTCGGCCACGCCTGCGCCCGAATGGCGTGCTCGAACCAGAACGGCTCCAGCAGGCTCGGTCCCGGTGCCGGTGGCGCCAGCACGGACCCGAGCAGCCGGGAGAGGGGTTCGTCGGGCGACGCGGACTGGAACGGCAACGGCACCCAGGCAGCCTACTACCCCCGGCATGCCGGATCGCCGGCCCTGGTGGCGTGCGGCTCAGGAGCGCCGGTACTGGGCAGCATCCTTGCCCTTCAAGGTGGGCCCGGCTGCGCCCTCCGTTCCGAGCGCCGTGCCCGTCAGTGCGAGGAAGGCCCGGGTCAGGGTGTTCTCGCCCGTTGTGGAACACAGCTCGTCCGGTGGGCCGCAGAAGGCCAGACGGCCCTCGGCGAGCACCGCCAGCCGGTCGCAGCGCTCCGCCTCTTCCATGTCGTGGGTCGCGACCACCACCGTGAGCCCGCGGTCACGCCGCAAGGTGGTCAGGTGTTCCCACAGCGCGTAGCGACTCTGGGGGTCGAGGCCGGTGGTCGGTTCGTCCAGCAACAGCACCGCCGGGTCCGTGGTCAACGCGCGGCCGATCTCCAGCCGACGTCGCATGCCCCACGAATAGGCGGAGACGAGATCGGCGCCGCGGTCCGACAGCCCCATGCGCGCCAGGGCTTCGTCGCACCGTCGCAACCGCTCGGTGCCGTCCCAGAGCGGTCGGTACAGCGCCAGGTAGAGATCCAGGTTCTCGCGCGCCGACAGCCTCGGGTCGAGGCTCGGCTCCTGGAACACCACGGCGATCGCTCGCCGGATCGCGGAGAGGTGCGTGAGATCGTGCTCACCGATTCGAGCCGTGCCCGACGAGGGCTCCGTGAGGGTGCACAGCATGCGCAGCGTCGTGCTCTTGCCCGAGCCGTTGGGCCCCAGCAGCCCGAACAGCTCTCCGGGCTGCACCCGCAGGCTCAGCCCAGCGACCGCCTGCTTGGAGCCGTAGGACTTCGTCAGGGCGTCGAGCACGAGAGGCAACACGAGGTCGGCCTATCCTCCAGCGTTATCGAAGACACCATGCTCCTCGCCCTGGCGCTCGGCTGTGACCCCCATCCGGCTGGCCCACCGAACATCGTGCTCGTCAGCCTCGACACGCTCCGAGCGGACCACCTCGGCAGCTACGGCGACACCCGCGGGCTCACGCCGAACCTCGACCGCTTCGCGGGGCAGGCGGTGCGCTTCTCGAGGGCGACGGCGGTCGCCAACGAGACGCTCTACAGCCACGCCGCGCTCTTCTCCGGGCGCTACGCGTCGGAGCTGGCACCCATGACCTACGCGCTCCGAGCACCCGCCGACGTGCCCGTGCTCGCCGAGATCCTGGGCCTGTATGGCTACACCACCGGCGCGGCCGTCGGCGGCGGGCACCTCGCCCCGGAGCTCGGACTCGACCGCGGCTTCGACCACTACGACTCGGTCGCCGAGTGGGGCGGGCTGTACCACACCGTGCCCGCGGCCCTCCGCTGGCTGGACACGGTCGACGGTCCCTCCCTGCTGTTCGTGCACGGCTACGACACCCACCATCGGTACCTGAAGCCGGCACCCTTCGGCTACCTGGAGGTCGACGGCACACCCCACGGCGCTGCGGAGGAGGCCGTGCTCCACCCCTCCGGCACGGCGCGCGTGCTCGACGGCTGGCTCGTGCCTCCCTCGGAGGCCCTGGCCGCCCTCGATTACGACGCTGCGCGGATCTGGGACGACGAGGCGCGGGCAGCGGTCGCCGACCTGGCGCGCCAGGTGCGCGCCGGGCACATCGGAGAGAGCGGCGTGGTGACGCTGCGCAACACCTACGCGGGCGCGGTGGCCTACGCCGACGCGATGTTCGGCTTGTTGATGGCGGGCCTCGACGAGCGCGGGGCCCTGGACGACAGCTGGATCCTCGTCTTCTCCGACCACGGGGAGAGCCTGGGCGAGCGCGGACTGTTCAACCACCGCTTCACCTTGTCCGACGCCGATCTGGAGGTGCCGCTCCTCATCCGCCCCCCGGGAGGCACCACCCCCGCCGAGGTCGACGACCTCGTGACGCTGCTCGACGTGCTGCCCACCGTGCTCGCGATCGCGGAGGCGAGCCCCCCGGCGTCGCTTCGAGGGCACAGCTTGGTGCCGGCACTCGAGGGACGGCCACTGCCGGAGCGCGTGTGGGCGTTCGCGGAGGGCAGCTTCCGCATGGTCCGCGTGCACGACGAGGCGGGCGCCCTCACCTACACGGGGCTCTCTGCCGACCACCCGTGGCTGGGTCCGGTGCTCGAGGTCAGCGCCCAGGACGGCCCCGGCTTCGACGCCGCACACCTCGACCCCCACCGCTTCGACACGCTGCGCGACGCCCTCGTGTCGTGGCGCAAGAGCCTGCCCCCCACGCCGGGCGCCGAGGGCACCCTCGACCCGGCCGTCCGCGACAAGCTCCGCGACGGCGGCTACTGGGGTGGCCGATGATCTGGCTCCTGCTCGCCTGCGACCCCGCGCCCGCCTGGACCTACGAGCAGGCCTTCGACGGCGCGTTCGAGAAGGCGGACGCCAACGCAGACGGATCGCTCGACCGAGGCGAATGGGGCACCTCGAGCCACAGCGTTCCGCGGCTGTCCGACGTCGACCAGAACGGCGACGGCCAGCTCGATCGAGCCGAGGTGCAGGCGGCCACGCTCGCGCAGGACCCGCTCACCTTCGGCGGCGCCGAGCAGCCTCCGGCCTTCACGGATCTGAACGCCGACGTGTACCACCCGCGCCCCCGCGCCGAGCGGATCGTGCACGACCTGTTGGTGGTGCTCTCCGACGAGCTCGAAGCGACCGGCGGCGTTCCCTTGTCCACCGAGCGGATCGACGCCGCAGCGCGCACCGCCGACCTGGCCAGCCCCGAGACCCAGGAGGCCCTGACCACCCTGCGAAGGGGCCTGCTCGGCGCCGGACTGGGGTTTCCGGAGGGGCTGGTGCCATGAGCGAAGTCCGCTTCCTGGAGGCTGCCGTGGGCCTCGTGGGGCTTCAGTGCCTCGCCACCTTGGGCTTCGTCGGGTGGCTGGCGCGCCCCGACGCCGCCCCTCGACAGCGGGCCTCCGCCCCCGCCGCTGCGTCCGCGCCGGTCCACGCCCCCGACCACCAGACGCAAGAACGTCGAGGTCCAGCGCGGCCGCCGAAGCAGAAGTTCGACGACGAGACCGAGGCCACCCAGGCCTACGTCGACCAGGTCGCGCGCGCCTTTGACCTCGGGGTGCTCGTCAGCGAGGCGATCGACATGGACGAGCTGCGAGCTGCACTCGACGCAGCACGCGCCTGCGAACAGCTCGACTGCGAAGGCCTCACCGCGCTGGTGGATCAAGCCGTGCAGACCGGGCGGCCCGTCCCGCCCCTCCCCGCGTTCGGCGACCGGGGCAGCAACTCGGAAGCGATCGCGGTCCTCCAGTACGTTCACGTGCTCCGAGGCGAGGTCAAGACCGCGGCACGCGACGCCGGTCGGCCCGAGCTCGTGCCGTCCGACGAGCTCTTCGATGCGGCGGGCGACTGCAAGCAGTTCGCTTGCGACGGCCTCGACATGCTGCTGGAGGATCTCGGCGTGGCCATGGCCGCGCTCGGCCGCAGCGTGCCCCCGATGCCGGAGCTCAACGGCCCATGACGCCACGTGTGCGCAAGCTCTTCGTCCTGCTGCTGGCCCTGCTCGCGATCCAGCTGTGCCTGATGGCGCTGGCCGGCTGGATGGTCGGCCAGAAGCTCGACCCGTCCACCACCAGCGACCGGGCCGTGGAGACGTGGATGGGTCGCTAGGCGCGGTCAGCGACCGAGGCGCTCCGCGATCCTCGGGTTGCCCGGCTCCACCACAGCGGCCTTGTGCCAGGCCGCCTGGGCCTCTTCCAAGCTCCCGGAGGCGGCCAGCAGGTCGCCCCTCAAGGTCAGGAGCGTGGCCGTGAGGTGCGGGCGGATCACCGTGGTCTCCGTGACGCAGCCACGGTCCCTGGCGAGCAGCGTCAGGACGTCGCGGACGCGCGCCAGGGCATCGTCGATCCGCCCCTGCTCCAGCGCAGAGAACAGCTCCGGGAAGGTCGCTGCAAGCTGGACGTTGCCGACCTGGGTTCCCATGCCGGCGCGGTCTGCGCGCTCGGCCATGGCGCCGAAGACCTCCGGGGTGTGCGCTGGCTCGCCATCCCACACGTGACCGTCGAGGATCACGAAGTCGGCGAGCGCCATGCGCCAGGCGAAGTGCGGCTCGCTCCACCGCTCCAGGCGCCTCAGGTAGTCGGAGCGGTCCTGCGGAAGCGCCTCGCCCCGTCGGCTCTTGAGGAAGAGCAGGCCCTGCAGCTGGATCAGCTCCTCCCACGGGTGACCCGCCGACGCGCTCCCGGAGACCATGGCCTCCTCGGCGCCGGGCGCATCGCCGAGCAGCAGACGCGCTTCGGCGAGGTGGTACCAGGCGTCGGTCCGAGTGGGCGGCTCGAAGTCGGGGAGCGCTGCCTCGATCGCCACCAGGTGGTCGGGCCGCTCCCCCTCGCCGTGCAGGCCTTCGTTGACGATGGCCGTGAGCGCCACCACCCGGGCCTCGCCGACGCGCGGGGTGCCGAGCGCAGCGTGTTCCTCCACGAGCGCGAGGATCCGAGCGCCCTTCGCTCGAAGGTCCGCTTCGTGCGCCACGCTCATCAGGTACACGAGGCGCGGCAGCTCCGGAAACGAGGCCGGGTCCAGCAGACGCGCCCTGTCGAGCAGCGCGACCGCCTGGTTCGGATCCCACCTCGCCTCGGCCAGCCGGGCCTGCTCGATCAAGCCCGAGCGCGCCTCGGACGGCACCGGCTCGACGCCCGGACGACGCAGCAGGAGCGCGGCTCCGAGCGCGGCCACGACCACGGCGACGATCAGCGCACCCCGCGCGCGCATGGTTCCTCCTGACGCTCGGACTATAAGGGCTCGTGACTCGCCGAGTGTTGATCGTCGTCGCCTTGCTGGCCGCGGCCTACGTCGCGCTGCTGGCCACCCACGGCGCGACCCGCGAGCCCGACGTGCTCGTCCTCTACACGGGCGGCCCCGGCGGCGATCCCCCGCGGCACCCGGAGACGGGATTCTGGGCCTGGGTCGGACCCGATCAGCTCGCGGCGGAGCTCGACGCCATCCGCAGCCGTCGCGCCCACCGCCCCACCTTCGTGGTCGACGCCACCCCCGACAGCACACGCGTGCAGCGGCACGAGCTCGACGGGCACCGCCTTGCGCTGGTCGAGCTCGCCGACGGCGACACGCTCCCCGAGCTCGACGCGGACCTGGTCGTGGTCGCCACGTCGGGCCCTCTCCCAGCCCTCCGCGACGGGCTGGCCGTGCTGCCCGGGCGCTTCGACCCCGCAGCGACCGAGGTCGATGCACGCGGCGCCGGCCAGCTGCTCGCACCCTGGGTGGACAGCCGCTGGCGCATCGGGCAGCTCGGTGTGCACTGGGACGAGCTGGAGCTCGTGGGGCGCGCGGTGGAGCTGACCGTCGGGCAGGCGGACGAGCACGCGACGACGGTGATCGGCGAGGGGCAGCACGAGCACGATCTCATCCACTTCGGCCAGCGGGGGCTCTCCCAGGTCCTCGCCGAGCGGGTGCGCGCCATCACGCGCGCCGATCTCGTGCTGCTCAACTACCTCTCGGTGCGGGCCGGCCTGGTGGGCAGCGTGGACCCCTCCCTGCTGGAGGAGGCGCTGCCTTTCCACAACCAGGTCGTGATGCTCACGCTCAGCTCCGCGCAGGCCCAGAGCGTGCTCGAGGCGAACGATCCGCTCACCACGGGCTACCTGGTGGTTGCGGGCGACGTGCCTGCGAGCGGAGACGTGCGCGTGGCCACCATCGACTACCTGGCGAACGGCGCCCGGGGCCGACAGCCGGTCTTCCTCGAGGGCCGCGACGTGTTGAGGACCGGCCTGTTCACCGACCGGATCGCGCTCGATCTGCTCGACGTCCGATGAGCGTGCTGGTGCGGACCATCTGGGTGCTGACCTGGCGTGACGTGCTGCGGTTCTGGCGGCAACGTGGCCGCATGCTGAGCTCGCTGTTGGCCCCGGTGGTGATCCTCATCGTGTTCGGCGCCGGCTACGGAGCGCTGCTCCGCGCCGGTGAGCTCTACCGCCAGTTCCTGCTCGCAGGCATGATCCTGCAGGCCACCATCTTCTCGGCGAACATCAGCGCCAGCTCGTTGATCTGGGACCGGGAGTTCGGCGTCTTGCGGGTGGTCGCCCTCGCACCCCTCCCACGCCGATGGCTGGCGATCGGAAAGATCTCCGGCGCGGCGGCCCAAGGCCTGCTGCACGCGCTCGTGTTCCTCCTGGCCGCACCACTGGTGGACATCTGGATGACCCCCGTGGAGCTGCTCGCGAGCATCGTCATCGCCTGGACCCTGGCCCTCGGGGTCAGCGGCTTGTTCCTGGCCGTCGCCAGCCGCATGCGCACCTACGAGGACTTCAACGCTGTCATCCTGTTCTTCACCGTGCCCATGCTGTTCGTGTCGGGGGCGCACTTTCCCGTGCGCGAGCTGCCGACCTGGCTCGGCACCCTCGCACGCCTGAACCCCGCCACCTATGGCGTCGATGCGCTGAAGCACCTGTTCATCGCCAGCGACGCCGCGGGGCGCTGGACACCGGACTTCCCCCTGGCGCTGGACCTCGGGGTCCTGGCCGCCTTCACCCTGCTCGCCGTGACCGCCTCGGTCGCCGTGTTCCGCCTGCGCGAGGGATGACTACAGGTCCCTGCCGAGGTCGACCAGCACCGCCAGGAGCGCGTCGTAGGCCTCCTGCTGCTCCTCGCTCAGCGCGCCATCGAGCAGGTTGCCCTCCTCCTCGAAGCGACCCTCCAGGTCGTAGAGCTCCTCGTCGCCGTCTTCGTGCTGCACGAGCTTGTACCGCTCACCGCGTACTGCCACGCCCGCGTCCTTGGCCTGGGTGCGCACCCCCGAGAGCTCGGCGAAGGCCCAGTCCTGCAGGGGGGCCCGGCCGGGATCGAGGAGGTAGGGCTCGAGCCCCACGCCGTCCAGGGCCACCGACACCGACGACACGTCGACGTCGAGCAGCTGCAGGATGGTCGGGAACAGATCCACCGTGTCCACCTGCGCGGCGACCCGCCGCCCGCCATCGACCACGTCGGGGCCGTGGATGAGCAGTGGGACGTGCACCCCGCCCTGGTAGAGGGTGGCCTTCGCATGGGCCGACTTGTAGTCGCCGAGGTTGACCTCCCGGGGCGTGCCGTTGTCGCCCAGGTACACCACCCACGTGCGCGCACGCACCTCGTCGGAGAGGCCGTCCAGGAGCCTCCCGATCTCGCTGTCCATCGCCGAGATCATGGCGCGGTACAGGGTGGGCTTGTTCAGCAACGACTCTTCGATCGAGCCGTCCAGCTCGTAGCCGTGCAGATCGTCCGGCGGCGCATGGAAGGGGGCGTGCGGCGCGTTGAAGCCCAGCCAGGCGAACCACTGCCCGGGTTGGTCGTCGATCCAGGCCGCCACGTCATCGACGTTGACCGACGTCGCGTACTCGGTGGTCGGCACCACCTTCCCGTCCACGACCTTGTCCCAGGACATGTAGTCGTCGAGCTGCCCGTCGAGGTGACCGGAGAAGTGAGGCCAGCCATGCTCGTTCGGATCCGCCAGCTCCCGGCTCAGGTGCCACTTTCCGAAGCTGGCGGTGGCGATGTCGGGGGCGAGCTCGGCGAGCACCTCCGGAAGGCTCACCTCGTCGGCCGACAGGGCCGGCGAGCGCCCCTCCTCGTCCAGGGCCTCGGTCAGGCCCGTGCGGAAGCCGTAGCGGCCCGTGAACACCGTGGCGCGCGTCGGGCTGCACACCGGGTACGACGTGGCGTTCTCGAACACAACGCCCTGGTCGCACAGCGACGAGAGGACCGGCTGTGGGGGCTTCTCCGACCCGATGCCGTCGTAGCAGGTGGCGACGTCGAGTCCGAGGTCGTCGCTGACCACGAAGAGCACGTTCGGCGGCCCCACCGGATCGGCGCCGCCGGTCTCTCCGGTCTCCCATGGCAGGCCGGTCTCGCCGGTCTCGGGCGCACCGGTCTCGAAGGCGCCGGTCTCACCGACGGTCGGGCTCGAGTCGTCCGTCTCGGCGGGCCGCTCCGGACCCGTGCACGCGCTCGCCAGCATCCAGAGCATGACGCGCACCCTACCCCGGCCGCCGCGGGGGCCGTGATAGGCCGCGGGGATGGACCTGCTACCCGACCTGGGCTCCTTCGCCGTCATCGCCGACAACTCCCCCGAGACGCTCGTCACGTTCCTCGGGGCGGTCGTCGCAACCCTCGTGCTGTCGAAGGTGGTGCAGAGCTTGCTGAAGGGGCGCGTGGCGAAGCTGGTGAAGCGAACCGAGGGGAAGCTCGACGACGTGCTGCTCGGCAGCCTCGGGACCCCCCTGTACTGGGTCATCCTGATCTATGGCCTGGCCTTCAGCGCGCACGCCCTCGTCCTGCCGGACGGTGTGCACGACTTCGTCTCGGGCGTCGCCACCGTCGTGGTCACGATGTTCGCGGCCTGGGCGGCGGGCAATCTCCTCACGGGCCTGCGCGAGATCTACATCGATCCACTCACCGCCGAGAGCGAGACCAAGCTCGACGACCAGCTCGTCCCGCTCGCGGAGAAGGCGCTGAAGGTCGGCATCTGGACCCTCGCCATCCTCGTGGCCTTCGCCAACCTCGGCTACGACATCCTGAGCCTGCTGACCGGCCTCGGGATCGGCGGCCTCGCGCTGGCCATGGCGGCGCAGGACACGCTGGCCAACGTCTTCGGCAGCCTGACGATCTTCGCGGACCGACCCTTCCAGGTCGAGGACCGGGTGACGGTCGCGGGCATGACTGGCGACGTCGAGGACGTCGGCCTGCGCACCTGCCGGGTTCGGCTCGACGACGGCACGCTCGTGACCATCCCGAACTCGGCGCTGACCGGCAACCCGGTGTCGAACCACACCGCGGCGGGCGGCCGCCGCTACGACGGCTGCATCGGACTCGTCTACGACACCAGCTCCGAGGAGATCGAGCGCTGCATCGCCGCGTTCAAGCAGGTGTTCGCCGCACACCCCGAGGTGCGCGACGACTACTTCTGCGACCTGCTGAACTTTGGCGACAGCGCGCTGGAGCTGCGGTTCTGGTACTGGGTCACGCCGGCGTCCGGCTACTGGCGCGTGCTCGGGGAGGTCAACCGCAGCCTGCTCGCCCTCTGCGAGCGCGAGGGCTGGGAGATGGCCTTCCCGAGCGTCACGGTCTACAAGGCGGGCTGATCGGCCTCGGCTTCCGCCTCGGGCTCAGGGGGCCGTCCACCGCGCCGACGGGCCTCGCGCCGCTTGTCCTTGTAGACGCGGCGCAGCATCTCACGCAGCTCGTGCGGCGGCACACCACGGCCACACGCAAAGTAGTGGTCCGCCACCTCGCCGATGGCCCAGGTCATCGCCCAGGCCATGCCGGCCCCGACGAGGCTGCCGAGCAGCGGGATGAAGCGCATGCCGCCGAGCACGGCCTGCTGGGCGAGGATGCTCGCGCCGAAGGTCGACAGGATCTCGAGCACCGACGTCCGGTCCAGCCGGTAGCCGTGGATCCGGCCGATGCCTTGCACCATGCCGATCTGGACGGGTCCCGTGCCCGCCAGGTCGAGGAAGGGCAGCGGCTGGAGCGCCGCGGCTGCAGACGCTGCGCTGCAGACGGTGATGAGGTCGCGCACGGCTTCGGCGCGCTGGGCCTCGGTCGCATCGTCGAAGTCGCCGGCGAGGATCCGGTCGAGGGTGTTCGTGTAGCTCATGGTCACTCCCAGGTGGAGAGCACTCCGCGCACCTGGCCCATCCAGGTGTCGAAGCGCTCGCGATGAAGCGTGAGGGCCACCATCAGGCCGAGGATCGAGAGCCCCAGCGCGGTCAGGTAGAAGGCCCAGAACTGGCTGTGGTCCAGTCCGAAGCGGATGAGGTTGGACAGCACGGCGGCGGTGGCGGCGCCGAGCCCCCCGAGCAGGTAGGCGCGCACCCGCGTCACGGCGCCCAGGCCCACGCCGAGCAGGGCCAGGACCAGGAGGTGCAGGCTGCGCACCGGATCGTCCAGGGAGACCCCGAAGGCCGTGACGTACAGGCTGCCCGCTGCAAGGACGCGGAGGGCGTCCACGAGGCGACGGTCGACGCTGCCGCGCAGGAGGTGGGCCACCGCACCCAGCGACAGGGCCACGGGCCCGACAAAGACCAGCGGATCGTCGAAGCCGAGTCGGGCTGCTGTCCACACCGAGGCCACGTCGAGCAGCACCGCGGACACCACCACGTCGCGCACCTGCGAGCGAGCCACGAAACGCACGCCGTGCCAGACGCCCACCGCCGCCAAGGCCCAGGGCCCACCGCCGCCCTCGAGCACGAGCGCAAGGCCGACACCCGGCAACCACGCCGCCGCGCGACGGAGCGCTGGGTGCTGTTCGTCGAGGAGGTGACGGAGGGTCTCGAGGCCGAGGGCAGCGAGCAACAACAGGGCCAGCTCCGCCGAAGGAGGCAACCCGATCAGGGGCCCGCTCAGGCGGGCGACCACATAGGCCGAGCCCGCCCAGCCCAAGGCCCACCACCAGCGACGCTGCCGTGCCTCGGCCACCGCGGGAACGAAGAGCGCCACCAACGCCGCGCCGCCGACGACCCCGGCGTCGGCGACGCAGACGAAGACCACGCCGGCCAGCAGCAGGCGACCGATCCGCCGGGACCAGGCGTCCTGCTCCAGGGCGAACACGAACAGGCCGGCCGCCACCAGGGCGGGCACGCCGCCCGCCGCGTCGAAGGTGGTGAAGGCGAAGGCCTGCGCGGAGAGGAACGCGCCGAAGAGCGCAGCACGCCGAGCGCCGAGCTGCCAGGTCACCGCAGCCAGGAGTGCGAGGCACCAGGGGTCCGTCTCCAGCGCGTCCAGGGCGCCAGGGACGAGCGGCAGCACCGCCCACCACCAGCCGGTGCGCCAGAGCACCCCCGCCACGCCCACCCAGGCCAGCAGGGACAGCGGCAGAGGCAGCGCGATCTCGAAGAGCGCAAGGCCGGCGAGCACGAGCCCGAACGCGCCCCAGGCGCGACGGTCCTCCAGCGTGCCCTCGGCGCTCGGACCGAAGACGGCGGCGCCGGCGAGGGCAACGGCCACGACGGGCCACGCCTCGTCGGGTGCGCCGAGCCGCCACAGGACCGCCGCGGCCACCACCGGCGCCAGCGCGCGGACGCAGAGCCAGCTCACGCGGAATCCGACGAGAGCGAGGAGGGCCACGGGCACCAAGACCACCAGCTGCCCCTCGCCCGGTGCGACGGCGAGCCGGAGGGCCCACGCGGCCACCGCCAGCGGCAGCGCCACCCGCACGACCCGATCGAGGCCGGCCACCAGCGGGTGTGCGTGGCGCGGCACGGCGGCGAGGGCCGCGGCGAGCGCCGCGCCCGCGAGCAGGCCGACCTCGACGCCCAGACGTGCGCCCAAGAGCGTCGGCACCGCCAGGAGCGTGGCCCACGCCGCCTCGCTCAGACGCCGGTCCCGGCCCGCGAGCACCAGCAGAGCGCCCGCCCCGGTGGCGACCAGGACCCATCCATCCCACACCGGATCGAGGGCGAGTCCGGCGCCAACCGCCAACAACGCTCCCAGGGAGGCCACGGCCAGGCGTTCGCGGCCTCCCAGCCAGGCTGCCACGGCTGCCCATGCGCCCGCCGCGATGGCCAGGCCCCAGGTCGTGGGCAGCGCGACGGCCGCGAGCCCCAGGGCCAGGCACCCCCCGAAGGCCTGCACGCCACCGCCCAGCGGCACCAGGAGCGGCACGAGGATCAGCGGCAGCGCAGCCAGGCTCGAGGCCGTGCCCTCCCAGCCGTGCAGCCCCACGGCCAGCACAGCGGCGAGGCCCCCGACCACGGCGGCCGGCCACCCCACGCGCTCCCGCAGCGCCTTCGGTCCGAACACCATCGCGGCCGGAACCCAGGCACCGAGCACCGCAGCGGTCGCGCCCCAGGGCACACCGTGCGCCTCGAAGGCGCGCCGGCCGAGCGCCTCACCGAAGCCGAGCGCGAGCAGGACGCCGTAGGCATCTGCGCCCGGGTGCGAGCGGGCGAGCCATGCCCAACGCAGGGCCATCAGCGCAACCGGCAGCTTCACGAGCCCGCGCGCAGGGTCGTCCAGCACGAGCGTCGCCGCGACGATCGCTCCGCCAGCCCAGATGTGGGCGGCGACCGTGAGGGGGCGGCGCCAGCGGTCCCAGACGCACTCGGTCGCCACGGCGACGACCGCCAGGGCGAGCGCCAGCGGAGCGGCCCAGGCCTCGCCGGCCGGCCACAGGATCCGCGGACTGCCCAGCACCACCAACGCGAGCCCCAGCGCCGCCAGGCCCCGGCGGGGTGCCCCGTCGAGGTCGCGCACCAGGAGCACCACGCCGCTGACCATCAGCGCCGTTCCGAGCGTGAGAGCGCGATCCATCAGGGTCCAGAACGAGCTTGCGCCGAGCAGCACGACCACGGGCATCAGCACGGCCGCCCCGATGCTGACCCACTCCGAACCCTGCGCCGGCGCCTCGGAGCCGGTTCGCTCCCCCAGGAAGCGGAACGCGTGAGGCAGGGCCACCAACGCGGCGCCCGCGAGCGGCACCGCGACCTGGAGCTCCACAAACCCGGACCCCAGGGCGTCGAGGATCCAGATCGCGAGCAGGCCCGGAACGAGCGCCCCTCCGAGGGCGTCGCGAAGGCGCTTCTCACGAAAGGCCAACGCGGCGTACACGGGAAGCGCGAGGAGCGCCGGCCGGAGGTCCCCGGGGCGCGTGTGCGCGAGCAGCAGGAGCGCCGCCGACAAGCCCAGGGTGAAGTGGTGGATCGTGCGCGCCAGCTCGCGTGCCTGTTTCCAACCAGCGGCGCGGGGCAGCGTCTCCACGAACCGGCACGCGATCACGAAGGGGAGGAGCGTCAGGCTGTACCAGGCCAGCGGCAGCGGCGTGCTCGCGTAGCCCAGGGCGTGGCGTGCCTGCTCCGTGAGCGGCGCGATGACGGCGCGGAACAGGTCCGGCGCGCACAACACGGCGAACAACGCCGCGGCGAGGGCGAGGTGCACCAGCACGGCCCGACGCCAGGCCAGCGCGGCGCCACCGAAGAGCACCACCAACACAGCCCAGGCCACCGCCGACGTCGCGCCGGTGGGCAGAGGCGTGAAGCCCGGCAGCGTACAAGCCGCTCCCGCCAGGCCGAGTCCGACCGCGAACAGGCCCGGCAGAGCCTGCGGCCGCACCCCGTGCACCCCGCGCCACCGGGCCCGAGCCACGTCCAGGTAGAGCGCGCTGAGCCCCGCGAGCGCGAACAGCGGCGCTAGGACCGCGAGGCTGGCCTCGCCCAACAGCCCATGGAAGGCCACCACACCACCACACAGCACCGCCGGACGTGCATCGCGTGGTCCCCGCTCTCCCGTGGCGACGACCAGCGCGCCGCACGCGAGCAGGGCGACGGCGACGGTCAGGCCCACCCCACCTGCCAGCGGCACGAGTCCGACGCTCAGCGACAGCGGCAACCAGCAAGCGAGGAACCGTGCCGAGAAGAGGCCCCGGAGCAGCCAGGCCTGGAGCGCGCCCACGCCGACGAGCCCCAGCAGTGCGGGCAGCGCACCGACCGAGGCCAGCGACCCAGCTGCCATGGCCTGAACAGGCCCGAGTGCGACCACCACCAGCTCGAGCCAGGCCTTGGCCGCAGCACCGCCTTCGACGCGTCCCACACGCGCCGCGACCGCCCGAAATCCGACCGCGTAGAGGCCCAGGAACCCGACCACGAGCACCTGGCGCCAGGTCGCGGACAGGGCCCCCCACACGGTCCCGGCGACGTAGAGCGAGCCGATCACCGTCAGCGCCACGCCGAGCACCCAGCCGGTGCGCTCCCGCAGGAACCCGCCGACGGCCGACCAGCCGCCCCGGTCCGCATGCGGCAGGGCCGGCAGGTCGTAGGGATCCACCGCTTCGACGACCGGTGGGATCACCTCGACCTGCGCGACCACGGGGGGCGCAACCACGTCGGGCGCCACCGGGGCAGCGGCCTGCTCGGCGATCCGCGCGATCAGCACGCCCAACGTGGCGCGGTCGAGCAAGCCCTCCTCGGCCCAGCCGTGCAGCGTGGCGCGCAGGCGAAGACGGAACCAGCGCTCCTCGGCTTCAGATCGCATCGCGCACCTCGGTCAGCGGGACGAAGCGGCCACCGTCGAGCCGCCCTTCCACCCCACGCCCGTCCGCTGCGGGCCAGCGCCCTGCCGACACGTCGATGCGCTCGAGCAGGGCGAGCGCCGAGGCCGGGAGGCCCCGCGTCCGCTCTCGGTGCTCGTCGAGGGGGCCGACGAGCACCTTCGCCCGGCCATGCCAGGCGGCCCGTCCCTCGAGCTCCGCCGCCAGGGCGTCGCAGAGGGCCGCGGATGCACGCTCACCGTGCGCGTCGAGCACCCGGCGCAGCCAAGCCGGAGCGAGGCGATCCGCCGTCGCGTCGAGGCGTTCGGGGTCCTCGCCGTCGGGCGCCACGGCCAGACGCAGGGAGGCGACCACCGCGGGCTGGCCGAGCGGGCGCCTCACAGCGTGCCGGATGCGGAGGGCCGCCGCCAGACCAACGCGTCGTCGCGCGGCCTCCAGCACGAAGTCCGCCGGCTCGGTGGTCCAGGCGGCCGGAAGGACCTCCGCCCAGACCGGCTGCTCGCCCCAGCGAGCGGGGGCCACAGCGACCTCGACCTCTTCGGCGTCCGACAGCGCCCGAACCGCGAACCCCTGCCCACGCAGAGCGCGGTGACAGCGAGCGAGCACCCAGCCTGCCGAGCAGCTCACCCGCGCGTCGCGCCGCAGGAAGCGCCCGCTGAACAGCATCCGCTCCAGCCCCTCGGCGAGCGGAGTGACGCGACCCGGCCCGAGCACCTCGGGCAGGTCGACGGCGATCATCGCTTCGTAGATCACGGAGCCTCCGTGTTCCACACATAGGCCGATAGGCGCACCGTCTCGGTGCAGGTAGTGCGCGCTAGTGCACAGATTGTGCAGTCTTGGTGCAACGCCCCCCACAGCGACGCGCTACGCTCCCCCCATGACCTTCACGCGACACGACGGCCCGTGGGGCCCCTCGGGCGAGCAGTTTCCCCTCGGCTGGATCGCCGGCTGGCTCGAGCAGACCCACCAGGACGGACGGCGGCGGGGGTCGGCGATCGTGGAGCTGCAGTCGCGGCTGCAGGGCGTCGGCGTGGCCGGCTGCGCGATCGTCGCGGGACCCTGGCTCGCGCGGGAGCAGGCCACGGGGGGCGTGTGGCGCGCCGGCCCCTTCCCGAACCATGCCCCGGAGCACCTGCAGCACGTGGCCGAGGGGGCCGGAGACCTCCCGGTCGACTGGCTCGAGGACGTCGTCCACCGCTTCCTGGCGTCGGAGCCGGCTCCCGGTCCCGCGCCCTGCGTGCACACCTTCGAGCTCGAGGGCCAGCCGGGCGTCGTGCTCGATCCAGCGCTCGGCGGACGCCGCGACGCCCTCCTGGTCTTCCGGCTCGGCCCGACGGTCACGCCGCTGGTGCTCGCCGCGCTGAAGGACCGGCTCGCGTGGACCGGCTTCCTCGTGGTGGCAGGACTGGCGCGCGGCGAGCGCTTCCGAAGCCATTGGGAGGCCGTGGCGCGGGAGCTGTCCCAGCCCCACATCGCCGCGTGGCACCACCCGGGGGGAGCCTGGGACCAGCCCGTGAACGCCCAGGAGGTCGTGCAGCGCGTGGTCGAGGCCGCCGACGCCTGGGCCAGCGGTGCCGCCCGCGCCTTCGACGCCGCATCGGTGTGCATCTTCCTGCCGGACCCGGACGACGAGTACGTGGTCTGCCTCGGCGCATCGGGCAGCCGGCGCCACGCCTACGACGCCGGCATCTGGACCGACAAGGCCGCCGTGCCCGCCGTGGGCTACGGCCTCACGGCCTCGCTCGCTGTCGCGCCCGCGTACGACCCCGCAGGACGTCCGGTCGTGGTCCGGACCCTCGACAACCGGCGGCAACTCCACGCGCGCTACCGCGACCTCGGCTTCGACCCGGACGCCGTCGCAGCGGATCGCCCCACGTCGGCGGGGCCGTTCACGGCGGAAGCGTTCCTCACCGCCGCCGTCGCGGACGCCGCCCGGGAGGGCCCGTGGGTGTTCACGGCCCAGCGACTTCCGCCCAGCCTGTCGCCGGCCAGGCGCAACCTCGTGCTGCGCTTCCAGGGGCGCCTCCTCGCCGAGAGCTGGTCGGATCCAGCCGATCGACGGCGCACCTCGCGGGACCGCGTGAGCCGCATGTCATCCCTCGCCCTCCGGGTGCACGACGACCTGGGCCGTCTCTTCGCGGAAGGACTGGGACTCTGGCGCGACGGGCTGCGCTCCGAGCTCTACCGCGAGCTGCTGGGCGCCCGGCGCTGGCCGACGATCTGCCAGGCCCTGGCTTCGTGGCTCTCGGCGCGCTGCGTCTCCGTCTGGCGCGTCGAGGGCACCCGGCTCGTGCTCGAGGCCTCGTCGCAGGCCGGACGTTCGCAGCGGCTGGTCTTCGATCTGGAGGACGGCCTGCTGGACGCGCGAGAGCTGCGCATCCTGGCGGCCCCGCTCACCCCGCGTCACTCCTCCATCTCCGAGGACGGCTTCCTCGGCTGGCCCGAGCTCGACGAGTTCGTCGGCGACAAGGAGAACACGGGAACCTGGCCCATCGTGGCCGGCGGGCGAACCGTGGGGGTGCTCCGCGTGGACGGCGCGATGTCGCTCTTCGGCGGTGTGCTGCCCAGGCAGTCCGAGCACGGCGCCCTGCATCACCACCGCCCCGCGATCACGCCAGCGCACGTGCGCCCGGTGCTCGAAGAGGTGGCGAGCCTGTTGGCGCTGGGAATGTCCAGCACGACCCCTCGCGCCCGGCAGGACTGGGAGGACTGGGGCCGCTGGGTGCAGGGCGTGCTCCGCGGTCACGTCGACCCGGACGAGGCTGCAGCCAGGATCGAGGAGCTCCGAGACGCGGCCAGCAGCCGCCAGGACGCTGCACGCATCGTCGGCGTGCACCGAAACACCTTCCGGCGGCAGCTGCGGCAGCTGGAGGCCGCGCTCGGCGCCGACCTCCCCTGGTAGGCTGAAAACGAGGAGGATCGACCTTGGACAAGGTCCTCGTGGTGGAAGACGACGCCTTCGTGCGTTCGGTCCTGGAAGAAGCCCTTCGATTCGAGGGCTTCGACGTGCTGAGCTGTGCCCACGCCATGCCCGCCCTGCAGGTCCTCGAGGTCGGCAAGCCCGCGATGGCCCTGATCGATCTCGCGCTGCCGAGGGTGTCCGGCGTCGAGCTGATCCGCCGGATCCGGGAACGCCCCGACGGGCGTCACCTGCCGATCGTGTTGATGACCGCCCACGCGGCCGAAGGCGACCTCCGCGAAGCCAGCCTCGCGCAGCTCGACGTCGCCAAGGTGGTCACCAAGCCCTTCTCCATCTTCGACGTCGTGGCCACGGTGCACGAGCTGCTCGAACGCTCGAAGCAGCCCCGCGAAGACGCCGGCGACGAACACACCGCGCCGAGCGCCCGAGAGCCCCACAAGACCACCCTCGCTGTGCTGGCGCGAGCCTGGGCGCGCCGCGAGACCGGACGCGTGAGCGGGGCCGCGGACAGCGCCACCATCCTTCGCGGAGAACCCGCCACGAGCGACGACCTCGCAGCGATCACACGCCTGCTCTACAGCGCGGAAGGCGCCGTCTTCGCCCCAGGCGAGCTGGCCGACGCCGATCAGGATGGATCCCGCGTCGGTCCCGAGCTGCTGTCCGCAGCGCTGGCCATCACCTCCGGGGAACCCGTGGTGTCCGACCTCGACCGGCTGTTGGTCGACCGGCCCGGCGCCCACCGGGTCGCCCAGCTCCCGCTCCGCGAAGCCACGTTGCGGCTGGTCTCGGCGAAGCGCGATCACACCACCACCCTGCGGCACATGTTCGAGGACCTCGGTGTCGAACCCGAGCTGGTGGGCCACGAGGTGGCCGCCCTGATCGTGCTGGGGCTCTACAGGCTGCGACCGAGCCGTCACGTCGAACGGAAGCCGGCCAAGCCACCGGCCAGCGGTCCGGTTCCACCGCCGCCAGCCGCATCGGCGCCGTCGGAGACCCACATCCACGACATGTTGCTGGCTCGTCGGCTGACCCGCGAGGCCGAGCTGATGCGCACGGCCGACGACTACACCGTGCTGGGCGTGCCAGCCGACGCCGACGAGGATCTGATCCGTCGTGCCTACTCGCGGCAGCGCGCCCGCTACCGGAAGCTCGAGAGCTCCGAGGAGCTCGCGCCCGAGGTCAAGGCCCTGGTCAGCGAGATCGCACGGCACCTGAAGAAGGCCGGTCGACGCCTGCTGAAGGAGGCGCGGGAACCGGCGTCGGCCCCTCCCACGCGCAACTACGATCCTGCGGAAGAAGCGTTCCTGGCGGGCCAGGCCGCGGTCGAAGCGGGTCGCTGGGACGAGGCCACCCGCCACCTCTCCAAGGCACGCAGCCACGACAGCGGCTCCCCGCGCAACATGGCGTGGCTCGGCTGGGCCACCTGGCACGACACCAGGAAGGCCAAGGACAAGCGTCGGCAGGACGCCCTGGAGCTCCTGCAGCTCGCCGACAGCTTCAACCCCACCGATCCCGACGGTCAGTACTTCCTGGCCGCGGTCGAAGCGGAAGATGGCCAGCACCGCCGCGCGCTCGCTCGGATCACACGGCTCCTGCGCAGCGACTCGAGCCACAGGCGGGGTCGCGAGCTGATGATGCGTCTCCGGCGTCGCACCGCGGAGAAGTGAGCGACGTCTTGCGCCTGCGTGGCGCCCTCGAAGCCTTCGACGACGAAGCCTCCCAGCTGCCATGGGCACACGAGCGCCGCTGGACCAGCCGCACGCACGTGCGCTCGGAGAAGGGCCTCCCCACCGTGGACCTGCACGACCTCGACGTGCACCTGGGCAGGCGGATCGTGAGGTCTGCGGCCCGGGAGGTCGACCACCTCGACGCCGGAGGGGTCCGCTTCATCACCGGCTGGGGAAGGCACTCGGGCGGCTACAGCCGCCTCCGCCGCGCGGTGGGCGACGAGCTCGACGCGATCTGCACCGACGAGGGCTGGGGCTTCCGCGCCGGCAACCGCGGCACATGGATCCTGATGACCGACGAGACCCAGCTCGGCCCGGCGACCACGGGCGAGCTCGGCGGCGTGGTCTACGTGGTCGGCGCCTTGCTGCTGGTCGGCCTCTGGATCGTGGCGCCGCCCGCTGCCGGCGGCGTGGTGGCCTGGCTGATCTGGCGGCTGATCCGGCGCTTTCGAGGTAGGGGAAGGCCATGAGCTGCACCGCCTGTGGCGCGCCCCTGCCGCCCGATGCCCGCTTCTGCTCCGCTTGCGGCGCTGCACGTCCAGCGCCGGAGGCCTGGCACCTGTCCGGCCCCGGGGGCCAGCACGAAGGCACGCTGGAGGAGCACGCTGTGCGCGTCGGGGAGACCTCCGGCGCCTGGCACCTCTGGAAGACGGGCTGGGAAGGCTGGAAGCCGTGGGACACGGTCCCCGAAGCGGTGCAGGCCGCGGCGGCCCTCGCGCCCACGCCCGAGCCTCCCGAGCCGCCGACCCTGACCTTCTCCGGGGGCTACCGCCCTCCCCCGGTGCCGGACCGCCTGCGCGAGCCGGAGGAACGGTGGCACCTGCACGGCGCCGGCGAGCAGCTGGAGGGGCCCCTGCGCGAGCTGCGCGAGCGCGTCGCCAAGGATCCCGAGGTCGCCTGGCACCTGTGGAAGCCCGGGCTCGAGGGGTGGGTACCCTGGGCCCAGGTGGTGGGCTGAGCCGCGCTACTCGGCCGACCAGCGACCATCGATGCCCGGCCCGCCGTCGAAGGGATGCTCGAGGAAGCGGTGCACCAACAGCTGGCGCTGGTTGCCCAGCCGCGCCACCTCGTCGCAGAGGGCAAACTCCGTGTAGCCCGAGCCGCCGCCGGCGAGGAAGTCCACCGTCGCCACGCTCAGGCGGTCCTCTGTGGTCAGCAGGTCACGACCGTCTGCGAGGCGCGCGTCGTGAAGCACCGTGGGCTGTTCGCCGCCCTCGCAGCCGCGCCGGGTGAAGCGCACCCGCGCCCCGGCCGGGAAGAGCGCGCCATGGCGCCCGCACTGGTCTGCGCTGCGCAGCAGGAGGTCGCGCACCGCGCTCGCCGGGCAGTCCAGCACGACCACCTCGTTGTCGAAGGGCAGCACCTCGAAGAAGTCTCCGTACCGAAGCGCTCCGCGCTCGATCGGCGCGCGCATGCCGCCGCTGTTGAGCAGCGCGAGGTCGGCGGCTGGCACAGCCTCCAACAAGGCGTCCGTCAGCGCGTTGGCCAAGGCACTCTCGTCGATGCGGTGCCGCTCGATGCGGTCGGGGCTCTGCCCCAGCACCAGCGACGACAGGGGCGCCAGGGCTTCGCGGGCGGACGCCACCTGGGCCACCACATCGGGTGCCGGCACCACGGAGACGCCGTCCCAGGCCACACCATCGAGGGTCCGTGTGCAGAAGGGAGCGCGGCTGTCGCAGGCCTGGTGCCACAGCGGGATGCCCGCGTAGCTCCGGGACTTCAAGCGGTCCACGGCGCCGGTGCGGGTGTCGTAGACGAGCTCGATCCGCCCCACCTGCAGGGCCGATGATCCGGACTGCACCGCAGGCACCCCCGCCTCCCAGATCCGGTTCACGAAGTGGGTGTGCCCGCCGACCACGCCATCGATGCGATCCGACAAGGCCGACGTGAGCTCGCTCAGGTCGCTCGACCCCCGGCCGTCGCCGAGGTGACCCACCACGATCCAGAGGTCGGCCCGGTCCTCCACCTCGTCCAACACCCGCTCGACCGCTGTGACCGGGTCGGAGAAGCACCAGTCCGCTACGTTGGCCGCGTTGGTCATCAGCGGGGTCTCGGGGTGCTCCACCCCCACGATCCCCACGCGAAGGCCCGCTGCTGCCGTCACCGCATACGGGGCGATCCACGAGGGATGCACCTCCTCTGGACACTCGGTGCCGTCCCGCAGCCACACGTTGGCACCGAGCAGCGGGAAGCTCACACCTTCGCCGAGCGCCCGGAGCACCGGCGGCCCTTCACCGGTGGTCCGGACGTCGCCCGACGCCGGGTCCATGCTCGTGCCCGGCGCGAAGTCGTGGCCGTGGTTGCCGGGCACGACCGCGTCGTAGCCGATGGCGTCGAAGAGCCCGTACACCAGTGCGCCCTGGTCGAAGTTGCTGAGCAGCGTGCCCTGGAACTGATCCCCGCCGTCCACGAGCACCACCCCGGCCCGGTCGCCGTGCTTGGCAGCCAGCCCAGCCCGCACGCTCGCCACCACCCCCGACAGCTGCTCGAGACCGCCCACAGCCTGCTCCTCGCCGTCGCGGACCCAGGTCGATGCCTCCACGGCGCCGTGCACGTCGTTGGTGCCCAACACCACCACCAGGCGCTCGTGCGCTTCCAACCAGGTGGTCACCACGGGTTCCGGCGCCGGAAGCTCCACGGCGTGAGGCGCGCAGGACAGGACGAGCAGCATCAGGCCGATGCTACCGGGCGGAGGTCGAGCGCGAAGCTCCAGGTCAACACGAGCAGGCCTGCGGCGTTGACGCCGTGGGCGACGTCCGCCGGCACCGGGGGCATCAACGACAAGAGCATCGCGGCGATGACGAGCCCGCAGGCCCACGCACGGCTGCGGCGAGGCTTCAGGGGCCGAGCGAGGCGCGGCACGAGGTGCCCGGCGCCAAGGAACGCGTACCGGTACGCGCCGGCCGCAACGATCCAGGGGCCCGCGCGGCCGTAGGCGAGGCAGGCGAGCGAGAGGACCACGATGAACAGCGCGTCCAGCTCTTGATCGGCCCAGGCGCCGAAGGGAGAGACCAGGCCCAGGCGTCGCGCCAGCCAGCCATCCAGGTAGTCGAGCGCCAAGGCCAGAGCCGCGACGCCGGCAAGCAGCCAGTCCAGCTCGGGCCGGAGCACGGCGCCCGCCACGAGCCCACTGGCCGCGCCTCGGACCAGCGTGACGTGCATCGGTGGATCCAGGGTGGGCCGGCCGTGCAGGTGGAGCCGCCGGCCAGCGATCGCCCACCACACGGCCACGAAGGCCACGGCGAGAGCCGGCTGCCCGCCCACCACCCAGGACGCTGCCGCGCCTGCGAAGCCCGCGCAGGCCGACGCCGCCGCGAACCTCTGCTTCGAAGGATAGGGAGCGACCATGGCCGAGCTGGACACGCCGACGACCTATCCCGAGCGGCCCGCGCCGCCGGGGTGGTCGGCGCTCCTGGCGCACCGTCGTGGCGCGCCGCTCCACGACTGCCCCGAGCCGCTACGGTCGCTGTACGCCGGGGTGTTGGCTCCTGCTCCCGCCGACCGGTGCCGGGTGATCGGGCACCTCGCCCAGAGCCTGGACGGCCGCATCGCCGCCGCGGACGGGCAGAGCCAATGGATCAGCGGGGAGGCCGACCTGGACCACACGCACCGCCTGCGTGCCCTCTGCGACGCGGTGCTGGTCGGCGCCGAGACCGCCGCGGTGGATCGCCCCAGCCTCACGGTCCGGAGGGTGGCGGGCCCACAGCCCCTCCGTGTGGTGCTCGACCCCCAGCGCCGCGTGCCGCTCGACACGCTCCCCGATCCCGAGTCGCTCCTGGTCATCCACGGCGCACGCGTCGACCACAGCGGGCCAGGGCAAGGCCTGGCGCTCCCTGCACCGGGAGGGCGCATCGACCCCCGTGCGGTCGCCCATGCGCTCGCGGCGCAGGGGGTCGAGCGCCTCCTCGTCGAGGGTGGCGGGTACACCCTGTCGTCCTTCCTCGCCTCGGGTTGCCTGGACCTGCTCCACCTGGTCATCGCCCCCATCTGGCTGGGCGATGCAGGACGTCCGGGACTGGCACTGCCCGGTGCGCCAAGCCTGCAGGCAGCGCCTCGGCTCGCGATGGCCCTGCACGAGCTGGGCCCCGACGCCCTCCTGGCGGTCCGCTTTGGCTGAGGCCCTCTGGGTGCGCCCCGGAGAGGCCTGGCTCGCTCACGAAGCACTCGCCGAGCCCTCGCCCGGCGAGGTGCTCGTGCACGCCACGCACTCGGGCGTGAGCCGTGGCACCGAAGCCCTGGTGTACCGGGGCGGCGTGCCGGAGAGCGAGCACGCGCGGATGCGTTGCCCGTTCCAGCTCGGCGACTTTCCTGGCCCGGTGAAGTACGGCTACGCGAGCGTGGGTGAGGTCGAGGGTCGACCGGTCTTCTGCCTCCACCCCCACCAGGACCGCTACGTCGTGCCACGCTCGGCGGTGGTGCCCCTCCCGCCCGAGGTGCCCCCGCACCGGGCCGTGCTCGCGGCGAACTGCGAGACCGCCCTCAACGCGGTCTGGGACGCTGGCGAGCTGCCCGAGCGGGCGATGGTCATCGGCGCGGGCGTGGTCGGGAGCTTGACCGCCTGGCTGCTCGGGAAGCAGGTGCGGGTCCAGCTGGTCGACGTGGAAGCCAGGCGAGCCGAGGTCGCCCAGGCGCTCGGCGTGGCCTTCGCGCTGCCGGCCGACGCCTGGACCGACGTCCCCCTGATCGTGCACGCCAGCGCCACGCGCGCCGGGCTGGTCCAGGCCCTGGACGCTGCCGCCTTCGAAGGGACCGTGCTCGAGCTGTCCTGGTTCGGCGCACGCGAGGTCTCCCTCCCCCTCGGGGGCGCCTTCCACAGCCGGCGACTGACCCTCCGCGCCAGCCAGGTCGGCTCGGTCGCCCCACGCCAACGGGCGATGGTGAGCCACCGCGAACGGCTGAAGGCGGCGCTGCGCTACCTCGCCGACCCCGCGTGCGAGGTCCTGCTGGACAGCCACGGTGCCTTCGCCGATCTACCCAACGATCTGGCCCGTCTGGCTTCGGCCGCGGGACCCCTCTGCCACGTCGTGCACTACGACAAGGAGACCTGATGTTCGAAGTCGGCGTCCGCGATCACGTGATGATCGCGCACAGCTTCCAAGGCGAGCTGTTCGGCCCCGCCCAACGCGTGCACGGGGCGACCTACGTGGTCGACGTCGCGTTCCGGCGGCACCAGCTGGACGAGCTCGGCCTCGTGGTCGACATCGGCGCCGCGACGGCACTGGTCCGCGCGGTGCTGTCCACGTGGGACTACCGGAACCTGGACGACGTCCCCCAGTTCGAGGGCGCGAACACCACGACCGAGTTCATGGCGCACGTCATCCATGGCGCCCTCGCCGAGCGCATCAAGGCCGGAGAGCTCGGTGAGGCCGGAGGGGATCTGGTGAGCCTGAAGGTCACGCTCCACGAGTCGCACATCGCATGGGCCAGCTACGAGGGCGCGCTCTGAGCCTGGTGCTGGTCCATGCCGGTCCGCTGGACGCTCCGTCTGGCGGCTCGCGCTACCACAAGCGACTCGTCGAGACCCTGCGCGCACGTGGGGTCGCGGTGCACGCCCTCGAGCTGCCGGGACCGTGGCCGAGGGGCCAGGCGCAGCTCGCCGCCGAACGCGATCGCTTCTCCGGTTGCACCTGGCTCGTCGACGGCCTGCTCTACCCGGCCCTGGTCGACCAGCTCCCCCCGTCCACCACGGTCCTGCACCACCTGCCGCTCCGCTACGAATGGCCGGAGCTGGACAGCTGGGAGCAAGGCGCACTCGACCGCGCCGCACGGATCGTCTGCACCTCACCGTGGGCGGCCGCGGATCTCGACCGACCGGCCCACGTGGTCGTGCCGGGAACGGACCGAAGCAACCAGGTGCGCCGTCCGATCCGGGGCCGCGTGCTCGGGGTGGGCACCGTGTGCCCGCGCAAGGATCAGCTCAGCTTCTCGTCGCCCGGGGTCGTGCTGGCCGGTCGTGCTGAGGGGCCCTACGCGGCCGCCTGCTCCGACGCCGGGGCCGAGCTGCTCGGTCCGCTCGGGCCCGCGGCCCTCGACCGCGAGTATGCGCACGCCGACCTCTTCGCCCAGGCGAGCTCGTGGGAGACCTGGGGCATGGCGCTCTGTGAGGCGCTGGTCCGCGGGGTGCCGGTGGTCGCGCGCGACCTCCCGGCGGTCCGCTACCTGGCACCGCATGCCGCGGTCGACGACGTGGCGGCCACGGTGCCGCGGTTGCTGGCGGCCCCCGCCGCGCTGGCCGACCTCGCGATGGCGTCGCGAGCGGCGGGGGCGCGCTTGCCCACGTGGCACGAGCAGGCGACACGCTTGCTCGAAGTCCTCGAGCTCGGCCCGGATACGATGTCGCCATGACCCCCGTCCCCGTCCCTGCCGAGACCTTCGACCCGGACTGGCTCCGGCTGCGGGAGCCCTTCGACCGCGCTGCCCGACGGGAGCACCTGGCCGCCCTGCTCGACCGCGCCCTGCCCGACGGCATCCGGCGGATCGTGGACCTGGGGGCTGGCACCGGCTCCAACTACCGCTGGCTGCGGGTTCGCCTGAGCGGCGACCAGCACTGGCGCCTGCTCGATCACGACGCCTCCTTGCTGAAGCGCTGCCGTCGCGAGAACGAGCGCTGGGGCGTCAGCGACCTCGGCCTGGCGTGGGAGCAAGCGGACCTGCGAGACGTGCTCCCGGCGATGGACTGCCACGCGATCACGTGCTCGGCCCTGCTCGACCTGGTGAGCGACGCCTGGCTGGAGCGCCTGGCGGACCGCGCCGCCGAGCTCGGGGTGCCAGTGCTCGCGGCCCTCACGGTCGACGGTCGCGTGCAGTGGGATCCGGTGGACCTGCGCGACGGGCGCATCCTGGGGTGGTTCCGTGCCCACCAGGCCACCGACCGAGGCTTTGGCAGCTCCCCGGGCCCACAAGCGGCCCCCCAGCTCGCCCAGCTCCTCGCCGGGCGGGGCTTCGAGGTCCACCTCGAGGCCGCGGACTGGCGCATCGAGCCGCGGCACGACGGCATGCTGCACGCCATGATCGACGGCATCGCCGAAGCCGCCGCGCAGATCGCGGATCGGCCCCGTGCGGTCGAGGGCTGGCGCACCCAGCGCCACCACCAGGTGAAGCACGGCGCCTTGTCGCTCTCGGTCGGCCACCTCGACCTGCTGGCGCTGCCCCCTCGGTAGCGATCAGTGGGCCTCGGCCCAGCTCCCGCCCGTGCCGACGTCGACCTTCAGCGGCACCAGCAGCGGCCACACACCCTCCATGTGCCGACGGATCAGCTCACACGCGTCCTCGACCTCCTCGGGCGGCGCCTCGAAGAGCAGCTCGTCGTGGATCTGCACGAGCATCCGGGTCTGCAGGCCGCGCTCGGTGAGCTCTCCGTCGATGGCGAGCATCGCCAGCTTGCAGAGGTCGGCCGCGGTGCCCTGGATCGGTGTGTTGGCGGCGATGCGTTCCCCGTAGGAGCGCTGGGTGAAGTTGTTGGACGTCAGCTCGGTGACGTGGCGCCGGCGACCGAGCACCGACGCGCACCAGCCGTTGTCGTAGGCGTCGGCCACCGCCTCGTCCAACCAGCGACGCACCCCTGCGTACACCTCGAAGTAGCGGGCGATCATCTTCTTCGCTTCCGCGCGCTTCAGCCCCAGCTGCTGGCCCAGCGCCGTGGCCCCCTGGCCGTAGATCGTGGCGAAGTTCACCGTCTTGCCGACGTTCCGCTGCTCGCGAGTGACCTCGTCTGGCGACACATCAAAGATGCGACCCGCGGTGCGTGCGTGGATGTCGAGGTCGTCGCGAAAGGCCTCCAACAAGAGCGGGTCGCGGCTGAAGTGCGCCAGGATGCGCAGCTCGATCTGGCTCCAGTCGGCCGAGATCATCGTCCAGCCGTCACGCGGCAGGAAGGCCTCGCGGATGCGGGCGCCGTCCGGGGTCCGGATCGGCGTGCGCTGGAGATCGGGGTCGGTCGTGATGATGCGGCCCGTGGCCCCGGTCGTCTGCATGAACGTGGCATGGAGACGGCCCGTGCGAGGGTTCACAGCCTCCTGGAGCACCCGGGTGTAGGTGTTGATCAGCTTCTCGACCACCCGCCAGTCGAGCACGAGCCGCGCGATCTCGTGGTGGGGCGCGAGCCTCTCCAACACATCTGCGGCGGTGGAGTAGCCGGTCTTGGTTCGCTTGATGACAGGCAGGCCGAGATCGTCGAAGAGCACCTCCCCGAGCTGCTTCGTCGACCCGAGGTTGAAGACGCGGCCGGCCAGGCCATGGACCTCGGCACAGAGCGCGTCCCGGCGCTCGGTGAACTCCTCCTGCAACCTGGCGAGGACGTCGGTGTCGACCCGAACACCCACGCTCTGCATGCGCGCCAGCACCGCCGCCATCGGGAGGCACAGAGCGTCGTGGTTCTCGCGCTGCCCCTGCTCGTCCAGGGCCCGCTCGAGCGGCGTCCAGAGGTCGAGGGTCGCGGCTGCGAGCAGGCCCGACCAGTCGGCGGTGATCTGCACGTCCACCTCGGCGAAGCGCCTGCGCTTCTGCCCCGCGCCCACCACGCCCTTGTCGTCGGCGGGCAACACCCGCTGGAGGTATTGGCGGCCCACCTGATCGAGACGGTGTGGAATCAAGCCCGTGGGATCGACCAGGAAGCTCGCACACTGCGTGTCGCTGACCACACCGTGCAGCTCCACACCGAGACGGTCGAGCCCGCAGATCAGGTCGCGCACGCCGTGCACCACCTTGGAGGCCGACGATCCGAGCCATGGCGCCAGCAGATCGAGGTACTCGCCGGGCACGTAGAGCGCAGCGCCCGTGTCGATGCCGAGGGCGAGGCCATGCAGCTCCCCGACCTTGAAGCCAGGGTCCTCGAACACGGCGTGCAGGGCCACCGGTGTGCTGGGCGGGGCGGCCACGAAGTCGAGCACCGCAGCGCGGTCCAGCACCTCCGTGGTGGTGTCGTTGGCCTGGGACTGTGCGACCGCATCCTCGGACAGGAGCGAGTAGAACTCCAGCTCCCGGTAGAGCGTGTTGAGCGCATCCGGGTCGGGCTCCTGGATCGCCAGGGCCTCGAGCGGCGTGTCGACCGGTGCGTCGGTCGCGATCGTGGCGAGGCGCTTCGACAGCCGGGCCAGGTCGGCGTGCTCCAGCAGGGCCTTCGCCGCCCGCCCCTTCATGCCGGCTGCCGCCGCGAGGATCGTGTCGACGTCGCCATGCTCTGCGATGAGCCTGGCGGCGCCCTTCTGCCCCACGCCGGGCACCCCGGGGATGTTGTCGACCTTGTCCCCGAGCAGGGCGAGCAGGTCGGTGAAGTGCTCGGGACGCACGCCCCACTTCTTGCGCACCAGCTCCTCGTCGTAGGTGATGTCGCGCATCGTGTCGATCATGCGCACCTTCGGCCCGATGAGCTGGGCGAAGTCCTTGTCCCCCGAGATGATGTGCACCTCGTGGCCGGCCGCCACTGCCCGCCGCGTGATGGTGCCGATCACGTCGTCGGCTTCGAAGCCCGGCAGTCGGAGGATGGGGAAGGCATGCACGCCCACGACCTTGTCGATCCATTCGAGCTGGGCGCGCAGCTCCGGAGCCATCCGCGGCCGCTGCACCTTGTAGTCCGGGTAGATCTCGTCCCGGAAGGTGCCTCCAGGCGCGTCGAACACGACGGCGGCGTACCTCGGAGTCTTGCCGGCGAAGATCTTCTTGAACATCAGGGCGAAGCCATAGGTGGCGTTCGTGGGGATGCCCGTCGAGGTCCTGAAGCTCGAGGGCAACGCGAAGAAGGCCCTGTAGATCAAGGCGGAGCCATCAACGAGCACGACGCGGTCTGCCATGGGAGCTCCTGGACCCGGGCGGCTCCCCTAACCGAGCGTCAGCGCACGTAGACCTCGGCCCAGGTGACCTTGCAGCTCTCGTCGTAGCAGTTGCTGCCCCCGTTCAGGTACCCGGCGTCGTTGCACGGGTAGTTGCCCGCCGTGCACGAGCTCCGGGAGATGTTGCTCGCCGCGAGCAGGCTGTTGTCGTACACGTCCCACGTGGGGTAGCCGTTCGGCGTGTTTCCGAGGCCGTTGGCCCAGCAGCACGTGCTCAGGTGGTGGCCCAGGATCGCGTTCTCGTTGCTGCTCGGGAAGCAGCTCGCGTTGTCGTCCCACGGGCGAACGATGAACACGAAGACATCGGCCTGGCTCGAGCTGAGCCCGTCATAGTAGTCGGCGCCGCTCGCGAGGAAGCTGGTGTTGCAGGCCGCGGTGTACTCGTCGGCGATCAGGTCACCCAGCGACAATCCGGACACCACCCCGTAGAAGCCGAAGCTGTACTCGTCGGTGATGACCAGGTAGTCGTCGCCAGGTGTCGCAGAAAAGGCCTCGGACTTGAAGTCCGCCGCCTGGCGATCCGTGATGCTGCCGAAGGTCGTGGTGTCGGTCCACACGTCGTAGCTGTCCCAGCTCCGGCTGCCCTCGTTGACCACCGTGGAGGTGAGCGTCCAGCCACCTCCGTCGGTGCTCATGTCGCACCAGGCCTCGAAGGGGGTCACGCCGTCGGTCAGCCAGTAGGTGTCGTCCCCCACCGAGGCTCCATCGTCGAGGATGGCGAGGCAGCTGTCCGCCGCGCACGTGGTGTCGCTGCCCGCGGTGCCGTTGTCGGCGGCGCCGTCGCAGTCGTCGTCGGCGCCGTTGCAGACCTCCGTCGCGTCGGGGTTCACGTCGGCGTCGGCGTCGTCGCAGTCGGTGGAGCTGTCGACGTAGCCCGTCGGCTGTTCGCAGGCGGTCGTGTCGGACGATGCATCTCCGAAGCCGTCGCCATCGACGTCCGCGTACCAGACCAGCTCCGGCGTCACGTCAGCGTCCAGGTCGTCGCAGTCGCTGTCGTCCGCCACGTAGCCCTCGGGCTGCTCGCAGCTGCGGGTGGTGTAGTCGCTCGTGCCGTAGCCATCCCCGTCGGCGTCGATGTTCCAGGTGGTGTCCGGAGACACCGCAGCGTCGCCATCGTCACAATCCTCGCCGTTTCCGACCGCACCGGTGGGCTGCTCGCACGCCGTGGTGGTCGAACCCGGGTCGCCGTAGCCGTCTGCGTCGGCATCGACGTACCACGTCGAGGGATCGGTCGGGCTGTCCTCGTCGTCGACGAGGCCGTCGCAGTCGTTGTCGACGCCGTCGCAGAGTTCGTCCGCGGCGGGATGGATGTCGTCGTCGTCGTCGTCGCAATCGCTCGCGTCGGCGCTCGTCTCCGAGGGCGCATCGCAGGCGACGGTGGCTGCGGCGGCGTCGCCGTAGCCGTCGCCGTCGTCGTCGTCGTACCAGGTCGACGCGTCGCTCGCGCCCTCGTCGACCGTGCCGTCGCAGTCCTCGTCGACACCGTCGCACTGCTCGGCAGTCGCCGGGTTCACGGCGGCGTCGCTGTCGTCGCAGTCGCTCGCATCCGAGACATGTCCCGTCGGTTCATCGCACGCGTCGATGCTGCTGGTCGCATCGCCATAGCCGTCCGCGTCGCCATCCGCGTACCAGATCGATGCGTCGGTCGCGTTCTCGTCCGCGTCGCCGTCGCAGTCGTTGTCGACCGCGTCGCACACCTCGTCGGCGCCTGGGTGCGTGGAGGCTTCCGCATCGTCGCAGTCGTCCGAGGTCGACGCCGTGCCCGAGGGTTGGTCGCAGGCCGTGGTGCGGGTGCCGCCTCCGTAGCCATCCCCATCCTCGTCGGCGTACCAGGCCGTAGCATCGCTGGCGTCCTCGTCCACGGTGCCGTCGCAGTCCTCGTCGACCTCGTCGCAGGTCTCGCGGCCGTCCGGGCTGACCAGCGCGTCGGTGTCGTCGCAGTCGGTGCTGTTCGCCACGTAGCGATCCGGGGCCTCGCACGTGTCGACGCTCAGGCTGCCGCCGTGGCCGTCGTCGTCGTAGTCGAGGTACCAGGTGCTCGCGTCGGTGAGGCTCGTGTCGTCGTCGTCCACCAGCGTGTCGCAGTCGTCGTCGAGCCCGTTGCAGACCTCGTCGGCATCGGGATGCACCGCGTCGTCCGCGTCGTCGCAGTCGGTGCCGTCGGACACCGTGCCCGACGGCTGGTCGCAGGCCTCGGAGGCTGCGCCCCCATCACCGAAGCCATCGGCGTCCGCGTCCGTGTACCAGGTCTGCAGACCGTCGATCACGGTGTCGGCGTCGTCCACGAGGCCGTCGCAGTCGTCGTCGATCCCGTTGCAGGCCTCGTCGGCGGCCGGGTGGACCTCGGCGTTGCCGTCGTCGCAGTCGGTCGCGTCGGCCACGTACCCGGTCGCGCCGTCGCAGGACGCGCTGCTGGTGCCCGCGTCGCCCCAGCCGTCACCGTCGGCATCGAGGTACCAGGTGCTCTCCCCGTCGGCGCCCGGCTCGTCGATGGCGCCGTCGCAGTCGTTGTCCTGGCTGTCGCACACCTCGTTCGCGTCCGGGAAGACCGTGGCGTCACCGTCGTCGCAGTCGTCGCTCCCGCTGCCGAAGCCCTCCGGCGCGGCACAGGCGTCGGTGCTGTACGCCGACCCGCCCACGCCGTCACCGTCGGCATCCAGCCACCACGTGCTCGTTCCAGTCACGTCGTCGTCGTCGTCCACGAGGCCATCGCAGTCGTCGTCGAGGCCGTTGCAGACCTCTTCCGCGTCGGGATGGATGTCGGAGTTGCCGTCGTCGCAGTCCCCAGCGGCCTCCGTGTACCCGTCCGGCACGGAGCAGGTGGTCCTGGAGGTGTCCGAGCCGAAGCCATCCGAGTCCTCGTCGGCGAACCAGGTGCCCTGCCCCTCGGTGTCGGTGTCGTCGTCGTCGACCAGGTAGTCGCAGTCGTTGTCGATCCCGTCGCAGATCTCCGCGGCGTCCGGATGCACGGCCGGATCGTCGTCGTCGCAGTCGCTCGACGCGTCGAAGCCATCGCCGTCCGCGTCGCCGTCCTCCGGCCCCGTGTCGTCCACGGGGGCCGTCGCGGTGTCGCTGGGCGTGGACGCGGTGTCGTCCGAGCTGAGCCCGGTCTCGGAGAGGCCGCCCGTCTCACCGACGGGCTTGAGCGGATCGCTCCGACAGGCGGACAGAGAGGTGGCCAGGACGAGGAGGAGGAGGGTGCGCATCGGGCCAGTGTAGCGGCTGCAGGGCGATGACAGCGACTTCGCTTGCTGAACGCGGCGGCGTACGCTGGAAGCATGCTCAGCCTGTGCTTCGCCTGCACGACCCATGTCGGGGCGCCCGTGACCTACGGCGGGGACACCGCCGACACCTCGGACGAGGCGGTCTCCGAGGCCGATGAGGTCGCGGACGAGGACGACGGCGCGGGCACCGACGACGACGGAGACGGCTACACCGAGGAGGAGGGCGACTGCGACGACGACGACCCCCTGGTGCACCCGGGGGCGCCCGAACCGGAGAACGGGGTGGACGACGACTGCGACGGGCTGGTGGACGAACCCGAGGACGGACCGGGCGGTCCCGGCGACGACACCGATGACCCCTTCCCAGGAGACAGCTGCGGTGAGTCCATCCCCGTCGTCACCGCGTTGACCGCCGAGAACGGTGGCCTGTACGACTTCGGAAGCGGCCTGTCGGCCACCGTGATGTTCCAGGTGGCGGCCGAAGACGACGACGGCGACCTGCACGAGCACCAGCTGCACATCTGGACCGACAGCAGCCCCGACGGCGTGGTGGACACCAGCGGCTCCGCGCCGATGGTCGCCGCCGTGTCGGTGTCGACGGAGGCGTGCGAGGTCGCGGAGGTCACGGTCGACCTGCGGGTCGAGGTGGGTCACAGCCTGCCGGCGGGTGAGGAGGTGGACGTGGCCATCGCAGTGGAAGACGCCGCCGGACACCTCTCGATCCCCATGGTGCTCACGCTGACCACGCCTCTCGAGGACGGCTCGGACGCCTGAGGGGTCGGTTACCCCAGCGCATGACGCTGCCCGAGTACGACCGCTGGGATGCCACCGCCTGTGCCGAGAAGGTGCGGAGCGGCGAGGTGTCGCCCTCCGACCTCCTCACCGCGGCCACCGAGCGCATCGAGGAGCGCAACCCAGCGTTGAACGCGGTGGTCGACACCCTCTACGAACGAGCGCGGGCGCGGGTCGACAGCTTGCCCGACGGCCCCTTCAAGGGCGTGCCGTTCTTGTTCAAGGACCTGAAGCTCATGCTCGAGGGCACGGTCACCACCAACTCGACGCGCTTGCGCCAGCACGCGGTGGCCAGCGCGTCCTCGGTGTTGGCCCAGCGCTACGAGGCCGCCGGCCTGCAGGTGCTGGGCAAGACCAACACCCCCGAGTTCGGCATCATGGGCATCACCGAGCCGGAGCTGCGGGGGCCGTGTCGGAACCCCTGGAACACCGACCACACCCCCGGAGGCTCGTCGGGCGGGTCGGCGTCCGCGGTCGCCGCACGCATGGTGCCCGCCGCTCATGGGGGCGACGGGGGTGGCTCCATCCGCATCCCCGCGAGCGCTTGCGGCTTGTTCGGGCTGAAGCCCACGCGGGGGCGCGTCACGATGGCGCCCTTCGCAGGCCATGCCTGGATGGGGTTCGTGCAGGAGCACGTGCTCTGCCACACGGTGCGCGACTCCGCGGCGCTCCTCGACGTGGCTGGAGACGGCGACCCCGGGGACCCGTACCGCGCCCCCGCGAAGCGTCGCCCCTTCGCCGACGAGGTGGGCGCCGAACCCGGCCGGCTGCGCGTCGCGATGACCCGTGACCCCCTCTACTCGGGGCAGGCCCACGCCGACACCACCGCCGCTGTGGAGGACGCCGCGTCGCTGCTCGCAGAGCTCGGCCACGAGGTGGTCGAGGCGCGTCCACCGATGGACGTCGACGCCCTGACGCGCGCCTACTTCCTGGTCGTGGCCAGCGGCATCGCCTGGTTCGTCACCCGCACGGCCCAGGACGCCGGCTGCAGCCCACGACCCGCCGACTTCGAGCCGGCCACCTGGCTGCTGGCCCAGATCGGGTGGAAGACCGACGCGGGCACCCTGATCGACCAGGAGATGACCATCCACCGGGCCGGACGCGAGCTGGCCGCCTTCTACCAGGACTACGACCTCGTGCTCACCCCCACGCTCGGCCGCCCGCCAGCCGAGGTCGGCCAGCTCACGGCCACGACGGCCGAGCGTGCGCAGCTGGCCTTGCTCCGTGGGCTCAACAGCAAGACCTTGCTCGAGGTGGCGCTCGCGAAGATGGGCCGGGACAAGCTGGCGTGGACGCCCAACACCCAGCTCTTCAACCAGACGGGCTGCCCGGCGATGAGCGTGCCGCTCTGGTGGAACGGCGCGGGCCTGCCCATCGGCGTGCAGCTCGCAGCCGCGTTCGGACGCGAGGACCTGCTCTTCCGCGTCGCCTCCCAGCTGGAGACCGCGCGCCCCTGGCACCACCGCATGCCTGCGCTGAGCTGAAGGCAGCCAGCTCAGCGAACCGCCCCCTCAGACCTGGGAGCTCGAGCTGCCCGGGCGCGCGTCCGAGCTTCCGCTCGTGGCCCGGGCATGGACCGGGCCGAGCCCGGCGCTGGGTGCAGTTGCTCCAGCCTGGGCGTGGCCCTGGCGCCGTCGTGGTGGCTCCCCAGCGTGCTCGTCCGACGCCGCGGGGTAGGCTCCCGCCCATGCAGTTCTGGGCCTCCGGCGTCCCGCTCCAGTTCCTGATCCTGGCGAGCCTGCTCGCCGCGGCGAGCTTCCTGCGCTCCAGGATCGGACCCCTCCGACGCCTCGGCTTCCCCGACGCCATCCTGGCGGGTGGCCTCGGGCTCCTGCTCGGGCCGGGGCTCCTGGGCCTCCTGCCGCTCGACTCCGGCGTGCTCGAGGTGCTCGTCTACCATGGCCTCGCCCTCGTCTTCATCGCGGTGAGCCTGGTCACGCCGCCTCCGGGCCAGACCCGAACCGACGCCCGCTCGCTGGCTTTCTGCATCCCCACCATCGCGGTGCTGCAGGGGGCGATCGGGCTCACGGTCGTGCTCGCCTGGTCGGCCGCAGAACCCCTGTTTCCGGGGATGGGCTTCATGATCCCGCTGGGTTTCTCCCAAGGACCGGGCCAGGCGCTCGCCATGGGAGCGGCCTGGTCCGAGCTGGGCATGGTGGACGGCGCCCAGATCGGCCTGATCATGGCCGCCATGGGCTTCGCGACCTGCTGCATCGTCGGCATCCCAGCGGTGGCCTACCTCAAGGCGCGCGGGCTCGTGAAGACCACCTGGCAAGGCGCCGACGAGACCGCCCAGGCGAGCGTGCCACGTCCGGCTGAGCCCGGCGGCCTCGAGGGCCTCACCCAACAACTCACTGTGATCGGGGTGGTGTACCTGGCCACCTGGGGCCTGCTGACCGCGGTCACCAGTCCGCTCCCAGAAGGCGCCAACCTGCGCCCGATGCTCTGGGGCTTCCACTTCATCGTAGCGGCGCTGTTGGCCATCGCCACCCGGAAGGCCCTGGCCCGGATGGACAAGAACCCGCTGCACAATGGCTTCCAGGAACGACTGGGCGCGCTGTTCGTGGACTTCACCACCGTCGCGGCGCTCTCGGCGGTGCGGGTCGACGTGCTGTCGGCCAACCTCGCGCCCCTGCTGGTGCTCGCCGTCGCGGGCGGCGCGGTCACCTTGCTGGTCTGCGTGGTGATCGCTCGTCGCGCGTTCTCGGAGCACGGCTACGAGCACGCCGTGGTGATGTTCGGCGCCGCCACTGGCACCCTGCCCACGGGCCTGGCACTGCTCCGGATCCTGGACCCCGAGCTGAAGGGGCCGGTGGCGTCGAACTACGTGCTCGGATCGGCAGGCGCGCTGGCCTTCGGTGCCCCGCTGCTCCTGTTCATCATGCCGATGCCGGTCACCGGCTGGCCGGACACCTTTCCCGGCACCACGTGGATGGCGCTCGGCGCCTGCCTCGCCTACGCGGTGGTGCTCCTCGTGCTCTGGCGGTGCTTCGGCGGCCTGCGCTTCCGGAAGCGATGAAGGTCCTCGTCACCGGCGCCACGGGGCAGCTGGGCTCTTCGGTCGCCCGAGCGCTCCACGATCGGGGGGAGGACGTGGTCTGCCTGGTGCGCGATCCAGAGCGGCGCGGTGTACTCGACGCGGACCTGGCCACGGTGGTCGGCGACGTGACCGCCCCACAGACCCTGGCGGCCGCCACAGCCGGGTGCGAAGCCGTGGTGCACCTGGCGGGCGTCGTCTCCTACTGGCCGCCCAACGACGACACCCTCCGACGGGTGAACGTGGACGGCACCCGTCACCTGCTCGAGGCGGCGCGCACCGCCGGCGTGCGCCGCTTCCTGCTCACATCCTCCATCGCGGCCCTCGGATGGGTCGCACCCGGCGACGTGGGCGACGAAGACACAGCCTTCAACTGGTCCGGCCTGGGCATCACCTACTGCGACACGAAGCACGAGCAGCAACAGCTGGTGCTCGCGGCCCAGGAGCTCTCACCGGTCGCCGTCAACCCGGGCATCTGCTTCGGCGCGAAGGACCTCAACCAGAACGCCGGGAGGATGCTGCTCAACCTCGCGGCCGGCAAGGTCCCGGGAACCCCACCTGGCGCGACCACCGCCGCCGTGCTGGACGACGTGGTGCGGGGCCACCTGCTCGCCCTGGACCGCGGACGGAGCGGAGAGAGCTACGTCCTGGGCGGCACCACCTTGTCGTTCCACGAGCTCTTCGGGCGCATCGCGGCCGTGCTCGAGGTGCCGGCGCCGAAGCGACAGCTCTCCCGGTTCCTGCTGCGCACCGCCGCGGCGGTGCAGGCGTCCAAGGCGGTGTTCACGGGCGAGGAGCCCGCGCTGACCCAGGCCCTGGCGGAGCTCAGCGTGCGCAACCGTCAGTACGCGAGCGACAAGGCCCGTGGCGAGCTGGGCTACACCACCCGCCCGGTCGAAGACGGCATCGCGGCCTGCGCGGCCTGGTACCGCGAGCGCGGCTGGCTGTAGGACCGTCGGCACCGGGTTACGAGCGCCGACTTCGCGGAGCTCAACATGGCCGACAAGCTCTTGAACCTGGGTCTGAACGACGGGACCTACTGTCCCCAGGCCGTGCTCGACGTGCTGAAGTCCTTCGACGCGCGCACGTCGCTTCGGAACTACACCTCCCCTGAGAACGATCCCTTGCGCGAAGCCATCGCGCGCAAGGACGGCGTCACGCCGGATCACCTGTACCTGGCCAACGGCTCGGGTCCGATCCTGAAGCAGACCGTTCCGGGCTTCATCCGTGCCCAGATCAAGGCGGCCCCGTCCCGCATCTTCAAGCACGTCATGTTCAAGGAGGGGTACCCGATCATCACGCCCCGGCTGACCTACTTCAAGGTGCCCGGCAAGGCGATGGGGCTCGGCCTGACGGTGCACCTGGTGCCGCTGGAGCCGGAAGACGGCTTCAAGCTCGACGTGACCAAGCTCGCCGACGTGCTCAAGAAGACCGACGGCTTCGTCTACCTGGCGAACCCGAACAACCCGACCGGCAACCTGATCGTCGAGCGCGACGAGATCGAGCAGCTCGTGGTCGACTTTCCGAGGAGCACGTTCTACATCGACGAAGCCTACGTGCAGTACGTGCCGCAGGCGCGCCACACCCCCGTGACGGACCTGGTGCCCCAGCACGACAACATGATGGTCGGTCGTACGTTCAGCTTCGCCTACGGCATGGCCGCCCTGCGGATCGGCTACCTGGTCACGCAGCCGGAGCACGTCAAGCAGCTGCAGGCCCAGGTGGTGGACTACCGCCTCGGTGAGCTCCAGCAGGCCGCTGGCATCGCAGCGGTGAACGACGCGGAGCACCTGCCGTTCATCCAGAAGGCCTCGGCCGAAGCCATCGCCTACCTGCGCGACGGGCTCACGAACATCGACGGCGTCCAGACCTTCCCGAGCACGGCGAACTTCCTGCTCTGCCGACTGACCGACGGGCGCAGCGGTGCCGACATCAAGGCGGCCTTGAAGGAGCGCGGCATCCTGATCAAGGCCTTCGCCCCGATCGGCGAGCACAGCTGGGACGACTACTTCCGCTTGACCATCGGTACTCCGGACGAGAACGAGCGCCTGCTCACCGAGCTGCGGGCCGTGCTCGCCGCCTAGCACCGGGGTAGCCTGGGGCGTGCTGGAGCCCGGCGAGAACCTGAACGGCCGCTACGTGGTCGAGTCGCTCCTCGGCGAAGGCGGCCTGGCGGCCGTGTACAAGGTGCGCCACACGCAGCTGGGCAGCGTGCACGCCCTGAAGCTCCTGTTCAGCACCGGCAGCCAGGTGCGGGAGCGCCTGTTGTTGGAAGGCCGCATCCAGGCCCAGCTCCGGCACCCCAACGTGGTCAAGGTCAACGACATCCTGGAGGTGGGGGGCCGACACGCCCTGTTGATGGAGTACGTGGACGGTCGCTCGCTGCAGGACGTGCTCGTGGAGCGTGGCGCGCTCCCGACCGACGAGGCCCTCCGACTGTTCGCCGGGACCCTCTCCGGCATCCGCGCCGCCCACCGGGCCGGCGTCACCCACCGTGACCTGAAGCCGGCCAACATCCTCCTCCAACACGGCCCCTCCGGCGTCCGCCCAAAGGTGTCGGACTTCGGCATCGCCAAGCTGCTCGACGGCGAGGTGGGCGCCACCCGGACCGGGGTCACCATGGGCACCCCCGGCTACATGTCGCCCGAGCAGGTGCGCGACGCCAAGGCCATCGACGAGCGCACCGACATCTGGGCGCTCGGCGTGCTGCTCTACGAGTTGCTCGCCGGGACCTCGCCCTTTCCTGGCGACACCGCCCTCGAGGTGCTCAACCGCGTGGCCGACGCCCGCTGGCGACCGCTGGAACAGGTGATGGCCGCCCCGCCCGACGCGCCGGCGGAGGCGATTCGCGGCTGCCTGCACCGGCTGCCCGAGCAGCGCTACGCCACGTGCGACGACCTGGCGGAGGTGGTCTTCCGGGACCAGCCAGAGCTCCTGCACCTGGTCATCGGCACCCTCGACCAGCGCCCCGTGCCCGTGCAACGCACGCCCACCACCGCCACCTCCGGGATCGTCGCTGCCCCCACGGCGGGCCTAACCATGGAACCGACGGCCGGCGATCCGGACACCTCGCGTGGCGTGGCGCGGGTTGCCGGCCCCGTGATCGGCTTGGGCGTGGCTGCGCTGGTCGCCTGGGCGCTCTGGCCGTCGACCGTCGACCGCACGACGGTGCCAGAAGCCGCGTCGGTCGCGCTGGTGGAGCCCGAGCCGACCATCGCCGAGCCCGAGCTCGCCGAGCCCGACCTCGCCGAGCCCGCGGTCGCGGCGGCCGCAGTCGCCGCGCCGGACGTGATCCAGGCGGCGCCGGAAGCCGAGGCCCGTCCCGAGCCGCGCGCCGCCCCTCCGGCCGTTCCCACCTCCTCTGCCGTGCCAGCCCTCCAGCCGAACGTCGAGGCGGCGCCAACCGAAGCCCTGCCCGATGCGCCGCCCGAGGGCCCACCGCCCGAACCAGCCGAAGCGCCGCTGATCGCGGAGCTGGAGGCCAGCCCGCCAACGCAGTCGGACCCCCCGGCGATCGAGGTCGAGCCCGAGCCCGAGCCCGTGATCGTGCCCGATCTGATCGGAATCTGGCGGGGCACCGCCCACGGACGACGGCTCGAGCTCCGCATCCTGGCCCAGGACGGCGCCTCCATCCGCGGGGAGGTGGACTTCATCCTGGGCGACACACGCCGCACCAGCCTGGTGACGGGCGAGCTCGACGTCGCTACGGGTAAGCTCCGCCTGGCCGAGCGGGGGCGTGACCACCTGGTGTTGACCGGCTGGCTCCAGGACGACGAGATCCGCGGGATGTACATGAAGGATGGTCAGAACAAGGAGCTCGCGTGGTCGGCGCGGCGCTGATCGCGGCCACGGCGGCCGCTGGGAGCGGTCCGTGGGTGCTCGGGCAGGGGCACCACAACCTGTACGTGGGCACCGAGAGCCAGAGCTACACGAGCTACCGGGTCGATGGCGAGGATCGCGAGCTCGGCGACGGCTTCTCCACCTTCGGCGCCCAGGCCATCGTCGGCTTCGGGTTGAGCTCGCGCATCGAGGCCGAGGCACGCGTGCCCTGGTACCGGTCACGTGCCTTGGACACCAGCGACGACCTCTGCAGCGGGACGCGGTGCAGTCCCTCCCAGGGGCTGGGCGCGTTCGAGATCGGCGTGAAGGGCCTGCTGCTCGATGAGGTCTACGGCCCGCCCGTGAGCGTGTCGTTGGGGCTCGAGCTGAGGCAGGGTGAGCTGACCGCCCCCACGCGAGACCGCCTGACCAACATCGGCGAAGGCACCGTCGACGTCGGACCCAGCCTCTGCGTCGGCCGGGCAGCCGGTGTTGGCGAGCGCGGGGTGTACGCCATCTCCGGCAAGCTGGGCTACCGCCACCGGCAGGCGGTCGACGAACGTGACGGCGAGCCCGTGCCGGGAGCCGAGTACATCGCCCAGGCCGAAGGCGTCCTCGGCACGCCGGAGTTCTCCGCGGGCCCCAGCGTGTTGGGTCTCTGGCGCCCCAACGGCGTCGGCTTCGACGAGGTCGACAAGTCCGATCCGGACTGGCTGGCGTCGCTGGCCGTTTCGAGCGTGCTCGCCGGCGGCAAGCTGTTGATCAGCGGCGACAGCCACTACGTCACCCTCGCGCTCTCCGGCTACCGCTCGGTAGCTGCGTCGAACAACCCCAGCGACCTCTGGGTGGTCGGGGCCGGGGTCGGCTTCTACGACGCCTTCGAACGGCGCTGAGGCAACAAGCCCTGGCGCAGCCCGTAGACTCCCGTCCAGGGAGGTCGTTGTGCGGAAGCTGTACGCGGTGCTCGTGATGCTCGGCTCGATGCTCTCCGCCTGGGGGCACGCGCGCGAGCTGCCCGCCTTCGAGCCGGGGGGCGAGGTGCTGGTGATCCCCATCGAGGGCACGATCGACCTCGGCCTGGCGCCGTTCGTGTCGCGCGCCATCGCCGAACACCCCAACGTCGACGCCATCGTGCTCGACGTCGACACCTTCGGAGGCCGGGTCGATGCGGCCGTGCAGATCCGCGACACCCTGCTCGCCAGCGCCGTGCCTACCGTGGCCTACGTCGACCGCCGCGCCATCTCCGCAGGAGCCCTGATCAGCCTGGCCGCCGACACCATCCTCTTTGCGCCGGGCGGCTCGATGGGTGCGGCCACGCCCATCCAGATCAACGACGGCGAAGCCGAGGCGGTGGGCGAGAAGATGGTGAGCTACATGCGCGCCGAGATGCGCGCCACGGCGGAAGCTACCGGCCGAGATCCCGCGCTCGCCGAAGCCATGGTCGACGCCGATGTGGCGGTGGACGGCGTGATCGGCGAAGGCAAGCTGCTCACGTTCACCACCCAGGACGCCCTGGACCATGGCTTGTCCGATGGCACCTACGACAGCCTCGACGCGGCGCTGGAAGCCATGTCCCTGGGCGACGCGGAGCAGCTGCACGCCGAGGCCAACTGGGCCGAGACCCTGGCCCGGGCCCTCACCGACCCCACGGTGTCCGGCATCCTGATGTCTTTGGGCGTGCTGGGCCTCATGGTGGAGCTCTACCACCCGGGCGTGGGCCTCCCCGGCGCGGTGGGGGTGCTGTGCCTCGGCTCGTTCTTCTTCGGCCACATGGTGGTCGGGCTGGCCGGCTGGGAGGAAGTGCTCCTGATCGTGGCGGGCGCGGCGGCCCTCGCTGTGGAGACCTTCATCGTCCCTGGCTTCGGCGTTGCAGGCGTGTTCGGGCTCGCCCTGGTCATCGCGGGACTCACCATGGCCATGGTGGGAACACCGCTCGATGTCGGCTGGGATGCCGGGTTCATCGAAGCGGCGCTGTCGAAGGTCGTGTGGTCCCTGCTGGGCACCATCGTGGCCATGGCCGCGATCATCCGGTTCTTCCCACGAAGCGCCCTCCCGAACTGGCTGGTGCTGAACACCCGGATCGCGGACGCCGACGAGCAGACCGCGGCCACCGACAACTGGCAGTCCCACCCCGACCAGCACGCGCTCGTCGGGACCACGGGCACCGCCGAGACCGACCTGCGGCTGGCCGGAAAGGCAAGGTTGGACGGCAGAATCGTGGACGTCGTGAGCGAGCACGAGTACCTGCGAAAGGGAAGCGCCGTGCGCGTGGTCGCCGTAGAAGGCGTTCGCGTCGTCGTCGTTGCAGACACCTCCGAGGAATAGGAACTCCCATGGAAATGATCGCCATCTTGATTGCCCTGTTCGTCGGGTTCTTCGTCTTCATCTACTTCGTGCCCGTGGGGCTCTGGATCGCAGCCACAGCGTCCGGCGCCGGTGTCGGCATCGGCACGTTGGTCGCGATGCGTTTGCGGAGGGTCCCGCCCCAGGACATCGTCAACCCCCGCATCTCAGCGGTGAAGGCCGGCCTCGACCTGCCGGTCGACGAGCTCGAGGCGCACTACCTGGCCGGCGGGAGCGTGCACCACGTGGTGCTCGCCCTGATCTCGGCCCAGAAGGCCGGAATCAAGCTGTCCTTCGCCCGCGCAGCCGCCATCGACCTCGCTGGCCGCGACGTGCTGGAGGCCGTGAAGATGTCGGTCAACCCGAAGGTCATCAACACCCCCAAGGTCGCGGCGATGGCTGCCGACGGCATCCAGCTCATCGCCATCAGCCGGATCACGCTGCGCGCGAACATCGACCGGCTGGTCGGTGGCGCCGGCGAAGAGACCATCCTCGCCCGGGTCGGCGAAGGCATCGTCACCACCATCGGCTCGGCGAAGACCCACAAGGAGGTGCTCGAGAACCCCGATCGCATCTCCACGACGGTGATGAACAAGGGCCTCGACGCCGGCACCGCCTTCGAGATCCTGTCCATCGACATCGCCGACGTGGACGTGGGCGCGAACATCGGCGCCAAGCTGCAGACCGACCAGGCCGAAGCCGACAAGAACATCGCCCAGGCCCAGGCGGAGGGACGCCGAGCGATGGCGGTGGCCCTGGAGCAGGAGATGAAGGCCCAGTACCAGGAGGCCCTGGCCAGGGTCGCGGCCGCAGAGGCGGAGGTCCCCCTGGCGCTCGCCGAGGCACTCCGGAGCGGCAACCTCGGAGCGCTGGACTACTACAACCTGCGCAACGTCGTGGCCGACACCACCATGCGGGACGAGCTGGCCGGCATGGCCAAGAACGAGACCGGTGACTAGGTGACGGACCGCGCGCGAATCCGTTGGCTGCTTCGGCGGGTCCTGCTCGCCGAAGCGATGGCGCGCCCCAAGCAGATCAAGCCGCCGCCCAAGCCGAAGAAGCAGGCCTGAGGTGGAGATCGACTGGGCCAACTGGGGCGTCGCGCTCTGGCTGCTCTACAAGTTCGTCGGCTTCCTGCAGAAGCGGCGGGCCGGTCAGGGCACGCCCGCGCCCGAGGGGGCACCCAGCGGACCCGACGTCCTGGAGCTCGCCGAGGCGATGGCCCAGGAAGCGCAGCGGGTGCAGGAGGCGCGGACTGTCGGCGAGCTGGCCCGCCTGCGAACGCTGCCTCTGGCCGGTCAGGCCCAACAGCTCGCTGCAGGCTTCGCCCGGCTCCATCGACCCGGCGCGCGCGTGGGCACAGGTGACGTCCTGCACACGCTGGTCGTCGACGACCTGACGCCGGCCATCGCGGCCGCGCAGCACGAGGTCGAGCTGGCCATGAACGAGGGCATCCTCGACGCGACCGACGGCGCCCTGGCCCAGGCCATGCGGCGGCTGCGCAAGGCGGAAGGTGAGATCCGCGTGCTCGATCGGCTCCTGACCTGGCACCAGGATCCGCGCATGGACACCCTGCTCGCTGACGCGGAGGCCATCGCCGAAGCCTTCCTGGCGCCGTGGCAACACCACGCGAACAGCTATGGGCTGAGCTTCCCGACGCAGCACCCCATCTGCGCGCCTGCGGACCCGGACAGCGAGTCGCTCTGGCTCGGGCTGCTGCCCGCCCACCACCCGGTGGTGTTCGTCCCAGACGACTTCGACCAGGACCTCTACCGCTGGGTGAGCGTGGCCCACGAGATCGGGCACCTCGCGTGGTTGAAGCAGGCGGGGCTCGCCGAAGAGCTGGCCGACCTCGCGCACCTCCACGGACGCGGGCGCTTGTTGGGCGTGCAGAACGGCCGCATCGCCGGCTCGCTCGAGGACCTGTTCGCGGCCTGGTGGCCCGAGCTGATCGCCGACATGGTGACCATGCTCTCGCTGGGACCTGCGGGGCTCCGAGGCATGGTCGAGACCTTCGCCCGTCCCGCCCAGCCCGGCTCCGTGCTGCTCGCACCGGCCAAGGGCGGCACCTACGACGAGCACCCGCCCGACCACCTGCGTGTCGAGCTGGCGGCGCTCTGGCTGGAGGCCATGGGCTTCCGGACCGAGGGCCTCCAGATGCTCGAGGCCTGGAGCCAGGCTCACGGCCAGCCGGACCGCCTGTTGGTCGCCACGCGCAACGACCAGACCGTGGCCTTGCCACTCCAACCCTTCGTGGACTTCGGCCGCGAGCTGGTCGACCTGCTGTACCGGGCGGAGCTCCAGAGCCTCGCGGGACACCAGCTTCGAGCGGTGCCCGGGTTGGAGATGACGCCGGGACGCTGGGCCGCCGTGCTCGCCTGCGCCGACCAGCTGCTCGCGGGCCGCGCACGACACGGCGACCCCGCCATCCTGCTCGCGGCGACCATCGTCGCGAGGCATCGGCGTCCTTCGAGCCACGCTGCGCTGGCGGACCTGCTCCGGAGGGCCGTGGTGGGTCGAGGCTCCGATGAGCCTGCGGCCGCGTCGAAGCCTCCGGTCCGACGTCGAGCGCCAGCCTCCACCTCACGCCGACGTGAGCTGCTCGACGCGATCGTGCTGCAGGAGGTGATCCTGGCGCGCCCGAAGCCCCTCCGTCGGTCCCGCAGCGGCTAGAGCGCCAACCAGGTCATCGATGGGAGGAGGCCCCACGCAGGCTGGTCGTGGCTGGCGAGGGCCCGCAGCGCGCGGGCCCGGTGCCGGCGACGAAGGCGTGCCGGGGGCACGTCGAGGAGGCGGGACGCCGACCACGGCCGGCGGGCGCAAGCATGCGACTCGAGATGACCTAGCTGGTGCTCCAGCAGGTCTAGCTCATCGACAGGTAGAGCAGCGCCACCACGCCCACGATGAGGGCGGTGAGCCCGCCCATGTAGAAGGGCCACCGGGGCGCGGACGTCGAAGGCGTGTACACCATCGTCTTCTGGCGCGACAGCGGCGGGGGCGGCGGCGTCACCACCACCGGCTCCAGGGCGACCTCCGACTCTGGCTCAGGCTCGTACCCGGGCTGCGACACCCCCAAGCCATCCCGCAACGCCTCCGCGACGTCCCGGGCGGTCGCTGGCCGGTCCTTCGGCTCCTTCTCCAGGAGCTGCATGACCACGGCCTCGAGCCAATCCGGTGCCTCGGGCACCTTCTCGCCCAGGGGCACCGGCTTCTCGCGCATGTGCTTCTTGAGCGCTTCGTGGTGCGTGGCGCAGATGAACGGCGGCATCCCCGCCACCAACTCGTAGAGCACCATGCCCAGGCTGTAGAGATCGCTCTGCGGACCGATCGTCTCGCACGCCGCCTGCTCGGGGCTCATGTAGGTCGGCGTGCCGATCGCGGCGTTGGCGCGCGTGAGGGTCCGAAACCCTTCCTCGCCGTGCATCGGGCCTTCTTCGAAGGAACCCACGACCCGCGAGATGCCGAAGTCCAGCACCTTGACCCGGTCGAGGCGGCTGCCGGTGAGCATGATGTTCTCGGGCTTCACATCGCGGTGCACGAAGCTCGCCTCGTGGGCGCAGGCCAGGGCGTCGGCGATCTGGGCGCCCACATCGGCAGCGAACAGGGGCTCCAGCGGGCCGGTGCGCTGGAGGATGGCGTCGAGCGACTGGCCGGAGATCAGCTCCATGACCAGGAAGGGCACGCCGTTCTCCGTGGAGCCCACGTCGAGCACCCGCACGACGGTGGGGTGCTTCAGGGTGCGGGTGATGGTCATCTCCCGCTTGAAGCGCTCCACGAGCTGCGCGTGCATGGCCAGGTGACGGTGGACCAGCTTCAGCGCAACATCGCGGCCCGTCTGCTCGTCGCGCGCTCGGTAGACCCGCCCCATCGCGCCATCGCCCAGCAGCGCCCCTAGGGTGTAGCGCCCGCCGACGGCGCTTCCCGCGCCGAGCCTTTTCGTGGGTTGAGCCATCCACCCACAGACTACCCCGTTGGGGCTACTGCAAGTAGCCGAGGGCCCGCAGCCGCTCGCGCGTGATGCGGTCGACGTCGGATGCGCTGGCGCCCACGGCCTGCCGGGACGAGGCCTTGATCAACGCCACCAGCTCCCGCTCGAGCTCGGCCTGCACGGCGCCCGCCTCCCCCGCCCGGTTGCGTGTCTCGTGGGCATCGAGCCCCAGCTCGTAGAGCTCGGTGCGGTGGGGCCCCTTGATCAGCTTCCAATCGCCGCGCTGCACCGACGACAGGCTGACGCCGTGACGCGCCAACTCAGCGAAGGCCGTGCGGTCGCGAGCTTCCGTGACCACGGGCAAGCGCTCACCCTGCCAGTCCTTGGCGCTCACCGCGCCGCCGAGCTCCGCGAGGGTCGGGGCGATGTCCACCAACCGCACCTGGCTGGTGACCTCCCCGCGCGTGGAAGCGGGCCACTTCACCACCAGGGGCACGTGGAGAAGCTCTTCGTAGAGGGTGGCCCCCGCGCCCATGCCTCCGTGTTCGCCGAGCTCCATGCCGTGGTCCGAGGTCAGCACCACCGCCATGTCGTCCCAGCGGTCGGAGGCTTCCAGCTCTGCGAGGAAGCTGTCGAGCGCTTCGTCCACCGCAGCCAGGTGTTCGTCGTAGCCCTCGGCCTCCGTGCGGCCGACGTGCACGGTGACAAACCAGCGGTCGTCACCTTGTGCTTCCACGAACCGCCGCGCCTCCTCGAGCGGGGCGGCGACCGACACCCGTCGATCCGCCAACGCGCGGCGCACGATGCTCAAGAGCGCCGTGCTCTCACCCAATCCGCCGAGCCCCACGGAGCGGAACCAGCGCACCCCCTGGTCAAAGCCCAGGCTGCGAGAGACCTGGGGGCCGGAGACCACCGCGGCGGTGGCGTAGCCCTGCTCGGCGAGGACCTCGAAGAGCGTGTCGGCGTCCTCGTCGAGGGCATCGCCCGGCTCGAGCACTCGGTGGCTGCTGGGCAACAGCGACGTCCAGAGTGACGTCACCGCCGTCCCAGACCAGGCGCTGTGCGTCTTGGCGCGCTGGTAGGTCACCCCGTGACCAGCCAGACGATCGAACGACCGCAGGCCCCGGTCGGCGCGCAGGCCATGGACCAGCACCAACAACAGATCGGGGCGGTCGGCAAGGCGTCCCCCCTGGTCGACCGCGTCGAAGCCGCCCAGCGCGACGTGCCTGCCCGGCGTGAACGAGAACACCGCGCTGACCCCGAGCACGGCCACGACCGCCGCGAGGGTCCCGTGCGGCCGGAGCAGGATCTTCAGCGGCGTGCGCGTGAGCAGGATCGGACCGAGCCAGCAGGCCATCAACGTCTGCACGCTCAGCAGGCCCAGCAACAGCGCCCACCAGTGGGCCGGAACCGCGGAGCCGAAGCGCTCGCCGAGGGCCAGGAACACCGCCTGAGCCGCCAGCACGCCGCTGACCGCCCAGAGACTCAGGGTGTAGGCGCCCGCCGACCCCAGGGTCCACACCACGCCCAGCGGCGCCATCAAGAAACCCACAAAGAGCCCCAGGGCGCACCCGACGCACCCGTACACGACCACGGCGGCAAACAGGGCCTGGTATTCGGAGGCGGTGGACGCCGTCGACAGCACGAACAGCGCCTCGAGGACGCCGACCGCGATCCCTCCGGCCACCCCGCCGAAGATCCCTGCCGAGAGCCTTGCCAGCACGCGCTACTCGAGGAGGACCTTGCCCTCGTAGTGCGCGGGCGCGTCCACGCCGAGCAGCGAGAGGATGGTGGGAGCGAGGTCGCGGATGTGCACGTCACCATCCACCCCTGCGGCGTCGATCACGAGGAATCCCTCGGTGTCGGCTGCGTTGGAGGAGGCGTGATCACCCGACCACTTCTTGTCGTTGTCGGAGACCAAGCCCTCCGGCACGCCGCCGAGGCTCGTGGCCCGCGACGTCTGATAGCCCTCGGCGAAGCCGACCTGCAGGTCGGGTGCACCCACGGCGTCGAGGTCTCCGCTCCACACGTCGTCGCGGAAGTGCACCTTGTCGAGCACCTTCCGGCCTGTCGCTGGATCGACCGCAGCTTCGAGCCCCGCGGCGATCTCGCGTGCGACGGACTCGTAGTCGGCCTGGCTGACGCTGCCCTTGCCCTCGCGGCCCTCGAGGTTGATGTAGATCTGCCCGGTACCCATGGCATAGGCCTTGGTGGCCGCCCAGTCGACCGTGCCGGGCATGATGATCTTCGTCGAGTCCGACGCGGCCTTCTTCAGCGCCAGGTAGCCGTTCTCCGCCAGCCAGGTGTTCGTGTTGAAGCCACGCTTGAAGCTGTGGAAGCCGTGGTCCGAGAGCAGGATCAGGGTGTCGTCCGGCCCGAGCGCTGCCTTCACCTTGCCCACCGCCTCGTCCATCCAGATGTAGGTGTTCTTGATGGTGTCGCCGTACTCGGCCGCGAGCGCCTCGTCGTGGGTGGGGTGGGTCGCGTCGGTCAGGCGGGTCAGCATGTGCGCAGCCCGATCCGTGGCGGTGAAGACGCTGATGAAGAGCTTCGCGTCCTTCTTGGCCAGCTCGCCGAGGGTCATCTCGAGGCGCTTCTGGAAGATGGCCTCCATGTCGGAGACGAACACCTCCTCGGGCACCAGGTTGGAGTTGAGTGCCGAGGTGTCGTGCACCCAGCCGATGGTCTTGAAGGCGCCGTAGGTGTCGGCGAGATCGGAGCCGAAGCCGGCCGGATGCGTGAACGGGATGTAGGCATCCGACGGATCGAACATGAGCGGGTACATGTAGACGCTGACGCGGTCGTCGCTGACCTCGAGCGGGAAGAACCGCACCAGGCCCTTGGCCGAGTAGAAGTTCGAGACCGGGAACTCGATCGTGGCGAAGTCGCTGAAGCTGCCCTCGGCCACGGTGACGTCCACGCCCGCCCCGCTGATGGTCACGGACTTGGACGCCGTGTCCGCAGAGAAGGAGAGGCTGACCTTCTCACGCTTCTTGGTCAGGCCATAGGGGCCCTCCACCACACCGGAGAAGCCGCCCTCCGCAGGGGTCAGGCTGACCTTCTTGCCCCCCGCCACCGACTCCTTGGCGCTCGCGGCGTCGATGTCGGAGCCGAACAGGTAGAAGGTGGAGTTGGTGAGCCTCAGATCGGGCACACCGAGCCCCGAGAGCACGAAGCCGTTCTCGCCGAGATCATCCGGCGGGAAGCTGTACGGCACCGAGAGCACCTTGGTGGGCACCCCGGCGTCCGCCGCCGTCTTCCAGAAGCTCTCACCCCGGCGAGGCGACGTCGACGAGCCCGGCCCGCTCACCTTGCCCGCGCTGTCGAACTCGGGGCCGGAGTAGCTGTTGGTCGCGACCTTGGGAAAGTACTTCGCGGGGTCACGGCCCACGAAGTCGAAGACCGCGTGCTGACCCGGGTTGGTGGACGTGGCGAAGGTGGACCACGCGACCGGAGACTGAGGAGGCGTGGTGGTGCCGAGCCGGTGCAGCCGACCCTGATCGGAGAATTCCGCGAGGTTGGGCAGCTCGCTCCGCCACTGCTCGATCCAGTCGGGGTCGACCCCGTCGAAGCCGAGCACGACCACGCGGCCACCTTCGACGGTGACCGGAGCGCGGGGTGCATCCGGCGCGTCGGGCGTGGCGGTGGGCACCTCAGCGATGGGATCGGTCGAATCCTCGCTCCCGCACGACCACACGGCGAACCCGGTGAGCAAGACCAGGGACGTGGCGATGGACAGCTTCCGCATCAAAGACCTCTTCTGCATGATGAAGAGGACTAACGCGCGAGCGCCAAGCTCTGCTCCTTGGCCACCGTTCCCGGCGTATGCAAGGCGTTCTGACGCGTGGTCCGGTGCTCGGGCCAAGCCGGCCCGCCTGCGCCGATGCGCTGCCCGAGGGGCCAGCGATCCGGAGACGTGGGCATGACCCAGTCGGCCGACCAGGACACCCGCAGCATGGCGGTGCGCTCCAGCTCGGGGACCGACGCACCGGGGAGGTTCCACTCGTAGCTGCCGACCACGTACCAGTCGTCGTCGTCGGGCAGCATCCTCCACGCGAGCGCCGGGCGCATCACATCGGGGACGTAGGAGCGCGTGGCGCTCCGCAAGGTGGACAACGCCGTCCAGCGAGGCCCCAATCGCTCGTGCGCCGTGACGCGCCACAGGCCCGGCCAGTCGTAGAGCAGGCCGTCGTCGGCGTGCACGGCGAGCACGTCGGTGGAGATCCGCAGGCTGTCGACGCCGAACGAGCGCGCCGAGACGTAGCTGGTCACCACGTACTCCGTGCTGGGTGCGTCCACGCTGTCGTTCTCGTACGGTCGCAGCCCGCTCGCGAGGCCCACCGTCAGCGCATGTCGGTCGCGTCCGGCGCGCTCCCGCGGATCCTCTGCTGCGGCGTGGGCCATCTGGTTCCGCGAGAAGACCGCCCCGCCGCCGGCCGTGACCGCGACCGAGCTCGTGCCGTAGACCGGATCGCTCCGCTTCCGCAACGACAGCGACGGCGCCAACACCGCACGCGCACCGTCGGCGAACACGCTCAGCGCCGGACTCCCGGCGACCACCTCGCGCAGCAGAGCCTCGCCGGCCGACTCGGCGGCCATCGCCGCGAGCGACACGTAGCGCTCGGTCTGACCGGCCGTGAACGGCGTGGCTTCCTGCCCAGCAGCCACCATCGCCCAGTGGGTGTCCATGGCGCTCCAGGCGCTTCGGTAGATCGGGTTGGCCCGCTGCCCCGCGGACACCTGGGACATCAGCTCACGGTGCCGCAACGCCAGCTGGGACTGCACGGGGTGCAGCTCGGTCGCGAGCGGCTCGTGCTCCCAGGCGTGGACGACCGGGAGGGCCAGCAGTACACAGAAGGCAACCATCGTCAGAGGTGATGCTAGCGTGATGTGGATGGTTCCGCTCTGCTCTCTGGTACTGGCCGCGCCAGGCGACGAGCCGATCGAGGTGCACTGGCAGCGCCGGGTGTCCGACGAGGGCCTGGATCGCCTTCGCGGCGGCACCGATCGGAGCCTGCTCGATCGCGCGATCAGCCTGGAAGAACAGGAGCTTCCGCTGTTCACCACCGTGCTCGCCCCGGAGCTCCGGGCGCTGGAAGGCAGCGACGCCTGGTGGCGCCCGGCCTTCGGGGTTCGGGCCACGACCCGGATCGCCGAGGGCGATCTCCAGCCCGTCGGCGCTCTCGGCGACAGCGAGCCCGGTCTGATCAGCCTGCGAACCGGCGTCCGCCTTCACGGAGCGTCCGACTGGATCGAGGTCAAGGCCTGGCCCGAGCTGCGCCTCGACACCCTCGGTGAAGCGGGGGCCTTCGCCGCCGAGCTGGAGCCGATGGCCTATGGCGTGTGGCTACGGCGTCCCCATGTCCGCTTCGGCGTAGGCGCGGAGGAGCGCCGCCTGGGACCCGGTCGGAGGGGCGGGATCGCGCTGTGGGACGACGCGCCCAGCTGGCCGGCCGTCACCCTCGCCGGCGAAGGACCGATCTGGAAGCTCGGAGCGTTCCGCGGCGAGGTCGGCGTGGGCGTCCTGCTCGAAGAACGCCGCGACGTCCAGCGACCTGGCCTGCTGCACATGGACCTCCGGTGGTCCCCCCATCCCTGGGTGGAGATCGGTGCGAGCCGCGTGTCCCTCTTCTGGGGAGAGGGTCGGCCAGTGCCCGACCTCGGTCAGCTCCTCCTCCCGACCGATCCGCACGTGTACGGCGACGAAGCGCGGCTCGAGCCCGACCAGGACGAGCTGGCCGACCTCGACGGCCGGATCACCGTTCCGCTGGACTGGGGGCCTGTGCGCTCCGTGGAGGCCTGGCTCCTCTACGGCGCCGAGGACATCGTCGGGGCCGAGTTCGAAGGCGTGCCCTACCCTTCGCTCGCCGGGGTCTCGAACCAGCGCGGCGCGATGGTGATCATCGACCGGCTCCACGCCACGGTGGAGTGGTCGCGCTTCATGGACGACTACTTCCGGTGGTACACGGGGCACCGCGTCTACCACGAGGGCTTCACCAACGGCGGCCACGTGCTCGGACACCCGAACGGGGGCGACGCGAACACCTGGTGGTTCGCCAGCGGCTGGTTGGGCGAGACCTGGGGCACCGAGGCCTGGGCCCAGAATCTCTGGCGCGTCGACGTGGTGGATGTGGTGCAAGACACCCTGTTCACCGCCATGACCGACGAACGCAGCTGGACCTTCGGCGCCCGAGGGTGGGTGTTCGGCGAGACGGGCCGCCAGCTGGAGGTCGGCGCCGAGGTGGCGCGGGTCGACGGCGTGGACTTCGTGCCTGGAGTGCAGGAGTGGAACCAGCGCGTGTGGGTGTCGCTGCAGACCGCCGGCTGGAGCTTCTGAGCGAAGGGGCGGTCGGCGCTCTAGTTGACAGGCTCGTAAGTAACGAGCCCTTTCAACTACTGACTCCTGCGGGGGCCAGCCCCCGCACCGCGCCCTGGGCGCGCTCCCCCCCGGCCTTCGGCCGCCGCGCGCGGTGCGCGCGAGAGCGGTTCGCTACTAACGAACCGCCCAACTAGCTGTCGTCGCCGGAGAGCTTCTTCAGGGCCTGGTTGGCGTTGAACGCGACGTAGGCGTCCTCGTGCTCGCGCAGCGTAGCGAGGGCGGCCACTGCGGCGTTGTCGCCGATGTTGCCGAGCGCCCAGATCGCGTTGAGGGGGAAGTCCCCGCCGGCGACGTCCGCGTGCGCCTCGAGGTAGGCCAGCAGGGGCGCGACGGCCCGCGGATCGCCCAGGCGTCCCAGCGCATCGACCGCATGCCGTGCAACCTCGGGATCGGAGTCCGACAACAAGGGAACGATCGCGGGAACGGCCTCCACCGCGTCGAGCGAAGCCAGGCTGTTGACGGCCTCCTTCCGGATGGCCGCACTGGGATCGGCGAGCACCGTGACGAGCGCCTCGACGACTTCGGAGCCGCTGACGTTCTTCGCGATCTTGACCATGTCCTCGCGCACGACCGGGTTGGGCGAGGTCAACCCCACCAGGATGGTGTCGGCGCTGGGGCCGCACGCCATGAGCCACATCGAGAGCATCACGCTGCCCCCCCACCGGACTTGGAGCCGTCCGACGGCGGTGGGGCGGCGTCGCTGCTCTCCGCCGGAGGCGACGAGGAGACGTAGCCGTAGGCGCGAGCGTAGTGCCCGTAGCCGCCGTACACGCCGGAGTTGTCCACCTTGTTGAAGACCAGGCCGAGGGGCTCGATGCCGCCGGCCTCCACGCGGTTCCGGGCGTCGGCGACGACGCGGCGCGAGGTGCTGCCGCTCTCGACGACCATCACCACCTTGTCGACCAGTCGACCCATGATGAGCGCGTCGTTCACCACCAGGACCGGCGGCGCATCCACGAGCACGATGTCGTAGCCCTTCGAGGCCTCGAGCAGGAGCGATCGGAGCTTCAGGGACTCGACCAGCTTGCCGGGGTTGGGCGGAACGGGGCCGCTCGGGAGCAGGTCGAGGCCCGGCACCCCGGTCTCCTGGACCGCGTCCTCCAGCTTGCACTGGCCCAGCAGCAACGAGGCGATGCCGAGGTTGTTGTCGCACGCCGGCCAGAAGCCATGCTGGGTCGGGCGGCGGAGGTCGCAGTCCACCAGCAGCACCCGCTTGCCCTCTCCGGCCGCCGAGACACCCAGGCTCGACAGGAGCGTGGACTTGCCCTCTCCCGGCACCGACGACGTCATCATGAGGAGCCGTACCGGCGCGTCGAGGGACGCATAGGTGATGGACGATCGGAGCGTGCGGAAGCTCTCGACCACCGGGTGGGTGGGCGGGTAGTCCGCGATGGTGCGGCCCGTGCCGGCGTGGTAGCGAGGAATGACGCCGAGCTGGGGGAGCGCCCAGATCTCGCGCAGCTCCTCGGGCGACTTGATGGAGTCGTCGATGTACTCGACCAGCACCACCAGGCCCAGACCGACGATCAGCCCGACCGCGAACCCGACGATGGTGTTGGCGAGCAGCTTGGGCGAGACGTGCCGATCGGGGGCCAGCGCCGGCTCGATGAACTGCAGGGGGCTCGACGTGAGCTCCTCGGCGATCTGGATCTGGTAGGTCTGCTCCTGGAGCGCCTTGTAGACAGTCTCGGCCGCGGTGGCGGCGAGCTGGAGCTCCGAGAGCTGCCGCATCTTGTCCGGGTAGGCCGAGAACTCCTTGGTGGTGGCCGAGATGGCGGCCTCGACCTCGGCCCGCTCCGTGACCGCTCCCTCGAGGTCCAGCTCGAGCTTCAACAGGGCCGGGTCCATGTCGTGCTGCTCGATCAGGGCCTTCTCGATCTGCGCCGTCAGGCTGGCGATCTGGGTGTCGAGCTTCACGACGTCGGGGTGCTTCTCGGTGAGGTCGAGGAGCATGGCGCTGCGGCTGGACTCCAGCTCGGACTTCTGCGTGCGCAGGGCCTTGATGTCGACGTTCGCCGACACGGTGCCGGGCGCCAGGAAGTCGCCGTTCTCCCGCTTCTGGGTGCGCTTCACCTCGGCGATCTGCGCCCGGAGGGACTGGATCCGCGCCACGGTGGCCGTCTGGTTCATGACCAGCTCGCTGAGCCGGCTGACCGCGGAGCGGACCTCGGAGTCCAGATCGATGATCTGTTCCTGCTGCTGCACGTCGGCGATCTCGCCGAGGGCGCGATCGAACTCGCCGCGGACCACGTCGAGCTGCTTGTCGATGAAGGTGCCGGCCTCGCGCGACTCGGCCTTGCTCCGCTCCATGTAGGACTCGATGTAGACCTCGACCAGCGTGTCGGCCATCAGCCGCGCGAGCTCGGGGTCATCGGCCTGGGAGACCACCTGGATGATGTCGGTGCCGTTGAACTGGCTCAGGGCGAGGGTGGGCGGCGCGTCGTAGTAGGACTCGAGCCCGGGGACGAGGAGCTTGTCTGCGAGCAGCAGCTCACCGTCGCTGTCGCGGATCTGCAGGCGCCAGATGACCTCGTCCAGCACCGGGCGCGTGGCCGCCTGGGCCATGTGGTTGGTGAGGTCGTCTTCCGCACCGGAGAGGCCTGCGGCCATCTCACCGAGTCCGAGGTCGCTCAGGATCGAGAGATCCGCCGACGACGAGCTCACGATCATCTTGGAGCTGGTCTGGTAGGTCTTGGGCAGCAAGATCGCCGAGGCCACGCCGACGATCGTGAAGAGCACGACCGCCTGGATCAGGAGCCACTTGCGACGCAGGAGCGCCATCCAGAGGTTCAGAAGTTCCATGCCCTACCCGATGGCTTTGGTGCGATCCTGGAAGCCAGGCAACATAGCAGCGAAACGAGCATCACGCTGCTCCACGTCCCCGCAGCACGGCGGGGATGGTCATCAGCAGGATCTTCAGGTCCAGCCAGAGCGACCAGTTCTGGATGTAGTAGATGTCCAGATCGACCATGGCCCGGAAGCCGAGGTCGGAGCGACCGGAGACCTGCCACAGCCCGGTGATGCCCGGGCTCACCTTGTGCCGCAGCTCGAACCAGTAGGCGATCTCGGGGTCGTTCTCGATGCCCTCGAGGTCCCGCATCGGCAGCGGCCGTGGACCCACGAGGTTCATGTCGCCCCGCATCACGTTCCAGAGCTGCGGCAGCTCGTCGACGCTGTACTTCCGGATGAAGTGGCCGATGCGGGTGATGCGGGGATCGTTCCTGATCTTGAACAGCACGCCGTCGGTCTCGTTCTTGTCTCGGAGGTCCTCCTTCATCCGGTCCGCGCCGACGACCATCGAGCGGAACTTGATGAAGGGGAACGCGCGACCGCCCTTGCCAGCCCTGGGTGCGGTGAAGAACACGGGGCCGGGGTCGTCGAGCCAGACACCCAGCGCGGTGGCCAGGAACACCGGCGACAGGGCCACCAGCGCCAGCGACGTGGCGAGCAGGTCGAAGCCCCGCTTGAAGTGCTCGACCAGGCTCGGGTAGCTCAGGTTCGAGAGGTCCACGAGCTGCAGCTCACCCAGCTCGGCGAAGCGCAGCTTCGGGCTGGCCACACCCCAGGTGAAGGGCACCTGGAGCACACGGAGCCCCATCTGGTCGCAGTGCGTGGCGAGCTTCAGCGCCTCGTCGCGCAGGAGGATGCGGCTCGCGAGCACGACCGTGTGCACGTCGTACTGGTTCACGAGGTCGCGCATGTCGCCGACCTCGCCCAGGATCTGGTCCTCGGGCACCACCGGCGCGTGATCCCGGTCCGCGGCACGCCGCCTGGGCTGCGCGAGGTCGCCGCGCTCGCCCCGCGGTGCGATGAAGCCCGCGAGGGCGAAGCGACCGTAGCGCTCCAGGCGCTCCGCCATGATGCGCGCGTCCTCGGCGGTTCCGACGATCGCGACCCGCTCGGCCGCGAAGTCCATCGGACGGCGGCCCTGGACCACCAACAGGGCCCAACGCCAGGTCGCGAGCCCCGTGAAGGTCGCGCCCAGGAACAGCACGATCAGCGAGCGACTGTAGTACCGCTCAGGCACGAAGAACTGGATCGTGACCACGAGGATCAAGAGGTACAAGAGGCTGCGCGACAGGGCGCCGAGCTCGCGGATGACCGTGCTCATGCGCGATGGGTCGTAGAAGCCCAGGTGCCGGAGGAACAAGACCCAGGCCGCCACGAGCAGCAGGCCGGGTGGCATCCACTCGTTCGGGCCCAGCAGGTCGAGCCACTGCACCTGGATGAGGTGCTCGAGGTGCGGCCGCCACCAGAGCCAGGCGCGGCTCGAGACGAACAGAGCTCCCAGGAGCACGACGACGTCCGCGATCAAGATCGTGGCGCCGACAAGGGCGGGCTTCCGCAAGGCTCCGCCTAGTCGAGAGAGCCGGACGCGCCCTGAGCGCCCCCGCTGATCGCGTTCCGGTAGATGACGGAGCCGGCGACGAAGGGCGCGAGCATGCCCTGCACGCGGCGGAAGAAGCGCTCCGCGTTGACGATGGTCTTGGGCGGCACCAGTACGATGTCGCCGCGTTGCAGGTACACGAGCTGGCTGAAGTCGCCCCGCCCGTAGATCGCCGCGACATCGATGGTGTAGAGCTTCGGCTCGTCCATGCCGCCACGGATGAGCAGGATGTTGTCGGTCTGGGCGTCGGGGTTGATGCCGCCGGTCTTGGTGAGCGCCTCGAGGATGCTCATCTCGTTCTCGACCTGCAGGACCGCGGGGCTCTGGACCTCGCCGAGCACGAACACCTTCTGGTTCGTCACCTGGACCACGTTCACGGCCACCGCGGGATCGGTGAAGAACTCCGCCAGCCCTTGCTCGAAGAGCTGGACCAGCTCGGTGTAGGAGCTGCCGCCCGCCTGGATGCGGCCGAGGAGCGGGAAGGTGATCGTGCCGTCCGGCGCGATGGTGACCTCCATCGAGAGGTCGCCGTGCCGCCACACCACGATGTCGATGACGTCGCCTGGCCCGAGCACGAAGGTGTCCGCCTCGGGGGGCTTCAACGACACGACCGCCTCGGCATCCCGCACGTTGGGCGGCTCGTGGGAGCTGCCGCAGGCAGGGAGGAGGGCGAACGCGAAGAGGAGGACCTTCATGGCGCCGGCGAGTACCCGGTTGTCGAGGGGATCGTCAAGCGAAACGGACCACTTGGTCAAGGACCTGCCACGTGGCTTGCCGACCTCCCCGGCGCCTGGGTAGGGTCGCGCGCGGTTCTCGGAGGAACATTGGGCACCTTCGCTCTCACGGCGCTCTCGGCGCTCGGCTGCACCTTGGGTCTCGACATGCTCGCGCCCGAGGCGCTGGATGCCGGTCTCAGCGGCGACGACACGGCCGACCCCTCGCTCGCGGAAGAGGGTGAGGCGGATCCAGACGAGGGGCTCGACACCGCGAGCACGGGCGACGACGGACCGAGCGGCGGCAACGCCGGAACGATCCTCCTCGTCGACGCCGTCACGCCGGCCTTCGGCCCGGTCGAAGGGGGATCGGAGGTCGCGGTCGGCGGCGACGGATTCGACGCCAGCGCGCGGGTGTGGTTCGACGGCGTCGAAGCCACGGTGCTGTCCTGGTCCGCCAGCGAGCTGGTGGTGGAGACCCCCGTGATGGGCACCCTCGGGCGCGTGGACGTGGACGTCGAGACCACCGACGGACTCGGCGTGCTTCCCGGCGGCTTCGAAGCGCTCGACTTCGCCGATGCACGGGGCCTGTCGGGTGCACTGGGTGCGGTCGAGGTCTACGACGTGTTGGGAGGCTACTGGGGCCCAGGCATGGAGGACTTCGGCCTGGCCTGGTGGTGGTTGCTCGACACCCCCGAGAACGTGCACTTCTGGCAGCTGTTCGCCGGCGACAGCATGGGGAGCTGCAGCCGCAACGCCTACGATCCCGCCGCCTACCCCGAGCTGAACGTGGACATGCAGTCCATGCTCACCGTGGGCGGCGTGAGCTTCGCGATGCAGGACGCGATCGGCAACGGCGTGGAGCGCCAGCTCGCGACCACCGACTACGTCAGCTCGGCCAGCTGGGACCTGAGCGCGACCAGCGCCACCCTGCCCGACTTCGCCGTGATGGGCTTTGCGAGGACCCCGGCCGACTTCGCGCTCACCGCCCCCGCCAACCTGTCGGGCTCCGCCGTCCCCACCCTCGGCCCCAGCCAGCTCGACTTCGCTTGGACCGGCGCGGACGGCGACCTCGTGCTGATCTACATCAAGCGCTACGCAGACGACGGCTCGCTCGTGGAGTCGGTGGGCTGCGCGGCGGATGCCTCGGTGGGCACCTTCAGCGTGCCATCGAGCGCGTTCAGCACCTGGACCTCCGGCCACACGCTCTACATCTACGTAGGCAACGTGATCGAGGGGGACGCCGTGCTGCCCTACAACAACAGCACGAGCGCGGTGGCCGGCATCAGCTGGAAGCTCGGAGGCGCGGTCACGACACCGTGAACGCACGCATCGAGGTGCTCGGCGTGCCCGTCGACGTGCTCGACGTCGACGGACTGCTGGACGGCGTGGAGGCGCTCATCGACCGCGGCGGGGCGAGGGCCCGGACCGTGGCCTACCTGAACGTGCACGTGGCCAACACGGCCGCCAGTGACCCAGCGCTGCACGCCTTCCTGAGCGGTGTGGACCTCTGCTACTGCGACGGCGCCGGGGTGGTGCTCGGGGCCCGACTCCTGGGCCACGAGCTCCCCGGACGGATGACGGGCGCCGACTGGATCTGGAAGCTCGCCGCGCGTTCCGAGGGCCGTCGCCGCATCTTCTGGTTGGGCGGGGAGCCCGGAGTGAGCGAGGCCGCGTGCAACGCCCTCCGCGAGCGGCATCCAGGGCTCGAGCTGGACGCCGACCACGGCTTCCACGGTGAGGCCGAGGTGCCGGCGCTGCTCGAGCGGATCCAGGCCTTCGGACCCGACATCCTGCTGGTGGGCATGGGCACGCCGGTGCAGGAGCGGTGGGTGCAGCGCTGGCTGGGCGGGCTCCAGGCCGTCCCGGTGGTCTGGGTGCTCGGCGCCACGGCCGACTTCTTGAGCGGCAAGGTCGACCGGGGCCCCGCGTGGCTGCACGACCGGCAGGAGTGGCTCGCCCGACTCGTGACCGAACCGGGGCGGCTGTGGAAGCGCTACCTGGTCGGCAACCCGCTGTTCCTGGCGAGGGTGCTCAAGCAGCGGTTGAGGGGTTGATCCGACGCCGCCGCACGAGGCCGAGCAGCACCAGCACCGCCAGCCCGCCACCCCCGGGGTTGCCACAGCCACAGCTCCCCTTCAACGACACGTCCTCGTAGCTGAGCTGCGTCTCGTCCTCGGGCGTGGCCCCCGGATCGGGCCCGGCGACGTCGGTGTCCTCGGGGCCCTGCTCCGGCTCCTCGTCGGGCTCCTCGCTCTGGGTGTCGCCGGCAGCGGTGTCACCGGTGTCCTGCGGCTCCGGTTCGGCGTCTGCTACGTCGAGCCGGTAGTCCCAGATCCCGCGACCGTAGGTGCCGAACCGGAAGGTGTTCTCCGACGGCAGCAGCTCCACGGACCAGTAGGTGGTGACCGGCGCGTCGGCTCCCGTGATGTCGACCCACGCCTCGTCGTCGGGACCGCGGAGGTAGGCCGCGAGCTCGGTGCCGGCCACGACGCGGCCGGTGCCGTCGTCGGTCGCCTCGAGCCCGTAGACCATGGTCGGTGGCAAGGCGTCGTCCCAGGTCTCCCAGGTCAAGCCACCGTCGGTGGTCCGCCGGATGGGCGGGTTGGAGTAGCCATTGCCTCCGACCCAGGCGACGTCCACGTCGTCGTGGCTGGCAGCCAGCGCCGAGCCGTAGAAGTACTGCGCGTCGGGTCCGATGCTGGCGCTCTCCGTCCACGTCACCCCCTTGTCGTCGGAGGTGTAGAGGCTGCCCTGGCTCGTGACCGCGTAGGCGCGGTTCACGTCGATCGGCGAGAAGACGAGCCCCGAGAGGTACTCACCGCCCCCGCTGTTGAAGTTCTCGTCGGACCACAGGCTGGAGCTCCAGCTCGAGACGCCGGTGCGTTCGTAGCGCCACAGGCGGTTGCCGCAGAAGAAGAACGCCTCGGGGTCGTCGGGATCCGCGACGACGGGTGGCAGCCAGGACCACGTCGACAGGCCCTGAGGGAAGTTCAGGTAGACGTGCCAGGGGTCGTCCTCGCCAACCTGGACGAGCACGAAGCCCGGGTACACCGAGTACACGAGGTCGTGGGTGCCGTCGCCGCTGGTCAGGTGGGCGTAGTCGCCGCTGATCGTCTGCTCGAAGGCCCAGACCTCGCTGTCCTGCGCCATCGTGTTCGTGACCTGGTAGCCCTGGTCCTGGGCGCCCGCGGCCACGTGGTCCGGGTTCGCCGAGCTGGTGAGCGTGCCGTAGTACTGGCTCACGCGCAGGCCGCGCAGGCCGAGGTTCTCCACCGTCAACAGGCTGTCGCTCGACCGGTAGAGCCCGCCGTCGGTCGCGATGTACCAGGTCTCCCCGCCCGCACCGTCGGGCAGCACGTCGATGCCCGGGACGTCGGCGTGCAGCCGGTTCGCCGGGTCGTCGTAGTAGTCCTCCCACTGGTTGATCTGGCCCCAGCTGTCCCCACCGTCGATCGTGCGGTAGGTCTCCACGCCGCCGTAGAGGAACAGATCCGGATCGACCGTGGAGGCGTTCAACGATCCCCAGTAGTCGTCGAGGCTGGTCACGGTCTCCCAGGTGGCACCGGCATCGTCCGAGCGCCGCAGCCGACCGTCGTTGGCGGCCCAGAGCCGCGGCGCCCCCGCCTCGGACCCCACCAGCTCGCCGCCATCGGAGCTCACCGGTAGCTCACCGACCAGCTCCCAGCTGTCGCCAGCGTCCGACGACCGCTGGATCGCGTCGTCGACGAGCAGGTAGAGGGTGGCCTCGCCCGTGCGCGGTGACCACATGTCGCCCTCGTAGTCACCCATGTCGTAGACGATCTCGAAGCTCGCGCCGTGGTCCGTCGAGCGGAGCAGGTTGACGCCACCCCCATCGGCCTCGAGCACGAGGAAGACGGTCTCGCTGCCGTCGCTGGCCATCAGGAGGCGCAGGGTCTCCGCGCCCGGAGGCAGCCCGCTCGGCTCCTCCCACGTGACCCCCAGGTCCGTGCTTCGGTGCACCAGTCCGGAGTCCGTCGCCGCCACGACCGCCTGGCTCGTCACCACCAACCAGTGAGCGCCGCCGTAGAGGTTGTCGCCGATCGGCGTCCAGTCGTCGCCGTCCAGGCTTCCGACCCAGACCCCGCCCTTCGACGATCCTGCATAGAGCTCGCTGCCGTCGGCGGACAGGGTGGCGACGTGCATGCGGCCCGCCTGGTTGTCCGACCCCCGCTCCACCCAGGGGCTCTCGGCGATGGGTGGGGGCGCGGCGTTGCGCTTGGCGATCTGGGCCAGGCCGTTCCGTCGTTCGTAGGTCCTCCAGCTCGACCCGTCCGGCGTCTTCTTCCGCTCGGCGAACCAGGCCTTTCGCAGGGTCTTGTTCCGCGCCTCCGCTCCCTCCGCGAGCCAGTGCTCCGTGGGAGGCGGCTGAAACGCCGGTGGCGCGAGCCGCTCCTCGAGTGTGGCGAGAAGGGTCACGGCGGCCATGGCCGGCAGGAGGCGGAGGGCGCGTCGCATGCGCGCCAGGGTAGCGGGTCCGCGACGGGTTCGGTAAGGGTGCGGCCCCCGAGGTGCTCGTGAAGCTGTTGATGGTCGCGCGGCGCTACCCACCGGACGTGCGCTCCGGCACCGAGACGGTCTTCGCGAACCTCTACCGGCTGGCCCGCGAGCGGCACGAGGTGCGCCTGGTGGTGGGCTACCGGAACAGCCGCGACCAGGTGCCGCCGGAAGCGGTCGCGGTCGATCTTCGTGGACGCGGGAAGGCCGAGCAGTGGGCGCGGATCTACGTCGCGGCCCGACGCGAGGCCCGACGCTTCCGCCCCGATGCCTGCCTCGCGAACTCCATCGAGGCACCGGCGCTCGGCTGCGGCACCGCGGTCATCGTGCACGACCTGAACTTCGGCTCGAGCGGCCGGAGCGTCGGCACCATCGTGCGGGAGCGCTTCTACAAGACCCGCGCGCGCCAGGTCTCGGCCGTGATCACCGTCACCGAGGCTGCACGGCGAGCGCTCATCCGCGCGAGCATGCCCGAGGACCGCGTGCACGTGATCCACAACGGCGTGGACCTCGACACCTTCTCGCCGGGCACGCCCACGCGGCCGCCGGACGACCAGACCGTGCACTTCGCGTACCCCAGCCGGATCCTGCAGGGCAAGGGACAGCACCTCGCGATCGACGCCGTGGCGCGCCTGCCGAAGCTGCACAAGCGTCGCGCGCGGCTGGCGATCGTCGGTGCCGTAGCCGACTCGATCTTCCTCGATCAGCTGCGCATCCAGGCCTACGAGCAGCCGGTGGACTTCCACACCGACGTGCCGAGCATCGCGCCCTACTACCAGGACGCCGACGTGGTGCTCTTTCCCACCCTGATGACCGAGGGCTTCGGCTACACGGCGGTCGAGGCGATGGCCTGCGGGAAGCCGGTCATCTGGAGCGAGCAGCCCGCCATCCGCGAGGCCACGGGCGGGATCGGACTGGCGGTGGACCAGGGCGACGTTGACGCGATGCGCGACCACATGAAGGCCCTGATGGACGACCCCTCGCTCCGGGCGCGCATCGGACGCGAGGGGCGGGCCTTCGTCGAGGAGCGCTACGGCTGGGCCCGGGTCTGGGGCCGCTACGAGGCGCTCCTCGAAGGCATGAGGGTATAGACGCTCATGCGCTACGCCTTCCAAGACGGCACGGTCGACGTGCACGAAGCCTGGACCACCGCCGAGGTCAAGGTCACGGTCGAGCAGATCCTGAGCGACTGGGCGCACACGCTGCCGGAAGACCTCGACGCGCGCATCGTGCTCAAGCCCAACCTGAACAACGACCTGGTCGCGTTGACCGGCAACTGCGCGGACCTCCGGGTGCTCTGCAGCCTCGTCGAGGGCCTCCAGAACCGCGGCTACCGCAACCTGTGCGTGGCGGACGGGTCCAACATCGGCATGGCGCGCCGGGGCATCGATGGCTTCAAGCGCCTGCGCATCGGAACGCTCGGCGAGCGCTACGGCATCGACGTGGTCGACCTGAACCGCGACGAGGGCACCCCGATGGTGCTGCAGGCCGGCGCCCGACCGGTGGTGGCCGACACGGTCGTGAAGGCCGACTTCCTGATCAGCGTGCCCAAGATCAAGACGCACGCCGAAGCCGGCATCTCGTGCGCGATGAAGAACTGGGTCGGCATCTGCCGGGGCAAGGCCAAGCGCCACATGCACTTCGACCTGGCGCACAACATCCTGGCCATCAACGAGGCGGTCCTTCCGAACCTCATCGTGGTGGACGGCCTGGTGGGCATGGAGGGCAACGGTCCCGGCGATGGCGAGCCCTTCCGCTTCGGCCACCTCCTCGCGTCGGACTCGGCCTTCGTCAACGATGTGGTCGTCTGCCGCCTCATCGACGTGCCGCTCGACGACGTCGGCTACCTCGTGCACGCGCGGGACGCCGGCTACGTCACCGACGCCCTGGTCGAGCAGGTCGCGGCCACCGTGCCGATCCTGCGGCCCATCAAGCGGGCGCCGGTCCGCAGCAAGCTCGCCGAGCTGTCGGAGGCCAAGAGCCTGTACTGGCTGAAGCTCGCCGTGCGTCCGGCCCTGAACAACCAGAAGGTCCTCGAGGGCGCCTACAAGCTCAAGATCATCCAGGACGTGTACGCCCTCGACGACGACACGATGCGGCTGGTGGGGCGGAACGGCGAGGCCTGCGGCGACTGCCAGCGCTGCGAGGACTTCTGCCCCACGCACCTGAAGCGCGACGAGATCGGTGTGAAGACCGATGCCGAGGACTGCATCCAGTGCCTGTACTGCTGGTGGGTCTGCCCCGAAGACGCGCTCGAGGTGGAGGGGGCCATGAACCACCTGAGCCGTCAGGTGGACCGCTACAAGGCCGTCGTCGAGCAACTCTGATGTGGTGGTTGCCGGCCGCGCTGGCAGCGCTCCCCGTCGACGAAGGCCTCCGTCCGCCGCGGCACGCGCGGGCGGTGGTGGCCGCGCCCGACACCTTCTCGGACCTCGACGCGGCGAAGCGAGCGGTGCGGGTGTGGTGGGACCAGGCCGATCGGCCGGGAGTCGTCGAGGCCGAGCTGGCCGGGCGCTGGAAGGTCGTCGCACGCGGCGAGCCCGGGCTGACGACCCGTGCGCTTCCAAGCGGCACCCGTGTGCGCGTGCGCCTCGAGGGAGGGGTTCCCAGCGAGCCGATCGTGCCGTGGAGCGCTCTGGGCCCCGGCGACCTGGCCAGGCTGCAGGAGGGGCTTCCCGGCCCGGTCGTGGCGGACATCGCGCCCGTGCGCGGCGGCGCCTGGGCGGCCCTGCTCGAAGGGGGGCTGGCGCTCGTGGATCAGGACGATCTGGCGGTGGCCAGCCTCGGTCGCCTCGACGGCCTTCCGGCGGCCGGTGTCAACGTCGTGGCCGTGGAGGGCGACCGGCTCTGGGTGGGCACGGAGCGGGGCCTGGCCTTGCTCGTCGACGACGAGGTGCAACGGGTCTTCGACGCTGGTGACGGTCTCCCGGACGACTGGGTGCAGGCCTTGCGCCCCTCGGACGACGGACTGTGGGTGGGCACCTACCGAGGCCTGGGCCACCTCCGCGGGGACGCCGTCGAGCGCGTGCTCGAGCCCTGGTCGGTGTTCTGGATCGGCACCGGGGCCGATCAGCGCACCTGGGTGGCCTACGAAGGCCTGCGGGGCCTGCCCGAGGGCGAGCCGATCGAGGGGGTCGGGGACGACGTGAAGGTCTGGGATCTGGACCTGCGCCCCCCCCGCACCTACCTCGCCACCCAGGGTGAGGGGGTGTTGCGCCTCGAGGAGGGGGTGCTGTCCCCGTTCTGGCAGCGGGGCGATGGCCATGTCTTCGCCATGCACCGCGACGGCAGCACCCTGTGGGCGGCCAGCGACCAGGGGCTCGCGGCGCTGAGCGACACCGACGGCGAACAGGCGCTGTGGGGACGGGCCCACGGACTCCCCTCGGACCAGGTCTACGAGGTGGAACCCGGTCCCCCCGGCAAGCTCTGGGTCGGGACCTCCCGCGGCCTCGCCCTGGCGTGGCCGGACGAAGCGATCGTGGTCCCCTGGCCGCTGTCCCCCACCGCCAGCGTGGGCGGCGTGAAGGCGGTCCTCGGCGACGGTGGCTGGGCGCTGATCGGTGGCGACGAGGGACTGGCGGCCCTCGGGCGCCTGCCGCGCGGGTGGCGCGATGCCCTCGCCCTCCCGGGGCCCATCGTCTCCCTGGAAGAGAGCGGCGACACCCTCTGGGTCGTTGGCGAGGAGCATGTCTGGTCCGTGCGCAGGGGGCGTGTGCACCGGGTCGACCTCCCCGACACCGCCCAGGCAGCGACGCTCCACGGCGCGCTCCACGTCGGCACGAGAAATGGACTGCTTCGCTACGAGGCGCGCGCCGACCGCTTCGTCCCGGTGGCCGAGCTCGGCAGCGTCACGCAGCTGGCCTCGGACGGCAACGCGATCTGGGCGGCAGCCGGGCAGCGGGTGGTCCGGCTTTCGCCGGGGGGCGAGCAGCGGGACTACCTCCAGACCGGGGTGCCCACCGCCCTCGCGCCGCGGTCTGGGGGGCTCTGGGTGGGCACGGCACGTGGCGTGCAGCTGCTGGACCCGGAGAGCGGCGAGGTGGCCAGCATCGCGGGGACCGAGGCAGCCATCGCCGCGTTGGCCGGCACGCTCGCGGTCACCGACGCGGGCGACATCGTGCACGTGTCGGGAGGCGCAGCCCTGCTCGGAGCCGAGGCGGCGGAGGGCGTGGGCGCGGTCCAGGGGGCACGCGTCGACCGCGCTGGGCGCACCTGGGTGTTCGGGGCGGCCGGCGCCCTGGTCGTGCCTCGGAGCTCCCCGTAGCCGGCCGTCGTCAGTCCGAACCCGCCGCCTTCACCGACTCGATCAACTCGGAGATCGTGTAGGGCTTGGGCAGGAAGCCCGCGAGGCCGTTGCCCTCGAAGCGCCGTGTGGCCTCCAGCTCGCTGTAGCCGCTGGACAGCACGACCCGGACCTCGGGGTCGAGGGCTCGCAGCTCGGCGAACACCTCGGGGCCGCTGAGCCCGGGCATCGACATGTCCAAGACCACCACGTCGACGCTGTCTTCGTAGCGCCCGAGCGCCTCGGCGCCATCGGCCGCCGCCATGACGTCCGCACCCGCCGCACGCAGTGCCCGGCATGCAAAGTCCCGGACCACCTCGTGGTCGTCCACCACGAGCACCCGGCAGCCGCTGAGGTCACGGGGGGCCTCCCGCTGCAAGGGGAAGGTGCCCGCCTCGGCCTGCACACATGGCAGGAGCACCTTGATGGTCGTTCCTCGACCGGGTTCGGAGTACACCCGCACACCGCCCCCGTGACCGCGCACGATGCCGAGCGCAGCGGCGAGGCCGAGCCCGTGGCCACGCTCCTTCGTGGTGAAGAAGGGGTCGAACATCCGCCGCCGGGTGTCGGAGTCCATGCCGCAGCCGTTGTCGCTGACCTCCAGCACCACGTAGGTGCCCTGGCGCAGCTCCAGCGCCAGATCCAGCTGGTCGAGGTACGCGGCGTCGGCATCGACGACGGCGCTCGACACGGTGACGACGGCCGTGTCCACGCCTTCGGTGGCCTCCGCGGCGTTGGTGAGCAGGTTCAGCAGCAGCTGACGCATCTGGAGGGCATCGGCCTCGACCACGCCTTCGTCCGCAAGCTCCAGGCGCAGCGTGGCACGGCGCGCCACGGTGACCTCGAGCAGGGCCGCCATCTCCCGAACCAGCTCGGACAGCACCAGCCGCTCGACGACGTACCGACCCTGACCCGAATAGGCGAGCAACTGCCGGGTGAGCTCCGACGCCATGCGCGCGGACTTCTCGACCATCTGGACGGCACGGTTCGCCGGATGGGCAGCCTCGAGCTCGGCGAGGGCCAGCGAAGCGTTGCCCAGGATGCCCACGAGCAGGTTGTTGAAGTCGTGCGCAACACCGCCGGCGAGCACCCCCAGGCTCTCCAGCTTCTGCGCCTGCAGGAGACGCGCCTCCAGCTTCTCCGCCGCGAGGCGCTCCTGGCTCCGCGCCAGCTCCGCCGCCGCGTTCCGGCGCTCCGTGATGTCCTCGGAGATGCCGAGGAGGTAGAGCGGCTGGCCGTGTTCGCCGCGGATCGGCACCTTCTGGGTGTGCAGCCAGCGCTCGCCGTTGGCCGTGTGGATCGGTTCTTCGGGAATGTCGAGCACCGTGGTGCCGGCGAGCACCTCGCGATCCTTGTCGACAAAGAACTTCGCCTCCTCCTCGGGGAAGAAGTCGAAGTCGTTCTTGCCGATCAGGTCTTCGCGTTGGAAGCCGAGCAGGTCCTCACCGGCCCGGTTGAAGCGCACGAAGCGCAGCTCACCGGCTTCCTTGACGAAGATCATGTTCGGGACGTGGTCGAGCACGCGTTCCAGGAAGAGGCGCTCGGTGCGGAGCCGTTCGAGCTCCTCGATGAGTTCCTCGCGCGTGGGTTCTCGAGCCATCTGCCGTCCCACCACCAGTATAGGCCCTCAGAAGGGATGGTCCCCGAGCACGTACACCTGCGGCTGCCACGAGCGCGCTCCGTCCACGAGGCGCTCGCGGGCCACACCCGCGTCGGCACGCAGCACCAACAGACCGTTGAGCACGATGCGGAGTCCGGCCCCTCCCGTGACGTGGGGATCGACCACCGGCACCTCGTCCCACATCCACACCTGCCCGAGGTCCACAAAGGGACAGAGGAGCCAGCGTGTGTGCGTCTCGCGAAGGGTCCAGGTGAAGGTGCTCACCCGCGCCTCGGCCTGCGTCGCCGCGACCACGTCACCTGCAAGTCGGTGTTCCGCGAGCCCCCGCAACAACCAGCGACCGCCGACCACACCGCGCGAGAACCCCCCGAGCTCGGACATCCGCCAGAAGGGCGCCTCGGGTGCCGCGAGATCGGCGAGCACCCGTCCGGCGAGGACCGTGCGCTCGCCGAAGAGGGTCCAGGCGCTGAAGCTCGTGTACACCCCGAGCTCGTCGAGGTCCGAGCCGGTCCAGGGGCCCGCGGCGCGCACGGCCAGCTCCGCCAGGTGCCCGTCCCAGGGGTCGATCTCATCCTCGCGGGTGTCGTGGCGAAGGCCCGCCTTGACCACCACGAAACGCCCGCCGGTCACGCCCGCCGGCAGGTCGCGCTCGAGCAGGCTCCCGGGGTACACCGCCACCCCTTCACGGGTGACCTCCGCACCGCCTTCCACGCGCCAGGTGTCGCCGAGCTCCACACGCACCGTGAGGGCCGACTCGCGGCGATCCATCTCCCAGAACGTCGTGGTCTCGTCCCAGGACGGGTCCAAGCGGCTGTCGTTGCCGAGCCCGTACCAGGGCGCCTGGGACCAGCCCTTCCAACCGAGCTTGCCGCCCAGGCGCAGCCCGGTGCCGCCGACACCGGGCACATCGGCACGGAGGTAGGGGTGCTTGTACCCACCGGTGGTCGCGAACAGCTGCAGCGCCACCTTGTACCGAAACGGCAAGCCCTCGGGCGGGTCGCCCTTGACGTACTCTCCGTAGGCGCCCGCCCCCGCACCGAGGTTGGAGTCGTAGGCGATGAGGGGGGTGGCCAACCAGGCACGGGCACCCTTCTCGCCGCGGGCGAGGTCCTCCGCGGCGGCCAGGGTGACGAGCAGGGCGAGCACGGCGGGAGCATACTGCGTCCATGGTGGCCGCTCGCTCGCTGTGGACCTGGAGCGTGATGGCCCTGTTCACGCTGGTCTGCCTCCTGGTCCTCGCACCGCTCATCGTGCTCAGCGCCGGACGGCTCCGCCCACCGCTCCTCCGGTGGCTCCAGCCGACGTGGGCGCAGTTGGCGGCCGCGTGCGCGGGCATCGACGTGCAGATCTCCGGGCGCGAGCACCTGGAGGGGGACCGCCCGCGGGTGCTCGTGATCAACCACAGCTCCACCCTCGATCTCGTCGCGGTGGGGGCGGTGGCGGCGCCACGACCGTGCCCGGTGATGAAGCGGGAGGTGCTCTGGATGCCCCCCATGAACCTGGTGTTCCTGCTGATCGGCACCATCTTCCTGCACCGCGGGAAGGCCAGCGCGATCGACGCGATGCGAGGCGCCGCCGAGCGGGTCCGGCAGGGCCGCCTCACCGTGCTGGTCAGCCCGGAGGGCACCCGCAGTCCGGACGGACGCGTCGCGCCATTCAAGAAGGGGCCCTTCCACCTGGCCGCCCAGGCCGACGCCGACATCGTGCCCGTGGTCGTGCACGGCGCCCACCGGCTCTGTCCCCGCGGCGACTGGCGCGTGCGGCCCGGCGTCCTGACGGTCGAGGTCCACGCACCGGTCCGACCCACCGGCGACGCCGGCGCCGACGCCCTCGCGCTGCACGCCGCCTACCAGCGGTGGCTGGAGGATGGACCGGCCCCGTCGACTGAGGGCGGATAGCGCCGCGCGGACAGCGGGATACGGACCCTTCGTCCAACGCTTGCCGCGGGTTCGTCCCGCCTGCCCAGGAGCCTGCCATGGCCACCCGTCTCGCACTCGAGAGCGCCCTCCACTGGGAGAAGACCAGCCCCGACACCCCCTGGCTGACCCAGCCCCTGGGCGGCGGTGAGGTCAAGACCTACACGTGGAAGGAGGCCATGCACGAAGCGCGCTGCATCGCCAGCTGGCTCCGCTCGCAGGATCTGCCGGAGAAGTCGCACATCGCGCTGATGTCGAAGAACACGGCGTGGTGGCTGATGGCTGACCTGGCGATCTGGATGGCTGGGCACGTGTCGATCCCGCTGTACCCGACCTTGGGGCCGGAGACGGTGCGCTACACGCTGGACCACAGCGAGTCGAAGTTGCTCTTTGTCGGCAAGCTCGACGTGTGGGCCGAGGCCAAGCCGGGCGTGCCGTCGGACATGAAGATGATCGGCATGCCACTCGCGCCCGCAGACGAGGACTACGCCTTCGACTGGGACACCCTGGTCAAGGAGAACGAGCCGCTGGCCGACGTGGCCACGTGGACCGCCGACGACGTCGCCACCCTCGTCTACACCTCGGGCACCACGGGCAACCCGAAGGGCGCGATGCTGTCGTTCGGCTCCATGGCCATCGCCGCGGAAGGCGTGGGCAAGGTGCTCGAGACCCGGCCGAGCGACCGCATGCTCTCCTACCTGCCGCTCTCCCACGTGTTCGAGCGGTGGGTGGTCGAGATGGGCAGCCTCTCCGCCGGCTTCCACGTCTACTTCGCGGAGAGCCTCGACACCTTCGCCACCGACCTGCAGCGCGCCCGTCCCACCCTCTTCGTGTCCGTGCCACGTCTCTGGCTGAAGTTCCAGCAGGGCGTGCACAAGAAGATGCAGCCGGAGAAGCTCGCCACGCTGCTGAAGATCCCGATCGTGCGCGGCATCATCAAGAAGAAGGTCCTCGGGGCGCTCGGACTCGACCAGGTGCGCTTCGCTGGCTCGGGCTCGGCGCCGATCCCCGCCGAGCTCATCGACTGGTACCGCGCCTTGGGCCTGGAGCTGCTCGAGGGCTACGGCATGACCGAGAACTTCTGCTACTCGCACGTCACCAAGCCCGGCCAGGTCCGGGTCGGCTACGTCGGCTCGACCTACCCCGGCGTCGAGTGCCGCATCAGCGACGACGGTGAGATCCAGATCAAGAGCCCGGCCAACATGCTCGGCTACTACAAGGAGGAGGAGAAGTCGAAGGAGGCCTTCACCGACGACGGCTGGCTCAAGACCGGCGACCGCGGCGAGATCGACGACACCGGTCGCCTGCGCATCACCGGGCGGGTCAAGGAGCTCTTCAAGACCTCGAAGGGCAAGTACGTGGCCCCAGCGCCGATCGAGAACCAGGTGCTGGTGCACCCCGAGATCGAAGCGGCCTGTGTGACCGGTTCCGGTCACCCTTCGGCCTTCGTGCTGGTCATGCCGAGCCCGGAGGGACGGGAGCGCCTCGCGAGCGGCGAGCGCGACGCACTCGTCGGCGAGCTGGAGTCCCTCCTCGGTGAGATCAACGGGCGCGTCGACCACCACGAGCGCCTCGCCTTCGTGGCCGTGGTGCCGGAGGACTGGACCATCGAGAACGGCTTCCTCACCCCGACCATGAAGCTGAAGCGCGCCATGATCGAAGACACCTACGGTCCCCAGATGGCCGGGTGGTTCGACGAGAAGCAGAAGGTGTTGTTCGCGTGACGGAAGCCCCCTTCGCCGTCGGCCCTGGCTTCGGCTTGGGCTGGAAGGCCGTGCACGCCGCCCTGGTGCCCATGTGGCTCGGTGGGCTCCTGATGAGCTGCACCGAGGGCGGAGGCGGTGGCGGAGGCGGTGGCGGCTCGGAGGACGAGCTCCCCGACATCGACTGGGAACAGCTCCTGAACGGCGCGGGGGACCTGGGCGCACTCGACGCGGGCGTGGCGGCCGCGGTCGTCCTGGGTCTGGCGGTGGTGCTGGCCCTGGTGCTCGCCGTGTTCGCGCTTCGCTGCTTCATCCACGGGGGCTTCCTGAAGCTCCACGAGGAGACGCTGCGCACCGGGCAGGGCAGCTCGAGCGCGCTGTTCGACGGTGGCGACCGCTTCCTCGACATGGCGGTGTTCAAGATCTTGAAGACCGTGTTCCTCGTCTCGACCTTCATCGTGAGCGCGGCGCCCGGCGGTGCCGTGTTGGCGATGGGCGTCTTGCAGGAAGACACCACGCTGATGGTGGCCGGAGGGATGGCGCTGGCGCTCTTGTGCATCCCGGCGTGCCTGTACGTGACCATGGGGCTCGCGCTCGGTGAGCACGCGGTGGTCTTCGACCAGCGATCGGGACGCCAGGCGGTCGACCGCAGCTGGGACCTCGCGCGCGGCCGTCGGATCGAGATCCTCGTCTACCTCCTGGTGGCCGGTCTCCTGCAGATCTTCGCCACCATCGTGGGCGTGGTGATGTTGTGCGTCGGGGTGCTCGTCACGGTGCCGCTGGCGTATTCCACGTGGTCGGTGGGCTTCAGCCGCGGCTACCTGCTGCTTACCCGCGACGAGACCGAGACGGACGCCTGGGCCATCGCCTAGAGCACGGTGAGCACGTCGTCCACGGGCCGCCTCAGCGAACGCGTCGTGGGCGCGCCGCCGAGGGTGATGCGGAGCAGCGTGGCCTCCACGCGCGGTGCGTCGACGGGGAACAAGCGACGGTAGTCCGCCACCAGCGGTGCGATCCGGGCCACGACGGGGCTGGTCGGACCCGCTCGTTCATGCCGCGCCACCAGGTAGGACAGGCCGGAGTACGGGTAGAACCACAGCCCGAGCGCGGTCGCGCGGAGCCACACACGCTGCAACACCCGACCCGCCGTGAGCCACGCCGAGCGCCCTCGGCCGGGCGCCCAGACCACCGCCACCGCGCTCGCCTGACGGAAGCTCTTGCGCGTGGGCTGTTCCAGCCCGGCACCGCCGCCTACAGCGGAGAGCGCCGCCATGGCCGGCCAGTGCGCCACGAGCCTCAGGCCCGCGCGCTCGAGGCCCGGCACCAGGGTGCTCACGTCGAGTCCGTCCCGACGGGCGAGGACCTCCTCGGGCGTCCAGCGGAAGCCGCCGAAGATCTCGTCGTGCATCGCGCGATCGGTGAAGGCGATGCGCGAGGTCGCTGCCAGGAGCTCGCCCGCAAGAGCGATCTCCGAGCGCTCGGTAAGGAGCGTGATGCCTCCTCCCGCACCGCATGCCTCGTGGTCCAGGGCGGCGAGCACACCGTCGCCGATGCGCTCGGGCACCGCCGACTCGCGCGAGGTGCAACGGCGCGGAAGCTGGGCCAACAGCGGGTCGGGGCTCAGACCCGGCTGCACGGAGAAGCGGATGCGCGCGACGACATCGCCCTTGCCGGGCGACACCGACGCCGACAAGCCCAACGCGGGCGCTGCCAGCACCACGTTCTCGACCGCCGCGCCCAGCCCGCAGATGGACCCGCCGTCCTCCACGTCGAGGGCGGGCAGCAACCGGGCGCTGTCGAGCGCCACGTCCAGGTGGCGGCCGTCCCAGAGGAAGCGCCACGGCTGGGCGTTGTGGGCCGAGGGCGCCAGGATGGCGCAGGCCACGAGCCTCCGGATCACGGAGGCGTCGACAGCTCGTACCGACGCTAGCGCCGGGAGCTGCCGAGGGCGGAGCGTCTCGTCGACCGCCGTCTGCTCCCACCAGGGGGCCACGTCGAGATCCTCGGGGGTGTCGAGTGCGCGTCCGACATCGACGCTGTAGCGCCCCGATCGCTCCAGATCGCCCCGCAACAGGCGGCGAACGGCGGTCGCGACCGTGCCGCCTCCGACCGCTACGTCGCTGGCCAGCTGCGGCCACGTCCGGACCCGCTCACGCATCTCGAGCAACGACGCAGCAGCACGGGGCGTGATCCGTTCACCGCCGAGGATGCGGGCGATCAGCGGCACCTCCTCCGCCTTGGAGAGGCCCGTCACCGCCCGGCTGTCCAGATCACCGACCAGGCCGTGGAAGCTCGGCCGATGGGGCTCGCGATCGAAGCGCTCCACGTCGAGGAGCCCGCGGTCGCTCGTCTCCATCAGCACCGGCAGCCGATGGGCACGGGCACGCTCCCGCACCAGGAACTTGACGGGCAGGCTGTCGCACTCCTCCACCACCACGTCGAGGGCGCCGCCCTCGAGCAGGAACGCGTCCAGGTTGTCCTCCGAGATGCCCGCCTCGAAGACCTTCACCTCGCGCCAAGGGTCCAGCTCGACCACCTGCCGTGCAGCCGAGACCGCCTTGTTCAGCCCCAGATCCCCACAGCCCACCGCCAGCCGGTTCAGGTTGGACAGCGAGAGCGTGTCGAGGTCCGCCAGGCGCAGCTCGCCCACCCCCTCCATCGCCAGGCAGATGGCCACCGCGCGCCCGACGGAGAGCCCGACCACGCCAACCCGAGCCCGGGCCAGCCGCTCTTGCTCGCTGTCGCTGATCTTGAAGCGGTTGCGCGACGCCAGGAGCCGACGGTGCAAGCCGGCCGGGAGCACGTGGACCAGCCTCCCCGACCACGGATAGAACACCCAGGCGCCCAGCTCGGCTGCGGGCGCCCCGCCGGTGATCGAGGCCACGGCGGCGGCCAGCGCCGGCGCGCTGAGCTCCTGGCTCGGGTGAGCGTCGCGAGCCAGCTCTTCGAGCTGGTGAGGCACCTCGTCGACCACCTCCCGGGCGTCGGGCAGGCGGCTCGCCAGCCGCTCGTCGAGACGATGGATCTCCACGCGCCAGCCTCGGTGACGGTCGGCTGCACGGCGCTCCAGCTCCTCCCGCAGGCTCATCGAGTCGCTCCCACCGGAAGGGTCGCTACGAGCTCGGCGCCCCGTTCCGGGTGGCCCAGGTGGAGCTCCCCCCCGACGACCGCAACCATCTCCCGGCAGAGAGCCAGGCCCAGTCCCGTGCCTTCGCCGGGATCCTTGGTCGTGAAGAAGGGTGCGAAGACCAGCTCCCGATCCTCCGGAGCGATGCCAGGCCCGTTGTCGCGCACGCGGATCTCCAGGATCTCATCGACCTGTCGAGCCGACAGCCAGACCTCGCCCGCTTTGGAGTCGACAGCGTCGAAGGCGTTGGACAACAGGTTCATCACGAGCTGATCGAGCAGCTCCGGGTCGCTCTCGAAGCTCTCGAGGCCTTCCAGGTCGAGGTGGAGAGCCACGTCGCCCATGCGGTGCCGCAACAAGGGCAGCAGGCCGGCCACCCGTTCTCCGAGGTCGACGTCGCGCAACTCTCCAGCGCCCTCCCTTCGCGCGAGCCGAAGGGTGGCCTCGACCACACTCTGGATCCGGTCACTGGCATCGCCTACCAGCCCGAGGAGTTGGCCGCGCGCCGCGTCGTCTCCGGGCGCGAGCCCGCGCAGGAGCCCGACCGAGTTGGCGATGACGTTCACCGGGTTGAGCACCTCGTGGGCGATGCCCGCGGACATCGCCGCCAGCGACGCCCGCTTCTCCGACTCGATCAACGCACGGGTGAGGCGACGCAAGCGAATCTGCGCATCGACCCGCGCGAGCAGCTCCGGCGGCGAGAAGGGCTTCACGACATAGTCCGATGCCCCGGCTGCAAAGCCATCGAGGGCGGCGTCGCCTCCACCGCGTGCCGAGACGAGGATCACAGGGACGGAGCGCGTGACCGGATCGGCCTTCAACACGCGGCAGAGTTCGTAGCCGCTCATGTTCGGCATCATCACGTCCGAGATCACCAGATCGGGTGGCTCGGCCCTGGCGAGCTCGAGCCCCTGTTGCCCGTCCCGCGCCACGGTCAGGACCCAGCGGCGTTCGAGCAGGCGCACCAGGAACGCGCGCATGTCGCGGTTGTCCTCCACCAGCAGGATGCGGTCGCGTTCCTCCGACACCGACGCGAGGGGCAGATCCACCTGCCGCTCGTCCAGCAGCTGCTCGTCGCTGTCGGAGAAGCTGAGGATCGGGATGGGGGCCAGGGCCACGCCGGGCGCTGCAGCCGGCAGCGACATCTCGAAGGTCGCGCCTCCGCCATCGGTCGGGCGCAGGGTGATGGTGCCGCCGTGGAGCTGCACGATCTCCCTGCACATCGCGAGCCCGATCCCGCTGCCTGGAACCTGACGCCCGTCCTCACCGACCGCGCGGTGGAAACGCTCGAAGACGTGGTCTGCGTGCTCCTCCAAGATGCCGGGCCCACTGTCGGCCACGGTGACCCGCACGCCGACGTCGTCCGCGGAGCCACCCACCAGGACCTCGTCACCCTCCTCGACGTACTTGATGGCGTTGCCGATCAGGTTCGAGAGCACGCGCCGGAGGAGCTCCACGTCCCCTTCCACGCTCATCGGCCGCGCCAGCTCGCCGGTGCTCAGCACCACCCCTTCCGACGCCGACAGCGGCGCGAAGCGCGCGACCTGCTCGTCGATCAGCTCGGCGAGATCGAAGGCTTCGATCCGCGCCTGCAGACGCCCGGCATCCAGGCGGCTGAAGTCCAGGAGCTCCTCGACCATGGTGCGCAGTGCCAGGGCATTCTTGCGCGCCGTGGTCAGCTCGGCGGCCACGGCCGGGTCCGAGGCCGCCGCGCTGGCCAGCACCTGTTCCAGCGGTCCGAGCACCAGAGTGAGCGGCGTCTTCAGCTCGTGGCTCACGTTGGTGAAGAAGCGCTCCTTGCTCTGGTTGGCCTGCTCGAGGGAATCGACGGTGGCTTCCAGCTGCTGGCGCGCCTCCTCGAGCTGGGCGGTGCGCTCCTGCACGCGGATCTCCAGGCTCGAGCGCAGCTCGTTCACCAGTCGGTAGGCCAGAGCGTTGTCGAACGCGACACCGAGTTGCCGGGCGACCGACTCCAGCAGGGGCCGATCGTCGTGCTCGGACTGCACGAACAACGCGCCCAGGACGCCATCGGCGCCCGCGAGCGGGACGACCCAGGCCTCGAAGTTCTCCAGGCGCAGGAGCGTGTCCACGAACCCGGGCCGATCGACGTGGCGCCGAACCGTGCGCACCACGTCGCCGAACACCTCCAGCGGCACCGAGCGCCGTGCGACGGGAACCAGCCGACCCTGCTCACCGTCGCGCAGGAGGACGGCCACACCCCGCCCGTCGAACTCCTTGCTGATGAGCGTCACGATCTCGCGTGCGAGCTCCCGAGGGTCGCGCTGCCGCGCAGCAGCCAGGGCGATGCGGTTGAGCACCACCAGGTCGCGCACCTTGGTGTCCAGCACACCCTTGGCTTCCTCGAGCGCCTCCACCTTCTCCAGCAAGAGGACGTTGGTCTCCTCGAGCTCCGCCGCGGCCTCCCCGAGGTTGCGCATGCGGATGCGGAACAGGGCCAGGAAGCGCTCCAGCGTGCCACGGGCCCAGAGCAGGGGCCCCGGCCAGCGATGGAAGGTGAGCTCGAAGACCGCCCGGAGCGCCTCCCGACGAACGACCCGCACCTCGGCTTCGGGTGCCCCGACGGCGACCGGCACGGCGGTGAGGATGCCGCGCACCGTCTCGACGAACGCGGGGGTGGGCGCGAATCCCCGCTGGAACTGGTACGTGCCCCGCATGCGGTCGGGCCCGAGCCGCTCGAAGGTGATGTCGACGAACGGGAACAAGAACCGCGGCACCATGCGTGGGATCTGCGCGTACACCTGGAAGGGCGACACCACTGCGCGGCCGACGATGCGCATGAAGCCGAAGCCCTGCGTGGACGCGAAGCTCCGACCGATGTCGAAGAACAGGTCATCGCGGTCCGGGAAGAGGGCTGCGACCCGCCCCTCGATGAGCAGGAAGGTTCCGTAGTCCATCCACCGGCTGCGGTCCCGGAGCTCGGCGGGGCTCAGCGGCAACCCGACCAAGAGCTGCTCGGAGTCCAGACCCTGCGACTCGAGGTAGTCGAAGAAGAAGGTCAGCGCGAGGCAGCTCACCTCTCGCGCGACCGGTCTCACGTGTCGTCGCTCGAGCCGCGGAGGGACCGCGGCGTGCTGATCTCGAAGAGGTGATCGAGGAAATCGGGCAGCAGACGCCCGGCGAACAAGGTGAGGTCGGCCAGGCCGAGGTCGATGAACGACGCCGAGATGTCGGGCCGGCTCACGCCATGCTCGTCGAAGAACACGAACCGCTCCCGCCCCCGCCCTGCGTACCACGTGCCCGCGGCGGACAGGAGCACATTGACCACCTTGCGTTGCGGCCGTCCGGCCACGCCGAACACACGCACCGTGTCCAGGAGCCCGAAGATGTGCAAGCCCGGCTCGCCGAGCTCCAAGACCGCCACCGCTTCGAGTCCACGACGACCGTAGGCCCCCAGCAACACCCGCTCGCGGGCCATTCCGACAGCGGCGAGTTCCTGGGTCAAGGGAGTCATGTCCAAGGCCGACGCCGTCATGTCCAGAGCATCGCAGTAGGCGGCCGGGCGCTCCCGGCGGACAGCGTCGGCGAGCAGGCGATGTTCACGAGGATCGAGCTCGCGCACCTCCACGGTCGCCCGGCCGCCCGACGTGAAGCGCCAGTCGCTCATCACCTGCACGGCCCGGAAACGCTGGAGGTGCCCCTCGCCTCCCTCGGCGCACCGCGCCGTGAACTCCGAGATGGCCACGCTCGAGAAGTGCGGCCTGACCTGGATGAAGCCGGCCACCCAACGCACGCGATCGAGGAACGCCGCGTCCTCGAAGGCCCGGTAGTGCACCTCGCGCAGCAGCTCGCCGCCGTGCCGGCCCCGGTCGAGGCCTCGACGCTTGGCCATGTGGCAGCCCAACCACGTGTGGCGGTAGATCTTGAAGGCCGACACGGTGGCGTCGACGCCGTCCTCGGACGGCCAGACGACGGTGCTTCCGACGCCGGGCGCACGCTCCAGGAGTCCCTGGGCATGGGCGAAGTTCCTGCGGAGCGCAGCGAAGTGCGCCGGCGTTCGTTCCGAGAGGTTGAAGTAGCCGGACTTCTCGAACAGCTCCCAGACGTCCATCGAGAAGAAGGAGCCGGAGCGCACCTCGGGGTGGGCGCGGCTCTGGACGAAGTCCAACCAGGAGGCCTGCGCGTCCTCCGACATGTGCAGGCGCAGCCCCACGCTCATCGCGTCGGATTCCTGCCGGAGCACGCGGACCTCGGCGGCGCCCACGAAGACCCGTCGGCCGTCGCAGAGCACCTCCAACCGCGGGAGCTCGAGGCCTGCGTAGAGCAGGTCTTCGGCGGGCACATGCTCGGCACGCAGCCCCGTGAGCGATGCGTCCAGGACCGGACGCACGACGCTTCGCCCCGGGAAGGCCGGGTGCTCGAAACGCACCATGGTGCCGTGCACACGCTCCGAACGACGGAAGCTGCGGAAGCGAGACCGCTCGATGCGCGCGGGCCTCGGGGTCGACAAGACACCGTCCCACCACGACCCGTTCAGCACTCGGAAGCGGGCCACGGAGCCGTAGCCTACCGCGGTGATGTGGTAGGGCGGCGGCCCTGGGTCCTCGGCGACCGGCCAGGCACACGCGAGCTCGGCGCCCGGTGTGAGCCGCAAGGCGGCCGTGTGGGTGACGCGGCCGTTGGACGCCACGATCTCGGCGGGCGCCTCCTGCTCGAACAGTGCTGCCAACAGTCGGTCGATCCGCCAGGGATTGGAGACGGTCTCGTCCAGCGCAGGCTCGGTGGCGGCGTCCGTCACCGCCCCACGACGCACCAGGCGCTCGACCAGGGGACCGAGCCAGGTGCGTCCACCCGGCTCGATGAAGTCCAGCCGCAGCAGGCCGCCGGCCCGGTCGCGCACACGCACGCGGAGCTCGACCTCGAAGTCTTCGTCCCGGAGCGTGAGCGCGAGCTCTTCGAGCGTGACCGGCCGCGCGTGCTTGACCCAGATCGACTCGATGCTGAGCCACGCGACCGCCACCGACGCGGCTCCGGCCAGCCCCGCAGACTCGACCCGCAGCCCGGCGCGCGGACCGAGTTCCCAGCCCCAGCGCGCGGTCACAGGGAGCCTCTTGCCGAACGTTCGAGCTCCAACACGACACCTTCGAAGTGGGCGGCGAGCACGAGCCTGCCGCCGCCAGTCGCCGCCAGTCGCCGACAGATTCCGAGGCCCTGCCCCACGCCGGGCCTCATCGACTCGTCCTGGTGTAGCAGCTCGAAGGCGACCTCGCACTCGGCCTGGGACAGCGGCAGGCCCGTGTCGAGGACCAGGATCCGCACGCGCTCCGCGTCCGTCTCGACCCGTAGCGTCACCTCGGCGGGATCCCCGCCGGCCGCGGCCAACACGCCATACTCCACCACGTGGCTGAGCACCTGGGCCAGGTCGAGCACCAACCCCCGAGCCGAGAGCCCATCCTCGAAGGACTCGATGGCGAGATCGACGCCGTGTTGCCGGCCGAGCGGCAGGCTGACGAGGCGCACGAGCTCCAACAGCTCCCGGATGTCGACCTCACCGAGGGCCTCCTCCGCCCCCTCCCCGGGAGCACGCAGACGCCGCACGGTCTGCAGCAGCCCGTTCATCGCCTCCACCACGCCTTCGAGCCGCGCGATCGAGCGCTTGAGACCGGAGCGCCGATCGGCCTGCAGGCCCGGTAGATCCTCCAACGAGGCCTGCAGGTTCCACGTGCTGGCGTTGACGAGCCCGGCGAGGTTGCCGATGTCGTGCAGCAAGCGCGCCTGGGCCGCAGCGATGGCGGCCGCACGCGCTCGTGCGCGCACCGTCTCTCGAAGCATGCTGGCCAGGCGGCGCTGGCGCGTGGCCCGGGACGCCTCGTCCAGGGTGCGGACCATCGCATCCGGCGACCAGGGCTTGGAGACGAACGCGGACACACCGCCCTCGTTGAGCGCCTTGCTGGCCGTGCGCTTGTCGGCGTACGCGGTCACGAGCACCCGCTCGAGGTCGGGCTGCACGCGCCGCGCCACAGCGCACAGCTCCACCCCCGTCATGTAGGGCATGCGCTGGTCGGTGAGCAGCACGTCGAAGCTCCTCTGCTCGAGCAGCGCGGCGGCCTCCCGAGGATCGGCGACCAGGGTCACGTCGTAGCGATCGCGGAAGTGGAGCTCGAAGACGACCTGGTTGGCCTGCTCGTCGTCCACGTAGAGCACGCTGGGGTGCCGCACTCAGGCCACCCTCGCCGCGACCATGCGCAGCGCGAAGGTGGTGCCGAGTCCCGGGCGGGTGTTGGCGATGGTCAGACCGCCACCATTCTGGATCGCCAGCTCGCGGCAGATCGCGAGGCCCAGCCCGGTGCCTCCCGAGTCGGCCCGGGTGGTGAAGTAGGGCTCGAAGGCGCGCGCGGCGACGTCCTCGGCCATGCCCGGCCCGTCGTCCTCCACGTGGAGCACGACGAAGGTGTGATCGCTCGATGCGCGCAGCCGAAGGCGTCCCCCCACCCCCGATGCCTCCATCGCCTGCAGCGCGTTGCCCATGAGGTTCCAGACCACGCGCCCCAGGTCGGTCGTCATGCCCATCACCTCGAGGCCGCTGCCTTCTTCGAGGGAGATCGCGCCGACAGCGCTCGACGGAAGCATGGCCCGAGCGGCCGCCACGAGCGCCCCGATGGTTGCGCACTCCGGCTCCGCGGGTCCCGCGTCGCCACGCAAGCTGGCCAGCAGCTCCGTGAAGCGCGCCGAGACCCGGTGGAGGTCCAGCACGTCGTTGGCGAAGGGTTCCAGGGCCGGCCCGAGGTCGCCCAGTGCAGCGACCTGAGCCTCCAGGGCGGCCGCGACCTGCACGACCTCCGGCCCGATGTCCTCGAGCTGGCTGAGCACACCGCTGCGCAGCGCGGCGGTCGCCTCGGTGCGCTCGCGCAGCACGATCTCGGAGGTCAACCGCACGACCAGCCGCTCCTGACGGACGCGGTTGCACTCGCGCACCAGCATCGGACCGA
>Ga0114932_10000098_pt1 | contig 95994 bp, 75 predicted proteins | sample 2SBtaG_2_FD_87286 | JGI IMG/M metagenome (GOLD analysis project Ga0114932, IMG submission 87286) | Deep subsurface microbial communities from Kolumbo volcano to uncover new lineages of life (NeLLi) - 2SBTROV12_ACTIVE470 metaG | ecosystem: Environmental > Aquatic > Marine > Volcanic ...
AATCGTCCGTCCTGCTGTTGTGACTGTGCTGAAGTCGTGGCTCGCGTCACGTCGAGGCACAGGCGCGGCGGCAGGGCGGGCGAGGGCGAGCCAGGGCCGGTCCACTTCGGTGATCCGGCCGATTCAGATCCCCGCCCGGGCGTCCCGCGCGGCTTCGGCCATCGCCACCTGGTCGGCGTAGTCCCGGACGATGCGGTCGTACAGCGCAACGGCTTCCGTGGTGCGCCCCTCCCGGGCCAGAGCGTTGGCCTTGCCGAGCAAGGACCAGGCCTGGTAGAAGCGGTCGCGCGTGGCCGAGTAGGCCTCGTCGAACAGGGCCAGCGCCCGGTCGGCCTCGCCCCCCTGGGCAGCGAGATCCGCCAGCCCGATCCGCGCGGGGGTCGCGGCGTCGTCGGCGTCCGAGAACTGGTTCAGGACACGCTGCCACTCTCGGGCGGCGGCGTCGAGCTGCCCCTTGGCCTGCAGCGCGTCGACGCGCCGCTGGGCCAGCGCCGCCACATAGGCGGGCCCCAGCGCGGTCGCGTCGACGCCCTCCAACAGGTCCAGGGCTTGGTCGGGCCGGCCGAGCTCCAGGTACACGGACGCCATGTCCAGGCGGGCCTGGAGCCGGACCTCGGGATCGGCAGTCGTCTTCTGGAGCGCGTCGAGCTCGAAGAAGGCGTCTTCGGAGGCCCCCATCTCGGTGCGGATGGTGGCGGCGTGCAGACGGGCCCAGTCCCGCTGGCTGGGGTCCCTGGCCTGCTTGGCCACCCGCCCGTAGAGGTCGAGGGCCGCGGAGAGTTCGTCGCGGGCGTGGTAGAGCGCCGCCAGCCCGTTGAAGCCGGCGATCTCGGCGTCGGGGTTGCCGGCGTAGCGGTTCAGCAAGCGCTTCCAGGCGGCCTCGGCGTCGGAGTCCCGCCCGGTCTCGATCAGGCTCTGGGCGATCTGCTCCATGCGCCAGACCTCTGAGCCGCTGTCCGGTCCCCGCAGGCCGGCGTAGATCTCCAGCGCTCGCTCGGGCTCACCCTCGAGGCGGGCCAGCCAGCCCAGGCCCATGCGGACCTCGAAGACCGTCTCGGAGAGCTCGGGCCAGTCCGCCGCGATGCGCTCGTACTGCGCCCGGGCTCGCTCGAGCTCTCCGGCCTGGGCCAGGGCCTGGGCCTCGGAGAGCGCCATCGCCGCCTGGGTCGGGCGGTCCTGGGCCTCGGCGCCCAGATCCCGGTAGAGACGAATGGCCTCCTGGTACTCGCCCGCGTTGATCTTCTCCGACGCCAGCTCGAGCCGTGCCGTGAAGGCCGCATCCACGTCGTCGCCGGCCGTGGTCAGCATCTGCTGGGAGAGTGCGCTGGCCTCGTCGGTCCTCCCCAGCGCCTTGAGGGACTGGACCTGGACCTGCATCAGCTGGACCTGCTGGGCGGGATCGTCCGTCCGGGACAGCCAGCTCTCGGCCAGGGTGAGCGCCTCGTCGGCGGCGCCGCTGTCCAGCCTGGCCCGGGCGAGACCCAGGGCCGCGTCGGTGTGGGTCGAGACGGACAGGCCCGGCAAGTCCAGGACCGCCCGCCAGGCCGCCGAGGCGCCCTCTGGGTCGCCGATGGCCGCTCTGAGCTCGCCGAGCGCGAGCTGGACCTCGCCCACGCGCACCGGTTGGTCCGCCGTCGCCAACAGGGACTCATAGGCGGCCAGGGCCCGGTCTCGTTCGCCCAGCCGCACCAGGATGCCGGCGATGGCCAGGCTCGTCGAGAAGGCCGCGTCGTGCCCGTCGGGCAGCCTGGCCAGGAAGCCCTGGTAGGCGATCAGGGCCTCCCGATCGCGGCCGCTCTCCAGGTAGGAGCCCGCGAGCTCCTCCAGCGCGGCGCCGGCCAGGAGCGGGTCGTCGACGGACTCCACCACCTTCTGCCACAGGATGCGCGCCCGCTCGGGGTTGCCGCGGGCCGCTTCGACCCGGGCCAGGCCGATCCGCGCCAGCGCGGCGGCCTCTGTGTCGTCACCCCAGGTGGCCAGGATCGACTCGTACTGGAGCTGGGCCTCGTCCAGTCGGCCGCTCTGGAGCCAGGTGTCGCCCAGGTTGGACTCCAGCACGCGCTTGGCGTCCCCTTCCTGGGCCTCGGCGATGAGATCCCGCCAGGCGTTGACCGCCTCGGGGTGCCGTCCTTCGGCCACCAGCAACGACGCCAGCTGGGTCCGCGCCGTGAAGGCCACACCCGGATCGTCGGCAAAAGCGGCCAGGACCTCTTCGTAGAGCTGGCGACTGCGGGCCGTGTCCCCGCGGTCGTGGAGCGCCTGGGCGCGACCGAGCATGGCCTGGGCCGCGAGCTCGGGGTCGCCACCCTCCAACAGCTCGGCGATCAGGGCCTCGGCCGCGGCATCGCCCTGGGTCGCGAACAGGACATCGGACAGGCCCCGCCGCGCGGTCTCCACCGCATCGTCGTCGTTCGGGTAGTCCTCGAGCACTGCGGTGTAGCGAGCCCGAGCCTGGTCCAGGTCTCCGTCCTCCACCAGCATACGGGCCTTGGCGAGCTGGGCGCGGGCCATCACCCCCGGCGCCGCGACCCCCTGGAGCAGCTGGTCCAGCAAGCGGGCGCCCTCGGTGCGGTCGCCGGCCTTGAGCGCCAGCCGGGCGATGTCCAGCAGGACGTCGCCGTCGATCGCGTCGTAGTCGGGGTAGCGGTTGAGCAGCTCCTCGTACGCCTGTCGCGCGCCCGCGTCGTCGCCCATCTCCGAGAGCAGCTGCGCCTTGCTCGCCATCAGGGACGCCTGCTGCGCGTCTCCCAAGGCCCAGCCTTCAATGCTGCGCAAGGCGTCGAGGGCCTTGCCGGTCTCGCCGCGGGCCCGGTACGTGTCCGCCATGGCCTGGTTCACCGCCAGGATGACCTCGGGGTTGTTGGCAAAGCGCTCGCGCACGTCCTCCTGGGTCTCCAGGGCCTTGTTCTCGAAACCCATCCGGCGCCACGCGTCCGACAGGGCGACCAGGGCCTGGCCCAACACGCGGGGGGGCACCCCCTCGGCGTCCCGCAGCTGCTCCAAGACCGCGATCTCTTCGTCCAGATCCTGGGCGCTGCGCAGGGTCGTGGCCAGGCGCAGGCGGGTCTCCCACGCGAGATCCTGCTCGTCGCCGGAGTCGGCCAAGGCGTCCCGGAGCAGGGCGATGGCTTCGTCGTGCCTGTCGGCTTCTGACAGCAAGCTGGCCAGCTCGAACCGGTAATAGATCCGATCGACCGGCTTCTCGGCCCGCTCGATCAGTGCGGTGTAGCGCTCCCGTGCCTCGTCGATGTCGCCCTCGGCGGCCACCTTCAAGGCACGCCCTTCGAGCTCCTCGGTCGAGACGGTCTTGTCGGACAGGAAGTGCAGGGCCAGGTAGGCCCCAATCATCGCCACGAGGCCCACCCCGACGGCTCGGCCGAGCTGGCTGGCCCCAACCCCGGCGGTCAACCGGGTCAGGGAGAAGCGCGACACGACCGCGCCCCTGGCCTCGAGTGCATCCAGCTGATCAGAGCTCAGCCCCAGGGCACCGTCGATCTCCGCCCCCCGGACCACCACCTGGTCCAGGCTCGCCCCGGCAAGGTCCGTCTGCTCGAGCAGAGCGCCGGACAGGTCGGCGTCCGCCAGGTCCACGTCGGCCAGGCGCGCTGCGGACAGGTCGGTCCGGGAGAGGTCTGCACCCTGGAGGCGCGCCCGGTCGAAGTCCGCCCCCACAAAGGACGCGCCTCGGGCGGCGAGCGAGCGCAGGTCGGCCGACGAGAGATCGGCATCGTCGAACACGGTCTCGACGGCCGTCGCCCCCGACAGGTCGGCCCCGAGCAGCCGGGTCCTGGCCAGGCGGGCCCGGTCCAGGCGTGCACCGGCCAGACAGGTGCGGGACAAGTCTGCCCCGTCCAGCCGGGCATCGCTCAGGTTGGCCCCCGTCAGGTCCAGCCGGCTCAGCTTGAGCCGCCGCAGGTCCTGGCCGGACAGATCGACGCCAGGACCCAGGTCGTCGGGCAGCACGCCAGCGCCACGCCGCATGAGCAGGGTTGCGATGCGACTGCGCGAACCGCTCCAGGAGACCGTGGAGCTGGTGCTGGGGGTCTCTTCGTCGTCGGGAGGTCTGGGCTTGGCGGCCGGCGTATCGAGTCTCTGGGCCGCCTGGGCTGCCCACGCGGGCGCGACTGGGGCGCTGGGCCGCGAAGGCTCTGGTTCGGGCTCGGGCTCGGGCTCCGGCTCGGGCTCGGGCTCCGGCTCCGGCTCCGGCTCGGGCTCCGGCTCGGGCTCGGGCTCCGGCTCGGGCTCGGGCGCCGGCTCCGGCTCGGGCTCGGGCTCGGGCTCCGGCTCGGGCTCCGACGTTCCGGCGGGCTCCGGCGATGCCTGCGGCTCGGCCTCGGCCGGTGCGTCGACGGCATCCCGCTCCCGCCCTCGCCGGGAGAACAGTCGCCCGAGCAGCCCTTCGGTGGTGGCCCCGCGATTCTTCAAGAGCGCCATGAGCGCGTCGTCCGCGCCCTGCAGGCCCACGGCGACGGCGCCCGTCACCCAAGCGTCCTGGAAGTCCGCTCCCTCGACCCGCGCTCGCTTGAGCACGGCCTTGCGGAGATCGGCCTCGGCCAGGCACCCCTCGGTCAGGTCGGCGCCGTCCAGTCTGCTTCGCTGCAGGTAGGCCCCCGCCAGGTTCACGCCCCGTCCCGTGATGTGCTCCAGCTGGGCGGCCGGCAGGTGTGCCTGGCGGAGATCCGCCCGCACCAGGTCGGCCTCGTCGAGGACCACCCCCTCTCCCCGGGCGCTCCGGAGAACCGCGCCCTCTGCCCTGGCGCCGTGGAGCCGCGCGTGGTCCAGGTCCGCGCCCGACAGATCCGCGCCCGCCAGCACCACGTCGGGCAGCATGACGTTCGCCATGACGGCTTGGACCAGACGAGCACCCGCCAGGCACACCCGCTCCCCCCGGGCTCGCACCAGGCGGGCGCGGGCCAGGTTTGCCCCAGACAGGTCCGAGCCGTCCAGCTCCGCGTCCGTCAGGTCGGCGTCGGACAGGTCGGCCCCGGTCAGATCGCAGTCCAAGACCAGGGCTTCGATGAGCCGGGCCCCGGTGAGGTCGCGCCCGCGGAGGTCCAGCCCGCGCAGGATACAACCGGTCAGCTCGGCACCGGCCAGGTCGGCCTGGTCGATCTCCGCCTGAGAGGGCTTCCTCGAGAGGCTCCTGGTGGGCCGCTGCATCGCCACCATGATATCTGCCTCCGCCCCGGCACGGACCTTGCTGGGTCAATGAGGGACCGCTCAGCGCTCGGAAGTCTCGCCACTGGGACTCAGGGCCTGATACTCTTGACGCGTCCACACTGCGCCCGGCTGTCCCCCAGCTGGTCAGGACGCCCCCCTCGAACAGCCCTCCCCGGAAGCTCACCCATGGACAAGATCGTCATCCAAGGCGGCCAGCCGCTCGTCGGCCAAGTGCCCATTGCAGGCGCCAAGAACGCCGCCCTGCCGATCCTCATCGCGACCCTGCTGGCCCCGGGCGAGCACCGGCTGACCAACGTGCCCGCACTGGTGGACGTGTCCACGATGCTGTCGCTCCTGGGCCGCATCGGATGCCCTTCGTTGGTCCATGGCGACGACGTGCGCCTGGACACGGGCCGGGTGTGCTTCTCTGAGGCCCCCTACGACCTGGTGCGGCGCATGCGGGCATCGGTGCTCGCGCTGGGCCCGCTGCTGGCCCGCTGTGGCGAGGCCCGAGTCTCCCTCCCCGGGGGCTGCGCCATCGGCGTGCGGCCCATCGACCAGCACCTCAAGGGGCTCCAGGCGCTCGGCTGCACCTTCCAGCTGGAGAACGGCTACGTGCACGGCCGGGTCGAGCAGCTGGTCGGCGCCGACATCCAGCTCGACGTGCCCACCGTCACCGGCACCGAGAACATCCTCATGGCCGCGGTCCTGGCCAAGGGTCGCTCGGTCCTCCGCAACGCAGCCCAGGAACCGGAGATCGTGGATCTGGTGCGCTTCCTGCGCAGCCTGGGCGCCAGGATCGAGGGCGAAGGCACCCCCACCCTCCACATCGAGGGCGTAGACGAGCTCACCCCGTCGCCGACCCCCTACCGAATCCTCCCGGACCGCATCGAAGCCGGGACCTACCTGGTGGCCGGCGCGATCACAGGCGGCGACGTGACCGTGACGGGCGTAGAGCCCAGCGAGCTCTACACCACGCTCAAGGTCCTGCGCGACGCGGGCTGCGAGCTCGAGGTCGGGGTCGACCGCGTGCGGCTGCAGCGCACCGGCCCCATTCGCCCGGTCGACATCACGACCCAGCCCCACCCGGGCTTCCCGACCGACATGCAGGCCCAGCTGATGGCGCTCTTGACCCTGGCCGATGGCCAGTCACGGGTCACCGAGACGATCTTCGAGAACCGCTTCATGCACGTGCCAGAGCTCTCCAGGATGGGCGCCAACGTCGACGTGGCCGGGAACACCGCGACCGTGGTCGGGGTGCGTGGACTGCGGGCTGCCTCCGTGATGGCCACCGACCTGCGGGCGTCGGCCTCGCTCGTGCTGGCCGGCCTCGCTGCCGAGGGACCCACCGAGGTCTTGCGCCTCTACCACCTGGATCGCGGCTACTCGCACCTGGTGGAAAAGCTCCTGGCCCTGGGCGCCCGGGTGGCCCGCGTGCCCGAGGAGCGGGCCGACGTCGGCCAGGTTGTGGCCCTGCGGACCGCCGCCGGGTAGCTCTCTGAGAGAGGTCGCCCCACCGTGAGCATCGACAAGTCGACCATCGAAGCCATCCGCGATCGCACAGACATCGCCGAGGTCGTGTCGCGTCACGTGACGCTCCAGCGCAAGGGGCGCTCGCTGGTGGGCCTGTGCCCCTTCCACCAGGAGAAGACACCGTCATTCAACGTGGTGGAGAGCAAGAGCATCTACCACTGCTTTGGCTGTGGGGCGGGCGGGGACGTCTTCAAGTTCCTGATGGAGATCGAGGGGCTGAGCTTCGTCGAAGCGGTCAAGGAGCTCGCCGGACCAGCAGGGGTCCAGATCCAGGACCGGGCGCTCAGCCCCGAGGAGAAGCAGCGGCTCCGCAGCCGAGCCACGCTCTACCAGGTCTGTGAAGAGGCCTGTGGCTGGTACCAGAACAACCTGCTCACGCACCCGTCGGCTGGCATCGCCAGGGACTATCTGGCGCGTCGGGGCATGGCGCCCGAGATCATCGAGCGGGCGCGGCTGGGCTACGCACGCGACAGCTGGAACGGCCTGCTGGACCACCTCCATGGCAAGGGCATCGACGCCAAGCTGGCCATCGCTGCCGGTGTGGCCGGACGCTCTCAGAAGACCGGCAACGCCTACGACTTCATGCGGCATCGGGTGATCTTTCCCATCCTGGACGGGCGGGACCGCCCCATCGCCTTTGGCGGACGGGTGCTCGAAGGCGACGGCCCCAAGTACCTGAACACACCCGAGTCGGACGTCTACGAGAAGTCCCGGACCCTGTACGGCCTGAGCTGGGCCCGGGCGGACATCCAGCGGCGGGGACGGGCCCTGGTGGTCGAGGGCTACTTCGACGTCCTGAGCCTGCTCCAGGCCGGCTTCGGCGAGGCCGTGGCGACCTGTGGCACGTCGTTGACCGCGGATCACGTCCAGCAGCTGCGACGGTTCACGACCACCGTGGTGGCCCTCTTCGACGGCGACGAGGCCGGCCTCAGAGCTGCGGATCGAAGCCTGCCCATGTTCCTGGATGCGGGGGTCGAGGCGCTCAACCTGAAGCTGCCGGGCGCCATGGACCCGGACGACTTCATCCAAGAAGAGGGCGCCGAGGCCTTCGAGGCCCGGCTGGGCCGAGCGACGCCGCTGCTGGAGCTCATCGTGCGCCGCGCGGCCGAGCGCCACGGCACGACCCCGGGCGGCCGCCAACGAGCGGTGGCCGAGGTCGTGCCGATGCTGCGACGCCTGCCCTCTGTCCTGCAGAGCGATCTATTGATCCGCACGTGCGATCTACTCGGTGTGTCAGAGGCCACGCTGCGGCGGGAGGTCGGCCGCCCGATTCGGCATCCACGCGGGCCTGCCGCACAGGGGGGGGCGCGCTGGGTCGGCAACGACAAGCTCAACCACCTGCTCTGGCTGATGCTGCACTACCCGGATCACGCAGCACCCCTGGTCCGGGCCCGCGGGACCAGCTTCCTCAGCGAGCGAGAGGACGTGAAGTGGGCGGTGTTCCAGCTGCTCGAGGGCATGCCCCTGCCATCGCTCCTGGAGGAGCTGGAGGACCCGGACGTGGTCCGAGTGCTCCAGGCCACGGCCGCCCGTGCCGAGCTGTATGCAGAGGGCCAGGCCGCCGAGGCCACCCGGCAGGTCCTGGTCCGGCTGGAAGTCGAGGCGGTCGAAGGCCTGCTGCTGAGCCTGAGTCGCAAGCTCCGGGTGCTGGTCTACGGCGACGACCCCGAGGAGTACCGCACGGTCATGGCCGCCAAGGACGCGGCAGCCCGGCGCTTGCAGGCGCTCCGGACCGGCTTCGTCGGTCAAGACGGCCCCCAGGACGGCTCAGGGGCCACCCCGTGATTGTGCGCTCTTGGCCACGATTCCTTGCGGTGTCAAGAAAAAAAATGTTGCGCCCCGGCCGCAAACGGCGAAAGGGTCTTGAGTCAGGCCTAGCGAGAAGTCCCGTCGCCGTCGCCGAATCCGCCCTCATCCCCAGCAACACTCACCGAGTCGGCGGCGCCCGCGGAACTCGTTGGGCCGCGTGGGGTCTGTCCGAACCACACTTGAAGCTGAGAGAGGTTGCATGCTGAAGGACAAGGACCTGAAGGAGATCCAGCAGCTCGTCAACATTGGGAAGCAGCGTGGGTACATCACCTACGAGGAGATGAACAACTTCCTCCCCACGCACCTGATCGAAGCCGAGCAGCTCGATGACGTCATGATCATGTTCTCCAGCCTCGACATCGAGGTGGTGAACAAGGCCCGGAAGCAGGCCGAAGCCGCCCGGCGCGGTATCGACCCGTCGGCCGGCACGGTGGGCGGTCGGTCCAACGATCCGGTCCGCATGTACCTGCGCAAGATGGGCACGGTGTCGCTGCTCTCCCGCGAGGGCGAGATCGAGATCGCCAAGCGCATCGAGGAAGGCGAAGACATCATCCGCCGCTGCCTGCTCACGTCGTCGGTCGCCGTGCACGGCTTGGCGGTGATGATCGAAGACGAGGAAGAGCGGGTCCGCAAGGCCGCCCGCAACGGCAAGCGCCCCCGGCGTAGCCGCACCTCCCAGGTCGAGCTCCTGCGCGCGAGCCACAAGCTCAGCAAGGACCTCTACAAGCGCCGGTGCCACCTGAAGCGGCAGTACCGTCGCGCCAAGTCCAAGAAGCGCCGAGCCGAGGCCACCGAGCGGCTGGAGTGCAACGAGGACGCCATGATGCTGCTGCTGGACCAGGTCGGCCTCGAGAAGCAGCACCTGGGTCTCTGGGCCCGCCAGGTCCACAGCGCCTGGGACCAGATCCGTCGCTTCGAGACCGAGATCAGCGCCGTCGCCCGGGAAGCCGGCGTGCCGGTGCGGGACCTGCGGCGGTACATCCGCCGGGTCCGCCGGACCCCGGCCCGGGGCGGCAACGAGGTCGTCGAGGCCACGGGCATCAGCGAAGAGACGTGGCGCGACTACGACTCCCGCGTCCGTCGCCAGCTGCGCCGCATCCGCAAGGTCGAACAGTCCATCGGCATGGACCGCGACGCGCTGCGGGAGCTGGTCAAGGTGCTGCGCCGCGGCGAGCAGATGGCCGAGATCGCCAAGTGCGAGCTGGTCGAAGCCAACCTCCGGCTGGTGGTCAGCATCGCCAAGAAGTACACGAACCGCGGCCTGCAGTTCCTGGACCTCATCCAGGAAGGCAACATCGGCCTCATGAAGGCCGTCGAGAAGTTCGAGTACCGGCGGGGCTACAAGTTCTCCACCTACGCCACCTGGTGGATTCGGCAGGCCATCACCCGCGCCATCGCCGACCAGGCCCGGACCATCCGCATCCCGGTCCACATGATCGAGACCATCAACAAGGTCTCGCGCACGAGCCGCTACCTGCTCCAGGAGATGAACCGCGAGCCGACCCCCGAGGAGATCGCGGAGAAGATGGAGATGCCGGTCGAAAAAGTCCGGAAGATCCTGAAGATCGCCAAGGAGCCCATCAGCCTCGAGACCCCCATCGGCGAGGAGGACGACTCCCACCTGGGTGACTTCATCGAGGACACGACCATCGAGAACCCGTCGGACACGGTCATCAACAAGCACCTGGCCGAGCAGACCCGCAAGGTGCTCGCCACGCTGACCCCACGCGAGGAGCGGGTGCTGCGGATGCGCTTTGGCATCGGCGAGCGCTCGGACCACACCCTGGAAGAGGTCGGCCAGGACTTCGACGTGACCCGCGAGCGCATCCGCCAGATCGAGGCCAAGGCGCTGCGCAAGCTGCGGCACCCGTCCCGGTCCAAGCGCCTTCGGTCGTTCATCGAGGGGTGACAGTCCAGGCCGCGGAAGACCGCGGCCTGCCTGCTTCGGGGCCTGTAGCTCAGCGGTTAGAGCACCCGGCTCATACCCGGAGTGTCCCAGGTTCGAATCCTGGTGGGCCCACCTTCTGCCGCTGCTCCGGGCGTTAGGGTCCGGGGATGCACGAACAGGTGATGGTCCTCGGGACCTTGTGGCGGCTGGACAAGGGCCGCGACGCGCTGATCTCAGAGGCCAAGGACCTGGCGAACAAGGTTCACTCAGGGCGCAAGGCCATCGCCGACAGCGAGACCCGCATCGCCGACCTGGACGGTCAGACGGCGGCGCTCAAGAAGTCCGAGCGCGAACACGCCCGCCGCATGGAGTCCTACGTGAAGCGGCGGGACAACACCCGACGAGCGATCGACGAGGGGCGGATCACCGACTTCCTGGTGGCTGAGCAGCAGGTCACGGACTGCCACGCCATCGTCGAGACCGAAGAAGACGCCATCCTGGAGCTCATGGAGCAACAGGAGACCTTGAGCGAGGAGCGGGCCAGGACGGTCACCGGGCTGGCGCTGCGCCAGGTCCAGCTCCAGACGGCTCGCGACAAGGAGAGCGGCCGACGCCCGGCCCTCGAGGCCGAGCTCAACGCCCTGACCGTCAAGCGCGACGAGGCCCGGGACCAGGTGCGCCGCGACGTGCGCAACATCTACGACCAACGCCGGCGCAAGCAACAGCGGGTCCTGGCGGTCTTGGAGCACAAGGCTTGCGGAGGGTGCCGAGTCAGGGTGCCCGCCCAGCGCTACAGCGACATCTGCCGCCACGTCGACATCTTCCTGTGTGACAACTGCGGCTGCTACCTGGCCCCGCCCGCCAGCGACGAAGACGACGCGGGTTAGCTGGAGCCTGGTCGGAGAGGTCCGGGTGATCGCCGGTGGGCTCGTTCCACGGGAGGAAAGTCCGGGCACCACAGGACAGACTGCCGGGTAATGCCCGGTCGCGGTGACGTGGAGGAAAGCGCAACAGAAAGCACACCGCCGGGAGCCCAAAAGCTCCCTCGGTCGCTGACCCGGGCCATCCCTCGACTCGACGGGGGCACGGCGCGGGCACAGGCCGGCAGGGCTCGCCCTGGGCAAGGTCGAACCGGTGGTGCAAGAGACCACCGGCGGCCCTGGTGACAGGGTCGGCCAGGCATACCCCAGTCGGTGCAAGGCCAGATCTGGAGCGGGTCGTCCGCCCCATGCTCCTGGGTAGGCCGCTCAAGGCTGTCGGTGACGGCAGCCGTAGATGAATGATCACCCCCGGCAGACCGGTGACGGACTGCAGGAGACAGAACCCGGCTTACGGACCTCTCCGGCCCGCTCGCCGCTACTCCTCCCCGCCCCCGAACCAGGCGACCGCTTCGCCCAGGTCGATGATCGGCGGCGACGGCGCCCCGCCCAGGGCGCCGAGGGCCTCGTCGCCGAGCCGCTGGAGGCGCGCGAGGGAGGCGTCGAAGCGCACGGCGAGGGCCCGGGGCATGTCGCTGGTGTGGCCCAGGTAGAGCCTCAGGTCGTCGAGCTCCCGATAGAAGGCGCTCACCAGGTCCAGCTCCTGGGTCTCCAACAGGACCAGATCCACGAAGCCCAGGGTGCCCCAGCGACTGAAGGTCGACTCCAGGAACGGCGCCCGAGCGCGGTGGTGGCCCCACACTTCGATCAGGAAGTCTCGGCGGCGGTCCAGATCGTCCAGCAGCCGATCGATCTCCAGCGCGATCAGCCTGCGAAGTCGCTCTGTGCGAACGGGCTCAGTCACAGCGGGTGACCCGACCTGCGGGGGTGGATAGGGCCCAGGTCTCGGAGGAATGGATGTCCATCGAACGCGACGCCCTCGAATACCACGAGACCGGTCGACCCGGAAAACTCGAGGTGGTGCCGACGAAGCCCCTGCTGTCCCAGCGGGATCTGTCGATGGCCTACACGCCCGGTGTGGCCCAGCCCTGCCGGGACATCCACAAGAACCCGGACGACGTGTTCCGCTACACCGCCAAGGGCAACCTGGTGGCGGTCGTGACCAACGGCACGGCGGTGCTGGGTCTGGGCAACATCGGTCCCCTGGCCTCCAAGCCGGTGATGGAGGGCAAGGCGAACCTGTTCAAGAAGTTCGCCGACATCGACGTCTTCGACATCGAGCTCGACGCGCGCACGCCAGAGGAGGTCATCAGCGCTGTCAAGATGCTGGCCCCGACCTTTGGCGGCATCAACCTCGAGGACATCAAGGCCCCGGACTGCTTCGAGATCGAGCAGCGGCTCCAGGAAGAGCTCGACATTCCGGTCTTCCACGACGACCAGCACGGCACGGCGATCATCGCGGCCGCGGCGCTGCTCAATGCACTGGAGCTCACCGGCCAGGACATCGCCGCGCTCAAGGTGGTGTTCTCCGGTGCCGGCGCCGCTGCCATCGCCACGGCTCGGCTGCTGGTGTCCATGGGCGTGACCGAGTCCAACGTGTGGATGTGCGACTCCAAGGGCGTGATCAAGGTCGGCCGCGAGAAGCCCTTCTCCGAGCAGTCCGGCCAGTTCGCACGCCCCCAAGGCACCTCCGAGCGCACCCTGGGCGACGCGATGGTCGACGCCCACGTGTTTCTGGGGCTGAGCGTCGGCGGCGTGGTGAGCCAGGACATGGTCCGCGCCATGGCCCCGGCCCCCATCCTGTTCGCCATGGCCAACCCGGACCCGGAGATCCACCCGGGCCAGGCCATCGAGGCCGTGCCCGAGGCGATCGTCGCGACCGGCCGCTCGGACTACCCCAACCAGATCAACAACGTGCTGGGCTTCCCCTTCCTGTTCCGCGGCGCCTTGGACTGTCGGGCCCGCCAGATCAACGAGGAGATGAAGATCGCGGCCGTGCGCGCCCTGGCGGACCTGGCCAAGGAAGACGTGCCCGACGCCGTCTTGCGGGCCTACAACCTGGAGACCCTGTCCTTTGGCACCGAGTACTTGATCCCCAAGCCCTTCGACCCCCGCGTGCTCACCTGGGTCGCGCCAGCGGTCGCCAGGGCGGCCGAGGAATCCGGCTGCGCCCGAGAGCCCATCGACGACCTCCAGGCCTATGCCGAAGAGCTGGAGCGCCTGATCGAGCGCAGCAAGGAGTTCCTGCGTCCACTGATGAACCGGGCGCGCAAGTCCAGCCGCGAGAAGACCCGCATCGTATTTCCCGACGGCGCCGCGCCGCGGGTCCTGCGGGCCGCCCAGATCCTGGTCGACGAAGGCATCTGCGAGCCGGTGCTCCTGGGCGAGGAGTGGAAGGTCCTGAAGCGGGCCGAGGACGCCCGAGTGGACCTGAGGGGCATCGAGATCGTGGAGCCCCGCTCCGATGTGCGCTTCGACGCGCTGGCCCTGGCCCTCTGGAAGAAGCGGGAGCGCAAGGGCTTCACCCGCGCTCGCGCCCGCCAGGCCCTGCGGAACCCCACCTGGTTCGGCTGCATGATGGTCGACCAGGGGCTGGCCCACGGCCTGGTCGGGGGCATCGGTGTGCCTTACGCCGACACCGCCAGGCCCGCCCTGCAGACCGTGGGCAAGCACCCCGACGTGGAGGCGGTCAGCGGCGTCTACGCCATGCTGTTCAAGGATCGCTACCTGTTCTTTGGCGACTGCACGATCAACGAGGACCCCGACGCCGCCACGCTGGCGCAGATCGCAGTCAACACGGCGCGGGTCGCGGCGTCCTTTGGCTACACCCCCAAGGTCGCGCTGCTCTCGTACTCGGACTTCGGCGAGCACAAGGGCAGCCCCAACGTGGACAAGGTCCGGGATGCCCTGCCCCTGATCCGCGCAGCCTGGCCCGATCTGATGGTGGACGGCGAGGTCCAGGCCGACACCGCCGTCAGCCCAGCCCGTGCCCAGGCCCTGTTCCCGTTCTCGCCCCTGGCTGGCGAGGCCAACGTGCTGATCTTCCCCAACCTGGCCAGCGGCAACATCGCCTACAAGCTGCTGCAGCAGCTGGGGGGCGCCACGGCCGTGGGTCCTCTGCTCGTTGGCCTGCGGGCCCCGGTCAACGCCCTGTCCCTGGGCTCCGACGTCAACGACATCGTGCACATCGCCGCTCTGACCGTGAACCAGGCGCTCACGGCGAGCAAGTCCTGAAGGAGGCCCTGTGGCCAAGAAGAAGACCGCCAAGCCCATGAATGCCTGGGTCGACGCCCTGCGTGCCGGCACCGCACCCGACGACGCTCCCGAGGGCTGGGCCGTGGCCGAGGAGTGGCTGGCTGACGGCAGCGGTAGCCTGGAGAGCCTGGACGAACGCCTGGCCCTCTCCGCGCTGGAGGCCGCCGTTGCCACCCAGGCGGTCGAGCGGGTCCAGGGGCTGGACGACTCTCCCGACAAGGAGCTCCGCAAGGCCGCCCGCCGAGCCCTGCACCGGCTCCGCAGCGCCGGCGTCGACGTGGCCGATACCGCTCCGGCCAAGCGTTTCAGCCTGAGCGCCGAAGTGGTCGACATCCCCAGCCGGGCCTTCCTGGGCCATGCCCACCAGGAGGGCTACGCCCCGTTCCTGCTCACGGCGACCGACGCCGAGGGGTCCTGCATCCTGGCCGGCGAGATCGGCGGGGGCGAAGGGGTCCGCAACACCACCCACCTGCACGTGACCCGCCGGGACCTGCGCGAGGTCTGGAAGGACGCCGAAGGAAACGCCGACCTGGTCGAGGTGAGTTTTGTGACCGGGATGCACTTCGTGAAGCGCGGCATGGAGTCGGCCAGGGCCCTCCTTGGCCGCTCGCCCCACGACTGGGACCACTTCCTGGGGCACATCTCGAAGGGCACGGTGACCGCCGCACAGCTGCTGGACACCGCCGACGGCCTGTCCGCCGAGCTGGACGAAGCCGGTCTGGCCCAGCTCGACGAAGGCAAGCTCCTGGCCGAGCGGGAGTGGTTCCGGTTCTGGCCGGTGCCCGACGAGGCCATCGGGGCTCTGTTCGAGGACCTGAGCGCGGCAGCGGCCTCGGACCTGGCACCGACCGAGGAGGCGCAAGCCGAGCGCCGGGAAGACGCCTTCGAGAAGGCGGCTGACGCGGCCCTCTCGGACGCTGTGGTCCGGAAGCGCTGGCAGGAGTACCTGCGCATCTCGGTGGCGGTCCTTCGAGCCCAGGGCCAGGACGCCAAGGCCGCAGAGGTCCACAACCTGGGCCTGGCCCTGGCCGCCGGCCTGCCGGGACACAAGCTCGCCCCCGTGCTGGCCAGCCTTCGCTTCCAGACCTTCAAGATGGCGTCGATGATGGGCCAGATGGACGGGATGGAGCCGCCTGCCCCCTGACCCGGGCCGTCAGATGAGTGCCTTCATGCCCAGCAGGGTCTGGATGGCCACCAGGATGCCCATCAGCCCCTCACCGGCGATGAGCCCCGAGGCGATGGAGAAGCCAAAAGCGTCCGCCTTGGACAGATTGTTCCGACGCCAGGCCTGGAAGATGACCATGCCGATGAACATGGAGATCGAGTAGTAGGCCGGCACGATGAAGGCGATGCCAAAGGCCAGACCGCTGGGCAGCCACTTGGCCATGAGCGGCACATGCTTGCGCAGGACCGGCACGGCCACGCCGAAGAGGAACCCGGCCACGACCGCGGCCTCGGCGTTGGTCGGCAGGGCCTCGAAACCCTGGGAGAGCAGCTCCGCCATGGCCTTCCAGGCGTGGGCCGCCGGTGCGGGCAGGTCGCCCTCGCCGATGGTGTAGGCCTTGTCGAACAGGACGTAGATCGGAATGGCGGTCAGCACGCCGGCCAGGATGCCCACGCACTGGGCCTTGAACTGCTGCCGCGGCGACGCGCCGAGCATGTGACCGGTCTTGAGGTCCTGCATCATGTCGCCGGCCTGGGAGGCCCCGGCTCCGGCCACTGCGGCGGCCATCAGGTTGGTGGTCATGGCGCCGGGCGCGATGCCCCCGAAGACCAGCTGGGTGACCTTGCCCATGCCCCCGATGGGGTTGATGTCGGTCTCGCCCGTGGAGCGCACCGCGATCATCGCCAGCACCGATGACAGCGCCACAGCGATGGCCGAGTGCATCATCGGGATCTCGAACACAGCCTTGGCGACCACCAGCGTGGCGCAGGACCCGATGGCCAGGCCGATCATCCACCAGCTGTTGGGAATGGCCTGGGCCAGATCGACCTTGGGCCCGTCGTCGTCGCCCTTGCCGAAGCCGCTGAAGGTGTTCAACACCGTGCGCCAAGACAGGCCCAAGCTGGTCAGGGCGTCGGCCACCATGATCGCGACGCCGGGCCAGAGGATCCAGCCCCGGGCCCCTTCGGCGTAGCTCATGGTCGGGCCGGCGACCCAGCCCTGGGACTCGACGTAGGGGGCCAGCACGCCCCAGGAGAAGGTGGCGCCCAACACCAGCGACGTGGCCACACGCGGTCCGATCAGGATGCCGGCGCCGAACATGAGCGGCGAGATGTAGAGGGAGAAGGAGTAGGCGGCCATGGTGCCGATAAAGGCGATCGGCAGCCACTCTTCCAGCGGTGGGTGCCCCAGGGGCGAGATCCAGAACGCCGCCTGGGTGAAGACCGCAGCCATGACGCCCCAGCGCAGCAGGACCTTGGCCTTCTCGACCGCGGTGGCGCCCTCGCTGAACATCGCCACGATGGTCTCGGCGGTGGCCGTGCCGGTCGGGAAGCGAAGCTTCTCGACCAGGACCATCTGCCGCCGGAGCGGCACGGCGAAGAACACGCCCAGGTAGGCCACGGCGAGGGCCCAGGCGGTGAGCTGCAGGTAGGAGAGCTCGTGGCCGAGCATGCCCATCGCAGGGATGGCGGCCAGCAGTCCAGCCGCGCTGGTCATGGTGCCCGCCGCCGAGCCCGAGGTCTGGGTGATGTTCGCCTCGAGCACCGTGTACGGCGTCTTGGGCTTGATGGCGGCGAAGACCGCGAAGCCCAAGATGGCAGCGATGAGGGACCCACCGATGGCCCAGCCCGTGCGCAAGCCGAAGTAGATGTTCATGCCCGACACCGCACCGCCCAGCAGACAGCCCACGAACACGGCCCGTGGGGTCAGTCCCTGTTCTCCGGGCTGGGGGACGTAGATCTGCTCGGAGTGGGCCTGGTCGGCGGGGTCGGGCTGCGCCATCGGGCACCTCGGGAAGGGAGCCCGCTCCTAACGCGTCAGCGCCGGGTCTCAGTACCTGTAGACCCCGGTGCCCAGGGCCAGCTCGACCCCGCGGATCGCGTGGGCGCTGTCGCCGACGATGTCCAGGTAGAGCTGCTCGTTCTTGGCCCGAAGCTGGACCAGGTTGTCCATGGCGCCCAGGGCCTTGAGCTCCCGCACCGTCTCGACGACCACCCCCACCGCCTCGGCCAGCATCAGCTGCTCGGCGGCGTCCGGGGTGTACAGCCCAGCGATGGCCAGCTTGTGGGCGCTCTCCAGCCAGTGGCCGGTGAACTTGAGCTGCTGCACCAACAACACCAGCCTGCGGTTCGGGTAGGCCTTCATGGCGTCCTGGTAGATCTTCAGCTCTCGGGGCAGCCGGTAGTAGAGCAGCTGGCCCTGGGCGGCCATCTTGGCCCGCTCCTGGGGACCACCGTAGCCACGGGCCACCACGTGGATCGCCCCCTGGAGCAGGTGCGCACCGCCACAGGTGTACTTGAAGATGCCCTGGCCGCGCTTCTGGAAGTCCTGGCCCGAGACCATCGCCTCGCGCATGAACCCGGTCTCCTGGGTCAGCACGTGCACCAGGAAGCGGGCCATGTCGTCCATCGACATGGGGGTGCCCTCCCAGCTGGTCCAGGCCAGATCCTCGGGGCCCCAGGCCGCGAGTCCGGACAGGCCCCAGGGCATGTCGTTGGGGCTGTCATAGGACGAAGAGCCGTCGCTCTTCTTGAGGAAGGTGGTGAGCAGGCTGTGGTGCCACAGGTCGGCGAGGGTGTGGGGCTTGCCCGCCACGTCGACCACGAAGTCCGGGGCCAGATCGGTCTCGGTGAGGTTCTTCAGCACCAGGTCCGTGTGGGGCTCGATGCGCACACCGTCGGCCTCGCGGGGGAAGCCCACCAGAGTCCGGCCAGACAGATCTTGCTCGAAGGCGTAGCGCTGGAAGAGGTACGGCACCGCCGGCTGGCCATTGGTCAGCGTGAAGCCGCCCCCTCGGGCAAGCAGTCCGTGGGCGATCGCCCAGGGGTTCTCCGGGTCGGCGGCATGCACGTCGACCACTGCGCCCATCACCGCCAGGGCCCGCTCCAGGTCCGGGGTCGCGGTCACCGGAAAGGGCGTGGTGGCCTCGTGAGTCGGGGGCCGCACCTGGGGCAAGCCCGGCTCGTGGGGCGCCACGCGCTCGGTCGGGCGCGGCACCGGCGCCTGACCGACCACGTCGTCGTCGCAGGCGACCAGCGCCAAGACGGCCAAGCCTGCGCCCAGCGCCAGGTGCTTCACTCCTGGGCGGCCTCGGCTTCGGCCTCGGCGTCCATCTTGGCCTGCAGCGCGTCGACACGGATGATCCGGTCCCGATCCGAGGCGTAGAGGATGTCCTCCTGGACCGCAACCCGCGGCCGGACCAGATCCACGTTGCTGAGCTGGATCTTGTAGTCGAGCTTGGTGTAGCTCTTGAGCTTGTAGGCCCAGCCCTTGTCCGTGATGATCCAGAGCTTGCCGTTCTCGTCGACGGTCAGGTCCAGGTCCTCGTACCCAGTGCCCAGCATCTCGTCGCTGACCACCACGCCCCAGCGGAAGCCGTCCAGGTCGTAGCGCACGATCTCCCGTCCATAGACCATGAGCAGCTTGCCCTTGTAGACCTCGAGGCCGTTGGGCGTGCCGTCTTCGAGCTCGACCCGCAGGATCTCCTCGCCGTCCAGGGTGAAGCCCACCAGGTACTGCCCGATCACGGTGTAGACGGCCTTTTTCTTGGGCACCCAGGCGATGAAGCCCTCGCCGCCGACGCCCGGGTCCAGCCGCGCGTCGGTGTCCACGGTCCAGCCGATGCGCAGTCGCCCCTGCTCGTCGTAGATCTGGACGCGCATCTCGTAGTCCAGGACGGCGAAGCCCTCGCCCTCGTCGCCCGGGATCAGGCACAGGTCCAGCGGGTTGACGAATTGGCCGGGACCGTCGCCGGGCGCTGCGCCGGACGCGTAGAACTTGCGGCCGTCGCGGAACCAGGCGTCGGTGATGCCCGGCTCGCCGCCCCACTGCAGCTCACCCCGGCCCTCGTAGCTGAAGCGCTGGACCCGGTTGTTGCCGATGTCCGCCACGTACAGGTTGCCGTGGCGGTCCACCTCGACGTTCAGGGGCTCGCTGAAGCCTTGCAGCGCCCCCAGCTCCCAGCCCGCCGCGCCCCAGTAGGGCAGGTTGTTGCGGGCGCTCAACAGCTCCTGGTGAGCATAGAAGATCTGGACCAGGTCGTGGAGCTCGCGCTCGGTCCGGCCCCAGCTGCGCAGGGCAGCCAGCTCGATGGCCGGGATGGCGTTGGGGTCCTTGAGCTTCTTGAGCGCGGACATGGCGGTCTCGGACGGGCGGATGGCCGCAGCCCGGTAGCCCACGTCGACCCGCGCCTTGGCCTGCTTGCGCAGGAAGTCCGGCCCGTCACCGGCCTGGTTCATCAGGACCCTGAGCGACTCCAGGTCTCCGAATTCGGCGGCCTTGACGGCCTTGTACAGGTCCTTCATGTCCGTGGCGTGGGCTTCTTCGGCCTTGAGCCCCGCGCTGCTGTCCAGCCACTTGATGAGGCCTTCCATGCGCTCACCCGAGCGGCCGAAGTTCACGGCGAGCTCGGCGATGTGCATCTCGGAGTAGATGATGCCCTCGTAGACGTCGACCACGTCGATGCGCACCTTGCGGGCCTGGGGGCTTCCCTCGAGCGCCAGGTCCAGCCGGGTCATGCGATCCTCGAGCATGTACTCGAGCGCCACCGGGTCGCCGCCGCCCGACAGCGTGATGCGGATCGTGCGCGGCCGGCTGTACTGCTTGTAGGACTGTCGGCCCTTGGACAGGTTGCCCGGCCAGATCGAGACGGTGTCGAGCTCGGTGGTCCGCCCCAGGTCCAGCTCGACCCAGGCGCCTTCGCCGTTGCCGTCGGCGCCTTCGGCCCAGCTGTCGCTGAGCAGGCCGTCCACGAGCCGGTCGGGGGTGTGGCGCACGCCCTCGTCGTCGGTGTGGTTGGACGACGCGGTGACCCGCCCGTTCAGGGCGGCTTCTGCGTGGGGAGTCATCAGGCCGAGGCCGAGGAGCGCAGCGAACACAGGCCCTCCAGGAGGTTTGCGCCGAGAGAACCCCCACTACTGCGAGCAGCTTTCGACGGCCACGGCACGGACCCTGGCTTCACGGGGAAATGAGATACCCTCGGCCCAGGAGGCGTGGGCATGGTGCTCGCCTGGATCCTGCTGGCCGGCTGCAACCCGACCGATGACTGCCCCCAGGCGGTGTCGCTGCCCCTGACCCTGCTGTCGGTGACGGTCCAGGGGGACAGCAGCGACGACGCCCCCCAGGACGACTGGCTCTCGAGCGGCACCCTGACCCCCCAGGACTCGGGCAACCTGTGGATCACGGGCCACGTCGACGGCCGCATCATCACAGAGGGCGGTTCCATCGACGGTGAGCAGCCGGACACCGCCGACGCGAGCTGCGAGGCCGCCCCCATCTTCGAGACCGGCGTCTGGGAGGTCTACCGGGCCCCCGATGCTCGCCTGCTTGGGGCCGACACGATTCTCAACGACGAGAAGGTCGTGTTCACCTATGAGCGGGCGGACATGTGGGACGCCATCGTGCAGTACGAGCTGGGGACTCCCTAGAAGACCCGTGACACTTGGGGTGGGTGCTTCGGTAGGGGCGGTGAATCCCATCCGGAGTCCCCGATGCTGACCGCCCTGCTCGCCCTGTCTACCGCCGCTGCCGGCTACAGCGACTGCCCGTCCCCCTACTACGCCTACACCTGTGACGCAGGCGGCGCCGACATCTGTACCTGGGACCCTGCGACCAGCACCTGGGCCTGTGATCTGACCGTCAACGGCGACGACGGCTCCGGCGGACACGCCGTGGTGATCAAGGGCTTCAACAGCGCCAGCGGCAAGGTCAACGACTACAACGCCTTTGGCCAGGACGGCACCGGTCAGTTTTTCTGCTGCGTCAACGCCTACGACGAAGACGACCCGTGGACTTCGGACATGACCATCGAGCTCGAGGGCACGAGCGGCGACGACATCCTGTTCTTCCACTACGACCACGAGCCCATCTCGCTCCCCTTCATGACCATGCCCGCCGAGAGCTTCGTGCTCACGAGCTGGTCCGAGGACTACACCGTCACCGCCACCATGGACGGGAACCATGGAGACGACATCCTGCACGGCGCCGACGAGCCCGACATGGGCAACGGGGTCTACAGCGAGACTCTGAACGGCGGCAGCGACTCCGACGAGATCTGCGGCCACGACGGTGCCGACGTCCTGGACGGCGGCCGGGGCGACGACGACCTGGACGGCGGGCCCGACGACGACGTGATCTACGGCGGACGTGACGCCGACGCGATGACCGGCGGCGAAGGCGACGACGAGCTCCACGGGGAGCACGGAAGCGACCTCATCTACGACGTGGAGGGCACCAACGTGGCCACCGGCGGCGACGGCGACGACGACATCGTGACAGTGGGCATCGCCCGGGGCAACGCCGGCTACGACCAGTGCTCGGCCACCACCGAGATCGGCTGCGCCTTCTTCGTCGACCCCTTGTGGAGCTTCACGATGGCCAGCGCGGGCTTGAGCATCGCCGACTGCAGCGACTGATCGGCCGGGTCAGGGGTCCTCGGCCAGGTTGCGGCCCAGGGGCAGGCTGGTCTGCAGGTCGGTGGCGACCTCGGCGCTCCAGTGCTTGCGACAGCGGGCCTCGTAGGACTCGGCGGCCCCCACCAGGAAGCGGCCGGAGCGGTCGACCAGCCGCTGGGAGCGGTCCGCCGGGTTGCCACAGACCATGCAGATCGCCAGGTTCTTGGTGATGTACTCGGACACCGCCAGGAGCTGGGGAATGGGCTCGAAGGGCACGCCCCGGTAGTCCATGTCCAGCCCCGCCACGATCACCCGGCGCCCTTCGTTGGCCAGGTTCTCGACGATAGCGACCAGCTCCATGCCCAGGAAGTGGGCCTCGTCGACCGCGACGACCTGGGCGTCGGCGACCAGGCCGGGGATCTGGCCGGCGTGGTCGATCTGGATGGACCGTAGGGTCTGCCCCGAGTGGCTGCCCACCGAGTCCTCGGTGTAGCGGTCGTCGATCCGGGGCTTGAAGACCACGACCGACTGGCGGGCATAGCGGGCTCGCTGCACCCGACGGATCAGCTCCGAGGTCTTGCCGGAGAACATGCAGCCGGTCACGACCTCCATCCAGCCGACGCCCTGGGGGAGCGGGTCCATCAGGCGCCCTGGCCGAGCATGAAGTCCGGACTGCCCGGAGACCAGCCCACGACGGGCAGTCCCTCGGCCTTGCGCTGGCCGTGCAGCACGGGACAGGAGAGCTGATCGGCGGTCAGAGGCTGGCGAGCGAAGGGGTTGGCGTAGCCGCGGGCGCGGATGGACAACGCGGCCTGGGTCGGGCGCTCCAGCAGCCACATGCCGCAGACGTCCCGGTACACCGGGTCCTTGAACAGGCACGGCTCGGGGTCCGGGGACAGGCCAGCCTCCCAGCTGCGGGACCCGTCCTGGTCCAGGGTGAAGCGCGTGAAGCGCGGCTTGCCGTAGAGGAACTCCCGGACATAGCCGCGGGTGAGCTGCCAGGGCTGATCGGCCACCGCCGCCACCAGCACCGGGGTGTCGGCCTGGGCGGTCAGCCGGACCCGGTCCAGGGCCTGGATCACCCGCTGCTCCAGGGCCATCATGACCCGACTGGCCACAAAGGGCCCCAGGGTCATGGCGACCGGACTCTGGCCGTCCTGGACTTCGCCGCCGCTGAGCTTGAATTCCAGGGCCACGCCCTCGTCTTCATAGGCCGCCTGGGTGCCTTCCCAGGCGCCGTCCTCGCACTCTCTGAGCCAGAGCTCGACCGCCCGCCGCACGGGCTCGGGATCGAAGTCCGGCGGGAGCCAGCGGCGCACGTAGACCGCGAAGCGCAGAGTGGTGCCGACCCGCTCCAAGGCCTGGACGAGCTTCTGAACGCCGGCGCGGTCCAGGCCGGGGCTCTGGCTGTGGATGAAGCCCAGCACGAGCACCTGGGTGGACTCGCCCGAGGGCCGGACGCCCTGGAGGAGCTGGCCGCTCTGCCCCGGACCGACCGTCCATCCCGCGCGGATCAGGCCCGTGGCGACCGCCAGCTCGCTGAAGCCCTGGAAGAAGACCCGGTTGTCCAGGGACGACAGGCGCTCTTCGAGCACGACTCGCAGGTCGCTGTCCAGACCCGCCAGAGCGCGGCCCAGGCCCTGCCGCACGTCGGCAGCGTCGGGTTCGCAGAGCTGCCGGAGGAAGGAGTGCGAAGCCCCCGGCATCTCTCGCAGGCTCTGGACGAGGACGTCTGGGAAGAGGGACATCGCGCGGTGGGCCAGCGGTGGAGGCCGGCCTGATTAGCGCAGCGATCGCCCCAGCGCAAGCCGCCGACCAGCGGGTCCGCGGTCCCTCAGAAGGCGCCGAGATCCGCGCCCGTGGTGCTGGTGTCCAGCTGCTGGAGGCGGGTGAGGGTGCCGTCGGACACCTCGAGCTCCATCGCACGCCAGACGGTGGCGGCCACGCCGTAGGGGGCCGTCTCGAGCCAGACCTCTTCTTCCCACCAGATCCACGCCAACGCGGCGGACTGTGACAGCTTCTCGGCGACTTCGGGCTCCTGGGCGTTGCCGATGTCGTGGGCGCTGACCCGGTACAGCCCGTCGCTCAGGTGGCGGTTCACGGTGATGGCCTCGTTGCCGGGCGACGAGAACTCCAGCTGGGCCACAGGATCACCGGAGTTCGGGAAGATCGGGTCGGACTCGTAGACGTTGAAGCGTCCCTCGTCGTTGTCCGAGCCCCCCTTGGGCCCCGTCACGTGCAGGTCCAGGGACGCCCGAGCACCGTCCCAGGCCAGCGCCGCACGGAGCTCGGGCTCGCCGGGCGGCGGCACCACGAAGCCGCGCTGGTAGCGCACCTCTTCCGGGGCCACGACCACCGGAAACACCGTGCGGGCCAGTCCGGCCTGGGCGTCGCTGACGGCTGTGTAGGTGCCCGCCGGTGCGGCCAGTGAGAACTCGCCGTCGGCGTCGGTGGCGCCGACCGTCTCAATCGCCGCGCTGGCCGGGGCATTCCACCCCCGGTGCAGCGTGAACTGCAGCCGCGGCACGGCCAGGCCCGTGGTCGCGTCGAAGACCGTGCCGGACCCCACCCCCTCGCCGTCGAGGGCCAACACCACCGGAGGCACGTGCACCGTGGCCATGGCGAGCTGTTGGCCAGGGCCGACCCGGAGGGGGATCGGATCCGGCAGGTCCCGCAGCAGCAGCGATGTGTAGAGGGTCGACGACGCCCGCCCGGAACGATCGGCCTGGACCTGAATGGCGACCTGGCCGGAGGACTCGAACGCCACGGGCAGCCGCCAGGCACCGGTGCTGTCGGTGGTGCTGGAGCCCATCCAGGCGCCGTCGGCGCTCAGCAGCGACACCTCGGCGTCGCCGATGGGCTCCCAGTCGGGATCGATCACCGCGCCCCGCACCTCGACCACCCAGCCGGTGGTCGGGGTCGCACAGGCCAGCAGGAGCCAGGCCGCCACGTCAGGACCTGCGACGGACTCCGGCCAGGACCAACGGCAGCCACAGGGCCACGGCCCCCGCCGCACCGCCTGCCGCGCTGCAGCCGCAGCCCTCGGGGACCTCGCGCAGGGTCACGGAGCCCCACCCGTACAGCGTGTCGGGGCCGTCCGGGCCCAGATCCTCGGCGTTGTCCCGCAGGTAGTCCTTGACCTCCTGGGGGTCCATGCGGCGATCGGCGTCGAGCAGCAGTGCAGCCGCGCCGGAGACGTGGGGGGCGGCGAAGGACGTGCCCTCGGTGGCCGTGCGGGAGCCGTAGATCTTGGTGCTCACAGCGGTCGGCGCGACCACATCGGGCTTGGTCCGGCCGTCCTCGGTGGGGCCCTGGGAGGAGTACCAGGCCAGCTCTCCCGTGGTGCGGTAGGCGCCCACGGTGATGGCGCCGGCCGCGTCGGCGGGCAGGGTGAGGGTGCGCTCGGTCGTCGCGGCTTCCTCGTCGACCCCGTAGAAGCAGTACAGGAAGCCCTCGCGGTTGGCTGGGAACTCCTGGCCCCCGGCCGCGTTGAACACCACCCGGGCGTAGACCCAGCTGTCGCTGGAGCTGCACAGGGCGTACTCGTAGGGGTCCTCGGTGCCGGCCTGAGGCTCTTCGGAGCGGCCGCAGATGTTGTCCTCAGCCGTGCTGGTGTCGTCGTAGAAGAGCACCAGGTCGAAGTCGTTGTTGCTGGCCCCCATGGGGTCCGTCCAGCGGAAGGACGCCTCGGCCTGGCCCCCGGCGACGGGCAGCCACACGCCGTTGTGGCCGTTGATCTCGACGAAGCCGTCGCTCTCGGAGATGCCGTCGTCGTCGAGCTTGTCGGTCAGGTCCCCGCTGACGTAGTTGTAGGACTCGTTGCCCGCGGCGGCCACGTACACGACGCCGTTGTCCACGGCCCAGTCGACGGTGAGGCTGTAGGGCGAGGTGCCGTCGGCGTGCCAGACATTGTCGAAGCCGACGCTGGCGTTGATGACCTGCCAGTCGTCGTTGACGATGGCCTCCATCCGATCCACATACTCCTGGTCGGTCCGAAAGTTGAACAGGCCCAGCTCGGCGTCCGGCGCCATGTCATGCACGATCTCGGCCACCGCGGTCCCGTGGTCCGACTGCTGCCAGCCGTCGGTGGTGCCGTCGGTGGTGGTGCTGGTGGGGATCTCGTCGTCGCCCACGTTGGTCCACCCGGCGAAGCCGATGTCCAGGATGGCGACCCGAACGCCCTCGCCGGTGGTGCCGTCGGCGTGCCAGTCCAGCAGCAGGGTCTGGTCCACCCCCTCGGAGACGACCTCGCGGGCCCGGGCATAGAAGGGCTCACGGACCCGACGCACGCCGTCCGTGGCAGCCACTGCGAGCAGGCCGTCGTGGGAGACGCGCAGCTGGAGCGCGTCGGGACGCACGAGCTCGAGGCGCAGCCCGGGGTCCTGCCAGACCAGGTCGTCGACCACCTGGCTCGCCAGGGCCCAGGGCTCGAGCTCGACCACGACCTGGACCGCGTCTGGGTCCTGGGCCCCGGGCCGTTCGAGGGCCCAGTCCATGCGCTCGCTGGGGGTCTCCAAGAGCGACGCCTGCTGGAGGGGACCGGTCAGGCGAGCCAGATCCGGATCCGCAGGGGCCGGGGCCGCCAACACGGGCACGGACAGGATCCACAACACAGTCAGGGACATGGCCTCCACCTAGGCGTCGGGCGCCTCGGAGTGTACACTTCAGCGGCTCATGGTGCTCCGCAGTCAGGTCCGAACGCCCGACGGTGGCCGAGTTGGCCTGCGTCGACTGGCCCCAGCCGGGCCTCCAGGCCCCCCGGTGCTCTTGATTCCCGGGTTCGGCAACACCAGTCATTTGTACACGATCCAGAACCACGGGCCGTCGTGGCTCGAGTCGCTCGGGGCCGGGGGACTGGACCCCTGGGCCGTGGACCTGCGCCAGGACGTGGGGCTCGAGGACTGGCACCGGGTGGACCTGCCCGCGGCGGTCGACCACGTGCTGCGGGTGACCGGCCACCGCCGCCTGCACGTGGTGGGGTGCTCCCTGGGGGGGCTGTTGGCCTACACCTGGCTGGGCCTGGACCCACAGGCGCCCATCGACCGGCTGGTCGCCATCGGCACCCCCCTCACCTGGCGGCCTCCTCCGCCTGTGGTGCGGGCCTTTCGGGCCGTCGGCGGCCTGCTGCACGGCTGGAGCCCAGGGGGTTCTCGGGGACTGGCCCGTCGGGGGCTGCCCTGGGCCCGTCGCCTGGGGGTTGGACCGCTCGGCTTCTACCTGCACACCGACCGCCTGGAGCCCGCCGCGGCCAAGGCCCTCCCCCAGGCGGTGGTCGACCCGGGCCCGGCGCTGGTCCGGGCCGTGCACCGCTGGGTGAAGCAGGGCGAGCCCAGGGTCGGCGACGAGCCCTTGATCCCGCGCCTGGCCCACGTGAGCACGCCGTTGCTGTTGATCACCGGCGACGCGGACGGCATCGCGCCGACCCGCTGCTGCACCCCGGTGCTCCAGGCCTGGGGCGGCGAGACGGCCCACCACGAGGCCGACGGGGACTGGGGCCACGTGGACCTGTTCGTCTCGCGAGGCCACCACGAGCAGGTGCTGGCGCCGATGCTCTCCTGGCTGCGCGGCGGCGAGCGGACAGCGCTCGGAGCGTGACCGGGTCGAGGGGGCTGCTGCCCCAGGAATTCTATGCCCGAGAGACCCTCGCGGTGGCCCGGGACCTGCTCGGCAAGCTGGTGCACAGAGACGGGGTCGTGCTCCGGATCACCGAGGTCGAGGCCTACCGCTGGCCGGACGACACGGCGAACCACTGCCGGCACGGCCGCACGGCCCGCAACGCACCGATGTGGGGGACGGCCGGGAGGGCCTATGTCTACCTGTGCTACGGGCTGCACAACATGCTCAACGTGGTCACGGACCAGGAGGGCCGAGGCGCGGCGGTGTTGGTGCGGTCCTGTGAGCCCATCGAGGGTCTGCAGACCATCCGGGCCCGCCGAGGCGATCGGGAGGGCCCGGAGCTGCTCACCGGCCCGGGCAAGGTCGGCGCGGCGCTGGCCCTGGACCGGGGCTGGAGCGGACACGCCCTCTTCGAGCCCGGGGGCCTGGAGCTGCACGACGCTCCTCCGGTCACGGGCTGGCTCGCCGGGCCCCGGGTGGGTGTGCAATTCGCGTCGCCCCAGCACGTCGCTGCCCCCTGGCGGCTGGCGCTCCCCGAGACACGCTGGGTCAGTCAGCGCCGACACCTGCGCCCGGTCACACGGCCTTCTTGCGCACCGACCAGATGAAGCCGTCGAACCAGAAGTGCATGATCGAGACGGCGTTCATGATCACCAGGCTCCAGTACCCCAGGTTCCTGGCGCTCGGATCGGCGCCGCTGAGCTCGGCCACGAACGGCAGCACGTAGCCATAGGCAAGGGTGGCGCCGACCACCAGGAACAGCAGCAGGGCACGGGCGTTGCGCCGGCCCTGCCAGGCCAGACGCTTCATCAAGCCCTTGCTCTCCATGGCCCACACGACCGCGTAGTACTGCACGGCGTGGAAGGTGTTCATGGCGAAGAAGGCGTAGAGCGGGTCCAGGAAGCCCCACGCCAGCACCGCCACGACGCTGGTGTTGCAGTAGAGCAGAGCCTTGGGCAAGGGCATGCGGTAGCCCTGGCGACGGAGTCGCACGAGACCCGCGGCGTAGATGATCGCCCCCAACAGGGTGACCGACACCCCGACGCGGACGAGCATCGGCCGGGCCTGGACCACCAACTCCGGGATGCCCGCCAGGCCGGTGGCGCCCACCAGGCCAAACTGCCGCCAGGTCGTGACGTGCTCGATCAGGTTCGCGCCGGCCAGGATTGGCGCCACGTACATGATCAGGTTGAAGACCTTGTCCAGGCTGCGGCCCTGGAGCGGGTCGTTGCCCGCCCTCGCGTCGTAGATCCGGCCGAAGCCGAAGGTCTGCAGGCCCGAGTGGTAGACGTCCCAGTAGACCGCCAGCACCGATAGCGCGACGCACATCCAGGGGGACAGGACCTGGATGCCCACCAGGACGATGGGCGCCCAGATGAAGCGCCGCCAGTGGGCCTGGCGGACCTTGGGATTCAGGTACGCCCGCACCAGGACCAGCACCAGGTGCCCCTGGATGAGGGCGGTGAGGAAGATGCCCACCGCGACCTCGCCCAGGACCCGAAGCCACAGCGAGCCGTGCACGGTCTCCTGCTCGACCGCGAACCAGCACACAGCCGAGCCGATCAGGGCCAGCAATGGGGTCAAGACGATGAGCGGCAGGTCGTACCGGGCACCGACGATCCAGGCCGGGCGGGTCGCGCTGGTGATGCTCGGACCGGCCACATCGACCTCGAGGGGGTGACAGTATGGGGCAGTCGCGGCCCCCGCGCACCTGGGCCGGGCCTCAAGGCCCGGAGAGGAGAACCTCGTCATCTTGCTCCTGCTGGCCTGTAGCTCCCCACCGGTCGCCCCGGACGGGGTGCTGTTGGTCACCATCGACACTCTGCGGGCGGACCACCTGGACCCGGTGCACACCCCCGAGACCTGGGCGCTCGCGGAGCAGGGCCTCCGGTTCGAGGACGCCTGGAGTCCCATCGGTCTGACCACCGCTGCCCACGCATCCCTGCTCACCGGGCTCACCCCACCCCGCCACGGCCTGCGTGGCAACAACCACCACGGCTACAGCCTGGCCGCCGCCCACCGCACCGTCGCCGAGGTCTTCCAGGACGCCGGCTGGGAGACCGGGGCCTTCGTCAGCGCCTGGCCCGCGGGACCCGCTGGTGGCCTGGATCAGGGCTGGGCGGTGTTCTCCGGCCCCGCCGAGGGCGAGCGAGGGGGCGGGGTGGCGGTGACCGAGGCCAGGGCCTGGATCGGCGAACGCAGGGGGCCCTGGCTGGCGTGGGTCCACGTCTACGAGCCCCACGGGCCCTACACCCCGCCCGCCGCCGACCTGGCCGCTGTCGGCGGTTCGGACACCGACCGGGATCGCTATGGCGGCGAGGTGCACGCAGCGGATCGCTTGCTGGGACCGCTGTACCGGGACGCCCGCCGGTCCGGTGCCGGGATCCTGGTCACATCGGACCACGGCGAGATCCTGGACGAGGAGCGCTGCGGCTGGCAGCACGAGCGCTCGGTCGGCCCAGGGGTCCTTCGGGTGCCCTTGATCGTCGCGGGTCCCAAGGTGCCGGTGGGCACACGCGACGAGCGCGTGGGCCTGATGGACCTGTTCCCGACCCTGCTGCGCCTGGGCGGCCTGCCCGATCCCGGGGGCCACGACGGCCGGGACCTGCTCGCTACGCCGACGCCGGACCGCGGGGTCTGGGTGGGCGAGGCAGGCCTGTGCGATCCGGCCTGTGCCCAAGGCTGTAGCCCCGCGGGCTTCGCCGGCAAGGACCGGATCGTGCACGGGCCCACGAGCACCTGGCTCGACCGTCCCGGGCGCTCTCCGCGAGGGGACCCGGCCCTGGCCTCCCACCTCGCGGCCTGGCCTCGCGCGGCGGCGCCCCAGGGCGACGCCCACTCCGAACAGGGCCAGGCGCTGGGCTACACCGATCCCTGAGTGTGCGGGATAGGGAGCCCCATGCCTCGAAGTCGGCGAGCCCAGGTCTGGGGCGCGGTGTCCGCGCTCGTGGCGGTGTGGCTGCTGATCGCGGCGGCTCCAGCCCCGGGCGCACCGGTGCTCGTCATCGGCCTGGACGGGCTGGAGCGGCGGGTGGTCGAAGGCATGTGGGCCGAGGGCTACCTGCCACACCTCAAGGCCCTGGCCGATCGCGGCGTGACCCTGGACCTGATCACCGCCGACCGGTCCCAGGAGCGGCCGGTGTGGACCACCGTGGCCACCGGACGCCCAAGCGACGAGCACGGCATCACGAAGAACACGGTGCCCGGGACCACGACCACAGCACGCGGGGCCGGGAGCGAAGAGCGGCAGGTCCGGGCCCTGTGGAACGTGGCCCACCGATACGGCCTGACCTCGCACGTGGCGGACTGGCCGGCGTCGTACCCGGCCGAGTCCATCGCCGGCACCATCTTGACCGACCGGGCCACGGGAACCGCCCGGGCCGGCGTGGCCTCACCCCCCAAGGCCGCAGCCAGCCTGGACCGCTGGAATCGCCGGGCCGAACAGGCCTTCTGGGATCTGTTTCCGGGCTTCCGAGACGGCAGCGCCCCGGACCGACTGTCGGTCTGGTCCAGCCTCCAGGCGCTCCAGACCGGCACCGCGGAGCTGATCATGTTGCGGCTGCGCACCGTGGACCAGACGTCGCACCGCCTGTGGAAGTACTTCGAGCCCGAGAATTACCCGAGCGCCCGAGAGCCCGGCTGGGAGTTCGAGGCCCAGGAGTTCTACGAGAGCTACGTCGCGGTCGATGCCGCCGTCGGGCGCCTGGTCGCCGCGCTGCCGCCCCAGGGCCACGTGCTCGCCCTGAGCGCCCATGGCTTCAAGGGCGTCGCCGAGTCGACCACGCTCAAGTGCACCCTGGTCCCGGTGCTGGAACACCTGGGTCACCTTGCCATCTACGGGGGCGAGCCCGAGTGGCGCAAGACCCGCCTGTACGTGCTGGACTCCCCCCACTCCAACCCACGCAAGCAGGTCCGGGTGAACCTGAAGGGCCGTGAGCGCAAGGGCCGTGTGAGCCCCGCGGACCGGGACGCCCTGCTCCAGGAGCTGGAGACCTCGCTGGCCGAAGTCCAGTACGCCGGCACCCAGACCCCGGCCTTTCGGGTGGAGGAGCCCAGGCCTGGCGAGACCGGTGACGTGGTGGTCGTGTTCAACGAGATCGGCGTGGGCACCATCCTGGAGCACGGCGACGATCGCATCGACGACGCCATGCTCAACTTCCGCCGACGATCCGGCGGGCACGGACGGGACACGCCGGGCCTGCTCATCGCTGCGGGGCCGGCGATCGCGCACGGGCCCGGCGGCTTCCGGGCGACGGTCTTCGACGTGGCACCCCTGGTGCTGCACCTGTTGGGCATCCCACTGAGCGATGAGCTCCGAGGCCGTCTGCTCGACCAGGCCCTGACGCCCACGTGGCGCCAGGCGAACCCGGTGGAGACCACTGGGTCCTATGAGCGCCGATGAGCTCGCCTGGTCGGACTGGCCCGCCCGGAGGACCCCTGGTCGTGCCGGGGTCGCCGCCGGGGTCATCGGGCTCACCGTGGCCGTCGTGCTGGTGCTGGATCCGCTCCTGGCGGTGGTCGGCGCCCTGTTGATGATCGGCGCGACCGCCGAGGTCCTCCTGCCGTCCCGGTACCGCCTGAGCCCCGAGGGCGTGACCGTCGGGCGGGCGCTGTGGAGCCGGCAGCTGCCCTGGTCCAAGGTCCAGGGCTGGTCCCCCGCCCCGGATGGCTTCGTGCTGCACGGCGCGGGATCCCGGGCGCTGATGCGGCGCCGTCGCACCCTGAGGCTGCGCTGCGCCCACCAGCGCCAGGCTGTGGCGGCCTTGCTGCAGAGGTACCTGGATTGAGCCGCCCGCCCCTCCAGGTGACGGACGCCCAGGCCGCTGCGGTGGACCGCGTGGCGCGCTTCGTCGTACGGTTCCACCTCACGGTTCCAGCGGTCCTCGCGCTGGAGTCCATTCGCCCGCTGTCCTTTGCCGGCAGCCAGTTCATGCACGTGCTTTCGCCGTCCATCACCGTCTTCCTGTCCACCGAGGACTGGGATCAGCTGGCCCACCTGCTCGAGGACCGGCGCGGGCTGGACTACATGCTGGCGCGGATCGAGGCCCTCGACGCCGAGCAGGCCAGCTGATGGCAGAGCTGCGCTCGGTCCTGGCCACGGACTGTGGCTCGACCACGACCAAGGCCATCCTCATCGAGCGGGTCAACGGCGAGTGGCGGCAGACCTGGCGGGGCGAGTCCCCCACCACGGTCGAGGCCCCCTTCGAAGACGTCACCCGCGGCGTGCTCAACGCCGCCACCGAGGTCCAGGAGCTCAGCGGACGCCAGCTCGTGCGCGACGACGGCACCGGCATCCAGACCCCCGAGGTCGAGGGCCAGGGCGTCGACATCTACATCTCGACCAGCTCGGCCGGGGGGGGTCTGCAGCTGGTGGTCGGTGGGGTGGTGCGCTCCATGAGCGCCGAGTCGGCCATGCGGGCGGCCCTGGGCGCGGGCGCCATCGTGATGGACACCTTTGCCACCAACGACAAGCGCAAGGCCCACGAACAGATCGAGCGCATCCGCCAGCTCCGGCCGGACATGATCCTGCTGGCCGGCGGCGTCGACGGCGGCACCCGCAAGCACGTGGTGGCGCTGGCCGAGATGCTCAAGGCCGCCCGGCCCCGGACCCGGCTGGGGGGCGGCTTCAACCTGCCGATCATCTACGCCGGCAACCAGGACATCACCGCCGACATCGAGGCGCTGCTCGACCCGGTCAGCGACCTGAAGGTGACCGACAACGTGCGCCCGGTCATGGAGATCGAGAACCTGGGCCCGGCCCGGGACAAGATCCACGACCTGTTCATGGAGCACGTGATGGCCCAGGCCCCGGGCTACGACAAGCTCATGGGCTGGTCCGACGCGCCCATCATGCCGACCCCGGGGGCGGTCGGCAACATCATGCAGACCATCGCCCGTCAGCGGGAGATCAACGTGCTGGGGGTCGACATCGGCGGGGCCACGACCGACGTGTTCAGCGTCTTCGACGGGGCCTTCAACCGCACGGTCAGCGCCAACCTGGGCATGAGCTACTCGGTGAGCAATGTGCTGGCCGAAGCCGGGCTGCCGAGCATCCTGCGGTGGGTGCCGTTTCCCATCGAGGAAAAGGGCCTGCGCAACCGGATCGGCAACAAGATGATCCGGCCCACGACCATTCCCCAGACCCTGGCCGAGCTCAAGATCGAGCAGGCCATCGCTAGGGAGGCCCTGCGGCTGGCGTTCATCCAGCACAAGGAGTTCGCCGTGGCGCTGCGGGGGGTCCAGCAGGAGCGCACCATCGCCGACGCCTTCCGCCAGTCGGGCAGCGGGGACAGCCTGGTCCAGATGATGGACCTGGACCTGATCGTGGGCAGCGGCGGGGTCTTGAGCCATGCGCCGCGGCGGGTCCAGTCCATGCGCATGATGATCGACGCCTTCGCCCCCGAGGGGGTGACCGATCTGGCGGTGGACAGCATCTTCATGATGCCGCACCTGGGCGTGCTGGCGACCATCGACGAGGCCGCCGCCACCGAGGTCTTCGAGAAGGACTGCATCATCTACCTGGGCAGCTGCGTCGCGCCGATCGGTCCCTTCAACGCCAAGAAGCCGCTCCTGCGCGTCCAGGCCAAGCTACCCGATGGCACCTCCTGGGACCGGGAGCTGGGGGTCGAGGACCTGAAGCGCCTGCCCTGCGGCCACGACGAGCAGGTCCAGGCCACCCTGACGCCGTTGCAGCGGCACCTGGACGTGGGCGCCGGCCCGGGCAAGCCACTGACCACCACCCTGCGTGGCGGCGAGGTCGGGGTCGTCATCGACACCCGCGGTCGGCCGATCCAGGTGCCCGAGGAGTCCAAGACGCGGGTGCGCCTGCTCAAGAACTGGGTCGAGGACCTGGGGGAGTACGGCGACTGATGGCGGCGATCTTCACCCCCGGACTCAAGGTCAAGGCCCACACCCTGGTGCTCAAGGACCGCCGTCTGCCCATGGAGGGCGAGGTGATGGTCCGGACCGGAGACCAGGTCACCGCCGACCAGGTCGTGGCCCGCACCGAGCTGCCGGGCAAGGTCTACCCGGTCAACGTGGCCAACCAGCTCGGGGTCGGTCCCGGTCAGCTCCGCGAGCACATGGCCAAGTCCGAGGGCGATCGGGTCACCGAAGGGGAGATCATCGCCGCCACTCCTGGCTTCCTGGGCTTGTTCAAGAGCGAGGCCAAGGCCCTGGTGTCCGGCACGATCGAGTCCATCAGCACGGTCACGGGCCAGGTCATCTTCCAGGCCGACCCCATCCCGGTCGAGATCGACGCCTACATCCAGGGCAAGGTGGTCGAGGTCATCCCGGGCGAAGGCTGCCTGATCCAGGCCGCCGCAGCATTGGTCCAGGGCATCTTCGGGCTCGGGGGCGAGGTCAAGGCCCCCCTCATGATGGCCGTCGAATCGCCCACCGACGTGCTGGACGCCGACCACGTCACCTTTGCCATGAAGGACCACGTGATCGTCGGCGGGGCCTACATCACCCTGGACGGGCTCAAGAAAGCCGTGGCCTGCGAGGTGGCGGGCATCGTGGTCGGCGGCTTCGACTACGACGACATCAAGGCCCTGCTCGGCTACGAGGTCGGCGTGGCGATCACCGGGGGCGAGGACCTGGGGCTGACCCTGGTGGTCACCGAGGGCTTCGGTCACATCCAGATGGCCCCGGCCACCTTTGCGCTGCTGTCCAGCAAGGCCGGTCGCCGGGCCAGCATCAACGGGGCCACCCAGATTCGCGCCGGCGTGATCCGGCCCGAGGTCGTGGTCACCGACGACGACCAGGACGTGCCGCCGACCGCCGTGGCGCCACCGGAGCCCAAGGGCATCGGACTCGGAGACCAGATCCGCGGCATCCGGACACCGTACTTCGGGCGCATCGGCACCGTGGTCGACCTGCCGGTGGCGCCCACGCGCCTGGACAGCGAGTCCAAGGCCCGGGTCATGACCGTGGACTTCGGCGACGGACAGGCCGTGGTCCTGCCCCGGGCCAATGTCGAGGTCATCGAGCGATGAGGACCTGGCTCGCCCTGGTGCTGTGGCTGCTGGCCGGGCCTGCCCTGGCCAAGTCGCCGCCCGTGCCGTCCGAGGACCCGTCGGTGCTCGGCGAAGACGCGGAGCCCGAGCCCGCTCCCCCCACCCCGGTCCCGCCCGAGCCCGCCACGGGGCTGGTGGTCGTCGACGCCGGGGACGGGAGCGGCCTGAACCTGGACCTGAGCTGGCAAGCCCCGAGCGACGACGGTCGCACCCGGGGCTTCGCCATCCTGCGGGCCCCAACCCAGGACGGCCCCTGGACGCTCACGGGCCGGGTCTTGCCCCCGACCACCACGACCTTCGAGGACAAGGTCACCAACGACCCCACCGCGGACCCCCCGCTGGCGTCCTATGTCTACCGGATCGCCAGCCTGGGCACGGACTCCCCGGTGCTCCAGGCCACAGAGGACCCCGAAGCAGCCAAGGCGGCGCGGGCCGCCTATGTGGCGGCCCTGCTCCAAGGCACCGTGTCGGCGCCGGTCACCGGGCACACCGTGGCGGCCTGGTTCAACGCCGACGTCGGCGTGATCCACCTGCTCTTGATGATCCTGGCCGTCGGCGGCCTGATGATCTGGTTCACCGATCGCGCCCGCAAGGGCGACCCGATCTTCATCCGCCGGATCCCGGGCATCGACGCCATCGAGGAGGGCATCGGCCGGGCCACCGAGATGGGCAAGCCGGTGCTCTACGTGCCGGGCATCGACGAGCTCCAGGACATCCAGACCATCGCCAGCGTGCTGATCCTGGGCCAGGTCGCCGAGACGGTGGCCGAGTATCAGTCGGACATCATCGTCTCCTGCTGCATCCCCATCGTGCGCGAGGTCGCCGACGAGGTGGTCCGCGCCGGCTTCTTCCAGGCCGGTCACCCCGACGCCTACAACCCGGCCAACACGCGCTTCATCAGCTCGGAGCAATTCGCCTTCTGCGCCGGCACCAACGGCATCATCCTGCGGGAACAGCCGGCCACCAACATCTACCTGGGCCGGTTCTTCGCCGAGTCCCTGATCCTGGCCGAGACCGGCTTCATCAACGGATCCATCCAGATCGCCGGCACCGCCGAGGCCACCCAGCTGCCGTTCTTCATCGCGGCCTGCGACTACACCCTCATCGGAGAGGAGCTCTTCGCCGTCAGTGCCTACCTGTCCCAGGACCCGCGCCTGGTGTCGTCGCTCAAGGCGAGCGACTACATCAAGGTCTACTGCGTGGTCTGTCTCCTCATCGGAACCGTCATGGCGAGCCTCGGCTACCCCGGCATGATCGAGTTCTTCAGCATCACGGACTAGGGCTCACATGCGTCGAACCGTGCCCCTGGTGCTCACGTTCATCGTCGGGCTGATCATGATCGGGGAGTTCTTCATTCCCCACTGGTGGTACGTCGAGCTCACCGACGAATTCAAGATCTGGGGGCAGATCCTGGCCGGAGCCGCCTACCTGCTGGGCATCCTGAACCTGGTCCAGGTCAACCTGCCCAAGGTCCGACGGCGGGAACAGGACTGGGGCTACAAGGTCGTCATGCTGGTGAGCATGGTCGCCATGCTGGTCATCGGCTTCTGGGAAGGACCGATCCGCTACGACCAGGGCACGGTCTACAAGTGGGTCTACGACTACCTGTTCATCCCGCTGAACGCGACGATGTTCTCCCTGCTGGCCTTCTACATCGCGTCGGCCGCGTTCCGCGCATTCCGCGCTCGCAACCTGGACGCCACGGTGCTGCTGACCGCAGCCATCGTGGTCATGATCGGCCGCGTGCCCCTGGGCGAGAGCCTGCCCTTCGTGGGCGAGTACATGGCGCCGCTGGTGAACTGGATCATGGACGTGCCGAACACCGCGGCCCGCCGGGCCATCTTCATCGGCGCGGCCCTCGGCGCCATCGCCACCGGCCTGCGGGTCATCCTGGGCCTCGAGCGCTCGCACCTGGGGAGTGACTGAGATGACCTCGGCACGAGTGACCCTCGTCGAACGCCTCGAGCGCTTCCAGCGCATGGACCGCCGGTGGGTCTTCCTGGGCATGGCCCTGGCCATCGTGATCCCGATGTTGTTCCCCGCCAGCTGCGCCTTCGAGGTGGACCAGCGGGTGCGCCAGCTCTACGACGAGGTCGAGCAGGTCCCGGCGGGCGCCACGGTGCTGATCTCGGCCGACTTCGACCCCGCGTCGCGTCCGGAGCTCGAGCCGTTTTATCGGGCGAACCTGCATCACCTGTTCCGCAAGGACGTCAAGGTGGTCGTGCTGACCCTGTGGGAGTTCGCGCCGCCCCTGGTGCTGCCCATCCTGGACCAGGTCGCCGCCATGCACGGCAAGACCTATGGCGAGGACTACGTCTTCTTGGGCTACAAGCCCGGCAAGGAGCTGGCGATCAAGTCCATCGGCTCCAACATCCCCAAGACCTTCCCGACCGACGTGCGCGGCACCAAGACCACGGACATCCCGGTCATGCAGGGCTTCAAGCAGGCGAAGGACTTCGCCATGCTCATCAACATCTCGGCGGGCTTCCCGGGCACCAAGGAATACGTCCTGCAGATCCAGGGCCAGTACGATCTGAAGCTCGCCAGCGCCTGCACCGCGGTCTCGGCCCCGGACTACATCCCCTACTACAAGGCGGGCCAGCTCTTCGGCCTCGCCGGCGGCATGCCCGGCAGTGCCCAGTACGAGAAGCTGGTGTTTCCCGACGGCCCCCCCGAGGGCGTGACTCTGCTGGCCACCCAGGCCATCAACGTGCTCAACCTGGGCCACCTGTACATCATCCTGCTGATCATCGCGGGCAACCTGGCGTTCTTCGTCACCCGCCGCCGGGACGACGTGGCCGGGGGGGCGGCCTGATGGAGCTCACCACCATCGACCTGGTCGGCGCCTGGATCAGCATCGCCCTGACCCTGTGCATCTTCAGCTTCCTCTACGCCGACAATCCGGTCTACAAGTTCGCCGAGCACCTGTTCCTGGGCGTGTCCATCGGCATCTCCTGCACCGAGCAGTACTTCGGCACCCTGAAGCCGAACATGTTCGACGAGCTGGCCCAGGGCGACTGGCGCAAGCTGGTGCCGCTGGTGCTGGTGGTGCTGTTGTTCCTGAAGCTGAACAAGAAGCACAGCTACCTGGCCCGGGTGTCCATCGCCTTCATCGTGGCGGCCTATGCCGGGGTCAAGATCACCGGCGAGGCCAGCGGCAACCTGATGACCCAGATGACCGACTCCATGCCGAACCTGGTCGTCCTGTGGCAGGACCACGGGCTCTGGGACTGGTCGGCCGACGGCGACGGGGTCATCTCGGGGCTGGTGGTCGTGCTGGGCCTGTCGGCCTGCCTGCTGCACTTCTACTTCTCGGCGCCCCACAAGCCCGCGATGCGCTGGGTCAGCCGCTTCGGCATCCTGGCGCTGATGCTCAGCTTCGGGGCGTCCTTTGGCTACACGGTCATGGGCCGCATCAGCCTGTGCATCGGTCGGGTCCAGGAGATGCTGGGACTGGACCGGACCCCGGAAGAGGTCGCCTACATCCAGCCGCGGCTGGCGTCGGTGGTGCTCTTGAGCGTGCTGATCGTTTACCTGGTCCTCTGGACCCGGAGCGTGGCCGGCCAGGAGACCCAGGAGAGCACCGCCCAGGAGTCCTGACGCCTGGGCGGGTGTCGTCGATGGGTGCCTCCGGTGTCTGGAGGGACGCGGGACCTGGCAGCTGGATAGGCTAGCCGGGTCCCTGGCCACGTCCTGGAGGCTCCCCATGTCCCGCCTGTTGCTCCCCCTGGCCGCGTGGCTGGGTGTCGCCCACGCCGCCGACCTGGACGGCCACGCCGAGATCAGCGGCCCCGACGACGACCGCCGGCTGTGGCTCTACAACGACTCCGACGCCGACTGGGACCAGGTGATGGTCATCGTGAACGGTTCCCTGGTCTGCCGCGCCGAGGCCGTGCCAGCCCAGGCGATGGCCGAGCTGGCCTTCAGCGGCTGCGACGGCAGCCTGGCGGGCGCGGTGCAGACCGCCCTGGTCCAGGCGACCCAGGGCTCGGTGGCCCTGGCCGGCGATCGGTTGAAGCGGCTCGGGGACGGCGCCGCGGACGGCACCGAAGAGGCGGACCCGCCTGCCGCCGAGCCCCCGCCAGAGCCCGCCGCCGAGCCCCCGCCACCTCCGCCCCCCTCAGAGCCCCCCGCCGACCTGCGTGTTCGCGTCACCGTCTCCGGTGGCTTCGCCGCGGCCCGTGTCCTCACGGTGCACAACGACGGCGCCAACAGCATCACCGCCTGCAAGGTCACGGTGAACGAGACGTGGCACGACTTCCTGCACGCCCTGGGCTCGGCCCAGAAGGACCGCATGCCACTGACCGGCTTCCGCGACGCGGACAGCAAGGTCATGAAGAGCAACGTCCAGGTCCACGACGTGGTGGTGTCCTGCGACCAGGGCACGGCCACGGTCCGCCCCTAAGAACTCGAAGGAAATTGGGGGTCAGAGCGCCCAGGGTTGCCTACGTGTTCCTCGCACGGCGCCAGGCGCTGGGGCTCAGACCGTTGATCCGCCGGAACGCCCGGCTGAAGGAGTCCTCGGAGCTGTAGCCCACGCGCTCGGCGAGCTCGAGGGTGCTCAGGTCCTGGCTGCGCATCAGGTCCATCGCCACGCGCATGCGCCAGCGGGTCAGGTAGCGGGAGGGGGTCTCTCCCACGAGCTCGGCGAAGCGGGCATGGAAGGCCGAGCGGGACATGCCGACCTGGCGGGCCAGGCGCTCGGCGGTCCATGCCCGGTCCGGCGCTTCGTGCACCTGGGCCAAGGCCTGGGCGATGCGGGGGTCGTGCACCGAGCCCAGCCAGCCGCCCTGACCCGGCGCCAGTGACAGGGCGTGGGCCCGCAGCACCTGGACGAAGAGGATGTCGGTCAGCCGGGTCAGGATCTCGTCGGAGCCCTGCCGCCGGTGGTCCAGCTCAAAGGCGATCAGCTCCAGGGTGGTGTCCAGCCACTCCACCATGCCGGTCTGGCGCCGCCGGATGACGATCACCGGTGGCAGCAGGTCCTCGAGGGTGGTCGCGGCATGGTCCAGGGAGAAGCGCCCGCACAGGACGCGAGAGGTCGGACCCTGCCCACCGTGGGTCACCTCGGACAGGCCTCCGACCGTGCGAGCGGGCAGGCCCGCGATCGGGACGGGACGCGCACCGCTGCCGTCACTGACGGTGTGCGCGTCGCCTCGGGTGAACACCACCAGCTCTCCGGGCGCCAGGGTCACGGCGTCCACGTCCTGGTCCCGGCGGGCGGTGCAGCCCCCCTCGACCACCCCGTGGAAGATGGCGCTGGTGTTCTGGCCCGTGTGCACGGCCCAGGGCTCCGAGAACCGGCCGCGGCTGATCAGGCCGCTGGACAGCCGCAGGGACCGCAGGATCTGGCTCAGGGCGTCGCGGGTCTCCACTCGGACCTCAGAAGCGGGCGTGCAGGGTCAAGCCGTAAGCGGTGTCCTCTTCGCCCGCGAGGGCGAGGGGCAGCACGGCCACGTCGCGGTCTTCGCTGCCGGCCGCGCGGGCGTTGATGCCTCGGGCCTCGCGGAAGGCGTCGATCGCCACGCCGGTGTTGAGGACCAGCACCGCGGTGGCCATGACGGCAAAAGCCGCGGGGTCCTGCTGGCGCAGCGTGCCGTGCTCGAAGCGGTGGAACTGCTCCACATAGGTCAGGCCCACGGCACCGGCGATCATCGGCAGCGAGACGTAGAGCGGCTTCTCGCCGTTGTAGAGATAGCCGGCGCCTGGCAGGAACCAGTTCAAGCCAGCCGCGAGCAGAGGGCGCTTGGTCTTGGGGGCCGGCTGGGTCTCGGCGTCGGTCTCGGAGACCGGCGCTGCCTGGGTCTCGGTCGCTGGTGCGTCGTCAGCGGCCAGGGCCGGGGTGGTCGTGAGGGTGAGCAGGGCGAGAGTGGTGGTGAACATGCTGGACTCCTTGGGTTGCTGGGCGCCCATGGAAGCTACGCAGCAACACGCCAGGGGTCTGCAGCTGGTCGTCCAGCAGATCCGACCGATCGTCCAGCGGCTGGAGAAGCTCCCCACCGCAAGGGTCAGTCCGTCGAGAGCGCAGCCTCCAGGATCGGCGCCCACTCGTCGGGCTCGTACCCGTTGTTCACGTAGACCACGGTGCCCTGGGCATCCAGGATCCAGTCCTTGGGGAAGACCGCGGTGGGGTAGCGACTGAGCACCTCGTAGCTCTCGTAGACCACTCCCCCCGGGTCCCACAGGATGGGGAACGTGAGCCCCAGGCCGTCTCGGAAGGCGATGACGTCGTCCATGTCGTCGTCGGACGATGCGATCCCCCAGACCACCAGCCCCTGGTCCTGGTAGGTCTGCCAGACATGCTGCTCGACGTCCGAGACCTCGGACGGACAGATCGGTCACCAGGTGGCGAAGTACACCAGCACGACCGGGTGGCCCAGCTGGTCCGAGAGCCGGTGGATGCCCCCGTCGATGTCGTTCAGGGTGAAGTCCGGTGCGGCCTCGCCGACACCGAGCTCGGACAGGCCGCCGGTGGTGGCGCTGGCCAGCGGCACGTGCACCACCGGCTCGTCGGGGTCGTTGGTGGCCAGGCACAGGGTGGTGTTCAGAGCGTCGTCGGGGTCCTGGGGGTCGAACTGCACCTGGAGCACGGTGCTCTCGCCCGGGGCGACGAAGTCGGCGGTCGCAGCGACGCTCACGCGGTCGTCCCCCACCGTGGCGCCGACCAGCTCCAGCGTGTCCGCGCCCAGGTTCGTGATCTCCAGCGCCTTGGTCTCGGCGCCGTCGGTGAACCAGAGCTCCGAGGACTGCAGGTCCATCTCCGGAGAGCGCACCGCCGGGTCGAGCTGCCACACCGACAGGAAGGCCCAGTCGGCCACCGAGATGCGGGTCTCCACCAGCTGGACCGCCAGCCCGAACTGGTTGTGGTCCTGCTTGCCCAGGGGCATCGGCGCCTGGCGGTCGGTGATGTCGAAGGCCAACAGATCGGCGTGGCTCACCGCGGTGAGCAGGTCGCCGTCCACGTCGACACCGACCACGCTGCCCACGTCGTCGAGCTGGGCCACGAGCTGGGGGGCCAACGGGTCGAGACGGTCGTAGATCAGGACGCCACCGCTGCCCGCGGCCACGTAGACGTGGTCGGCGTCGGTGGCCAGGTCCCAGGCACCCAGGGCCGTGGCGTCCGGCGTGCCCAGCGCCGGTCGCCGGGGGTCCGCCAGGTCCACGGTGACCAGGCCCAGGGTCGGATCAGCGATGTAGGCCTGGTCGCCGGAGACCTCGATCGCGTAGGGGGTGCCCAGGCCCTCCAGGGCTATGACCGGGCTCACGCGCGTGGGATCGCTGGCGTCCAGCACGTGGAGCCGGCCGTCCAGAGCGCCCACGTAGAGGTAGGGCTCCTTCCAGCCCATGCCCGCGGCCTGGTCCAGGGGCAGGGTCGATGCGGTGACCGGGGCGTCGATGTCCGAGATGTCGATGACGGCGAAGTCCACCGACGCGTTGGCGTTCCAGTTCGTCACCGCCACGTGGTCGCTGTCCAGCCGCTGGAGCTTGACGAAGCGGCCCTTGCCATCGGCCGGCAGCTGGCCCTTGAGATCGGGCTTGTCCGACGTGGTGCCGAACACCATCAGGCCCCCCTCGCCCACCGCCAGGACGCGATCCAATGCGGGGTAGACCTCGAGGTCCAGCAGCTCGAAGAAGGCCCCGGTCTGCTTGTCCTCGACCGCACCGAGAGCGGTCAGGGGGTCCGCAGGCAGGCTGGCGGGGGGCTCACAGGTCTCCGGCAGACCGATCCCGCCGGTGTCCGTGTCGGTCGTGGTGTCCGTGGGCGTGTCCGAGTCAGGGCTCGAGTCTGTGGGCGTGTCGGAGTCCGTGCCGGTCTCGGTCGTGCCGACCGTTGCGCTGTCCACCGCCGCGGTGCCATCGCCCCCAGGTCGGCAAGCCAAGCCCAGCCCCAGCGCGAGCAGCACCGGAGACACCTCAGCCCCCGTCCTGGGGCTCGACCGCGTGCTCCAGCGCGTTCCGGATCAGCGCCGCCACGTGGTCGTCGGCCAGGGAGTAGTACATGTGGCGCCCGTCGCGGCGGCGCTTCACCAACCCCTCTGCCCGAAGCAGGCGCAGCCTCTGGGAGACGGTGGACATGCCTTCGCCGCTGGCCTGGGCCAAGGCGCTGACGCAGCACTCCTCGCGAGACAGGGTCTCCAGCAGCCGCAGCCTGGCCGGGTCCCCCACGGCGCGAAACAGCGACGCCGCTCGTTCGAAGGCGACGTCTGGCAGCGCCGAAGGCGCGGGTGGGTCGTGGTGGTGGAGGTCGTGGGTCTCGGACACAGGGCATTGTCTCCCATGGCGGGTGCCGGGCCGTCACAGCCAGCTCCTCACGAAGCCATAGAGGGGTCTCAGGGCGGGCACGTAGGCGGTCTCCGTGGTGTAGAGCACATACACCAGCCGCGCCCCGACCGCTGCCCCCACGCCGCCAAAGGCCAGGACCAGGACCCAGGGTTCCCAGGCTGCCATGCGCAGTGGCCGCCGCTCGGTCCGGGGAGCGCCGGCGTCGAAGCCCCGGGCATCGAGCGACGTCGCCAGAGTCCACGCCCGGCGGACAGCGCGAGCCACGACGGGCCTCAAGAGCGAGACTTCGAGGACCAGCCACGCCGCCGGAGAGCGCTGCCATGCCGGGCGACCCCGCGAGCGCCGGGCCCGTCGCACCGTGGCCCACTCGTGGGCGATCTGGGGCACGAAGCGCAGGGCGGCGGCGGTCATGAGCGCCAGGCCGAAGGGCACACGCAGTCGCAGGAGCGCGGCGTGCAAGCGATCGCTGGGGGTGGACAGCGCCACCGCCATGCCGGCCAGGCCCACGGACACGAAGCGCAGGGACTGGACCAGGCCATAGCTCACGCCCTCCCGCCACAGGGTCAGAGGCCCCAGGGACCCCAGCGCCACCCGGGGCTGGTCGTCGTAGAACAGGCCCTGGGACAGCACCGTGCTCCAGATCAGCCCCAGCACCACGGCCGCGCCGCGCAGCCACCAGCGCAGGGGCGGCCGCAGTGCCGCGAGGGGAAGCACACAGACGCCCGTCAGCAGGAGCAGGGACGTCGGGTGCTCCAGGGTCACCGCGAGCACGCTGGCGGCGGCGAGCAGACCCAGGCGGGTGCGCGGGTCCATCAGGGCTCCTGGACCGCAGCGGCGAGGGTGGCGGCGGTGGCGACCGGGAGCCCCCGGTCCAAGCAGAATCGGGCCAGAGGCGGCAAGACGAGGGCGTCGCCGGGGGGCAGGTCCCCGAGCACCTCCTGAGGAGGGCCGTCCGCCACGATGCGGCCGGCCGCCAGGTGCACGATCCGCGTGGCGTGGCGCAGGGCCAGATCCAGGTCGTGGGTCGCGAAGACCAGCGCACCGTCGGCGAGGGCTTCAGCGGCACCGGCCAGCATGCGCTCGACCTGGTCCCGGTCCTGGCCGGCGGTGGGCTCGTCCAGCAACAACACCTGGGGCCCGCAGGCGAGGCCCGCGGCCACGGCGACCCGCAGGCGCTGCCCCCGAGACAAGGCCTGGGGCGCCCGATCGGACAGCGCCCGCAGGCTCAGCGACGCAGCCGCCGAAGCCACCCGGCTCGCGACCTCTGCCCGTCCCAGCCGTTGCTCCAGGGGACCGTGGGCGAGCTCGTCGGCCACCGAGGCGCAGAACAGGCTCAGATCCGGGTCCTGGGGCACCTCGACCGTCCCCGCGGGCCGGAGCACGCCCTGAGCCCCGAGCCGCCCGGAGAGCAGGCCCAGCAGGGTCGACTTGCCAGCGCCGTTGCCGCCCACCAGTGCGACCCGCTCGCCCGCCGACACGGTCAGACAGACCGGCCCCAGCCCGTCCGCCGTGCCCGGCCAGGACCAGCCGGCAAGGTCCAGGCGCAGCAGCGGCGGGCCAACTCGGGCCGCGGCAGTGGGGGCGAGCTCGAACCGGCACTGCCCAGGGTCCTGCCCCAGCCGGTCCGCGAGATCCGCCAGCCCCGGCAGGGTGAGCCCCAGTCGCCGGAGCTGATCCAGCGGAGGCCGGTCCGCGGGCCCGTCCCAGCTCAGCCGGCCCCCATCCATCACCACGACCCGGTCACAGTGGGGCAAGCAGGCCTCGAGCCGGTGCTCGACCATCAGCACGGCGCAGCCGTCGTCGGCGAGCTGCCGGAGTCGCGTCAACAGCTCCTGGGCCGCTCGGGGGTCGAGCTGGGCCAAGGGCTCGTCCAGCAGGAGGTGCTGCCCCCCCGCGGACAGGGCCGCGGCGACCACGACCCGCTGCTGCTGCCCCCCCGAGAGCGCCCGAACCGAGCGGTCCAGGGCCACGTCCAGATCCATCAGGCCCAGGAGCGCCTGGACCCGCGCGTCGATGCGGGCGGGGGCCCAACAGGCGGACTCCGCGCCAAAGGCCAGCTCGTCCTCGACGGTCGCAGCCACGAGCTGGTCACCCGGCTCCTGGCTCACGAACCCGAGGGTCCGCACCCTCTCCGAGGGCCGCGAGGCAGCGGCTGGGACGTCGCCGATCCACGCCTGGCCGGCCACTTGGCCCTGGCCATGGCGAGCCAGCAGCCCCGCCGCCAGCCGCAGCAGTGTGGACTTGCCGCAGCCGGTGGGCCCGGCCAACAGGACCAGCTCGCCCGGGGCGACCTGCAGGTCCACGTCGGCCAGGGCCGCGCCCTGGCCCGACGGGTAGGTGTAGCCGAGCCCGGACAGGCGCAGCCCGCTCATGGCGCCACCCGTCGCAGCGCGCTGGCAAAGGGCACGGCGATTGCGCAGGCCACCAGCGGGTAGGCGAAGCCCGGTAGGGCCAGCACCATGGCGATGTACCAGTCGGCGTAGAACAGCCGGTAGAGCACCATGTGCAGAGCCAGCGCGGTGGCCGACGCGCACAGCCCCCCCACCCCCAGGCTCAGGGCGAGCCGCGACCACTGTCGCAGCGGACTCTCGCGGGTCCAGCCGGGCACCCGGGTGATGCCAGCGACCCACAGGGACCCTTCCAGCCAGGCGACCCGCGAGCCCACGAAGAGCAGGTCCACCGGGGAGAGGGTGCCCAGGGTCAGCCCACCGAGCAGCCACTCCACGAGCACCGCCAGCGCAGCGATGCCGGCCCGCGGGCACAGGGACACCAGGGTCGCGAGCAGGGCGATGCGAAAGGCGTCGTCGACGAGCCCGGTCACCAGGCTGCTGAAGGGACCGAGCACCGACGCCAGGCTGACCCCGAAGAGCCTGCCCACCGCCGCGACCAGGAAGCTCAGCGACCCGAAGAGCGCGACGGTCATGAGCTGGGAGGTCGGGGTGTCTTGGAGCCACCTGCCCAGGCGGCGCCACAACAGCAGGCCCCCGCACAGGGCCATCCAGACCCCCAGGGCACAGGCCGCACCGAGCAGCTTGCTCCCTCGGCTGACGTACAGGGGCGCCTCCCAGGCCACCAGCCGCTCCGTGGAGCCGATGGGCCACACCTCGAGCTGGCGGGTCCAGGGCCCGTCACCGAGCAGGGTGTCGTCGACGTAGACCGGCAGGGAGCCAGTGGCCACGGACCCGGCCGGCACGCGGAGCAAGGCGGTGGTGGTCCCGGAGCCGTCGTCCTGGTCCCGGACCTGCGGGCGGAAGGCCGGGTCCGGCTGGCCATCGGCCCCGAGCACGCGGCTTCGCACCACCACGTTCAGGTCCGCGCCTCCGGTGTTGCGGAGGGTGAGACCCTGCCACGCCCATGGGATCTCTTCGTCCCGGGGCCGAAACCCCAGGGCCGTGTGGCGCAGCACGGCCAGCCACCAGTCCGACGGCAGGGTCACCCGTCCCTCGGGCCGGGCTGGGTCCGGGGTGCCGGAGCCGGTCGCCGGAAAGGCCACCTGGTCCAGCACCAGGCGCGCCCGGGCCTGGTCCAGGGGCACCCTCTGGGGCACCAGGGTGAACGCCAGCTCCCCGCCCGGATGGGTCACCCGTCCCACCAGGGTGCCTGTGAGGGCGGCCAGGAGCACGACTCGCTCGCCGGCGCTGGCCCGGACCCTCGACGCGGTCTGCTCACCCAGCTGGAGCGTCAGCGGTCCCGGGGTCGAGACCCGGACCGTCAGCGCCGCCTGCACGGTCGCATCGCCCACCACGGGCACCCGCACCGTCATTCCGTCTTCGAGCACCCGCCGGTCCTGGCCAAAGGGCGCCTGGAGACTCGCCTCGAAGGGCCCCAGCACCGGGCCGTCGACCAGGTCCAGGGTGTGGTGGGTCCCGTCTGTGACCACCGTCACGCCATAGGGCGGCCGGCCGCTCCAGGGCACCTCGACGCCGACCTGGTGGGCCGGTGCAGGCAGGCGCTGGCGCACCAGGGGCACGCCCGAGGCATCGACGACCTCGACCCGGTCTACAGGAGCGCTGGCGCGGATCTGGAGGGTGCGGCCGTCCAGGTTGGCGTCGACCTGGACAGGACCGCTCTCACACCCCGCCAGCCAGGGCCCGAGAACCAGGAGCAGGAGCAGGGCCCACAGGCCGCGCATCAGCGCAGGACCGTGACCCGATAGGCCCCGCTCAGGGCGCCATCGTCGCCGGCGAAGGGGTACTCCGCCAGCACCACCCGACCGTCGTCGGACACCAGGTGGTGAAAGAACACCGGGCCCTCGGTGCGGCAGGTCGCGACCATGCGGTCGTCGCCACCGCGGCCGTCGGCCGGCGTGGACGCGTCGAAGACCCGAGCGCCGAAGAGGTCCCGCCGGCTGTCGGACGAACGATCCGCGGCCCCGACGATCCAGGTCTGCCCGTCCGGCGAGCGCGAGAGCCCCTGGAAGCGGTCCGGACCTGACCAGGTCCACAGCAGCTCGCCGGCGTGGTCGTGGCCCCACAGGCCGTTCTCGCCCGGGTGGGCCATCGGGGGCCGCAGATCCGGCGACGCTGCTCCCCAGGGAATGTTGGTGCCCGACGTGATGAAGGCCACGGCGTCGGCCGTCACGAAGCCGAAGCCCACGTTGGCCACGATGGGCACCTCTCCAGCCATCACCGGTGAGCCGGTCTCCAGCTGGGTGCGCAGGGTGCCGTCCCCCGCCCGGAGCTGCACCCGGCCGTCGTTCCACCCCATCAACAGGGTGTCGCCGTGCAGGCCCACGGCCTCCCACAGGGTGGCCGAGGTGAACCAGGGCGCCAGGGGCTGCTCGGTGGCGCGGGCCACGGGCGCCAGGGTCGCCAGGTCCAGGATCTGGACGCCGTCCACCGGGAGGTCCGGATCGGGTCCGTCGGCCGTCCGGGAGATGGGGATCACGACCCGGCCGCCGTCCAGGTCGAGCACAGGCCGGCGAAAGGACGCGTCCGCGGGCTGAGCCGGCCACGCCGCCACCCGAGCACCGTCGGCCCCGAGCCGCAGGACCTGGCTCCGGTTCAGCCGGACCCCGTCGGTGTCGTTCCAGCCGTGGGTGGCCACCACCAGCAGGTCCCCACCGGGCAGCACGTCGAGTCCGAAGGCGCTGGGCAGGGTGTAGACCCCGTAGACGTCCTCGCCCGCTGGAGCCGGGCTGTGGCCCACCTGGTCGGACAGCGGGTGGGTCCAGCGATCAGTCAGGGTCACTGGGTCCAGGGCCCGGAGCATGGCGTCCGGAGACTGCTCCGCGGCATACAGCGTCTCGCCGTCTGCGGACCAGGCGACCTGCTTGACCATCGTCTCGGCCAGCTGGCGTCGGGCGATCTCCGCCCCGGTCCAGCCGTCGACCACGACCACCATGCCGGTGTAGCTGCCGATGGCCAGACGCTCGCCATCGGGGGACAGCGCCAGGGCCGTGTCAGGCGCCGCGCCGCCCATCGCCACCAGGCGAGACACGTCACCCAGGGGCACGGAGTAGAGCGGCACGCAGCTCGCGGTGGCGGGCGCGAGGCTGGTGAACCCGGCCAGGTCGACCTGTTCACCGGGGGACCAGGCACGCTCGGTCAGTCGCAGCTCGGCACCGACCTCGCGGCCCGGACCGGCCGGGGCCAGCACGCCGTCGCGCACGAAGATCAACTCCCCCACCGGTGGGGCGGGCGTCGAGCAGGCCAGCAGCGCCAGGACCCCGGTCATGGGGTCACGCCGGTGTCCTGAGGGAGCCAGGGCGCGTCGTTCCAGTCGATGCTGGTGTAGGTGCTGCAGGTGGCGTCGTCGGCGGACAGCGCGTCCCGGCGCGCCTCGCAGGTGGCGTCCACGTGGCCCGTCTGGTCGATCACGCCCTGGTCCACCGCGTCCTCCTCCAGCAGCCGGATCTCCCAGGCCCACGTGGCGCAGGCGTCCAGGAAGTCCGCCTCGTCGCTGTAGCCGGCCGCCTCCCAGCCGGCGCCCCAGTCCGCCAGACAGCCGCCGTAGAGCTCCGCGGCCGCCGTGCACATCTCGTCGCACGGATCGGGGTCGGGGGTGCGGTCGCACGCGGCGACCGCACCCACCAACACCCCGAGTCCGAGCGAACGGAGCATCAGTAGAAGGCCACGCCGTAGGGGTCCAGGCTGAAGCCGAGCCAGCCGTCCGCGGTCTTGGCGGTGCAGGTGGCCGCGTCGTAGACGATCATGCCGCCCTCGCCGTCGCCGGTCCACGACTTGCGGGCCGCGATCCAGGCCTCGCCCTGGGCATTGGTCTGGATGCCGGTCAGGAAGCTCGTGCTGGTCTCCAGGAGCGTGATGGACCAGTCGGTGGTGTCGACGCAGTAGATGCTGTACATGTCGTCGGCGTCGGTGCTGTACATGATCCCGTGGGTCTCGCTGCCCATGGCGAACCCGTTGAAGTTCTGGGACTCGGCGACCTCGGACAGCGCGGTCTCGGCGTAGGTGCCGGTGTTCAGGTCAAGAGTGCCGACCACGCCGTCGAACTTGGCGCTGTAGTCGGCCTCGTACCAGTCCCCGGTGTTCACCACGAACACACCGTCGTGACCGGGCCAGGGGTACAGGCTCGGGTTGGGACCCACGGTAAAGGTCTGGGTGATGGTGTCGCTGTCGCAGTCGACCTCGGCCACGAGACCGTCGCCGCTGGCGACCCACGGATAGCTCGACTCGTCCAGGAGCTGCAGGGTGACGTAGAGCTTGCCGTCCCAGGTGAACAGACCGTTGGCCTCGGGGATGCCGTCGTCGTCGGAGTAGGGGCTCAGGTCGACCACGCCGCTGAGGTTCCACGTGGACATGTCGTAGACGGCGATCTTGTCCTTGCCGTACTGGCTCACGTAGGCCTTGCCATTGCAGACGGTGCCACTCGTGGGGTTGGCCCCGTTCTGGAGCTTGAGCTCGGCCAGGGGCTCGGCGTAGTCGCCCTGGGCGTAGACGCGCACGTTGTCGCTGCCGAAGCCGTTGAGCTGGAGGACGTAGCCCTCGGCGACCGCCAGGTAGGGGTCGGTGGAGACGGTGGTGATCTCGTCCACCACCGTCCAGTCGCTGAGGTCGACCGTCGCCAGGGCGCCGACGGAGTAGTCGTAGGCCACGGTCACCACGAGCGCGACGGCGTCGGGCTCGACGGTGTCGGTGTCGGCGTCGGCGTCCGTGTCGGTGTCGGTGTCGGTGTCCGTGTCGGTGTCGGTGTCGGTGTCGGTGTCCGTGTCGGTGTCGGCGTCGGCGTCCGCGGTCGTGCCCGAGTCCGCGGTGCCCGAGTCGGTGGTGGTGTCGTCACCGCAGGCGATGAAGACGGGCAGGATGAGGGTCGAGAGCAGCCAGGGGTTGCGCAGCATGGAGAGCTCCTGTGCGGGACGTCAGACGTCCCAGGTGAGTGAGAACAGCAAGGTCCGGCCGGGCAGCGGGTAGCCGACGAAGTCGGTCACCCCTTGCACGATCCGGTTGGGGTCGGTGTCGTCGAGGGGGTTGCGGGGCACCACCTCGACGAAGGTGTCGGTCAGGTTGAGCACGTCGAGCGCCAGCGCCGGCCAGGCCGGCGTGGGCTGCACGCGCAGGAAAGCGCTGTGGAGCGAGCGGGGCGGGGACAGGTACCAGTTGGTCGCTTCCCAGTAGGTGCCCGCGGTGTACGACCACCCGTGGCCCACCCGCACCCGGTCCCCCCAGTGCACCGAGGTGTCCTGTGAGACCTCCCAGGTCGGCACGCCTGGCACCTGGTTGCCGGCGACGGAGTCCACGGCGGTGAGGTTCTCGGAGCGCGTCCAGGTCACCGAGCTGCGACTGTCGACCCAGCCCGCCAGCGCCAGGGACGCCGCGACCTCGACACCGCGCACGTCGGTGGCCTCGAAGTTGGTCGGGACCAGGGTGCGCACCGAGTTCTGGACGTAGACGATGAGATCCTGCGCCCGGTTCACGAAGCCGGCGAGCTCTACGGAGCCCGTGACCCAGGGGTTGTCAGGCAGCACGGCCCGCAGGCCCACGTCGGCGGCCCAGCCGGTCTCTGGCCGCAGGTCGCTGTTGCCCTGGAGTGCCCCCCGGTCGCCGAAGAGCTCGGTCAGGTCCGGGGGTCGCAGGTAGCGGCCGCCGTTGGCCTTGACCGCCAGCCACGGGGTCACCCGCAGCAGCAGCCCCCCGCGGGGGTCGAGGTGGGTGACGATACGCTCCGAGGCGTCGTCCTGGGCGCCCACGCTGGTCACGTCGGCCAGGGTCCGGTTGTCGAGCCAGGTGCCCTGGAGCACCGGCGTGACCCTCAGCCGGTCCTGCCAGCCGGAGAGCTCGGCGCTGGCGATCGCCGCGCCGACCCAGCGCCAAGCGGGATCTCCGGTCTTGTCCTGGGCGAGGTCGGTCCGCAGGAAGTGGTCCCGGTGGGCTCGCAGGGTCAGCGACGGCACGAGCTGGGAGTGGGCCACCCACCGGCCGTGCACCTGGGCACCCGTGCTGTCGAAGCGGTCCCGGTTCGCCACCCCTGTGCTCAGGCCGAGCTCGCCTTGCGGATCGTCCAGGACCTCGATCCGGCGCTGGTTCCACGCCATCGCTCGCACCGCAAAGGGCGCCCGCCCCCAGTCGACGGTGGCGCTGGTCAGGGCCCGGGTGGTCTGGAGCCGCGCCTGGTGCGTCGGCGCGAGGGTCGAGCCCGGCAGACCCTCTTCGCGGGACAGCAGCGACTCCTGGACAGTCACCGTCAGCGGGCCGCTGCGAGCCCGTCCGCGGGCGAGCAGGGAGAGCTGGACCTTGTCGTTGTTGGCCCGGGTCTCCATGTGGTCGTCGAAGACGTTGTAGATGGTGCCGCGGTCGTCGAAGTAGCCGTAGTCTCCCACCGTCTGGAAGGCGTCGACGAACGCGAGCCCGTCTACCTGCCAGGACCCCAGGCGGCTGGAGCCCCCCAGCTGTCCCCCACCCTTCCAGGTGCCGTGGCTACCCAGCGCCGCCCGTGCGGTGCCACCCTCCAGGGACTCGGCCGTGACCAGGTTGACCACCCCGCCCATCGGCGCTGCGCCCAGGGCCGCGGGCGCATTGCCCCGGTAGACCTCGACCCGCTCGAAGACCTCGAGGGGAAGCTCGGCCAGGTTCACGCTGTCGGCGCCGTCCGGGTTCAGCGGCACGCCGTCCAGGAAGATCTGGACCTGGCGGAAGCTGGAGCCGCGGATGGACACCCCGGACCAGTCCCCCAGCCCGCCGAGCCGCGAGACGCTCACGCCGGTGGCCGTGTCCAGCAGCGCGGCCAGGTCGTCGCCGGCCGCCACCCGCTCGTCGACCGCGATGACGGTGACGTGGGCCGACGTCTCGCTCGGGTCCGTCGCCTCGGCCCGGTCCTCGCTCACCACGACCTCGGCCTCGCCGTCCCCGGGCGGATCGCTCTCGTCAGCCGCGAGGGCCGAGGAGGTCAGGAGGAACAGGGGAAGGGAGAGCACGGGAGCGTCCAGCGGAGGGGCTGGAGGCGGAGGGATCCCGGGCAGGAGCCGACCATCCTCCTTCCCCGGAAGACGTCGTCATGGCATTCAGGCCGGTCTCCTGGCTCCTGGATCAGTCACCCTTCCGCGCCTTCCAGAACCATCTCGTTCCGTGGCGTTTGCGGGGGTGTCCCCAGTCACAGTGGCGGGGGCCGCGCCGGTGTCACACCGGCTTCCCGTTTCACCCGCGTGATTGCGCGGGCACCTGAATGCAGTACGTCAAGGAGCGAGCCCGCCCCATAGCCCGGCAGGCCCGCCCACGGCAACCGTGGCTCAGAGGGCCATGGTCGTGATGTTCCAGGTGATCACGTCGGCGCTCAGGTTCCCCAGGGTGGTCTTCTGGAAGGTCTTGGTGGCGGCGTCCCAGGTGTAGCGGTTCAGCTGCTTCTGGTCGTCGGCGGCCACGTAGATCTCCAGGGCGCCGTCGCCATCGAGATCCGCGGCGTAGGTCGTGTGCTCGAAGCCCGAGCTGTTGGTCTCGAAGTGGGTCTTGCTCCAGGAGCCGTCGGCCTGTCGGTCCAGCAACCACAGGCCGGTCTTCATGGCCGCGGCCACCAGCTCCTGCTGGCCGTCGCCGTCGAAGTCCCCGGGGACCAGGAAGCGGGTCTGCTTGTCGTCGATGGTCGCCGCGACGCTGTGGGACCAGGTGCCGTCGGCGGCCAGGCTGTAGGCCCGGATCTCCACCGGCTTGACCAGCTGCTTGTCCGGCCCGAGCTCGGCTTCGAGCACGCTGAAGAGCTCGTCCTTGCCGTCGCCGTCGATGTCGGTGACCAGCGCTTCCTTGGCGTGTGTGGCCCCCATCTCGTCGACCATGGAGCGGACGTACTTGGAGCCGTCCCAGTCGTAGCGCACGAGCCAGCCGTCCTGGGACTTGCCGACCTTGTTGCGGTCGGTGGGGGTGGCGTAGAACTCGAGCTTGCCGTCGCCGTCGACGTCGCCGATCTCGGCCTCGTGCACGAAGGTGTCGGCCTTCTGGTCCATCTCCTGGACTTTCTCGCCCTCGGCGTTGGGGTCATAGACCGCAACCACGCCGCTGTCGTGGGTGACCACCGCGATCTCGTCGACGCCGTCGCCGTCCAGGTCACCCAGCTCGACGTCGCGCATGCGATCGAAGCGGCCGCCCCAGCTCTTCTCCCAGAGCAGGGTCTCGGTCCACTCGCTGCCGGTCCACTTCCAGTGCTTGAGCTGGGCCTTGGATCCCGACGCGGTCAGGATGCCGCCGTCGTAGGGCATGGCCTTGTGGAAGACGTTGCTGTCGCCGTCTTCGAGCCGCGAGGCCTTCCAGCCGTCGCCGGTGTCGCGCCAGATCTCCAGCCGCGAGGGGCCGGGCCGGGGCTTGCCGTCGACCTTGGCGAACCAGGCCTGGGAGAGCAGGAGCGCCGGGGCCGGACCGCCGGTGATCGGGTCTCGCGCCGGCACGGGTCCGGTGGGCTTGGCCGACGGCTGGGCATCGCTTGCCTTGGCCTCGACCCGGGGACGGGCCGGGGGCCCTTCGGGCTCGTCTCCGCAGGCGACGGTGGACAGGGGCAGGGACAGCAGGGCGAGGGACAACATGGGCATCTCCGTCAGCTCGCAGGGCCGGTATCGCAGCGCGGGCGGGCTGCAAGGCCCAGGTATCGTTCGACCCTTGGTCCCCGATGTCACCGAAGCGGTTCCTGGCGTCTCGCGACGCTGGGTCTGGACCGCCCTGGTCGCGCTGCTCCTGCTGCCGTGCCTGTTCTTCCCCGGCGCTCTGCCCGGTCCCCGGGTGGTCAGCGCCGACGACCACCTGAGCGTGCACCACGCCTGGCAGGAGGCCCCGGGGGGCAGCATTCGGCACCCCCAGCTCTCGGATCCGGCCCTGCAATTCAAGGCGCTCCGGATCCGGGTCGTCGAGGCCCTGGCTGCCGGCCGGGCCCCGTTGTGGAACCCGGATCTGAATGGGGGACGACCGCTGCTGGCCAGCGGCCAGGGCATGGTCGGCTCGCCCGTCACCTGGTCCCGCCTGGTGCTGCCCGAGGACAGCGCCCAGGACTTCGGCGTCTGGTTCGTGCTCGCGTGGACGGCCCTGGGCACCGGGCTGTGGCTGCGGGCCCTGGGCGCCGGCCCAGCGGGCATCGCCGTGGGCGGCGCCGCGGCGGCTCTGGGCCCCTACACCTGGGTCTGGCTGCTGCACCCCCACGCGGCGACCTTTGCCTTTGTGCCCTGGCTCTTGTGGGCCATCGAGGCCCGCCGGGCCGCCACGCTGGCGGTGCTCTGTGTGGGCCTGGTCGGCGGGGGCCACCCGGAGACCGCAGCCCACGGCCTGCTCTTCGCCGGGGCCTGGGCGCTGGCCCGGGACCGGAGCCCGCGGGTGCTGGCGGGCCTGATCGTCGGCGGGCTGCTGTCCCTGCCCCTGTGGCTGCCGCTCGCCGAGCTGCTCACGCGCAGCGCGACGCTGGGGGCTCACGGGGGCAACACCTTGGCGGCAGCACAGCTGCTGGACGCGGTCGTGCCCAACTTCCACGGTCACCCGGCCGGCGAGGGCTACACGGGCCCGGGGGTCTGGGCCGATGGGGTGCTGCACCCCGGGCTCGCGGTGCTCGCACTGGCGGCATGGGGTGCCCGCCGGTCCTCGCTGGGTCGCGGCCTGAGCCTGGCCTGGCTGGGCTGTCTGGCGGGGGCCATCGTGGGCCTGCCCGGTCCCATGAACCACGCCCGGCTGGCCGGAATGGGGGCCCTGTGGCTGGCCGCCGGGGCCGGCCTGGCGGTCCGCGGCCTGCCTCGCTGGGGCCAGGGACTGGCGTGGCTGGCGGTGCTGGGCACGGGGTACGGGGCCCGCCACCTGGACCAGGGCAGCTTGGCGCCGGAGCGGCATGATCCAGCGCCGGCGCCGTGGACCGCCGTGCTGGCCGCCAAGGTGGGCGACGCCCGGGTCGCGGGGCTGGGGTGGGCGCTGCAGCCCAACACCGGCGCCTTGGTCGGGATCCGGGATCTGCGGGGCTACGACCTGCCGGTCCCCGCGTCCTGGGAGCCCCTCGCCAGGCGCCTGGATGGCCGGCTGGCGAGACCCTGGTACCCCATCGCCACGGCCAGCCCGGGTGCCCTGAACCTGATGCGCTTCCTGGGGGTGCGCTACCTGCTGAGCGACCAGCCGGTGCCGCGGCTGGAGCCCCTCGACGTGGGCCCGGCGCCGCTGGGGGTCTACACCCTCGACGCCGACGCCCCCAGGGCCTGGTTCACCACGGTCACGTCCCAGGTCCCCAGCGCCGACGTGGGCCTGGACCTGGTGAGCCGCGACCGCATCGCCCGCGAGCGGCCACCGGTCGAGGGGCTCACGGCCCTCCGAGGCACTCCGGCCTGGGCGCCCCTCACGCTGAGCGAGGACCGCGCCTGGCAGGTCCGGGTGGCCGTCGATCAGCCCAGCAGTGGGCTGGTGGTGCTGGCCGACACCTGGGACCCCCACTGGGTCGCCCAGGTGGACGGCGAGCCAGCCCCCGTCCTGCGGGTCGGGGGGTACGTGCGCGGCGTCCAGGTTCCCGCTGGCACCCAGGAGGTGGTGTTCGCCTATGCGCCCTGGCCCTGGCGGTGGGGCCTTCGCGGGGCCGTCCTGGGGGTCCTGGGCTGGCTCGGACTCCTGCTCTGGGGTCGGCGGCGATGACCGGGCAGCTCGCGCGCTTCGGACTGGTCGTGGCGGCGGTTCAAGCGCTGTGGATGCTGCGCTACCTGGCCCACGCGGGGCCGATCTCGGACCTGACTGCCGGCTTGTACCGCGGGCTCGCCGTCGCCGGCCAGGTCGCCTGGTGGGTCGGGGTGCCCGTGGTCGGCGCGGCTCTGCTCGGCCGCTGGCTGCCTCGGCGTGCGGTGGGCGTGCTCGCGGTGATCGCTGCCGCGGCCGCCACGGCCATGTTGGCCGCGGACACCTTGGTCTACGACCGCTGGCGCTTCCACCTGGACTTCACGCTGCTGGCCCTGTTCTTCGGGTCGTCGGGCGATCGCATCTTCGCCCTGGGGCCCCTGACGCGCGCCGCCCTGGTGGGTCTGCCCCTGGGCCTGGCCGCGGTCTACGCCGGGGCCTGGCGGCTGGCCGCTCGGCCGTGGCCGGGCGTGAGGCTGGCCTGGGGAGGACTGCTGCTGGCCCTGCCGGCCCACCACCTCCTCCACGCCTGGGCCGACGCCAGCTATGACAGCGGCATCACCGGCCTGACCCGGCACCTGCCGCTGTTCGCGCCCCTCACCGCTCGCCGCTTCCTGGAGGCCCGGGGCTGGGTCGACCTCTCCGAGCAGCGCGAGCTGCGGGACCCGCCGACGGGCGCGCTGGCCTACCCGGCGGCCACTCCCCACTGCTCGCCGCCTGCGGACCCCCTCAACCTGCTGGTGCTCGTGGTGGACACCTGGCGGGCCGACAGCCTGCGCCCGGATGAGACCCCCCACGCCTGGGCCCTCGCCCAGCGCCCCGACGCGGCCGTGCACCGGGACCACTGGAGCGGCGGCAACGTGACCCGGACGGGCATGTTCTCCTTGTTCTACGGCATCCCCTGCACGGCCTGGTCCGCCGTGTCCGCCGCCCAGATCCCGCCGGTGCTGCTGTCCCAGGCTGCCCAGGCTGGGGTGACGCTGGGGCTGGGCCTGAGCGCAGATCTGGCGCCCCAGGCCTTCGACCGCACCCTGTTCAGCGGGGTGGAGGACCTGTTGCTGACCCGGCCCGAGGAGACGCCCGCCGGCCGCGACGCCGGGGCGACGGCGGACCTTGTGGCCTGGCTCGAGCACGCCTCCGAGCCCTTTTCCGGGGTCCTGTACCTGGACGCCGTGCACGGCTACAGCGTGCCGGACGACGCACCCCGGCCCTTCCAGCCGGCGTGGGAGACCCCGGAGCACCTGCGCCTGGGCCCGGACACGGATCCCACGCCCTACCGGAACCTGTACCGCAACGCCCTGCTGGCCGCCGACGGGCGGGTCGGCGAGGTGCTCGCAGCCCTGGACGCCCGGGGCGTCAGGGACCGCACGATCGTCGTGCTCACCAGCGACCACGCCGAGGAATTCAACGACAACGGCCTGAACCACTGGGGACACGGGAGCAACTACACCGCAGCCCAGCTCCAGGTGCCGCTGGTGGTGGCCTGGCCGGGCGTCGAGGGGGGTGACCGCACCTGGCGCACCACCCACGAAGACGTGGTGGCCACCCTGCTCCAGGACTGGCTGGGCTGCGAGGACCCGGGAGGGGCGTTGTCCCGGGGTCTCGCCCTGGCGGATCCCAGCCCCCGGCCCCCGCTGGTTGCGTGCAGCTACTACAACCACGCCATCGTCGAGCCCGATCGGGCCACGATCACCTACCCTGCGGGCCCCTACGAGATCGTCGACCCGACAGGCCGGGCCCTGCCCGACGCTCGGGTTCGGCCCGACACCTTGGAGACCGCCCTGGAAGCGATGTCCCGGTACCTGCGATGATCGCGCTCTGGTTCTGGGCCTGTGGCGGTGCTGTGGACACGCCGCCGCCACCGGCGCCCCGCACGGCGGCCGACTGCCAGCGCTACGCCGAGCCCGCGGTGCAGGCCTGGTGCGTGACCGGCCTGGTGAGCCGGGGCCTGGCGGGGCCCGAGACTTGTCGGCCCTTGGGCGAGCACGCGGAGTCCTGCCAGGTCGCCTGGGTGGTCCAGGCCCTCGGCCAGGGCCAGGGCACCCGCGCGAGCCTGCTCCGGGCCTGCGAGGGCGCCCCGGACTGCGCCCTGACAGTGCTCGATGCCCGTCCGGACCCCGACATCACCGCCCAGCTGGCCGCCTGCCGAGCCCACACCGGTCCCTATGCCCAGGACTGCACCCTGCACGCCCTCCAGCGCTGGGCCGCCGCCGGCCCCGACGCCGTGTCCTTTGCCAGGGTGGCGGCCGAGGAGCACCACCTGGCGTCGGTGGGCGCGCTGCTCGGACTGGTGGTCGCGTGTCAGGGCGTCGGCAGCTGTGATCAGGCCAAGGGCGCGGCGCTGGAGGCGTGCACCTTGGCAGTGGAGCAGGACGTGCCCTCCCGCCCGGAGATCTGCTCGCTGGGGCGCTGAGAACCCGGCTGGCCCAGTCGACGACTCAGTCCATCGCCCGGGGCAACACGACGCGGAAGCACGTCTTGCCGGGCCGGCTCTCGAGCGTGATCGTGCCCCCGTGGGCCCGGCACACGGCCCGGGCCAGGGCCAGGCCCAGACCCGTGCCGCCGGCGTCCCGGTCCGTCGTGAAGAAGCGCTCGAAGACCCGGTCCTGGTTCCCCGGGGACACCCCGGGGCCGTCGTCGATGACGTCGACCCCGACCCGCTCGTCGCCGGTCCAGGCCACCACCGCCACGCTGACGTCGGGCCCGCTGTGGCGCCAGGCGTTGTCGACCAGGTTGTGCACCAGGGCCTCGAGCTGCTCCGGCACGCCGATGACCTGGCCGGCCTGGCCCTCCAGGACCGTGCCTGGGTGGCGGGCGACCACCGCCCCCAACAGATCCTGCAGGCCCACCTGGACCTTGCCCCCGCTCTCCTCGGCACGGGCCAGGGCCAGCAGCCCGCTGACCAGGCGCTCCATGCGGGCCAGGTCGGCCTGGGCGTTGTTCAGGAAGCGCTCGCGCTGGGCGGGCGGCATCTCCCCGTCGTCCCGCAACAGCTCCACGGTGCCCCGCAGGGTCGAGATCGGCGTCTTGAATTCGTGGGACACATTGCCGGCGAATTCCGTGATGTAGGCCAGGCGCTCTCGCAGCTGAGCCGTCATCATCGCCACGGCCCGGGACAGCTCTCGCACCTCGGCCAGGTGGGAGCGGGCCGCCAGGTTCAGCGCCTCGGCGGCGTGCATCTCCCCGTCGGCGATCCGGTGGGTGGTCGCCGCCAGCACCTTGAGCGAGCGCGAGAAGCGATAGCCCAAGTAGAACGAGAAGAGCACGGTCAACAGCAGCCCTCCCAGCACGCCCCAGGCCAGCCGGGGCGCCATCTGGACCAGGGCCTGGACCTCCTCGCGGGGGGTGCGGTTGAGCAGCAGCACGCCGACCAGCTCCTCCCCCAGCACCAGCGGGCGGGCCACGTAGACGCGCACGCGGGCCCGCCGACCCGGCCCGACCAGAGACCGGCTCCGGGACGGCGCTGCCCGGGGCCGCAGCACTGCCGCCGGCAGCCCATTGAGGGCGTCGACCACCTCGGGCCGCCCGCTCAGGTCCTCGCCCAGCCCGTCGCCACTGGTCGCCGCCACGATGCCCTGGGCGTCGAGCAGCCGGATGCCGGCGAGGGTCTGGCTGCGGATCTCGGACAGGCGGTGGCCCAGGGCCAGGTCGTGCACAGTGGCCGCGGGGTCCTTGTCCCGGGCCTCGGCGAGCTCGTCCCGCACCAGCACCTCCAGGATGGTGGCCTGGTGGGTCAGCTCGACCCGGGTCTGGTGCACCAGATCCCAGCCCAGCGCCCCAGTCCCGACGAGGGCCAGCCACGGCAAGGCGAGCACCATCAGGTGCGACGCCACCAGGGCCACCCGCAGGGGCAGGATGACCCGGGCCTGCTTCATCCCGCTCGCAGTCGGTAGCCCAGACCGTGCACGGTCTCGACCGGGTCCAGGCCCGCCTCGCGGCACTTCTGGCGAATGCGCCGCACGTGACTGTCCAAGGTGCGGCCGCTCACGTGGTGACGACCCGGGTAGGCCCGATCCATCAGCTCGTCGCGGGTCCACGCCCGAGAGGGTCGGCTCATCAGCACCTGGAGCAGCCGGAACTCCGTCACGGTGAGCTGGATCTCGTCGCTGCCGATCCACACGCGGAATGCCTCGGGGTCCAACCTCAGGGACCCCGCGCAAAGGGCCGGCGTTCCCGGGTCCGGATCGGGCTCGGTCCTCTGGGTTCTCCGCAGCACCGCCTTGACCCGACTGACGAGCTCTCGGGTGGAGAAGGGCTTGGTCAGGTAGTCGTCCCCCCCGAGCTCCAGCCCGAGGACCCGATCGAGCTCCTCGCCGCGGCTGGACAGGAACACGATGGGCACCTCGCTGGAGCGCCGCACCTGGCGGCACAGCTCGATGCCATCGAGCTCCGGCATCAGCACGTCGAGCACGATCAGCGCCGGCTCCTGCGCCGCGACCGCGACCAGGGCCTGGGCGCCGTCACTGGCCTCGCGGACCTGGAAGCCCGCGCGGCTCAGGGCGTAGCGCACGACCTCTCGGAGGCGTGGGTCGTCGTCGACCACCAGGATGTCAGGGCCCATGGCTGTCCTCGAGACCGGTGAGTTCGTCCAGCGCCGCCACCCGAGCCCGCAGCTCCAGCAGCCGCTCCCGAACCGGGAGGGCGTCCCCGGCCAGGGCCAGCAGCCCCACCTGGATGCGGAGCTGTAGCACCCCGGACAATACCGCCTCGGCTTCGCTGGCGGCGTGGGCCCGGGCTCGCCGCAGGCGCTCCAGGCTGTGGGCGACGCCTGGATCCGGATCGGCCGGGGCCTCGTTCAGCAGCCCGTCCACCAACGCCAGGCGCCGGTCTGCCTCCACCAGGGAGCGACGCAAGGCGTGCAGCTCAGCCTGGGAGGCCATCTCCGCCGCGCTGGGATCGGACAGAGCCGCGGCCAGGGCCGAGAACGCCGTCTCGATCCTCGCTCCGAGCGGGCCCCCCTGGACCGCCGCCGTCGTCGCCTCGGGCGCCCCGAGCAACAGCGGCCAGGCCCCCAGGGCGGCCACCGCGGTGGCCGACGGGGCCCCCTGGCGCCGCAAGCGCAGGCCCACGGTGACGCCGATGCTCAGCCAAGCCAGGGCCAGCACCACCGTGAGCTCGGATCCGCTAAAGGTCGCCAGTCCGGGGATCACGGCGACACCTCTTCCAGGGCAGCCGCCCGCTCCAGGCCTTCGCTCAACAGTCCCCGCTGCTGGGGCTCCCAGTCCCGATACCGCCCCTGGCTGGCGTCCAGCGACGCCCCCAGGCTGGAGAACACGTCCGCCTCGACGGGCCTCAGGAACGTCACCTCGGCGCTGGGTCGCGCCACGAAGGGGCGAAGCACCCAGCCGGCCTGGGCGGTGACCACTCCCAGGATCGCCACTGCGCCAACCGTGGCCAGGACCTGGCGCCGCCCTGCCCGCGGCAGGGCCTGTGCCAGAGTCGTGAGCCCGGGCAGCGCCACCAGCGCCAGGCTCGCCGCAAGGGCCAGGATGGCGCTGTGGTAGTCGGGCTCCAGCGACAGGTACAGCCACAGGACCGGGGAGAATGCCGCCGCCAGCACAGCGGCCCGGGCCATGCCGACCAGCCCCGCCAGGCCCAGCCGGCGCCAGGACACCGGGTCGGTGTCGACCCCGAACAGGGCCCGCACAGCAGGCAGCCCCAGGGCCACGGGCGCCAGGAACAACAGCGGCATCTTGAGGGCGGCGAACGGGACCTGGATGCCGCCCCGGTAGGCCCCGACCACGGCGCCGAACACCGCGGCACCGAACAGGGTGATGCCCAGCAGACGGGGCGCCAGCGTTGGCTGGTCCTCGGGCGGGGAATCCAGCACGTCGGCGGGCGCACGCAGCAAGGTGGCGATCAAGGAGAGCACGGAGCCGTTCACAGCACACCTCCCGCCAGGGGGGCCAGCACGAAGGCGACGGCCACCGAGCCCAGGCGCAGGGCCACCAGCAGGGCGAGCACCTGCCAGCCCAGGACGAGCAGGGCGAAGTGCGGGGGAGCGCCGGCAGGACGGGGCGGCTCGGCGGCGTGGAGCCGCCGGGCGGCGCTGCTGGCAGCCACGGCGCCCAGCAACAAGGCCAGCGCCGCGAACAGCACACTCCACAAGCCCGACGTGGCTGCGAAGAAGGCCACGACCGGCACCAGCGCCAGCGCCAGCCGGCCCGCCTGCACAAAGGCCCCTGCCAGGGCCCCGATCAGCGCTTCGGGTTCGGCCCGGAACCGCCCCAGCTGGTGGGCGACGAGCAGGGCCGGCGCGGTCAGGATGCCGGTGCCGACCGCCACCAACAGCCCTGCCGGCAGAGACCGGGCGGCGAGTTCGACCACGCCGGAGCCGAGCCCGCCCGCCAGGCCCAGCAAGGCGAAGCCGCCCATCGCCCACAGCACCTGGGGCAGCTCGGGGGTGGCAAAGGGCGATGGGCTCGCGTCCCGCGGTGGATCCGCGGGCGGCGCGAGGGTCGGGGGAGCAAGGGCGGCGACGGTGTCCATGGGGAGTCCTCGGAGGTTGCTCCCTCAGCTTCATCCCCCCATGAGGCGCACCCGGTGACAGCGCTGGGCGATGCCGCACAAGGCCTGTGCAGGACCTGTGCAGGCGCGATAAGAGCGTCGATCACTCGGGTTGATCCTGGCGAGTCGCAGACAAGTCGGACGCCTGGCGTCGGCGCTGGGGCGCCGATGTGGCCCGAGTCACCTCAAGCCCCAGGGGCGGCGCCAGGCTTTCGAATCGTCGCGATTCGCCCATCAACGCGAGTGATCGACGCTCTCTAGCCCCCCCGTCGCTTGCGTCGTCCGCTCTCCTCTTCTTCTTCGGCGGGGGCGTCTGGGTCCGCACAGGGCTCGCCGTCGACCTGCTTCAGCTTGCGCTTGAAGGCCAGCACCAGCCCGTCCGGGTCCACCTCGACCTCGCCCCGCAGGCCCAGGCCTTCCTTCTCGAAGTAGCCCACGCCGTCCTCGACGAGCACCCAGACCTCGGAGGGGATGTCCCAGTCGTCGCGCACGATGACCGGGATCTCGACCTTGCCGAAGGGGATGTTGGTGCGCACGCAGCCCCGCACGCCGACCCCCCACTCGCCCTTGGTCTCGGTGTACTCGACCCGGATCTCGGGGATGTAGCCGCCGTGCACCCACCAGCCGAAGAACGGGTCCAGGTCCACGCCGCTGGCCTGTTCCCAGTGGTGTTGCATGTCCGCGGTCGTCACGGGCTTCCAGGCCTTGTCCGTCACCAGGTTCTGCATGCCCACGAAGAAAGCGTTGTCGCCGATGCGCTTGCGCAGCATCCACGAGAAGACGTAGGGGCCGTAGTGGTAGTAGATCGAGTCCTCGTAGCGATCGATGCCGCCAGCGTCGGTCAAGCTGTAGAAGGGCTCGGGACCATCGTGGTCCTCCAGGATGCCCACCACGTGCTTCATGCGGGCATCCAAAGAGAGCCGGCCAAAGGCGGCCCGGGTGTAGAACCAGGCCCAGGTCTCGGGGATGGACCGGGTGATCCACTCGTCGTAGGGACTCGCCGGCGTCACCAGCTGCCCGAAGTACTGCTGGGCCACCCCCCGAGACACGATGCTGGCCTCGATGTGCGGGTAGTTGTCCAGCACACTCGTGTTGGAATTGCTCCCGTCGTCGTCGGGGTCCCGGGTCATCTCGGGGTAGTTCTCACCCCCCACGACCACGACGCCCTGGCCGCCCAGGTTGGTGTCCTCGGTGGTCTGGATCAGCTCCAGCTCGGTGAGCGGGAACGGGGCGAGCATGCGCTCCATGAACCCGATGGTCTGGGTGGTCTGCTTGGGCAGCACGTCGATGTTGCCGCGGTCCTGGGGCAGCACCGCCAGCCGGATGCTGGGCATGCCGTCGGGGCTGGGCACGTTGCGCACGTCGTAGTCGCCCAAGGCCAGCAGGGGCCGCCGGGCACCTGCGTCGGCGACTGTCAGATAGCGAAAGTCCTCGCTCTCGTCCCACGCCACGGTCAGCCCTGACGCGGCGGGGGCCATCTTGGTGAACAGCGTCACGGGTGTGCTGATCTTGGCCTGGAAGGGCCAGGCGCTGTCGGCCATACCGCCGTTGAGCGCGGGCAGGAAGGGGTAGGCCCCAGCGATCTTGCCCCCACGGGCGAGCTCGGTGGACCAGGTGTCGGTCCAGTCCAGGTCCAGGATCAGCTCCTGGCCCTCGGCGAGCGGCTCGCGCAGGGCGACCAGGACCTCGCCGTCGTAGTCCTTGCGCGTGGGGAACCAGGCCGTGAGCGGGCTGTCCAGCCGGGTGAGCTCAAAGGACTCCCGCAGGGCGTTGTGCCGAGGGAAGTCGAGCCAGAAAGCGTGCACGGGTCCCCCCACGGCCTTGACCGTGAGGGTGCCCAGCACTCGGACCCGGGAGACCAGGCCCCGCTTGGCCGGCCGCACGCGGACCTCGACGTCGGCCTGGACCGGGACCACGCGGACCGTGGCGGCGGGCGCCGACGTGGGGTCGGCCGGGTCACCAGGAGGGTGGAGCTCGCCGGTCAGCCGGCGCAGGATCGGGGCGCCCCGGACCTTGAGCTCGTCGTCCTGGACCATCTTGCCGCGGGTGTCGCCGTCCTCGCGGCCGTAGTTCTCGTCGGACTCCCCGGTGAGGTCGTCGACGGGGTCGCTCGACTCGGCGCTCTTGGCTGCAAAGGACTGGTACTCGTCGGGAAAGGACATCGCATAGGCGGCCGAGCGATAGCGGCTGTCGAAGCGGCCCAGGCTGTCCTGGATCACCGTCAGCCAGCGGTCGGAGCGCTCCCGATCGGCCACGCCGGGCTCGTAGAGCTTCACCCCGTGGGACTCCTCGAGCAGGAAGTCCGCCAGCCACCGGGCGCGGTCCGGGGCCTCGCCCAACACATCCAGCCGCAACAGGTCTTCCTGGACCCACTGCTCGGCCTCGATGCCACCCGCCCGGAGCAGGGCCCGGCGCGTCTGGAAGGCGGTCGCGGCCTGCAGGCGGGCCTTGGCCAGCTCCCGGTTCTCGACCACCAGGTAGACCTCGGCGTTGCGGTTCGGGCCGGCGTTCTCGAGGGTGCCACCCCGCACCGCGTCCAGCTTCTCGAACAGCTCCCGCACCGCCGGGTCGGCGCTCAGCACCACGCCCTGGCGGATGTCCGCCACGAAGTGTTCCTGGCCCGCGACCATCGGCGCCAGCTCGTCGGCCGTGCGCACGTCGCGCAGGACCAGCCGGTTGGCAAAGGAGACGGCGTCTCGCTGCTCGGGGAAGTGCAGGGTGGCGCGGGCGTTGCCGGCAAAGGCCAGACCGACCACCCGGGTGCCGTCCTGGTCGGCGTCCCGCTTGCGGCCCGCGTAGACCGGGAAGAACCAGCCGTCGTCGAATTCGTAGGTCACGACGCCCAGGTCCAGGGTGGCGCCGTCGGCCAGGAAGGCCGTCTGGCCCAAGCGCAGGACCGGGTTGTCGTCCCAGAAGGCCGCCACCTGGGCGGCGGTAGGAGGCGGATCCCCAGCGCCGAGGGGGGGCGACAGGGCGACCGCGCAGAACACGAGCAACAGCAGCAGGCGAGACGTCACGTTCAACGCTCCAACAGGGCGAGCACCTTGGCCTTGAGCTGGGGCGATGTCCAGAGAGGCAGGACCTCTTCCTGGAAACGTCTTGTCAAGTCGGGTGAGGTGGCCATGACCGAACACCTGAGGTCGGCCTTGGCAGCCGCATAGGCGTCGGCCGGGTGAGCGGCCAGACGGTCCAGGCAGGCGCGGGCAGCGGACTCGGGGTCGGGCACGGCGGCGGTGATCAGGCCCAGCCCAGCGGCATCGGCAGCGCTGTGCAGGCCCGCGCCCAGCACGACCTCGGCCAGGTGCTGCCGAGGGATCTGTTCTCGCACCAGGGCCAACAGACCCGGCGGGAAGCGCAGCCCGAGGGCGATCTCGTTCAGCCCAATCCGTGCCCGGGAGTCAGACCCCGCGTAGGCGAAGTCACAGGCCAGGGCCAACAGCGATCCGCCGGCGATGGCGTGCCCATTGACCCACGCCACCACTGGGCCGGGGTGGGTGTAGACCCGGTGCATGGTGCGCACGAGCAGGTCCAGAAAGTCGTGGGCCGAGTCCGGCGTGAGCCCGGCGACCTCTCTCAGGTCCAGCCCGGCCGAGAACGCCCGGCCTGCGCCAGTCAGCAGCACCGGGGCGCCCCCGGCCTGCTCGAGCTGCCCCAGCAGCCACGTCATCATGGTCGTGCCCAGGCAATTCATGCCGGGTCCTTCGAGCCTGATCTCCACCACGGGTCCGTCTCCTGGTCGAGGCGACCCGCGGGCCTGGGGGGTCAGCCGTGGGCGATCTCGTAACGGATCTCCAGGGTGGCCCCATAGGGCGGGACGTAAACGCCGTCGAAGCGGACGCTGTTGTCCAGGCGGTCGTAGTCCCAGGCGGTGTCCGGATCCCGGGGGACCACCTCGCCGTCGATGGCGATCTCCAGAGTGTCCTCGACCGGCAGCTCCCGGAGGGGGAAGATCGTCGCCGGGGCGATGATCTGGGAGCCGATCGTGTCCATCATCTCGCCGTAGTCGGACTCGCAGATGTTGCCCACGTGGCCGTCCAGGCGCTCCACCAGGGTCATGTAGCGATGGCCGGGCCAGGTCTCTGCGCAGCCGGCCTGGACGTCGGGGCCCAGGATGCCGCTGGCGATGACCCGGGCGCTGCCGTCCTTGAGGGCCCGGAAGCGCTCGATGTACTCCTGGACCGGCACCAGCGCGTCGGAGTTCTCGTAGCAGACCGCGCTCGAGGCGTCCTCGTGCAGGCCCCCTTCGTCGCTGCAGTCGTTCTCGTCGCTCACGAAGACCAGGGCCAGCGCGGCGTCGTCGCGCATGAAGCCGTCGTTGTGGGGCTCGTCGCCCGACAGCACCTGCCAGGCGGCCGCCAGGCCTCGTTCCTTGTCCGAGCCCTCGACACCGACCAAGAAGCGGGCGCTCATCTCCTGTTGCCAGTCGTCGGCGGCGGTCACGAAGGGCGGATCGCCGACCAGCAGGCCCGCGCTGGGGTTCTCGGGGTCCAGATCGGTGGTCGTGACCCCCAGCTGGAAGTCCAGATCCGTGTCCACGAACGCGGCCATGAAGTCGCCGAAGCCCTCGGCGACCCGCTCTTGCTCCGACGCCATGGACCGCGAGTCGTCGATCACGAACAGGATGTCGACCTGTTCCGTGCCTTCCTGGGTGAATTCGTCGACCTGGTCCAGCCGCGAGATGCCGTTCTCGTTGCAGCCGAGCAGAGCGAGCACCAGGACGGACACAGCACCTCCGGGTCCAGGGAAAGCAACAGCCGTGCCAACGGATCCTGCGACGCCCGAGGCCGATCCGCGGGCATCTGGCCCGGGCAGGTGGGGTCTGGATGCCCCAAGGCGCGACGCGCAGGTCGCGAGTCAAGCGCTCGGCCCGCTGAGCCGATGGGAAGTGCGAGCCCTGCGCGCGGAGGCGCCCGATGTCCACCAAGCCCAAGCCCAGCCCCCTCGAGGCGGCCCACGACTTCCAGTACGACACCACGTCGGCCAGGGAGCTGCTCCGGGTCGCCGGTGCCAAGCGCCCCAAGGCCTTCATGGATGCGCGCCGCACCGCCACGGCCCGGCTGCTGGGCGACGTCACCGCGCTGTTCGCCCAGTACGGCTACCAGACCGGTCGCCGTGCGGACCGGGAGTGGGGCCACGTCTGGACGCTGACCTTCTTCCAGGAGTCGCTGTGTCTGAGCGTCGGCAAGGACGGCAGCGTTCACGGCTGGATCCAGCCCCACCAGGGCGCTCGCAAGCTGTGTGGTCTGGACCTGAGCCTGACCTTTGACCCGGCCGAGGACTGCTGGATGGGCCCCTGGCCGCTGGCGCCAGTGGGCCAGTCCCTCCAGGCCGAGCCTGGGCGCACCAGCGCCCTCGAAGAGCTGACCCGAGGCCTGCTGGTCGTCATTCAGCACCAGGTCCGCCAGTAGAAGGACTTCGACCCCGCGCAGCCCGGGTGGATTCGGGCTGCGCTGGGTCAGGAATCCAGGTCCCCCCCTCCGCTGAAGGTGGTCCCAGTGGTCCCGAGGGCGCGGTGAGCGCAGGCTGTTCCCCCCCCCAGGGTCAGGTCAGCGCGGCCATCGCGTCCAGATCGTGAAGCCCCCAGCGCTGGCGCTGAAGGGTGTGGCGAGAGGCTGGCCACCATGGACCGGCCCAAGGCACAGGCGACAGCTCGCAGGAGGCGGTCTCGGGACGCGCCTCCCGCGAGCGTCGGTGGAGGCCCGCTGCGGGCCCCCCTGTGGCCTCAGCCCCGCCGGGGCTCACGACGGACCGACGCCCGCCGTGCCCCCCCCCAGCCGGGGTCTGAAGCCACATCCGCTCTGCCTTGTGCAGAGGTGCTCCGTTGTCGGTCATGTCGACCGTCCTGTCTGCAGTCTCTCCCACCCAGGAGAGCCGCTCGAACTCGCCTGGACACCCATGCAAACGGTGTGCCAAGGATTTTTCCTCAGTCTGCGTAACTTTTTTCGCAGAAGTGGGAAGTCGAGTCCCCGAAGTGGGGCATGTCTGCCCCACGAAGGGTGGGGCAATCGTGGGCCAGCGCGTCGGGAGGCTTCGTCGACTGTCCAAGTCGGACCCAGGGGACAACAACTCACCTTAGCCGGAGTCATGCCCCGCCATTGGATGCCTTTGTATAGGGACTATGACGCCTTAGCTCTAATGCTTAACAAGAGGTTCCTGACCCCGGTTCCTGTTCTCCCCCCTCTGTTCTCCCCTGTTCTCAGCGCATCGGCCCCCACGGCTCGGACGGCGGAGGCGGAGGCCGCCGGACCAGAGGGGTGGGTCCGAAGGCGAGCAACAGCGAGCCCGGACCCTCACCCCCTGAACATCAATACGAAACGACCAGCCAGGAGCGCATCCGGATCGTTGCGCTGCCGTCATAAGCATTGCCCTGGGGCGTCAGGCCCGCGTACTGGATCGACGCGGTCTGGCCTGGGGTGACCTGATCGGTGACGTCGACCATCACGGTGGGGACTTCCTTGCCGGGGCACCAGCCCGCGCGGCCGTACCACCAGGTGCCGTATTGGTTGGGCACCGTGCCCTCGTCGACCCGTTCCATGCAGTCCGTCGGTGTGGTGGCCTCGGGGAAGCAGTGGACGACCGAGTCGCCCTCGTCGCCGTCAAAGGTGAAGTGGTGGCACAGGTCACAGAACTCGCCGCAGTTGTTGCCGTCGGCGCCGTGCTGGCTGATCACGGTGGCCAGCTCGACCTTGGTGGCCTGGGCCGGAATGTCCACCTCGACCGGCTCTCGGCCGTCGTTGTAGGTGCTGTTCATGGTGCCGCCGCTGAACAGGTACACGGTCTCCTGGGGCCGCTCGGCCTTGCCCTGGTTCGAGAAGCGCAGATCCGCCAACACCTCGTAGGGGCCGCTGGTGTCGTAGCGGAACGTCTGCTCGCCCCCGTCGCTGAGCAGGGGGAGCATGGCGCTGATGTCGTAGACCCAGCGGCCCTCGCGGTGGTAGGTCGTGATCCAGCGCCCGATCTCGGTGCTGCAGCCACAGCTCAGCTCGTCGTAGCCGCTGCCGTCCACGTTGCAGGTGTGGGTCACATCCGTGACCTCGCCCAGCGGGTCGACGCACTGGCCCGGCAGGGTGTCCGCGGCGATGGCGGGCTCGTGGCCGACGCAGCTCACGACCTCTTCGGCCTTGGTCACGCAGTCGGCGTCCTCGGTGCAGGGGGTCTTGGTCTCGACGCCGTCGACGGTGCACAGCCCGGAGACCTCGGCCACCGCCTCCTGGCACGGGGTGTCCGCGTAGGCGTTGTCGCCGACCGGTTCCGAGCACCGGTACAGGTAGGCCATGTAGTCCCAAGCGGGGCAGTCACCGTACTCCCCGTCGCCCACGCACTCCTGGGTGCAGTCCAGGGTCAGGGTGTCGAAGCCCGCCAGGGTCTCGGCGTCGGGCAGCTCGACCGTGACCGTGGTGCTGCCGCGGACCTCCTCGCCCACGAACACGGGCACGACGGTGGCGTCCTCGACGGCCATCCAGTCGTCGCGCTCGGCCTCGAAGTTGTAGTAGCGAGCGTCGTTGGTGACCATCGCCAGGTTCGGCTCGAACCAGCCATAGCTGCTGTCGTAGCGCTCCCAGTCGGCGTAGCTGCCGATGTAGCGGAACCGCTGGAAGCGATCGACGGCCGAGCCCCAGCCCGGGCTCTTGAAGGCGTCCCCCATCGGGTCGGCGACCGAGTAGCCGCGATCGGTGACGTAGTGGAGCTTGTCAGCCAGCCACGCCTGGCGCTCCTCGTCCATGTAGGTCATGGCGTCGTCGAGCTCTTCCTTCAGCGCCTCGAGGATGGCGGTCCTGTCGTCGGACTTGGAGTCCAGGGACGCGAAGAACACGTGGGTGTTCAGGGGCAGGGTCTCCAGGAAGTCCGCGTGGTCGCGGTCCCACACCGGCGTGGGCCAGCCCCGATTCTGGGCGGGCTCGTCCTGGAGGAACAGGAAGCTCTCGCAACCCGTCCAGTGCTCTCGCAGGTCCCACTCGCCCTCGGTGGTGTTGATCACAAAGGCCGGCACCAGGGCGTCCAGCTCCTGGATCGGCTCCAGGTCCTCGACCAGGTCGCGTCGGCCCAGGCCCAGGTGATCGCAGATGTCGCCCTCTACGACGGTCGGAGCCGAGTCGCTGTCCCCGGTGGTGCCGGTCGGCCCAGTGCCGGAGTCGGAGACCGTGTCGGTGGGGGGACACGCGAGCAGCAGGAGCAGGAGGGGTGGCATGGGTGCGCTCCGGGGCGGAGAGCCAGCCTACACCCGGTCACCCCCCCAGGTCGCTGACCCTGCCCGTCGCGTCCAACTGGGTGCGGAATGCACCGCCGTCCACCCACCAGTCCTGGGCCGCGGAGTCGAGGCCTGCAGCGTCCATGGCCGCCCCGGTCAACAGGCCGCGGATGGTGTCCTGGATGTCCGTGTCCTGGAATTGGTCGTTGGTGCCTGGGCAGAAGGTCGTGCACAGCCAGTCGGTCTCGTCTTCGAAGTCGCAGTGATCCGCTTCGGTGATGCGCAGCGCCCAGGCGTCGGGCGCGGCCCGGGCGACCGCGATCCCATTGTTCTGGCTGTTGCAGTCCGACGACTCGCCCACCAGGCCGTAGTACGGCACCGCCAGTGATGACGCAGCGGTCTCGGCCAGCCCCTCGGTGTCCGTCAGGTCCAGGCCGATCACGGCCAGGGCAGATGGGTCTTGGGACGCGGCGAGCAGGCTGGCCAGGCCGCCGGCGCTGTGGCCCACGAAGACCGCCGAGCCCCCCAGCTGGCTGGCCAGGTCCGCCAGATCCCGGCCGTTGGCCTCGTGCTGGGTGTCCAGGATGTTCAGGTGGCAGAGCGCCGGGGTCACAGCCCGCAGCCCCCAAGACGCCAGGTGGGCGGCCCAGCCCGCGACCTGGGCCGGCGTGCGGCTGAAGCCGTGGGCGAGCACCACCACGGGCGCGTCGGCCACGCCCTGGGGCTGATGGGTGCCCACGGTCATCGTGCAGCCGCCGCTGCTCGTCACCGACCTGCTGCCGAGCGCGACCGCGAAGGGCCCGGTCACCCGGTAGTCCACCGGCTCGCGCTCGGGTGGCTCGGTGTCGGGCGGCGGTCCGGAGTCGGACTGACCCGTGTCCATCGGCGCAGCGGTGTCGCCGGTGTCCACAGCGGTCGCATCGGTGCCAGTGGACAGGGTGTCGTCCTCCCACGCCGTGGCAGGGGAGACGTCCCCGCCACTGCAGGCGAACCAGGACAAGGCGAGCAGCGACGACATCCGGCCTCCAATATCTACCGACCGGTTGATAGATAACTCTTGCGACCGGCCATGGCGAGCCGTAAGAGGCCCGTCATGGCACGCGGACCCGGACGCCCCAAGGACCCCATCTCGCGGGAGGCCCTGCTCGAGGCCGCGCGGGCGACCTTTGCAGAGCACGGCTACGCCGGCGCGTCGATGTCCCGGATCGCCGACGCCGCGGGGCTGCGCAAGGCCAGCCTCTTTCACCACTTCGCCGGCAAGGAGGCCCTGTACCTCGAAGTGCTGTCGGTCACCCTGGGCGATCTAGGCGGGCTGGTGGGCGAAGCGGCGCTCGACGCCGGGCCCTATGCCGATCGCATGGATCGGCTCGGGGGGCTCGTGACCACCTACCTGGGGGCTCGCCCCGGTGCGGCCCGCATCCTGCTACGGGAGATCATGGACGGTGGGCCCTTCGCCGGTGGCGACGGGCAGGCGGCGGTGTTGTCCACCCTGGCGCTCATCGCCGGGTTTCTCTCGGCCGGCATGGCCGAGGGCGCCATGCCCCCCCAGGATCCCAAGCAGCTGGCCCTCACCATCTGCGGCATCCACCTGATGTGGTTCGCTGCGGACACGGTGGTGGGCCCCTTTGCCGGCGCCTCCGTCTACGACCCGGACCTGGTCGCGGCACGGGCCGATGCGGTCCGGACCCACGTGCGGGCGGTCTGCCGGCTCCCCGACCTCACGGCGCTCAGCAGTGGCGCTTGATCGCCGCCAACCTGGCGGTGTCTACGTCTCGTGCTTCGACCAGCATCCGGTGGGGCCCGCAGCGCAGGACCACGGCGTCACACTGGACCGTGACCTGGTCCGGCAACACCAACACCAGCGCGATCTCTCCCGCGATGCCCACTGGCCAGCAGCGCCGCAGGACCAGCTGAAAGCCGGTCCCCCCCAGGGTCAGGGACGCCGGCAGCGATCCGCTGCGGACATAGGACGCCTGCAGGCACTGGGTCTCCCCGTGCACGACCTTGGGTGTGACCAGCTGCGCTGGGGTCAGCGGTCGCCGGTTGTAGACGGCAGCGCTGCTCGCGCGTCGTTCGTTGACGAAAGTGCTCTCTGTCATGACTCCCCCCGAAGTCTATTTGCCAGTCCATGGGGCCAGGCTGCACCGACCTTTCGGTCGCGACGAACAAACTGGCTGCGAGGCCTCGGAAATGTAGCCTGGCCTACTCGATGTAGCCCAGAGCCCGCAGCTGCTCCTCGGCCTCGGCGCTCAGCTCGGGCACCTCGCCGGTGCCTGTGCCCATCTCGCCGTCGAGGGGCGGCAGGCCCAGGGCGCCCTCGATCACGTCGAGCTCGGCGGCCAGCTGGACGGTCTCCGGGTGATCGGCGGGCAAGGGCCTGTCCTCGGACGGATCGGCGGCCAGATCGTAGAGGAAGCGATCGCTCTCCCAAGGCTCGCCGTCCCGGGTCCAAGCGCGCTCCACCAGCTTCTTGTCCCCGGAGCGCAGCACCCGGTGCCGGCCGCGGGGGCTCAGCATCGGATCCATCGCGTCGACGACCTCGTCGCCGAAGCGGGACAGGAGCATGGACTCCTCGAAGTGCTCCGACAGCACTGGCTGTCCCGCCACCCGGCCCTCGAGCGCCGGCAACAGGCTGGTGACCTGGACACCGACCGGGGCGGCCAGCCCGGCCAGGTCCATCAGCGTTGCAAAGGTGCCCACGGTGCTCACCGGTTCGCTCACGCGCTGGCCTCCCTGGAGCTTCTGGGGAAAGCGAAACACCAGCGGGACCGCCAGGTTTTCCTGGTACATGCCCATCGAGTGGCCGTGGCCCCCGTGCTCGCCGGTCATCTCGCCGTGGTCGCCCAAGACCACGAAGACCGTGTCGTCCAGTCGGCCAGCACGGCGGTAGGCGTCGACCACGCGCCCGAACAGGTGATCGCTGTACTTCACGCCCGAGTCGTACATGTCCAGGATGGGCTGGTGGATGAAGTGCAGCTCATCGTCGGTGAGCGCTCGGCCGAACATCGCGCCAAAGGCGACCTGGGAGGCGTCCCGCAGGGTCGACGCGGGCTCGGGCGTGTAGGCGTACAGGAATTCGTCGGGCAGCTGGTGGAACGGAAAGTGCGCCTCGAGGAAATTCACGAAGACGAACGCCGGCGTGTCGTTTGCCTGCCGCTTGCCGATCCAACCCTCCACGTTGCTGGCGACCTGGCCGCCGCCCTTGTCCTCGGCGGCAAAGCCCAGCGCGTCCACGAAGCGGTAGATGAACGCAAAGCCCCGACCGCCGGCGCCGGTGATCCAGGCCTGGTCGGTCCAGTCGAAGCCGCGGGTCAGGCCGAAGCTGTCCGAGATGTGGGTGTTCGCCGTAAAAGCCAGGGTCTGGTACCCGGCGGCCTGCATGGCCTCGCCGATGGTGGGCAGCGTGTCCCCCAAGTAGCGGTGCTCCAGGCTGGTGCCGTGGCTGCTGGGGAAGTGGCCGGTGAAGAGCGAGGCGTGGGCCGGCAGCGACCAGGTCCCCGGGGCCGTGGCCTGCTCGAACAGCACGCCCTCCTGGGCAAAGGCGTCCAGGTGTGGCGTGGTGTCCCGATCGTAGCCATAGGCCGAGACGCTCTTGGCCCGGACCGTGTCGAGCACCACGAACACGACGTCGGGGGAGCCCTCGGGTGCCGATGCACGGTCGCTGGTGTCCACCGCGGCGACGCCACCCTTGGCGGCCGAGCGGGCGATGGGCACCGCCAGGATGATGGCCGGCAGGGCCATCGCCGCGGCGACCGGCACCACAAGGCTCTTCTGCCGCAGGCGTCCGCCGATCCAGTACAGCAAGACGGCCACCAGGGACGGCGCGGCCCACATCAGCACGGCGTTGGGGTCGATGGTGACGTAGTACTCCATCGCGATCCACAAGAGCGCCAGAGCGCCGGTGTGGGCGCGCTTCCCCTGCTTCAGCTTGAACAAGGGGCTCAGCGCCACTCCGGCGATGAGGCCGATGGGCAGCTCCATCAGGTAGGACTTGAACGCGAAGCCGGTCAGAGGCGGCATGTTGGTCGCGATGATGAGGCCGACGCCCCAGGCCAGGTGGACCGCGCCCACACACACGCCCCACGCCAGTCCGTTGAGTAGACCGGCCTTGATCAGGCCCAGAACAGAGGTGTCAGACATCCTAGAGAACCCGCTCAGCTTGGTTTCGGTCGCCGACTAACGCGGCCGACAGACACCTCGCGGGGGCACGGGGTTCCCGTGGCGGCGGTCAGTCGCAGACCGTCTCGAACCAGTCGTCGGGGTTGTTGTTCTCGTCGCACTCGAACACGGTGCCGACCCCGGTGGCGTCCTCGTCGGCGGTGATCAACGGGCGCACGCCCTCGAGCTGCTCATAGGGGGCGCTGAGCACGAAGACCTTGCTGGTCTCGCCGCTCGCGATGGGGGCAGCGGTCACATCGGTCGCCAGGATCGTCCCGCCGGCGCCTGCGCGCAGGGACACGGGAATGCCCGCCGGGGCCTCGAGGTTGCCGGCGTTCAGCAGCCGCGCTGCGACGTAGACGTCTCCGGTGCCGCACTCGTCTTCGCAGACGTCGAGCACCTCGGCCCGAAGGTCCCAGTACTCGCTGGGCGGCCGACCCACGTCGCCGCTGCGGAAGCTGTTGTAGAGCTCGTAGGGGTTGGGCACCGGGCCGGGCACCGCGCCCAGGTCGTCGATGTTGGCGATCGAGTAGGCGTGCTGGTTCCAGATCTTGCGGCCGGGGGGCCAGGTCTGATCCGCGTCGCCGTAGACGGTGATGCCGGTGTAGGTGCGGCCCTGGGCGCAGTGGCCGACCACGATCTCGACCTGGTCGTCGCCATCGACGTCGGCCACGATCGGGGTCTCGAGGATGGTGTAGGACTCGTGGGCCGGGGAGCTGTACTTGACCGAGCCGTCGATGCCCGAGAAGAACTGGACCGTGGACTCGTCGGCGTAGAGCACCTCGGGGTAGCCATCCATCTCGAAGTCGAACAGGGTCGGTCCCGCCGCGCCGGAGTTGTCCTGGATCAGGGCGCTCCACTTGAGCGCCCCGCCCCACTCCATGGCGACCAGGCGGTTGCTGGCAGCGAAGACGATGTCCGGCGTTCCGTCGCCGTCCAGATCGTCGATGGCCGGCGCACCCAGGTTGACGAAGCTGGCATTGCCCGTCATGTCGGTCGGACCCCAGGCCAACGAGCCATCGGTCTCGAGCCCAGTGACGTAGATCCCGCTGGTGACGACGATCTCGCCCTGGCCGTCCAGGTCGAAGTCCGCCACGGCGACCAGGCCATCCCGGCCCCCGTTCTGCCACTTGATCGCGCCATCGGGGGTGTAGGCCGTGTTGCCGGTCACCAGCTCCATGACGCCGTCGGCGTCGAGATCGATGGGCACGCTCAGGGCGCCATAGGTGCCGCTGGTGCCAGTGCCCTCGTAGGGCGCGGCGCCCTTGCCGCCGGTGCCGCGGCCGCGGATGGTGCCGCTGTCGCCGTGCAAGATGATGTTGCCGACGGTCACCTCGGCCTGGCCGTCGCCGTCCATGTCCGCGACCGACGGGTAGCTGTAGCCAAAGGAGTCCATGGCCTGGGCCAGCTGGCTGTTGCACCAGTGCTCGGAGCCATTGCGGCCGTCCAGGGCGCACACGGTGTTCGAAGAGGCCGTGATCACGTCGGGCCAGCCGTCGTTGGTCACGTCGCCGACCGAGAAGCCACCGTCCTGGCCGTACTGCCGACTGGTGGCCATCCACACCATCTGGCCGGTGTCGCCCCGGACCGCGTGCACCTGGTTGCTCTGGTACAGGAGCAGGACCGGGATGTCATCGCCGTCCAAGGCCCCGTCGCCGTTGGTGTCCACGAGCTGGGCCGCCGCAGCCGGCCCGCAGAAGGACTGCTGGCCATAGGTCCACTCGACCACCGGACTGAACGAGCCGGTCTGAAGGTCCAGATCGCACTCGCCATTGATCGGCACGTCGTCGACCGGGTACTCCTCGACGGCGCCGCAGAACTCGACCATGGCGGTGTGCTCGCCGGAGTCCAGCACGCTGGTGCCGCCGGTGTCGGCGCCCCCCACGTCGTCCTTGGCGGAGATGCCGTACTCGGTACAGGCCGGGGCGAGGAACAAGAGTGCAATCATGGACATGCCAGGCATCTAACCGACCCTTCGGTAGGCTCGCTGTCGGCAAGCTGTGACATCGTCTGGCCCGGGAGCCGACCCATGTCCGCGAGTGCGATCGTGATGGGTGGCTTCTACGTGGCCGCTGGGGTGAACCACTTCCTGAAGCCCACGCTCTATGTGCGCATGATGCCGGCGTGGCTGCCGGCCCATCGTGCGCTGGTGCTGATCAGCGGTGTGGCCGAGGTCGTCCTGGGGCTAGGGGTCTGGTTCCCGTTGACCCGGGTCTGGGCGTGCTGGGGCGTGATCGCGCTCCTGATCGCCGTGTTCCCGGCCAACCTCACCATGTTCCAGGACCCCGATCAGTGGCCGGGCATCCCCAGGTGGGCACTCGCGCTCCGGCTGCCCCTTCAAGGCGTGCTGATCGCCTGGGCCTGGTGGGTCGCGGTCTCGCCGACCTGAAGGACCTGGTCGTGGGACACTGGCGCCAGGAGGCCCAATGTTCGGCGCTGCGCTCGTGCTCATGACGGCCTGCATCAACGACCTGGGCTTCCATCCGGCCTGCCCATGATCGTCGGGGCCATGAGCCTGGGGTTCTGGGCCTGCGCTGTAGAACCCAGCCAGTCCGACCCAACCCCGTCGGACACGGGTCCGGCGAGCATGCCTTGGCTGAGCGACGCCGAGCCGGCGCCTTCCTGGACCGCGGACCAGGTGGCCGACGCCATCGCCGAGGCACTGGCGCCCGGACTACCAGACGCGGGGCACCCCGTGCAGACCTACCTGGCGCTCATGGCCCGGGGCGACGACGACTGCCCCGGCCACGACACCCAGCTCACCAAGGCGGTCATCCACGGCTGTGAGTCCCAGGACGGCACCTGGTTCGAAGGCATCAGCGAGTACGAGAGCGGGCCGGTGGACGGCATCGAGGGCGCCGAGCGCGAGGCCCTGGGCGGCGACTTCCAGATCATCGACCCGTCGGGCGGGCGGCTGGTGGCAGGCGGCTATGCGGCGTCGACGGCCTACGAGACGGCCGACGGGACGGACTGGCAGATGGTCCTGAGCGGCTCGTGGCTGTCGACCCCCAGCGACACTGCGCTGGACACCGAGAACAGCCTGTTGCTCGAAGCCACGGTCGACCACGCCGGCGTGCTGACGCTGGCGGGCAGCTGGGGCGCCGGGGGCCACCACCTGTACTTCGAGGCGCTGGTCTTCGACCCGGGCTGCGAGGCCCACCCGACCGGACAGCTCCAGGTCCGCGAGCCCGCGGGCAGCTGGTACACCGTCGCCCTCTCCGACCCCTGCCTGGGCTGTGGGCCGGTCACGTGGGGCGATGGCCAGGACCTGGGAGAGGTCTGCGTAGACCTGCGCCAGGCCGGCCAGGACCTGGCCGCTCGCGTCGTCGGTGAGCCGTGATCCCGTGGCTCCTGGCGTGTACGGCAGCCGTCGGGGACTCGGCCCCCACCGGCGAACTCGACGCAGACCCGCCCCCCGCGCACACCGCGCTCGAGCCCGTCGCCCTGCTGCGCCGCCTGAGCCTGGACCTGCGAGGCATCCTGCCCAGCCAGGCGGACCAGGATCGGGTGCAGAGCGATGCCGACCAGCTCGCCGCCCTGCGCGAAAACTACCTGGACGATGCCCTGTTCGAGGAGCGCCTAGTGGTGCTGTTCTCAGAGTGGTTCCACACGCTGATCGACGCCTTCCCGGCGGGCTACCGGGACTTCGACCTGGATCCTGCCCAGGAGTACGCCTTCGAGCGCGCCGTGGGCGAGGAACCGTTGCGGCTGATGGCCCGGGTCGCCGCCCAGGACAGGCCCTGGTCCGAGATCGTGACCGCCGACTGGACCCTGGCCGACCCCCTGCTGGCAGACCTCTGGCCCCTGGACCGCGACGAGGGAGAGGGCTGGCTGGAGGCCCGCTACACCGACCTGCGGCCCGCCGCGGGTGTGCTGTCCACCAACGGGCTGTGGTGGCGCTACACCACCAACGGCTCCAACAAGAACCGGGGCCGGGCCGCGGCCATGACCCGCCTGCTCCTGTGCGAGGACATGCTGGCCCGTCCGGTGGCCTTCGAGGCCGGACTGGCCCTGTCCGACGAGGACGGCGCGGAGGAGGCCATCCGGTCCGAGCCGTCCTGCCAGGCCTGCCATGCCGCGCTCGAGCCCCTGGCGGCCGGGTTGTTCGGGTTCTGGTGGCTCGGCCAGTACAGCGCTCTGGAGATGACGAGCTACCACGCCGAGCGGGAGCCGATGGCCCTGGAGGTGCTGGGCGTGTCGCCGGAGTTCTTCGGCACACCGGTGCAGGGGCTGTCCGAGCTCGGCCAGGCCGTGGCCGCGGATCCACGCTTCTACCGCTGCGCCGCAGAGCGTGCGGCCGAGGCCCTGTGGCGGCGGCCGGTGACCCTCGAAGACTTCGACCGGATCGAGGCCTACCGCCAAGCGTTGATGGCCCGCGCCAGCTTCCAGGACCTGGTCCGGGCCATCACCGACGACGACCTGTACCGGGCCGGCGTGGCAGCCCCCCACGAGCCCGACGCCCCGACCCGGCGCCTCCTGGGCGCGGAACGCCTGCACACGGTGATCCGGGATCTGACCGGCTTCTCCTGGACCTGGGACGGCTACGAGATGCTGCGCAACGACACCCTGGGCCATCGGATCCTGGCCGGTGGGGTCGACGGGGAGAGCGTGACCCAGGTGCTTGGGGAGCCGGGGCTGACCTGGGCACTGGTCGTCAAGCGGGTCGCCGAGGCCGCGGCGAACCACACGGTCGAGGCGGAGCTCCTGGCCGGTGATCGCGACCTGTTCTGTTGCGTGAGCCTGGACGACGAACCCGGTGACGAGGCCTTCGAAGAGGAGCTGCTGAACCTGCACTGGCGGCTCTTCGGGCAGGTTCCCTCCGCGGACCGCCTGTCCGCCGATGTCGACCTGTGGCAGACCATCGCGTCGGACCACGGCACCGGCTTCGCCTGGCAGGGACTGCTCAGCGGACTCCTGCGGGACCCGGCCCTGGTGACCTACTGATGGCCGGGGCAAGCCTGTCGCGGCGGCGCCTGCTGGGCCTGGCCGGGGCCGGTCTGCTGGTGCCCCGAGGACCGGCCTGGGGCGCCACCACCGAGCGGCGCTTCCTGTTCGTTTACTGCCGAGGCGGCTGGGACCCCACCGCAGTGCTCCTGCCCAAGCAGGGCGACCCGGGCTTCGACACCGAGGCCGACGCCCAGGCCCGGACCGTCGGGGACCTGGCCTACACCGACCACCCGGAGCGGCCCTCGGTGGCGCGGTTCTTCGAGGCGCACGGGGCCCGATGCTGCATTCTCAACGGCTTCGAGGTGCGCTCCGTGACCCACGAGCGCTGCCGGCAGCTGCTGCTGGCACCCAGCGCCGACGACGACTGGGCCGCCGTGCTGGCCGCCCACGCCCGCACGGCCCCCCTGCTGCCTCACGTGGTCTTGTCCGGTCCCGCCTACACCGCCCAGTGGACCGACCAGGTCGTGCGGGTCGGCAGCCAGGGCCAGCTCACCGAGCTGCTGGACGGCACCGCCTTCTGGGCCTCGGACCTGCCGGTGCAGCTGCCCCCTCAGGCGCTGCTCGACCCTGTGGACGCCTATGTGCGGCAGCTGGCCTCCGACGCCAGCGCGGCGGCCGCCGACGCCCGTGCCCAGACCCTGGCCGATGGCTATGGCACGTCGCTGGACGTGCTGGCGGCACTCCAGGACCGCGGCGGGCTGCACCTGACCCCCCAGACCGCGGGCTGCATGCGGGACCTGGCTGCGGACTGCAGCGCGGCGCTGGACCTGTTCTCCCAGGGACTCGCCCGGACCGCGATGGTCGAGTTCAACGGCTGGTGTGATCAGAGCTGGGACACTCACCAGGACAACGCCCAGCAGTCCCTGCACTGGGAGACCCTGTTCGACGGCCTGGACCAGGCGGTGGCCGACCTGGATCGCCGGGTGGGTTCGACCGGGGCGCCTCTGGCCGACGAGGTGGTGCTGGTGGTGATCTCGGAGATGGGCCGGGCCCCCCGGCTCAACAGCCTCGCCGGCAAGGACCACTGGACCTTCACCTCGGCCCTGGTGATGGGCCCCGGGGTGCGCGGCGGACAGGTCATCGGCGACCTGGACACCGAAGGCATCGGCGTGCCCATCGACCTGGTGAGCGGCGAGACCAGCGACCACGGCACCGGGCTGGTGCCCGGCCACCTGGGGGCGAGCTTGCTGGCGCTCGGAGACGTGGATCCCGGCCCCTGGGTGGCGGAAGGGGTGACGGCCATCGAAGCCATGCTGGGGTGAGCTCAGCGGGGCAGACCCCAGATCGCCAGGCCGGGCTCCGTCCCTGTCGGTGCGAAGCGGTGGGTCCGCGGATCTGCGCCACTGTTGACCGGACAGGGCGCGACCGGCAGCACGGCCAGTGGTTCCGAGTCTGCCCCCAGCCACCGGTGCACGTCCGGCGGCAGGCCCTTGAAGCCGGTGCAGCCAGGCACGTAGACGGCCAAGGTGCCCGCGATCCAGTCCGGCGGCTCGGCCCCGTAGGCGACCAGGTGCGGCGGTCCCAGGTGGGGCGACGTCCAGCGGCCGGCGGGCACCAGGCGGGCCAGCGGCACGTCGGCGTGGAAGGCCAGGGGCTCCAGGCCGCCCTGGATCAGAGCCCGCTGGCCGGGGGCCAGGTTCGCCTGGAGCCAAGCGGAGAGCACCTCGGTCGCACTGTCGTCCCGGGTCGCCAGCTCCTGGGCCAGCTCAGCCAGCGGGACCCGCGGCACGAAGCCCGGGCCCAACAGCTCCACCATGCGCTGGGCGTGGGGGCTGCCCCCCAGGACCCCCGGACCGACCGTGGTGGCCCACGTGGCCAGCGGGAGCGCATTGGTGGCGGTGGCCACCGCCACGAGCACCACCCCTCCCCTGCCCCACCTGGAGCAGGCCACCGCCAGCAGCACCGGCCCCAGGACCAGCGCCACGACGGCGTAGCGGATGCCTGGCGTGATGGCGATCAGCGGCACCACGAGCGCCGTGGTGAACAGCGGCAGGGCCAGCGCCCACAGGGCCTGGCGCCGGGGATGGCGCCAGAGGGTCCAGCCGACCAGCGGCACGAGCCACAGGGGCAGCACCCAGTCGTTGAGATCGGCGACGAAGCGCACCTGAAAGGTCGCCTTGAGCACGGCCACGCCCTTCACCGAGGGCTCGGGTGCGTTCACCAGCAGGAGCCAGGGTGCGGCCAGGGCCGCGATGGCCAGGCCGGCGCCCAGTCCAGCGGGCCAGCCGCGGACCTGGACCCGGCGGGTGAGCACGCCTGCCGCCGTGCCCAGGAACACCAGGTAGTGGGTGTGGAAGAGGGCCACCGCCGCGGCGATGCCCCACGAGGTCGACCGGCGGTCACGGCGTTCATTCCACCCGATCCAGGCCAGGGCGAGCAGCGCGGCCAGGGCGTAGTACCGGGCCTGCCGTACGTGGAGGATCCAGGGCACCGATCCGGCCAGGAGCCACGCCGCAAGTCGGGTCGCGTGACGGTCCTGGGCGAGCCGCTCCACCAACCAGACCGCCAGGACAAGCGCCCCGATGCCCAGCAGCGCAAAGGGCAATCGCGCCTGCCAGGCCCCGACCCCGAACAGCCCCATCGAACCGGCCGCGACGACCAGGGGCAGCCAGGGGTGGAGCGCCCACAGGCCGCGCTCGTCGACCTCGGGGTGGTGGGGAGCGCCCAGCACGTTCACCCCATCGTCTGCCCAGGGCAGGCCGGTCTCGAGCATCGTGCGGGCCAGCACACCGGTCTGGGCCTCGTCGACGGACAGGGGGGCATCCCCCAGAGCGATCAGGGCCAGGGCTGCCGCGATCAGGCACGGGGCCACGATCCACGGGTCCCGCACCAAGGAGCCCGGCACAGGCTCAGGCGTTGCCGACCCGCAGCACCCGACGGGCCAGGTCGCGCATGGGCAGGCGCTCGTCGCCGGCCTGGGCCACTGGACGCCGTCCGAGGGGCCACCGGTGCAGCTGGGACAGGGAACAGGCCAGGTCGGTGGCGCGCTTGCCGGTGGACTGGTGGAAGAAGCGCAGGGACGCATCCGGTGTGCGGGGCAACAGCGGATCGTCGGCGGAGAGGGCGCCCTTGGCCACCATCTCCTCCCACATCGGCGTCTTGGGCTCGACCCGCACATAGCCAAAGCGGAAGCCACGCAGGCGCGTGCCCAGGGCGCGGCGGGCCTGGACATAGAAGCCCAGGATGCGGGCGATCTCGCCCAGGTCCTGGCCCGGAATGCCCAGGAAGAAATTGTAGTTGGCGTTGGCGCCCGGCACCGACGCCACCAGCTCCAGGCTGCGCTGGATGTCCTCGGTCCGGATGTTCTTCTGGAGCTTGCGCAGGGACTGGCTGGACCACGCGTCTGGCGAGAAGGTGAACTCCGTGCACCCGGCCTCGACCGCCAGCGCCAGGTAGTCCCGGTCCAGGGTGCGCTCGTTGTGGTACGCCCGCCAGCGGACCTGGACCTGGCGCTTGACCAGCGCCCGGCAGATGGCCCGAGCGTGGTCCGGCGGCAGGTTGAAGACCGCGTCGGCGAAGAACAGCTGGTCCACCCCGTGCTCGTCGACGTAGAAGGCCACCTCGTCGACCACCTGGGACGGGTCTCTGCACCGCACCGAAGCCCCCGAGAGCACCACGTAGGTGCAGTAGGAGCAGGCCAGCACGCAGCCGCGCTTGGTCTGGATGCCGATGGCGTAGTTCTTGGCGTAGGGCCGATACAGGGGCACGTCGACCAGGTCGAGACGCGGCCTGAGTCCGTCCAGCAGCGTGCGCGGCCCCGGCCCGGTGAAGCGCAGCTCGCCGCCGGCCCGGTGGTAGACCCCCGGCACGTCCTGGGGCCGGTCCAGGCTGCGCAACAGCCGGCCAAAGGTCTGCTCGCCCTCTAGGTAGACGCCGAAGTCCAGCTCGGGCACGTCGGCCATGACCGCGTCGGCGAACAGCGAGAACCCGGGTCCGCCGACCACCAGGGGCACGTCGGGCCCGACCAGGGCCCGCAACTGGCGGATGAAGGGCGGAAAGTGGGCGTAGAAGGAGTACGCGTCCAGGATCTGCGTGGTGTCGATGTTGCGCAGGGACACGCCCACCAGGTGCGGATCCAGGGCCTGGATCCTGGCTGCGACCGCGTCGGGACCGTGCACATTGGGGTCGACGATCTCGACCTGGACGTCCGCCGGCAGGCCCGCCGCCAGCCACGCCAAGCCCACCGGGACCACCGGGGGCTCGACCCGGCCCAGGGGCGCCTGGATCAGCAGCACGCGTGTGGGGGCCGTCACCGTCACGAAGCCAGCCCTGCGGCACCGCGGAGGGCCTGGGGCAGGGTCGGGCCCAGCAGCCGGCGCAGCTGCCGCATCCGGCCTCGTCGGCCCTGGCCCACCGGCGAGCGCTCGCCGAGCACGTCCCGGCTCCACGTCATGCGCTTGAGCTGGTACTGGGCGTCCTGGTGCTGTCGCAGCAGCTCGATCCCCACCGCCACCGGCGTCGACGCGGCCCGCTCCAGGCGGCTGCCCGTCAGGCGGCCCAGCACTTCCTCGGAGCCCAGCCAGTGAAGCAGGGTCGGCGAGAAGTCCATGCGATGCAGCAGCAGCAACAGGTTGACCGTCGTGGCCGCCTTGGCCATGTAGTACTTGTTCCGCACCGCCCGGCCGTCCTGGTCGATGAGCCCGTCTGCGGCGGCCCGTTGGTGGATCTCGGTGCCCGGGAACAGCGTCAGGCTGAACAGCGCCAGGTGGTTCGGCTTGGGCAGGGTCTCCACCAGGCGCAGGGTCTCGACCAGATCCTCGAGGGTCTCGTAGGGGTTGTCGGTGATGAAGTCGTAGCGGGGCTTGAGCCGGTCCGAATACGCCGCGACCACCTCGGCCACCCGCCCCAGCTGCCGGTGGAAGGCCATGCGGTGGTAGGACTTGGAGATCTCCTTGGAGCCGGACTGCACGCCGATCTCCATGACGCTGAGTCCGGCCGGCACCAGCACGGCCATGTTCTCGGCCGTGATCTGCGCGGGCGAGTACAGGCAGAAGAACGGCAGCCCGACCTGATCGCGGTAGGCCCGGGCAAAGGGCTGGATGCCGTCGGACCGCCCCCCCAGGAACAGGTCGTCTGCGAAGACGATGCCCCGTAGCTCTGGGAAGCGCGCCACCGCGCGGTTGACCTCGGCCATGATCCGGTCCAAGGAGCGCTCCCGGACCTTCCACTTGCCCCCGAAGATCTGTCGGTAGCTGTTGTTGCAGCAGAAGGAGCAGTTGTACAGGCAGCCCCGGGACGCCATCAGGCGAAAGGTGGGGCCCCCGAAGTCCTCGATGAGTCCCCCGCCCGTGACCCACATGCGCTCGATCATGGTGTCGTGGTCGACCCGGCGGAGCTCCCCCCACACGAGCGCGTGGTCGTCCTCCAGATCCCAGTCGGCGTCGGGCAGGGCGTCCAGGTCCGGCGGTGGCGGCGCCACCGGCCCCTCGATGATCTCGTCGCCGCGCCTCACGTGGAAGCCCGGGCAGCCCGCGCCGTCTTCTCCCCGGGCCAGCGCATCCACGAGCACCGGCAGGCTCTCGTCGACCTCGCCGATGGCCGCGATGTCCGCGTGCTCCAGGCACTCCTGTGGGCGCGACGTGGCGTGGATGCCGCCCCAGATCACCGGCACGACGGGCAGGCCGGCCTTGAGCGCCCTGGTCAGCTGGATCGCCGAGGGCACGTAGTTGGTCATGGTCGTGATCCCGATCAGCTCGGCATCGGCGCACAGCTCGACCACCCCGTCCAGCACGTGGGGCTCATAGGGCAAGAGGAAGTCGGCCGTTCCGTACCGTTCCCGGGTCAGGAAGATCATGCGGACGTCATGCCCAGCAGCCTTCAGCACCGCGGACACCTGGCGGATCGCCAGGGTCCCGATGTCCCCGAACGGGCTGATCAGGCATACTCGCAAGCTCTGTCCCCTCCTGCGCCTCGGGCCGCAGCGTAGCACCAGGGTCTGGCCACACAGATGAGGCTCGTGTTCGCCACCGATCTCCACGGACGCGAGGGCCTGTACCACTCACTCGCGGCGTGGATTCGTGCCCAACAAGGCGACGCGCTGGTGCTGGGTGGGGACCTCTTGCCGACCTTCACCGGCGCTGCCCTGTCCACCTACCGGGCGGCACGCCGGCTGTTCCCGCCGCGAGGACCGGACGCGTCCATGGGCCAGGCGGCCCCGGACCTGGTGCAGCCCAGGCGCACCCTGGCCGAGCACGTGCTGGCTCCGACCCTCGGCCCGCTGCTGCAGCGGCTCTCCTGTGCCACCCAGGCCGCGTTCCTGACGGACTTCCTGGGCCCCTGGACCCGGTCGCTCGACGTGCCGACCTATCTCTTGATCGGCAACCACTGCTGGCTTGGGCCCGCACGCTCAGCGCTGTCGGTGCTCCAGGACTCGGGCCGGGTCCACCTGCTGCACCGCCGTCAGGCCCGGCTGCCCTGCGGCACGCCGATCCTGGGGTTCGGCTGCACCCCGCCGAGCCCGGGCACCCACAAGGACCTGGAGCGCCGCGACCTGCGCCACGACGTCGCGCCCGCCCAGCCCCGCACCGGCTTCGTCTCGCTGGACGGCCGTATCCAACGGGTCCGCGCTGCCCCGTGGCTCGACGACAGGCGGTCCATGGAGGAGGTGCTGGAGACCCTGATCCCGCCGAGCGAGCCCTGGGTCCTGGTCGCGCACTGCCCCCCTCACGACACCTTGCTGGACCGGGACCTGCTGAGTGCCGGTGCGCACAGGGGATCCCGGGCCGTGCGGGGCTTCATCCACGCCCACCAGCCGGCGATCTCCCTGCACGGGCACTACCACGAGGCCCCTCTGCTGTCCGGTGCCTGGCACCAGCCCTTGGGCCAGACCCTGGCCATCCAGCCGGGCCAGGATTTTGGTGCCCTGCACGCCTGTGCCCTGGACCTGGACGCCCCTGGCGAGACGCTGGTGCACACCCGCCTCCCCGTGGGGTCCCGGTGAGGCCCGGCTGGGTCCTGGCGGGTGCCGTCGCCTGTGCTCCTGGGCCCCAGTCCGAGCCGGAGCAGGTCGCCGATCGGCCCAGCATCGTCATCGTGGCCCTGGACAACGTGCGCTGGGACCACACCAGCCTGGCTGGCGGAGACCGCGACACCACCCCCCACCTGGCAGCACTGGCCGAATCCCCCGGCGCGGTGTCCCTGGACCGGATGCACGCCGCGGCGTCCTTCAGCCTCGCTTCCTATGCCTCGCTCTTCACGGGACAGGACGCGGTGGCCCACGGCCTGGGCTTCTCGCGAACCCAGCTCGCCCCCGGGACCCGCACCCTGGCCGGGGTGCTGGGGCTCTATGGCTACCGGTCCGCCGCGTTTGCCGAAGGGGGCCACCTGTCTCCGGAGTTCGGCCTGCTCGGCGACTTCGACACCGCCCACACCTCGCCGGTGCCCACCGGCCTGGGGGTCCAGGTCGAGCAAGCCCTCACCTGGCTCGAGGGGCTGGGGCCAGACCCCGGACCCACCCTGCTGTTCGTGCACGGCAACGACGCCCACCTGCCCTACACCACGCCGGAAGAGATCGGGGAGCGCTTCGCCGGGGACTACAGCGGGCCCGTGCACGACGTGCAGGACCTGCTGACCACCGACGGCCTGCGCCGGATCGCTGGCGACCGCTACTGGGTGGATCACACCGGGCCGCGGCGACCCGCCTGGGGGCAGCCCCCGCCCCACGCCCAGGGCCGCTACCAGCGCTACGACCCCACGAGCGATGCCAACGTGGCCTTGAGCCCTGGCGACCTGGCCCACATCGCCGACCACTACGACGCCGCCGTCTGGCAGGCCGACCAGGCCCTGGGCAGCTTCCTCCAGGACCCCCGCGCCCAGCCGGTGCTCGACCAGGCCATCGTGGTGGTGCTGTCCGACCACGGCGAGGCGCTGGGCGAGCAGGGCTACTTCCGTCACGGCGAGGAGGCTGGGGCGCACCTCTTCCACGTGGTGACTGTCGTGCGCCTGCCCGGGAGCGAGGCCCCGCCGCGCCGGCACACCGGCCTGGCCACCCAGCTGGACCTGACGCCGACCCTGCTGGAGCTCGCCGGGATCCGGCCGCTGGCGGACATCCAGGGCCAGAGCCTGGGCCCGGGCCTGGCGCACCCGGGCCACGATGTCGTCGCTGCCGCGGCCGAGAGCCACTACTGGGTCCGCGGTCCGGACCACACCCTCCACGGGGAGCTGCGGCCGGACCAGGACCCGATCTGGCAGCTGTACACCCAAGGCCGCGAGCCCCACCAGGGCGGCGCCCCGCTGAGGGACACCGACCCCGCTGCCGTCGCACCCCTCCAAGCGCGCGTCGCCGACTGGCCCGACCGGCGGTCGTCGGGGGCCAAGGACCGCAGCCGGGTGCCGCCGGGGGCGACCGAGAAACTCAAGCGGTCGCTCCAGCAGGCGGGGTACTGGTGGGCCGAACCCGAAGCCGAGCCCGCTGGCCCATGACTGCGGACCTTGCCCGCCGCGCCGCGACCGCCACCCTGCTCGCGCTCTGGATCCTCGGGTGCCGCCCGGTCGCCAGCGACTCGGCCACCCCGGCCGACTCCCCTTCGACCTCGCCGACCGACAGCCCGGGCACCGCCGACACCCACGACACCCACGACACCCAGCCGCCCTCCGAGACCCCACCCTTTGCGGTCGAGACCACGGCCCCGTGCGAGTCCGACCACGATCTCGACGGCGTCTGGGACACGGTCGAAGGCTGCTCCTTGGTGCTGGCCCGGGTGTCGGGCACCGGCGCCACCGTGCGGGTCCTGCTGGTCGACCGAGCCCCCACGTCGGGGGCGAGAAACGCCCCCGTCGTGATCGTCGAGACCGGGGGGGCAGCCACCACCCTGACGTCGCCTCCGGGATGGGTCCAGCCCGAAGGGGAGTACCGGCTGGACGACTACATCCAGGCCTTGAACGACGCCGGCTACCGCACGGTCGAGGTGGCCTGGCACTGCCCCGGGGAGTGGAAGGACCAGCCCCACTGCGACGGGCTCCGGTCGTCGGTCGAGGACTTCGTGCACAAGACGGTCGAGGCCGACGACGTCATCGGCAAGGGCTGGGCGGCCAACCTCGAGGGCGCCGGCCTGCCCGGGGTCGCTGTCCGCACCCGCGTCATCTACGACTGGATCGCGGCGTCGGCCACAGGGCCGGTCTGCGCCCACGGCCACTCCGGCGGCAGCGGCCGCATGGTGGCCACGATGTCCATGGCCGGCGCCGCCGAGTTGTTCCAGGGCGTCCTGTTCACCGGGGGCCCGATCTGGTCCTACATGCCCTGGTACTGCGGCGTCGATGAGCCCGCGGGCTCCATCCCCGACTGGTGGGAGGGCGGCAGTCTCGAGGACGCGGTGCACCGCTACGAGGACACCCGGTCCTGCACCCCCGACGCCCGCGAGACCCAGCCCGACTGCCCCGAGGAGTTCGACGACTGCCGCAACCACGTCGCGAACCCCGTGTTCGTCGAGGACAGCCTCCAGTGCGCCCCCGGGCTCGACGTGCTCGACCTGGAGGTGGGCATCGCGATGGGCGGGGCCGACGTGAGCTCGTCCTGGAAGCACCTGATGCAGTGGATCAACGGCATCGAGGTCGGCTTGACCCCCTGCCCGGCCATGGCAGAGGCCCCCGGTCGGGACGGCCTGGCTCTGCGCCAGGGCTTCTGCGATGTGGGCACTGCGGTCTTCCTGGGCTGTGACGGCTACCCCGGGTCCTGCGGCGCCTTCTCCTGCGAGCCCTGGGACGCGGTCGAAGGGCGCGGCTACGACGCTTCGCTGGCCGAAGTGGGCCACGACGTCATGGCCTGGCCCGAGGGCACCGCGGTGTCGCTGGCGTTGATGGAGCAGGTGTGCCCGGTGCCTTGAGGGCCTGGGCCCTGGTGGGGCTGCTGGGGGCGTCGGCCGGGTGTCGACCTGCGACGGTCGACACCGGCGACCCCACCGTCGCCCTGCCCGAGCCCGAGCCCGCGACCAGTGCCTTTGGTCTGTACAACGGCCTGAACCGCAACCGGAGCCACACCGAGTCCCTGGACGAAGCCCTGGCCTGGATCGCCGGCGAGCCCCTGCCCGAGATGCTCGAGCTGGGCATGGGCCTGAGTCGCATCCACCAGGAAGACGGGTTGTTCAGCTTCTCCTGGCACGCGGTCGACCCGGATCGCGACGGCGGTGGCTTCGACTTCCGGTGGACCGACGCCCTGGTCGAGCTGGCCTGTGACGAGGGCATCACCCTGCTCCCCACGGTCATCGGCACGCCCTGGTACGAGGCCTCCGCCGCAGCCTTCATGCCCGACGCGGAAGCCTGGCGCGCTGCCATGATCGACACGGTCGAGCGCTACGACGGCGACGACGTCTTTCGGGTCGACCCGGACTCGGCGGTGCCCACCGCATCGGTCGCCGACGCCATCCGCGCGTGCCCGATCCACCGGTGGATGGCCGGCAACGAGCCGGATCTCTACGCCGACGTGCTGCCCGACTGGTGCGACGCCGCCTGCTACCGGGACTTCCTGACCCTGGCCCAAGACGCCGTGCAGACCGCCGATCCCGACGGACTCTTGCTCTACGGCGGCCTGAGCTGGGGCGCGAGCACGGACCCGGGCCGGTGGACCTTCTTCGAGGACACGGTCACGTCGACGGACTTCGACGAGCTGGCGGTGCACATCTACCCCCAGCCCATCGACCTGGGCGGCGTGCTGGGCTTCTTCCAGGACCTGGAGGCCGTGGTCGGGGACGGCGGGTTCTGGATCACCGAGGCTGGCTTCGGTTCCCTGCCCCAGCCGTCGAGCGAGGGCGCGGTCGAGACCAACAGCAGCCAGCTCTCCCAGGCCCGCCAGGTGGTGTCCACACAGCTCATGGCAGCGGCCCACGGAGCGCCGGCCGTCCTGCTCCTGGGCGTGCACGGCCCCGGCCCGGAGTCCCCGAACTTCTACGGCTACGGCCTGCTGGACAGCGACACGGCCGAGCCGAACCTGAGCTGGTGGAGCTACCAGCGCATGACAGACCTGCTCGCCGATGCCGACCTGGGAGCCACCCAGGTGCTGCTCGAAGAGCCCGACTCCGGGCGCTTCGGCTGGACCGCCCCGACCCCCGCAGGCGCCCTCAGCCTGCTGACCTGGGACCCGGCGTCGCTTCCCGACTACGCCCCTGGCGGTGCGCTCGACCCGGGACCGGCGACCTTCACCCTGACCGGCGTCGCGGGACAGGTCCAGCTGCTGGCGGCGGTGCCCGACGGGGAGACCGGCGCCGTGGCGGGGGTCACCTGGCACGACACAGACCTGGGCCAGGTCGACGGCGAGCTGACAGTCGAGGTGGGCCTGCGGCCGGTCTGGGTGGTGATCGACGAGTGATCGGCCGGATCATCGGCCGGGTCACCGAAATTGATCGGAGGATGGCGACGCAATCGTCCGTCCTGCTGTTGTGACTGTGCTGAAGTCGTGGCTCGCGTCACGTCGAAGCACAGGCGCAGCGGCAGGGCGGGCGAGGGCGAGCCAGGGCCGGTCAAGTTCGATGATCCGGCCGATCAGGCCAGGGCCGCCGCCCGGGCCTGGACCTTGCGGTGGGCGACGATCAGCCACAGGGCAAGGGCCAGGGCGACAAGGTCGACGCCCGCGGCCACGCCACCCTGCCAGGTCACGTTGCGCACCGAACCCCAGACCGTCTCCAGGAAGGGCAGGTCCAGGTCGAGGGCCAGAGTCTGCGTGCCGACCCGGATTCGGGCGTGCCACGGCAGCACGTCCCAGACGTTGAAGAAGAACCGGTTGAGCTGCACGCTCGGGGCGGCGAGTAGAACGAGCAGCCCCAGCCGTCGCAGCGCCCGGTCCCGCTCCCGCCAGACGGCGCGGACCGTGGCGACCACGGCCAGGCACCACAAGACGCCGAACAGCACCACGGGCCCGTAGGTCAGCGCCACCGGGATCGGCGCCATGAACAGCACGGCCACGACCGCAAACAGCTTGCGCAAGGCGTACAGGCCGATGATCAGTGCCAGGGCGAGGTGGGTGCGGTGTGAGGTCCACGACATCGGGGGCTCCTGGGGCGGGATCACCCTTGAGGACGGGTTCGCGCTCCGGTCCCCCTCACCGCCCGTAGAGCAACACCTGGGTCGTGTCTCCGTCGTCGCCGCCGTCGCCGGTGGTCTGGTCCCAGTCCACCCAGTCGTTGTTCTCGCCGCCGGCCAGCCCGAAATTGCTGTCCTTGGAGGCGCCGTTGTCCAGGGTCGTGATGAAGCTGTTGTCCGCCGCGTACCAGTAGCCGCCGGGATCGGTGTAGCTGGCGTCGGTGTCGGCGCAGCGGAAGTAGAGCGAGCTGGCCTGGTTGCCCTGACCGGACCACGGGCTGTTCACCGTGGCGAGCCCACAGGAGTGCGCACAGTCCGAGTCGCTCTGGCTGTCCTGCTGGAAGATGTTCAGCAGGGCCTGGTTGCCGATGCAGCCCGTCGACGAGACGAAGCCGGTGCTGCTCGGGTAGTGCATGACCATCAGCTCGTCGATGGGCAGGTCGTTGAAGGCCTGGCTCTTGGCGTCCGCGTTGGTGTCCGGGGCCGTGGCGTCGCCAAAGGTGCTGGTGCCCGTCCAGTAGGTGCTGGCGGGCAACCAGTTCGCAGAGTCGTTGTTCGTGTAGATGCCCAGGAGCGTCCAGCCCCCGGCGTTGTTGGACAGGTCGCACCAGACCTCGTAGGCGCTGGAGCCGGTGGGATCGATCCAGTAGACGTCGTCGCCGGGCGAGTCCGTGCGGGTGTCCTGGATCTCGTCACAGGAGCTCGCGGCACAGGCCTCGCCGTCGCCGAGCACGTCCTCGTCGGCCTCGGCCGTGCCGTCGCAGTCGTTGTCCTGGCCGTCGCAGATCTCCTGGGCGTCCGGGTTCACCGAAGCGTCCGTGTCGTCGCAGTCCCCGTCGTTGTCCACGCCGCCAGACGGGGCCTGGCAGGACACGGTGTCGAAGTCCGGGTCGCCGAAGCCGTCGTTGTCGGCGTCGTCGTACCAGGTGGTCGCGTCCAGGGCCTCCTCGTCGATGGTGCCGTCACAGTCCTCGTCGGCGTCGTCACAGGACTCCACCCCGACCGGGCTCACCACCGCGTCGCTGTCGTCGCAGTCGCTGTCGTCGGCCAGGTAGTCGGTGGGGGCATCACAGGCATCGGTCCCGCGGGCCGGGTCACCGTAGCCGTCGCCGTCGTCGTCCCGGTACCAGGTGGTCGGGTCGATCGCGTCCTCGTCGACGGTGCCGTCGCAGTCCTCGTCCACGTCGTCACAGGTCTCCGAGGCGCCCGGGTAGACGCCGCTGTCCCCGTCGTCGCAGTCGTCGGCGCTGCTCGCGTGCTCGGCGGGCTCGTCGCAGGCCTCCTGGGGTGCGGTGGGGTCCCCGGCGCCATCGCCGTCCCGGTCGGCGTAGAAGGTGCTCGCGTCGCTGGCCTCCTCGTCCACGTCGCCGTCGCAGTCCTCGTCCACGTCGTCGCAGGCCTCTGAAGCGTCCGGATTCACGCTCGCGTCGCCGTCGTCGCAGTCCGTGTCGTCGGCCACGTGGTCGCCGCTCGGCGCCTCACAGGCGGCCGTGCCCGCATCGGGGTCGCCGAAGCCGTCGCTGTCGGCGTCCTGGAACCAGTCCGCTGCGTCCAGAGCGCTGTTGTCGGCGCTGCCGTCGCAGTCGTTGTCGGCCCCATCGCAGACCTCGACCCCGCCGGGGTGGGCGGATGGGTCGTCGTCGTCGCAGTCGCCGTCGTTCGACGCGTGGTCCGCCGGCCAGTCGCAGGCGTCGGTGGTGCTGTCGGGGTCGCCGTAGCCGTCGCCGTCGCCGTCGCCGTACCAGGTCACGCCGACGCCTTCGTCAGTGGCGCCGTCGCAGTCGTTGTCGGCGTCGTCGCAGGTCTCGACGCCGTCCGGGTGGCTCGTCGCGTCCAGGTCGTCACAGTCGTCGGCGCTGCTGACATAGCCGTCAGGAGCCTGGCAGGCGTCCTCGGTGAAGGTCGTGCCACCGTGCCCATCGCCGTCGGCGTCGCCGTACCAGGTCGTGGCGTCGATGGCGTCCTCGTCGGTCACGCCGTCGCAGTCGTCGTCCGCTTCATTGCAGGTCTCCGGGGCTTCCGGAAACGCAAAGGCGTCGTCGTCGTCGCAGTCCTCGCACGCCGGGATCAGGTCCCCGTCGGCGTCTTCCCAGCCCACGGACCCGTCGCAGTTGTAGTCGACCGTGTCCAGGCAGTCGTCTTCGACCGCGCCTGGGTGGACCCGGGGGTCGTCGTCGTCGCAGTCGTCGGGGTACTCGCTGTAGCCGCGGGGCCGGTCGCAGGCGGTGGTGGTGTCGTCGGTCAGCCCGTAGCCGTCGCCGTCCGCGTCCGCGTACCAGAGCGCGGCGTCCAGGGCGTCGTCTTCGTCGATCACGCCGTCGCAGTCGTCGTCGACGTCGTTGCACAGCTCGTCGGCGCCGGGGTGCACCGCCGGGTCGCTGTCGTCGCAGTCCTCAGCCGACGTGGAGCCGTCCTGGTCGGCGTCCTGGGAGATCGGGGGGCCGGTGTCGACGGCGTGGGTGTCTCCTGTGCCGGTCGGGGCGGTGTCCACGGTGCCCAGCGACGAAGAGTCCGCGGGGGTGGTGTCGCCCTGACAGGCCAGGAGCGCGAAGAGGGTCAGGACCAGGCTGGAAGACATGGGCATTCCCGGGCTGGCGCCAGCATACGCCCGGTCTTGCCTTCTCTTCGACGGGCCCGTACCGTGGTCAGAGCCACTCCCCAGGAGCACGGATGATGGGCTTTCCCCGGTCCCTGGCCGCCTGCGTGGCCCTGCTGTGCTTGGCCACGAGCCCCGCGGCCACCGCTGCTGAGCCGTCGTACACCATCCGCTGGGCTCAGATCCACCTCCCCAGCAGCGCCGCCGATCGCGCGGCCTTCGAATTCGCCGAGCGGGTCGAGCGCGAGACCGACGGCGACGTCGTGGTCCAGGTCTACTCCCGCAAGGAGTACGAAGAGGTCGCGGGACGACGGCGCAATGCGATGCAGATCACCGGCGACGTGGTCAAGGGTGAGCTGCTGGAGATGACCCAGTCCTACACCCACGTGCTGGCCCGCTACCACCAGCCCCTGCGGGTGCTGGGCATGCCCTACCTCTTCCGCGACTACGACCACGCCGAGCAGATCTTCAACGGCCCGCTGGGCGCCGGCTTCACCGACGACCTGGAGACCTCGTCCAAGCTCAAGGGCCTGGGCATCACCTACAGCGGTGGCATGGGGGTCATCTCGGCCAACGTCGAAGCCCGGG
>Ga0114932_10000102_pt1 | contig 94642 bp, 85 predicted proteins | sample 2SBtaG_2_FD_87286 | JGI IMG/M metagenome (GOLD analysis project Ga0114932, IMG submission 87286) | Deep subsurface microbial communities from Kolumbo volcano to uncover new lineages of life (NeLLi) - 2SBTROV12_ACTIVE470 metaG | ecosystem: Environmental > Aquatic > Marine > Volcanic ...
GTGGCCACGGGCATCCTGGCCGAGCTGGGCCGCGAGGTGGTGGTGCTCGAGGAAGGCCCCGCGGTCGGCCGCGCGGACTTCAACCAGCAGGAGGGCGACATGTACCCCCTGCTGTACCGGGACGGCGGGAACCAGACGACCGTCGACGGCGGCATCTCGGTGGTCCAGGGCCGGGCGGTCGGGGGCTCCACCGTGGTGAACATGGCCGACGTGGTGCCGATCCCCCGGGAGATCGCCGAGCACTGGCGGGACCACCACGGGCTGACCCGCCACAGCATCTCTCGGATCCTCGAGGTCGGGGAGTCGTGTGCCCGCGCCCTGGGCAGCAACGCGATCCCGGAGCCCAGCCTGAACCGGAACAACGCCCTGCTGCTCGAAGGCGGCCGACAGCTGGGGCTCGATGGCGGCGCATTCGATCACAACCGGGTGGGCTGCGTGGGTGCCGGCGCTTGCATGATCGGCTGCGCCTTCGACGCCAAGCGCTCGGTGGCGTTGACCTGGATTCCCGATGCGGTGGCCACGGGCCAGGTGCTGGTCCAGGCGGACGCTCGGGTGGCGTCTCTGGAGTGGTCCGGGGACCGGGTCGTCGCGGCGGTGGGCCACGTGATCGACCAGGCGAACCAGAGGCCCCTGGGCGCCTTCCGGGTCGAGGCCGACCGCTTCGTGCTGGCTGCGGGGGCCATCCACTCCCCGCTGCTGCTCCAGGCAAGCGGTCTCGGCGGGTCCCAGGTCGGCAGGAACCTGGTGCTTCAGCCCCAGGCGCCGGTGGCGGCGACTTTTGCCGATCCGGTCGTGGCCTTCCGGGGCGTGCCCCAGGCCAGCTACCTGGACAGCGAGGAGGTCAAGAGCGCCCAGACCGGCCTGGGAGGCTACCGGATCGAGGGCATCTTCGCGACCCCGGCCATGACCGCGGCCACGTGGGGTGTGCACGGCGCCTATGTACACGAGGTCATGACGAAGTACGCGCACACGGCGGGGTGCTTGTGCCTGGTGCCCGACGAACCGGCGGGCAGCGTCACGCGGCTGGACAACGGCCGGCCCAAGATCGAGACCACCTATGACGCCGCGTGGACCCGCACGCTCATGACCGCGATCCGAACCGCCGCCCGGGTGTACCTGGCGGCCGGTGCGGAACAGGTCATGCTGCCCTTTGCCGGAGCGACCCCGGTGCGGAGCGAGGCGGATCTCGACCAGCTGGAGCGCTTCCGCGTCGCACCGAACCGCCTGCCTCTGATCTCGGCCCACCCCCAGGGCACCTGCCGCATGGGGCCGGACCCGGCGACCAGCGTGGTGGGCCTGGATGGGCGGGTGCACGGCCTGGCCAACCTCCAGGTGCTCGACGCTTCGGTCTTCCCGACCAGCAGCTCCAGTCACACGATGATTCCCACCATGACGATGGCGTGGCTCGGGGCGGCGGAGGCGATCTGAGCCCGGTGGGCTCGTGGGACGTGGTCCTGCGGCGGGATCACGTGCCCGCCTGGCCAGAGCGCTGTGTGTGGTGCTGCGACGAGGGCCCGGACCGCCCGCTCCGGCTCACGACCCACGCCCTGGGGTGGCACACGCTGGTGCTGCTGGCCTTTGGTGTCCTGGTCCACCGCCACCCCCCGGTGCACCACGAGTGCATCTGGCCCCTGCGGCGGGACCGCTGGGCCCGTGCGGGGGCCCAGGTCGGGGGCCTGTTGATCGGCTGGGCCCTGTGGGATCCGGCCAGCCAGGCGATGGGGCTGGACGACCCGGCCCGCTGGATGATCCTGCTGTGGCTGGTCGCCTGGCTGGTCCCCGGCACCCTGCTCGCCAGCTACCGGGCCCCGCCCTTCGACTTCACCGCCTACAAGAACACCGTGGTCCACGAGTTCCGGGACGGGACCTATGCCCAGGCCTTTGGTCGGCTGAACCGGGACGGTCGGCCGCCGGAGCAAGAAGAGGAGGGCTGACCATGGCTGACTCCGAGCGCGTCTGGAGCGGCCGCTTCGTGGCTGCGGACCGTGGGGTCGTGGTCCACGTCGACGTAGACGGCCCGGACCCGCTGAGGGTCGTGAGTCTCCACCGCCCAGGGGACCCTGAGCCGATGGTGATCGATGGGCGCGTCGAGGATGGAGTGTGGCGCGGCGAGCAGGGGGACGTCCGGGTCGAGGTCGACGAGGACGGCTGTCGACTCACCCGCGGGTCCGGACACCCAGAGACCCTGACCCGGCAGTCCCCGAGCTTCCGAGACCTGGAGATCACCCTGTGCTTCGAGCCGGCGCTGCGGGAGGGCCGTGACTTCGCCCTTGGCTTCGACCAGGGGGCGGCCGGCCCCACGACGGGTCGGTTCGATCTGGCGCTGGCGCTGGACCTGGCCGGCATCGCGACCACTCTGTTGCGCTCCAGCGCCGCCCCCGACCCGATCAGCCACGCACAGGACCAGGTGGCGTCGTGGTCCGATCTGGAGCTCCACGACGCCATGGTCGTGCACTGGCTGGCCGACGGGCCCAGGACCTGGGCGCTGTGGGGCCTGGTGGCCCGCCTGCACGAGCGCGGCTCGGGCCTGGCGGGCCTGATGTTCGATGGGCCCTCGTCGCCCGACGAAGCCCAGCGCCAGGGCCTGGCCGTGTTCACCCAGGCGTCTCTGCACCGCGGGCACGGCCGGTCTCGGGACGACCGGGACCGGAACCACCTCTTCACCCTGGTCCACGAGGTGGGCCACGCCTTGAACCTGGCCCACTCCTGGCAAAAGGACGAGTCGGTCCCCGAGATCGAGGGCGGCCGCGCCTGGCGGCCCATGCGGTCCGACCCCCAGGCCCGCTCGTGGATGAACTACCCGCACCGGGTGGGCGCGACTGCGTTCTGGGCGGACTTCGGCTTTCGCTTCGGGCCCGAGGAGCTGCTCTTCCTGCGCCACGGCCCGGAGCAGGCGGTGGTGATGGGCGGTCGACCCTTCTTCGTCGACCACGGGCTGGTGGACGCTCGCCAGACGCTCCCCGTCGACGTCCAGGTCCAAGGCGTGCCCGAATTCGAGCTCTATGAACCGATGCACCTGTCGGTACAGCTGCACAACAGTGGCGGCCGGTCCCTGGACCTGCTGGTCGGCGAGCGGCCGCCGGAACACGTCCTCCGGGTCGTGCTGGAGGAGCCCGATGCCCTGAGCGGTGAGACCCGCCTGCGCATCGCCCGCCCGTACGTGCGGGCCCTCGAGGAGACGCGGCTGGGGCCCCTCGGGCACGGCCAGACGTGCCGGGCGGACCTGTTCATCGGGGGCGAGCCCGGGGGCGGGGCCCTCTTCCGGGAGCCGGCGACCGCCGTGGTGCGCGTGGCTGTGGTCGTCGACGGCGAGCTCCAGGGGCTCTCTGGGCCGCTCCAGATCACGGTCGGGCCGTCCCCGGTGACCCATGCGCGACTGGAAGAAGCCGCCGCGGCCATCCAGTCGGAGTGGGGTGCGCGGCTATACCGCTTCGAGGGCTCCGTTGTGCTCCCTGGAGTGCGGGTCGGGTCGATGACGCTGGCAGAGGCCCTGGACATCCTGGCCGGCGAATCCGACGTGATGCGCCGCCACCGGGGCCGGCTGATCGAGGGGGCCGGTCTCGCAGCGCGACGGCGCTTCGACGGGGACACCCTGCGCATCGTGCCGCCGGATCCCAAGGCCCTGAGCGCCCTGGAGGCCTTCCTGGACGACCGCGGGACCTGGGACCGCTCCCCGGCCTTTGCACGGCGGGTGGCGGATCGCGCCCTGGCCGCCGACCCGCGCCCGGACCGCAAGCGGACGGAGAGGTGGAACCGGTGGGACGTCGGCGGGACCGGGACGAATCAGCGGGAGAAGGGCACGGAAACGGTCTCGGAGGTCGAGTCAGAGCAGCCCACCCGAGGGCCTCTGATCGCCGGGGTCGTGGCGGTCGTCCTGCTCGGACTCCTGGCCTGGGCCCTGCCGCAGATGTGCCTCTTCACCGACTCCTGTGCCGTGACTGGGACCGAGGCCTGGCCGGCGTGCTGCAAGGAGACCCCCGTGCCCGCGGGGTGCCCGCCTCCGGGACGTTCCTGCGGTCCTCCAGCCACCGGCGGAGGACCCAAGGGCACCGGGCCACCGACAGGCGGAGCCGGACCGGCTGGATCATAGTTCCGCCATGGACAGGACAACCGGGGGGCAACCGGGGACACCGGGGTCAGGCAGACCGGAAAACCGGGGAAAACCGGGGTCAGGAACCTTTTGTTAAGCATTAGCATCGCGGGGATAGATCGGGATTTTGATTGGTTCTGACCCTGGGGCATGACTCTGGGTTGGGCTAAAGCGGTGGGCCGTCTGGGGACGGTCTCAGGTCGGGCGGATCTGGGGGCGCAGGGTGGCGGGGCGGCCCATGGAGACCCCGCTCAACCCAGCGCCAAGGACCCCGCCCTTCGAGCACATAGGGCGAACCGGGCCTGACCCGGCTAAACGCGCCCCCCTCAGGAGGGCTCCTCATGCATGTCGGCATCTGCGGCTACCCCGGCTCCGGCAAGACCACCGTCTTCAGCGCCCTGGCACCGGGGGCCAACACTGGCAAGGGCGTCACCTACGGCAACATCAAGGTGCCCGATGGGCGGGTCGACGCCCTGGCTGAGATCTTCTCGCCCAAGAAGTCCGTCTACGCCGAGTGCACCTTCCTGGACGTGGGCGGCACCGGCGGTGCGCGGCCGGGCTCCGGCGCCTTTCCCGCCGACACCATCCAGCACATGCGCAACGCCGACGTGCTGGTCCACGTGGTGCGCGCCTTCGACAACCCGATGCTGCTGGAAGGACCGGACCTGGACCGGGACATCGGTCGCTTCGACGACGAGCTGCTGCTGACCGACCTGACGGTCCTGGAGAAGCGCCACGAGCGGTTCCGCAAGTCCAACGACAAGACCATCGACGCCCAGGTCACGGCGAAGTGCGTCGCCCACCTCGAGGAGGGCGAGGCCCTGCGCACCCTGGCCCTGACCGAAGAGGAGCAGGCCACCCTGACCGGCATCCAGCTGCTGAGCCAGAAGCCCCTGATCGTGCTGGCCAACCTGGGCGAGGAAGAGTGGGAGGACACCGCCAACGCCCCCTGGCGCGCCCTGCGGGACGAGGGCACGAATCGCCTGGCCATGGGCCTGTGCGGCCAGATGGAGTCCGAGATCGCCACCATGGACGACGAGGACCAGGGCGACTTCCTCGAGGCCCTGGGCATCTCAGAGCCCGCCCGCAACGCCTTCATCCAGGCCGCCTACCGGCTGCTGGACCTGATCTCCTTTCTGACCGCCGGGCCCGACGAGTGCCGCGCGTGGCCAGTGCGGCGTGGAAGCTCGGCCCGCAAGGCGGCGGGCAAGGTGCACAGCGACATCGAACGAGGCTTCATCCGGGCGGAGATCTACCGGCTCGATGAGCTCCAGGAATTCGGAAGCGAGGCGGAGCTGAAGAAGCAGGGCAAGCTGCGGGTCGAAGGCAAGGACTACGTGATGGTGGACGGGGACGTGGTGAACTACCGCTTCAACGTGTGAGCCAGCCCCGGTGCCCGGCCCGAACCCCTGCCTGCTCACCCAGACCGATCTCGCGCTGACCGCGATGGTCGGCGCGGTGGACCGCACCCCCGACCACATCGTGGCCTACCGGCCGCGCAACCCCGGCTACCGGTGGGGGAACTTTCTGTTCCTGCGGGGGCCTCCACCCGCTTCGAGCCTGCAGGCGCACGTGGACGAGTTCCGTCAGCGCTTCGCCGACCACCCGGCCATCACCCACGTGACCCTGCGCTGGGACGGCGACCCGCTCACGCCCGCCGCCGCTGCCGCTGCACAGGCGCTCGGCATGACGTCCGACGGGGGGCTGGAGATGGTGGCGCACCGTCTGGCCCTGCCGTCGCACGCGCCAGTCCAGATCCGCGAGCTGGACATGGTCGGCGAGCGGGACGTCATCACGGCCTTCAACGTCGCAAGCGACCCCTCTGAACAGGACGGCGCACCGGACTACGTGCGCTTCAAGGAACGCATCCGCGAGGAGTGGTGGACCTGGCACGCCGCCGGCGCCGCTCGCTGGTGGGGCGCCTTTGCCGGCGACGTCCTGGTTGGGCAGTGCGGCCTGGTCTCCTGCCCCGACGGGCTGGGCCGCTTCCAGGCTGTGGAGACCCACCCCGAACATCGGCGCCAGGGGGTCTGCTCCGCCTTGGTGGCGACGGTGGGCCATGCCGCGCTGACCCGCGGTGGCTGTCGCGCGGTGCTGCTCGGCGCAGACGCCGAAGGGCCGGCCCTCGGTCTCTACAAGCGCATGGACTTCCGGCCCGGAGCCCGCCAGCACAGCCTGCTTCTGGGCGGGGACCCCACACGCTTCCGCCCGGAGCGAGCCGGGGACCACGCCGAGGTCCGGGCCATCGTGACCGCGGCCTTCGGCCAGCCCGACGAGGCGGCGCTGATCGCCGCCCTGCGCGACCAGCCGGGCGTGATCTCCCTGGTGGCCGAGCGCGGCGGAGACCTGCTGGGCCACGCGCTGTTCAGCCCGGTGACCCAGACGGGCACGGACGGGGTGGCGCGACGGGGGATCGCCCTGGGACCCGTCGCAGTGCGCCCGTCACAGCAGCGCAAGGGGGTCGGGAGTGCCCTGATCCGAGACGGTCTCGCACGGGCCCGAGCCGCCGGCTGGACCGCGGCAATCGTCCTGGGCGACCCCCACTACTACGGGCGCTTCGGCTGGACGGCGGCGGCCCGCTGGAACTTGGACTGTCAGTGGACCGTGCCCCCCGGCGTCTTCCAGGCCATGCCGCTGGTGCCGGAAGGACTCACGGGGTGGCGGGGGCTGGTTCGGTACCACCCGGCGTTTGACGAGCTGGGCTGAGGGCGTCCGGACGATACGCTCCCCGCCCATGCCCTCCCCCGACCCCACCACCACCCTCGGCTTCGAAGACGCCCTGTGGGCCGCGTCCGACCTCCTTCGGGGGCGTCTCGACCCAGCGATCTACAAGCACGCGGTGCTCGAGGTGCTCTACCGCAAGGCGATCGGGGGAGACGGCTGGGCCGCCGACTTGCTGTCGGCGCCCCCACCGGACCTGGCCCGCCTGGAGCTCGCCCCCGGCATCCTGGCCAGCCTGGTGGCGCTCATCGACGACGTGGCCCTGGGCCCCGACGCCCATGACACCCTGGGCCGGGTCTACGAGTACTTCCTGGGCCGCTTTGCGTCCGCCGAGGGCCGGGGAGGCGGCGAGTTCTACACGCCACCCTGTGTGGTCCAGCTGCTGGTCTCGCTGCTCGACCCGATCGCCGGCACGGTCTACGACCCCTGCTGCGGCTCCGGCGGCATGTTCGTCCAGGCACAGCTGGGCCGCGGTGGGCTGCGCTGTCACGGCCAGGAGTCCAACCCGCGCACCTTCAAGCTCGCCCAGCGCAACCTGACCCTGCGCGGCCTGGACTTCGACCTGGGACCAGGGCCCGCAGACACCCTGCACCAGGACCTGCACCCGGATCTGAGAGCCGACCACGTCCTGGCCAATCCCCCCTTCAACATCGCCCGCTGGGGCGCCGCCCAGCTCGCTGGAGACCCGCGCTGGGCCTTCGGAGAACCCCCGGACCGCTGCGCCAACTTCGCCTGGATCCAGCACATCCTGCACCACCTGGCCCCCATGGGAACCGGTGGGGTCGTGCTGGCCAACGGGTCGCTCTCCGCGACGACGAGCGGCGAGGGCGCCTTGCGCGGCGCCCTGGTGGCAGCCGACGTGGTCGAAGCCATCGTGGCCCTGCCGGACCGGCTCTTCTACGCCACCCAGATCCCCGCCTGCATCTGGGTCCTGGCCCGGGGCAAGGCCAGCGACAGCCACCGGGACCGCTCGGGCGAGGTGCTGTTCGTCGACGCGACCCGGCTCGGCCGCATGGAGACCCGGGTGCACCGGGTGCTCGACGCCCCCGACGTGGCGCGGATCGCCCAGGCCCTGCACCGCTGGCGAGATGCATCGGGGGCGTTCACCCCGGAGCCCGGCTTCTGCGCGTCGGCCACGCTGGACCAGGTGGCCGCGCAGGGCGGTGTGCTGACCCCCGGGCGTTTTGTGGGGGCCCCGCCGCCGAACACCGAGCAGCAGGCCCCCGACCTGGGGGGCCTGGTCGCCAAGCTGCGTCTGCAGATGGCCCAGGCTCGGGCGTCCGACGAGGACCTGGAAGCGGCGCTGCACGCCCTGGCACGGGACTGAATCTGTGGCTCCCTGGTCCACCACCACCCTCGCGGCCCAGGCAGAGCTCGTGCGGGAACGGGTCGACCCCCGCCGCGAGCCCGCGACGGCCTATGTCGGCCTGGAGCACATCCACGCGGGTGCACTGACCCTGGGCCAGCCCGGGGACAGCGGCAAGGTGGCCAGCGCCTGCTTTCGCCACGGCGCGGGAGACGTGCTGTTCGGACGGCTGCGGCCCAACCTGCGCAAGGTGGTCCGGGCGCCCTTTCCGGGGCTCTGCACCACCGAGGCCTGGGTCCTGCGTCCCCGCCCGCAGGTCGATCCGGACTTCTTCTTCTACGCCCTGGCCAACCCGGACTTCGCCGCGCTCTGTGTGCGCTCGGCCGAGGGCACCCGAATGCCCCGGGCCCGCTGGGACTATGTCTCCAGCGTGCCCCTGCCCTGGCCCGGGCCCGCCGAGCAGCGCCGGATCGCCGCGGCTCTCGCCCCGCTCGACGCCCGCATCGCGCTGAATCGCCGCATGAACCAGACGCTGCAGGCGCTCTTCCGAGCCCAGTTCGATCGCGTGGTGCGCCCACCCGCGACGGGCAATGAACGCTGGCGCCGAGTCACCCTGGACGACCTGGCTTTCCCGCACCGGGTCACGGTCGGACCGGACACGGTGGCGCCGGACCTGGCTTGCATCGGGCTCGCGCACCTGGACCGCGACCGGCTGGCTCTGGAGCGCTGGGGCCGCGCGGGGGACGCGGCCAGTCCCAAGGCGGCGCTGGAGCGAGGAGACCTCCTCTTCGGCCGGCTACGACCCGGGTTCAAAAAGGTCGCCATCGCGCCGGTCGACGGGCTGTGCTCGACGGACATCCTCGTGATCCGTCCCCGCTCTCCCGAGCTGCGTGCCCTCGCCCTGGGCTGGCTGAGTCACACATCGTTCATCGCCCACGCCGTCTCGGTCTGCACCGGCACGCGCATGCCCCGGGCGTCCTGGTCGGCGCTGTCCGCATTCCCGGTGGTCGTGCCGCCCCCAGAGGTCCTGGAGCGCTTCCAGGCGTCCGCCGCGCCGTTGCTCCAGCGGCTGGTGCTGAATGTGCGCCAGGACCGAGCCCTGGCCCAGCTGCGCGATGCCCTGCTGCCAGGGCTCATGAGTGGCCGGGTGCGGATCCGCCCTGCACCGGCCCAGCGCGAGTCGCCCCGGCGTATGGTGCCCATCACCTGACCCGGTTCCCCTCTCCCCCAGGAAGCCCGATGCTGTTGCTGCTGAGCCTGCTCCCAGCCTGCGGCACAGACGGCGTCCCGGCAGACAGCGCGACCACCGGCAACTTCACGCTCAACGACGCTGGCGAGGTCACCGCTGCCAGCCTGGGCCTGGAGACCGCCCTCTCGGACCACATGGCGACGGTGATCCACGTGACCTGGTCCCAGCTGGAAGCCGACGTGGTGTACGAGAGCTTGGGGATCCGCCGACAGACCCCGGGAACCGCCACGGAGAGCGGCTACGAGGCCTGGCTGATCGGCACCCCCGAGCAGACCCTGACCACGGTGCACCTGGCCGCCCAGGTCGACGGGTCCGAAGTGGTGTCCGAAGCCCTGGAGATCACCACGGGCGACCTGGGCATCGAGGTCCCGCTGGACTCGGTCTGGGCCAACCCCACGGCGACCCTGACGCCGGGTCTGATGCTGGTCTCCTGGCTGGGGGGGCTGCCCAGCGGCCTGGCGCTGCTCGACCGCGAGGGACGCCCGGTCTGGGCGATCACGCCTCAGTCCGAGGAGTCGAGCGTCATGAGCGCGGCCTGGTCCGCAGACGGCCTGTGGACCCTCGAGGAGCACCGGGACAGCCAGACCGCAGGCCTGGTCCGCTACGAGCTCGACGGCAGCGTGGCCGAAGAATTCAGGGCCGACAACGCCCACCACGACCTGACCCTGGGTCCCGACGGCGCCGTGGCGTGGATCGAGACCGACGCCCGGGACACGACCACGTGGGGCAAGGTCTACGGCGACCGGATCGTGTCCCGGTCCGCCGACGGCGCCCAGACGGAGCTCGTCAACACCTGGGACCTGCTCGGCGACCCCACGCCCAGCAACACCTGGGACAACAACTGGTACCCCGACGGCCTGGACTGGAGCCATGCCAACGGGCTGTCCTACAGCCCGAGTCGCGACAGCTACCTGCTGTCCCTGGGCGGCCAAGCGCTGGTCATGGAGCTCGACGCGCCAGACATGGCCGTCGCGTGGCAGATCGCCGGCCAGGAGCTCGCCGACACCCAAGCGCGCTTCGAGCTCCAGCACAGCCCCAGCTGGACCCCCGACGACACCGTCGTGTTCTTCGTGAACTTCAACGGCGCGGACCGATCGTCCTGGGCGGCGGAGTTCGACATCGTGGCAGACCCGCCCAAGGAGATCTGGAACAGCGGCCACGGCGGTGATCTGGCGACCCAGGCCCTGGGCCGTGTGGCCCGCCTCGAAGACGGCCACACCCTGGTCAACTACGGCATCGCCGGGGTGCTCCAGGAGGTCAACACAGACGGCGAGAGCCTGTGGGAGCTGAGCCTCACGGTCGACGCGGTGTTGGGCCAGATGCAGCTGATCACGCTCTACGACGACTGAGGGACGCAGAATGGCGCTGCCAGGAAAGCGGCTGCTCTTCCCCCGCCGGATCCAGGTCCACGACCCCGACGCGGTGACGACCATCAGTGAGCGGGAGACCGATGCCCGCGACGTGGGGCTCGATCCTGGGATCATCGAGGAGATCTGGCAGGCGGTCGTGACCTACTACCGGGTCGGCCTGCACCCTGCCCTGGCCCTGTGCATCCGCCGCAGGGGCCGGATCGTGCTGGACCGGGCGATCGGCCACAGCCACGGCAACGGACCCGACGAGACCGGCGTGCCCCGAGAGTTGGCGACCCCGGACACGCTCTACAACCTGTACAGCGCCAGCAAGTGCGTGCTGGCCATGTTGGTCCACCAGGCCGACGACAACGGACTGCTGCACCTGGACGATGCGGTCTGCGAGTACATCCCCGCCTTTGGCCGCCACGGCAAGCACACCCTGACCCTGCGACATGTGCTCACCCACCGGGCCGGGGTGCCGTCCCTGCCGGGGCAGCAGGTCGACCTGGCGCTGCTGGCCGACCCGGCCGCGGTGCTGGAGCGGCTCTGCGACGCCAGGCTGGAGACCCACCCGGGCCGCAAGCTCGCCTACCACGCCGTGACCGGTGGCTTCCTGCTCGCCGCCGTGCTCGAGCGGGTGAGCGGCAAGGACCTGCGCACGCTTCTGGACGAGCGCATCCGCCAGCCCCTGGGACTCGAGACCTTTACCTATGGGGTGGCCCCGGACCAGACCCACCGGGTCTCCCGGAGCGCCTTCACGGGCCCCCGACCGCCCAAGGGCGTCGCCAACCTGCTCGAGAAGTCCCTGGGGGTGCCGGTCGAAGAGGTCGTCCGAATCAGCAACGAGCCCGAATTCCTGGCCGCCGTCGTGCCCTCGGCCAACATCATCGGGACCCCCCACGAGATCGGGCGGTACTTCGAGTGCCTGCTCCAGGAGGGCTCGCTGGACGGGGTCCGGGTCTTCGAGGCCCGCACCATCCGAAGGGCGGTCGCCGAGCAGAGCTACCACGAGCTCGACGGCGTCATCAAGCTGCCGATCCGCTACGGCATGGGCTTCATGCTCGGGGCCGACCACCTGAGCTTCTACGGGCCGGACACCCTCCGGGCCTTTGGCCACCTGGGCTTCTCCAACGTCATGGCGTGGGCGGACCCGGACCGGGCGCTGAGCGTGGCGTTCCTCAACACCGGCAAGCCCATCCTCACGCCCGAGGTCGCCCTGTGGCTGCGCATCATGCGCGTGATGGCCCGGCGCATCCCCAACGACGGGCCCCGGCCGGTGTGGGACTGAGCCGGGACTACGCCGTGAGGCGCCCGATCAATTCCTGGACCGCTCTGCGCAGGGCCGTGCCAGTGTAAGGCTTGACGATGTGGCGCACCTCGGGCCGGGACAGGAACGCTCGCGCCCCGGCCGACGTGGCGCCGCCAGTGGCCCACAGCGTACGGTCCACCAGGTCTGGCCGATAGGCATCGATGGCCGCGTGTACCCCCAGCCCGTCGATGCCCGGCATCTGGAGATCACAGACCACGGCCTCGATGGTCGGATCGGCCTGTAGCATCTCGACCGCTGCGGCACCGCCGTCGGCCGTGACCACGTCGAAGTCCCGGGCCAGGGCACGCCGACACGCCCGCAAGAGCGTGGGTTCATCGTCGACGATGAGGACGCGGGAAGGTTGTGCCATGCTCGGAGGGTACTCCAGGTGCCGGAGCGACGGACTTGGCCGATCTCTGCTTCGAACCCCGCGGGCTGCACCTTGAGGTCGATGTCGGCACGACCTTGTTCCAAGCCGCGCGATCGCTCGGACTGCCGGTCGGCACAGCCTGCGAGGCCGAGGGCATCTGCGGCCGCTGTGGGCTGCGACCCCTGAGCGGGGCCGAGCACCTGAGCCCGGAGACCCCATCCGAGCGCCGGGTCAAGGCGGACAACGACGTCGACCCCACCCTGCGGCTGAGCTGCATCGTCCGGGTGTTGGGCGGCCCACTGGTCGTGACCGCCGACTACTGGTAGAGGGAGCCTTCCCCACCCGGAGGCCCCATGTCCCAGCGCCACGTCGTCGTGACCGGAGGCGGCCGCGGCATCGGCCGTGCCATCGCCCGCCACCTGGCCGGCCTCAGCGCGCAGGTGTCCCTGTGCGGTCGCACACCGCCCCAGCTCGAACAGACAGCGGCGGACTGCGACACGGCAGGCGCTGCCGGCACTTTCTGGCAGCGCTGCGACATTCGGCAGCGGGACCAGGTCGACGCCTTCTTCGCCGCCGCGACCCAGGCCCTGGGGCCCGTGTCCGCGGTGGTGGCCAACAGCGGCGTGGGTGGTGCCAACGAGCCCGGGCACGACGACCGCTGGTCCGAGCTCGTCGACACCAACCTGACCGGTACCTACTGGTGCCTCCGCGCTGCCCAGAGGCACCTCGCGCCCGGCCCGGAGACACGCCACATGCTGGTCATCAGCTCCATCCTGGGGCGCTTCGGCGTGCCGGGCTACACCGGCTACTGCGCCAGCAAGGCGGGACTCCTGGGCCTGACCCGCGCCCTGGCCCTGGAGCTCGCGCCCGACAACGTCCAGGTCAACGCCCTGTGCCCGGGCTGGGTCGACACGGCGATGGCCCGACAGGGGCTGGAGGGCATGGCCGCAGCGATGGGCACGTCCTATGACCAGGCTCGGGCCGACGCCCTCTCGGTGGTGCCCCTGGGCCGTATGAGCACCCCCGACGAGGTCGCGGACGTGGTCGCCTTTCTGCTGAGCCCAGCCGCTCGGGGCATCACCGGCCAGAGCCTGGACTTGAACAACGGCGCGTGGATGTAGCCCGACCTGCTCGCCGGGCTCTGGTAGAGTCGCAGCGAGGGGTTTGCTCTGGGGGCCGGCCGAGGTGCCGTGTGGGAGAAGGCAGCTACAAACTACTGATACTGGACGGCGTTGCCTGGGATGGCCCCCTTCGGAGCCAGGCCTCGCAGCTCGGTCTCGAGGTCCTGGGCGCCCGGGACGTGTCGTCGGCGCGGCCCTTCCTGGCGGGGGGGGCACCGCAGCTGGTGGTCGGCGAGCCCGGCCTCTCACCGATGCAGCTGCACTACCCGGATCGCATCGACGTGGTCATGGTCGGACCGGCGGACCGTGCCCAGGTCCACGCGGCCCTCCAGGCCGGGGCCACCGACTGGCTGGTGGATCCCGCCGACGAGCTCGATGCCCTGCGAGTGCTGGTGGCCCACGACGCCCGGGTGACCCGTCGTGCCTACCAGCACGAGATGTTGGACGCCCTGGCTCGGGCACTGCAGCACCACCTCCAGCCCGCGCGCGCAGGCGAGACCGGCGTGGCCCGCGTGGTCCTCCACGAGGTCCGCAACGCCCTCGCAGCGCTCGAGCTGAACGTGGGCGCCCTGGCCCACAACATGGGCCAAGCGGACCCCGACATCCTGGAGACCGTGTCCGACCTGGGCCAGTTGACCGCGCACCTGGGCGCGGTGGTCGTCTCGGGGCGCACCCTGCTGGGCGACAGCGTGGAGGGCGGAGACGTGGAGCGGGCCCTGCGGGCGGCGATCACGATGGCGGGAACCCGCGCCGGCAACGAGGTCGCCCTGCGGCTCGATCCCGGCCTGGCCCCTGTGGCGCTGCCGACCCACCAGCTGGCTCAGATCCTGCTGAACGCCATGCTGAACGCGCTCCACGCCGGCGCGGCCCACATCTCCGTGGACGCCCTGGACCTGGTCGCGCACGTACACATCGCCATCACCGACGACGGCGCCGGCATGACCGCAGACGACCTGGCCCAGGCCCTGGAGCTGGGCTTCACCACCAAGGAGACCGGGACCGGCCTGGGCCTGGCCATCTGCCGGGAGATCCTGGGGGCCGTGGGCGGCACCATCCGCATGGCCAGCCAGTTCGGCGAAGGCACCACTGTCGTGATCGAGGTCCCCTACGCCAAGTGATCGGCGCGGCTCAACTCGAGGGATCGGCGCTCTTCAGTCGAGCCGCGGCCGCAACAGGCCCACGAGCGCCGGCAGGACCAACAGGTCCGCCACCAGCGCCGTGCCCATGGCCAGGCTGATCAGCAGCCCGAACCAGATGACGGACTTGATCTGGGCCAGCCCCAGCACGCTGAAGCCCAGGCACAGGACCACGGTGGTGATGGCCAGGGACCTTCCGACCGAGCTGACCGCCGCCCGCACCCCAGCGTCCGGGTCGTCGGGCGTCAGGGAGAGCTCGTGCCGCAGCCGGTACAGGAACTGGACCGTGTCGTCGACCACCAGGCCCAGCACGACCGCCGCGATGGTCACCGTCGCCACGTCCAGCCGCACGCCCAGCAGCCCCATCGCCCCCAGGGTCACGAGCACGGGCAGCAGGTTCGCAGGCACGGCCAGCGCGGCCAGGCGGATCGACCTGAACAGGATGGCGATGAGCGCGAAGACCACGCCAAAGGCCAGCCCGAAGGACGTGATCTGCGACCTGACGATGTAGTCCATCATGCGGGTGTAGAGCGGTAGGTAGCCAGCCGGGGTCGCCGTCACTCCGGGGGGCAGCGCGTGCAGCGACTGGAGCGCGTCGACGGTGCTGGCGATGCCCTGGGCGGACTGCATCGTGATGCCAAAGGTGACCCTGAGCCGGTCCGAGCCGTCGACCAGGTCGTCCAGGTCGCTGTCCGAGCCCGTGCCATAGACCAGCAGCGCCTGATCGATGCGCGCGGCCTGGTCCGGCACCCGGGCGTCGCCGCCGCCCAGGACCTGCTCCAGCTTCTTGACCACGTCGACGACCGAGCGGCTCCAGCCGACGCGCTGGTCCCCCAGCGCCGCCTGTTGCCAAGCATCCACGGCCTGCAAGACCTGGGGAGACAGCGCCGCGTCGGGTGCTTCGACCACGAACTCCAGCGGTGTGTACGGGCCAAAGGCCGCCTCGATGTGCTCTGAGGCCTGGCGGACGGGGTGGTCCTCCAGCAGGAAGTCGATGGAGTAGGTGTCGACCTCGATGCGGGACACGCCCAGGGCGGCTGCCAAGGTGGCGACGCCCGTCAGCCCCAGCACCAGCTCCTTCTTGCGAAGGCCCAGGTCGGCGAGCCCGTCCACCATTCTCTGGAGAGGCCCCTGGGCCGCCACTCGGGGCTCGGCCCGCTCCCACGCCAGGGACCAGGTGCAGAAGACGATCGACGCCACGAACGCCGCCACGAGACCCACCGCCGAGAACAAGCCCAGATCCCGCACCACGCGCATGGGCGCGGTCGCCAGCGCGGCAAAGCCCGTGGCGGTGGTGAGGGTGTTGAACAGGCAGGGCCAGAACATGAAGCCCACCCCGCGCACGACCCGGTCCCGGCGGCTCTCGCCGTCGACCCGCGGCTGACGGGCCACGTGGACCAGGATGTGCACACAGTCCGAGATGCCGATCAAGAGCACCAGGGTCGGCATGACCATGGTGACCATGTTGATGTCTCGCCCGGCCGCACCGTAGGCCCCCATGAGCCACGTGGCGGCGACCCCCACGGTGATCATCGTCACCACCAGCGGCCCCAGCCGTCGGAAGAACGCCCAGAGCAAGATGACGATGAGCGAGTACGACGCCACGATGAACACGGCGGAGTCGACGGTGCTGAGCTGGTTCAGCGCGGCGTAGATCACCCCGATGCCGGCGGCCCGGTAGTCCGACCCCACCGCGTCCACCGCCGTCTCCAGCTCGGCCAGGATGGCGTCGCGACGGGCGTCGATGTCGCCCAGCGCCTCCATCCGCGCGAGGACCAGCGCGACCGTGCCGTCGGCGTTGACGAGCTTGCCGACCAGCAGTGGATCCGCCAGGATGCGCCCTGCCAGGGCCTCGGAGACGCCCTCGGGTGGCACCAGCGGGCCGACCTCGAGCCAGTCGTCCTGGGTGCGGATGTCCTGGACCGTCGCCAGGGACACGGCCTCGGCGATGCCTTCGACCGCGACGGCGGCGTCGCCCGCAGCCCGCAACAGCGCCAGCCCCTCGTCGTCGACCAGTCCGTCGGGATCCTCGAACGCCAGGACCACGACCTCGTCGTTGCCAAAGGTGTCCTGGAACTCCTGGTAGGCGACCAGGGCCGGGTCCTCCTCGACGAACCAGATCTCGACGGCGTTGTCGACGCCGACGGTGCTGGCCGCCCAGCCCGAGAGAACTGCGAGCACCACGCTCAGGGCCAGCAGGAGGTGCCGGAAGTCCCAGACCACCCCCACGATGCGCTCGCCCAGTGCCTGGCGCCGGCTCACTGCACCACCTCCAGCCGAAAGGCACTGTAGAAGAAGGCCCGATCCTGGGCGTACAGCTGTGCCGCGCGCTCGGCGTCTGGGACCAACCGGTCTGCCAGATCCTGTGGGCGGCTGCGGGGCACGAACAGGTTCCAGTACCCCACCCGGGCCCCCGGGCGACCGGCCCGGGCCGTGAGCCGGAGCATCGACCCGTAGGCCTCGGGAGGCACGTACTCGAACAGGTTCGAGTAGTTGAACGCGCTGTAGGTGCCGGCCGGGACCGACGCCAGGTGCTCTTCGAGGGTGGCGTGCACCAGGGTAAAGCGCTCCCCCAGGCCCGCCAGCTGGGCGTGGCCAGCCCGGCTCAGGTAGGGGTGCGCGTGCGCCAGGTCGGCGAAGCCCCCGGTCAGGATCCACTGCAAGAACGGGTTCGTGGCGATGGGCAGCGCGGTCATGACCCACTCGGCCCGCTCCAGGAGCCGGTCGGCCACGGAGCCCTGGACCTGGGCGAACTGCGCGGGGTCCCGGCCCAGCCGCTGCATCACCGCCCGAGAGAAGAACAGGCGGAACAGCCCCCGCCAGCGCCGGTTGTTCCAATGGGCGTCGAAGAACTCGCGCTGTGCGGCCGGCTCGTCGAGCACGCGCAGGGCCTCGATTCGCTCCCGGGTGTGGACCAGAGGCAGCACACGCTGGCGGAAGGCCCCCAGGTAGCGCTCGAACTTGCCCGAGCCCAGCAGGCCGGTGCGGATGACGTCCTCGTGGGCATCCCAGTAGCGGCGGGCGTCGTCGGACAGGAACTCCCGGGCCCGGTGGTACAGGAAGACCCGTCGTCCATCTGGCAAGAGCCCCAGCAACTGGAGAAACTCCTCGTAGGCCAGGTGACCCCCGGCCAGCTTGAGGGCGAGCAGGTGCAGCTGGGGCTCGCTCAGGTCCAGGGCCGTCACCCGCTCGGCGCCGGCCAGGGCCAGGGCCAGGGAGTTGTCCCCGGCGGAGGCGATGGACAGGACATGGTCCCCGGGCTGGGGCGCCAGCGCTGGCACCAGCACGCCCGGATCCTCCCAGCACTGGGCATAGGAGATGCGCCGGGCGAGAGCGTCGAGCTCGGCCACCTACTCTTCCGTCCCCAGGTCCGGGAAGTCCGGGGGCTCCACGCCCGCCTCGGCCAGCCCGTCGACCGGGGGGCTCGCGGGGGAGAGCTGCTCGACGGTTCCCGCGCCACCGTCCATGCGGACCCAGTCCCCGTCGGCGATGAAGGCGGTCAGTCCCCGCAGGCCCACCACGGTCGGGATGCCGAGCTCCCGGGCCACCACAGCGCTGTGGGAGAGCACGGAGCCCCGCTCCACCAGGATTCCCGAGACGCTGGGGTAGAGCGGTACCCAGCCCGGATCCGTGCGCTCGGCCACCAAGATCTCCCCGCTCAGCCGACCGCCCATGGACGGGTCGTCCAGCACCCGGACCGGCCCCTCGACCACGCCCGGACAGCACGGAATGCCGCTGAGCACGCCGTCCACCGGGTCCGCAGCCAGCCGCGGGCCCTTGAAGCGGTTGTGGGCGTAGACCGCGCCCAGGGTGTGGAAGCGCTCGTCGGGCGCCGGCAGCTCGGTGAACCCGGCGAATTCCTCCTGGCGGAGCACCACCAGGCCGCGCAGGTTCGTGGTCACCGCAGTGCCGCGGATCCAGTCCAGGCACTCCTCCATGGTGAGCCAGTAGACGTGGTCCCGGTCGTCCAGGGCATCGGCGTCGACCATCTTCAGCCCCATGGCGCGGACCAGGTCTCGCACCAGCCCGAAGATGCGGGTGCGCGCAAAGCGCAGGTTCTCGCGCTCCTTGACCCGAAGCCGCGTCATGTCCAGCACCCGCTGGAACAGCCGCTCCTTCCAGCCGCCGACCAGACCCCAGACCCGGACCTCGGCGGCCCGCCGCATCTTGCGCTCCTCTTGGCCGAAGCGGGTCACGTCGATCGGGGCTGCGCCCTCGCGCACGTAGTTGCGCAGGGCCGCAACCAGGAAGTCGGGCCGCTGGCGCAGGGACGGCACCTCGAGCTTGAGCTCGTCGACGCAGCGGTCCCCGTACCGGTCCAGGTAGGTGGTCAGCCGGTTGTCGAACCACTTCCAGCCGGCCCGGGCCTGGGCCAGCACCTGGGCGTCGGTGCGGTCGCTGCGCAGCACCGCCAGCAGCCCCGGCTCCTTGCCTATCAGGTCGGCGATCCGCAGTGCTTCCAGCGTGGGCTCGGTGGACTCCAGTCCGCCTTCGCCGGCCAGCAGCTCGTTGTGCAGGTTGGTGTCCGGATCGTCGGTGAGCTTCTGGCACCAGGACCGCAGGATGCCGTAGGAGATCATCACGAAGAAGTCGTTGACGATCGGCGGTGTCCAGGCCCACAGCAGCCGGCGCTCGAGGTCGTGGTAGATGGCCAGCAGCTCGAAGGGTCCGGCCGCGTCCAGGTCCTTGATCCGGTGCTCCCGGTAGGCCGCGTCGAAGGACTTCCGGAACTTCGCGATGTCCTTGTCCAGCCGGAACAGACGCCACAGCAGCTTGGCGATCATCCACAGGGTCTTGGGGCCGTGGAGCAGGACCCGCTTGAGCCGGGAGTCCTGGAGGGCGTCCTCGTCTGACGCGACCTCGGCGACCCCCATCATCTGCTCCATGAACTTCCGGTTCATCTGGAAGCCAGGGAGCAAGGAGATGACCATGTACCAGGCGTTCAGGTTGTAGTAGACCCGCCCTCGCAAGAGCCCGATCATCCGGTGGAAGGTGCCTTCGTGCTCCTGGATCGTCGCCGCGTCGACCCCCATCACAGCGCTGAAGAGCTGGTAGATGATGGTGTAGGCCCGGTGGGCAAAGGAAAAGGTCATCGGGGTCGTGGGCCCGCTGAAGGATTCCACGATGTTGGAGTTGTCCCAGAGCAGGCGCCGACCCGACGGGATGGGCACCGTGATGGGCCGGACCTGGAGGTAGTGCACGGTGCGGCCGAGCACTGCGAACTCGATGTCCTGGGGGGCGCCGAGCTGCTGCTCCAGGCGGCGGCCGGTGGCGACCAGCTCTTCGACGACCGCCGGGTCCAGGCAGGGCTGATCCATCTGCTCGGGCGGCACATCTCGGGTCTCTGGGCCGTGTTCTCCCAGGACCAGGGTCTCGTCCTTGGACTCCACGGTGAGCTCGGTGCCCCGGGGGCCGACGCTCCAGGTGTCGCAGTTGACCGTGCCCTGGACCACGCCTTCGCCAAGCCCGAAGCTTGCGGAGATCAGGGTGGCCTGGGGGTCGTCCGGGTTGCGGGTGAAGAGCACTCCCGCGGCTTCGGGCTCGAGCATGGCCTGGACGACCACCGCGACGGGGGTGATCGGGAGGCCATGGAGCTCGCGGTAGGCCTGGACCCGCTCGCTGTCCGCCGAGCGCCAGCACGTGCGCAGGGCCTGCATGACCTGGTCCAGGCCCCGGGCACCCAGGACCGACTCCAGCTGCCCGGCGAAGCTCGCGTCGGCCGAGTCCTCGCCGACAGCCGACGAGCGCACGGCGACCCGGTCGGCTCCCAGGCTCTCCAGCGCTGCCCGCACCTGGTCCCGCAGGCCCTCGGGCGGCGGGCCGTCTGGAGACCAGGCCCCGGTCTCGACCACGAAGAAGGGGGGCACGGCCAGGCCCTGGGCCTGGAGCGCCAGGAGCCCGACCCCCTTGCCTCCGATCCGGTCCAGGTGTGCAGCGGGTGCACCCTGGAGTTGTCCCGACTGAGTCACCCAGGTCATGCCAGCCACCACAGCACTCCAAACGATCCCAAGAGATACAGCGACGCCCCACCCTCGACGCGCTTGGCCGGGGCCTTGGCGGGGGGCAGGAGCAGGAGGAGAGCGACGCCAGCGGGCACCAGCGCCCCGGCCAGGGCGACCGGACCGAACCCGACCAGGACCAGCACGCAGCAGGTGGCGAGCACGTAGCAGGCGGCCAGCAGACCCAGAGCGCGGCCGCGACCGAGCACGGTCGTGTAGCTGGGCACGCCAGGGACTTCTTCGGCGGGCAGGTTGACCTTGCGGCCGACCTCGAAGGCCAGGCTGCCGAAGCTGGCAAAACCCACGTAGGCCAGGTACCGCGGCGACCAGGCCGTGCCGGTGCACGCCCAGGCGTAGACGGCGAGCAGCCCGGTGACGGGGTTGTGGGTCACGGCGTAGAGCACCATGCGGTCCTGGAGCCAGTGCCCCACGCCGAACTCGGCACGCATGGCCAGCGTGTAGAGAAAGGTCGCGGCCCAGGCCACCAATGCAGGCACCCCGATCCAGGCCGACAGGGCCGCCTCGAGGAAGATGGCGCCGGCCGCCAGGGACGACAGGAGCGGCAGGGTCACCACGCCCTGCGTGAGCAGGCGGTCGGGGTAGGCCGCGGCGTCTGCCTGGGCGTCCTTGTGCTCGTCGAAGACCCGCAGGTGGAAGAAGACCAGCCACACCACGCCGGCGCCCGCCCAGGGGGTCGACCCACCCCCCGCCAGGCCCTGGGCGACCGCTGCCGCCGACCCGAAGAACAGGACCACCAACAGGGTGTAGGGCACCGGCGGGAAGCGCTCTTGGAGGTAGGCCCACACCCGAACCGGCGCGGGCTTGTCCAACAGCGGATGAGAGGGCGGGAGCACGGTCGCGCTCTATCCCGGTCCAGTCCAGGGAGTGGTCAGTCCAGGGGCACCAGCCGTGCCGGGCTGCCCGACACCAGCGCCCACAGGCCGTCGGCATCGCGGAACGGCACCGCATTGCCGGTCTCGGGCACCGGGGCCACGCGGGCATCGGCCCAGCCCAAGCCGTCTCGGGCGAGCCAGTGCACCGCCCGTGACCCGGTGGCCAGCACGCGGTCCCCGATCACGTGGAGGGACCAGACCGTGTACTCGTCGTCGAACATCGCGATGGTGCGGCCCTGGGTCCAGTCGGGTCCCTGGAGCACGCGGATCCGGGCGATGGCCTGCTTGCCATAGGCGTAGTGCCAGCCGTCGCCGACCAGCAGTTCGTCGTGGCCGTCCCCGTCCAGGTCCGCAGCCGAGAGTGCCCGGACGCCGCGCAGGGTAGGCAGTACGCGCTCGCCCTCGGGTCCCACGACCCTCAGGTCTCCCGGGGCCTTGGGCCGGTCGCCGTAGACCCGGCCCACCACACGGCGCTGCCCGTCCAGGGGAAGCCAGGCCGTGGCCAGGTTCCGGCTGTCGATCCGCTCCAGGGAACCGTCGGTGACCCAGCCGGCGTCGACCGCCTTGCCGGTCCCGAACAGGGCCGCCCAGATCCGATCGCCGACGAAGTCCAGATCTGCGACCTGGTTGCGTCCCTCGTCGCGCTCCAGCAGCAGCTCGGGTCCGCTGTCGGAGAGGGACCAGATGCGGATCGGGGCGCTGCGATCGCTGCGGCCCATGCCCGTGCCGAGCAACAGGACCTCCCGACCGGTGCCTTGGGGATCCCCCCGTTGCACCACCTGGACCTCGCCCCCCAACGTCACGGCATGATCGCCGAAGCGAGCCACGCCGTCCTGGACCAGCACGATCTCGTCGACGCCGTCGCCGTCGAAGTCGGCAGCGCCCACCTTGTCCGCCCGGTCCAGATCCCGGCTCTCGCGGGTCGCCGGAGCCACGGGCATCGATGCCCCGGATGGTTGGGGATCGCCGCATCCCAGGCCCCCGATCAGCGCCAACAACACGACCACGCGCGGCCTCCGACAAACAGTCCCATCCTCTCTATCGGTCGGCCGGAAATCCGGGTATGGTCCGGTGCGTCAGGGTCGGGGAAAGTACACGTGTCCACGCCAGCTCAACAGGCTGTACGTACGCATCGAACGGGCCGCGCCCGGGGTCGTGGAGCGGCCTGGTTCGCGGTCTACGACGAGGGCAACGGCGCCCGCTCCCTGTACCTGGCCCCGACCAGCGCCCGCGAGCTCGGGGCCGCGCTCTATCCGGCGGCCCTGGGCAACCAGCTGGCCGTCCTGACACCCCTGCCGGCGCCGAGCGGCTGCCGGCCTCTGCCCGGCGGCGGCTGGCTGGGACCCGGCCGGGCCATCCTGGGCCTCCGCGAGCCGGTCCAGGTCGCCGTGGTCGGCCCTCAGGCCACGCCCGCTGCCATCAGCCACGAGCTGCCAGGCAGCATCCTGGCGGCCCCGCAGCACGCCCTGCCCGAGTCGCTGGGCGTCCGGGTCGCCCTCGACGCCGAGGCCACCCGCCACGCCATCGTGCTCTCTCGCGAGACGTCGCTCCTGGCCGCCTGCCTGGAGACCGTGCTCGAGCGCTGCGCCGAGGAGGGCCTCGCCCGCCTCGCGCCCCGCATCACGGACCCCGCCCTCGAGGCCCTCCTCCAGCCCATCCCGCCCGGCCACTGGCGCCGAGCGATGGCAGTGGACCGCGGTCGCTACCATGTGCTTGAGATCGAGACCGCTTCAGCGGCCGAGGTCCTGGACCGAAGGACATGGGTGGCGAACGTGCAGGGCGGTCAATGGAACCCCGACTGGGCAGTCTGAGTCGACGTCGTCGCCGTGGGGCGACCGCCATCGAGTACGCCCTCATCAGCTTCTTGATCGGCGCCACCCTGCTCGTCAGCATCCGCGCACTCGGCGTGTCTGTCACCAACGTCTACGAGGACGTCGAGGACGAGGTCACCAACGCCACCGGCAACTGAGACCTCGCCGGTCCCCGACCACGGGCTCGTCCGCGACCCCGACGCCTTGGCACGTCTGTGCGCCGGGCTGACGGGACGGGTGGCGGTCGACACGGAGTTCCACGCCGAGCGCCGGCACGAGCCCGACCTGTACCTGGTCCAGGTGCACCAGGCAGGCGAGCCGACCGCCCTGATCGACCCACGGGCGCTCCAGGACCTGGCCCCGCTCGGCCAGGCACTCAGCGACTGCCAGGTGCTGGTCCACGGCGGCGAGCGGGACCTGCAGCTGCTGGTCCGCCACGCTGGCCTGGACCCCAGGCACGTCACGGACACCCAAGTCCTTGCGGGCTGCACCGGGCTCGGGTTCCCCCGCCGCCTGGAGGACCTGCGCGCTGAGCTGCTGGATGCGCCGGCCCCGGAGCACCGCACGGGCTTGTCCGACTGGCGTCGGCGCCCCCTGGGCCCCGACCAGCTCGCCTATGCAGCGGCGGACGTGCGCCAGCTCCCAGAGCTCGCCGACCGCCTGCTGGCTCGCGCCGCCCCTGCACGTCTGGCGCTCGCACAAGGAGCGACCCGGGAGCTCGTCGACCGCTGGCTCACCCCGCCGGTCCCGTCCGACCTGTGGCGTCGGTTGCCGGCCGCGCGCGTCCTCGACCACCGGGAGCGACAGCGCCTGAGGCACCTCACGGCCTGGCGGCACGGACAGGCCCAGGCTCGGAACCTGAGCCCGTGGAATGTCGCATCCGACCGCGTCCTGGTCGACGTGGCCCGCCGTGCGCCCCGCACCGTGGCGTCGCTGGGCGCAAATCGGCTGATGCCCAAGGGACTGCTCAAGCGATCGGGAGAAGAGCTGGTGCGGTTGGTCCACGAGGCGCCCGATGTGCCCCTGCGTCCCCTGGCCAGCACGCCACCCGCGCGGGCCTTCCAGGCGGCGCTCCAAGCATGGGCCCACGGCCTCGAGGCCCGCTCCGGCGTGGCCTCTGGACTCGTGATGCCGCCTTGGAGGCTCGATCTGCTCGTGGCCGACTGGGTCCAGGGCCAGCCCTGCGAAAATGTCCCCGCGTGGCTCGAAGAATTTTCAGGCGAAGAGCTGCGGATGTGGACGGCAGGCCAGGCAACCCTGAGGGTGACCCGATCCGCGGGCCTCGCTCCGGACTATTAGTGCAAATTACTAAAGTCATTCCCCATGAGGCCCGATCCATGGTGGTAAGGTGCGCGGGATCCAGGGGATTCCCCACCCGCCCCTGATTGCCTCAAGGAGCACAAACATGCTGACCGCCTTCATCCGCGAAGAGTCTGGCGCCACCGCCATCGAATACGGCCTCATCGCGGCCCTCATCGCCGTCGCCATCATCGGCGCCCTCACCAGCCTCGGTACCGAGCTGGGCAACACTTTCCAGGGCGTCTCCGACACCGTCAGTTCGGCGTCAGGCTCCTAGCCCCTGCCCAACTGGGTGCACCAAGGGTCGGCGCCAGCCGGCCCTTGCTGCTTCGGGGCCGACCGACAGAAGTGATAGGCTGCACGTCCGCCAGCGCCGCATGGCCGCAGCCTCCACATCTTCCGGGGAACCCTCTCGATGCAGCAACGCCAGCAGACGGGCGGGCGCACCAAGGCCATCGCGTTCCTGATCGTCTCCATCCTGGCGGCCGCGGGCGCCGCGGCCCTCGTGCTCCAGGTCATCAGCAGCGCCAACGAGCAGCTGGCCGAGGCCCGCGCCGAGGACAACAAGGTCGACGTGGTCGTGGCCACCCGCGAGCTCTTCGTGGGTCTGCCGATCACGGACATGGACGTGGCGGTCAAGTCCTTCCCGCCGGAGATCGTGCCCGCGGACGTGGTGTTCTCGTCGGTCGAGAACGTGCTGGGCCGCACCCCCAAGGAACGCATCCTGCCCAACGAGTTCGTGCGCAACGAGCGCCTGGCCCTGGCCGACGTGGGCCGCGGCTTGAACGCCATCATCGAGTCCGGCACCCGGGCGATGTCCATCTTCGTGAACACCGAGTCCTCCGTGGCCGGCTTCATCGAGCCGGGCAACTTCGTCGACGTCATCGTGACCATCCGCCCAGACGACGCGGCCCAGAAGAGCTGGACCACCGAGACCCTGCTCCAGAACGTCGAGGTGCTGGCGGTCGGCGACTCCCTCACCCGCCCACGCAGCGCGGCCGAGTCGACCAACACGTCCAAGAAGACCCGCAAGGGCTCGGGCACGGCCCGCGCCAAGCCCACCGTCACCCTCGAGGTCACCCCCGAGGAAGCGCAGAAGCTCGCACTCGCCACCGCAAAGGGCGACGTCCACCTGGCCCTGCGGTCCAACATCGACAGCGTGGTGCTGCCCACCAAGCGCATGACGGCCCGAGACATCATCGGCTACGAGCCGGTCGAGGTGGCCGTGGTGACCACCCGCGCGGCCCGCCGGACCCGCCCCGAGAAGCCGCCCGAAGACGAGACGGGTGGCGTGGTCGACGTGATCACCGGTGGACAGCGCACCCAGGTCAACCTGGACAAGGAAGGCAACGTGAAGTCCGACAACAACCGCCGTAGCGGCGGGCGCTAGTCAAAGGCAGGTCATTGCGTCACATCGGTTGGATAGGGGCTCTCTTCGCAGCCCTGGCATTGCTCATCGTCAGCGCGAGCTGGTCGGCGCCCGCTCAGGCTCAGCAGACCCAGCAGAAGCGCTGGCTCGACGTCGAGGTCGGCAAGACCATCGTGCACTCCGGCTCCGACCAGGAGCTCGCACGGGTCATCTTGTCCGACCCCAACGTCGCTGAGATCAAGGTCCTCGATCGGGGCCAGATCTCGATCCGTGGCCTTAGCACCGGCACCACTGACATGTGGGTCTGGTACAAGGACCGCCCGACCTACCCCGACGTCTTCGAGGTGACCGTTCACCAGGACCTGAGCGATCTGGTCCGACGTTGGACCGAGATCACCGACGTCGCGCCCCGGGTCTACCCTCTGAATGGTCGGCTGGTCGTGGACGGTCAGATGCCCGACGTGCAGACCCTCGAGCGGGTCGCCGCCGTCGCCGAGATCTACGATCCGGACTTCGTGAACCTGATGACCGTGCCCGGTGACCACCAGGTGCAGCTCGACGTGGTCTTCGCCGAAGTCAATCGTTCGCGCATCCGCGAGCTGGGCTTGAACTTCCTGGTCAGCGATGGCCGCGGCGGGGTCTGGGTCGAAGGACCCAACTCCACGACCTCGCAGCTCGCCGCCGACTACCCGACCGGCACAGGCTCCCTGATCTCCGGCGTGCTCCCCGCACCCTCCGGCGCCACCTTCAACATGCTCGGCGTGCTCGCCGACCCCGTCGACATCCTGGCGATGCTGTCCGTGCTGGAGCAGAACAACCTGTCCAAGATCCTGGCCGAGCCTTCGATCGTGACCCTGAGCGGCCAACAGGCCGAGTTCCTGAGCGGGGGGGAGATTCCCATCCCGGTGGCTCAGAACAACAACCGCATCACCATCGAGTACAAGGAGTACGGCATCAAGCTGGTGTTCGTGCCGACCGTGCTGGCCCGCGAGGTCGTGGACATGCGGGTCTACATCGAAGTCAGCGACGTGGACTCCGCCACCGGGACCCGGGTCACAGGCATCGAGATTCCGGGCTTCGTGATGCGCAAGGGCGAGAGCCACCTGCGGGTCGACAACGGCATGACCTTTGCCATGGCCGGGCTGTTGTCCGAGACCGTCGAGCACACCCGGGCCAGCATTCCGCTGCTGGGCGACATCCCCATCATCGGGGCGGCGTTCAGCTACACCCGGCACGAGCGCAACGAGACCGAGCTCATGATCTTCGTGACCCCGCGGCTGGTTCGGCCCATGGCCCCCGACGAGGTCCCGCCGCCGCCTGGGGCGCTCGAGGACAACAATCCCAACGACTTCGAGCTCTTCCTGTTGGGGCTGGACCACCGGGTCTGGACCGCCGAGGACCGGGACCCGGAAGGGCCGGTCGGCTTCCAGCGCTAGTCCATGCGTTCACTTGGACCAGCCACGGGTGCCGCCACTGTGCTCGTCGTGGGCGTCAGCCCTCATGCGATGGGCATGCTGCGCGAGTACCTGGGGACCGAGGCCATCCTCCCCAGCGAGCCGACCAGCTTCCAGGACGCGGTGATCACGGGCAACCGGCTGCGCCCCCAGGTCGTCATCGCCGGCTTCGACCGGGACCCCGAGGAGGCGGTTCGGCTGGGCCCCATCCTGACCAGCGAGCTGCCGGGCGTTCACCTGGTGGCCCTGAGCGAGCGGAGCGATCCCGACCGTATTCGAGCCGCCATGCGGGCCGGGTACCGGGAGTACGTGGTCCTGCCCGACGACGTCGACCTGTTGCGCCAGGCCGTGCACGAAGCCGCCTATGCCGTGCCCGACGACGAGGAGCGCGGCGAGGTCATCGCCGTCTGCGGCACCAAGGGCGGGGCCGGCGTGACCTCGCTGGCCATCAACCTCGCGGCCGAGCTGACCCCGGTCTACCGGGTCTGCGTGATGGACCTGGACTTCAGCATGGGCGACGTCGCGGCGCTCCTGGACCTCAAGACCCCCAGCCACGTGGGCGAGCTGCTGCGCAAGGTCGATCGACTGGACGAGCGCATGCTGGCCGGGTCTGTGGGCCACCACGCGAGCCGCATCCACGTGCTGGCCCAGCCCGACGAGCTCGACGAGGCCGACGAGGTTCGCGGCGACGCCATCCTGGCGCTGCTGACCACCGCTGCCCGCAGCTACCAGTACGTGCTGCTGGACTGCGGGAGCCGCATCGACGAGGCCACCCTGATGGCCACGTCCGTCGCCGACCGGATCCTGCTGGTCTGCGGCACCGACGTGCCGTCGGTCAAGAACGCCCACCGGCGCATGCAGCTCTTCGATCGACTGGGGGTCGAGCGGGAGCGGCTGTACCTGGTGGTCAACCACTACGACAAGCGCAAGGCCCACCTCAGCCTCACGGACATCCAGGGCAACCTGGGCGTGCCGGTGAGCGGGGTGGTCACGTCGGATCCGCGGACCGTGGACCAGGCCGTCAACGACGGCCGGCTGGTCCGAGACGTCAACAAGCGCTCCCCAGCGGCCCTGGACTACTCGAACCTGGTGGGCCTGCTCACCGAGGGCGAGGTCTCGGCACCCGAGCCCACCAAAGCCGGCCTGATGGGCTGGCTGCTGAACTAGGTCTCCACCATGGGCTCCTCTCGACTCATCGATCGCGTCCGTGGCGCCCAGCAACGGCACGGCACCCGCGGAGGTCCCGGCGTCACGGACTCCGAGGAATTCGCGCGGATCAAGAAGACCCTCCACGCCGAGCTCATCGAGTCCTTGGACTTCGAACAGGTCATGTCGACCCCGCGCGAGGAGCTCACCTCCAGGCTGCGGGCCACGCTGTCCGAACAGGTGGAGACCCGTTCCCTGCCGCTCAACCGGGCCGAGCGGGAGCGGCTGGTCGAGGAGATCCTGGACGACATCCTGGGCCTGGGTCCCCTGGAGCCGCTGCTGCGCGACCCCGAGGTCTCGGACATCCTGATCAACGGCTCGGACAAGGTCTACGTCGAGAAGCGCGGGCTGCTCCAGAAGTACCCCTTGAAATTCAACGACGACCGCCACCTGATGCAGATCATCGATCGCATCGTGAGCGCGGTCGGGCGGCGGATCGACGAGACCAACCCCATGGTCGACGCCCGCCTCCAGGACGGCAGCCGCTTCAATGCCATCATCCCGCCGCTGGCGCTGGACGGGCCCCACGTCTCGATCCGTCGCTTCGGCACGGTGCCGATCCTGGCCGAGGACCTGGTCGCGACCGGCTCGATCCCGCGGCCGATCCTCGAGGTCCTGCGGGCCTGTGTGCGCTGCAAGCTGAACATCATCATCAGCGGCGGCACCGGCACCGGCAAGACCACCCTGCTCAACGTGCTCTCGAGCTTCGTGCCGGAGGGCGAGCGGGTCATCACCATCGAGGACTCCGCCGAGCTCCAGCTCCAGCAGTCCCACGTGGTGCGGCTGGAGACCCGCCCCCCCAACCTCGAGGGCAAGGGCGAGGTCACCATGCGGGATCTGGTCCGCAACAGCCTGCGCATGCGCCCCGACCGCGTGATCTTGGGTGAGATCCGTGGCGCCGAGGCCATCGACATGCTCCAAGCCATGAACACCGGCCACGACGGGTCCCTGGGCACCATCCACTCCAACAGTCCCCGGGACGCCTTGTCCCGACTGGAGACGATGGTGGGCATGGGCATGTCCAACCTGACCGACAAGCGCATCCGAGAGATGGTCGCGCGGGCCCTGCACCTGGTGATCCAGCTGGAGCGACTCAACGACGGCACCCGGCGCATCGTGGGGGTGACGGAGATCGTGGGCATGGAGGGTCAGATCATCACGACCCAGGACATCTTCACGTTCGAGCAGACCACGATCGACGACCAGGGCAAGGTCCGCGGTCGCTTCCGGGCCACCGGGGTGCGGCCCCGCTTCATGAAGCTCTTCGAGCGCTACGGCGTGCGCTTGCCCCCGGACATCTTCCGCTTCACCATGCCGGTCTAGGAGGACCCACAGGTGGGTACCGGAGACAAGCTCGTCATCGTCACCGCGGTCGCCGTGGTGTTCGCGTCGGTGCTGCTGGCGATCCAGAGCCTGTATTGGTACCGGCAGACCCAGCGAGAGGAAGAACAGCGCGAGCTGGCGCGGCGCCTGGGCACCGGTGCGCCAGAGGGCATGGAGAGCCTGTTCAGCGAGGCCCGCGGCGCCCTGGCCGACAGCGAGGGGGGCCCGACCGACATCATGGTCGAGCTGCTCGTCCAGGCCGGCAACCCCTACACCCTGAGCGCCCTCATCCTGCGCATCAGCGTGTTCACGATGGTGGGCATGATCGTCTTCTCGCTGGTCCTGACCGCCCCGGTGGGGCTGATCGGCGCGGCCATGGGCTACTACCCCATCGCCCGCCTCCGGGGCATGGCGCACAAGCGCATGGAGCAGATCACGGCCCAGCTGCCCGAGGCCCTGGACCTGGTGTGTCGCTCCCTGCAGTCCGGCCACGGCATCAGCGAGTCCATGCGCATGGTCGCCGAAGAGATGGAAGCGCCCATCAGCACGGAATTCGGGCGAGTCTACGAAGAGCACAACCTGGGCCGGGACTTCCGGGAGTCGATGCACAACATGGTGGCCCGCAACCGGGCCAACTTCGACCTCAAGATCTTCGTGTCGTCCACCCTGCTCCAGCGAGACACCGGCGGCAACCTGATCGAGATCCTGGGCAACATCGCCCACACGATCCGCCAGCGCTTCGTGTTCAAGGGCAAGGTGCGGGCGCTGACGAGCGAGGCCAAGTTCTCGGCCTGGATCCTGGGGGGCTTGCCCTTTGTCGTCGCCGCGATGCTGCTCTACACCCGGCCAGCGTACCTGCGGCCCCTGGTCACAGACCCGTTCGGTCAGCTGCTCCTGGCGTACTGCATCATCTCCTTCATCCTGGGCGTGGTGGTGATGCGCGAGCTGTCCAAGGTGGACGTCTGATGGCCCCGGGCATGGTCGCGATCGCGGCGGCGACCGGCGTCGGTGTCGCCGTGCTGATGGCCTTCTACGGCGCCTATGTGCTCCTGAACCCGACCCGGAGCGCCCGGGATCGGCTCGAGGACATGACCCAGCGCCCGACCACCAACTACGGGCTCGCCGGGTTCGACGCCGGCCCGGAGCTCAGCCCCTTCACCCTGGCCGTCGCCAAGGTCGCGACACCGACCAACGAAGGCGAGCTGGGCGCGCTGCGCAAGGCCCTGGTCCAAGCCGGGTTCCGGAACCGGCACGCCATGGAGATCTACTCCCTGTTCCGGGTGGTCTTCGCGATCCTGCTCCCCATCCTGTTCTCGCTCTACCCGGTGGAGCTGCGGCTGGTCTGGGTCGTCTTCTGGAGCCTGGCGCTTGCCTTTCTCGGGTACCAGGTCCCGCGGATCTACGTGGCGAACCAGCGCCTGCACCGCATGGAGGAGCTCCTGCGGTCCTTCCCCGATGCCCTGGACCTGCTGGTCGCGTCGGTCGAGGCCGGGCTCGGCCTGGACGCTTCCTTCCGTCGGGTCTCCGACGAGCTCGACGAGACGGCGCCCGAGCTGTCCAGCGAGATGCGGCTGGTGACCCACGAGATGAACGCCGGCGTGCCGCGACTGGACGCCCTGCGGCACCTGCAACAGCGCACGGGGCTGGACGAGTTCAACGCCCTGGTCAACGTGCTCGCCCAGGCCGAGCGCTTCGGCACGCCCGTGGCCCAGAGCCTGCGCATCCACGCAGGTCTGGTCCGCACCCGTCGAATGCAGCGGGCCGAGGAAATGGCCGCCAAGATCTCGCCCAAGCTCACTGTGGCGATGATCTGCTTCATCCTGCCGTGCCTGATCGTGATCCTGGTCGGTCCGGCGGCGGTCAACGTCAAGAACACCCTGCTGCCCGCGCTGGCCGCGCAGAGCCAAGCCCCGTGACCACCCTGGTCCTGGTGGCCTTGCTCAGCGGCTGCGCGACGGTGCGCAGCCAGGCGGTGCCGGTCCAGGAGGAAGAGCTCGTCGACGCGCTCGACGTGCAACTCCAGATGGCCGAGGCCCTGGTCCGGTCCGGGCGCCACGCCCGGGCCTTGAACATGGTCGGCAGCCTGCGGGCCGAGGGCCACGACAGCGTGCGCTTGGACCAGGTGCACGCGGCGGCCTGCACCGGCCAGGAGCTCTACGACGAGGCCATCGGCTTGCTGACGCCGCTGCGGCACTGGCCGTCGGCGGAGTCCCAGCGCCTGCTCGGACTGGCCTACGCCGGCGCGGAGCGGGCGGACGAAGCCGTGGTGGCCTTTGACCGCGCGGTCCGGCGCAGTCGCAACAACGACGACACGGGCCAGCGGGCCAGCCTGCACAACAACCTGGGGTTCGCGCTGATGACCGCGAGCCGACCCCTCGACGCCGTGGCTTCGTTCCGCAAGGCCATCGCCCTGGACCCCACGTCGGGGCGCAGCCGGAACAACCTGGGCTTCGCCCTGGGGGCCATCGGGCGCGACGACGACGCCCTGGCCTCCTTCCAGGCCGCCGCCCGCCTCGATCCGCGGTCCAGCCTCCACGAGTCCCAGGCGGACGCCTTGTACAACCTGGGCCTGGCCCAGGACCTTCGGGGGGACACCGCCGCCGCCCGCGACAGCTATGCTGCAGCCCTGGAGGCGTGGCCCGACCACGTCGCCGCGAGCCAAGCCCTGGCCGAGTCCGACCCGGACGGCCCGGAGCAGGAGGAAGCCCCGTGACGATGCCCGCCCTGGCCCTGATCACCGCGCTGTTCGGATGTTCGACCCCCCACCACCTGCAGTACGACCACGGCCGCGCCTTCCAGGACACGATGGCCATCCAGGCCGACCGCAGCCGACCTTCAGTGGCCCAGGCGACCTATGCCTTGAGCGGCGACGAAGCGCTGGCCCTGAGCGAGAACGCCAGCGAGAGCCTGTCGGGACAGGCCGGCGACAACGGGCTGACCATCAACATCGGCGACGCCACCACCGACTGACCCCGGCAGGTGCGACGCCCGGGCCGGACCCTCGTCCTCCGCACCACCGCCACGTCCGTGGTGGTGGGAGCCATCGTGGGCATGGTGGCGACCTTTGGCACCCGGTCCGCGGTCGACGTGCGCTACCAGCTGCGGGCCAGCAGCCGGGCGGTGGCGACGACCCTGGTGCCCGACGCCAGCCTGGGCCGGGTCGTGAGGGCGGCTCGACTCTACACCGCAGCGGTCGTGGATCCCCAGAGCGAGGTCGTGCGCCAGGCAGGGGACAGCGCCTGGCTGAGCCCTGAGCTCGTGACGGCCTGCACGGCCAGGGACACCGAGAGCTGGATGCTGTCCACGCCTCCCGGCGCGGTCGCCTGGTGCTCCGGCCTGGCGCTCTGGCCCCAGCACAGCCTGATCACGGTGGCGCCCCAGGGGCTCCGCCGGAGTCGCTTCATCGGGCTCGCTGCCGGGCTGTTCGCCGCGTCGCTGACCGGCCTGGTCCACCTGTGGCTGTGGGTCCCGCCCGCCCGCCGCGAACTGGACGACCTGGAGGCCCAGCTGGGGGATCGGGCCGAATCCTTGGGCAGGCTGGCGTGGACTCGTCAGATCGCAGCCATCGTCGCCCACGAGGTACGGAACCCCCTCCAGAGCCTGACGGCCTTGATCGACCTGATGGCCTATGAACCCCAGGAGCGCGATCGGCGAGACCTCCAGCAGGCGCTCGAAGCCGAGCTGGAGACCATCGAAGTCGTGATTCGGCGCCTGGTCGACTCCAAGGACGAGCTCGAGGTGATCCGTCGCACGGTCGAGCTCGAGGCGCTCATCGACAGCTGCATCGAGTTCCACCTGCCGATGGCTCGCCGGCTGGGGGTCACACTGCGACTGCTGGCGCCGCGTGCGCACCGGATCGCCCTGGATCCGCCGCTGGTCCGACGGGCCCTGGAGAACATCCTGGTGAACGCGCTGGAGGCGCTCGAGGACAGCGGTCACGGCAGCATCGAGGTGACCGTGCTGCCCGGGCCACGCTCGATCACCGTGCACATCGACGACAGCGGCCCGGGGGTGGAGCCCGAGGATCGCCTACGGCTGTTCGAGCCGGGATATAGTCGCAGGCCCGGGGGCACGGGACTGGGCCTCTTCCTAGCCGCCAGGGTCGCCGAGTCTCACGGTGGAACGCTGCGATACGGTCAGAGTCCCCTCGGCGGAGCCCGCTTCTCGATGACACTACCCAGGACCGAGACCGCATGAGCAGCCGCACGGTCCTGATCTCGGACGACAACCGCTCCGCCGCCGATGCGCTGTGCAAGGTCCTGCGGCGAGAGGGCTACGACGCCCTGGCGGTCTACGACGGCCAGTCGGCCATCGACCGGATCCGGGATGGCGGCATCGAGATCGTGCTGACCGATCTCAAGATGGAGCCCTTGGACGGCATGGCGGTGCTCCGAGCAGCCAAGGCACAGCCCGACCCCCCCATCGTGCTGGTCTTCACCGGGTACGGCACGGTCGAGACCGCGGTCCAGGCCATGCACCTGGGTGCCCTGGACTTCCTGACCAAGCCCGTCACGCCGACCCAGCTCCTGCAACGCCTGCGCGAGCTCGACGGGCGGGGCTCCATCATCACGTCCGGCGACGCCGACCTGTGGCCTGGCCGGTTGGGCCGGCAGTTGGCCCTGGTGGCCGGCGTCACCAGCACCGTGCTGCTCATCGGCGAGCCGGGCAGCGGGCGAGGCTCCGCCGCGGCCCGCATCCACGGCCTGGGCGGAGGATCGGACACACCGATGGTGGCCATCCCGAGGCCCGACCGGGCCGACGCGGAGAAGCTCTCCGCCAGCTCGGCGGTGTTCTTTCCGTCGGTGGACCAGCTCAACGCCGAGTCGGCCCAACACCTGGAGCGTCTGCTGGACGCCCTCCCACCCCCCCACGACGGCGGTCCCCGGATCTTTGCCTCGGCGCGTCCCGGGTGGAGCGCCCCCGCGGGTGGGGCCCTGTACTACCGCCTGGCTGTGCTGGTGGTGGACATCCCTCCGCTGCGGGATCGCATCGCCGAGCTGCCGCTGCTGATCGATCGAATCCTCGAGGAACGGAGCGACCTGGCGGGCAGAGAGGCCCCGCGGCCCACCGCAGCCCAGCTGGAGCGGCTCAAGGCCTACCACTGGCCCGGAAACCTGCGCGAAGCCGCCGCGGTGTGCGAGCGGGCGCTGGTGTTCGGCGCCCAGGCCTACGACCTGCCCGACGTGCCCGGCCGCAGTCCCGAGGCCCTCCAAGACGGCTTCAACCTGTCCCGCTACCTGGAGACCGAGGAGCGTCGCCTCTTGGAGCAGGCGCTCCGGCAGTCCGGCGGCGACCGCACCAAGATGAGCAAGCTGCTCGGGGTCGAGCGCAACACTCTGCGCTACAAGCTGAACAAGTACGGTCTGCTCGACCGCACGTGAGCCAACCCCCAACGGCACCACAGGCCCCTCCCCCTTCCCTGGGCCGCGTGGCAAGGACCGGGGTGTGGCTCGGCCTGGGCGGACTGGCGATCCTGGTGCTCATCGCTCTGGCCGTGTCGCGCACCGACACCGGGGCGGCGGCGATGGTGGACCTCTGGGGCCGCACGCGCCCGGTGCCACTGGTCGGCGCCATCGCTGTGATGACAGGCGCCGTGGTGTTCCTGGCCCTTCGCTGGCGCACCTTGATCCCCGGTGGGGAGGCCCTGGCCCTGCCCGGCATGATGGGCATCGTCTGCGCCGGCATGTTGATGAACGTGGCCCTGCCCGGCCCCGTGGGCGAGGTCGGGGCGGCGATGCTGGTCAAGCGACGCTTCGGCATCCCGGCCACCACCGCGCTCGCCGCCGGCATCCACGCCCGCTTCCTGGGGCTCGGCGCAGCCGGGGCCCTGGCTCTGCTGGCCTGGGGGCTCGGCGACCTGCCCATCCCCCCCGAAGCCAGCGGCCTGATCGGGGGCGTCGCCGTGTTCATCGCCCTCTTCGCGATGGGGCTCGGCGTGCTCAGCGCGTGGCCGACGCTGCTGCGACGCCTCTCCCAGGAGACCGCGGGTCGACTGTCGGCGTTGCCCAGCTGGCTCGGCCGGGGCTTCGACAAGCTCGACGATGCCGTCCAGCGCACCGCCACCGCGCTGGGCGAGGTCGGCCGCCAGCCTCCCGGCCGGTGGGCCCTGGCCCTGACCTGGAGCCTGGGCAGCCACTTCTCCGTCACCGCAGGGATCTGGCTGGGCAGCTATGCGCTGGGCATGCACGCCCACCTGCCGGGCATCTTGTTCACCTACTGCGCCGCGACCGCGGGCATCGTGGCCCTCTACGCCCTGCCTGCGGCCATGGCGGGGTGGGACGCGCTCTTCTGTGCGTTCTTCGTCACCACCACGGGGGTCGAGCTGGCGGACGCCGTGGCGATGACAGCCCTGGTCCGAACCCAACAGCTGTTGCTGCTGCTGCTGGGCGCCCTGTTCCTGGCGACTGTCGCAAAGAGGGCTTGAATCCATGCCTCGCGGGGTTACCCCCGGGGTTCGATTGACGGAGGACCTCGATGCGACGACCTTGGCTCACCCTGTTGGCAAGCGGCGCCCTGATCCTGACGGCCTGTGGCGAGAAAAAGGACCCCGCGTCCTCGGCGGACGCCGCTGAAGAGCCTCCCGCCAGCGAGGCGAGCGACGACGCCACGGCAGAAGCCCCGGAAGCACCCCCGGAAGAAGCGGTCGACGAGGAAGAGCCCGTCGAGGCCGAGCCCCCGCCTCCGCCTCCGCCCCCGGCGAACAACGTCAGCTGGACCGTCGATCTGAAGCGGGCCGACGGCACCGCCACCAGCGGCGCGGTCAAGCGCGTGGAGCGCTCCAGCGACTGGTGGGGCGAAGCCGACTGGCTCACCGACACCGCCAAGCTCAAGCTCACCCTCGAGGGCTACGGCACCGAGATCGAAGTGGGCTGGGACGAGCTCAAGAGCGTGACCATCGCCAAGGGCAACCCCGCCGACTCGGACTGCGCCTACAGCTCCGACTACAACCCGTGGATGTACACCTGCGAGGTCAAGATCAAGAGCACGGCGACCACGCTGGACGGCAAGAAGTGGATGGTCGTGAGCCGCCACAAGTGGGCCTTCCACTTCGAGGACGGCACCGACGCCGAGTTCTGGCTCTACAAGCACCCGGCGCGGATGCAGGACCCGGACAACACCGACGGTGAGAACTACAACGTCTACATCCAGCTCCAGGACCGCCTGCGGGACGAGATGAAGGACGTCGTGACCGCGGTCAAGGTCCAGGCGCTCTAGTGGAGCAGCCCGAGGGCGACGACCCCCAACAGGACCTGCTCCGCCGCTTTCGCAAGTGGGTGGTCTGGGCCATCGTCGCCGGGGTGCTGCTCTACGTCGGCGGGTCGGTGTGGGCCGGGGCCGACGCAGTCGGCGAGCAGCTCAAGACCTTTGCCTGGAGCCTCTACGTCGTCGTCCTGTTGTTGACGCTGGTGAACTACGGGCTGCGCTTCGTGAAGTGGCACTACCTGTTGCGGGTGCTCCACGTGGACATCGGCTGGCGAGCCAACGCGACCATCTTCGTGGCTGGGCTGTCCATGGTCATCTCACCGGGCAAGGCCGGGGAGCTGCTCAAGCCCTACCTGGTCAGCAAGCGCACCCGGACCCCCATGGCGACGACCCTGCCAGCGCTCATCGCCGAGCGGCTGACCGATGGCATCGCCATGGTGATCCTGGCGGCCTTCAGCATCGGCACCTATGCGGCGGACCAGGCCTGGATCCTGTGGACCCTGGCCGGCACGGTGGCCGCCGGACTGCTGATCCTGGCCCACCAGGGGCTGTCCCTGGCCATCCTGGGAGGCCTGGCGCGGCTGCCCCTGGTCGGGCGGGTGGGCCACAAGCTCGAAGAGCTCTACAGGGCCATGCGGGCGTGTCTGGCCCCGGTGCCCTTCGTGGCCACGACCCTGCTGTCCGTGGTCGCCTGGGGCGCCGAGTGCGTGGGCTACCTGTTGTGCTTCCGGGGCCTGGGGGCGCTGGCGCCCACCCTCGAGGCGTCGACCTTTCTGTACGCCTTTGCCACGGTGGCCGGTGGCGCCATGCCCGGCGGTCTGGGCGTGGCGGATGGCGCTCTCGTCGGCGGCGCCACGACCATCATGGGCGTCAGCGAGCCGGTGGCGGTCGCCGCAGCCCTGCTGGTTCGCGTGGCGACCCTGTGGTTCGGGGTGCTGCTGGGCGCGCTGGCCCTGCTGCGCTTCGAAGATCTACTGACCGGAGGCGTGCCGAAGGACCGGGTCGACGCCCCGGTAGAGGCCCGCCCGCCTTCGCCCTGAACTTGCCCTCAAGGCTTGCCCCCTGGGTCCGACACCGGGCGGCAGGACGTGACCATGCGCTATTCTTCTCCGCGCTCCCCAGGCCCCCGACCCTTGCCGCTTCTCTTCGTCCCAGGCGCCGCCGAGCGCGAAGCCGAGCTGGCGCCGATCCTTGAAGCGGTCGGCGTGGGTGTCCAGGTCTGCTCCGACGTTTCAGCCATTCGGGCGCGCCTGGACGAGGGCCTCCCGGACACCCTGGTCGTCGACGTCCAGCACCTCAACAAGCGGGGGGTCCGCCTGATCCGCCAGGTCCAGTCCGCGCACCCCGCAGCGGACATCCCGATCGTCGCGCTGGTGGGCCCCGGAGTGGGGGATCCGCGCGCCGCCCGCGCCCTGGACGAGCTCGGGATCTTCCGCCGCTTCTCGGCCGACAAGCCGACCGCGCGCCTTCGCACCCTGCTCGAGAACGCAGTCGCAGACGCCCACCGCGACGTCGAGGGCCAGCCAGTCCGCTACGCCCTGGACGTGCTGGCCCGGGTCTGGGGCCAGGAACGCACCGGACTCCTGACGCTCACGGACGGCATTCAGGCCGCGGTGGTCGGCGGGGGCACCGTCGACGGCGACGGCACGGCCCTGGTGCACCGGGCGCTGGCCGAAGGCGGACTGGTGTTCGCCCCCAGCGACCAGGACGGCCTGGCGGACACCTTCAGCGTGGGCCTGGCTATCTGGGAGGCCGCCAAGGCCCTGGCCAGCGACGACTTCATGAAGCGCATGGGTCCCCGGTCCTTGAACCGCCTGCCCCTGTACGAGCGGGCCTTCCTGCTCCCCGTGGGCGACGACGTGGCCCGGCTGATTGACGCCTCCACCACGCCGATGCCCCTGGACCGGCGTCTGGGTCTGCTGGCCCACGGCGACGAGCACCTGCCGGCCGAGCTCGAGGCCCTGTTCCTGCTGGGCATGGTCGAGTTCAAGAAGCTCAAGGTGCGCAAGACCGCCATCCGGCCCGGCGCGAGCGGCTTGGCAAAGAACGGCCCGGTGTCGGTGGTGAGCGCGGCCCAGACCCAGGTGGGCGGTGGCTCGGGTGGTGTGGGCGAGATGGCCCGGCTGCACAGGGAGATGGTCGCCAAGCGGCTCCGCCAGGACGTCGAGCGGCTGGAGCGCGCGGACGACTGGACCGTGCTGGCGATCTCCCCCGGCTACGAGCTCCAGCGGATCCAGGAAGCCGGCGCCCGGATGCACTCCCGCTACAGCAAGATGGCCCAGGAGTCCACCGTGCCCGAGCTCAAGAGCCTGGCCACCAAGATGACCGCCAGGGTCGAGCGGGCGACCCAGAACCTCGAGAGCCTGTGCCAGGCCGCCCAGGAGTTCGGCATGGACTGCGTGGGAGACGACCGCGAAGAGGCCGCCTTTGCCGCCGGCTTCGCCGCCTTGCGCAAGCGGGACTTCCCCCTGGCCGTGCGCTGCTTCACGGCGGCCCGTGAGCTGTCGATGCACAGCCCTCGGAACCTGGCCTACCTGGGCTGGGCGATCCTGCACGACACGCGGTTGCCCCAGTCCCAGCGCCACGAGGACGCGAGCGAGGTCTTGAAGATCTCGGAGTCCCTGTCCCCCAAGGTCCCGGCCACCCAGCACTTCATCGCCAAGCTGGAGTCGGAGATGGGCTACTACGACGACGCCGAGCGCCGGCTGGCCTATGTGATCAAGCAAGGCGGCGCGCCTCCAGAGGCCCGCAACCTGTACATGGCGGTCAAGCAGAAGCGCTCGGGCAGAGCGTAGAAAACCCTGACAGGCGTTACCGGGACCCGACTGAGAGGTCCCGATGTTTCTCGCCGCCTGCGTGCAGCTCCAGGGTTCGTCCGATGTGGCCCGCAACCTGGCCCGGACCGAGGAGATGGTCCGTCGCGCGGCTGCCGCGGGGGCGCAGCTGGTCGCCACGCCCGAAGCCACCACCTACCTGGGGCCCCACGATCGCAAGGTCCGGCTGGCCGAGGCCGTCGACGGGCCCACCCATCGCGGGCTGGGGGCGCTGGCCGCCGAGCTGGGCATCCACCTGCTCATCGGCTCCGGCGCCGAGCGGGCGCCGGCAGAGACCCGGCGCTGTCACAACACCAGCCTGCTGTTCGGGCCCGACGGCGCCTTGATCGACAGCTACCGCAAGATTCACCTCTTCGACGTGGACGTGCCCGGCGGGGTGCGCTTCCAGGAGTCCGCGACCTGTGCGCCCGGCGACCGGGTGGTGGTGGCCGACACGGCGCTGGGGCGCATCGGCCTGAGCATCTGCTACGACCTGCGCTTCCCGGAGCTCTACCGGGCCCTGGTCGACCGCGGGGCCGACCTGATCACCGTGCCCAGCGCCTTCACGCTGATGACCGGCAAGGACCACTGGCACGTGCTGCTGCGAGCCCGCGCCATCGAGACCCAGTGCTGGGTGCTCGCGCCCGGCCAGTGGGGCGCCCACGACGACGAAGGCCTGCGGTGCTCCTATGGCCACTCGGTCATCATCGATCCCTGGGGCACGGTGGTGGCGGAGTGCGGCGACGGCGAGGGCGTCTGCTACGCCGAGATCGACCTGGGTCGCTCTGCCGCGATCCGGCAGGGCATGCCACTGCGGGACCACCGGCGGGTCTGAGCGGCAAGTCCCCTGTCTCACAAGTTCGCGAGGTGAGTCGCGCCGCAATCGGCGCCGCTGGCAAGGCGCGGCGACGCAGTCGTGGCCGAGTCACTTCCAGGAGCCGGAACGCCGCCAGCGGCGTCGAGGGCAAGCGAATCGCCCGAGAACTTGTGAGACAGGGGACTAGCGCCCCAGACGCCGAGCGAGCCGCCGGCAGCCCTCGGCCACGTGGTCCGGCGGGGCGGAGGTGTAGCAGAGCCGGACGTAGCTGTCGTAGTGGCCCCGGCCAAAGGAAGGCCCCGGCGCCATCACCAGGCCGTCATCCAGGCAGTCCTCGAGGAAGCCGAAGATGCCGCGCTCGTCCAGCCTGTCGGCCACGTCCAGGAACAGGAAGGTGCTCCCAGCCGGTGGCGGCTCGCCGAGGATCTGCGCCGCCCGGTCCCCGGCCTGTTGGTAGACGCGCCGGGACTCGGCCAGCCAGCTGTCTCCCGACTGCAGCGCCCTCAACCCGGCGATCTGGCCCGACGTGGGGGCGGAGTAGAAGGTGTGGGTCGAAATCTTCCGGCACTGGGCGATGGCCGCGGGCGGCCCCACCAGGTACCCGGTCCGATTCCCGGCCATGCCATAGGCCTTGGAGAAGCTGAAGGCGCTCAGGCTGCGCTCCGGGGCAAAGGACCCGATGCTGGCGTGCTCCCCGCGGTAGGCGTGGTGCTCGTAGACCTCGTCCGACAACAGCCACAGGTCCTGGGAGCGACACAGCTCCGCCAGAGCCTGGAGCCATGGGGGTGGCACCACCACGCCGGTGGGGTTCGACGGAGTGGACACGTACAGGGCCACGGTCCGCTCGGTGATGCAGGCCCTCACGGCGGCGACAGCAGCCTCCAGGGAGTCCACCCGATCGTAGAAGGGCACCAGCACCGGCACGGCGCGGAAGGACTCCACGATGCCGCGGATCAGCGGCCAGTGCGGGGCCAGGATCATCACCTCCTCGCCGGGCGCGGCCAGCATCCCGACCGCCGCGGCCAGGCCACCGGTGGTGCCAGCCGTGCACAGGACCCCCGCCCTCTCTGCCGGGATGCCGTTCTGATCCCGGACCTTGTCGACGATGGCGTCGACCAACGCCGGCATTCCCTGGGGGGACGTGTACTTGTGGATGCCCTGCCAGTCCTCGTAGCGCAGGTTCTCCATGCGACCGGCGTCGAACGGCGGGAGCCAGGTGTCGCCCACGTGCAAGGGGAACACCGGCCCCTCGATGGACGCGATCTTGTGGGCCAGGCGTGAGAAGACGGCGCCGGCCATCTCGGCCACCTGGGGCGCGGGTCGCAGGGATCGCGGCACGGGTTCCTCTCAGCTCTTGGGGTTGGCCCGAACGCAGGCATGCAGGGCCTCGATCAGGGCGTCGGTCTGGAAGGGCTTGCGCAGGGTGGTCGAGACCTGGGCCCGAGCGGCGGGGTCGAGCTCCTCGGGGGCGAAGCCCGTGGCCATCACGACCGGGATCGTCAGGCCTCGCTGGGCCAACGCCGACAGGACCTCGCCACCGTCCATGCCGGGCATGACCATGTCCAGGATGATGGCGTCGAAGTCCTGGTCCTGCTCCAGGAGCGCCAGCGCGACGCGGCCCCCGCTCGCTTCGACGACCTCGATGCCTCGGGCCCCGAGCAGGATGTCGATCATGGAGCGCAGGTCGTCCTCGTCGTCCACCACCAGCACCCGACGGACTTCGGTCTTCGCGGCGGGCGGTGGCTCGCCGTCCGGCCCGTCCGGCGCATCCTCGGGCGGCTGCTCGCCCGCAGAGGCGGCTGCAGCCATCGCGGGCTTGAGCTCCGGCGGCAGCGGGTGCGGGCCAGAGTCTCCGGCCAGGAGCTGAAAGCTGGTGGCCGGCGTGTTGGCCTGGCCCGGCGGCAGACCCTCCGGCACGGCCAGCTCGACCACCTGGGGGAACAACATCCGGACCGTGGTCCCGGCCCCGACCACCGCGTCGATCTCGGCCCAGCCCCCCACGCTGCGCACCGTGGACCAGGCCGCGGCCAGCCCCAGCCCAGCCTTGCCATCCTCGAGAGAGCGATAGGGCTCGAACGCTGCCTCGCGCAGGGCTGGATCCGCACCGCTGCCGGTGTCGCTCACGGAGATCTGCACATAGGTCCCGGCCGCCAGCGGCACCCCGTGGCTCAGGCGGACCTCAGCGATCTCCTCCAGGCCGACCTCGATGCGCAGCAGCCCGCCGCCCGGCATGTTGTCCCGGGCGTGGATCGCCAGGTTCAGCAGGATGTCCTGGAGGCGCCCAGCGGGGATGCCGATCTGCGCGGGCGCGTCGCACAGGCGGACCTGCAGCGTCATGCCCAGGGCCACGCCGCGCTCGATCAGCTCCCGGGCATCGGCCACCACGTCCCGGGCGCTGCAGGTGCCGCGCAGGAACTCCGGCTCCCGGGAGAGTGCCCGGAGACGCTTGGCGATCTCGGACCCTCGGCGGGCGTAACGGTGGATGGCCGCCAGTCCCGTGGTCAGGGCCTCCTCGCTGCTGTCCGGCGCCAGGTGCCCCGCGTAGCCCAGGATGCCCTGCAGCAGGTTGGAGAAGTCGTGGGACAGCCCGCCGGCGACCCGGCTCACGACCTCGAGGCGCTCGATGCGGATCTGGCGGTCGATGTCCTCGAGCTCCTTGCGAATGTCCTGGAAGGCCACCACCTGGTACTGCCGGTCGCCCACCTGGAGCTTGCTGGTCCGCCCGCCGACCGGTAGGGGCTCCAGCCCCTGCCGACGGAGGGTGAACCGCCCCTTCTCCGCCTGCTGGGGGACCTGCTCCAGGAACAGGGACTCCAAGGCCTGACCCTGCAGGTCCTGGGCACCGGCGCCGGTGAGCTCCTGGGCCCGCTCGTTGGCATCCACTACGGCGCCGGTGTCCGGGTCCACCAGGAGCAGCGCGGTCGGGTAGTCCTGGAAGAAGCGGCCATAGCGCTGCTCGGCCCCCTGGAAGAGCCGGGGCCTGGGCTTGAGCGGCTTGGGGTGCTCGACCTCGTTGGCGTTGACGTAGAAGCCCACGACCGCCCCGCAGGCTGCGCCGATCAGGGGCGGCACACCCAGGAGCACCGCCGTCGGCCGCTGTCCCAAGCCGATGCCCACCATCAGCGATGTCCAGGAGGCGATGAAGGTGCTGAGTCCGACCACCCCCGCGCCCCAGCCGACCTCCCAGGCCAGACCCCCGGACTCCTCGACCTGGAACCACGCGGCCCGGGCCGTCACGATGCCGGTGCCCAGGGCCATCAGCCGCACCGTCAGCTCGGCGGTCGGCAGCGGCGGGGCCAAGCCCACCACCGCCAGCAGCCCGGTCAACGCCACCACCCCGAGTCCGGCGATGCCCAGGCTCAGGGTGGCCCGGCTGGAGGCCAGCGGCCCATCGACCCGCTGGCACATCAGGTTCAAGGCCACCAGCGGCGGCACCGTGAGCGGGATCGCGACGGGAATGCGCCACCCTGCGACCCGCGCCTCGCTGGGGGCGGTCATCAGCAGGAAGGCCCCCACCGCCATCGCCACATGCCACGCCGGCTCTCGAATGGCCGGGGCCGCGCGATGCAGCCCCAGGGCGCTGAGCAGCAGGCTGAACGGCAGCAGCAGGACCACCGTCATGGTCAGTGCCCAGTAGATCTGCTCCAGGCTCATGCCGACGCCTCGGCCACGGCCGTGGGGGAGCGCACGACACGGACCAGCAGCCACAAGGTCGCCAGGGGCATGGCGAAGCGGGCGTGCATGAAGAGGGTGGTGTGGTGGAGGGCGCCCAGGCCGAGCAGCGGCAGGGGCTGCCGGGGCCAGAGCACCAGGGCTGGCACGAGCCAGAGGGCCAGGTCGTAGGGGTGGCCATGGGGCGTGAGCAGCAAGGCCAGGAGCACCGAGCCCGCCAGGGCCAGCTCGGGGTCCCGGCGTCGCCAGAGCCACGCCACGGGCACCATGCCCACGAGCCACAGCCCCAGACCGACCCGCGCGAGCTCGGGGCCTCCGGGAACCAGGGCGACCCAGCTGGTCATGACCCGGAAGTCCAGCGCCGGGTGACCGCCGCCGACCCCGTCCCCGATGGCGTGGAGCCAGTCCAGCCACAGGCCCGGACCATAGAGCAGCGCGCTGAGCAGGGTCAGGCCGCCCAGCACAACGCCCGCGACCCCCAGCTCGCGCCAACGACGGGCCACGAGCATGCCCAGCACAGGGTAGGCGCCGTAGTGGGGCTTCAGGCACAAGAGCGCCAGGCCCACCCCCGACCACAGCGCCGAGCCCCGACGCAGGCCGAGCAATACCAGACCCGCCGCCGCGCCGAGCCAGAGCCCGGTCTGGGCCAACCAGGCCGAGAAGAACGACCACCCGCCCAGGCCCGCCGCCAGACCGACCAGCCCGCCGCCCAGGGCCACCGCGACCGCCACGAAGGCCGCCATCGAAGCGGCCGCGGCGACCGCTGCCGCACCGGTCGCCGAGCCCAGAGCCCAGCCGTGGAAGAGCGGCAAGGCAGGCGGCGGGTAGGCAAAGGGCAGGACGACCAAAGGCTCCGCTCCGGTCGACTCCACCCACCAAGCCCTCAGAGTGTCCCATGCGTACACGCCCTCACCGCCCGCGGCGAGGGTCTCGGCGACGCCGCGAAACACCATGCCATCGCAGCAGTTGTGCACCCCACACGTCGGCGTCGCGGTGGGCGACACCCCGCCGACCACGCCCGCGGCCAGCACCAGCGCCGCCAGGTTGACCCCCTCCAGGACCTGCTGCCGGCTCGGCCGCGTCAGCGCAGCGACTCCAGCCAGGCGCGGACCAGGTTCTGACCGACCCTCAGGCGGTAGACCCCCGTGGAGCGTACGTCGTCGATGGGCGCCAGATCCCGGGGCAGCTGTGCGGCCGCCGCCGGGTCCACCGGTCGCCCGACCAGGGCCTCTTCGACGGCGGCGCAGCGGGTCGGGACGGCAGCCATCGAGCCAAAGGCCACCCGGGCCTCCTGGACCACGTGGTCCCGGATGCGCAGTCGGCCGGCCAGCACGACTTTGGAGATGGCCTGGGCTGCCCGGGTGCCCACCTTGCGGTAGTGGGTGTGATCGTTGTCGTGACGACCGGGCAGCCAGACCCCGGTGATGAGCTCGTCGGCCTCGAGCCGGATGCGCCGGTAGCCCACGAAGAACTGGTCCACGGGCACGAAGCGCGAGCCCCGGAGCCGGCTGGCGACCTCGACCACCGCATCCAGCGCGAGCAGCACCGGCAAGGTGTCCCCTGCGGGCGAGGCATTGCCCAGGTTGCCGCCCAGGGTGCCTCGGTTCTGGATCTGGAGGGCGCCCACCGTGCGTGCGGCCTCGACCAGGGCGGGGGCCTCGGCCTGGGCCTCGGTCGAGCGGATGATGTCGGTGTACGACGTGACCGCACCGATCCACAGTCGGTTGCCGTGCTTGCGCACTCCCCTGAGCTCTTCGACACCCCAGACGTCGACCAGGTGCTGGGGCGTGCGCAGCCCCATCTCCAGGTCGACCATCACGTCGGTGCCCCCGGCGATGACCGTGCACCCCTTGTGCTGGGCCCGGAGCTCCAGTGCCTGGGGCAAGGTGGTGGCCTTGTGGCAGGTGATCTCCTGGCGGCCGAGGGGATGCTCAGCGCTCGGCATCGAGCACCTCGGCGACGGCATCGATGATCTTCTGGTAGCCGGTGCAGCGACACAGGTTGCCGGCGAGGGCCTCGCGGATGTCCGCCCGGGTCCACTTGCCCCCCCGGTCCATCAGCTCGGCCGCCGTGACCACGAAGCCCGGGGTGCAGATCCCACACTGGGCTGCGCCATGGTCCAGGAAGGCCTGCTGGACCGGGTGCAGGGCGCCGTCGGGGCCGTGGAGGCCCTCGATGGTGACGATGTCCGCGCCGTGGGCCTGGGCGGCTGGGACCAGGCAGCTGCAGACCGAGCGGCCCTCGATGAGCACCGAGCACGCGCCGCACTCGCCTTCGCCGCAGCCTTCCTTGCTTCCGGTGACGCCCAGGGTCTCCCGGAGCAGGTCCAGCAGCCGGGCCGCCGGCGGGGCTTCGGCCTCGACGGGCTGACCGTTCAGGGTGAATGCCAGCTTCACGGCAGGGCCTCCAGCACGCGCTCGGGGGTCATGGGCAGGGCATCCAACACCGCGCCCGCCGCCTGCTCGATGGCCTGGGCGACGGCGGCGGCCGGACCGTCGAGGGGAATCTCCCCCAGGCCCTTGGCGCCAAAGGGGCCGCCCTCGTAGGGGATCTCGACGAGCACGGTGTGGAGCTCCGGCGCGTCCAGGGAAGTGGGGATGATGTAGTTGGTGAGCCGGTCGTTGCGCATGCGCCGTGCGTCGTCCAGCACCACCTCTTCCTGGGTGGCCCAGCCCAGCCCCTGCAAGGCGCCGCCCTCGATCTGGCCGCTGGCGAGCACCGGGTTCAGGGCACGGCCGATGTCGGTGGCCGTCACGAGGCGCTGGTAGAGCACGGCGCCCGTCTCGAGGTCGACGGTCAGGTCCACCACGTTGCAATTCCAGCCATAGGTCGGGTAGGCGTCGCCCTGGTAGGTGTCCGGATCCCAGGTCAGGCTGCCGTCGTCGGCGTAGACGTGCTCGACCCGAAGGGGCATGTCGCTGGTGCGCTCGGCGAGCAGCTCGGCAAAGGGGGCGTCGCGGCCGACCTCGAGCGCCAGGGCGTCGGCCAGCTTCTTCGCCGCCTGTTGGCACACGCCACCGACCACCATGGCGGTCCGGCTGGCCACCGTCGGTCCCGAGTCCGGGACCTGGGCGGTGTCCGGCTCGACCACCAGGACCTGGTCCAGGGACAGGTCCAGCTCCTGGGCCACGATCTGGGGGAAGACCGTGCGGGTGCCCTGGCCGATGTCCGTGCTCCCGGTCAGGATGCGTACCTGGCCGTCCACGAGCTCCAGCGCGACCTTGCCCTTCAGCGCCGCTTCGCCGTTGCCGGTGAACCCGCAGCCGTGAAAGACCAGGCTCACGCCGCGGCCGCGAAGCTGCCGGGTCACGCCCAGACCGCCACCAGGCAGGTCCGGAAGTGCTGGGGGCTCGGACTCCGCCGCCGCCAGGGCCGCGTCGAGGACCTGGGCCGCGCCGACGTCGAGCATCTCCTGGCCCGTGGCGGACAGGTCGCCGTCGACCAGCAGGTTCCGGCGCCGCAGGACCACGGGATCCATGCACAGCTCCCGGGCGATGCGGTCCATGTGTCGCTCGGCGGCGAAGTGGGCTTGGGGGGCGCCGAAGCCCCGGAAGGCGCCATTGGGCGGCGTGTTGGTGGCCACCGCGCGACCGTCGATGCGCACGTGCTTGCAGCGGTAGGGGCCGGTGGCGTGGATGACGGCCCGCGACAGCACCACCGGGGTCAGGGTGTTGTAGGCGCCGCCGTCGACCACCATGTCGCACTCGAAGGAGAGCAGGTGCCCGGCGTCGTCGACCCGGGTGCGGATCCGGATCGCGCAGGGGTGGCGCTTGGTGGTCGCCCGCAGGTCCTCGTCGCGCTTGTAGATGAGCTTCACGGGCTTGCCGGTGGCCAGGGCCAGCAGAGCCGCGTGGGCCGCCACCATGGACGGGTACTCCTCTTTTCCTCCGAAACCACCGCCGGTGCAGGCCTGGACCACGTTGATGCGCCCGGGCGCCTCGTAGTCGGGCCCCAGGAGCTTTCCGATGGCCTTGGTGATGTAGTACGGGCACTGCAGCGACCCGGTGATGGTCAGGCCGCCGTCGTCCCGTGGCATGGCCAGCATGCCCTGGCACTCGATGTAGAGCTGCTCGTGCAGCCCCGTGGTGTAGGTGCCCTCGATGACCCGACCCGCAGAGACCTGGGACGGGTCGCCCTTGTCGATCCGGATGCGCTTGAAGACGTTGTCCGGCGCAAAGATCACCGAATCGTTTCCTTCCGCCGACCCGGCGTCGAAAAGCGGCGTAAGCTCTCGATATTCCACGACAACGTGCTTTGCGGCGAGGGCCGCACGTTCCCGTGACGGCGCGGCAACGAGGGCCACGGGCTCCTCGACGTGAAGCACGCGCTCGGCCGCCAGGGCAGGCTGGTCCTCGGTCATCAGGAAGACGCAGTTTCTCCCTGGAATATCCGCGGCGGTCACCAGCGTGATGTCGGTCCAGTCGAAGTCCGGATCCCGCGTGATGCTGAGCACCTCGGCGTGGGCGTGGGGCGACCGCACGGTGGCCCCGTAGAGGCACCCTGGTGGCTGGAGGTCATCGACATACAGTGCGTGACCCGTGACCTTGCTGCGCCCGTCGGCGCGATGGACTCCCTGCCCGATCGTCATGGTCGGCCGAGGATACAGCATGAGTGAGCCTCTCCCCGCTGCCCTGGCGCCTCTGGCGCCCCTCTCCCGGAACCTGTGGTGGTCCTGGCACCCGGACGCAGTGCGCCTGTTCCAGGACCTCGATCCGGACCACTTCAGAGCGGTGCGTCACAACCCGGTGGCCCTGCTTGAGGATCTGGGGACCGACCGGCTGGCCCACCTGGCCAGCGACCCGGACCTCGTGGCCCGGGTGGCGACCCAGGGCGCCGCCCTGCAGGCCTACCTGGACGCCAAGGACACGTGGTTCCGCCGACACTTCGGGGCCACGGCGCGCGAGACCGACCCGGTGGCCTACTTCTCCATGGAGTTCGGGCTGCACGAGAGCTTGCGGCTCTACAGCGGCGGTCTGGGCGTGCTGGCCGGCGACCACGTGCGCTCGGCCTCGGACCTGGGTCTGCCCTTCGTGGGCGTCGGCCTGCTCTACCGCCAGGGCTACTTCCGCCAGGTGGTCGACGGTCGGCAGCAGGTCGCCTGCTACCCCCAGGCCGACTTCGCCCGCCTGCCCCTCAGGCGCATCGAGCGGGACGGCGGGCCCGTCGAGGTGCCCTTCTCGCTGGGCCGGGAGCAACACGTCGCCCACGCCTGGCAGCTCGAGGTGGGTCGCGTCCGCCTGTTGCTCCTGGACGCCGACCTGCCCCAGAACCCGGACGCCGTGCGGGCCCTGACGTCGCGCCTCTACGGCGGGGACAGCAAGACTCGCGTCGCCCAGGAGGTCCTGCTGGGCATCGGTGGCGCCCGGCTGCTCGCGCTCCTGGGCATCACCCCCGCGGTGGTCCACCTGAACGAGGGCCACTGCGCCTTTGCCCCGCTGGAGCGCCTGGCGGCCCGTCTGCGGGGGGGCGCCACGTGGGTCCAGGCGCTGGCAGCGACCCGGGCCGAAGGCGTGTTCACCACCCACACCCCGGTGCCCGCCGGCCACGACCGCTTCTCGTGGGACGTCGCGAACGGCGCCCTGGAGGGCTACCGCGAGGAACAGGGCTGGGGCCCAGGCACGGTGATGGACCTGGGCCGGGTGCGACCCGGCGACATGGACGAGCCGCTGTGTATGACCGTGCTGGCCCTCAACACGACTCGAGCGGCCAACGGCGTGAGCGAGCTCCACGGCGCGGTCAGCCGCCAGATGTGGCGAGACCTCTACCCGGACAGCTCCGAGGACCAGGTGCCCATCGGGCACGTCACCAACGGCGTGCACCCAGTGTTCTGGATGCACCCCCGGTGGCAGGCGCTCTACGACGAGCACGTGCCCGGGTGGCGGCGGCCCGAGCGGCTGTGGGACGAGGACTTCTGGGAGCAAGGCCTGGCGGGCATCGACGACGGACTGCTGTGGCAGACCCACCAGGCCTGCCGAGCCGAGCTGATCGCTCACGTGGCTCATAAGCAGGGCAATAGCCGTCTGGATCCGCTGGGGCTGACCATCGGCTTTGCCCGGCGCTTCGCCCCCTACAAGCGGGCGAACCTGCTCTTCAGCCAGCCGGATCGCTTGGCTGAGCTGGTCCGCGGTTCGGCGGGCCTGCAGCTGTTGTTCTCGGGCAAGGCCCACCCCCGGGACGGCCTGGGCCAGGCCATCGCCGGTGAGGTGATGGCCTGGTGCGACGACCCGCGCTTCCGGGGCAAGGTCGTGTTCCTCGAGGACTACGACATCCACACGGGGCGGCTGATGACCTCGGGCGTCGACGTGTGGCTGAACAACCCCCGCCGCCCCCGCGAGGCTTCGGGCACTTCGGGCCAGAAGGTGCCCCTGAACGGCGGGCTCAACCTGTCCGTGCTCGACGGCTGGTGGCCCGAGGCCTACGCCGGGGACAACGGCTGGGCCATCGGCCAGGCCCGGGACTACAGCGACACCGCCGAGCAGGATCGCGACGACGCCGACGACCTGTTCCGCCTGCTCGAAGACCACGTGGCGCCCGCGTTCCACGAACGGAAGGGCGAGACCCCGGGACGCTGGGTGGCCATGATGCGACGCTCGGTGGTGACCTGTGTGCCTCGCTTCAACACCCACCGCATGGTGCGCGACTACGCCGAGCGGCTCTACTTCCCAGTCCGCAGCGCATCGGCGGCGTCTCTCCATTAGGAGCACTGCCATGCTCGCGGTGCTCGTCGGACCCCGCCCTGGCGTGCCCCCAGCGCCAGAGACCACCCCCATCGGGCGGGCCGCTCTGGCCCTGGCGGGCGAAGGCATCGACGTGGGCTTCACGGCCGACGGCGTCTCCTTCCTGGGGGCCCGGCCCGGGGGCTGGCGCACGGTCCAGCCCCACCGGATCCGCGCAGCCCAGGATCGCTTCCCGTCCCAGACCTGGCCCCAGGCCTACCGCCAGGCGCTCGCGGCCCTGGGCCGCCCGCCGCTGGGCAACCCCGAGTCGATCACCCTGCTGTGCCGGGACAAGCTCGCCACCCAGGACTGGCTCCAGGACCTGGTTGCCATGCCAGCCGTCGAGGGTTCGCCCCGCTGCTTTCGAGCCAAACTGGAGGACTGGGGCGAGGCCTTCCTGAAGCCGCGCTACGGCGCCATGGGCCGCGGCATCCGGCGGGTGGTGCCCGGCGACGCCCTGCCCCGGCGGGTCGAGGGCGCCGTGAGGGGCGTCTTGGAGCCCACCTTCCTGCAGCGCGCCGTGCCCGCCCCGCCCACGGGCGCCATCGCGGTGCGCCAGCTGATCCAGCGCCTGCCCGCCGGCGGCTGGATCCAGCTGCCGGGGGTCGCCCGGGTCGCGCCCGCTGGCGAGCCGGTGGCCAACGTGAGCAAGGGTGCCGTGGCCCGTCCTGCCGACGAAGTGCTCGACGTGGGCTGCCTGGCCGAGATCAAGATCCAGACGGCCCGGGTCGCCCGGGCCCTGGCCGACCACACCGACGGGGACTGGGCGCTCGAGGCTGGCGTGGACTTCGCCATCGACCCCGACGGCCACCCGCACCTGTTGGAGGTGAACAGCCGTCCCCGGGGTCGCCTCGAGGCGCTGGCGCTGTCGGATCCCGACCGCTGGCACGACGCCCACGTCGACGCCTGTGCACGACCCCTCCGGCGACTCCACGCGCTCAGCAGTCGCTGACAGACGCCCGATCTACCCCACCAGGTGCACCCGCCAGCGCGTCTCCAGCACCGGCTGCTCTGCACGAGCGTCGAATTCCACGAGCTCCAGGGCCTGGGGCCGCCACGTCAGGGGGGGCTGGTGGCGCAGTGCGCCCAGGGCCTGGATCAATGGCGCGACGGACACGGTCTCCGGGAACGTGCCCAGGGTCACGTGAGGCCGGAAGGGCTCGAAGCGGACCTCGTCCGACCACTGGGCCAGCCTGGTCCGGACTCGGGCCAGGTCTCCCAGCGGGTCTGCGACCTCGAGCACGGCACAGGAGCGAAATCCGTTGACGCCCCCGACGATCAGCTCCGGGGCCCTGGGGAGGACGGCCTGGAGGTCCTGGTGGGCCTGGGCCAGCCGGTGCTCGGCCACGTCGTCGTCGTGGTGGACCACCGGTGCTGGGAACCCGCACACGAACACCGTGACGTGCAGGTCCTGGGTCCGACCGGGCCGAACCAGGCCCCCCAGCCGCTCCTGCATCACCCGAACCCGCTCGGCCACAGGGCCCGGATCCAGCCGGAGCAACCACAGGGCATAGCGGCCCCGCCCCCGGTGCCAGGCTTCCCGTTCCCCAGGGGTGTGGCCCAGGGTCGTGCCCGCGGCACAGAACGCCTCCCAGACGCCTTCGAAGTCGCTGACCATGCCCGGGCTCGACCGCGTCAGACGATGGTGATGCGGTCCTGCATGAACGGCACCTCGCCACGAACGCCGCGCAGGTAGAGGTCCTGGACCCGGGTCGTGATCGGCCCCTTCAAGCCGGCGCCCACCGTGCGGTGGTCGACTTCGCGCACGGGCGTGACCTCGGCGGCCGTGCCGGTCATGAAGACCTCGTCGGCGACGTAGAGCGCGTCGCGCCCGAACTGGGTCTCGACGACCTCGTGGCCCTCTTCTCGCAGGATGCCGATGGCGGTCTTGCGGGTGATGCCACCCAGGATGTTGGTGATGCTGGGGGTCTTGACCAGGCCGTTGCGCATCACGAACAGGTTCTCGCCGGTGCCCTCGGCCACCAGGCCGTTCTGGTCCAGCATGATCGCCTCGTCGAAGCCGTTGTCGTTGGCTTCGTACTTGGCCATGATGCTGTTCACGTAGTGGCCCACGACCTTGGCCCGCTGCATGTTGGCGTTGACGTGGTGGCGGGTGAAGCTGCTGGTGGCGCAGCGGATGCCCTTGTTGAGCCCTTCCTCGCCCAGGTAGGCGCCCCACTTCCACACCGCGATGGTGACGTGGACCGGGTTGACCCGAGCGCCCAGCCCCATCGCGCCGTGTCCCAGGTGGACCAGGGGGCGGATGTAGGCGGACTTCATGCCGTTGCGCTTGAGGGTCTCCAGGCAGGCGTCCTTGACCTCGTCGACGGTGAAGGGCATCTGGATGCGGCACATCTTGGCGCTGTCGAACAGGCGCTCCAGGTGCTCGTCCAGGCACCAGACGCCGCTCTGACCGGTGCCGGTCTGCTCGTAGGCGCGGATGCCCTCGAAGACCCCCAGTCCGTAGTGCAGGGTGTGGCTCAGGACGTGGACCCGGGCCTGGTCGTAGGGGACGAAGTCCCCATCCATCCAGAGGACTTCGGAGCGAATGGACATGGGGCTACTCCTGGACGGGCTTGCCGTCGGTGTCGAGCAGGACGACGGGGTGACCGAGGGCCTCGATGTCCTCGCGGACCAAGGCCAGATCCCCCACGACCAGCACCTGCAGGGGCTGGGTCGCGACTCGCTCCGCGAAGACAGCCTGGGCAATCGCCGGGTCCACAGCTGCGACCCTGTCCAGGTAGCCGCTCAGCCAGTCGTCTGGCAACCGGTAGCGCCAGACCGTCTCCATCTCCCGCAGCAGGGCTTCGGCCTGTTCGAAGCGGCCGGGGTAGCCGTGGATCAGGCCGCTGCGCACGTACTCGATCTCTTCAGCGGTCAGCGGGCGGTCCGCGCTGACCGCGCTCAGCTCGGCAAAGACCTCGTCCAGGGCAGCCCGGGTCACGCCGGTGTGCACCGACGCACTGGCGACCCAGCGACTCGGCGCGTAGCCGTGGCCAAAGGAGCTGCGGGCCCCGTAGGTGTAGCCCTTGTCCTCGCGCAGGTTCATGTTCAGCCGGGCGGTGAACTGGCCTCCCCAGGCCCGGTTGCCCAGGGAGAGCGCCGGGAACTCAGGGTCGGTGCGGTCCCCCACGAACCGCTGCAGAGTGAGCACGCTCTGGGCCGCGCCGGGCTTGTCGACCAGGTAGACCGTCGTGGCTTCGGGCTGGACCATCGGCCGCACCGGCGCGGTCCGAGGGGTCTCGCCGGTCCAGCCGCCGAAGCGGTCCTCGAGCAGGGGCAGGATCTCGTCCGGGGTCGTGTCGCCGCCGACCAGCAGCAGCGCTCGGCCCGGCACGAGCCACAGATCGACCCAGGCCCTCAACTGGTCCACGGTCAGAGCACCGACGCTCTCCTCGGTGGCCGTGACGCCCAGGTAGGCGTCGCCATAGGCCAGGGTCCGCGCGATCTGGCGGGCCAGGTTCTGGGGGTTGGCCTTCTGGGTGGTGATGGCCTGGACTCGCTGCTTCTGGACGCGCTCCCACTCGCTCTCGGGAAAGGTGGGCGCCAGCAGCACCGTGGCCATCAGGTCCAGGGTCGGCGCCAGGTTCTTCTTGAGCGTGTCGGCGTGCACGCTGGCGGAGTCCTTGCCAGCGCGGGTGCTCAGCTTGCTGGCCAGGGACTTGAGCGCCGCGGACAGGCCCAGGGCGTCGTGGTCGCCAGCGCCCTCGTTCAGCATGTCCATGGCCGCTTCGGCCAAGCCTTCCTGGCCCGGTGGATCGGTCCAGCCCCCCACGTCGAAGGCCAGCCGCAGGTCGACGAGTGGCAGCTCGTGGTTCTCGACCACCACGACCCTGAGGCCGTTGGACAGCACGCCTTCGGAGACCTGGGGCAGGGCAAAGGAGCCCGCGGCGAGGGGGGCGGGCTTGACCGTGCGATCGATGGGCTCGGCCGGGGCCACAGAGGGCTCGGGATCGGCCTTGGGGGCGCAACCGAAGAGACCCAGGAGGATCAGGGCCAGGATCGACTTGGGGATGGGGGCAGTCACTCGGCCACCTCGCTCTCGGTCTCGGGGTGGATGTGCAGCTGGAGGCGCTTGTCGGCCGGCAGCCAGGTCCCGACCGCGGTCTGGACGTCGGCGACCGTCAGGTCCAGGTAGCGGTCCAGGTCCTGCTGGATGTACCCGGGGTCCCCCACGAAGAGGTTGTAGCTGTTGAGCTGGTTCGCCTTGGCGCTGATGGCACCCATGCGACGGATGAAGCCGGCCTCGTAGTTGACCAGGGCGTCGGTGAGCTCCTGCTCGGTGGGGCCCTCGGTGGCGAGCTCGGCCATGATGCGGTCGATCTCGGCGACCAGCTCGTCGGTGGTATGGCCCGCCGCTGCGGTGGCCCGGATGATGTACATCGAGCCTTCGCCGAAGCTGGCCTGGCTGGCCCGCACGTCCTGGGCGATCTGCCGCTCGTGCACCAGCACCTTGTCCAGCCGGGCGTCCTTGCCCCCGGTGAGCACGCTGCTCACCACGTCCAGGGCGGCGTCGCCGTCGGCGTAGAGCGCTGGGGTGGGCCAGGCGAGCCAGACCTTCTGATCCGGGGCGCCCTGTTCGGTCTGGCGGATCACGACCTGTTCTGCCAGGGTCGCGGTGGGCACGTCGGGCCGGACCGGCTGGGGGTGGGTGGGCAGGTCGCCGAAGTACTGCTCGACCAGCGCCTTGGCCTGGTCCGGGTCGAAGTCCCCGCAGATGACAAGGCTGGCGTTGCTGGGCACGTACCACCGCTCGAAGAACGCCTTGACGTCGCCCAGCTGGGCGGCGTCGATGTCTTCGTGGCGGCCGATGGTCGCGTGGCCGTAGGGGTGGCCCGTGGGGAACACGTTCTCCAGCATGGTGATCCAGCTGGTGCCGTAGGGCGGGTTCTCGTAGCGCTGGCGGCGCTCGTTGCGCACGACCTCTTGTTGGTTGGCGAGCTTGGTCTCGTCCAGGACCGGCAATAGGAAGCCCATCCGGTCGCTCTCGAGCCACAGGGCCAGCGGGAGGTACTCGCTGGGGACCTGCTCGAAGTAGTTGGTCCGGTCCAGGTTCGTGGTGCCGTTGATCCGGGCGCCGACCTCTTGCAGGGGTTCGAAGTACTCGCCCGGCCAGTTCTGGGACCCGTTGAACATCAAGTGCTCGAACAGGTGGGCGAAGCCGGTACGCCCGGCGACCTCGTCCCGGGAGCCGACCCCGTACCAGACGTTGACCTGGACGATGGGGACCGAGCTGTCCAGGGCCAGGATGACGTCGAGCCCGTTGTCCAGCTCATACTTCTCGAAGGGGATGTCCAGGTCCTGGGCCAGGGCCACACCCGCAAGCGCGAGCAGGGTCATGGGGTCTCCGGGTGCGGGGGTCGGCCGGACTAACCGACGGACCCCACCGGGTCAGTCCCCCTGGTGCTCCAGGTAGACCGGCACCACCCCGGTCGCCTCGTTGCCCGCGACGTAGGCTGCCAGGTGCATGGCACTGTTCACGCCGAAGCCGTCGCCAAAGGTGACCGTGTAGTCCACCCGGATGGCCAGGTACTCGGACTGCCCACCGCCCGCGAGGTTGTCCACCGGCTGGCTGCCCAGGTGCTCCCGGAAGGGCAGAGCCAGCATCCAGCGGTTGCCCCATCGCCCCACGTGGCCGATCTGGACCTCGCCCAGGATCGCGGGATCGATGCGGGGGTTGGACCAGGAGCTGGCGCCCAGCTCCGCCTTGAACCAGAAGTCCTTGAACGCCGTGCCGTAGCCCAGGATCAGGTCGGCGTGGGCGCCGGACTCGGCTGGGATGTACTTGTAGGACACCCCGTCCACGACCAGGGGAGCGTCCATCAGGTCCACGTCGCCCACGTTTGGCGTGTAGCCCAGGTCTGCCTGCAGCGAGACGTTGTGCCGGCCCTGCAGCAGCGCCCGGCGCAGGCCGAACTGGATGGGGCCGGTGTAGAGGGTCCGGTTGTCCCCGAGCTTGGACCAGCCCAGGGGCATGGCCTTGACCACGCCGGTCCAGGTGTCGGTCAGGCCGTACTCCCCGTAGACCTCGAAGGCCAGGTCCAGGTAGCGCTCCAGCTCCAAGCCGACGCCACCGCGCAGCTCGGGCGGACTGGCCTTGGTGGCAGGTGCGGTCAGGCTCCCTGGAATGGCCCGGCCGCCGACCTTGACGTAGTGGTGGCCCGCCGGCTGGGTCCAGCCTGCGTGAGCCAAGGAGATCAGGGTCAGCCACATAGGCACCTCGCGAGTGGCCACGAAGAGTGCCAATGATCGGCCTCGCGATCAACGACACAATCGCAGGACGGATTCAAGGAGTCGAAATTGCGACGGCCAGCGCGGGAGGGCGGAAACCGGGGTCCGCGGGAACCGGGGGGAACTGGGGTCAGGAACCTTTTGTTAAGCATTAGCAATTCGGGTATGGATTCCCGTATTTGATGGTTCTGGAACTGGGGCATGACTCTGGGTTGTGGCGTCGCGTAGGGCTGTCTGGGGCCGGTCTCACGTCGCGCGGATCTGGGGGCCTTCAGGGCTCGCCGTCACAGTCCTGGTCGATCCCGTCGGCGGGCACGTCGGTGGCACCGGGGTGGATGGCTGGATCGCTGTCGTCGCAGTCGTCGCCGTCGGGCAGCTGGTCCTGGGCGTCGTGGCCGTCCCCATCGGCGTCGTAGTCACTGCCCTCGCTGCAGTCCTGGTCCACGCCGTCGTACCAGATCTCCTGGGCGTCGGGGTTCACGTCGGGATCGTCGTCGTCGCAGTCCTCGGCGCCGTTGAACTTGTCTCCGTCGTTGTCGTCCAGGAGCACGCAGTTGTCGTTCTCCTGGCCCGGGGTGCCCAGGTCCCCGTCGCCAAAAGTGCTGGTCGCGTCGCACCAGTTGGTGCCGTAGTCGTTGTCCCCGTGGGTGGTGGCGTGGTGCCAGAGGCTCATGGACGCACCCTCTGACTCGGGCCAGTCGTGCACGGTGGTCCACGTGACCGCGTCCAGGCTGAAGCCCTCGGGCCCCAGGATCAGGGTGCCGCCCCCGTCGTGGAGCTGGAGTCCGATGTAGACGTGGTCCGGGACCAGGCCGCCGTTCAGCGCCGTGTCGTCGGAGGCGGCAAACACCGCAAGGTCCTCGTCCTCGAGGGCCAGGTGGTCCACGACAGTGTCCCAGCGCCCGTCCGAGTCGGTGAGGGTCAGGCCCTCCAGGTCGATCCGCACGCCACTGCGGTTGATCACCTCGAACCACTCCCCCTCCAGTCCGCTGCCCAGCCGGGGGCGGGCCATGATCTCGGTGATGATCAGGTCGCCCTCGACCAGCTGATCCACCGAGGCGTCGTCGATCAGCCCGTCGCAGTCGTCGTCGACACCGTCGGTCAGGTCTTCCGCGGCGCCGGGGTAGGCCGAAGGGTCCTGATCGTCGCAGTCCCCCTGTTCGATCGTGTAGCCATCCTGGTCGGCGTCCACTGTGGGGGTCGGCGGCGCGGCGGTGTCGGCGGTGTCGCTGCCATCGCCGGTGGTGGCCGGGTCGATGGGCACAGGCGGGTCGGGCAGGCCGGCGTCGCCCGAGCAGCCCACGAGCCCAGCCAGCGCCAGGACCAGGGCCACGCCGTCGACGGAAGGCCCGCTCAGCACGGCGGGTCCGCGCCCCACTGCTCGGCGCTCCAGGTCCAGGAGACCTGGCTCTGCTCGCACAAGCGGTCCAGCTCCACGGCCTCCATGTGCGCCTCGACCCCGGCCATCAGGACCTGGGTGTCGACGATGAAGCGCACGTGGAAGCCGTGCCCGCTGTCCGGCGACGCCATGCCAGCGCGGCCGAGCTCGTGTCCCTCGGTGCTGTAGAGCGCCACCTCGAGCTCGACGACGTCGGCCGCGGTGCTGGTGTTGCCGAGCCGCAGGTCCAACAGGGACTCGGACAGGCAGCTCGCCACGCAGATGTCTCCCAGCGACAGCTCCAGGGCGAGTCGCGCCGGGTCTGCCGGACAGGCGGCAGCCTGCACCTCGAAGAGATCCGGGAGCTCGTCGGTGCAGTCCCCGCGCACTGGGGGCGGCTCGGCGGCGAGCCGGTCCGGCGCGAGCAGCGACCGCCCCAGGCCGGCGGTGTCCAGCGCCGTGTCGGGGTGGGAGCCCCCGATGAACTGATAGTCCAGGCACGCCATCCAGAGCAGAACGATCACCGGGTCGCCCCCGCTCGGCCATACACCCGGTCGCCGGCGCCGGGATCCCCCTCTGCCACGATCAGGTCTCGGGCCACCGGCGCCAGGTACTCGACCTGCAGGTCTCCGGGCCCGCTGGCCCAGCCGCCGGCCGCCACGCCGCCGGTCACGGACAACACCGGGCCCGGGACCGCCACAGCGCCGTGGCCTTCGGCCACCGCGACCTGGAAGTCGGAGCCGTCCAGATCCGCCCAGGCGAGGCCCTGGGCGACACCGGACTCCGAAGCGGTCCATCCGGCGGTGTCCCCCGGCCGACCCTCGTGGCCGAAGTGGATGCGAACCGGGCCGGACCAAGGCCCCAGGACCAGGTCCAGGCCACCGTCGCCGTCCACGTCCTCCAGGCCGACCACCGCCACGTCGCCAGCGGTCGGGTCCTCCCAGCACAGGGTCAGCTCGGGACCACACCAGAGCCGGGTGGTGCCCGCGCCCCCCAGCCGCGCCGGCTCGGCGGTGACCAGGTCCAGGTGCCCGTCTCCGTCGACGTCGCCCAGCGCCAGACTGCTGCCCCCCGACAGCGCCTCGGGGGAGACCCACCCGGGGTCGGGGTCCAGGCGCCCGTCCAGGTTCATGTACACCGCCGCGGGGGCGTCTGCGTAGGCCACGGCCAGGTCGAGCCAGCCGTCACCGTCGACGTCGCCCCAGGCCACGTCGAGGCTGTGGCCCGGCTCACGGGCGTGCCAGCTCTGGGTCAGGGTGCCGTCGACGTTGCTGAACATCAGGGCCGTCTGCGCCAGGCCCGCCTCGGGCTCGCCAGACGCGGCAGCCAGGTCCAGATCGCCGTCCCGGTCCACGTCGCCCCAGGCGCAGGCCAGGCTGTTGAAGGGGTTGGGAGCGGTCCAGCTGGGCGTCGACTCCAGGGTGCCCGCCAGGTTCCGGTAGACGTGCAAGCCCCCGGGGTCCCCGAGCCCTTCGGGACCCAGGAACACCGACACGGCGACGTCGGGCCAGCCGTCGCCGTCGACGTCGCCCACGCCGAGTCCGCCGTGGTGGTGCTCGTCCTGGGACTGCCAGGGGTCCGCCGTGTCCAGCGACCCGCCCTCGTTCCACCAGACCTGGACCGGGCCAGGCTCGGTGTGCCCACCGGCCGAGGTGACGAGGTCCAGATCCCCGTCGAGGTCCAGGTCCACCACCCCCAGCCCCACGCCGTGGTGGCCGGACGGCAGGGTTGCCACAGCGTCTGCGGACAGCGGCCACCAGCCCACAGGGCTCGGGACGCTGTCGGTCAGCGACCCCGAGTCCCGGGCGGAGGGCCCTGTCGACGCCGAGTCCGTCGGCGGGTCCGGCGCACCGGTACAGGCCAGCAAGGTCCACCACATCCCGCCATTCTACGCCCCTCCTCCTGGGATGCCGGGACACTCCGTGGGTCACATTCTTTATGGATCACATCAAGAGTGATCTTGACGTGTCGAGCCCTGTCAGGGATCCTGAGAGGGCCCCCCTCTCGGAGCGCCCGTGAACCTCGAAGCCATCTCCCTCCTCCGCTTCCTCCCCGCAGGAGCCACCGACATGGGGGATGTGACCCGCGAAGAGATGCGCCAGGCCGGAGCAGGCCGCTGGTCGGCCCCCCTTCGGCGAGCCGACGACATGAGGCCCGCGCTGGAGGCGCCCGTCGAGGACGAACCCGCGACCGAGGAGCGTGCCGGGGACCTGCCCGGCTACGACCGGGTCCTGCCGCTGGATGACGGTGAGCCCGACGAGCGTGCGCCGGTGGTGATGTTGTCCTTCAAGACCGGCTGAGCCCGTCCGCCCTGGCCCAGGCCATGGCGCCGTGCAGCGCCACCCGGATCGCCCCGTTGCCCGCACCAGGTGCTCGGGACCCAGTTGGATGTGGTGCTGCATCGACGGCCTCCGAGCCGGTCCACACCCTATCCGGGCCCTGCGCTTCTAAGACATCCACGAATCGGGGATACCTTGGAGGCGTGTTCTGGCTGATCGCATGCAGCGCCCCGGTGGCGCTCCCGGAGCCCACGTGGCCGGACTCCGGGTGTCGGAGCACCCATGCGCCGGCGCTGGACGCCGTGCGGGTCTCCAGCGGCGAGCGCACCCTGTCCGCCCCAGACGGCACGGTGCTCGCCGCCGCTCTGGCGGCGCCGCTCGCCCAGGGCTGCTGGCCCGGGCTGTTGCTGGTGCCGCCCGGCTTCGACCCCGGGCTCCAGGACACCGACCAGGACACGATGGCCGAGCTCGCCGCCGCCGGTGTGGTGGTGCTGGCCTTCGACCCGCGCGGACGGGGGGCGAGCGCCGGGGGCGAGGACCACGGGGGCCCGACCCAGCAGGACGACGTCGCGTCGCTGTTGGCGTGGCTCGCAGCCCTCGACGAGGTGGATCCAGACCGGGTCTACCTGCGCACGCGATCCCTGGGCATCGCCCTGGCCGCCGGTGCCGTGGACCGCCACCCGGTGCTCGCGCCAGCTGGCCTGTTGGACATCGAGGGTCCTGGCACCCTGCCCGACGACCTGGTCCACGCATCCGCCCACACCCAGGAGCGCTGGGACGAGGTGGCCGGCGACGAGGACTGGTGGCTCGACCGGAGCCCCAGCGAACACCTGGGGGCGTTCCGCGGCGCCTACCGCCGGGTCCAAGCCCGCGAGGACCACGCCTTGGGGGCGTACCGAGGCCACGCGCTGACCTTGCTCAACGTGGCCGAGGGTGCGTCGTCTCGGGCGGACCTGAACGGGGTCGCGCTGGCGGAGCACCGAGCGGTCGAGGAGCCCCCCGAGTGGTCGCCGGACGACGTCGAAGCGCTGAGCCTGGGGGGCACGGTCCAACGAGACGACGCCCGGGCGCTGGAGCTGTTGGTGGAGATGATGCGCTGAAGCATTCCCCGAGCGGGGTGGGTGGGGACCAGGTGTACGGGAGAAACGTACGCTTTGTGCCCCCCTTCCCCTGTCCCGAACACGCATGGGGTGCGACTCTACGGGTGGGCACACCGCCCGCGCCGGAGGTCCCCCATGCGTCTCTTCCCCCTCATCAGCGGCTGCACCGAGGGCACGCTATGAGCCCCCTGATCTGGATCGCCGCAGGCCTGGCCAGCACCCCCCTCACCGCCGACGACGTGCTGCTGGCCAGCGACGCCGCCAGCGACGACTGGTTCGGATTTCGGCTCGCCCCCGGCGGCGACATCGACGGCGATGGCGTGCCGGACCTGCTCGTGGGTGCACCCGACGACGACTCCATCACTTCGGACGGCGGCACGATCTACGTCTGCTTCGGGGCCGTGACGGGCTTGGACCCGGCGGCCTGTGACGAGGTCGGGCCGTCGGACCCCCACACCAGTGACCACTTCGGCATGTGGCTGGACGGCGTGGGCGACGTCGACGGGGACGGCTACGACGACGTGCTGGTCGGCAGCCCCGAAGACGACGACGGCGGCAGCGCTTCGGGCGCGGCCTACGTGCTCTACGGCAGCGCCAGCGGCATCGACAGCAGCCGGGAGGACAAGCTGATGCCGGCCGAGGTCATGGCTGGCGACGAGTTCGGCGAGGCCCTGGGCGCGGCAGGGGATCTCGACGGGGACGGCTACGCCGACTTCGCCGTGGGGGCGCCGAACCACGACGGCGTCGAGAGCGGCTCGGGGGCGTTCTGGGTCTTCTACGGCAGCGCCAGCGGCCCGGACAGCAGTCGCACCCAGTACGTGACCCCGAGCGGCGGCGACATCGGCGACAGCCTGGGGGCGGCGTTCGCCAGCGGGGACCTGGACGCCGATGGCTACAGCGATCTGGTGGTCGGCGCCTGGGGCGTCACCAACGGCGAGGGAGCGGTCTATGCATTCCACGGCAGCGCCAGCGGTCTGGACACCACCACCGGCGTGATGGTCCAGGCCAGCGACGCCGACAAGCGGACCTACTTCGGCCTGCGGGCGGCGAGTGCTGGAGACGTGGACGCCGATGGCTACGACGACGTGTTCGTCGCGGCCCCCGGCGACGACGACAACGAGACCAACTCGGGCAGCGTCTACGTGCTCTTCGGCGGCGCCAGCGGACTGAGCTCGGAGCAGGAGTACCACGCCAGCGACGGCGCCAAGAGCGATGAGCTCGGCTACGGTCTGGCCCGGGGCGCCGATGTGAACGGCGACGGCTACAGCGACCTCATCGCGGGCTCCTGGAGCCACGATGGCTGCGGAAACGCCTGTGGCGCCGCCTATGTGGTCTACGGCTCGGCCAGTGGCCTGGACACCAGCACCGAGGAGATCCTGCAGCCGGCCGACGGCGCCGCGACCTATGACTTCGGCATGGCCGCCACGGGCATCGGAGACCTGGACGCCGACGGCGCGGACGAGCTGGCGGTGGGTGCCCCCGCTCGGGACAGCTGGACCGGCGCGGTGTACCCCTGGTGGGGAACGTGCCCGGACGCCGACGCCGACGGCACCTGTGCCGTGCACGACTGCGACGACGCGGACGCCGCCGTGGACTGCATCCCGGACCTGGCCGGCCCCAGTCCTGGCGTCGCGGGCCAGTGGAACGCCGCGGTCGTGACCGACGTCACCCCCGGGGCCCAGGTGTGGTTCCTGGCCGGGCCCAGCGGCTCGAGCACGGCGTCCTGTGGTGCCGAGCTGGACCTTGCGTCGGTCACGCGACGGACCCTGCGGGTCGCGGACAGTACCGGCCAGGCGACGTTCGTGGACTGGATCCCATCGGCGGCTTCGGGCACGACGCGAACCTGGCAGGTGCTGGTGCCGTCGGACTGTGTGGTGAGTGCATCGACGTCGGTGACCTGGCTCTGAGCGCCGTTCACCCGTCCAAGCAAGCGAGCGCCGCCGCCGGCATGGCGACGGGAGACTCCTTCAGAAGCCTGCCAGCACGGGAGCGTCCGTGACGGCCCGGAGCGGGATGGGCTCGGTTGGGGCGCCGCTGCGCAAGGTCCAGGTGCGAATGTCGCCGGCCTGGTACAGCGCATCGCCCGCGCCCAGGCCCACCAGGTAGGGCTCGGACCAGGTCACGTCCACCAGGGCGGGGATGTCGTCGGTGATGATGCTGACCGAATCGGCCAGCTCCACCACGACCCCGTCCCCCACGGCCACGCTGCCGCCTTCTCGGGCGACGGCAGCGCTGAGCTCCAGGGCCGCCCCTTCGGGCACCGAGGTCCAGCTGGCCCCGTCGGTGCTCTGCCAGATGCCGCTGCCGACCGCCACGAAGCCGCCGCTGCCCCCGACGACGTCGCGCACCGTCGCGGCCAGATCCGCAGTCGCGGTCCACCCAGTGCCGTCGCCGGTCGTGAAGACCCGGCCGTCGGCGGCCACTGCGACACCCAGGCCGTCGTGGTACGCCACCGCCACCAGCGCCGCTTCTTCGCCGACGTCCAGGGTGTTCCAGGTCAGGCCGTCGAGGCTCCAGGCCGCCAGGCCGTCGGTCCCGACGGCGACAAAGCGGTCTCCGCTCCAGGTCAGCGCCGTCAGCCCCGCGGGCGCGTCGTCCTGGACCGCCAGGCTGCCGTCGGTGGTCAGCAGGGCCAGCCCCTCGGCGGTCAGCGAGATGGCGCGACCGGGGCCTGGGGCGACCGCCAGGTGGTCGAAGGACCCCGCCAGAGCCCGCAGCGAAGGGTTCCAGTTCTCTCCACTGTCGCCAGAGAACCAGGCGCTGCCGGCGTCGCCCACCGCCAGCACGAATTCCGGGGGGTCTGCAGGCGCGTCCCCGTAGACCGTGCCAGCCCCGGTGACCCCGGTGCCTCGCAGGGTGACGCTGGAGCCCAGGCGCAGGTGGTCTGCAGCGAGAGGCCAGAGCAGCGGATCGCCCAGCGCCGACGCATCGGCCCAGTCGTCGTGGCCCAGGGTCAGCTCGATGCCCGCTTCGTCCACGCCAAAGCCGCTGAAGTCATGGGCCAACACCTGGACGAACTGCGGGTTCAGCTGGGCGTCCTCCACGTCGACGGGGCCGTCGAACCAGAGCTCCAGGTGGCACCAGACGCCCACTTCGAGCTGGAGCTCCAGCCCATCCTCCAGGGACACCTCGGCGTCGACGATGACGGTCTCCACGTCCGGGCCATCGCAGGCGACCAGGTCGATCCGGTCGACCCGTGCGGTCAGCCGCTCCGCCGGCCCATGGCCCAGGTCCGCCCACCGCAGCTTGGCGTCCCCGGGGTTGCCCACGACCACGCCGTTTTGGGTCTCTTCTGGGGCCGGACAGCCGATCAGCGCGAGGATCCACAGGGTGCTCATCCCTCCTCCGAACCGCGGCTGACCGGGAAGAAGTGCAGCTGGACCTGCAGCACCCGCTCGCGCTTGCCCTCGGCCCCGTCGCACAGCTCGAGGAAGCGCTGGGTCATGGCTTCGAGCTCCCGCTTGAGCTCGGGCACCCGGGACTCGGGCACCGCGACCGTCATGGCCGAGAAGTGCCGCTCGCTGCTGCGGAAGCGCGAGATGGCCTCGACGGCCAGGCCGAGCATGCCCTGGTGGTAGTCGTGCACCGCCAGGCCCTGGACCTGGGGCGGGGTGACCAGCGCCACGTCCCGCGGTCGCAGTCGGCCGTCGACCCGCTCGACCAGGCCCAGCGACAGCACCGACTCCAGGGCCTGGGCCGCCTCTTCGGGCGTGATCGGCGGCCGGACGGCGCGGGCGATCCACTCCGCGTCCTCCTGGAAGTCCTCCAGCGCGGTGAGCTCCCGGACCACCGGGTAGAACCAGTGGGAGAGGAAGTCATAGCCCTCTCCTTCCAGGGCGTGGGCTTCCTTGAACCGGCGGGTGGCGGCCACCCGGGTCCAGGCCTCCCGGCGATCGCGATCGGTCTCGGCCTGGTCCAGAGCCACCAGGTGACCGAAGTAGCGGGCCTCTTCGTCCTCGAAGCGCAGGGCTCTGGCGAAGTCCTCGACGAGCTCGGGCGTCAGGTTGCGGCGCCCGGAGATCGTGTCGGTCAGCAGGCTCGGAGACCCGCGCCCGGTGCGCCGCACGAAGGCCCGATGGCTGAATCGCGGATTGTGAGCCTTCTTGGCCTTGAACCACTCCCGCAGGAAGACCCGATAGTCCAGGTAGGCAAAGACGGACGGCAGCTCCACGGCGGCGAGCATACTCCCCAGGACCTGCGGCGGGCGGTGGACCATGGCTCCAGCCAAGCACACGCGCGCCCGGGCCGGAACCGGTGGCGGGCCAGAAAGCGTACGAGACCCTCGTACGTTCGGAGACCGCAGACCGCCGCCGGCATCCCCGGGTAGCCTGGAGCCCGCTCCCATGACCCTGTTGCTGCTGCTCGCCTGTCGTCCCGATCCGCCGGTGCCCCGTCCGGACACGGACAGCGCCACGGGCGACTCGACCCCGTGGACGGACACCGCCACGACGGCCACGGGACCCGGGAGCTGGACCGACCCCCTACAGCGGGGCGCCGAGCTGGACCTCGAGGCCCCCAAGCCCGAGCTGGTCGACGCGGTCTGGGCGGGCGACCGCCTGCTCCTGGCCGGGCAGGAACAGGGGGGAGACGGGGGCCTGTGGGCCTTCGACGTCACGGACCCCCAGGCGCCGGTCCTGATCGATCGCACCCACGTGGGCCACTACCAGCGGCTCTGCTGGGACGGCACCTGGGCGTGGACCACCACCCGAGACGGCACCGTGAGCCAGGTGGCGGTCTCCGACGACGCGGTGTCCATCGTGCACAGCGGATCACGGGGCAGCTGGACCGAGGGCATCGGCTGCGACGGGGACCGCGTGGCCTGGGGACTGGGCGCCGACGGGGGCGAGGTCGCGACGGTGGGCGCGGGCGGAGAGCTGGGAGAGCCCCAGGCGCTGGCCGGCGAAGTCCGGGACGCCCTGTTCGTCGACGGCACCCTGTGGACCGTGGCCTACGGGGCTCTGACCCGCTGGGACCTGGACAGCGATCCGCCCGCGCCCGCTGCGAGCCTGGCGCTCTCGGGGACCTGTCTGGATCTCGCCGCGGACCAGGGTCTCTTGGCGGCGGCCTGCGGCTCGGCCGGGGTGCACCTGGTCGACGGATCGGGCCCGTCCCTGCTCGGGACCTGGGCGGGTCACGTGTCCGCCCGGGCGGTGGCGCTGTCCGGCGACAGGGCCGCGGTGGCCGGCTGGACCGAGGCCGTGGTGCTCGACATCACCGACCCGTCCGCGCCGCTGCTCGTGGCCAGCGAGACCGCGTCCCACGCGGCCATGGCCGTGGCGCTGCAGGGGGACCACGTGGCGGTGGCGGACTGGCGGCAGGGCTGGCTGGCCGAGCGGGTCGACGCGCTGGCGCCCGAGGTGCGGGCCCTGGAGCCCTGGGCCGAGCCGGGAGGCCAGGTCACCCTGTTCAACGACGGCACGGCCACGCTGTGGCTCGACCCGGCCGACGGCGTGGCGACCGGCCAGCTGGCCCCCGGCGACAACACCCAGTGGTCCATCCCCGAAGACGCCGCGGACACCGTGACCCTGCAGACCGACGATCCGGACGAGCTGGACTTCGCGCTGCCGGTCGGGGGTGTGGCCGGCTTGAGCGCAGGGGATCCGGCCCCGGACTTCCTGGAGGCCGACCTGGCCGGCCAGGCCTGGTCCCTGGAGGCGCTCCGGGGCGAGGTCGTGTTCCTGGGCATGTTCAACGAGGGCTGACCGGTCTGCAGTTCGGAGGTTCCGGACACCGAGCGCCTGTTGGACGACCGCTACGGAGACACCGAGGACTTCGTGCGCCTGTGGCTCTTCGTAGGCAGCGCCGGCCCGGCCAATGTGTGGGCAGCAGAGCTCGGCCTGACCGGTCCGGTCCTGGTGGACGACGACGAGAGCACCAGCCGGGCCTACTTCATCGCCAACAGCGACGACGGCTTTGCCCAGAATCCCCGCCACTTCGTCATCGATCGAGACGGCGTGCTGGCCCTGGCCGAGCGCACCGTGAGCCCGGACACCCTGACGGCCGCCATCGACGGGGCGCTCTGAGCCGTCGCGAGGTAGCTTGCCAGCGATGCTCACCCCCCTCCTCCTGGCTGCGGCCTGCACCCCGACGGCGGACACCGGGGACTCGGCAGACACCGGGGACTGCCGGGTCTTCACCTGGTACCGGGACGAGGACGGCGACGGCCACGGCAACGCGGACTTTCCCACCGAGAGCTGCGATCCCCCCAAGGACTTCTCGCCCGAGTCCGACGACTGCGACGACACCGACAAGTCCAAGTGGAACGACTGCCCGGGCTGGGACTGCGAGGAGCTCGGGACCTATGACCACCCCTTGCCCGACACCGGGGGGTCGCAGCAGCGCTCGACCTACCACGGCTGCACCCTGACCGGGGGCTGGCAGGACGCCCGCCAGCGCTGCTACGACGCCTGGCCGGGTGGTGACCTGGCCGGCACCTGGCAGATCGCCGAATTCCAGGCCGTGCAGGCCCTCAGCGCAAACCTGGACCCGGACCGCATCTACTGGTTCGGCATCAAGCAAGAGACCACCGCCCCTTCGGTGGACTTCGGCTGGTTCTACGTGGACGAGGCCTACCCCGAGAACGACACCGTCGACGAAGGCGGCATCTGGCACGTGGGGCAGCCGGACAACGGCGGCTTCACCGAGAACGAAGGCGCCAAGTTCGACGAGGACGTCGCAATCTGGCACGCGGTCGACGGGGTGTGGGCGGCGAGCGATGACCACACGGGGCAGGCCTACGGGTACCTGTGTGAGGTCCGGGAAGCGCTGTAGCGGGCCACCTTCTCAGGCCACACCGGCCAAGGCCAGACCCAGGCACCCCGCCAGTGCCACGGTCGTGCAGCGCACCTTCGCCGCCTCCGAGATGCGCTCGCGCAGGGCCTTGCCGACCAGGTTGCCCAAGGGGATGCCCAGGCCCAGGAGCACGGCCCAGGCCATGGTCTGGCCGTCCACCAGCCCGCCCGTGCCGTAGGCCGCCAGCCGCCCGACGTGCATCGCCACAGCACCGGACGCCGCCGTGGCGATGTAGGCGTCGCCGCTCACACCCGACGCCAGGAGCAGCGGCGTGGTCAGGATGCCCGCACCGCCGGACGACGCGGTCACCCCCCCGATCAGGAAGCCCGCCGGCGTCAACACGCGCCGGGGCAGGTCCCGCCCCTGGGGCAGCACCCGGCGCAACAACAGGAGCCCCACCATGCCGGACATCAGCGCCTTGAGCACCTGGGGCGGCAGCCCGACCGCGATCACCCCCCCCAGGAAAGCGCCGGGCAGCGCACCCAGCACAAGGCGGCCAGCCACGTCCCAGCTCAGGTGCCCCCGAAAGAGCCTGAGCCGGTGCAGGTTGCCGACCAGCAGCGCCGGTGCCGTGCTGACCAGGGCCACGTGGGGGTCGAACAACAGGGCCAGCGCCAAGACAAGCATCATGCCCCCGCCGAGTCCCGCGAGGGTGGTGGTCAGGCCTGCGAGCAGCCCCAGGACGAGCAACAGCATCGGGCACCTCCGCACCCAGAGGTACGCCTGCCCGATTCTTCAGTCCAATGGAAAGAATCTCTGTTATTCATAAACAAAGCTTATGATTGACGCCCTGCGCCAGGTGCTCCTCATCGCCGAGCACGGCACCTTCACCGCCGCCGCGACCCACGCCCACCTGTCCCAGCCCGCTCTGTCCGCGTCGATCCGGCGCCTGGAGGAGACCCTGGGGGCCCGGCTCTTCCACCGGGGACGACGAGGGGCCGAACTCACGGCGGCGGGCCGGGCGCTGATGCCTCACGCCCGGGCGGTGCTGGCCGGGGTCGCCGACGCGCGCCGGGCCGTGGCCGCCGTGGCTGGACTCGCAGCGGGCGAGGTCCGGCTCGGGGCCGGCGCCACCTACTGCACCTACGTGCTTCCCCCGGCCTTGCTGGCCTTTCGCGACGCCCACCCCGGGCTGCGCCTGCGCCTGCGCGAGGCCCACACCCACGACCTGCGCCAGGCCGTGGCCTCCGGCGACCTGGACCTGGCGGTGGTGCCGGGCGACGACGGCGATCCCTGGCGCATCGACGAGCTCATCCTGGTGGGAGCCCCTGGGGCCCGCCTCCAGGGCAGCGCCTTCGTGACCTTTGCACGCCCCTCCCCCACCCGGGCCTGGCTGGACCGCATCCTGCCCGACGCCGAGATCGCGATGGAGCTGCGCAGCATCGCGGCGGTCAAGGGCACCGTCAGGAGCGGCATCGGTGTGACCCTGGTCAGCCGCGAGGCGGTCCGGCGGGACCTGGCCGACGGGCGCATGGTGGCGCTGGACCACCCCGCCACCCCGATCCGCCGGCCGATGTCCCTGCTCCACCGGGGCCTGGACCGCCTGTCGCCAGCGGGCCGGGCGCTGCGCGAGGTCCTGCTGGCGGGCTGAGGACGGGATTTCAAGTCACACCTGGCGGGGCCGACAGGTAGTGTGAGACGTCCCTGGAGCCTGGTGACACCACTCGCCCTGATGCTGCTGGCCTGTGCCCCGGGCCCCGACTCGGCGGAACGGGTCGCGTCGGACCACTCGTCCGGCCAGTGGCCCACGGCCCTCACCGGAACGGCGTTCTCCTCGGGCATGCCTTCGGCATCCCAGGCCCCCGCCGGCAGCGAAGCCTGTGTGCGAGACCACGCCGTGGTCGAAGGCGTGGCCTGGCCCAGCCTCCAGGATGCCATCGACGTCGCGCGCACCGGGGCCACCGTGACCGTGTGCGACGGGGTCTTCCACGAGTCCCTCCACCTGACCCGGGACGTCACCCTGCGCAGCGAACACGGCCTGGGCTTCACGTTCCTGGTGGGCACGGCGGCGGCAAGCGTCATCTCCATCGAGGGCGCCACTGTGACCCTGGTGGGCCTGGACCTCACCAGCGGCGGTGGCGACCCCTGGAAGGACCCCAAGGGCGGCACCGTGATCGTGGGCGGCGGCATCTATGCGGCGGACGCACCGCTGCTCAGCCTGGAGAGCGTGCGCATCCACCACAACGAGGCCCAGCGTGGCGGCGGCCTGTTCACGGCCGAGGTCGACCAGGTCTGGCTCCAGGACGTGGAGCTGACGGCCAACGTGGCCACCGAGCGAGGCGGTGGCGCCTACCTGGCCGGGGGAGAGGTCTCGGCGAGCGGGCTCTGGGTCCGGCTGAGCGAAGCACGAGACGGCGCCGGACTGGCGCTGGAACAAGTGACGGCCGAGCTGAGTGGGCTGCGGGTCGAAGACTGCGTGGCCGCCGGAGAGGGCGGCGGCGTGCTGGCGACGGGCGCCGACGTGGTCTTCTCGGACACGGTCCTGACCGCCAATGCCGCGGACTACGGCGCTGGGCTGCGGGCCCAGGGCGGCTCGGTCACCGCAGACGACACCACGTGGATCGGCGACAACGACGGCGGCACCAGCGGCGGCGCCCTGTTCCTGGACGGGGTCGCGCTCCACCTGAGCGGCACGTCGCTGACCGGCAACCAGGCCGACCACGGCGGCGCCGCCTACGTGATGGGTGGCACCGCGCTCTTCGACGGCGCCGTGATCGACGACAACCTGGGCTATCGGGGCGGCGGTCTGTACATCACCGACCAGGCGAGCGTCACCTTCGACGGCGACACCCAGCTGACCGGCAACACCGCCGAGGCCTGGGCCGGTGGCCTGGCCATCTTCGGCGACGCCACCCTGGACGCCCCTCACGCGACCCTGGCGGGCAACCTGGCGCCCTATGGCGGGGCGGTGCTCGCAGGCAGCTCAGCCTGCACCTTCGGAGCCGACACCGAGGTGCGGGACAACACCGCGCTGGAGGGCGGGGGCGGACTCTACGCCAACGACGCCAGCCTCTCCGGACAGGGCATGCTGGTCTCCGGCAACACGGCGCCGCTGGGGGCCGGTGTGCTGCTCGAGGTGGACGCCTTCTACGTGGCCGACGGCGACCGCATCGTGGACAACCGGGCAGACAAGGGCGCCGGCCTGTTGATGTACCTGGGGGCCAAGGCCCGCCTCGAGGACGTGGTGGTGAGTCGCAACATCGCCACCGAGCTCGGCGGAGGCGCGCTGCTGCACGCGTCGTCTGGCGGCCTGACGTGTCTGGACTGCGACTGGGGCGACGGGGCCGAGGACAACGGGCCAGAGGACATCGTGATGGCCAACGCCAGCTTCACGGCGCCCCCCACCTTCCGCTGCGATGCGTCGGGGTGCGCGGCGAACTGAACAGCGTGGATCACTCCTTCTCGAAGTCCTCCGGCGACAGACACGCGGTGTCTTCGATGTCCGGGTAGGCCGAGTCCGCGACCGGCGGCGCCGAGTCCGGCACCTCGATCACCAGCTCCCCGGCATAGGTCGCCCAGAAGCGCATCTGGCCGATCATGTAGGCCGAGAGCGAGATGTTCACGCCCTCGAAGGACTCCGGCGTGGCCCGCTGCACAGGCGCGATGCCGATGATGTACGGCCCGTCGGCGGCAAAGGCCTCGGGACCCGGGATGAGCACGCTGGAGAAGCCACCGCTGTTGACCCAGTCCACCGCCTGGTCGATGTCCTGGGGGAAGTTGGTCCAGGCGATGCCGCCGTCCTTGTCGATGACCGTGACCAGGGGCGAGTGGTAGTCCTCGCTGTCCATGACCACGCTCAGGTCCTGCTGGGACGCCAGCCGACAGGGCACGTCGAAGTCCAGGCCGTCGGGCATGATCCAGGTGGCGCTGGCCTGGATCTCGTCGGTGGCGATCTTGAGCAGCGCCTCCTGGCCGACCACGTAGCTGAGGCCTTCGGCGACCCCGGCGGTGTAGCCAGGCGGATCGCCCTCGTCGGTGCCTTCGCTCATCGTGATGGCATCGCCCGAGCCGATCTGGATGGTGGCGGTGGCCCCGGTGACCGGGCTCTCCGCCAGGTCGCTGCTGGACTCGGTGTCCGCCAGGAGCGCCGTGATGAGGGGGCCGATGTCGGCGTCTTCTGGGAATTCGAACCCGTCGGGGGGATCACCGACCCCGATGAAGGTCGACTGGATGATGACCGGATTGGTCAGGTCGTCCACCGTCTCCTGGACGTTGGTGATCAGCTCGATGATGTCGCAACCTGCCAGTGCGAGCAGCAGCATGTCCTGCCTCCTTGCGGGGGGCCATTCTGCTCGGGGTCAACCGCCAGGACAACCCCCAGTCATCTGGGAAGGGCTATCGGCATCCGGTGACAGCCTCCCTCTCCCGGCGCTTCACCCGGCTGGCCGCGATCAACGTGGCGAGCAACCTGCTGGTGCCCCTGGCCGGTTTGGTCGATGTCGCCATCCTGGGCCACCTGGACGACGTGCGGCACCTGGCGGGGGTGGCCCTGGGCGCGGTGATCTTCGACTACCTGCTGTGGACCGTGGGCTTCCTCCGCATGGGCACGGTGGGTCCCACGGCGCGGGCAGCAGGGCGCCAGGACGTCGTCGAGACCCAGGCGATCCTGGTCCGTGGCCTGGGGGTCGCGGCGGTGCTCGGCGGGGGTCTGCTGCTCGCGTCCGGGTGGCTGTCGAGCGCGGGCTTTGGCTTGCTGGCGGGCACACCCGTCGTCGAAGAGGCGGGCCGGGCGTATGTCGCTGCGCGCTTCTGGGGGGTGCCCTGCGCTGCGGGGAGCATGGTGCTGCTGGGGTGGTTCCTGGGCCAGGAGCAGGCCGGGCGGGCCCTCGTCATGACCGCGGTCGGCAGCCTGACGAACATCGCGCTCGACGTGTGGTTCGTCTGGGGCCTGGGCTGGGGCGCCGAGGGAGCCGGCTGGGCCACTGCGGCCAGTCAGGCCTTGACCCTGGCCACAGGCCTGGCCCTGGCCGCGCCAGCCCTCCGGCACCGCGCCGGCGTGTGGGCACGTGCCCGGGACCCGGGGGCCCTACAAGAGCTCGCCGGGCTGTCCCGAGACATCGTGATCCGGACCTTCTTCCTGGTCACGGTGTTCGCCACCTTCACCAGCCTGTCCGCGGGCATGGGCACCCTGGTGCTGGCGGGCAACGCGGTGCTGATCAAGCTCCTGGGTGCCGGCGCCTGGCTGATCGACGGCTATGCCTTTGCCACGGAGACCCTGGCCGGCCAGGCCGACGGCGCCGGCGACCGGCGGGGCCTGCGACGGATCCTGGCGCTGTCTGTGGGGGCCAGCGTGACCACGGGGCTGGTCCTGTCCAGCGCCCTGGTCCTGGCCCCCGGGCCGGTGCTGGGGCTGCTGACGGATCAGGCCCCGGTCCTGGCCGAAGCCACCCGCCACGTGCTCTGGCTCTTCCCTGTGCTCGGCGTGGGGTCGGCGGCCTATGCCCTGGACGGCTACTTCATCGGGCTCACCGCGGGCCGGACCTTGCGCCGTGCAATGGCGATCTCGGCACTGATCGGGTTCGTGCCGCTGGCCACCTGGGCGTGGCGCGACAGCGACCCGACCCGGCTGTGGGCCGCGTTGGCCGTGTTCATGGTCCTGCGGGTCCTGACCCTGGGGGTGGCGGTGCCCGGCACCCTCAGGGACGAAGGCTCGACACCAGCGGCGTGACCCGCTCCCGCAGGTCCGGCGGCAGCTTGGCGTCCATGTTCCGCAGGATGTCCCGCTGGGAGTAGCGGGCCGAGAAGTGGGTGAACAGGATGGCCTGGTTCTGGAACAGCTCGGCCCGCTCGGCGATCTCATCCAGGTGGATGTGGCCCTTGGAGCGACACTGGGCCACCGACACCCGGTCGTCCACAAAGGTGATCTCCATGATCAGGACCTTGGCCTGACCCACCACGGGCTCCCGTTCGATGACATCGATCTTGGTGTCCCCGGTGAAGCAGAGCTCCGGCGCCTCGAAGGGCTCGCTGACCTGGACGCCCTCTTCCTTGCGCAGGCGAGCGATCTCGCGCCCTGGCAGGCCGTGGAACTCTGGCCGCAGGCGGTTGCGCACGGACCAGATGCCATAGCCCTGGCAAGGCACCCGATGGGGGGACCGGAAGGGGCGCACGATGTGCCGGTTGGGGAGCCGGTATTCGTCGCCGGGTCCCAGGACGACCACGTCGTGGGCCAGGCGGGAGCGGTCGAGCTTGCGCCAGGCCGCGAACAGCTCTCCAAAGGCCTTGGCGTTCTCGCGAGGCACCAGGTAGGTCGGCGGCGGCATGCCGCGCATGCCCCGGGTCGCCGCGTGGAACGCTACCCCGCCCATGTGGTCCATGTGGGCGTGGGTGAACAGGACGTGACGTTGATTGACCGCGCTTCGGGGACAGCGGCCGATGTCGAAGCACAGGTCCCAGCCCGGGACCTGGATGCAGGTCTCCAGCCCGCCCAGGGACAGCGCGTCGACAGCGATTCCAGCCAGCTGGAGCATGCCGGCCTCCTATCCCGACGGTCCGGGGGGATCGTGCCGGTGGTGTTGTCGGCCCTCGCCGGTGTCCAAGGGTGTGGGAAGCGCGTCTCCCGGGTAGGGGGTTGTGCTCACCGGACAACATGGGGCCACTCTGACATGTCTCTCGCACGCCTGATCCTCGTCTCTGGGTTGGCCTTGATCGGTCTGGCCGGCTGTTCCACGCTGGTCGACGCCGTCTCGGCCGAGCCGCCGCCCGTCACCCGCGTCGGTGTGCCTTCCCTGGCGCCCCTGGTGGAGCAGACCTCGCCCGCCGTGGTGCGGGTCGAGGTCACGGCCCAGGCCCAGGCGGTGCTCGCCGAGAACGTGAACCCGTTGCTGCGCCACCTGTTCGACCGGGACGGGGACGGGATCGTGTACCAGGAGCCCCCGCGCAAGGGCGTCGGGAGCGGCTTCTTCATCAGCGCAGACGGCTATGTGCTGACCAACTTCCACGTGATCGATCGGGCCACCGAGGTCCACGTGAAGCTGGTCGACGGCCGGGACTTCCCAGCGGAGATCGTCGGCGTGGACCAGAACACCGACGTGGCCCTGCTCAAGGTCGACGAGACCGGCCTGCCCGCGCTCTCGCTGGGGGACAGCGCGGCGATGCAGGTGGGCGACTGGGTCGTGGCGATGGGCAACCCCCACGGCCTGGGCCACACGGTCACCCAAGGCATCGTGTCGGCCAAGGGCCGCAGCATCGGCGCCGGGCCCTTCGACGACTTCATCCAGACCGACGCGGCGATCAACCCCGGCAACTCCGGTGGTCCACTGTTCAACCTCCACGGCGAGGTGGTGGGCATCAACACGGCGATCATCGCGTCGGCGGACGGCTTGGCCTTTGCCATCCCCTCGAACATGGTCCGGGACATGCTCCCCCAGCTCAAGGAGCACGGCAAGGTCGTGCGGGGCTGGCTGGGCATCCGCATGCAGGCGCTGACCACCGATCTGGCCACCGAGCTCGGCCTGGACCGCGCCCGCGGGGCCCTGGTGTCCGAGGTGATGGAGGGCAGCCCGGCGCTGAAGGGCGGGGTGAAGCCCGGCGACGTAATCGTGATGGTCGACGGCGAGCCTGTCGAGGACCCCCAGGATCTGGCAAGGGAGATCGGGCTCTCGCCCCCGGGCAGCAAGGTGAAGCTGGCGGTCGTCCGCAACAGTCGGCGCCAGATGCTCAACGTGACCCTGGCCGAATTTCCCGAAGATGGCGAGGTGGTGGCCAAGGCCCCGCCGGAGCCCCAGAAGAGCCCGGTCGCCAACGTGCTGGGGCTGGAGCTCTTGAACACCCAATCCGGCGTCCGGGTCCAGAGCGTGGCCCAGGGCAGCCCGGCCCATGGGGTGCTGCGTCGCGGGGACATCGTGATCGAGGTCGAGCGCCGCCGGGTGACCGATGCCGCCAGCGCCCGCAAGCTGATCGAGAACGCCGATGCGAGCGTCTTGGTGGCCGTCGAACGCGACGGCAGGCGGATGTACGTGACGGTGCGCAAGGGCTGACCGCCCAGCCGGCGAGCGCCGGGCGGCCAGATCTGGATAGGAGCCCTCGGCCAGGACGGCCGGAGTCCCTTCATGCACCATGACTTCCTGATCCTGGGTGGCGCCGGACTCGTGGGCACGCAGGTCGTGCGCCACATCGTGCGCTCCCTGGAACCGCACCGCATCGTCGTCGCCAGCCTTCAGCGCCACGAGGCCGAGCAGGCCTGCCGGGCCCACAAGGACGAGTTCGGCAAGCGGGTGAGCTTCGTGCCCGCGTGGGGCAACCTCTTCGTGCCCGCGGCCCTGGCCGAGACGCCGCGGGGCAGCATCCTCGCCGAGCCGTCGCTGAGGGGGCTGTTGCTCGAGGCGCTCTACGGGAACTTCGAGTCCGCCTATGCCGACAATCACCTGGTCCAGATGATCCAGCGGCATCGCCCCGACGTGATGGTCGACGCCGTCAACACCGCCACCGGGCTGAGCTACCAGGACGTCTTCGACGGCGCCGCCAAGGTGCGCTCCTGGATCGGCGATGCTGGCTTCGACGCGACGGGAACCCAGGATCTGGAGACCTTCCTGCTGTCCCAGACGGTGCCCCAGATCATCCGGCACATCCGCTTCCTGCACCGCGCGACCAGCGAGTACGGCACCAAGGTCTACCTCAAGGTCGGCACCACGGGCACCGGCGGCATGGGGCTCAACATCCCCTACACCCACTCCGAGGACCGGCCGTCCAAGAAGCTGCTGGCCAAGAACGAGGCCGCTTTTGGCCACACCGGCTTGCTCTTCCTGTTGGCCCGGACCCCGGACAGCCCCATCGTCAAGGAGGTCAAGCCCGCGGCGATGATCGGCTATCGCGCGGTCCAGGTGAAACACGTCACGGACAAGCACGGCAACAACCGTGTGTTCGAGCCCCAGACCGTGGCGCTCGTGGCGGGCAAGGCGTTGCCCCTGGCCCAGGACTTCGATGCGTACCAGGCCATCGGCGACCTGAAGGTGCCGGTGCTCGACACCGGTGAGAACGGCGTGTTCACCTGGGGCGAATTCGCCGCCATCACCGCCCTGGGGCAGATGGAGTACATCACCCCCGAGGAGATCGCCCACACCGTGGTCCAGGAGCTCCGGGGCCACAACACGGGCCGGGACATCATCTCGGCCCTGGACAGCTCGGTGCTCGACCCCAGCTACAAGGCTGGCCTGGTGCGCGGCGTGGCCCTGCGGGACCTGGCGGCGTGCGAGGACGAGGCCCTGGCCAGCGGCGACGGTGTGCCCAGCATCGCCCTGGGGCGGCTGGGTCCTCCCGAGCTGAGCAAGCTCTTGTTCGAGGCCGCCCTGCTCAAGGCCATCTACGGCCGGCGGGGCAAGGGCACCACCGCCGCCCTGCTGGGCGACACCCGCACGGCCGCCCAGGTCGCCCAGGCCATGGTCGACGCCCTGCAGCCGTCCCGGGTCGCCCGGCTGGCCCCCAGCATCGGCATTCCCGTCTTGATGCCCGACGGCGAGACGCTGATGCGCGGTCCCCGGATCAACGTGCCCGAGGTCGTGGGCCACACCGACACGGCGCAGCTGACCGCCCAGAGCGTGGACCGCTGGGCCCGCAAGGGCTGGGTGGATCTGCGGCCCGAGAACATCACCCGCTGGCGCCAACGGGTGGCGCTCATGCAGCAGGCCCGCTCCGACCTGCGCCTGGCGGGATCTGCCGCAGCGAGCATCCAGACCTTCATGTCCGACCGCTTCGAGCTGGGGGAGGTCGTGGCCTGGATCTTCAACAATGAGATGGGCGGGAACCGGATCAAGTAGGGGACGAAGGTCCGAAGTACGGACGTTGGGGGGCTCCAACTGAGTTGGGAGGGACGAACGTCCGAAGTACGGACGTTTGTCGCCGACGGCCCGGGGGCGGGGGGACGAACGTCCGTACTTCGGACGTTGAGGGGCTCCAACTGAGTTGGGAGGGACGAACGTCCGAAGTACGGACGTTGGTCGCCGGCGGCCCGGGGGCGGAGGGACGAACGTCCGAAGTACGGACGATCGTCGCCTGCCGGGCCGGGGGCCGGGGGCCGGGCCTCAGAGCAGCTCGCGCCCCGCCACCAGGTCCTGGGCCAGCTGTTCGACCTCGGCCGAGACGTCGCTGCGCCGGGATGCCGGGAGACCAGCGAGCAGGCCGAGGTGCCGCCGGGCACGCTCGAGCTGGACTGCCTGGGCCTGTCCGGCTTCGCGGTCCGCGAGCAAGGCCACGGCCGCGGTGACCGCTCGGGCCCCACCCCCGCTGTCCAGCCGCTCGGCCAGGCCCGCCAGGACCCCCGGCAGCCCGCCCTGCTCATGCAGCCAGCTGACCAGTCGGGCCAGCCCCTCGGTGCCCTGGACCACCGCCACGGCGTCCAGGAACGCGGCATCGAGGTCCCCCCGTTGCCGGCGCTCGGCGGCCACGCGCAGGACCAGCCCGTCGAAGGCGGTCGCGCTCACGACAGCCCGGCCTGGCGCAGGCGCAGCCTCACTGTCGACCGGTCGAGACCCAGGATTCGGGCCGTGCGTCCGATGCGGCCGGTCGCTCCGTGGACCCGCTGCAGGTACCAGTCCCGCACCTGGCGATCGCTCCAGGTCCCCTGGGCCAAGCCACCGGGCAGCGGCTCGGAGCTGTCCGGCGCCGATCGGGTTGGGGCCGGGAGCGCGGGCTGGCCACCCAGCAGGAGGGCTCGGACCGCGCCCTCGAGCTCGGCCTGGTTGCCCGGCCAGTCGTGGTGGCGGGCGTGTGCCCCCTGGAACCACGACAGCACCGGGCCATGGTCCAGGCCCGGCGAGCCCGCGGCCCGCAAGTCCCGACCCCAGGTCACCAGCCGCGAGGTCGCCAGGGCGTCCAGGTCTTCGAGCCGGTCCCTCAGCGGCACCAGCTCCAGCCGCAGAGGCGCCAGCCGGGCCGCGAGCGCCCGGGGCAGGTGGCCGGCCACCGTGGCCCACGGTCCGCAAGTGATCGCCAGGCGCGGCCCTGGGCCGCGATCGAGCGCCGCTTCGAGCTCGGCCAGCTCGACCGGCGTGCGCTGGAGCAACCCGCCCACGATCAGGCCCCCCGTCGAAGTCTGAGGGGGTGCGGCCGGATCCCACGGCGCGATCACCGGCGCCGTCCACGGAGGCCGGTCCCCCGGCGCGGGCACCCCACTGAGCACGGCCCGGGCCAAGGTGCGCCGGCCCGAGCCGGCCTCGCCACAGATCACCACGGGCTGGCCCCGGCGCAGGAGCTCGGTGTCCAGGGCGTCGATCAGCGAGGCGCCAAAGGCGCTCGCCCACCCGCGGCGCCGCAGGTTGCACAGCGCCGACGACGGCCCGGGCGCAGCCTGGAGTGCACGAAAGGTCCGCGCGGCGGCGAAGCCCATGCTGGCGTAGTCGTGACGGGACCGGGGCAGCTGGGCCAGCACATCGTCCGGGACGACGTCGGGCCCGAAGACACGCCTGGGTTCGAGCAGCGCACTGGCCCGGGCGTGGGCGACGGCCAGGACCAAGTCTTCGGCCCCGAAGGGGGCCGACCCCCGCAGGGCGCCGCGGAACGCCCGTGCTGCGGGTGGGGTCAGGAGGAGGCGGCCCAGGCGGGCTCGGGAGGCGACGGCGTTGTCTGTGAAGGGGTTTCCGCGGAAGACGGAGACGGCGTCGGCGAGGGAAGCTGGCAATGGTGGGTTTTCTACCACCTCGTTGGTGGAATGTCCACCAGCTTCCCTCCGGTCAGCGCATTAGCTGCCACTTTATGGTGATAAATCCACCATAACCAAACCCAGTTGGGGGTAATTGCCCCAAAACGACGAAACCCCCGACCCGAGGGTCAGGGGCTTCTGGTCGACCGCCCGTGGGCGCGGCGGGGTGCTACTCGTGGACCTGGGTCACCAGGTAGTTCTGCAGCCCCATCTCCCCGATCATCCGGAGCTGGGTCTCGATCCAGTCCACGTGCTCTTCCTCGCCGACCAGGATGCGCTCGAGGAGCTCGGCGGTGCCGTTGTCGCCGACGTCGCGGGCCTGGGCGATGCCCTTGTTCAGGTTGGCGCAGGCCATCACCTCGAGCTGGAGGTCGAAGCGATGCTGCTCCTCGACGTCCTGGCCCACGTTGACCTTCATGTACTTCTGCATGTTCGGCACGCCGCCCAGGAACAGGATGCGCTCGATGACCTCGTCGGCGTGCTTCATCTCGTCGATGGACTCGTGCCACGCGTGGTCGGCCAGGCGCTTGTAGCCCCAGTCCTTGAGCATCTTGCTGTGGATGAAGTACTGGTTGATGCCCGTCAGCTCGGCGCACAGCACGTCGTTGAGGGTGTCGATGACCTGATCATTGCCCTGCACTGGCCGCTCCTGGTGAGGCGTCCGGCTCTAACGCGGCCACGCGGAGAGGGCCTGAACGCGACAGCTCCCACATGGAGTGGACCTGAACGCGACAGATCGCCCTGGGTCGCGGCCCATCGCGACGAGAACATTTCGATCCGCACGCCGTCCGCACCCCCCGTTCAGCCCGAGAGCACGGGATCTGTCGCGTTCAGGGGCTCTCCGCTCCGCGCGCAGACTGTCGCGTTCGATGCCTCTCCGCGCGGCCGTCGCCCGCAGCACCCCTTAGTGACAGCCCCGTCGCCGCGCATGCAGGTGCCGCAGCAGATCGTCCACGCATGCCGTGCAGTTCTGCCCACACCCGGTGCGCTCGCTGACCGCCTGGAGGGGCTCGCCGCCCTCGACCTGGTGAGCGACGTTGTCGAAGGTGACCGCTGCACACTCGCAGCGCAGCATCGGCCGCCCCATCGCCGGCAAGAGCGGCACCCCGTCCGGTCGACTGGCCAGGACCAGGGGCGCGCCCCGGTCCAACGCGAGCGGCAGGTGGCTGTCTTCGTGGTCCATGGCCAGTGGTCATTGAAATTGAAAGTCGTTTTCAATGACGAGGCCAAGATTACCGGTCCCCACCGAGCCCGCCACCCTTTTTGAAAGTGATTTTCACTTTCAACTGGAGATCTGGCCCCGCTCAGTCCTTTTTCTTCTTCTTCCGCAGGCCCCGCACCGGGACATTGTCCTCGCCCAGCAGCCCGGCCTCGGCCAGCGCGACCTGGACCTGGGTGTGGTGGGCGTAGACGTCGACCTTGTCCCAGCGCTTGAGCACCTTGCCATCCGGCCCGATCAGGAACGTCTTGCGGCTGGCGACGCTCAGGGGCCCGACCCCCCGCTTGACCCCGTAGGACTTGGCGGTCACCCCTCGACCATCGGACAGCAGCGCATAGGGCACGTCGAGCTTGCTGGCGAAGGCCTGGTGACTCTCGACCGAGTCCAGGCTGACGCCCAGGATCGCGACGCCGTGCTCCTGGCCGGTCTCGTGGAGCTCGCGGAACCCGCGAGCCTCGATGGTTCAGCCCTTGGTGAAGTCCTTGGGGTAGAACCACAAGACCACCGGCCGACCGGCGTAGTCGGCCAATCGGTGCCGATTGCCGTGCTGGTCGGGCAGGTCGAAGGCCGGTGCGGCCTGTCCGGGGGACGGAGGATCGTGACGTCGCGCCATGGCACGCCCCTATCCCGGGAGGGCCCCGGGTCTCCCCGGCGGTTAGGAGGGGCTCCCCTCAACGGGAGGCACGCACAGTGGGTCGCAAGCCCCCCTGGATCAAGGTCAGGCTCCCGTCGGGCGAGCGCCAGGCACGCTACGCGCGGATCAAGGCCCGGGCTCGCGAGCTGAACCTGCACACCGTCTGTGAAGAGGCGAAGTGCCCCAACATCGGCGAGTGCTGGGGCGGCGGCACGGCGACCTTCATGGTCATGGGCGACATCTGCACCCGCGGCTGCCGCTTCTGCGCCGTGAACACCCGCCGGGCCGGCGCCCCCCTGGACCCCCAGGAGCCGGCCAATGTCGCCCGGAACATCCGCGAGCTCGAGCTGGACTACGTGGTCATCACCAGCGTCGACCGCGACGACCTGGAGCTCCAGGGCGCCGATCACTACGCCGACTGCATCCGCGAGATCAAGGCCGCGAGTCCCGGCACCCTGGTCGAGGTCCTGATCCCCGACTTCCAGGGTCGCACCGACCTGCTCGAGCACATCGTGGCCGCCGATCCGGCGGTCATCGCCCACAACATCGAGACCGTCGAGCGGCTGACCCCTACGGTCCGGGACCCCCGGGCTGGCTATCGCCAGAGCCTGGACGTGCTGGCGTGGCTCAAGCAGCGCAGCCCCGAGCACCACACCAAGTCCAGCATCATGGTCGGCTGCGGCGAGACCGACGCCGAGGTCCACCAGTGCATGGTCGACCTCCGCACCGCCGGGGTGAGCTTCCTGACCATCGGCCAGTACCTGCAGCCCACGGCGCGACACCTCAAGGTCGACAGCTTTGTGCACCCCGACCGCTTCGCCGCCTGGGAACACCAGGGCCGCGCCCTGGGCTTCGCCGTGGTGGCGTCGGGCCCCTTGGTCCGGTCGAGCTACAAGGCCGGCGAGTTCTACATCAAGCAGTACCTGCAGCAACAGCCCGGATCGGGACAGGAGCTGACCCTGTGAGCACCACCACCCTGGCCCGGGCGATCCGCGACACCCTGGACGAGCTGCTCCTGACCGACCCCAGCGTGCTCGTCCTGGGCGAAGCCGTCGGCTCCCTGGGCGGCGTCGCCGGCACCTGCGAAGGCCTCCTCGCCGCCCACGGCCCCGAGCGCGTGGTCCAGACCCCCTTGTCCGAGTCCGGCCTGCTGGGCATCGCCGCCGGACTGGCCATGGGTGGACGCATCCCGGTGGTGGAGCTGCCCAGCGCCGGTCGGGTCACGGGCGCCTTGGATCAGCTCCTGGGCGAGATCGGCACCATGGCCGGGCGGACCGGCGGCGAGGTCGTCGCCCCGGTGGTTCTGCGGCTTCCCTGCGGCCCCGCCGGCACCCTGGCTGAGCCGTCGGTGGCCGGCTTGTTGGCCACCTCCCCGGGCCTGGCTGTGGCCAGCCCAGCCACCCCGGCCGACGCAGCCGGCCTGCTCCGAAGCGCCGTGCGACACCGGGGCCCGGTCGTCCTGCTCGAGCCCATGACCCTCTACACCCGCCGCGGCCCCGTGCCCGACGCCCTGGTCCCACTGGGCAGCGCCTATGTGGTCCGGCCGGGCCACCACGTCACCTTGCTGGCGTGGGGTGCCGGCGTCGCGACGGCCACCGCCGCTGCCGACGCCTGTGCCCACCAAGGCTACGAGGCCGAGGTGATCGACCTCCGCAGCCTGGCGCCACTGGATCTGGGCACCATCGCCGAGTCCGTGCGCCGGACCGGACGCGTCCTGGTGGTCGAGAGCGCCGGCGCCGACCAGGCCCTGGCAGACCGTCTGCTCCGGGCCGCGACCGACGCGGCCTTCCTCTACCTGGAGTCGCCGCCCGCCCTGGTGGCCGGCGGCTCGGACCAGGTGGCCACAGCGCTGGTCGACAGCGTCAATTTCTAGGAGTCCCCCATGTTCCAGTTCGAGCTGCCCGAGATCGGCGAAGGCGTCATCGAGGGCGAAGTCGTGCGCTGGCTCGTCGCCGAGGGCGACCTGATCGCTGAAGACCAGCCGGTCTGCGAGATCATGACCGACAAGGCCACCGTCGAGATCAGCACCCCGAAGTCCGGCAAGGTGGTCAAGCTCCACCACGCCGAGGGCGACGTGGTCGCGGTCCACACCCCTCTGGTCGACATCGCCACCACCGCGTCAGCGGCTGTGGGAGGTAGCACGACGGCCACGGCTTCCCCTGCCAGGCCCGCCCCAGCCGCGCCCACCAACGGCGTGAGCGCCGCGCCCAAGCCGCCCCTGCAGGCTCCGGCGCCTGCCGCAGCGCCCCGGCCCCCGCCGGCCGCCGTCGCTCCGGTCGCTCCAGCTGCCCGTGCCGCCGGCGCCAAGGCCCTGGCCACCCCAGCCGTGCGCCGCCACGCCCGCGAGCTCGGCGTCGACCTCCAACAGGTCCCCGGCAGCGGCAAGGCCGGCCGGGTGACCCGCGCCGATCTGGACGCCTACGGCACCGCCCCCGCCGCCCCGGCAGCCAAGGCCGCCCCGGCGGTGCCCCAGTCCCAGGCCGTGCCCAGCGGCGCCGAAGAGCGCATCAAGATCATCGGCCTGCGCCGCAAGATCGCCGAGCAGATGCTCCGGTCCAAGCAGACCGCCCCCCACTTCACCTACGTCGACGAGATCGACGTCACCGAGCTGGTCGCCATGCGCACCAAGCTCAAGGCCCAGGCCGCCGCCCGGGGGGTCAAGCTCACCTACCTGCCCTTCGTGATGAAGGCGTGTGCCGTGGTGTTCCGCCAGTTCCCCAACGTGAACGCAGTGGTCGAGCCTGACCCGTTCACGCTGGTGGTCAAGGGCGACGTGAACATCGGCGTCGCCACCGACACGCCTCAGGGCCTGTTCGTGCCGGTGGTCAAGAACGTCGAGCAGAAGAGCGTGCTCCAGATCGCCGCCGAGATGGCGGACCTGGTCCACCGCACCCGCGAGGGCAAGGTCCGCATGGACGAGCTCCAGGGCGGCACCTTTACCGTCACCAGCGTCGGCAACATCGGCGGGGTCTTCGCCACCCCCATCCTGAACGTGCCCGAGGTCGCCATCCTGGGCGTCAACCGCATCGTGAAGCGGCCGATGGTCGTCGACGGCGAGATCGCCATCCGCGACATGATGTACCTGAGTCCGTCCTTCGACCACCGCATCATCGACGGGGCCGTGGGGGCCCGCTTCGTGGCCGCCCTCAAGCTCGTCTTGGAGAACCCGGCCAGCCTGATCCTGGACCTGGCATGAAGCTCTCGATGCGCGAGGCCCTGTCCCAGGTTCGCGCCGCGGACCAGGACCTCCAGGCCAGCAGCCCCACCCCCTTCGCGGTGCCAGCTCGCGGCCTCGAGGCGATCATCGCCGGGGGCTACATGGGCATCGAGAAGACCGACTGGGTCCTCCCGGGCCTGCGGGAGCGGGTCGGCGCCGTGCTCCGTGGCTGTCCGGCCGACCGCCTGGTCGACGGCCACGCCGGCTGCCGCCCCTGGCGCGTGGCCCCAGTGACCACCTCTCCAGCGGCCCGGATGCTGCACGCCTGCGGGCTTGCGATGGCCTACCCCGACGACGCCGTGCTGTGCTTCCTGGGCGAGGGCTCGGCGAGCTGCGGCGCCTTCCACGAAGCGCTCAACTTCGCAGCCCTGCATCACCTGCGGGTGCTGTTCCTGGCCCACGCCTGGCAGCGCGGCGACGACGCCCCCTATGCCGAGCAGCTCGCGGGCAGCCTGAGCCACCACGCGATGGCGTTCGGCATCAAGGCCCGCAACGTGGACGGCGGCCTGATCAACCAAGTGCTGAGCGCCGTGTCCGAGGCCCGCGCCGCGGGCGGACCGCGCTTCATCGAAGCCCACCTCACCCCGGGCGAGGACCCCCTCGCCCGTGCCCACGACGAGCTCACCGAGACCGACCCCAGCGGCGACGTCGAGCTGAGCGTGGGATAGCGATTCAAGAGCAGGAGCAGCAAGACATGGAGACCCAGCGCTACCAGGCCGTCGTCGTCGGCGCCGGCCCCGGGGGCTACCCCTGCGCCATCCGCCTGGCCCAGCTCGGCGTGAAGACCCTGTGCATCGAGCGCGAGTACTGGGGCGGCGTGTGCCTGAACGTGGGCTGCATCCCCAGCAAGGCGCTGATCACGGCTGGCAAGCGGCTCCACGAGATCCGCAACGCCGGGGCCATGGGCATTGTTGTCAGCGGCGACGCCACCCTGGACCTCCCCGCGCTTCAGGCCTGGAAGGGCTCGGTGGTCAAGAAGCTCACCAGCGGCGTGCAGACCCTGCTCAAGGGCAACGGCGCCGACCGCATGACCGGCACCGCCAAGCTGGTGGCCCCGGGGGCACTCGAGGTCGAGACCGCAGAAGGCACCGTGCGGGTCGAAGCCGAGCACATCGTGCTGGCCACCGGCTCCCGACCCGTCGAGATCCCCGGCTTCAGCTTCTCGGACCCCCGAATCATGGACTCCACCAAGGCCCTGGACATCCAGGCGCTGCCCGAGCGCGTGGTGGTGATCGGTGGGGGCTACATCGGCCTGGAGCTTGGCAGCGTGCTGGCCAAATTCGGCAGCCAGGTCACGGTCGTCGAGTTCATGGATCAGCTCATGCCGGGCTTCGACCCCGACGTGGTCAAGATCATCTCCCGCAAGCTCAAGAAGTCCAAGGTCAAGGTCAAGCTGAAGAGCAAGGCGCTGGGCTGGGAAGAGGGCGACGACGGAGCGGTCGTGACGGTCGAGACCCCAAAGGGCACCGAGCAGCTGGCCGCCGACGCCATCCTGGTGATGGTCGGTCGTCGGCCCAACACCGAGGACCTGGGCCTCGAGGCCCTGGGGGTCGAGCTCGACGGCCGCTTCATCAAGATCGACAAGCAGTGCAAGACCAACGTGCCCGGCCTGTACGCCATCGGCGACGTGGCCGGTCAGCCCATGCTGGCCCACAAGGCCACCCACGAAGGCGAGGTGGTCGCCGAGGTCATCGCTGGCCACAATGTCGAGAACCAGGCCCGCACGGTGCCAGCCGTGGTGTTCACGGACCCCGAGATCGCCACCGCAGGCCTGATGGAGCACGAGGCCCGAGACCGGGGCCACGAGATCAAGGTCGGCAAGGTGCCTTTTGCGGCCGTCGGACGGTCGCTGACCACCAACGAGACCGACGGCTTCGTCAAGGTCGTGCTCGACGCGGACAACGACCGGGTCCTTGGCATCACCATCGTCGGTGCCCACGCCAGCGACCTGATCAGCGAGTGCGCCCTGGCCATCGAGATGGACGCCGAGGCCCTGGACATCGGGCTGACCATCCACCCTCACCCCACCTTGGCCGAGGGCGTGATGGAGGCCGCCAAGGCCGCGCTCGGCGAGGCGGTCCACGTCCTGAACAAGTAGGCGCTGCCTTCACTCCGTCGGCGCGTCCCCCTGGCCCTCGTCGTTGCGTCCCCAGCAGACCACGTAGCCATCGGGCTTGTGGCCACAGGTGTGCTCCTGGCCCAGAGTCAGGGCCGAGAATGCCAGCGGGGGCACGTCGCTCACCTGGCCGTGGTCGTCCTGGCCCCAGCAGACCGCGGAGCCGTCGGTCCGGAGCCCACAGGTGTGGAAGCCCCCGGCGATCAGCTCGCTCAGATCGCCGAGCTCCGCTGGCGGTGTCGCCTGGCCGTGGTCATCGGCGCCCCAGCAGACCGGGGTGCCCAGGTCCAGCGCACAGGCGTGTTCCCAGCCCGCCGTGACCTGGTGGGTCAGGTTGCTGAGGGTGGCGGGCGGCGACGCCTGGCCCTGGTCGTCGGCGCCCCAGCAGGTCACGTCGCCGGCGTAGGCCAGGGCGCAGCTGTGGGCGCTCCCAGCCGCGACGGCCCGGACCTCGCCCTCGAGGCCCGCAGGCACGGTGGCCTGGCCCCGGTCGTCCAGGCCCCAGCACACGGCGTCCCTGCCCGGCGTCACCCCGCAGCCATGGTGCAGGCCCAGGTCCAGGCTGGTCAACAGCGTTCCTGGGGGCGAGGCCTGGCCCTGGTCGTCGCGCCCGCCGCACCAGGGCACACCCAGGGCGTCGAGGCCGCACACGTGGCCGTCGCCGGTCTGCACGCCGACCACGAAGTCGTTGGGGTCGGGCACCGTAGTCTTGGCGAACTCCGCCGAGCCCCAACAGGTGACCGAGCCGTCGGCCCTCAAGGCGCAGCTCGCCTTGGCCCCGGCAAAGACCTGGACGGCGTCGGCCAGACCTGCGGGCACGTCGGCGACCTCGCCCCGCTCGTCAGCGCCCCAGCAATGCACCGTGCCCAGACCGTGCACGGCGCAGCTGTGGGCCCAGCCGGTGGACACGCCGACCCAGCCGTCCCCCGCCGGCGCATCGCTCACGCCCCCGCTGCCATCGTCCCCCCAGCAAGCCAGCTCGCCCGCCGTGCTCAGCACACAGGCCTGGCTACCCCCGATGCTGACTTGGACCGCATCGGGCGCGGCCTGTGCGTCGGCGACCAGCCCGTGCCCATTCCAGCCCCAGCACCGGACCGAGGCATCGCTGCGCAGCCCGCAGTTGGTGTAGTTGCCGGCGTCGAGCTGCACGAAGTCGTCCAGATCCGCGGGCGTGTTGGTGACCTCGCCGTAGCCGTCCCAGCCCCAGCAGGTCGCCCGGCCATCGGCCGAGAGGGCGCACGCGTGCTCGGCGGCTGCGTCGAGCTGCACCCAGTCCGAGCCCGACGGGGCGTCGTCGACCGAGCCATCGTTGTCGTAGCCCCAACAGGCGACGGCACCATCGGTCGTGAGGCCACAGGAGTGGTAGTACCCGGGCGCCAAGCTCTCCCAGGCGAAGTCCCCGACGCTGGGATCCGCCTGGCCGTCCAGGTTGCGCCCCCAGCAGAAGCCCTCGCCCAGGGTCGTGACGCCACAATTGTGGGCGTCGCCAGCCGCGAACTGCCGCCACGTCAGCCCGTCCAGGACCAAGCCACCCGCCTCCCGGGCCCAGCAGCTCAGTGCATCACCGACGCCACAGGTGTGGTCGGGCCCGGCATCGACCGCCAGGAAGCCGTCGACCGGCGGCGTGGCCTGACCCGCCTCGTCGTAGCCCCAACAGTGCATCGCGCCGGTGCCCAGGACCGCGCAGGCGTGGAAGTCCCCCGACGCCAAGGACACCGTGTCCGGCACCGGATCCCGAAAGCTGTCGTCGGTCCAGTCCCAGCCCCAGCACTGGGACTCGCCGCCCAGGTGGCGGGCGCAGGTGTGGTAGTAGCCGCCGGCCAGCGCGACGAAGCCGGTCTTCGACGGCGTGTCGCTCACGGCACCGCCGTAGTCCCAGCCCCAACAGGAGGCTTCCCCAGCCCCGTCCAGGGCACAGGTATGGAACGCTCCGGCTTCGACGTCGACGAAGCCCACGCCAGACGGGGCCCCGCTCACCTGGCCTTCGGCATCGCGGCCCCAGCAGGTCAGGGCTCCCGCGCCCGTGACCGCACAGGCGTGCTCGTGCCCAGAGGACAGGTCCAGGTGACCGTCGCCGAGGGGCACGTTGCTGACCTGGCGCTGGTTGTCCCGACCCCAGCAGGTGATCTCTCCGGTGTCGGCCAGGGCACAGGCGTGCAGGTCCCCCGAGACGACGACGGTCCAGGTCCCGGTGGTCGGCGCATCGCTCACCCCCCCCGACGAGTCGTCGCCGGCACAGGACAAGGCCCCATCCACGCTCAGAGCGCATGCCAGCTGAACCCCCACACCGACCTGGGCCACCCCTTCGAGGGCCTCGACCGCACTGCCTTGACCGCTCGCATCGCCCCCCCAGCAGCGCACGGCGCCGTCGGTCCGCTGGCCACAGCTGTCCTCGCCCCCTGCCCAGACCCGGGCCCAGGCGCAGTGCAGGCTCCAGAGGGGGTCGGTGTCGTCGCAGTCCCCGACCAGGAAGGCGCCGTAGCCATCGGGCGGTTCACAGGCGAGCTGGGCGTCCCCCTCGAGGCCGTACCCGTCCAGGTCCTCGTCCCGGTACCAGGTCACGGGGTCGACCGGGTCCTCGTCGATGGATCCGTCACAGTCGTCGTCGGCGCCGTCGCACGCCTCGACTGCACCGGGGTGCCGGTCGGCCGCGTCGTCGTCGCAGTCGTCGGCGTTGGCCACGTAGCCGTCCGGGCCCAGGCAGCTGGCGAACGGGTCCTCGAGCACCCCGAAGCCGTCGCTGTCGGCGTCTCGGAACCAGCTCTGGTCGGGAAAGCGCTCCGGGTCGCTGTCGTCGCAGTCGCCGGAGAGCTCGGAGTAGCCCTCGGGGATGTCACAGCCCCACACGGCGCCGTCGTCGACCCCGTACCCATCGCCGTCGGCGTCCGGGTAGCGGGCCGGCGGGTCGGCCACGTCGTCGTCGTCGTCGACCCGCCCGTCACAGTCGTTGTCCACGCCATCGCAGATCTCGACCGCCAGGGGATTCACGTCGGGCGCGGCGTCGTCACAGTCGGTGGCCAGCTCCGCAGGCACGCCGACGTCCAGGGGCCTGCAGCCCAGGTCGATGGCTGGGTCCCCAAACCCGTCTCCGTCAGCATCCAGGTGGTAGTGAGTCCGGGCGATCGCCCCCTCGCACAGGTCGTCGTCGTCCAGCCAGAACCCCTCACAAGCCGCCGTCAATGCGAGGATCCAGGCCACCGCCACTCCTTGCGAGCCCGCAGCCTACCCCGGGCCGGGCTCTCGCCGCCCCCCGGCTGGCTCAGCCCCCGGGCACCGCGTAGAAGGTCGGCGCACCAGGACCGAGCGGGATGCCCGCCAGCATCCAGATCATCAACAGGATCGACCAGCCGATGGCAAAGGCGATCGAGTAGGGCAGCATCGCGCTGATGATCGACCCCATGCCCGCCTTGTGGTCGTAGCGCTGGGCGAACACGATGATGATCGGCAGGTACGGCATCAGCGGCGTGATGATGTTCGGGATGCTGTCGCCGACCCGGTAGGCCGCCTGGGTGAGCTCCGGCCGGCGCCCTTGACCGCGCTGACCGCGCCCGTGTGGGTCCAGTTGAAGTAGGCCACGAACTGCCCAGCGATGAAGGCCAGCACGATGTAGACGCCCATGGTCGCCATGTTGTCCGACGCCATCTTGGCCACGTCCTTGTCGTTCTTGATCGCGCCGGTCAGCCAGCCGTAGACCTGGGGGGAGGTGCGGCGGATCCTACTTCGCCAGGGTCTCGGCCCCCACCTCTTCCAGCAGGCGGCGATACCAGCCCGCCGCTTCTTCGGCCCGGCCCGGCAGCGCCTTGGTGCCCCAGATCACGCACGCCACCCGGGTCGTGCCCTCGTGGGTCTTGGTGCGCTGGCTGTCCTTGACCGCGTTGGCGCAGGGGCCCTGGGCGTCGTGCAGGCCCAGCAGCCCGTCGACCCGGATCTCTTGTCCGCTGGCGTTGAAGACGTAGCGGGTCTCCGGCGGGCAGATGGACACGCTCAGATCGCCGTCGGTGCGGTCCAGGTCGACCACGCTGACCGGCAGCCCCGAGTGCAGCGACACCACATTGCAGGCGTCGACCACCGGGTTGATCGGCCCCAGGAAGCCCCCGGCCGCGGCCTTGATCAGGTACTCGCTGGCCGGCTTGGAGCGGCCCGAAGGCTTGAAGCCGCCGTGCCGCAACAGGTTGCGCACCGCCAGCTTGACGCCGTCGTCGGTGGCCATGGGGCCCACGGCGCCGGGGGCGAGCAGGTCCAGCCAGTGCTGCGGTGAGGCGAGCCGACCCAGAGGCCGAGGGAATCGGGCCTCGAAGGCGTGCAGGTCCAGGAGCGGGTGGTCGTCGATGGGGATCATCGACGCCCCGTATCCTTCAGCGCGGTCGGCGGACCAGCAGTCCGGCCAGCCCCAGGACCGCGAGCCAGCCGGAGGCGGTGCCTGCCGGCGTCGTGCTGCAGGAGCCGAAGATCGCTGCCTCGCCGTCGTCGCTCTCGACGGGAACCTCCTCTTCGATCTCGGGCTCGGGGGCCGGCTCGGCCCACAGATCAAAGGCGTAGGAGTAGGCGTCGTCGTAGCCCTGGACCGTCGGAGACATCACGACCCAGACATCGGCGTGCTCGCCCCAGTCCGGCATGAAGGCCTCCAGCGTCTCCTCGTTCTCTTCGCCGTCGACCACCTCGGCCTCGACGATACGCTGGACCGTGTCCCCGCTGGTCCCGACCAGCAGGACCTTCCACTCGGCGCCCAGCCCGCCCTCGAAGTGCAGGTACAAGTCCGGCTCGTCGCTCTCGTAGGCGTTGCCGTCGATGCGCCAGTAGTTCTGGCCCAGGTTCTCGGGCTTGGTGTCCCGCTCGCTGAAGCCGGTCAGCGGCAGCACGTCGACCCAGTCGAGCTTGTCGATCCGGCCCATCAGGTGGCCTTCGCGGTAGTCCATGACCGAATTGGCCGCCATGAAGCCGGTGTAGATCTCGTCCCAGTCGTAGCCCAGGTCCTCGAGCACGTCGGGCAGGTAGAGCTCGTAGACCGTGCGCGGGAAGTCCTTGGCGTACTCCCACAGCTGGCGGCTCATGTCCTCGCCCCCCCAGTACTCGTCCAGGTGGAAGTTGAGGATGGCCATCGCGTACATGTGGCTGAAGATCTCCGTGCTGCTCTGGCTCGACGCGTTCAGGGCGATCCACGGGTTGTCGGTGTAGCCGGCGATGTAGGGGGCCCAGGCGTCGTGGTCCGGGAAACTCTGCTCCTCGATGTAGGTGGCCGTCGCCTCCCAGAAGTAGAACTCGTGGCCGTAGCCATAGGCGAACTGCGACGCGTGGTTGAATTCGTGGGCCGCCAGGTCCTGGTACCAGTCCCCCCAGAAGATGCCGTTGCCGGTGACGATGTAGGCCACGTAGACGCCGTTGCAGTTGTCCACGGTGGTGTAGGCGCCGGCGTAGTTGGAGCCGTCGACGTAGACGAGCAGCTTGTACTGGTCGGTCTTGTAGGGGGCCTCCCAGCCGCGCTCTTCGACCTGGACCTGCCAGGACTCCTCCAGCGCCTCGCCAAAGTCCTCGATGTCGTCCCAGTCGATGTTGCTGTCGTCCCACTCGATGCCGAAGTGCTCGGTGTTGTGGCGGTTCTTGGCGAACTGGCCGAAGCAGGTGTCCGACGGGCCGGCCCCCGGGGGCGGCGCTGGGGTCCCGGGGAGCTCTTCGAGCAGGTCCTGCTTCCACGGGGCAACCAGGTCTGTGAGCTCGGCGCGTTCGGCCGGGTCGAACCAGTCCCAGTGGTCCTTGAGCTGCTGGACCGCACCGGTGCCGCAGGCGAAGCGGTCGGTGAGCGACGGCGACGCGATGGCCGGGTCGAAGTGCGCGATCACGCTGTCGTAGAGCGCCTGCTTGGTCAGCGTCTCTGCCGGTGTGTGGTGGTGGCCAGTGGCGGCCAGGGCGGTACCCAGGAGCAGCAGGGAGGTCATCGGTGGCGTCTCGGTGCTTGACGTCGGATGGAGGGGGGCACTTCCTGTGCCCGCAGCGTTGCAAAGCTAAACGCCTCGATGACAACCGACTGTGAAACGTTACGGCCGGGGGCATGCGCGGCGCCTTCATCGCCATCGAGGGGCTGGACGGATCCGGGGGCACGACCCAGGTCCGGATGCTGGTCGACGCGGTCGACCGGGCCCATGCCACCGCCGAGCCGTCGACCGGCCCCGTGGGGATTCTGATCCGAGAGGCCCTGGCCGACCGGGCGCCGCTCTCGGACCGGGTGCTGCCCTACCTCTTCGCGGCAGACCGCCGGGACCACCTGGACCGCGAGATCCTGCCCCGGGTGGCCGACGGCCAGGTTGTGGTGACCGACCGCTACTACCACTCGTCGCTGGCGTACCAGTCCCTGGCGGCCCCCTTGGACTTCGTGGCCAGCCTGAACGGCCACTTTCGCGCCCCCGACGTGACCCTGTTCCTGGACCTGTCCATCGACGCTTGCCTGGCCCGGATCGAGGCCCGAGGCCTGGCCCGGGACCGCTTCGAGACCCGGTCCACCCTCGAGGCCGTGTCCGCAGCCTATGGCGCCGCCCTGGCGCTCTTGGCCGGGCGCGGCGAGCGCATCGTGCCCGTCGACGCTTCGGGCACCCCGGACCAGGTGCACGCCCGGGTCAAGGCCGCCGTCGCCGACGTGCTGTGATCCTGCGAGACCTGGGCCGGCTGGGCTACGCCGAGTCCCACGCCCTCCAGCACAAGGTGCTCGCCCAGCGCATCGCCGGTGAGTGCCCGGACACGGTGCTGCTGGTGGAGCACGACCCGGTGTTCACCTTGGGTCGCCGGCGCACCTCGGCGAGCAACGTGCTGGCGGCGGGCGA
>Ga0114932_10000104_pt1 | contig 94464 bp, 68 predicted proteins | sample 2SBtaG_2_FD_87286 | JGI IMG/M metagenome (GOLD analysis project Ga0114932, IMG submission 87286) | Deep subsurface microbial communities from Kolumbo volcano to uncover new lineages of life (NeLLi) - 2SBTROV12_ACTIVE470 metaG | ecosystem: Environmental > Aquatic > Marine > Volcanic ...
ACCCCGACTTGTGGGGCAGGGAACACCCAGAACCCGGGGGGAACGGCGCGTTCACCCCGACTTGTGGGGCAGGGAACACCCAGAACCCGGGGGGAACGGCGCGTTCACCCCGACTTGTGGGGCCGACTCGTGCCGGGGACATGAACTCGGGGTGGATCGCCGATCGTGGCGACTTCGCGCCCCTCCGCTCAGGGCAGGCGGAACGCTCAGGGCAGGCGGAACCGGGCTCGGTCGAGGTTGTGCCACGCGAGGAACGTCGACTCGTCCTCCTGCTCGACCGGCCGATACTGAGCGAAGTCGCCGAAGAGGTCCGCGGCGAGCGGCTGCTCGGCCCACGGGTTGTGGTGCACGCGCAGGCTGAAGACGACCTTGTCGCGCTCCCACTCCTTGTCGCAGAGGATCAGGGCGGACACCCGCCGCAGGCGCTCCTGCGTGAACAGCCCGTACTTCGCCGACTTCTGCGTGAAGCTCTTGAGCCGCTCCGTGCGACCGCGGTGGGTCGTCCAGTTGAAGCTGTAGTCGGCCTTGCCGTACACGTAGTCCTGCAGGAAGTTGTCCGGGATCGACCACTCCTCGTTGCTGAAGAGCGCGGCCACCAGGGGCACCCCGCTGATCTCCGTCTGCTCGGCCTCCGTCACGAGGCGATCCACGTGCTCACCGATGCGCTCGAGCGCTTCGGGCGAGCGCAGCGGCGAAATGCGGAATCGCACGAGGCTGCGCTTGTCCTCGTTCAGCTTGTCCAGGATCGAGAACTCGAGGTGGATGTTCTCGTCCCGGTACTCGGCGTACTTCCCGTGCCAGGAGCCGTCGTCCAGCGAGTCGAGCCACACCTCGAGCGCACGCTTGATGGGCCGCGGGTCGAAGTCGTACGGCAGCCACCGCTTCAGGTACACGCTGAAGTTGTAGTGATGGTGGATGCTGTTGAGCTCCCGGACGAGGTGCCGGTACACGCTCATGGAGCCGCGGATCTGGACCTCGGGGAGGTACGCGAGGACGCCCAGACCGAACGCCGTCTCCTCCTCGGCGCCGGCCGCCGCGCGCACGGTCGCTCCCGGCCGCGGCGCGTGCCCCAATACGCGGATGTCGTGGTAGCGGAAGATCTCGTGGACCGCGAGCTCGGCGAACGCCTGGAAGAACACGTCGTTCTCGAGCGAGCAGAGCCGCTCGGCGTAGGCCGGGCGCGTGGCGTCGCCCAAGTGGCTCCACCAGCTCTCGATCTGCGATCGGAACGAGACGATCGCGGGCTCCGAGCGCCCCAGCAGGGACACGACGAACGAGGGATGCGGACGTGGGAGATCCGCGATCTCGTCCTGGAACTGCTGAGCGAAGAGAGTGGACGAACTCAACCTGCCTCCGGACTTCCCGCTGTGACGGAACCGAGAGTATACGGGCCTGCGCCGGCGCCACGCAAAGGGCGGGGGGACCGCGCACGCAACCGCACATATACTCCGGCCCATGGCTGCCGAGGACTTCGCACGCTCCGTCTTCGACGCGCTGGACGACGGCATCCTTCAGGGCCTCTATTCGATGGCCTCCGTGGCTCCCGACGACGTGCTGCGGGACCTCCGCACCAAGGGCCGGGAGGTCTCGGCGCTCCAGGAGCTCGCCGAGATGCCCGTGGAGGTGCTCGACGACGTGGCCGACCGCTACATCCGCGACGCCCGACGCTCGGCGGCCGTGAGCGGCGGCGCCATCGGGTTCGGCGGCTGGATGGGCCTGCCCTCGGGCCTCGCCCACCTCGTGATCGTCCTCGTGCGCCTCAGTCAGCGCATCTCCCTCGCCTACGGCTTCGACTACCGCACCAGCCGCGGAGAGATCGAGATGTGGAAGGCCCTCGCGGGCTCCGTCGGCGCGGACGTCGACTGGGAAGGCACCGAGGCGGAGCTCATGCGTCGCCTGCCCGCCGTCATCACCGGCACCGGCACCTTCGCGAATCCCCTGCTCCTCAAGGCGGTCCAAGCCGTCGTGACGCGGGTCGCGCTCAGCTCCGGGCTGCGCATGACCCGGGCCGTGCCCGTCGTCGGCGCCGGGAGCGGATTCCTGCTCAACTTCGTGCACGTCGACCGCGTCGGCAAGCGCCTGAAGTCCTCCTACCGGAATCGTCACGCCATCTCGGGGTTCGATCCCAGCGGGGCCGTCGAAGTAGAAATCGTCGGCTGACCCCCACGCCGAATCGGAAAACACGCTGATGCTGCCTGCCCTCACCCCGCTCGTTCTCGCCGCCCCCGAGGCCCCGTCCACCTGGGGGATCGTCGCGGGCGCGGACCCCATCGTGAAGCTCGTGATGGTCATCCTGGCCGTCTTCTCGCTGGTCTCCTGGGCGATCATCCTTCAGCGCTGGCTGCTCCTGCAGCGCGCGGCCTCCCAGTCCGTTCAGTTCCTCGACCGCTTCTGGTCCACCACCTCCTTGGAGGAGGCCTACGGCGAGGTCGGCAACTACCCCGACTCGCCCGTCGCGTCGGCCTTCGCCGCCGGGTACAAGGAACTCAAGCGGCTCGGTCAGGTCGAAGAGCAGGTGGGCGCGGGGCCCCTGGGAGGCGGCGTGGACAACATCGGGCGCGCCCTGCGCAAGGGCTCCAGCGAGGCCCTCACGCGCCTCGAGCAGTGGATCCCCTTCCTCGCCTCGTGCGGATCGGCCGCCCCCTTCATCGGTCTGTTCGGGACCGTGTGGGGCATCCTCCGCGCGTTCCAGACCATCGGGATCGAGGGCACGACGTCGATCGCCGAGGTCGGCCCGTTCATCTCCGAGGCCCTGATCGCCACCGCCGTCGGCCTGTTCGCGGCCATCCCGGCCGTCATGTTCTACAACTACTTCATCACCCGCCTGAAGCTGCTCGCCACGGAGCTGAACCACTTCCAGTACGACTTCCTGAACCTCGTGGAGCGCCACGAGCGCACCCGCAGCGGAGGTCGCTGACGTGGGCATGGGCGCCGGCCCCGGCGGGGGCCGACAGGACGGCGGCTTCGAGGTCGCGACGCACATGTCCGAGATCAACGTCACGCCGTTCGTCGACGTGATGCTCGTGCTCCTCGTGATCTTCATGGTCACCGCGCCGCTCATGACCCAGGGCGTGGACGTGAACCTCCCCCGGGTGTCGGCGGCGAACCTCGAGCAGCGCGACGAGCAGCCCGTCGTCCTCACCGTCAAGGCGGACGGGACGTGCCACATCGGCAAGACCCTGTCCTTCGCGTGCGACGACCTCGCCGACAAGCTCCCGGCGGTCTTCGAGAACCGCGCGGACCGCTCGCTCTTCATCCGCGGCGACATGGACACGCCCTACGGCACGATCATGACCGTCCTCGGGGGCGCGAAGGAGGCGGGCGTCCTCTCCACCGGGCTCGTCACCGACCCGCCCAAGCAGGGAGACGAAGCGGAGTGAGCGTGAGGTCCGCCCGCGCCGCCGAGGACGGCGGCTACCACGGCGTGCTCAAGCAGGACGGGGCCGGGCTCGGGGTCGTGATGATCCCGTCGCTCCTCCTGCACCTGCCGCTGTTCATCCTCATCCTCGGCGGGTTCGGCGTGGGCGACGCCCGCAACCCCATGATCGACAAGGACGCCTACATGGTGTCGGCGGTGATCCTGCCCAAGGCGGAGGGCCTCCCCGACAAGGCCGCGGCCCCGAAGCTGCCCGAGCGCGAGGTGGTCGCCGACGAGCCGCCTCCGAGGCCCGACGAGATGGTCCTCGCCGAGCCCACGGACCCCACCCCCGAGCCGGAGAAGAGGCCCGAGAAGGAGCCCGAGAAGGAGCCCGAGAAGCCCGAGAAGAAGTCCATGGCGGACCTGCTCGCGTCCGTCCAGGCGGACGAGGACTCCAAGAAGGTTCGGTTCGCCACGGACCCCGACGGATCGGAGGACGCCGACCCATTGGACAGCCTCCGCGCGAAGTTCGGCAAGCAGAGAGACCCGTACGATCAGCTGGTTTACGAACGGATCCGGTCCAACTGGCAGATACCCCCCGGTCAGAAACTGGAGACCTTCATCCGCTTCACCGTCGAACCCAGCGGCCGCCTCAGCGCCCCGGAGCCCGTGCGCAACTCGGGGAACTGGATCTACGACCAGCGATGCCTGCGCGCGGTCACGCGGACCGGTACCGTTCCCCCTCCCCCCGGGGGCAAGGCGCGCATCATCACGATTCGCTGCTACCCGGACGGCTGACGTCATGCGCTTCCTCGTCCCGCTCCTGCTCCTCTCCCTCCTCGCCGGTCCGGCGTGGGCCCAGGACGAGGAGCCGGTCGAGTCGTTCATCTGGCTGGACCGCGGGTCGGACAACGCGCTCCCCCTGGGGCTGCCCCCGTTCGTCCCGGCCGGGGACGACGCGGGCCTCGGGGCGGTCGCGCACGGCGTCGTGCAGCGGGACCTGGAGCTCTCCGGCTACTTCTCGATCCTGGACGCGAAGGCGAACCTCGAAGCCGAGGGGGCGGGCGTCGCCCTGGGCAGCTTCGACTTCGAGGCCTGGCGTGTCCCGGGGGCCGTAGGGCTGGTCAAGGCCGAGGTGTCGGTCGAGGCGGGCCGCGTGGCCGTGGAGCTGCACGTCTTCGACGTGGACGGCGGCGTCGAGATCCTGGGGCGAAGGATCTCGGGGGCGCAGGAGGACGTGCGCTACGTGGGCCACCGGGTCGCCAACGCGATCGTGGAGGCGTTCACCGGGTCGTCGGGGATCTTCGACACGCGCATCGTCGCGGTCGCCGACTTCGGGCGCGGCAAGGAGATCTACGTCCTCGACTACGACGGCGCGAGCCGCCGCGGGGTCAGCCGGAACGGCTCCATCAACCTGTCGCCGGCCTGGTCGCCCGACGGCACGCGCGTCAGCTACACGTCGTACCGCGACAACAACCCGGACCTGTGGGTCACGAACCTCGAGACGGGCCGCCACGAGAAGGTCTGCGCCCACCCCGGGCTCAACAGCGGAGGCGAGTGGAGCCCGGACGGCAAGGAGCTGGTCCTCACCCTCAGCAAGGACCGCGACTCGGAGATCTACGCGATCGACCCCGAGGGCTCGATCCTCCGGCGACTCACCCGCCAGCTCGGCATCGACGTCAGCCCCACCTTCTCGCCGGACGGCAGCAAGGTGGCGTTCGTGTCGAGCCGGAACGGCACCCCCCAGATCTTCGTCATGAACCGCGACGGCACCGACGTCGTGCGCTTGACCCACCTGGGCGGGCACAACGTGTCGCCGTCCTTCTCGCCCGACGGGCTGCGCATCGCCTTCGCGGGGCGCGACGAGGGTCGCTTCGACATCTTCGTGATGGACGTCGACGGCTCCGGCCTCAAGCGACTCACCCAGAGCCCGGGCGACGACGAGGACCCCACCTGGTCGCCGGACGGGCGCCACATCCTCTTCTCGAGCTCCCGCGAGGGCGGCGCCAAGCAGCTCTACATCATGACCGCGGACGGGCGCGGGCAGACGCGCATCACCGACGGCGCAGGCTCCTACAGCAACCCGATGTGGGGCCCCAAGCCTCAGTGAGCGGCGCGTTCCTGCCGTTCCGTCGCGCGGGCGAGCCCCCGCCGCGTGTGGCGGTCATCGACCTCGGTTCGAACACGGCCCAGATGACCGTCCTCGTGAGCGACGCCCGCGACGCCCGTCGCCTGCGGGTGCTCGAAGAGCTCCAGATCATCACCGGCCTCGGGCGCGGGAGGAGCGACGACGGGGCCCTCGGGGAGGCGGGTCGACGCGGCGCCATGCGGGCGCTGCACCACTTCTCGCGGCGCCTCGACGCGCTCGGCGTGGCCCCGTCGGCGGTCAAGGGCGCGACCACGTCGGCGGTGCGGGAGGCGCCCAACGGGCCTGCCTTCGTCCAGCGCATCTCGGCCGAGACGGGCCTGGCTCTGGACGTCGTCGGCGGGGACGAGGAGGCCGAGCTCACCTCCTTGGCCCAGGCCCGCGCCTTCCCCGACCGACTGCCCCTGATCGTCGCCGACATCGGCGGAGGGAGCACGGAGGTGGGGCGGCGCGCGCGACGCGGCACGGCCTGGGCGACGTCGATCCCCGTCGGCTCCCTCAAGCTGGCCGCCGTCCACGGGGACGACGTCCCCGCCCTCACCGACGCAGCCGAGGCCGCGCTCTCCCAGCTGCCCGAAGGCCGAGGAGCCGCCCTCGTCGCCGTCGCGGGCACCGCCACGACCGCCCTGCAGGTGGTGCGCGGGATGGTGCTCTGGGACCCGGACGCGATCCACGGGGCCCCCTTGCCGCTCGACGAGCTCGCCGAGTGCCGCGACGCCCTCGCCGCCATGGATCCCGACCGACGCCGGACCGCGGTCCCCGGGCTCCTGCCCGGCCGCGCCGACGCGATCGTCGCGGGCATGACCCTGCTGCTCGGCCTCGGCGCGTGGGCCGGGGTGGACACCGTGACCGTCAGCGATCGCGGCGTGCGCTACGGCCTCCTGCACAAGGCGTGGCCCGCGGCCGTCGTTCTCTAGAGAGAGCCGATGGCGAAGTGCAGCTGCACGACCTCGCCGATGCGGCGGTCGGCGGCCGTGGAGAAGTTCGCGGGGCGGAAGGCGAGGTCGAGCCGCAGCGGCCCGATCGCCGTGATGCGACGCACCCCGAAGCCGATCGTCCCGTTCCACATCGTGTCCCGACCCGTCGCGATCCCGGTCGGCGACGCGTTCATCAGCCACGCGTTCCCGCCGTCGTGGAACAGGGCGAGCTTCCAGCCGCTCTGCAGGCCGATGGGGAACTCGAACTGGACGCTGTATTCGTAGTACGCGTCGCCCCCGACCACGACGCGGCGCTTGGAGAGGTCGGGGCCGCTGAGCAGCCCGATGGACTCCAGGGCCCCGGGGCGCTCGCCGCTGGGGCCCAGGTCGTTCAGGGCGAACCCGCGCACGGACGCGGTCCCCCCGAGCCGGAAGCGGTACTCCACCGGGGGGAGTCGATCGTCGTAGGACCAGGCCACGCCGCCGCGCCCGTCGAGCCGCAGGCCGATCCCGGTGTCGCCGAACGGCACGTGGCCGGTCACCTGACCCGTGAGTCGGCCGAACGCCGGCGACCCCACGAAGAGCGCGCCGGGCGTGCTGATGACCGACAGGGTCGCGTAGACGCCCTTGGTGGGGTTGAAGCGGTCGTCGCGCAGATCGAGGGCGAGGTCGCCGCCCACGAGGGGCACGAGGTCGAAGTCCGACAGGGTCTCGCGGGGCGCGTCGGCGACCGCGTTGAGGCGGGCCACCGGATCCACCCGCAGGGGCACCCGCCAGGCGAACTCGAGGCGACCGTCCAGGGTCAGCTTCTCGACGCCCCAGAGCGACACCCCCAGCCGGACCGCGCTGCGCTGGACGCGGTACGTCGTGTCCTCCACCTCTTCGCCGATCACGCCGGTCAAGGTGCCGCGGAGGGGGACGCCGGGGACGTAGGGCAGCTCGAGGCCGAGGGTCACCCAGGTCTCCGGCACCGCGCAGAACTGGATGCCGAAGCGGCAGCCCGCGGCAGTCTCCCGGATGTCGATCCAGTCGAGGCCGATGCGCCCCCGCAGGAAGAAGGTGAGGCCGCGTCCGTCCAGGTTGCGGAAGCGGGCCTCGGCCCGGATCCGGGGTCCCTCGTCGGGCCACGTGAGGCCTCCCGAGACGATGAAGCTGAACCGCTTGCGCTCCTTCACGGTGACGGCCAGGTCGCGGATGCGTCCGCTGGTCTGGGCGGGGCCCGTGGATACGGAGTCGAACAGCCCCGAGCGGAGCAGCCGGCGCTGGGTCCCGTCGATCTCGGGGCCCAGGAACGGGTCGCCGGCCTCGAGCCGCACCTCCCGCCGGATCAGGCCCGCGTGCGTCGTCCGATTCCCCCGCACGACGGCCTTGCCGTACCGCACCAGGGGCCCCGGCCGGGCCCGGAGGATCACCCGCACCAGCGTGCGGTCCTCGGACAGCTCCTGCGCGGCGGTCACTTCGGCGTCGAGGTGGCCCGCGGAGGCCAGGGTGTCGAGCAGCTCCGACCGCAGCGCGGCGGTGTCGGTCGGGTTGAACGGCTCTCCCTCGACCCGCTCCTTCCAGCCCTCGACGAGGGCGGGTGCGATGGGGAACGGCGTGTCGAGGACCAGGCTCTCCACCCGCGTCTGCAGCCCGGGATCGACGCGCAGGTCCACCTTCACGCGGCGGCCGCGGTCGTCGCCCTCCGCGGGGTCGACGAGCTCGGCGTCCCAGGAGACCTCGGGCAGCAGGTAGCCGCGGGCCCGATACCAGTCGCGGAGCACGTCCACGGCCGCCGTCATCTCGTCGTGGGTGAACGACCGGTCGTACACCCGGCGGACGCCCAGGACCACGAAGAAGCCGGGCTGACGGCCGATGGCCCGCGGGCTCGCCTCGCTGAGGACGTCGATGATGTCGCGCCGGGCGTCCATCGCGTCGACCCGACCGGCGGGGATGCCGCTCCCCGTGATGCGGATGTCCGACCGCTTCGTCGCCGTCGCCTGGAAGCGGACGCGGGGGCCGCGATCCACCGACAGGACCACCTGCTGCGAGGTCGTCACCTGGGGCCGTCGCCACGCGGGCACGAGCGGGCTCGGCACGTAGGGGGCCTCGACCACGGCCCCGGCCACCTCGGCGTGGAAGTACCCCCGACGCTCGAGCTCGACCTGCAGCCGGCGCGCGGCGTCCTCGGCGTACGTGGCCGAGACCCGCTGGGCTCCCTCGAGGCCGATGACCTGGTCCATGCGCTTCTCGCCCGGCGCCAGTCGCCAATCCGCGGGCCGGTCCTCGAACTCGTAGGCCGTCGTCACCAGCCGGCCGGCGTCGAGGGGCACCACGAGCGTCACCGTCTCCGACTCGTGATCCGCCCGCACCTCGTAGGCCGCGGTGCCGGTCCTGCCCGCGACCGTCAGGAGCCGCGCCTCCACGAACCCCTCCTCCCGGCACCGCTCCAGGAGCCGCTCCACGGACCCGGCGGCGGCGTCCTCCGAGAAGACGCGGTTCAGGCGGACGCCCGGACCCATCATCTCGCGGAGGCGCCGAGGGCCGAACCCCGCGAACCGGGCGTCGGGGAAGACGACGTCGCGGATCCGATACCCGGGCCCTTCGTCGATGTCCAAACGCACGAGGCGACGGCCGCCGCGCACCTCGGCGACCCGCCCCGCCACCTCCGCCTTCAGGTATCCCCGGCTTCGGTAGAACCGCTCCGCCGCGAGCGCCATTCGGGCCTCCGCGCCGGGCACGTACGGCTCCCCGGCCACGTCGCCGATCGCGCCCCGCAGGGCGCTCGCGGGCATGGCGCGGTGACCCTGCAGCTGGACCCGCGCGATCGTGGGGCTCGGCTCCACCACGAGGATGAGGCCGACCCCGCCCGAGCGGGCCTCCACGCGGGCCGAGACGCTCTCGAAGCGGCCCAGGCGGAACAGCAGCTCCAGCGTCCGTCGCACGGCGCGGGGGTCGTAGGGCGCGCCGACCTGCTGCTCGACGAGGTAGCCCAGCTCCTCTCGCGCGGCGCCGCGCAGCCCCTCGAAGCGCACCGAGACGACGTTCTCGCCCACGAAGCGTCGCGGATCGGACTCCTCCACCGCCTCCGCCTTATCGGGCTCCGCGGAGTGGACGACCGCGGGCGCGGCGACGAGCAGCAGCAGGGCGAGGAGGACCCGCATCAGTCGACGTTCAGCTCGAGCTTGAGGTCGAGCGAGAAGTTGCCGAGGTCCGTCGTGGCGCTGTCGTCCCGGACCCAGGAGCCCTCGAGGTAGAGGTTGCGCAGGAACCGCACCTTCACGCGGCCCACCGACCCGGTGGTGCGACCGCCGAGCCCCACCCCGCCCTCGAGCGTCACGCGCCCGGGCACGGCGTCCTTGGTGATCACCACCCACAGCGACGTCGACCCCGTCGTGTCCGTGTACACCGGCACGATCTCGAGGCGGTCGGGGAGGATCGCCCGGGTCTCGGCGCCCACCTCGTCGCCCAGGGACGCCGCGCTGGCCTCGGCCACCAGACCGCCCGCGGCGGCCGCCACCGCGCTGCCCAGCCCCGCGACGTTGCTCGCCGCGAGCTGCTCCTCGGTCAGCCCGAACAGCAGCAGCGAGTTGATGTCCTTCTCCGCCAGGAACGGGTCCGACGAGGCCGTGAACTGCAGCCCGTTGAGGGGGCCGGAGACGTAGTAGGCGATGCGGTACGTGTCGGTGCGGGTGGGCACGTCGGTCCACATCGCGAGGTCGATGAACGGGTACCAACGCGGCCCCCCCCGGAACTCGGCCGTGGACGGCTCGAGCTCGAAGTCCTTGCCCTTGTACCGGATCGTGCCCTCGTCGATGCGGAGCAGGCCCTCGATCCGGGGGTCTTCGAGGTCCCCCACGATCCGCAGGCCGTCCGCGAGGCTGCCCCGGAAGTCGCCGATGTTGTTGGCCATGCGCAGGACGCCCTCGCGCGAATAGACGCCGATGTCGAGGTCGAAGAGCGAGCGCTCGGGCTCCTCTCCGGCGAGGTCGCCCACGCCGCTGCCGCCGATGGCCGAGAGGATCGAGCGCTGGTAGTTCACGGTGTCCCGCCACACCAGCTCGTCGATGTCGATGCGCCCGCCCATCGTGAGGGCGTCCGGCGTGGTGCCCCGGAACGTCAGCCGCGCGGTCCCCCGGGTGGGCGGAAGCCACGACGGGTAGCGGACGGTGCAGTCCCGACAGGTGAGGTGCAGGTCGTACTCGCGCGGGCGGTAGTCGCGCTCGTCGAGCACGATGGTCGAGCCGTCGAAGCCCTCGAGGCGCCCGCCGCCGAGCTCCCCCTCGAGGTAGTCGAAGTAGATGCGTCGGTCGGCCAGCGAGACCCGCGCGTGGGAGATCGAGACGGGGTGCGGGAAGTAGATGGTGCGCAGGAGGCCGTCGCGGATCGTCACCGCGCCCGCCATGTCGAGCGACGCCCACGACGGCCCGACGATCGAGAAGTCGACGTCGAAGCTCTTCGCCTCGGCGCGGTCCAGGACGTCGTACGCGAGGTCGGCGAAGGCGATGTTCACGGGCCCCGAGAAGTCCACGTCCACGGGCCCGTCGAGCCGGATCGAGCCGGTGGCCCGAAGGTCGGTGCGGCCCTCGGGACCCACGAGGCGGACCTGATCCAGCCGGATCGCGCCGAGCGACCAGCGCGCCACGATCGGGTCGCCCTCGGGGGCCTGGATGCGGTGCCGTCCTCGCTCCAGGTAGAGGTCGTCGAGGGTCACGACCACCTGGTGGTACCGGTCGCGGAGGGTCCCGCTCGCCTCCACCGTGCCCCCGAGCCCGGCGTGCACCGGCTCCACCTGGTCGAGCAGCGCCTCGGGGAGGAAGCGGTCGAGGGAGAGCTCGTCCGCGGCGAGGCGGTACTCGTACGGCCAGATGCCGCCGAGCTTCAACTCCGCCGTGCCCTCGACCCGTTCGTCGAGCATGGCGAGGGACGCGGTCACCACCTGGTCGTCGATGCCGACCTCGAAGCTGGTCTCGCCGATCGACTCACCGCGGTAGCGGGTCTCCTCGGTGAGCATGCGCCCGCGGAGGACGAGGTCGTCGAAGGTGCCGCGGACCACGACGTCGCCCCGGAGGCGCCCCGTGAGCATCGCGTCGGGCACGGCGTCGCCTCGGGAGGCGGCCCGGCGGACCACCCGCTTCGTCACCGGGAACAGCCGTCGCACGGCGGTCAGCTCCTCCACGCCCATGTCGGCGACGCGGAACTCCACGTCGAGGAGGCCGCCGCGAGCGACGGAGCCCCGCGCGAACAGGCCGTTTCCCGACTCCTTGCGGGCCCACAGCTCCTCGATGGTCAGGCGCCCGTCGCGGACTCGGGCCGTGACGTCGGCGGTCGCGAACTCCTCGCCCAGCCACCGCACGTCCTCTCCGGTAGCCGTCCCCTCGCCGTGCAGCGCGGCGGGCGGGCCCGAGAGCCGCACCCGGCCGCTGCCTGCGCCCGCGATGTCCACACGGTCGCCGAAGAAGATGGGGAGCACGTCCTCGAACCGGCCGTGGCCCTCGGGCACCACGGCCTCGAGGGCGATCTCGATCTTGTCCCGGGACCCGCCCCACTTGCGGTCGGCGAAGAGCACACGAGCCTCCGCCTCGAAGTCGGTCTCGCCCCGGGTGCCGCGCATGGAGGTGAACTCCAGGTCCTCGCGGACGTGCCAGTGGAAGTCGCCGCTGACGGTACCGAAGGGCCAGTCCCGGAACACGAAGTCGTCCCACTCCAGGGACCCCGAGATGTCGAGGTCGTTGGTGAGCCCGTGGACGTGCGCCTGCAGACCCCCGTGGCCCTCGATGTGCTGCAGGGCCGCGGTGTGCTGGATGTCCTCCGAGCGGAACTGCGTCCCCGAGACCTTCACGTCGAGGGTGATGGGCTTCGTGGTGAAGCCGAACTCGGTGCGGTTGCTGAGGACGGTGCCGGCGGGGCCGGTGATCGTCGCGGGCTCGAGCACGAAGCGCTTCGGGTCCACGTACAGGCCGCTGCGCACCCGCCCGCGGGGGACGTGCAGCATCTTCTCCTTCTCGCCCGGTCGGTCCCACCCCTGGTCCCACACGATCAGGTCACGGAACCGGAGATCGGCGTCGCCGCGGCCCTGGAAGCCGCCCTTGATGCGCCCCGACATGGTGGCCGTGCCGTGGATGCCCATCTGCACCCAGGCGTGCACGAGGCTGTTGGCGGCGAGGACCTGCTCGAGGGCGACGTCGCGCAGCTCCAGGTCGGCGGTCCAGGGGAAGTCGTCCGCGAGAGTGAGCGTCGCGTCGAGCCCCACCTCGCCGCCCCCGTAGGCGATCGACGAGCGCGTGATGGTCACGGTCTCGCCCGCGAGGGTGCCCCGCAGGGAGGCGTCCCCGAGCAGGAACCAGCGCTCCGGGTCGAAGCCGGGCTTCGGGTTCGGCCGGTCCTTGCCGTGAATCTTCACGTCGCGCGTCTGGACGTCGAAGGCGACGGTGGGGGACGGACCCTCTCCGTAGGCGCTCACGCGGACCTCGGCGTCGCCGTGAATGTCGGGGCCCTTGGGGAACGCCTTCCGAAGCTCGGGCAAGGAGACGGCCGCGTCGGCGGACATGGAGTAGCGGAACGGACGCTCCGCCCCCGCGCCCTCCGGGGTGGGGAGGTGCAGTTCACCGGCGAGCTGGACCTCGCCGGAGCGGAGGTCGAGTCGATAGTCCGAGAGCTTGAGGATGCCGTCCTCGAGCGTGAAGTTGCCCGGCTGCAGCACGGCGTTCTCGCGCACGGCCCCCAGGACGACCTCGATGTCCCCTACCCCCAATCGGCCCGCGCCGTCGCCCCGATCGTCCCGGGCGAAGGCCAGCTCGACGCCCGAGGTCGCGACGCCGAGGCCCAGCGGATCGAGGGACGTCCGCACCTCGGCCTGGGCGACGTCCAGCAGCGCGAGGTGGACGCGCAGCGGCTTCTCCGGCCGCGGGCGTTCCTGGGCCAGGAGCTCTTGAAGCGCCTGGTAGTCGCGCAGCTTCCCCGACTCGAGCGCAATCCGGGCGCGGGGGCGCGAGACGGAGACGGCCTGCAGGGGGACGAAGCGCTCGGCGAGGTCGAGCCCGTCGCCCACGGCGACGTCGAGCCGGTCGATGGACGCGAGGGGCAGGCCGACCCGATCCGGGTCGCGCGAGTGGATGGTGATCTCGCGCAGCTCGACCGAGGGCGGCCACATCTCCGTGAGCGCGACGCTCCGGATCGCGACGTCCTCACCGAGCAGATCCGACGCCGCCTGGGACGCCAGCGCGCGGATGCGACGGGCGGCGTCTTCGGACTGAAGGTACGCGGCCGTGAGCACGGCGACCGCCGCCACGACGGCCACGATGCGCGCGAAGATCCAGAGCCGACGCAGCATGCGCCGACGTCGTCGGTGGGCCGGAGCATCCGAGGGCATCGCTGGGAATGATAGACCGTTGAGATCGCTGGGTTATTCAACGCCCCAACAAACCGAAACCGGGGGCTCGCCCCAGAACGCAAGAGACCCCGACGAGGTGGTCGCCGGGGTCTCTCGAAGAATGGAGCGGGCGATGGGATTCGAACCCACGGCAGCCAGCTTGGGAAGCTGGAACTCTACCCCTGAGTTACGCCCGCAGAGGTCGGCCGGAGCCGGACGCGGATTGTACTGACGATCCGGTGGGCCGCAAGCGTCACGAGCGGTAGCGGACCAGCGCTACGGTTGGAGGCCGAGCTCCAAGGCGAGGGACGACAGACGGTTCATCACTTCGCCGTCCCGGTAGTCCTTCTGACGCCCGACGAGCTTCTTGTAGACCTTGTACGCGGAGCGACCGCTGCCGCCCGCCTCGTAGGTCACGCCCAGCTCGAACATCACCGCCATCATCAGATCGCCCGACGCGTGGCCGCCCGTGAGCGCCTCCCGGAACGCGTTCACGGCGCCCTGGAAGTTCCGCAGCCGCCTCAGCGTGACGCCGAGCATCTGCAGCGACTCCCCCGTGCGCTCGCCCTCGTCGGCCGCGCGACGGAACTCGGCCGCCGCGTCCTCGAACATGCCCGTCTTGTAGTACGACTCGGCGAGCTCGAAGGTGGTCATGCGGCTCAGCGTGTCGTCGATGTCCCCGAGGTCGTCGAAGTCGAAGTCGTCGATGTCGAGGGCGTCGTCCGCCAGCGTGGCCTGCGCGTCCTCGTCCGAGTCGGCCTCCTCGATGTCGTCCACGTCGAAGGAGAAGCCGTCCCCCACCGGACCCTGCACGTCCACCGAGAGCTCGTCGGGCGGCGCGGAGTCCCCTCGGGCCGCCGCCGCGTCCCCGGGGTCCATCTCCTGCTCCAGCTGCGCCGCGAGGGCCTGCATCTCGTCGTCGTCGAAGTCGAACGCCGAGTCTTCGAGCGGTTCGTTCGGCTCTTCGGCCGGCTGATTCGCCGACAGCCGCTGCCCCAGCTCGATGGCGCTGCCGAAGTCCTCGACGTCCACGTCGACCTCTTCGATCTCCAGGGGCGCCTGCTCTTCGGGGAGGAAGTCGCCCATGGCGTCGATGAACGCGTCGAGGCGAGCCTGGGCGGTGTCCGAGTCCGGGCTCAGATCCACCGCCCGCGTGAGGCAGGCCTTGGCCGCTCCGTAGTCGCTGCGGTCCATCGCGATCTCGTACATCGCGTTGAGCGCCGCGGCCGCCGCGTCGACGTCCTCGCTGTGCAGGTGCAGGGGCACGATCGCGCGGTGGAGTTCGAACTGGTCGGGGCTCGAGGCGATGGACACCTGCAGGTGCTTGAGCGCCCGCTCCGGCATCCCGTACGCGAGGTAGACGTCGGCCTCGATGAGGGGGCGCTCGGCCGCCTCGTCCAGCTCGGTGGGCGCGCTGAGGGCGATCCCGGCGACCGGGTCGTCCACCCCCACGATCTCGAGGGTCCCGCCGCCTTCGAGGTTCGCGCCCTCGTTCGGATCGACCTCCGCGATCCGATCGAAGACCTGGTTGCGGTACTCCTCGTACCCCAGGGCCTCGTAGATCTGCGCGAGCTCCTTCAGCACCGCGACCGCCTTCTCGCGCTCCCCGAGATCGACGAAGGCGTCCGCGAGCAGGTTGAGGGTCTCGGTGTCCTGCGGGTCCTCCTTGAAGCAGATCTGCAGCTTCGCGAGGGCACGCTTGGGGTCGTTGCGGTCGAGGTAGATCGTCGCGAGGTCGCGGGCGAGCACGAGGTCGGTGGGCCGCAGGTCGGCCATGCGCTCGTAGATCTTCACCAGGGAGTCGCCGTCGTTCCGCTGCTGCAGCACCGGCACCAGCCGCGCGAAGACCACGTACGCCTCGTCGTAGTCCTGCTCCTTGCGCCACAGCTCGGACAGTCGCTCCGCGTAGGAGATGTTGTCCGGGTTCAGCTTCAGGAGCTTCGTGTAGATCTGGATCCGCTCCTTCGTGGTCCCGTTGTCCTCGAAGTGCTTCGCGACCCGATCGAAGTGGTCCATCGCGTCGCTGAGGAGCGCCAACTGCTGGTAGATCTCGCCGAGGGCGAGGTGCCAGGTCATGTTGTCGGGCTCGTACCGGAGCGACTGCTTGTAGATGGCCGCGGCCTTCGGATAGAAGCCGCCGCGCTCGTAGGCCTCGGCTACGACCTGGAACTCCCGCATCGCCTCGGTTATCTTCCCTTGCCGGGCGAGCAGCTCCGCGATCTTCTGGCGAACGCGCAGGTCCTTCGGGTCGTCCTTGACGATCTTGCCGAGCTCACGCAGGGCACGGTCGACGTTGCCCTTCGAGAGATGCTTCTGCGCTGCCGCGAGAATCTTCGGCTTGTTGACTGCCAACACGTACCCCGTCCTCTGGACCCGGTTTTATAGCAAGCGAGGGCTTCGGGCGTCACGGAAGCCGGCGATCGTTTCGCCCCTCAGTGGCGATCGAGGTAGCGCTGCAAGAAGCCGGTGTCGAGGTCGCCGGCGACGAACTCGGGGTGTCTCAGGATGCCGCGGTGGAAGGGAACGGTCGTGCGGATCCCCTCGACGACGTACTCGTCGAGCGCCCAGCGCATGCGTCGGATCGCCGCGTCGCGGTCTTCCCCCCAACAGATCAGCTTGGCGAGCAGCGAGTCGTAGTACGGCAGCACGTTCGCGCGATCGTGAACCCAGCTGTCCACCCGGACGCCGAGCCCGCCCGGCTCGTGGTAGCCCGTGATCAGGCCCGGCGACGGCGCGAAGGTGACCGGATCCTCGGCGTTGATCCGGCACTCGATCGCGTGTCCGTGGAACGTCACGTCCTCCTGGGTGAAGCCCAGGGGTTCGCCCGCCGCGGAACGGATCATCGTCTTCACGAGGTCGATGCCGGTGATCAGCTCGGTCACCGGGTGCTCGACCTGGATCCGCGTGTTCATCTCGATGAAGTAGAAGTTGCGGTCCTGGTCCGACAGGAACTCGACGGTGCCGGCCGACGAGTAGCCGATCGCCTTCGCGGCGTTCACCGCCGCCTCACCCATGGCGGCCCGCATCTCGGGCGTCACCAGCGGCGACGGGGCCTCCTCGAGCACCTTCTGATGGCGACGCTGCAGCGAGCACTCCCGCTCGCCCAGGTGCACGACGTTGCCGTGCTCGTCGGCCATGATCTGGACCTCGATGTGCCGCGGCCGCACGACCAGCTTCTCGAGGTACATGTCGCCGTTGCCGAACGCGCCGAGGGCCTCGCCGCGGGCCAACTCGTAGGAGCGAGGCAGGTCTTCGGCGGTGCGGGCGATCTTCATCCCCTTGCCGCCGCCGCCCGCCGTCGCCTTGAGCAGCACCGGGTAGCCGATCCGGTCGGCCACCTCGAGCGCCTCTTCGACCCCGGAGACGAGGCCGTCGGACCCGGGCACCAGCGGGATGCCCGCCTGCTGCACCGTCTCCTTGGCCGTGGCCTTGTCGCCCATCTTCCGGATCTGGTCCGGCGTGGGCCCGATGAACTTGACGCCGATGCGCCCGCAGATCTCCGCGAACTCGGCGTTCTCCGCCAGGAAGCCGTATCCCGGGTGCACCGCGTCCGCTCCCGAGAGCTCGACGGCGGACAGGAGCGAGGGGATGTTCAGGTACGACTCGCGGGCCTGGGCCGGGCCGATGCACAGCGACTCGTCCGCGAACCGCACGTGCAGCGAGTTCCGGTCGGCGGTGGAGTGCACCGAGACCGTGCGGACCCCGAGCTCCTTGCAGGCTCGGATGATCCGCAGGGCGATCTCGCCCCGGTTCGCGATGAGGATCTTCTTGAACATGGGGGGCGGCCGGCCCTATCCCGGCGTGATGACGAACAGGGGCTGACCGAACTCCACGGGCTCCCCGTTCTCGACGAGGATGCGGCTGATCGTGCCCGAGGTGTCGGACTCGATCTCGTTCATCAGCTTCATCGCCTCGACGATGCAGAGGATCTGGCCCTTGGAGACCTTGTTCCCCACGTCCGCGAAGGGCGCGGCGTCCGGCGAAGGGGCCCGATAGAAGGTGCCGACGACCGGGGAGGTCACGACGGCGCCGTCGTAGGAGGGCGCCGCGTTGGCGTCCGAACCGCCGATGCCGCCCCCCATCGGTGCGGCGTGGGCGAAGGCCGGAGCCGGAGCCGCCGCCATCATCGTCGGCGCGTGCCCCCGCTTCAGCTTGAGCTTCTTGCCGTCCTCTTCCACGACGATTTCGGTCACGTCCGTGCCGTCGAGGAGCTCGATCAGCTGCTGGATCGCTTCGAGGTCCATGTTCCTACTCCGTATCCGCTGGAGGTCACCCCAGAGCGCGGCGCGCCAGGGCCACCGCGGCTTCGAGGCCGTACCGGTAAGAGTCCGGCCCGAGGCCCGAGACGATGCCGCGCACGACCGACGAGAGCAACGAAGTGTGCCGGAATTCCTCGCGCGCGTGGGGATTCGAGAGGTGCACCTCGAGGACCGGGAGACCGCAGGCCGCGACGGCGTCTCGCAGGGCCACGGAGGTGTGGGTGTACCCCGCCCCGTTCAAGACGACCGCCCCTGTGCCGTCCTCTCGCGCGGCGTGCAGGGCGTCGATGAGGACGCCCTCGAGGTTGGACTGCAGACAGGTGACGGCCGCGCCGAGCTCCTCGCCTCGGGCGACGAGCATCGCGTCGATCTCGGCGAGCGTGGTGCGCCCGTAGATCGACGGCTCACGCGTCCCCAGCAGGTTCAGGTTGGGCCCGTGCAGGACGAGCACTCGGACCGTCACGTCAGGCCCTCCAGCAGCGCCTCGAGCATCTGCGGGTCCGGGTCGTCCCCGGCCGCCTCGGGGGCCTCCCCCTCCGGCTCGCCCCCGAGCTCCAGGAGGCGAGCGCGGTGGCTCTCCTTCTCCGGCTCCTGGGCGAGCAGCCGGCGGTACATGGCGCGCGCGCCGTCCGGGTCGCCCTGGGCGAGCAGCAGCTCCGCCATGGTCGCGTTGATGAACGGATCCGCCGACGACTCCTGGGCGGGCGGGGCCACGCGCCCCGGCGGCGGATGGCCCGCCTTGCGCCCCATGGACGGCTTCCAGGGCGGCGCGACCGGGCCGGCGCCGCCTCCCTGCATGGACAGGTCCGTGGAGTCGTCGTCCGCCCCGTACACGACGTCGGGGTTCACCCGGGGCCGCCGCTCCGTGTCCGGGGGCGCGGCGCGGAACGCCAGGTCTGCGTCGAGGCGGGTCAGGGCGGCTTCGATCTCTCGGTGCCCGGGGTGCAGCGATCGCAGCCGCTCGAGGGCCTCGCGCTCATCCTGTCGACGACCGTCCGCTCGACGCACGCGCACCAGCAGCCATCCCGCTTCCCAGTGGTCGGGGTGAGCCTCGAGGACCTCCGAGACGGTCGCTTCGGCGTCGGCGTGCTCGGCGCGGTCGAGCTGAATGCGGGCGAGGAGGACGCGCCCCGAGAGGTGCCCGGGCCGACGCGTCAGACCACGCTCGACGACGCGCGCCGCGTCTTCGAGTCGGCCGTGCGATCGATAGGCGCCCGCGAGGCGGACGAACGTAGCCTCGGGGTTGCGGCGCCACGCCTCTTCAAGCGCGCGCAGCGACTGGGACCCGCCCACGGAGGTGCCGCGGAGGGCCGCGCTACTCGGAGGTGGCGAGCGTCGCGGCGACGTTGTGCGAGGCGATGCCGACGCCGATGTTGGTCTCGACCGCCTGGCCCTGCACGTCGGTCGGCATGGCCTCTACGAAGATCCACACCGTGGCGACGCCGTTTCCGTCCGTGTAGCCCTCGTGGTACGTCGGGCGGTAGTCGTCCTCGAACGTGCCCGCGAACTCGGCCCACAGCTCCTGCTGGTCCTGCGTGGCGGTGGTCCAGCCGCTGTCCGGGTCGTCCGGCGGAAGCTCGATGGCCTCGAGGACCTCCTGAGGGAGGAGGTAGATGCGGTTGTACGGCGACGTGAACCAGATCCGAACGTTGTTCATCGGGAGGTTGTTGCGGTCGTCGTAGACCCGGGCGTCCATGCGGAGGATCACCGGATCCGACGGCAGGCAGTTCGGGTTCTCGAGCTCGCCGGTGTTCTGGTCCAGGCGGCAGCCGACCCAGGGGACCTCGGTGTCCTCGAACTCGCCGATGCGCGCGTAGTACGGCGCGTCCACGGGGGCGCTGACGCAGCCCGAGAGCACGAAGAGGGTGGTGAAACCAGCAAAAGCGAACAGTCGAGTCATCATTGTTTCACTCCAACCTCAGCAGGATACCTCGATCTTCCAGCAAGCGCAGCATGTCGGAAAGGTCCCGGGTCGGCATCGGCACGATCCGGGGGTCACCGACCTCGCTCGGGAGGATCCACGCGATCGAGTCTCCGACCCGCTTCTTGTCGCCGCTCATCGCGGCGAGCAGCCGCTCTCGAGGGACCCCGGGCGCCGACGTGGGGAGTCCCAGCGAGCGGAGCAGCGCTTCGATCCTCGAGGGCAGCGCGGGGGACGCGCCCACGGCCTCGACCGCGACGTGCGCGGCCGCCACCAGCCCGATCGCGACGGCCTCCCCGTGGCGGAGTCGGTAGCCGCTCGCCGCCTCGAGCCCGTGCCCCAGCGTGTGACCCAGGTTCAGGATCCGTCGTCGGCCGGCCTCGCGTGCGTCCTCGGCGACCACGTCGGCCTTGAAGGTCACGCACCGGAGGACCACGTCGGTGAGGAGCTCTGCGTCCCGCGCCAGGAGCGCGTCCGCCCCGCCCTCGAGCAGCGCGAGGAACGACTCTCCGTCGAGGAGCGCGGTCTTCACCACCTCGGCGAGCCCGGATCGCAGCTCGGCGGGCGGGAGGGTGTCGAGGAAGCCGAGGTCCGCGACCACCCGGGCGGGCTGGTGGAAGGCCCCGATCAGGTTCTTTCCGTCGCGATGGTCGACCCCGACCTTGCCGCCCACGCTGCTGTCCACCATCGCGAGCAGCGTCGTCGGGAGCTGCACGAAGGGCACGCCCCGGAGCGTGAGGGCGGCCACCAACCCCGCCATGTCGCCCAGCACGCCGCCGCCCAGCGCGACCACCGGCGCCCTACGCTGCCAGCCTCGATCGAGCAGCCGCTGCACCACGTCCACCACCGGCCCGATCCGCTTGCGGCTCTCACCCGCGGGGAGCACGACGCGCTCCACGGGCCTGCCCGACGCGGCGAGCAGCCGGGCCGTCGCGTCGGCGTGAAGGGGCCCCACGTTCCAGTCGGTGAGCAGCGCGATCGGGCCCTCGCCCACCTCGCGACCGACCCGCGCCACCTCGGCCTCCATGCCGAGGCCGACGTGCACGTCGTAGGGGCCGTCGGACACGGCGACCGGCACCACCCGCGACGGCAGGGCGGGGGTGTCGGGGCGCGCACGAGGGACACCCACGACGTCGCGGATCGCGGCGACCACCGAGGCGGGGGCTCCCGACGCGTCCACCGTGAACGGGGCCTCGGCATAGACGGGGGCGCGCGCCGTCAGGAGCGCCTCGGCGGCGGCGGCGTCCGCCCACCGCGGTCGGTCCCCCGCGGACCGCTCGACCCTCCTCCGCAGCACGTCGAAGGGCGCCTCCAGGTGGACCCACACGGCCTCGGCGCGAAGCACCGCCCGCGAGGCGTCGTCCAGCACCGCTCCGCCGCCGAGCGCGACGACCGCGCCGGTAGCGACTACCTGACGCAGGAGGCGGGCCTCCATCGCACGGAACGCGGGCTCGCCCAGCCGCGCGAAGATGTCCGGCACGGGGGCCGCGAAGGCGGTCTCGATCTCGTCGTCCAGGTCCACGAACGGACGCCCGAGTTCTCGCGCGAGGCGCTCGCCGACGGTGGACTTGCCCGCCCCCATGAACCCCGACAGCGCGATCGGCCGCGTCATCGCAGCGCCTTCCCCCAAGCAACGACGGGGACCCGAAGGCCCCCGTCGAGGGAAGCAGCGTCCCTCCGCAAGGGCCCTCAGGCCCGCGCAGCGGAGCGAAGCGAAGCGGAGGCTTCAGGTTTCGGAGCGTGGCCCCCGGCGAGAAACGAGCGACCGCAGGAAGCCGTTTCCCGGGAGGGGTGCATCAGCGGGAGCCCTCGACGATGGTGGGCGTGATGAAGACCAGCAGCTCCTTGCGATCCATGCGCTTCGCCGTGGTCTTGAACAGCCACCCGAGGACGGGGATGCGGCCGAGACCCGGGATGTAGGTCTTGGAGATGGCTTCCTCGTAGGTGTAGACGCCGCCGATGACGGTCGTGTCGCCGTCCTGCACCATCACCGTGGTCTGCGCTTCCTTGATCTGAATCGTCGGGAAGTTCTGCACCGTGGCGCCGAAGTCCGGCTGGTTCTTGGTGACGGCGATCTCGAGGAAGATCGTGCGATCGGCGGTGATCTGCGGGGTGACCGTCAGCTGCAGGGTCGCCTCGACGAACTGGACGTTCGTGCCTCGGAGCGACGCCGTCTCGTACGGGATGCGCGCACCGTCCGTGATGGACGCCTGCTGGTTGGTCACCGTGGTGATCGAGGGCGAGGCGACGATCTTGCCGTTACCGGCGGACTCACCGGCGGTGAGGCGCGCGTCGAGGTTCACGAGCCCGGTCAGCGAGCCCAGGCTGAGGCCCACGGAGCCCTGCTGACTCGGCGACGGGAGGTCGACCACGTAGTTGGGCTGGTCCGTGAAGTTGGCGGGCCGTCCACCGATCGTCTGGGACTGCCCGGACACCGTGGAGGAGGTGCGACCACCGGAGAGGCCGATGGTGTTCGGGAAGAAGAGCCCGGTCGGGGCGCCGGTGGCGGCGGAGAAGTTCAACGAACCACCCCACTGGATACCGAGGGCGCGCGTCATGCTCTGGCTCGCTTCGACGATGCGGGCCTCGATGAGCACCTGCGGCGTGCGCGTGTCGAGCGTCCGCACCAGCTCGCGGATCTGGTTGAGGTTCGGGTCGATGTCCCGGACGATCAGCGTGTTGGTCCGCGAGTCGAAGTTCACCGAACCGCGCTTGCTCAGCATGTTCTCGAGCTGCTTCTGCACCGCGTTCGCGTTCGCGTAGTTCAGAGGCAGGGAGAGCAGGTTGAGGTCCATCGAGTCGATGGCGGACTGCTTCGCGGCCGCGGCGTCCTCGCGCTCCTTGCGGATGGTCTCGATGGGGGCGACGCGAACGATGTTCCCGTACTGCACCGCGCCGAGGCTCTTCGCCTGGAGGATGGCCGCCAGTGCCTGGTCCCACGGGACCTCGATGAGGCGGACGGTGACGTCGCCGTCCACGTCGTCCGACGTGACGATGTTGACCTTGCCGACGTGGCTGATGATGCGGAAGACGTTGTGGATGTTCGCCCGGACGAAGTCCAGGTTCACCGGGCGGCCTCGCCACTGGTGGGACGGGTCGATCTCGCCCAGGAACATGCCCTCGGAGCCGAAGATGCTGTCCTTGCGCTGCTTCGCCTTCTTCGCGGGATCGATGCTCTTGCCCGCGGTGGAGATGAGGCGCTCGCGGCCCGTGGCGGACTCGATGCGGTCCTCCTGGGTGATCTCGGGCTCGGGCTCCGGCTCCTCGTAGGTCTCGACCGTCTCCGGGGCGGTGTAGGCCGCGCCCGCGATGGAGGGCGGGATCGGGAAGTCGATGATGAGGACGCTGCCGCTCTCCTGCACCGTGGGGCGGACCGCCTCGCGCAGGTTCACTACGACCTTCACGTCGCCGCGCTGCGTGCGGGACCGGAAGGACGACACCGAGTTCACCGCGGAGGCGAACTTGGACGTGTCGAGCGTGCGCTCCAAGCCACTGCCGAGCACGGAGTCGCGGAGGGCGATGACCATCTTGGTGTCCGTCGGGTACGACGTGGTGAAGTCGAGCGCGCCCGCGCCGGTGATGACGACCCGGGAGACCCGGTCGGCGATCACGTTCTGGAAGTCGATGCCGCGGATCTGGTTGCCCGCGCCCCGGTAGGTGTGGTCACCGGCGACGGACGACAGCTCGCCCGTGCGCGTGGACTCGATGCGGAGGTCGCCTGCCGAGGCCGACGCGGTGGTCGCCTCGCCGCCGCCGTCGTCCTCGAGCGCCGCGGCGATCGCGTCGCTGGAGCCCGAGTCGGCCGAGCCGCTCTTGCGGATCGTGATGATCAGCTTGTTGTCCTGCACCGCCTTCGTGTACTCGAGCAGCGAAGTCAGGAGCACCCGGATCTGGGTGTTCGTGCCCTCGGCGTCGCTGGACTCGTTGAGCTCCAGCTGCTCGATCACCCCGTTGCCGATCGTCTGCACCGGCTCCTGGCTTCCCAGGGTCATCTCCGTGCAGCTGATCATCAGCGCGGGCGGGTCGACCGTGGTGAAGTCGACGCAGTTGGGGCGAGCAGTGGCCGCGATCTCGAGCACGATCTCGCCACCCGCATCGGTGACACCAATGCTCTGGATGGACGCGTCGTCCTGAGCCATGGCCTGGCCCGCGGTCAGCATCAGCGTCGCCAGAGCGAAGGCACCGCACGCCTTCGCCTGTCGTTGGATCATCGATCCGAGCATCTTGATTCCGCCTTTCCGGGAACGGCTGCTACGAAAAATCAAAGTCATGGCTCACTTGTCGTCCAGCGAAGGGTCGGGCAACTGCATCGTGATCTCGTTGATGATCAACTCGTTCTCGATCGGGTCCCGATACTCCTCGGTGATGATGAGCTCGGAGGGCTTGATCTGGGTGATTCGTCCCCAGTTCTTGCCCACCAGAGTCCCGAGCTCGACGACGTGGCCGACGCCCTCGGGGTCTTCGATCAGGGCCTTGGGTGCGTCCATGTTCCAGACGACGCCGGCCAGCTGGTACTGGTCGATCTCGTGCAACTGGAGGGGCCCCAGCGGGCTGTCCGTGTCGCCCCGCACCACCTCGATGGAGATGAAGGAGCGGAACGGGTCCCGCTTGCCGATCATGTTGTAGGTGAACTTCTCCCCGGCCTCCTCTTCCACCGCCGAAGCGACGGTGAGGATGTCGGCCACGGGGGCGGCTTCCGCCGTGGGACGAGAGGAGGGCGCGGTGGGAGCTGCGCCGTCGTCTCCGCACGCGGGGAGCACGAGCAGCGCGGCCGCCGTCAAGAGAGGGAACGTAGTCGAGAGACGAGCCATGGCCTACCTCCGCCCCCCGCGGCGAGCGCCGCCCGCGGGGGAGAGCTCGGCGTCCGTCAGGAAGCGATAGGTCACCGCCGTGCCGTCCGTGGTGAGGATGATCTTGCCGCTGCGCTCCAACGGATCCTTCATCTCGATGTCTCGGATGTTGACGATTCGGTTGAGCTTGCCGATGCGGTCGAAGAAGGTCGCGACCTCGTGGAAGGAACCTTCGACCTTCAGCTTCACGGGGACGTCCGCGTAGAACTCCCGCCGCACCTCCGGCATGGGCTGGAACAGCAGGAACTCGAGGCCGATCTTCTTGCCGATGGAGGACACCCGGCGCAGAAGCTCGGGGATCTCGCGCTCGTTGGGCAGCTCCTTGACCGCCTTGGCGAGCTCCTCGTTGAGGATGTCGACCTTCTTCTCCCACTTGTCGCGGTTCTCGGCGATCGTCCGGGTCTCGTCGCGCTCGGCGGTGAGCTCGGCCCGACGGGACTCGGCGGCCGTGATCTTCTCGGTCGTGGGGGACACCATCCCGAAGAAGATGGCCGCGCCGATCAGGACGTAGATCGCGATCGCGGCGCCGAGCTTCTGGGGAGCAGTGAGTTTGCTGATGCGTTCGAGGAGGTCGCCCATGTCAGCCCCTTCCTCCTGCTGCCGTCGGCCGGTCCTTCTCCAGAGAGGGAATGACGAGCTTGGCGGTGATGGTGAACTCCTTCAGCTTCAGGTCGCCTTCGTCGCGCGCCTGAATGGAGACCAGGTAGACCTCCGTGAAGTAGTCCGACTCCTCCATGCGGGACATGAAGGTCGCGATGACTTCGTTGTTGATGGACACGCCCTTGAGCGTGACCTTCTTGTTCGACTCCGCGAGCGTGCTCAGCCAGAGCTTCTCGGGGATTCGCGTGGCCAGCTGATCCAGCATGTGGACGGGGCCGACCTTGTTGGCCTTGAGGTTGCGGATGACCTCGAGCTTCTTCTCGAGGAGGACTTCCTGCTTCTTGTAGGCCTCGACCTCGCCGATGATCTTCTTGAGATTCGCGATCTCGGCTTCGAGGGCGTTGTTCTTCTGCTCGATGCCGGCGAGGGTGTTCGCCTTCATCTTGTACATGACGAGCGAAGCGCCGAGGACGAGCACCAGCCCGATCGCGAAGAGCGCGAGGTGACGCTGGATCGCCTCCTTCTTCTTCGCCGCCCGGACGGGCAGGAGATTGATTCTGATCATTTGTCACCGCTCCGTCGCAGGGCGAGTCCGACCGCGACCGATGCCATGGGCGCTACTTCGTTCAGGAAGGCGATATTGAAGTCCTTCTCGTTGATCTCGATCTTGCGGAAGGCGTTCACGACCTCGACCGGGAGGCCGGTCTTGTCCTGAATGACCCGCGTGAGACCGGGGACCCGCGAGCTGCCGCCGCCGAGGAAGATCCGGGAGATCTCGTCTTCGGTGGACGTAGCGGCGTAGAAGTCGAGGGAGCGCTGAATCTCCGTGGCGACGTTCTCGGACACCGCGCGGATGATCTGCTCGACCTCCTCGGGGACGACGGCCTGGGAGTCGCGGACGATGTCGCCGCCGATCTTCAGGGCCTCGGCCTCCTCGTAGGAGACGTTCAACTGCTTCTGGATCTCTTCGGTGTACTGGTTGCCGCCGAGCGTGATGTCTCTGGTGAACGCCGTGAGGCCGCCCCGAAGCACGTTGATGTTGATGATCGAGGCACCGATGTTGACGAGCACGATGGTGTCGTCGGGGCTCAGGTCGTAGTTGACCTCGAACGCGTTCTCGATGGCGAAGCTGTCGACGTCCATGACGACGGGATTGAGGCCGGCCTCCTGCACGATCGCGACATAGTCATTGATCATGTCTTTCTTGGCCGCGACGAGCAGGACCTCCATCTGGCCCGCCTCGTCCCCCACGTCGTTCAGGATCTGCACGTCGATGTTGACGTCGTTGATGTCGAACGGGATGTACTGCTCGGCTTCCCACTGGATCGACTCGTCGAGCTCGTCCGGGGTCATGACCGGCAGGTTGATCTTCTTGATGATGACGGAGTGCCCGGACACCGACGTCACGACGTCCTTCGTCTTGATCTTGTGCGAGCTGACCAGCTCCCGGATCGAGTCGACGATGACGTTGCTGTTCATCAGCGCGCCGTCGACGATCGCCTCGGGGGGGAGCTTCTTCATGCCGAAGTTGACGAGGGACCACTTGCCCTTCGCTTCGTTCAGCTCCAAGAGCTTGATGTAGGAGGACCCGATGTCGAGGCCGATGGCGCTTTTCGGCCGCCCGAAGGAAAGAATTCCCATCATCAGCCTCTTCGCGAGCGTCGGCCAGGTTTGGCCGCGTCGCCCCTGCACAGCGCACCGGGCCTCGTCCTTGAGTCCCGGCCGGGATCCCGTCACTTTCGAAAAAGTCCCGTGATCCCTGGAGATTAATCAAGCCAAGGTTTCTACAGCCCTTTCAACCTGTCAAGGGAGCGGCACGCCGGCACGGGGCTAATATGGGCGCCCGCCCCCCGCCACGGAGGGGAAAACCCACGCCCCGGCGGTCATCTTGCCTCGGGCGCCCTCGCGCACGGTCATCGGTGAGTTCGAGTCCCCGCCTCCTCATCACCGCCCTCTCCGGGGTCGGTCTCGCGACGGTAGCTTGCGCCGATATCGGCGTGATCCACGCGCTGCCCCCTTGGGCCGGGACGGCCCCCGCATTGGGCCTCGGACTCGCCGCCGGGGCCCTCCTCGGGCGTCCCGGGGAGCGCTCGTCGAGCGCCGCGATCGTCGGGATCCTCCTCCTGGGCGCCGCCCCCCTGTGGCTGCCGATCCTCGACGGAGCGGCGCGGATCGCGGCGTCGGCGGCGGGTCTGACGGGCGCCGGGGTGATCGTCGTCGCCGCGGCGGGTGCGATCGCCGGTCGACTGCTCCACCGGAGGGGGGCGTGGTCCGCTCCGAACGCGGCGACGCTCGCCGTGGCGGCCCTCGCGGCGCCCGCGATCCACCTCGGCGTCCTGAGCCGCGCGGGCGCAGTCGTCACGGGCCTCGCGGGCGCGGTCCTCTGGGCCGGGGCCGCGTGGGCGGGGCGGCCCGAGGCGACGCCCGAGGAGCCGTCCGGTCGCCTCGACGGCCTGGCCGCCGGGATCTTCCTCGGGGCCTTCGTCCCGGGCCTCCTGGCCTTCGTCGGCCCGTTGGTCGGCCCGACCTCCGGGTTGGTGGTCCGGGCCGCCGCGGCCGTCGCGGGCGGCCTCGCGATCGCGACGGTGGTCGCGCGGAGCCGGGCCCGATCGCTTCGGTTCGCGGGACCGATGGTGGGGCTGGGCGCCCTCGTCCTCGCGGCGAGCGTGCCGGCCGTGTCGTCCTGGATCCTGGAGGCCCTGTCGCTGGGCGGCGACCGGGCCGCCATCGTCTCCGCCGCCGTCGTCGTGGCGGCCCTCGCGGTGCCCGCCTCGCTGGTCCCCCGGGGGGGCCGCGGGACTCCTCTCGGGGTGGGCCTCGGCCTCGCGGCCTGGTGGCTGCTGCCCGGCACGCTGGGGCCGGGCGGACCGGCGCTGGTGGGGCTCGCCGCCTGGGCGCTGGCGCTGCTCCCCGAGGTCCGGGCGATGCCTTCGGTGGGGGCGCGCCTCGCCGCGGGGCTGCTCGTCGCCGCGGGGGCCGCCGCCCCGCTGGTCCCCCTCCCCGCGGACGGGCTGAGGGCCTTCGCGGTGCACTCGCTCGGCGGGGATCCCGCCACGGCGGCGGCCACGATCCAACGCTACGGGTCGGCCTCGGCGGAGACGCTCGGCGGCGCGCGCGGTCAGGCGATCGCCTTCGTGGACGAGGACGGGACGCGGCGGGTCTGGCGCGACGGACGGAGTCGGCGGCTCGACGAACGAGTGCGCGATCCGGACCGGTTCTTCGGCTACCTGCCGGCCCTCGTGGGTCCCTCCCCCCAGCGATGGCTCATCCTCGGAGACGGGCTGGGGGCGACCACGGATGCGGCGCGGCGCGTGGGCGTAGTGGACGTGACCGCGTTCCCCGAGGGCCCCGGCGCGCGCGCGACCGTCGGATCACTCACCGCCTGGAACCGCGATCTCCAGGTCGATCCCGCGGTGCGCTTCGTGACGGTCGATCCCCTCGGATCGTCGCCCGTCGGCTACGACGCGATCCTCGTCGACCTGCCCCCGCTGTGGGCGTTCGGGGCGGGGCACGCCGTCTCGTCCGCGCGGATCGGGCGGGTGGCGAAGGCGCTCGCCCCCGGCGGGGTCGCCGTGTTCCGTCTCCCCCTCGCGACGATGTCGCCCCACGAGCTTCAGATGGTGATCGGGAGGGTGATCGAGCCGTTCGGGGCCGTGACGGCGTGGCTCGATCCCTCGGGGGCGGAGCACCTCCTGCTCGTCGCCACGGCCGAGGACGTCCGGGTGGACGCCGGGGCGGCCTTCCGCGCCTGGGAGCGGCCCAAGATCCGCGGCGACCTTCGCCTCGGCGCGGTGGACGATCCGGCCACGATCCTGGATCGGGCGATCGCGGATCGCCCGGCGCTCGCGCAGCTGGCGGCGGCGGCCCCCCGGCGGGACGCAGCGGCGGCCGCCGTGCTCGCCGGGCGGCGGCTCGAGCGGGGCAGCACGAGCCTGCCCCTGTCCGCCCTCGCGTCCGCCGCCGCGGACCCCGAGGGTCTCTTCGATCTCTCGGGGGTGCCTCCCGAGGGACGCGCGGAGCTCGAGCAGCGTCTGGCCCGGGCCGGCGAGGTCCGCGCGCGCTACCTCGAGATGCTGGGGCACGTCGCGGCCGGGAACCCGTCGGCGGCCATGGCGGCGGCGGAGATGTTGCCCGAGGGGGCGGGCACGGCCTCCGACCTGCGGGTCCTCGCCGAGCCGTGGCTCCGGCGGGGCGACGCCCTCCTGGCCCGCGGGCGGATCGAGGCCGCGCACGCCGAGTACCTGATCGCCTTCAGCTTCTCGCGCGCGGACGTGGAGGCGAACCGCAAGCTCGGAGACACCTACCGGCTCCAGGGCAAGCTCGAGGACGCGGTGCGTCACTATCGGACCGCCCTGGACGGGCTGCCCACGGACCTCGACGCCGCCCTGGGCCTCGCGGACGCTCACGCGCGCGCGAACAAACCTCGCATGGCGGGCGAGGTCCTGCGGAGCGTCGAGGAGTACCACCCCGGCAGCTACGTCCTGCTCGTCCACCTCGCGCACTTCGAGACCGAGGTCGCGAGCTTGGCGCCGGGCGAGGCGAAGGAGCGACTCGGCCGCGCGCGAGCGCTCCTCCAGAGAGCCGCCGCGCTCGAGCCTCGCCGTCCCCAGGCGCGGGCGGGCTTGGCGCGGGTCTTCTACCTGGAGGAGGAGTACGACCGGGCCCAGGACGAGATCGACCGCGCCATGACGCTCGAGCCGAGCTGCATGTACCAGTACTGGCGCGGGCTCATCCAGTACGAGAGCGGGGCGTTCGAGGGCGCGGCGGGCGACCTCACGGCGTCGCTCCTCGAATGCCCGGACCTGCACGACGCCCGCAACGTGCTCGGTGCCGTGTACGCCGCCCAGAACCGACCGGAGCAGGCCAAGGCCACGTGGGAGGACGTCCTCAAGCGCTCCCCCGGCAACCCGGACGCCCAGCGCAACCTCGAGACGCTCGCCACGACGAAGTTCCTCCCCGGCCCTTGAACCCCACGGCCGGACGATTGAGGGCGAGCCGCGGGGGAGCACCGGACGTCTCGACACGAGGCAAGCGCCCCAAGCGCGCGCAGGAGGCGCTCGGAACGAGGCCGACGGAGGTCAGGAGGCACCGCGGGGCCCCCACCGGAAGAACGAGAGAGGGCGAGCCGCGGGGGAGCACCGGACGTCTCGACACGAGGCAAGCGCCCCAAGCGCGCGCAGGAGGCGCTCGGAACGAGGCCGACGGAGGTCAGGACGCACCGCGGGGCCCCCGCCGGAAGAACGAGAGAGGGCGAGCCGCGGGGGAGCACCGGACGTCTCGACACGAGGCAAGCGCCCCAAGCGCGCGCAGGAGGCGCTCGGAACGAGGCCGACGGAGGTCAGGAGGCACCGCGGGGCCCCCGCCGGAAGAACGAGAAAGGGCGAGCCGCGAGGCTCGCCCTTCTCGTTTCTTCCGGTGGGGTGCCTAGAAGACGTGGCGGTAGGACATGTAGATCTCGCCGACGTAGTTGTCGGGCGTGACGTTGAAGTTGTCGATCACGGAGTCGGCGTCGAACCCTCCGCTGTCGATGTTCAACGCGTACATCTGGCCGTTCGCGAACACCGGCTCGGAGATGAGTCCGGTCACCTCGGTGTAGAGGTTGTTCACGACGGTGTAGCTGTCGCTCGTGTCGTCGAAGAGGCCGCCGTCGCAGCTCTCCACGTTCATGCCGTACAGCCGGCTGTTGCCGAGCGTGCACAGGTCCGACGCGGGGATGTGCGTCGCGAAGAACATGCGGCCGAACACGGTGGTGGGGGAGCCCACCATCTTCTCGCCGGTCCCGCTGAACTGATAGAAGGTCTGGCCCGAGAAGAGGGTGCTGTTCGTGGTGCACCCCGCCGCGACGCCCGCGGTGCAGGCGTAGGGCGTGGGGTCCTTGAGCGCATACAGGCCGCCGGTGACCGCGTCGTAGACGTTGTACGGGCTGCCGGAGCCGTAGAAGACGTTCACCTCACCCATCTGCGAGTAGAAGACCGACGGGCGGTAGTAGATGTGCTTCGCCTGGTCGGACGCGGCCGGGGTGCCGAAGACGCAGCGGGTGGGCGTGTTCGGCGTGTTCGGCTGGAAGAGGACCTTGGTGACGTAGCCCATCGAGTCGCCGATGTACGCGGCGTCCGCCGAGGAGTCGCCGTCGAAGTCGACGACGGACGGGGTGCCGAACATCCCGTACTCGGGCGGCAGGTACTCCTCCATGGTGTCCGAGTCCTGGCTCGAGAGGGCCGGGTGCGACACGCTGAAACCGGAGGCGGTGTACGTGGTCGGCGCCTGGTTCGACGAGTCCAGATCCTGGAGGTAGACCGAAGCCTGGGCGAAGGTCGTGCCCGAGCTGGTGGCCGCCACGCCGGGCGCCTGGCCGCCGCCGCCCCAGACGGCGATCCAGCGACGCTTCGGGACGCTGCCGCTGTTGTCCCAGAAGGACGCGACGCCGGGGGCCCCCATGGAGCGACCGCGGCCCGCGCCGCTGGTGGTCATGTCCGTGCTCTCCCACAGGAAGCGCGGGGCGTCCGGGTTCGTGACGTCGATCGCGTAGTGGTGCGACGAACCGTAGCCGCCGGACCAGGTGAGGACCCGGTGCCACTCGCAGCCGCCCGCGTCGATCACCTGATCGTCGTTGCTGGGGAAGTACCCGGGGCCGGTGCAGCCGGTGAGGCCGTTCATGTAGCCGTCGAGCCACACGTGATCGAGGGACAGGCGCCCGTCGTTGACGTACGTCTGGCCGGTACGCATCAGGTCGTCGGCCTGGTGGCCGTCGAACTCACCCACCAGGGCCGGCGACTCGGAGAGCTTGTGCCGCGGGATGTAGGCCCACCACTCCGAGCCCTGCACGCTGGCCGCGCCGTCGAGCCGAAGCGCGTGGATCATCGCGGCGTTGGACGCGATGTAGACCATGCCGGGGAGCGACGAGAGCTTGGTCCGGTACTGGATGAAGTGGTTCTCGGTGGCGATGGCGTTCAGCTCGGCAGGCGCGACGACCGCGATGCTGTTGCCGGTGTCGCCCATCTTCCACGGACCGCGCGGGAGGCCCGTGCTCTGGAAGGTGGCGACGGCCACGCCGCGGAGGAAGTCGACGAGCACCTGGGCGTCGTTGTGATCCACGGCGCAGTCGAAGTTCCAGTCCTGGTCGAGGCCGGTGAGGTCCGCGCAGTTGTTGTTGCCCACCGACGAGTACTGCGTCACCAGCAGGTTCACGAGGTCGCTCCCGACGAACACCTGGGTGTTGTCGAACGGCATCATCGAGCCGTACATGTCCTCGGCGATCCACGACGTATAGATGTTTCGCTGGAGGTTCGGGTTGAACCCGTTCTGGTTGTTCTCGCTGGCGTTCGCCATGCGGGAGGCCAGCAGCTGACCGGCGTCCCAGATCTCGCTCCGGGCGCCCGCGCCGGGGACCATCTCGCCGTAGGAGGCGGCTGTGGGGTCGTTGTTGATCTCCCACGCGAGGAGGTGGCCCTTGTAGAGGGGATGGCCCGCCTCGACCTCGAAGTAGCTCGCGAACAGCCGGTCGCCCGCGGGCGTCATGCTGATGGCGGCGTTGCTGTACTCGCCGGAGTAGGCGTTCGTGAGGACGCCCCAGATGCTCGTGGCGATGCCGCCGGGCACGGTCGGCTGGTAGGCGAGGCCGTCGCCGTTCACCGAGGTGGCGGTGGTGTAGTAGAGGTTCGAGGCGTCGATCGAGGCGGCCGCGGCGTCCACCAGGATGGTGCTCACCGTGATGCTGCCGACGGGCGCCAGGGGCGGGTTGAGCGTGTTGTTCGCGTGGTGCGCGACGTTGTCCAGGTAGCAGGCCTGCACGCCCGCGTTGTTGCAGCCCACGTTGTTGCCCGCGGGCATCGACGAGTCCGACGTGTAGTTGTTCACGTGCGGCGAGTTGTCGTTCACGCCGGTGCCGAAGCCGATGACGATCACCTGGACTTCGCTGCAGCTGAACTCCCAGGGGCCCGTGGTCCAGCTTCGCGGGGTGCTGTAGGTGGACTCACCCCACTTGTCCATCACCTCGGACAGGCTCTCGGCGATCGTCACGTTCGCGCCGCCGGTGAAGCTGTAGTTGTTCAGCGCGGCGACCGTGGCGGATGTGCCGAGGCCCGGATACGCGAGCTCCTCGAAGTTGTCCGGCTCGGTGCCCGACCCGTTCGCGGTGAGCGCGACGCCGACCGTCATCCCCGACGGCAGCGCGTTGATCACGCTGACCATCGCGTCGCGGACGTACGTCCACCGCGTCGACGGGTTGACGAGCGTGGGGTCGCCCGCCCACGCCGAGTTCATGGCGTTGCTCTCCTCCACCACGAAGAGCACTTCGGGCAGGACGGAGGGCAGCGGCTGCTGGGCTTCGGCCCGCTGGGGAGCGAGCAGGGCCGCGCTCAACAGGAGGGCGCACGCGCCGACGGCGGTCGTGGACCGCGGGGGGTTAGAAAACAGTGCCATTACAGCTTCCGTCCTGAGGGGTGGAGAGAATGAGCCCGCCGACGCTCGCCTGGGCGCTGACCCCTGCGGGGCTGCTGCCGGTGGCGACGGCGTCGACCGTGAATTGAGAGCGCCCCGCGCCGAGCTCGTTGCCCGGCGCGACCGAGCCGCACGTCGCCTGGCAGAAGTCCACCGCGTAGGTGGAGAGCGCGAAGCCGTTGCTGTCGAGCACGTTGGGCACCGCGACCGCGCCGCCGCCGAGGCCGATCCAGCCGAGCGTGCAGCGACCCGTCGCCTGGGCGGCGGTCTCGTAGTGGTCCTGGAGGGTGAGGCCGCCGTTGCCCATCTGGTTGTCGGTGATGAGCTGACGCACGTGGTCCTGCCCCGCCAGCGCTCCGTAGGCGAGCTGCCGGTGATGACGCAGGTTCTGCGCGATCTTCATGTCCAGCTGGGCGACCGAGATGGCGGTCACACCCAGGATGGTGAGGATGATCAGCGACACCATCACGAGGATGAGCGCGTAACCGCCCTGTCCCGTGGTGCGTCGCGGCGAGCCGCTGGGTCGCATGGGTGAAACTCCTACCATCCTGAGTTGAGAACCTGCCACGTCCCGACCGCGTTGCGTACGAGAACTTCCGTCGTCGCCACGCGGCGGTGGAATCCGTCCGCGGTGGGGTTGGTGAGAATCTGGGTGTCGTTGGGATCGAGATCGAGCGGCGTGGAGACCGCCGTGCGCTGGTAGTCCTGCCTCAGCGTGCGCGCGACCATGTGGATGCGCACGGCGGTGAGGTTGCTCCAGCTGTTCGCGACGACGTTGGTCGGGTCGTACCCCGCCGTCCAGCTCGTGGCGAGCTCGCAGTCGGTCCCGGTGCTGCCCGCGCCGCCCTGGCAGACCTCGAACTGGATGTCCTCGATGCCGAGCGCGATCGGGATGTCGGTGCCCGAGGGGTAGGTGCCGATGCCGCCCGCGCCCGAGGCCTGGGTCACGTCCGGCACGTAGTACAGGACGGGGAGATCCGCGGTGCCCATGCCCGTGCCGTCGGCCACGTTGTCGATGTAGTACGCGACGTGCACGGGGGGCGCGCAGAGCATCTCCGTGGGGAGGTTGGACTCGCACTCGGCGGTGAAGTCCGCGGTGTTCCCCACCGAGACGGGGACGGCGCCCGCGACGCCCGGGCCCGCGACGCTCCACAGGTACGAACCCGGGCGACCCTGGTGGATCGGCGCGTGGCACATGATCCGGTTGTGGGTCCCGGGCGACACCACGGGGCCCGAGTAGAGGGCGGCCTGGCCCGCGTCGTCGGCGTCGAAGACGATCGAGGCCGTGGTGCACTCCATCCCCTGGGCGGACGTGTCCGTCCACGCCCACATGGAGCGATCGGGGTGCATCATCACGATCTCGATGGCGTCCTTCCCGCTGCCGAGCGGGAAGTCCTCTTCGATGTGGATCGCGTACAGCGGGCTGCCCGGGACCGAGCCGGTGCCCATGGCGGTGGTGCCGCCTGCGCCCCAGGTGGCGCCGTCGTGACCGAGGCCCCAACCCGCCATGGCGATGTCGCGGCTGAGCATCTCCATGCCGACGCGGAGGTTCTGCTGGAGGGCGCCGAGGTCCGACTGGACGCGGTAGGCCTGGGTCTGCTGGATGAAGACGGTGTAGATCAGGACGCCCACGAGCGTCGCCAACGAGACGGAGATCATCAGCTCGATCAGCGTAAAGCCGCGGGCGAGCTGCTCCCGGACCTTGTTCTGCAGGTGCGACTTCATGCGATCAGGATCCCGTGGAGGGGCCGAGGCCCAGGGGGTCGTACCCGTCGGCGAGGCGGGTGGTGGCGATGGTGACCCCGTGCCGCTTGGCGGTGTGGGGGTCGTCGTAGGTGACGCGGACGCGAATGAGCAGCTGGTCGGCCGAGGCGACGTTCACGAGGCCCACGTGGAAGGTCCGGAGGTAGATGGCGGGGCCCTGGGAGGTGTCGGTGTTGCCGAGGCCGTTCACCCGAACCCCCACGCCGTCCATGGCGCCGGGCAGGTTCTCGAGGCCGTCGGTGGTGACCGCGGGGTACGACCCGTAGGCCGCCGGGTTCAGATCCGGGTTCGTGTACCCCGGCACGTGCGTCTCGGCCATGAGCTTCTCGAGCGCGTCCTGCGCCAGCATCGTGCTGATGCCCAGGCGGTAGGAGTTCGCGTTCGCCGCCATCGCGTAGGCGTGGAGGCTCCACAGCGAGACGAGCCCGATGAGGAGGACCGCCATGGCGATCATCATCTCGAGGAGCGTGAAGCCCTCGGCTCGCCGACGCAGGGGGAGTCGCAAACTGGATCGGTTTCTCATTCGACCGCCGCAATCTGAGGGTTGCCGCCGCGGTCGATTCGCACGACGCGCTGCTCTACGAAGGATGCGTTCTTGTTGCGGAAGACCACCCGGATGACGCCGTCGGTGAAGTCGCCGGTGTCGTTCAGGAGGTACCCGCGGGGGCTGAAGACGAGGTGGTCCGGGAGCGCCTGGCCGGTGGGCCCGTTGATCGACGCCCAAGGCTCGATGCTCACGCCGTTCCAGTCGTTGGGGCCGAGCTTCAGGTCTCCGATGCCGTCCACCACGGGGACCCAGCTCGGGGGCGTCTGGCTCTGGTCCTTCTCGAGGACCTCCCAACGCCCGACGTTGTTGCGCGAGTCCCCGTTGTCCGGCGCCGGGTCGAACTGCGCGAGGTGCACGGCGAACTCGCGGCTGCCCGCGATGGCGCCGAGCCGCGTCGTCACCACGGCGTCGGCGAAGTCCCGGGCCGCGGCGTTCATCCGGTAGCGGCCCATGAGCGCGCTCAGATCGGCCGCCGCGAGCCCCGCCATGATGGCGATGATCGCCACGCCGACGACCAGCTCGAGGAGCGTGAACCCGGAGGCAGGATGCCGAAGGGTCGCCGACCCGACGGGTCGGCCGCGGAGCGGGCGCACGCTGGACGCGTGCGACAAGCCTCGGTCGCGGCGGGAGGTGTCGGAGCGGGGGCGGATGTAGTTCATGGAGGCGCACCCCTGCACGTCGCAAGAATCGTGCCTCGGGCCCCTTCCGGCTGATCGAGGGGCGTCGCCCGATCCGATCCGCATCCGCACCCTTCCTCGACGCCTACGGGCCCGCAATTTCGTCAGGCCTTGAACTTTTTGCGCACCAGCCGCCTTACGGGGCGACGGCCGCCTCGAGGCGGCGTCTCAGCTCCGCATGATAGCGGCTCCGCGGTTCGTACTCCTCGGGAGTGAGGCCCTCTCTTCGACTCTTCTCGAGCAGCTCGTCCGCCCGGTCGAGGCCCTCGAGGGCCAGCCCGAGGTTCGGATCGTCCGCGCCGAGGGCGTTCTCCTCGGCCCACGCCGCGAACTCCAGCCGAATGCGCGCCTCGCCCTCGTCCAGCGCGAGCGTGCCTCGGAGGCCCGAGACCGACGCCGCCCGGCCTCGATCGATGGCCGCGAAGGCCTCCGCCCACTGCCGCTCCGCGATGGCGACGTCCGCCATGAACCGGTGGAACTCGCCCCGGTTCGGAGCGGCCTCGATCGCCCCTTGGAACAGCGTGCGGGCCTCGTCCAGCCGACCCGCTCGGAGGTAGAGCTGGCCGAGCGACTCCAGGACGCCGGGCTCGGCCGGCGCCCGCTCGTACGCGTCGCGCAGGAATCGCTCCGCCGGGCCCACCTTGCCCTCCTCGAGGAAGAGCACGCCGATGCCTCGATAGCCCCCGAAGAAGTCGGGCCCGTAGTCGATCGCCCGCTGGAAGAGCTGACGGGCGGGCGATCGCAGCTCCTCGTGGCCCGACGCGTAGAGGGCCCAGCCCTTCCCGTAGATCGCCGGCGGGTAGTGGGGGTCGCGCTCGAGCGCTCGCTGGTAGGCGCGCTCGGCGCCCACGAGATCGTTCGCCCGCAGGCGGCGGTCGCCCTCCTCGGTGATCGACGCGGCCGATCCGCAGCCGACGCCGCAGAGGACCACCAGAGCGAGCACCGCCGCTCGGATCACGACCCCCCGCGCCCGTGGGGAGGGATCTCGATGCGGTAGTCCTTGATCTTGTAGAGCAGGGCGCGGTGGGAGATCTGGAGCAGCTTGCAGGCCTGGGTGCGGTTGCCGCCCGTCTGCTCCAGCGCCCGACGGATGAGCCTCGCCTCGAGCGCCGCCGTGCGCCGCTTGATGCTGAGGTCGTCGTCGTCGTCGCCGTGTACGCGGAGGCTGCGCCCGCGACGGACCTCGGGGGGGAAGCCGTCGAGCCCCACCTCCGTGCCCTCCGACAGCAGGACGGCCCGCTCGAGCGCGTTCTCCAGCTCGCGGATGTTCCCCGGCCAGTCGTAGGCCAGCACGGCCTCCATGGCAGGGGCGGTCAGCGACGCGAGGTTGCGGCTGAACTTGCGCGAGAAGCGCTCGAGGAAGTGGTCGACGAGGGGGGGGATGTCCGGGCCCCGGCGGCGCAGGGGGGGGACCCGCACGTGGAGCACGTTGAGGCGGTAGTACAGGTCCTCGCGGAACCGCCCCCCGCGGACCTCGTCCTCCATGTTCCGGGACGTCGCGCAGACGAGGCGGACGTCGGTCTGCGTGGGTGTGGTGGCGCCGACGGGGCGCACCTCTTCGGTCTCGAGGACGCGCAGCAGCTTCACCTGCAGCGAGAGGGGGAGCTCGCCCACCTCGTCGAGGAACAGCGTGCTGCTCGACGCGGTCTGGAAGAGGCCCTTCTTCGCCTTCACGGCCCCCGTGAACGCGCCCTTCTCGTGCCCGAAGAGCTCCGACTCGAGCAGGTTCTCGGGGATGGCCCCGCAGTTGACGGCCACCATCTCGCGGCGCCCGCGGGGGCTGTTGCGGTGGATCGCGCGGGCGAGGAGCTCCTTGCCCGTGCCGCTCTCGCCCGTGAGCATCACCGTCGTCTTGTGGGGCGCGATCTTGCGGACGGTCTCGAAGATCCGCTCCATCTCGTCCGAGCGGCCGATGATGTTGTCGAAGGAGAAGCGCTCCGCGAGCTCTCCCCGAAGGCGCTCGTTCTCCACCGAGAGCCGCTCGCGCTCGAGGGCCTTGCGCAGGAGCAGGACGACCTCGTCGGACTTGAAGGGCTTGTTGAAGTAGTCGTACGCGCCCTCCTTCATGCACTCGAGGGCCACCTCGTCGCCCCCGTACGCCGACATCATGATCGTGTAGCAGCGGCGCCCCGAGGCGACGATCCGGCGGAGGAGCTCTCGGCCGTCCATGCCGGGCATGCGGATGTCCGAGAGCACGATGCCGAAGTCGCGCTTCTCCAGGATGTTGAGCGCCTCTTGCCCGCCCGTCACGGCCGTGGCCTCGAAGCCCGCCTTCTTGAGGATCACCAGGAGGAGGTGGCGGATGTTCTCCTCGTCGTCGACGACGAGCACCTGATCCATCGCCTCGCCTATGCTTCCGCCGGACATGTCGGCCGATCCTACCCTGCTCTCGGGGCCGTAGCGTGGCGCGGCGCGTCCTCCTCGTGAGCCACGCCTACCCGCCCGACTCCCACGCGGGGGTCGAGGTCTACACGTCGCGCCTCGCCGCCGAGCTGACGCGGAGGGGCCGGGAGGCGGCCGTGTGCACCGCGCGCCTGCGGCCCGGGGGAGCCCAGTACGCCCTCGAACAGGCCGACGTGGGCGGGATCCCCACGTTCGGGATCGTCCAGAACTGGCCGTACCGGGGGCTCCCGGAGGCGCTGGAGGACCCGGCGATCGACCGCGTGTTCGGGACGGTCCTGGACCGCTGGAAGCCGGACTTCGTGGCCGTCCAGACCCTCGCCGGGCTCTCCCTGGGCGTCCTGGAGGTGCTCGGGAGCCGCGGGATCCCGCACGTCGTCCACCTGCACGACGGCTGGTGGAGCTGCCCCAGCGGCGGCCAACGGCTCCACCCCGACGGCACCAACTGCCTGCCCGTCGACCGCGCCCGCTGCGGCGACTGCTTCGCGACCTTTCAGGGGCTCGAGGGCCCCGTGGAGGCCTGGTCGCGGAGGGCGGCCGCGAAGCTGCCCGGCTGGGTCCCGCCCGACGCCCTCCACCGGGCCTGGAACCGCATGCCCGGGGTGGTGCAGCGGGCGGTGCGGGGGGTCAACACGGCGGCGCGCCGCGATCCGGCCGAGGCGTCCCGCGGGGCGGAGACGGATCCCGCGATCGAGGCGCGGGCGGCGCGCGTGAGCGAGGTCTTCGGGCGGGTCCCCCTGGCCGTCTCGCCGACCGACTTCCTGGCGTCGTCCCTGGCCGTCGACGGGGTCCGCGCCCGCCGCACGATCGTGGTCCCCACGGGCGTCCCTCGTCCTCCCTCGTCCCCTCCCCCGGCGGGCGACGGCGACGGCCCCCTCCGAGTGCTGTTCCTGGGCACCTGGGTCCCGCACAAGGGCCTCGCCGTGCTCGCCGACGCCCTCGCCGCCCTGCCCGCCGACGCCGCGCGCCGAGTCGACGCCCGGGCGTACGGGCCCGCGCCCTTCGCCGCCTTCCGGGCCGACGTCCTCCGACGGGCGCAGGGCCGCCTGGCCGGCCACGACGCCGTGCCCCCCGCCGAGGTCGGCGCGGTGCTGCGCGACGCGGACGTGGTGGTGGTGCCGTCGACGTGGGCCGAGAACGCGCCCCTGGTCGCCCTGGAGGCCCGCGCGCACGGGCGGGTCGTCGTCGCGTCGGACCTCGGCGGCCTCGAGGAGCTGGTGCGCGAGGAGGAGGGCGGGCTGCGGGTCGCCGCGGGGGACGTCGCCGCCTGGGCCGAGGCGCTGGGCGCGCTCGCCGCCGATCGCGAGGAGGTGCGTCGCCGCGCGGCCCTCGTGCGCGCCTCCCCGCCCCGGGCCGTCGCCGCCTGGGTGGACGACGTGGAAGCCGCCTGGGAGACGGCGTGAGGGTCCTCCTGCTCGCGCATCGCTACCCCCCTCACGGGCGCGGCGGCGTGGAGACGTGGACGCGCACGCTGGCCCACGCGCTCACCCGGGGGGGGCACGTCGTCGCCGTCGCCGCCCGTGACGATCGCGATCGGAGCGGCCTCACGCCCGGCGAGGCGGCGACTCGGCCCCCCTTCTCTCGCTGGGAGGAGCGGGAGTCCGTCGGCGACGACGAGGTCGCCGTCCACTGGTTCGTCCACCGGCACGACGACGCCCGGGGCTATCGGTCGACCTGGGACGACCCCCGCTTCGACGACCCGATCGCGACCCTCATGGCCGCGTTCCGCCCGGACGTCGTGCACCTCGCGCACCCCGACGGGTGGGGTCGTCGTCCCCTGGAGGTCGCCCGCCGGGCGGGCCTGCCCACGGTGGTCACGCTGCACGACTACAAGTGGATCTGCGGCCGGGGGCAGATGATCCGGCCCCCCGGGACCGCGTGCTCGCGCGTCGAGGAGTCGCGGTGCGCCCGCTGCCTGTCCGACCAGCTGGATCGAGGCCCGCTGCGAGGGACCGCCCTGCGGCTCCTGGACCGCCTGGGGCCCGGGTCCTCCCTGCGGGACCGGGCGCGCACGACCGACCGGCGCGGCGTCGATCAACGTCGGTTCCCCCCCGCGCGGGCGGCGCGACGCTGGCGAGCGCGGCAGGCGGGGATGCTCGACGCGCTGGCCGGGGCCGACGCCGTCACGTCCCCCTCGCGCTTCGTCGCGGATCGCCACCGGGCCTCGGGGCTGGACCGACCGATCGACGTCGTGCGGCAGGGCATGGACGGGGGCGCCGAGGACGTCGCGCGGGCGCCGGGCCCGCTGCGGGTGGGCTGGTTCGGGAATCCGCTCCCGACCAAGGGGCTCGGCTTCCTGCTGCGCGCCGCCGCGGCCCTGCCCCCGGGGTCCATCGAGGTCCACGTACACGGGGCGGACTCCGCGACGGTGGCGACCGAGGGGGTCCCGGACGCCCCCGCGGTGGCCCACGGCGCGTACCCGCCCGAGGAGGCGGTGCGGCGCATGGGGACGGTGGACGTGGTGGCCATCCCGTCGTCGTGGGACGAGAACGCCCCGATGGTGGCGCTCGAGGCGCGCTGGGCGGGGCGGCCGCTGCTCGTCTCGGATCGCGGCGGCCTGCCCGAGCTCGTGGCCGACGACGGCTGGGTGGAGCCCCTGGCCGCGGAGGCCTGGGCCGAGCGGCTGGCCCTCATCGCGGCGCGCCCGGCGGCGGCCGCCGAAGCCGCCGCGCGGGCCCCCGAGCCCCGCACCGCCGCCCGCATGGCGGACGACTACGTGGCCGTCTATGCGCGCGTCGTGGGGGGGGCGACTTGACCCGCGCCGGCGGGAGTCGGGAGAATGCGGGTTCGTAGGCGTGCCGTCGGCGCGCCGCGTCCACCTTTCGGAGCCGATCAACATGGCTGAAGGCGCATTTGTCCTTCCCGCGGGAGTCAACCTGACCCTCGACGGGGGCGATCTCTCGATCGAAAACCCCGGAGACATCGTCATCGAGGGGACGCCCGCGCAGCCCCTCAAGAACCTCGTCTCCACCGGGGGCAACGTCGTCCTGACCCCCTCCGAGGCGGTGACGGTCGGCGAGATCAAGGCCGAGGGCACCGTCCGCGTGGCGGGCAAGGTCACGGCCGGCTCGATCACCGGCGCCCGCATCGAGTTCGAGAGCGGGACGCTCAAGGTCGAGGTGCTCAACGCCTCGGAGAGCATCCAGCTGAGCGGCAAGAAGCTCGAGGCGCAGGTGGTCATCGGCGGCGAGGTCGAGATCTCCAGCTCGCTCAAGGGTCGCGCGACGGCCATTCAGAGCGACAACGAGCTCGGCCCCCACAAGCTCAAGGGCGGGTTCAGCCTCGCCGAGTTCGTCGACATCATGCCGGGCGGCGCCGACCTGCTCGCCAAGCACGGAATCGACGTCCCCGAAGGCGACGACGAGGACGACGACGAGGACCCCGCGGCCCCGGGCGGTGATGCCGCCGACGACTCCGGGGCCGAGGTTGCTGAAGAAGAGCTCGTCGCGGTCGCGGACGACGAAGGCCAGGTCGGGATCCCGGCCGAGGTGCAGACGGAGATCGAGGACTCGTACCTGAAGATCGTGGAAGCCTACGGCGACTCCGATCCCCCGCCGCCGGTGCAGCTGGTCGGCAAGATGGTCGAGGACGCCGAGCTCTCGGACCTCAAGCTTCAGATCAACGGGATCTGGGCGGACCTGATCAAGTTCCACGCGGTCAACAAGGACCAGCGCATGCCGAACAAGCTGGGTCCGCTGTTCGAAGGCATGCAGCTGGCGCTGCGCCGAATCCCGACGTAGTCCCGGCGCCCTCGACCGAGGGCACCCGCCGCGCCTTGCTCGCTCTGCGGCGCCCCCCTATCATCGCTCGGTTCAAGGGATCCCTTATGCCGCGATCGATGTACAGCGCCGCACTCCTCCTCCTCGCTCTCGGCACCGCCGCGAGCGTGGTCGCGTGCCCCAACAATCCGTACGACCTGCTGGTCCACGATCGGTTCGAGCAGGCCGACTTCGACGGCTCCGTCGACATCCTGTGGGTGGTCGACAACAGCTCCTCGATGACCGAGATCCACGACGAGATCCAGGTCAACTTCGGCGCCTTCATCAACAACTTCGGCAACATCGAGGGCGGGCTCGGCGAGCTCGACTACAACAACGTCACGGACGCCGTCACCTCCTGGGCCGAGTTCCAGAACAACAAGGAGGCGTTCCTCGACTTCCAGATGGGCGTCACCACGACGGACATCGAGAACGCGGGCAACGGCCGCCAGGGGAACATCCGGTCCGAGAGTGGCGTGGGCTCGGCGGACACCTGCAACCCCGCCGTGCTCACGGGCGCGGACGCACGCGAGGGCACGCTTGCGGGCAGCTTCCAGACGCTGATCAACGTCGGCACCGAGGGCTCCGGCTCCGAGACGGGCGTCGCCGCCGCCGCCTTCTCCATGTGCAAGGGCCAGCCCCAGAGCTTCTGGGCGGGCCTGGCCGACCGCGCGGACGACGACCCCGTCAAGATCGTCTGCGGCGCCGTGCCCGTGGCCGATCGCGCCTGCAACGACGGCTTCTTCCGCGAGCACGCCGCGACCGTCGTGATCGTCGTCTCGGACGAGGGCGACGACTCCTACCGCTCGGGGCAGAACCCGCCCGGGCAGTGGGTCGCGGACTGCGTCCAGGACCACAACGACGACCCCACCTTCGGCGAGTGCGACTGCCGCCTCGAGTGGTGGATGGAGTTCTTCGACGCCATGGGCCGCACCGTCTTCGCGACGATCGGTCCGACCTACCAGCAGGTCACCACGGACGTGGCCTGGTGCGACGGCTCGGTCTTGAACTTCGACGGGCCGTGCAACCCGTTCGGCGCGGACGTCTGCGCCATCGACTTCTATCAGCAGGCCGCCTGCCAGACGAACGGGCTCTTCACCCCGATCCAGGTCACGCAGACCGGGGAGCCCGACGGGTGCGAGGTGAACAACTTCGAGCTGGCCCTGACCAACATCGGCGCCCTGATCTCGAACCTGTCCGCGGGCTGGCGGCTCAGCGCCGTGCCCGATCCCGACTCGATCACGGTCCTCGTCAACGACGCCGAGGTCCCCCACGTGAGCGACGCGCCCTCGGGCGGCTGGCGCTACGTGCCCAACGACCGCGCCATCGCCTTCACGGGCGAGGCCGTGCCCAACTTCAACGACGCAGTAGACATCTTCTACTTCCCGGCCTTCGATCGTTTCCAGAACGTCGGCCGTGAGCTGCCCTTCTAAGGCGGCTCCCCCGCCCTTCTTCTCGGACTCATGATGAAGCACCTGTTGCGATCTCTGCTGTTCCTGCTGGCCCTCGGCCTGCTGTTCCCGGTGTCGGCGGAGGCGGCGAAGCGGAAGACGTCCAAGTCGAAGGACGAAACCAAGGACGTGAAGGTCGAAGAGATCGGCGTCCTCCAGAACGACGACGTGCGCGTCGTGCAGAAGATGCTGTACGTCAAGAAGGGGCACCACGAGGTCGGGTTCATCATCACGACGCAGCCCTGGAACGCGTACGTCGGCGGCGTGATGGCGGGCCTGAACGTCACGTTCAACCCGCTCGAGCAGCTCGGGATCGAGCTCGCGATCCAGGGCGGCTACGGCTGGGGCAACGGCCACTGGCAGGACGTCACCTTCCTCGCGGGCGAGACGTCCCTGACGGGCCTCGGCACCGACGCCGCGCGCCAGCTGGCCGGCGGCTACATGAACGTGGTGTGGTCCCCGATCTACGGCAAGTTCGCGTGGGGCGGCCGCCGCGTCGCGCACTTCGACATCTACTTCACCCTGGGGGGCCACGGGTACTTCGCCCAGCGCCTCGAGGCGGACGCCGGCTTCCGGGCGCTCGCGGGACCGAGCCTCGGCGTCGGCGCGAAGATCTTCCTGACCCCCAAGGCGGCCCTGAAGATCGAGCTGAAGGACCACATCTCGCTGGAGACGCGCACCTACACCGGCAAGTTCACGGCGCGGAACAACTTCCAGTTCGGCATCGGCGTGGCCTTCTACCCGACCGTCGGGAAGTGACGATGTCGCTGCTCCGCATCCAGACCCTCGCGCTCCTGCTGACCGTGGCCCTGGTGGTCCCGGCCGGCGCGGCCGCCCAAGGGAAGGACGAGAAGGCCGACGGCGAGGCCGAAGGCGGCGAAGAGGGCGTGGAGGAGGAGGCCCCCCCGGAGCCCCCGAAGCGCGATCGTCGCCTCAAGCGCGCGCTCAAGAACGTCAAGAAGAAGGAGTGGGCGCTCGCGAGCCTCAGCCTCTACAAGGTGCTGGCGGACGAGGAGCAGGCCTACTACCACCCCGAGGTCAGCTACCACCTCGCCTTCTGCCTCGAGCAGATGGGGCTGCCGTACTCGGCCATGGCGGAGTACAGCCGGTACTTCGACCTGGTGGACGGCGACCACGAGCTGCTCGGCAAGGGCGTGGAGAAGGCCGTGCGCCTCGCCGGCCGCTACGAGGCGGGCTGGATGATCGCCCCCGGGCTGTCCACGCTGAACACGTCCCGCGTGTCCGAGTCGTACCGCAGCTCGGCGATGTACTGGGTGGGCGAGTACCACTACCGCAACGCCGACTACTCGGCCGCGGTCGCCTACCTGTCGCTGGTGCCGAAGGGCACGTCGCACTACGCCCGCGCCCGGATGCTCGAGGGCATCACGAAGGTCGCCCAGGGCAAGGGCCCGCTCGCCATCGCGCCGCTCGCGGCCGCCGTGAACGCCGCCGACCGGGACGATCCGGACGACAACGCCTGGGAGCTGGCGAACGTCAACATCGCGCGTACCTACTACGCGCTGGGCAACTTCGAGCGCGCCATCGAGCACTTCGAGCGCATCCCCCGCGGGTCGCCGCAGTGGTTCGAGTCGCTCTACGAGGCGGCGTGGTCCTACTTCCGACTCGGTCGCCTCTCCGGGGCCCTGTCCCACCTGCAGACGGTGGACTCCCCCTTCTTCAAGGACGTGTATCACCCGGACGCCACGCTCCTGCGCATCCTGCTCTTCTACTACCTGTGCAAGTACATCGACGGCCAGGACATGCTCGTCGACTTCACCGAGACGCACGGCCCCATGGCGGACGACATGGACAAGGCCATCGCCGAGGCGAAGAAGAACCCGACGAAGCTCTTCAAGGCGCTGTACGCGTGGAAGACGGCGCGCGAGGAGTCGGGCGTCGCGGTGCCCATCCCGGTGAAGCAGTTCTTCGAGAACGACGAGAACCTCCTGCGCGTGGGCGACTACATCAAGGGCGTCGACGCGGAGCTCGCGGCCATCGACCGGCTCAAGACGGGCTGGGAGAAGTCGGCGCTGCGCAAGGACCTCGAGAAGGCCCTGAAGAAGGGCCGCAAGCGCGCCACCGACGAGAAGGGCACCGAGATCCTGGGCAAGCTCGAGACGATGGTCGGCACGCTCCGCGGCCACCTCGGCAACGCCGAGCTGTACAAGGTCGAGATGCTCACCGCGCAGCAGTACCTCTACGACGCCGCCTACCAGGGCCGCCTCCTGGAGAAGATCGCCGCCCGCAAGCTCGATCCCGTGGTGCCCGAGGGGTACCGCTTCTGGCCCTTCGAGGGCGAGTACTGGGTGGACGAGCTCGGCTGGTACGAGGTCGTGACCATCAACGAGTGCCTCGAAGTCCGGAAGTGACCTCCGCGGCCTCGCCGCGCCCGTTTTGACCGCCCCCCTCCACCGCTTCGTCCTGCCGGGCGGGGCCCGCTTGATCGTGGCCCCCGATCCCGAGGCCGCGGCGGTCTCCGTGTCCTTCGCGATCGCGGCCGGGGCCGCCGACGAGCCCGCCCGCCTGCCCGGGGTCGCCCACCTCACCGAGCACCTCCTCGTCCGGGCCGCCAACCGCACGCCGGCGCTGGGTCCCACGGGCGCGGCCTTCCGGGGCGAGACCACCCTGGACGCATGCACGCTCGAAGCGTGGTGCCGGGCCGAGGACTTGGCGACGGTCGTGCAGGCGGGCGCGGCGGGGCTCACCGGCGCGATCGATCCCGAGGCGGTGGCCGTCGAGCGCGCGGTGGTGGCCGCCGAGCTGAGCTCCGCCTCCAGGCGCGATCTCGGGGGACGCGAGGCGGCTCGAAGGCGCGGCGCGTTCGGCCGCGGTCACCCCTATTCCCGCAACGTCGCCGGCGACGCCGACGTCGTTCGCGCCCTCGAAGCCCAGGACCTCGAGGCCTTTCGGAGCGCCGCGCACACAACGTCGGGGCTCGCCGTGGTCGTGCACGGAGCCGTGGACGCAGCCACCGTCCACGGGATCGCGACGGCCGTCGATCTGCGATTGCCGGGCGCGGCGTCCCCGAGGTCGCTCCCCCCGGCGGCCGCGACGCGCGAGCGGGGCGCTCAGGCGACGCTGCCCGCGCCCGCGGCGGGGGCCCCCGACGCCGTGGGCGCACGCGCCTGGGCGGAGCTCCTCACCCGTCGCCTGAACCGCGGCGGGGCAGGCGGCTGGGCGAGGGCCTGGGCGGGCCGGGACGCGGGGCTGATCCTGATCTCCTGCGCCGCCGAAGGCGCCGCCTTGGAGTCCGCGCGCGCCCTCGCCGCGGAGCCCGTGGACCCCGAGGCCCTGCAGGCCGTGAAGGACGCCGACATCGCTCGGGAGGACGAGACTCGTCGTCGGGGCAGCCGCCTCGCCCACGCCGAAGTCGTCGGCCGGGGCGCCGAGTCCCTCGCCGCGGATCGAGCGAGGTTCGACGCCCTGGAACCGAGGGACGTGGAGGCGTTCGCCGCGCGCATCGACTGGGGCGGAGCGTCCACCCGGGACGTCCCCTTCGCCCCGCCTTCGCCGACGAGGACGACGGTCGCTCGCAGCTGGAACAACGACCGATGGGACCTGGGGACGGACCTGCTCGCCGCCCTGACCAGCGACCCGCTCGGACCGATCCTCGCGGCGGCCCGCGACCGCGACGGCCTCATCTACTCCTGCCTGGGGTACCCGGTGAGGAGCAACCGGTTCGTGGTGCTCGCCCGGACGGAGAGCCGGCTCGCGGCCGCGACGGCAGCGTCCCTCGACGCGGTGCTCGCGCGCCTCGGGGCGGGGCCGACGGACGCGGAGATCGACCGCGCCGTCGCCTACAACGACCTGGGCCGGCGGATCGCGCAGACCGTCGAGCGGTACCTCGAGATCGTCGGGGCCGACGCCGGGATCGATCCGCGCGCGGCCCTCGTCGAGGCAGCTCGGCGTATCCTTGGGCGCGCCCCCGACCGGGCGTACGTGACCGAGGGGCCCCCGTGACGCTCGCCCGTATCCTCCTGCTGACCCTCGCGATGACGGCTCCGTCGGTCGCGTCGGCGGAGGACGTGGTCGTGGACGAAGCGGCCGAGGAGGCTTTCTTCCGCGGGGTCTCGATGCTCCAGGCGGAGGCCTACGCCGAGGCGCTCATCGAGTTCGAGACGGCGTTGAACCTGCAGCCGGACCTCCGTCGCGTGCACTACTACAAGGCGATCGCCCACCTGCGGGTCGGCGACTACGCGCTGTCGCGCAAGGCGGCGGACCAGTACGCCCGGTTCGAGTTGGACGAGGGCGAGGCCCGCCAGCTGGACGAGCTGCGCGCGGAGCTGGACGCGGCCGATCCCGGGGGATCCGCCCCCGCGGTCGAGGACCCGCCCGACACGCCCGACCCCGAAGACGAGGTGGAGGACGAGCCGGAGACCGGCCCGCGGATGGACGCGACCGAGGCGCTCAACCGAGCGCGTCGGTCTCTGGATCGCGACGACTGCGCCGAGGCCGTGAACCTCGCGGACGCCGCCCTGCGGCTCGATCCGAGGGCCTCCGACGCGTTCGTGGTCAAGGGGCGCGCGCTGCTCTGCGTGGGCGAGTCGGCGCGCGCGCGCTCGATCCTGCTCGCCTACCAGGAGCTGCACGGCGGCCGCGACGCCGCCTTGGACCTGGAGGCCGCGAAGCTCCTGAAGGAGGTCGAGGCGGCGATCGTCGCCTCCGCCGGGCCCGCCGTCCCCGCCGGGGGTGGTCGAGACCCGGCCGTCCGCATCGCCTTCTCGTCGGTCCTCGCGCCGGACCGGGCCGCCCTGGAGCGGCGCAACGACCGAGAGATGGTCGCCGGGGTCGGCATCACCCGCACGCACAAGGCGCGCTTCCCCCTGGCGGGCAGCCGAGCCGAAGCGAACCGCAGCTGGGTCGCCGAGCGCGGGCGCCTGCAGTGGGTCCGGGTGCGGGTGTGGGGACGACGCGGAGCGGACACGCCGTCCTGGTTCGCCGACGCGTTCCGCGAGCTGTATGCAGAGATCGCCGACGCGGCGGGCAGGCCCGACAAGGTCTGGGGACTGAACGGGCCGGAGGGGAACGCCGGGAAGGCCCTCTCGGGGCTCGCCGCGCACGACGCGCGCTGGGTGGACGAGGACGGCGACGTGTGGCGCCTGCGGCTCGGGCGCTGCACCACGCCGGGGAGCCGCGGCAAGGCGATCGTCGCGAACGAGCCGTGCCTCGAGCTGCTCGGGCACACGGGCACGTGGGAGCCGCGCAAGGAGGGCGACACCGTCGCCTTGGCCGCGGTGCGCCGCACGGAGGCCCCGGGTCTGCGGATCCCGGACTTCAGCGTGAGCATCCTCGGGGCCTTCCCGGCCCCCACGGGCTGGTTCGGACGCGCCGGGACGTCCGTCGACGGCTCGTCCTCGCCGGGCGTCGCGCTCGGGGGCGGCGTGCTGGCGAGGTTCGCGTTCGGCCCCCTCGCGTGGGGGGTGGGCTACGAGTTCAGCGCGGCCAACGTCCTGCTCTTCACCGACACCCCGATATTCTTCGAGAATCGGGTGATGTTCTACGTCGGCGGCCGCTTCGGCCCCCGCCAGCCGTCCACGTTCGACGTGATGTTCGGGGTCGGCGTGTCCCCCGAGGCCGACGGCGCCTACCCGAGCCTCGGCCTCCGCTTCGTCGGCACGCAGCGAACCGACCGGCACGGGCGGCTGGTGCTCTCCGTCGAGCCGCACGTCGTCATCTCGGACACGTACGTGACCTTCGTGCCGTTCCGGATCACGCTCGGCGGCGCGATCGGGACCACGCCCCGGGTCTTCCCCCCGCGCTGATCAATAGACGGTGACCTCGTGGGGGCCGTCGGCGGAGCCCGACTGGAGCCGCCGCGGCGTCGTCTCCGCGTGGGTGACGACGACCCAGTAGACGAGGCCGCCCGCGTCGCGCAGCTCGGCGGTGATCGGGAGCAGCCCCTCCCAGACCCCGGTGCCCACTCGCGTCAGGACGAGCTTCCGGTCGGCCGCGCCCTTCGGCCCCCAGTGCACGACGACCTCGGCGTCCTCGGGGCCCGCGACGTACACCTGCAGGGTCTTCGACGTGCCCACCGTGGCCATCGTGAAGGGGCGGTGCCGCATGCGCAGGGGCGACCCGGCGGGCTCCCGGACGGTCTTCGCGGCGCCCTCCTCGGCGCCCTTCTTCTTCGCCGCCGGGGGCTCCGCCTCGGGCGCGACCTCCTCGGCTTCGACGGCCGCGACGGCGTCCCCGTCCTCCTCGAAGAGCTCGGCGTCCTCGTCGCCCGCGTCGATCGTGGCCAGCAGCGCCTCGCGCCGCGCCGCCGTCGCCGGCGCCCCGCCCGCCCCCTCGGCGGAGCCCCTCTCGACGTCCGCGGCGGCGTCCACCACGCCGTCGGCCTCGGGGTCGTCGTCGACCTCTTCCTTCGCCTCCGGGGGCGGCGCGGGCTTCGCCGGGGCCGGCCGACTCACCACGAGGTCCCGCGGAGGAGCGCCGCCCATCTCGTCGCCCAGCGCGGCCACCGCGTCGCCCGCGGACGGGTCGGGGGACGAGGCCGGCGCCTCCGCGACGGTCGTCCCTGCGTCCTGGTTCAGGGCCACCCACGACGCGAAGCCGACGGCGACCACGGCGAGCATGAAGGAGCCCATCATCAGCCGCCTGCGCGACCTCCGGCGCCTCCGCTCCCACTCCAGCTCCTCGTCTCGCTGCTTGCGCTTCCCCCGACGCGTCTTGCGGCTCGGCATGTCCCGGGTCGCGCCGACGCCCTCCTGGGGCTGCCCCCGCGCCCAGCCCCCGCTCGGCACCTCCGGCAGCGACAGGTCCGCGAGGCCGCCCCGCGGGGTCTCGGGCTCGGGCGCGACGGGCCGCTCGGTGACCATGGACGGGACGAGGCGCGTCTCCCCGGGCCCCTCTCCGTCCGGCGCCGTGGACTCGATCCACTCCACGCCCCCCTCGCGGGCGGCCTCCACCTGGCGACGGAAGCCCGACGTCAGGTCCGACTCGCCCAGGCGCTCGGCCTCGATGCGCTTCGCGTCGCCCGGGGAGTCCGACGCGGCTCCGAACACCGCGCCCGCCGCGCGCGCGTCCAGGTACTCGGTGATCAGGCCCGACGTGGTGGGGTGCTCGGGGAGGCGCCCTCGCAGCTCCGACAGCGCCTTGGCGGCCACGCCGGAGTTGGGGAACCGCCGCTCCTTGTCCTTCACGAGCAGCTGCGCGAGCAGGTCCCCCAGGCCGGGGGCCAACGTCTCGGCCTCTGCGAAGACGCCCCGCGCCTCCAGCGTCTCGTCGACCTGGATGATGCGGAGCATGACCTCGGTGATCGACTGCCCGCTGAACAGCGTGCGGCCCCACAGCAGGTAGTAGAGGACGGCGCCCAGCGCGAAGAGGTCCGAGCGGGCGTCGAGCTCCTCGGCCCCGAGCTGCTCGGGCGACATGTAGGCGGGCGTGCCCTTGGTCATCCCCGTGCTCGTGCTCAGGGCGTCGTCCACGGACGCCTTGGCGATCCCGAAGTCGACGACCTTGGCCACCCCGTCGGCCCGGATGAGGATGTTGGAGGGCTTGACGTCCCGGTGGATGACCCGCAGCTCGCGGCCCTCGTGCACGGCGGTGTGGGCGTGGTGGAGCCCCGACGCGACCTGCGCGGCGATGTCCAGGGCCACCCCCGGCGGGAGGCGTCCCTGAGCCTGGACGAGCTCCTGGAGACCCACCCCCTCGACCAGCTCCATGGCGATGAAGGGGTAGCCCTCGAGCTCGCCGCAGTCGAACGTCTGGACGATGTTGGGGTGGTTGAGCAGCGCCCCGACGCGGGCCTCCTGGAGCAGCTGGCGGCGCAGCTGGGCGGCCTTGTCGCCGATCCCCGGCAGCACGACCTTCACGGCCGCGGGCTTGCGGAACCCGGCCCCGCCCTGGAGCTCGCCGCGGAAGACGCGCGCCATCCCGCCCTCGCCGAGCAGATCCGTCAGCCGCCACCGTCCGAACGCGAGGGGCAGGTCCTTCCGGCCGATGAGGTCGAGGCGCATGGACTTCGAGGATACGCCACGGGCCTCCCGCTCGAACCCGGGCTCCACCTCTACCCGGCTCACGGCGTCACCCAGGCTTCCAAGTCCGGCGGGATGGCGGGCGGGGTGCCGTCGCGCATGCGGATGAGCTCCCGCACCTGGCCGAGCTGACGACGGATCGCGACGATCGACTGGGCGTCGCTCAGGGAGACCGCGAGCCGCAGCGCGCCCAGGAGGTCCTCGTGCGCCTCGGGGAACTGGTAGAGGGCGACGTGGGGGGTGGCCATCGAGTACATCGACTGCGCCGTCTCCAGCAGCCGGCCCGCCTCCTTGTACCCCGCGACGGCGGCGGCGAAGGCCTCGACGGCGCCGGTGTGGTCGGCGAACGCCATCCGGCCCGCGCCCAGCTCGTACCAGACGTCCGCGGGGATCGGGCGCCCGGCCTCGTCCGAGATCGCGTCGAGGAGCGCCGACGCCGCGTCCTCGAGATCCGACCGGCGGCCCTGCAGGGCGTGCAGCGCGAGGGTCTCCACCCGGGTCTCGAGGGCGTCTCGGGGGCGGCCCGCGGCCTCGTACTCCTCGGCTGCAGCCTCGTACGCCGCCAAGGCGTCCACCGAGCGCCCGGCGTCGGCGAGGGCGCGCCCGAGGTTGTAGCGGGTGGTCGCGACCTGGCGGGCCGAGCCCAGCGCCCGTCGGACCTTGAGCGCGCGACGGAAGATCGTCACCGCCAGGGCGGGGCGGGCGGCCTCCACGAGCGAGACCCCGGCGTTGTTGAGCGAGTCGCCCTGTTCGCGCGGGCGGCCCATGGCCTCGTAGATGATCCCCGCGCGCTCGTAGGCGAGGGTCGCGGGCTCGAAGGCCCCCGTCTGGGCCAGGTACCAGCCGAGGTGGAACCGAAGATCGGCGTACGGCAGCGCGTCCGGCGCGTCGTGAGGCGCGGTGCCCCGGGCGGGGTCCTCGAACTCGCCCTCGAACCCTCCTCGGCAGGCGGCGACCGCCTCCTCGGCGCCGTGGACGGCCATGCGCGCGTCCGCGAGCCCCACCCGGTAGCCGCGACGATCGGGATGGAGCGAGACCAGGGCCTCGTACGCCACCAAGGTCACCGACGTGTTCCCGGCCCCCCGCGCCGCGAGGGCCAGCGCGAGCAGCTCGGACTCGCCGTCGGGGTTCATCTCGCGGGTCACGGAGAACGCGGCCGCGTCGGACTGCAGGCCCCGCCCGAAGAAGACGTCGTGCACCCGCACCGCGGGGTCCGCGGGGAACGCCTCCTGCAACGCGTCCAGCCGCGCGCGATGAGCGGGCCAATCCCCGGCCACCGCGAGGGCCCTCAGCGCCTCGAGGTCCCCCGAGTCGGCGAGCCGGACAGAGCCCGGATCCAGGAGCTGCTCCTTGCCCGCGACGGCCCGGGCGAGGCGACCGGCGAGGACACGGTCGAGGTCCTGTCCCGCGAGCTTCGTCTTCCAACGCACGGCCCCGCCGCGGGCGTTCTCGATCCGCGCGGCGCCGTCGCTCCGCACCAGCAGCCACGGGATCCGACGCTCCTCGGCGGCGCCCCGGGCCGTGTCGAGGCGGGAGGCGCCGTCGGCCAGGATCGCCGCGAGCTCGCCGTCGGCCGACGTGGGGTGCACGCGCACGGGGGCCAGCGCCAGCGCGCGCTCGGTGCGTCGCTCGATCGCCACGGACGCCGCCCCCGCGTCCTCGGCGACCACGAGGACGGACCGCCCCCGTAGCCAGGACAGGTCCTGCTTCGCGGCGCGCAGCCCGGTGCAGCCGACGAGGCCCAGGGAGACGACCCAGAGGATCGCCATGCCGAAGAAGCGTCTCATCCCGTGATGAGACCCGCGAAGAGCCCAGGCCGTTCCCACGAACACCGCACGAAGACAGGGTAGGGCTCCCCGAGGCACGATGCGCGGGTGCCGGCGCACCGACCCCGAGCAGGCGTCTACCTGCACCTCCCCTTCTGTCGCGTCCACTGCCCGTATTGCAGCTTCAACGTGTTCGCGGGGATCGACGACCTCATCCCCGAGTACGTCGCGACGCTGCCCCGGGAGCTGGACCTCCGCCTCGACGGTCGCCGCCCGGAGGTCGACTCGGTGTACTTCGGCGGGGGGACCCCGTCCCTGCTCGGCCCCGCGCAGGTCGGCGGCCTGCTCGAGGCGATCGCCGCGCGGACGAGGCTCGACCCGGACTCCGAGATCACCTTGGAGGTCGATCCCGGATCGGCCGACCGCGACCGGTTGGCGGGGTTCGTCGCGGCGGGGGTGAACCGGTTCACGGTGGGGGTGCAGACGTTCGAGCCGCGGCTGCTCCGGGAGCTGGGGCGCGCCCACGACGTGGCCGACGCCGTCGCCACGCTGGACGACCTCGAGGCGGTGGGCGCACGCAACGTCAACATCGATCTGATGTTCGGGTTGCCCCGACAGACCCCTGAAGACTTCGACGCGGACCTCCGTCGGGCGATCGCGCGAGGTCCCGCCCACCTGTCGCTCTACAACCTCACCGTGGAGCCGGGCACCGGGTTCGACCGGCGACGGCGGAAGGGTGCCCTGGTCCTCCCCTCGGAGGACGACCAGGCCGCGATGTATCGAGCCGCCGTGGACGCGACCCGGGGCGCCGGGATCGAGCGCTACGAGGTCTCGAACTTCGCCCGGGCGGGCCGCCGATCGCGTCACAACTCGAAGCACTGGCGCTCGGCGCCCTACTTCGGCCTGGGGGCGGGCGCCCACGGCTTCGCCCCGGCGAGGAGGCTGCGCTGGTGGAACCTCAAGTCGCCGCGGCGCTGGGCGCGCGCCGTCGACGCCGGGCGGCTGCCCGAAGCGGGCCGGGAGGAGCTGACCGCGGAGGAGCGCCTGGCCGAGGCGGTGCTCGTGGGGCTGCGGACCGTCGAGGGGCTCGACCGCGACCGCTTCTTGCGGGAGTTCGGGGTCGATCCCGGGGCCGATCCGACCTGGGCGGGCGGCTCCGATCCCCGCGGCGGCGCGCGGGTCCGCGTGAGCCCGCACCACGTCCGCCTCACGGACGCGGGCTTCTTGGTGGCCGACCACCTCGCGGAACGGCTCCTGCGCCGGCTTGATCCCCCGTGACGCGCCGGGTAACTTGCCCAATCCGGGCATGTGGGCGTACGACGCATCGTCCCCCGCCGGCTCAGGACGAAGGGGCTTCGACGCCCTGAGGAATTTCAGCGCTTGGCCCCACGCGACCGAAAACGCTCTACACCCTCCTCCCGCGGCTCGCACGCGAAGGGGCCCGCGAAGGCGGAGAGCACGGAAGACGCCCTCGAGAAGCTGTTCGCCGAGGCGATGGGCAGCGTGCGCACGGCGCGCGAAGCGAGCAAGCCGATGCCGTTGCCCGCGGAGCCGGACGCCCCCGCCGCGCCCCCGGCGGAGCTCGGGGTGGACATCGACGTCGAGCTCGACGACTCCTTTCTGGACGAACAGTCGATCCACTACGTCATCGACGAAGAGGACTCGGAGATCGACCTCCCGTCCCTGACCGGCACGCTCGAGACCTCGGACGACTCCTTCGACAGCCTCGACGCCGACCTCATGGCCGCCCTGGACGAAGACGACGAAGACGACGACGAAGACGACGGCGACGAGGAGGACTCGGTCGAGGACGACGACATTCGGCGCTTCATCGCGGAGTCGTTCGGAGAGAACGCGCTCTCGGACGAAGACCCGGACCTCGCCTTCCCCGACTTCGGCGACGAAGAGTCCATCGTCATCGAAGAGGAGGAGGACTCCGAGCCCCCGCCCAAGAAGGCGAAGTCCTTGAAGAAGTCGAAGAAGAAGAAGAAGAAGAAGAAGGCCAAGGACCCGGCCCCGCCCGAGGAGGAGGTCTTCGCCCTCGACGACGGCACGGACGAGGTGCAGCTCGACATCGGCCGCCCCGTGGGCACGTCGGAGAAGAAGAGGAAGTCGAAGAAGAAGAAGAAGAAGAAGAAGAAGACGGCCCTCCCCGGCCCGAGCATCGACGACGCCCTGCGCGCCCGCGTGGCCGAGCTGGGTCGCATCCTCGAGGAGCGGGACATCGAGCTTCGGGCGTCGCGGGATCGCATCAACGGGATGAACGCCCAGCTCGTCGCGGCGAACCGCCGGGGCGCGGCGATCTCTCGCGAGTTCGAGACGTACCGCAAGCGAGCCGAGCGCGATCGCGAGGACCACAAGAAGTACGCCGCCGAGAAGGTGCTCAAGGAGTTCCTCGGGGTCTTCGACAACCTCGAGCGGGCCCTCGAGCACGCGGGCGTGGAGAAGGACGGTCCGCTGGGGCAGGGCGTGTCCATGACGCTCCACCAGTTCGGGTCGGCGCTCGCCCAGAACGGCGTGGTCCGAGTGGACGGCGGCGTGGGGGCGAAGTTCGATCCCGTGCACCACGAAGCGGTCGGCCAGACCTTCTCGGACGACGTCCCCCTGGGGGCGATCGTCAACGAGATGCAGGCCGGGTTCACGCTCCACGGCCGGTTGCTGCGCGCGGCCATGGTCGTCGTGAGCCGCGGGGTCGAGGGCGCCGAGCCGCCCCCGGAGGAGAGCCCGGCCGAGGACGCGGAGGCCACCGCCCCTGCCGACGCCGTCGAGGACGTCGAGGAGGCCGAGGACGCCCCCGAGGCGGAGGCCGAAGAGGCCGACGCGGCCGCGGACGCCGAAGAGGCCTCCAGCGAGGCCGACGCCGAGGCCGAGGGACAGGACGCGGGTGAGGAGGCCGACGAGGCCGACGAGGGCGGAGAAGACGAAGCATCGGAGGCCGACGAGGCCGACGAAGAGGACGAGGGCGAGGAGGCCGACGAAGGCGCCGAGCCCGCACCCGACGCGAGCGAACCCGAGGACGGGGATGAAGATCCCGACGGGTCGGACGAAGCAACCGAGGACGCGCCATCCAAGGACGCGACCCCGGGCAACAACGAAGACTCGATTCCTGCCCCCTGAGGGCAGCGTGAATGCGCCCGCTAGCGGCGGGTCGGAGGACACATGGCGGGCAAGATCATCGGGATCGACCTGGGGACGACGAACTCCTGCGTCGCGATCGTGGAGGGCGGCGACCCGGTCGTCATCCCCAACGCGGAGGGCAGCCGGACCACCCCGTCGGTGGTCGCGATCACGGAAGAGGGCGACCGGCTGGTGGGTCAGATCGCGAAGCGTCAGGCCGTGACGAACCCCGAGAGCACCCTGTACGCCATCAAGCGGCTCATCGGCCGCCGCTACGAGGACGAGGAGGTCGCCCGGGCCCGGGAGTCTTCCCCGTTCGCGATCGTCGAAGGTGAAGGCGGGGACGCGTGGGTCGGGATCGGCGACGACCAGCTGTCGCCGCCGCAGGTCAGCGCGTTCGTGCTGGAGCAGATCAAGAAGACCGCGGAGGACTACATCGGCGGCGAGGTGGGGCGCGCGGTGATCACCGTGCCCGCCTACTTCAACGACTCCCAGCGGCAGGCCACGAAGGACGCCGGGCGCATCGCCGGACTCGAGGTCCTTCGGATCATCAACGAGCCCACGGCGGCGGCCCTGGCCTACGGCATGGAGGGCGGCCAGGACGGCACCATCGCCGTGTTCGACCTCGGCGGCGGCACCTTCGACATCTCGGTCCTCGAGCTGGCCGACGGCGTGTTCGAGGTGAAGTCGACGTCCGGCGACACGTTCCTCGGCGGCGAGGACTTCGACGCCCGGATCATCGACCACTGCCTCGACCACTTCCAGGGCGAGACGGGCATCGATCTGCGCGAAGACACGATGGCCCTCCAGCGCCTCAAGGAGGCGGCCGAGAAGGCGAAGCACGAGCTCTCCTCGGTGCTCGAGACCACCATCAACCTGCCGTTCATCACCGTGGACGATCAGGGTCCGCGACACCTGCAGTGCGAGCTCACCCGGGGCCAGTACGAGACGCTGGTCGAGGACCTGCTCCGACGCCTGCGCGAGCCCTGCGAGCGCGCCATCGAAGACGCCGGCCTCGCCGCGGGCGACCTCGACGAGGTGCTACTGGTCGGCGGGATGACCCGCATGCCGAAGGTGCGCGAGGAGGTCGAGGCGATCTTCGGGCGCCCGCCGAACACCAGCATCAACCCGGACGAGGTGGTGGCCGTCGGCGCCGCGGCCCAGGGCTCGGTCCTCTCGGGCGAGACCACCGACATCCTCCTGCTGGACGTCACGCCCCTGAGCCTCGGCGTGCGCACCGCGGGCGGGATCATGGAGGTCCTGATCCCCCGGAACACGACGATCCCGTGCAAGAAGAACGAGATCTTCACGACCTCCCTCGACAACCAGCCCATGGTCGAGGTGCACGTCGCCCAGGGCGAGCGCGAGATGATCGAAGACAACAAGACCCTCGCGAAGTTCGAGCTCACGGGCCTCCCCCCCGCGCCTCGAGGCCTGCCGCAGATCGAGGTGATCTTCCAGCTCGACGCCAACGGCATCCTCAACGTGGAGGCCAAGGACCTCGGCACCGGCCGCAAGCAGAGCGTGGAGGTCCGATCCGGCTCCGGACTCAGCGACGAGCAGATCGAGCGCATCATCGCCGAGGCCGAGCAGTACCGGGACGACGACGCCGACCGCAAGGAGCTGGCCGAGGCGAAGAACGACCTCGACGGGCTGCTGTACACGACCCAGCGCAGCCTCGACGAGTTCGGCGACGCCATCCCCTTCGAGGACCTCATGGCCATCCGCGAGGCCGTGGGCAAGGCCCAGGAGGCTCTCAAGGGCGAGCGCGCGGAGGACATCCGGGCCGCCCACCAGGAGCTCGCCGAGTCCGCCCAGGCCATCGCCGACGCGCTGTACTCCGGGGCCATGGAGGGCGCCGACGAGCTCGCCGAAGAGATGTACGACGACGAGGACTTCGCCGAGGAAACCTTCTAGTGCACCCCAACGAGGAATCCGCTCGCTTCGCATCCGCGAATTCCTCGCCGGGGGCCCCGCAGTACCTCTGACCTCCACTTCGCTTCGCTCCGTTGCGCGCGCTTGGGGCGCTTGCTCCAGATCTTGGTAGAACTCGGGGTGTACCGGACTCGCGCCCCGACCGGTCCGTCCTTTCAGGTAAACCGGAGTCCTGTTGCAACCCGACCTGTACGACCTGCTGGCCGTGCCTCGCAGCGCGAGCGACGACGAGCTGAAGAAGGCCTACCGCAAGCAGGCCTTGCGCTTCCATCCGGACCGGAACCCCGGCGACAAGGAGGCGGAGCGTCGATTCAAGGAGGTCACGTACGCCTACAAGGTGCTGTCGGACCCGATCAAGCGGGTGCAGTACGACCGGTTCGGGCGCGTCTTCAGCGACGGCCGCGACCAGGGCCCCTTCGGCGCCGCGGACGAGGTCGATCTGGGCGAGGTGCTCGGGCAGGCCTTCCGCGACCTGTTCGGGGGCCGCCGACGGAAGGGCCGCCGCGACCCTCGGGATCTCCGCTACACCGTCACGATCAGCCTCGAAGAGGTCCTCACGGGCGTCGATCGCGAGGTCACGTTCACCCGGCGAGGGGCGGGCGGAGGGACGCTCGAAGAGCGGCTGCGGGTCAAGGTCCCGCCGGGCGTGGACACGGGCCAGAAGCTCAAGGTCGCGGGCAAGGGAGCCTCGGGGAGCGCCGGGTCGGGGGACCTCTACGTGGTCGTGAACGTGGCCGAGCACGCCTTCTTCAAGCGCCAGGGCGCGAACGTCTTCTGCGACGTGCCGGTGACGTACACCGAGCTCGTCTGCGGAGGCGAGATCGCCGTGCCGACCCTGGGCGGCGAGGCCGTGATCCGACTGCCCGCGGGCAAGGCGCCCGGGACCGTCCTCACCCTCAAGGCGCGGGGGCTCCCGATGCTCAAGTCCCGCAGCCGCAAGGGCGATCAGTTCGTGAAGCTCCGCCTGGACGTCCCCACCTCCGTGAGCGACGACCAGCGGCGGCGGCTCCAGGCGCTCGAGGCCGAGCTGCAGATGGCGCCGTCCCCCCTGCGGGAGGCCTACGAAGCCCTGCTCGCCCGCGACCGCGGAGAAGACGCCCAGGAGAAGGCCTCTTGAAGCGCATCTCGTGGCTGCTCGCCGTCCTCCTGCTGATCCCCGCCGTCACGCTGGGCGCCTCGAAGCCCGAGGAGCGCGCGTGGAAGCGGGTGAGGGCGGCCGTCGAGTCCGAGCCCGCCGCCAAGGTCCTGATGAGGGTCGAGGACTACCTCCAGACGTACCCCGACGGCGACTTCGTCGCGGACGCCCGGCTCGAGGCGGCGCGCGCCCTCTACACCCTGGAGCAGTGGTCCGAGGCCCGTGGGCACTACCAGGGCTACCTCACGTCCGGAGGACGAGCGGCCGTGGAGGAGGCGTCCTTCGGGATCGCGATGTGTCTCGCTCGCGAGCGCCGGGTGGAGGACGCGACCGCGTCGCTGCACAACGTCGCGGTGAACGACTCCGCCCCCGCCCGGAGTCGCGCGGCGGCCCGGGAGCTCGCCGCGCTGCACGCCTTCGACGGCAGCGACTTCCGGGCCCTGGACTCCCTCGCGCTGCTCGTCGACCGAAAGTTGTTCGAGGAGAAGGAGGACCTCGCCCTCGCCCGCAAGTACGCGGGGTCGATCAGCGACGAAGCGTTGACGGCCGCGGAGACCACGAAGCGCGGCACGGGGGTGGGGGCGCTGCTGGCGGTCCTCGTCCTGGACCGGGCGGGCGAGCTCCTGGCCTCGGACGAGACGGAGGAGGCGCGGCGCCGATTCGCGGACCGCTACGCCGACTCGTCCCTGCTGGCGCTGGTGCCCGGCGCGGAGGAGTTCGCGGCCGCGCCCGAGGACGTGGAGGTCGGCAAGATCGGCCTGCTGCTGCCCAGATCGGGGAAGTTCGCGGCGCCCGGCGACCTCGCCCGCCGCGGCGTGGACCTCGCCATGGACGCCGCCGCCACGCTGGGGTGGGAGCCGGTGGAGATCGTCGCGGTGGACACGCAGGGCGACCCCGAGGTCGCCAAGCAGGCGCTCCAGCAGCTGCACAGCGAGCACAAGGTCGTGGGCGTGGTGGGGCCGCTCATCTCGGCCGAAGCGGAGGCCGTCGCGGGGTTGGCCGAGGACCTCGGCATGCCGATGGTGATGATGACCCAGCAGGCCGGCCTCGCCGCCGACCGGGCCAACGTCTTCAACACCTGGAGCTCGCCCGAAGAACAGGCGGAGAAGCTCGTCGAGCACGCCATGGGCCGCATGGGGCTCGAGCGTTTCGCCATCGCCTACCCGGAGACGGAGCCCGCCGCGCGCGCCGTCGCCCGCTTCTGGGACCGCGTCGAGGAGAACGGCGGGCAGGTCGTGGCCGTGGAGAGCTTCCACGCGGGTGAGAAGGACTTCCGCAAGGCCGGGCAGCGACTCAAGGGCAGCTTCTACGTCAAGAGCCCGCCCGGCGAGACGGACCTCGTCCTGCCCTTCCTGCCCGACCGGAGCAAGCCGCAGATCGGCGAGCCGCAGCTCGAGCTGGTGCCCGGCGTGGACTTCCAAGCCGTGTTCGTGCCCACCAACTACAAGCAGGCCACGATGGTCGCGCCGGGGTTCCTGTACGAGGAGATCAACATCGGCGGGCACCGACACGGAGGACTACCCGGCGGTCGTGTTCATGGGCGGCGCCGCCCTGAACCACCCCGGACTCATCGACCGCGGCGGCAAGTACGTGGAGGGGACGGTCCTGGTGGACGGCTTCTTCCTGGACAGCCCCGGAGGCCCCGGTCGGGAGTTCGCCGACGCCTACCAGGCGAAGTACGGCGTGCCCCCCAGCATCCTCGAGGCGGTGGCCCACGACGCTGCGTTCCTGCTGCTGCAGTTGGTCGCCGAGGGCGTGAGCGGCCGTCGGGAGCTGCGCCGACGCCTGGCGCTGTCGACCCCCATGCGGGCCGTCACCGGGTCCCGCGGGTTCGGAGACGACGGCGAGATGCGCCACGAGCTGCTGACCCTCACCGTCGAGAAGGGCGCCATCGTGCAGGTGTGGCCCCCGCCCGAGGGCGACGCGGCCGAGGAGACCCCCACTTTCAAGGACGACGCCGAGCTGCCGGAGGCCCCCGCCCAAGAGGAGGCGGGGGGGGACCCGGAGCCCGAGAAGGAGGAGACCGAGACCCCTTGACCGAGGCGGATCAAGCCGTCGCCGGGGGAGCCGGCGGAGGGGAGTTTTCCTCGATACGACGGTGGCTCGAGTCGATGCCGACCGCGGGCACCGGCGTGCGCCTGGGCCCCGGGGACGACGTGGCCGTGCTCGACGTCCCGGGCGCCGTCGCGGTCTCCGTCGACGCCGTCGTGGAGGGCACGCACTTCGCCGCCGACGCGATCCCCGAGGACGTGGGCTGGAAGGCGATGGCGACGGCCCTCAGCGATCTCGCGGCCTCCCGCGCCGCGCCCCTGGGGGCCGTGGTCTCCCTCACCGCGAGGCCCGACCGGATGGGGGCCTGGGCGGACGGCGTCATGCGCGGGCTCGGGGCCTGCGCGCGCACCTACGGCTGCCCCGTGGTGGGCGGCGACACGACCTCCACCCGCGGCCCCGCGTGCGTGGCCGTCACGGTCCTGGGGCGAGGCGACGCGGTGCTGACCCGCGCCGGCGCCGCGCCGGGCGACGTGCTTCAGGTGAGCGGCGAGACCGGCTGGGCGGCCGCAGGCCTGGCGGGCGAGGGCGGCGCGCGCGCGAGGGAAGCCCAGCATCGACCCCGCCCGCGCCTCGATCTCCTCGCCGTGCTCGCCTCGGCGCACGCCGCGATCGACGTGTCGGACGGCCTGCTCGCGGACGCGGCCCACCTCGCGGAGGCCTCGAACGTCACGCTGGCGCTCGACCCCCTCGTCTCCCCCGCCCTGTCCGCCGCCGTGGGCCCCGACCGAGCCCGCCGCTGGGCGCTCGCGGGGGGCGAGGACTACGAGCTGCTGGTCGCGGCTCCACGCCTCCTCCCCGGCTTCACCGCCGTCGGCCGCGTCCTCCCCCGCGGCCCCGCGGACCTCGTGGACGCCCACGGCCGGCCCATCCCCCCGGACGGCCGGGGCTTCGAGCACGGGGACCGGGGGGCGTCCCCATGATCACGGGGTACCTCCTGTTGCTCGCCGCGCTCTTCTGCGGCTCGGCGTTCTTCTCCGGAAGCGAGTCGGCGTACTTCTCCATCGATCGCATCACGCTGGGCAAGCTCGCCGAGGCGGGATCCCGCAGCCGGCGGACCATTCCGCGGCTGCTCGCGGACCCGGGCCGCCTGCTCGCGACGCTGCTGCTGGGCAACGAGCTGATCAACATCACGATCTCGGCCGTGGGCGCCCAGCTGGTCTTCGCGCTGTCCGGGGAAGCGGGCAGCGACCTGTGGTGGGTGAACATCGTCTTGATGACCCCCCTGCTGCTGCTCTTCGGGGAGATCGGTCCGAAGGTCATCGCCGTCCGCAACAGCGTCCCCTGGGCCGCCACGGTCGCGATCCCCCTGCGCATCTTCTCGTGGACCGTCACGCCGCTGCGCGTCCTCCTGCAGCAGATCGCCCGCGTGGTCCTGCTGCCCCTCGGGGACACGAACGAGTCCGCCGAGCCGCAGCTGCGCGAGGGCCAGTTCAAGGCGCTGGTCGAGCTGGCGGACGCCCAGGGCGCCCTGGAGTCCGAGGAGGCGGACATGATCCACCGGGTGTTCGAGCTCTCGGACACCCCCGTGAGCCGCGTCCTGACCCCGCGGTCCGACGTCGTGTCCGTCAACCTGAACGACGACCTCCAGGCCCTCATGGACGCGTCCCTCGACGGTCGGTACTCCCGGCTCCCCGTGTGGTCGGGAGAGGCCGACAACATCCGCGGCATCCTGCTCGCGAAGGACCTGCTCGGCTTCCGCCACGGCGACGCGGAGCTCGACGCCCGCAGCCTCCTGGACGCGCTCCACCCGCCGTACTTCGTGCCCCCGAGCAAGAAGGCCGGGGAGCTGCTGCGGGAGTTCCAGCGGGAGCGGCTGCACCTCGCGGTGGTCATGGACGAGTACGGGGCGATGCTCGGCATCGTCACCATGCAGGACATCCTCGAGGAGCTGTTCGGGACCCTTGGAGACCAGGTCGACTCGCCCGGCTCGCTCGGAGGCGTGGACCGCATCAAGGAGGGCGTCTACAGCGTCCCGTCGCGCTTCGAGGTCGCCGAGTGGAACCGCCGGATGCGACCGCCGATCCCCATGGGCGACTCCTGGACCACCATCGGCGGCTACATCTTCCACCTGTTCGGTCGCCTGCCCGCCAAGGGCGACGAGGTGAAGGACATCAACTGGATCTTCCACGTGGCCGGCATCGAGGGCACGAAGATGACCCGCGTCACGGTGACCCGGCGCGGCACCGGCACCGGGCGCATCGCGACGCTCGCCCGCCGCAGCCACGGCGCCATGGCGTCGATCGGGCCGGAGGACCTCGAATGAGCCTCGGCGTCGGGTTCGGCTTCATCCTCCTCTGCGTCCTCATGGAGGGGTTCTTCAGTGGGTCCGAGATCGCCCTCGTGTCGGCGGACAAGGTCACGATCCGCACGCAGCGGGAGCAGGGCACCGTCACCGGTCGGCGGTTGGGGCGGTTCCTGGACGACCCAGAGGCCATCCTCACCACGACGCTGATCGGGACGAACGCCTCGACCGTGTCGGCGACCACCGTGGCGGCGCTCCTGCTCCGGGAGCACTGGGGCAGCAACGACGGGCTGATCGTCGTCTTGATCCTGTTCCCGATCATCCTGCTGTTCGGCGAGCTCATCCCCAAGTCCGCCTACCGCATGCACGCGACGCGGATCGCCCAGATCGTCGTACATCCGCTGACGATCCTGTCCACCGCCCTGCGCCCCGTCATCGCGGTGGTGCGGATCGTCACACGCGGGGTGGAGGCGTTGGCGGGGGGAGGCCCCGAGGGCGGCGGCGTGACCCGCGAAGAGCTGCGGCTGCTGCTGGAGAAGCGGAAGAGCGAGGAGATCGAAGAGGAAGAGAAGGACATGATCGACCGGATCTTCGACTTCAACGCGGTCACGGCGAAGGAGGTCATGCGGCCTCTCATCGACGTGGTCGCGGTGGAGCGCGAGGACGGGCTGGCCGAGGCCGTGGACAAGCTCCAGGAGTCCGGCTACTCGCGGCTCCCCGTCTTCACCGAGCGGGTCGACGACATCGTGGGCGTGCTCTGGGCCATGGACGTGCTCTTCCTCGACACCATCGGCGGCACCGCGGGCGACATCGCGAGGCCGGTGCACTACGTGCCCCAGAACCAGAAGGTCGCGGAGCTGCTCACCGATCGACGACTCAAGCGCAGCGGCCTCGCGGTGGTGGTGGACGAGTACGGCGGAGCCCAGGGCCTGGTGACCGTCGAGGACATCCTCGAGGAGATCGTGGGCGAGATCGAGGACGAGCACGACGAGCCCGAGGACGACATCCAGCAGCGCGGCGAGCGCGAGTTCCGGGTGTCCGCGCGCATCGAGGTCGACCGCCTCAACGAGTCGCTGTCCCTCGGGATCCCCGAAGGAGAGGGCGACTACGAGACCCTCGCCGGGTTCCTCCTCCACTCGTTCGGGCGCATCCCCCGGATCGGGGACTCGACGTCCGTGGGGGGCGCGACCCTCACGATCGCCAGCTGCACCTCGCGGGCGATCGACGAGGTGGACATCGTGGTTCAGAGCCCCCCGGATCCGCCGGAAGGAACGGCAGAACCGTCGTCCTCGGGCATTTGACACCCGTGTCCGGCGCGACGGATACTCCCCGGAACCCGCGGGCACCGGGCTGCCCGCATCTTGAGCCCGCAAAGCAGAATCGGAGCCGCCTCACCCCATGGGACGCGCCATCGGCATCGACCTCGGGACCACCAACAGCTGCGCTGCGGTCATCGAGGACAATCAGCCGAAGATCATCATGTATCGCGGGGGGAGCTACACGATCCCCTCCCTGTTCGCGATCGATGAGGGCGGGCGCATGCTCGTCGGTCACGACGCCAAGAAGCAGGCGGCGCTGAACCCGGACGACACGGTCTACGCTCCGAAGCGGCTCATCGGCCGCAGCTTCCACTCGGCGCAGGTCGAGAAGATTCGCCAGGTCTTCACCTTCAACATGGTCGAGGGCCAGGAGGGCGAAGTCCTCATCAAGGTGAAGGGCGAGACCTTCGATCTGCGCGAGATCTCGGCGCAGATCCTCAAGAAGATCAAGCAGGTCGCGGAGGAGTACCTCAAGGACGAGGTGACGAACGCCGTCATCACGGTGCCCGCGTACTTCAACGACAAGCAGCGTCAGGCCGTCCGCGCCGCGGGCAAGATCGCGGACCTCAACGTCCTGCGGATCCTCAACGAGCCCACGGCCGCCGCGCTCGCCTACGGCCTCGGCAAGAACCTGCAGCAGCGGCTCGCGGTCTACGACCTCGGCGGCGGCACGTTCGACGTCTCCATCATCGAGATCCGCGACAAGGTCTTCGAGGTGGTGGCCACGGGCGGCGACACGTTCCTGGGCGGCATCGACTTCGACGACCGCATCATGGGCGACGTCCTCGAGAAGTTCATGGAGGAGACGGGCGTCGATCTCTCCTCGGATCGCGTCGCCCTGCAGCGCCTCCGCGAGGCGGCCGAGCGGGCGAAGATCACGCTGTCGACCACCAAGGAGACGCGCCTCGAGGTGCCGTTCATCGCCCGCGGGGCGAAGGGCATCCTGAACGTCGACCTCAACTACACGCGCGAGAACCTGGACGGGCTCACGGGCGACCTGGTCGAGCGTACAGTCACGACCTGCGAGCGCATCTTCGACGAAGCGAAGATGACCCCGGCGGACATCGACGAGATCCTGCTCGTGGGCGGTCAGAGCCGCATGCCGCTGGTGCAGCGCAGCGTCCGCAACTACTTCCAGAAGGACCCCTGCAAGGGCGTCCACCCGGACGAGGCGGTCGCCGTGGGCGCCGCGATCATGGCGCACAGCCTCACGAACGCGGCCGAGAAGGTCACGCTGCTGGACGTGCTGCCGATGCCCATCGGCATCGCGAAGGTCGACCAGTCGTTCCTGCCGCTGTTCCCGAAGAACTGCCCCATCCCGCATGTCCGTCGGCTCACCCTGACCAACAGCAAGGACCGTCAGAAGACGATCATGCTGAAGATCTACCAGGGCGACTCGGACATCGCGGCCGAGAACGAGCTGCTGGGCACGTTCGTCTTCAGCGGCATCAAGCCCGCCCCCCGCGGCAAGGTGAAGGTCGACGTCTGGCTCAACATCGACAGCGAAGGGATCCTCTCCCTGTCCGCCAAGGACAAGGAGTCGGGCGACCCCATCGACGTCCACCTGAAGCTGAAGAGTCGCACCCTCGCGCCGCAGCTCGGCCTCCACACCGAGGCCCGCGGCGGCAAGCTCCAGAGCCGCGCCGCGGAGGCGAAGCAGCGCAAGGCCGAGGAGGCCAAGGCCAAGGCCGAGGCGAAGGACGCGGGCGAAGTGGCGGCCGCCACCGAGTCGACCCGTGCGGCCCCGAAGGAGGCCCCTGCGCCCCCGCCGCCTGCGCCCGAGCCGGTCAAGAAGCCCCGTCCGGTGTCCAAGCCGAAGGCGAAGAAGCCCAAGGGCAAGAGGAAGGGCAAGGGCATCTCCGTCGCCGCGCCGCCGAAGAAGACGGCCGAGGCGCCCGCCCCGCCGCCGCCCAAGGCGCCCGAAGCGAAGAAGCCCGAGCCGAAGAAGCCCGAGCCGAAGAAGCCGGCTCCTCCGGCCGCCCCGCCCGTCGTGGCCGGTGCGAAGACGCCCGCCCAGGTCGAAGACCCCGGGTGCCTGTCGCTCCTCAACCCGCTCAACTGGTTCAGGTAGCGGCGGTCCCTGAACCGCCTCGCTTCCTCCGGCACCTCGGTCCCGACTTCGGCGTATTTCAGATACGCCTTCACCCGGAACCTCGGACCGTCGTCGCGATCCGGCCCAGGTCCTCGCCGCTATGCCCATCTCTCCCCCGCGAGTGATCCTCGTCCGCCCCAAGTACGGCGGCAACATCGGATCGACCGCCCGCGCCATGGCCAACTTCGGCCTCGTCGACCTGCGCGTGGTCCGCGGACCGGAGACCATCGACGCCCAGGAAGCCCACAACATGGCCGCGGGCTCGCGGGATCTGCTCGCGACGGCCACGTGGTTCGACTCCGTCGCCGACGCGGTGGCGGGCGCGACGGCCGTGGTCGCCTGCACGGCCCGCCCCCGACGGTGGAAGACCTGGGAGGTCCTGGACCCTCGCCCGGCGTGCGAGCTGCTGGCCGAGCGGTCGGCGAACGGCGAGCAGACCGCCCTGCTCTTCGGCCAGGAGGATCACGGGCTCTCCCGCGAGGACCTGGCCCACGCCACGCACCTGTGCTCCATCCCCACGTCGGGCACTCACTCCAGCCTGAACCTCGCCCAGGCCGTGCTGCTGCTGGGTTGGGAGTGGGCGCAGGCCGGGACCACGCCCCGACGTCGGGCGAGCAAGCGCGCGGGCCGCCCCAAGCGGGCGACCATCGACCAGGTGAACGGGGCGGTGGAGCAGGCGGGGGAGCTGCTCGCGGCCATCGACTTCTTCCGCAGGCGGGCCCGCCCGCAGACGATGGCGACGCTGAGGCACGCGCTCGTGAACACCCACCTCGAGGAGCGCGACGTGCAGTTCCTGCGCGGCGTGATCGGCAAGCTGCAGTGGTGGGTGGCGCGCGGACCTCGAACGGGGGACGCGGACGCCGGACAGGAGTAGGGTCGGCCCATGGCGCGCCTCTCCTGGGACGAGTACTTCATGACGATCGCGTATCAGGTCGCCACCCGAGCGACCTGCGATCGCAAACACGTCGGCGCCGTGATCGTGCGCGACAAGACGATCCTGTCCACCGGCTACAACGGGTCGATCCGCGGCTTGGAGCACTGCAGCGAGATCGGCCACCTGATGGAGAACGGGCACTGCGTCCGCACGGTGCACGCGGAGGCCAACGCCATCGCCCAGGCCGCGCGCAACGGGGTCCTCATCGAGGGCTCCTCCATCTACGTGACCGCGTCGCCCTGCTGGATCTGCTTCCGCCTCATCGCGAACTCGGGCATCCGCCGCATCGCCTTCGGGGAGTTCTACCGAGACGAGCGCATCTTCGAGTTCAGCAACCGGGCCGAGATCGAGCTCGTGGACCTGACCCACGTGCGTCCGCCCGTCGTGCCCGAGCCGGAACAGTCGGCGCCCGTCGCGGGTTGAACGAACACCCCACGGAACGCGCAGGTAGACGATGGACAAGCTGGTGATCGAAGGGGGCGTGGCCCTCCGCGGGGACGTGCGGATCTCGGGCGCGAAGAACGCGGCCCTCCCGATCCTCTTCGCGACGCTGCTGCACGACGGGGTGAGCCGGGTCGCGAACCTCCCGAACCTGATGGACATCCGCACCACCCTCGCCCTCATCGGCGAGCTGGGGGTGAACACCGAGCTGGACACCATCAGCATGGGCCGCATGACCGCCGTCCCGCCCGGCGACATGCCGCCCCCGCCGGACACGGCCGGTCGAGCGGTGGAGATCGACGGCTCCCGCCTCTCCTCGGTGGAGGCTCCTTACGACCTCGTCCGCACGATGCGGGCCTCGGTCCTCTGCCTCGGCCCGCTGCTCGCGCGTACGGGCCGGGCGCGCGTGTCGCTCCCCGGCGGCTGCGCCATCGGCTCCCGTCCCATCGATCAGCACCTGCGCGGCTTCGAGCGGCTCGGGGCGAAGGTGGAGCTCGACGGCGGCTTCGTGGAGGCCGTGGCCCCCGAAGGCCTGCGCGGGGCCCGGATCGTGTTCGACGTCGTGACCGTCGGCGGCACCGAGAACCTGCTCATGGCGGCCACGCTCGCGCAGGGCACGACCGTGCTCGAGAACGCCGCGAGGGAGCCGGAGATCGTCGACCTGGCGGAGGCGCTGCGCAGCATGGGCGCGCGGATCGAGGGCGACGGCACGCACAGGATCACGATCGAGGGCGTGCGCGAGCTCGACGGCATGAACCACGACGTGATGCCCGACCGCATCGAGGCCGGCACCTACATGGCCGCGGCCGCGCTGACCCACGGCGATGTGCTCGTGAAGGGCGCGAAGCTCGGCCACCTGGACGCCCTCATCGGGAAGATGGCGGTCGCCGGGATCGAGGTCCGTCGGGAGGGGAGCGGCCTGCGTGTGCGCCACCACGGCGAGCTGCACGCGGTGGACGTGGACACGTCGCCCTACCCGGGGTTCCCCACGGACCTCCAGGCGCAGTTCATGGCCCTCATGGCGCGCGCTTCGGGGGGCTCGCGCGTCACCGAGACGGTGTTCGAGAACCGCTTCATGCACGTCCCCGAGCTCAACCGGCTCGGCGCCGACATCAAGATCCGCGGTAACTCCGCGTTCGTGAAGGGCGTGCCGAGCTTCCGGGGTGCCAGCGTCATGGCGACGGACCTGCGCGCGTCCGCCACGCTCGTGATCGCGGGCCTCGCCGCCGAGGGCCTCACCGAGGTGCGCCGCATCTACCACCTGGACCGCGGCTACGAGACGATCGAGCGCAAGCTCGCCGGCCTCGGCGCCCGGGTGAAGCGCGTGCCGCAGGACTTGATGGTCTCGGGCTTCGAGTAGGCGCCCGGAGCGCCCTCACTGTCAGAACGAGCGGTCGCTCTCGGCACCCGGCACGTTGCGCAGCAGCGCGCGGATGCGACTCTGGACCTCGAAGCAGTTGGCGGGCCGGTCGTCCGGCTTCTTGGCGAGCAGGTCGAGGATCAGCCGGTCGAGGGCCGCCGGGATCTCCGGGGCGAACTTCGACGGCGGCTCGGGCATGTCCCTGCGGATCATTCGCCCGAGCTTCTCGAAGTCGATCTCGTGGAACGGCAACACCCCGCAGACCATGCGGTAGAGCACGACGCCCATGGCGTAGATGTCCACCGGCGGGGCGTGGGCGGCCTCGCCGGACTCCAAGCGCTCCGGCGCCAGGTAGGCGGGCGTGCCCACGAGCCAGCCCGGCCGCGTGAACCCGGCGCCCGCGCCCCGCGTCTTGGCGATGCCGAAGTCCATGACCTTGAGGCTGCCGCCCCCGGCGAGCACGAACAGGTTCGCGGGCTTGATGTCCCGGTGGACCACTCCGGCGCGGTGAGCGGCGCCGATCCCCGCGTACGCCTGGCCCGCGAGCATGAGCGCCTGGTGCATGGGCAGCTGCCCGCCCATCTCCTCGAGGACGGTCAGCAGGTCGGCGCCCTGGAGCAGCTCCATGGTGATGAAGTGCATCCCCTGCCACGCCTTGAAGTCGTACGTGGCGACGATGTTCGGGTGGGCCAGCTTCCGGGTGAGCCGGAGCTCCTGCTTGAACCGCGCGAGGTCGTCCTCCCCCTTCGGAGCGGGGCGGAACAGCTTCATCGCGACGCGCTCTTCGAGCATGCGATCCCACACCTCGAAGACGACGGCGTAGCCCCCCTCCCCGAGGGGCGCGACGATGTCGTAGCGGTCGGCCACCACCGAGCCGACGCCCAGATCCGGGAGGCCCAGCTCCCGCGAGCGCTCCGACAGGTCCTGACTCAGCCGCTCGCGTCGCTCCTCGGCGGTCCGCGCGGCCGTGACCTCCTTGAGCGCCGGGGGCCGACGCGGGGTGGTGCGGCGCTGCCGGGCGGTCAGGCCCTTGCGCTGGATGGGGGCGGAGGCGGTGTCGACGTCGCCGGCCGACGGGAGCTCCCGCAGCGGGCTGGGGGTCGGCTCTCCGGTCCCCCCGAGCAGCGCGATGCGCCGGAGCACGTCCCGGTGCTCGCCCGCGACCTCGAGCAGGAGGCGGTAGATCATGAGCGCGCTCTCGCCCGCGCCCGACCGCTGGTAGATGCGCCCGAAGGTGTAGAGGGTCTCGGCGTCCTCGCCCGTGCGAGGCGTCGTGAGGTATGGCGTGATGAAGCGCTCCACGGGCGGCGGCATGAACTCCGCGCGCCCCAGCAGATACGCCACGGTGGCGACGGCGTCGGGATACTCGGGGGCGGTCGAGGGGGTCGCCAATGCGCTGCGCAGCTCGTGAAGGGCTTGCCGCGCCGTCGTGTCCAGTTCGGCCATCGGCCCGGATCCTCCCACACAACGCTTGCAGAACGCAGGGGGTCCGACTAACTTCCGCGGCCGCGCAGCTGCGCAGTCTGGAGGTGATGACCATGGCCGGAGTTCGCGTACGCGAAGGCGAGCCGTTCGAGCGCGCCCTTCGACGCTTCCGCCGTCAGGTGGAGCGCGCGGGCATCCTCAAGGAGGTGCGACGCCGCACCTACTACGAGAAGCCCAGCGTAAAGAAGAAGAAGAAGGCCTTGGCAGCCCGCAAGCGGGCCCTCAAGAAGCTGCGCAGAAAAGTCCGTCGCTAGGCGACGGACCTTCTGAATTCAACCGATCGAGGACGGAGCTTCGGCCCCGTCCTCTTTCCGTTCTGGGTACCCTCACCGCCCCGTGCCCCAGTTCCCGAAAGAGTTCGTCCGCGAGGTCGTGGACCGCACCTCGATCGTCGACGTGGTCGGCCGCCACGTGCAGCTGAAGCGACGCGGCGGCGCGTGGGTGGGGCTCTGTCCGTTCCACTCCGAGAAGACGGCCAGCTTCCACGTCAACGAGTCCCGCAAGGGCTACCACTGCTTCGGGTGCGGCGAGGGCGGCGACGCCATCTCCTTCGTGCGCAAGGTGGAGGGCCTCGGCTTCGTGGAGGCCCTGAAGGAGCTCGCAGGCCGCGCCGGCATGGACGTCCCCGAAGAGGAGCTCACCCCGCAGCAGATCCAGGAGATGAAGCGGAAGGAGGAGCTGCACACCGCGAACGAGGTGGCGGCGAAGTTCTTCACGGACGTCATGTCCACCCCCGAGGGACGCAAGGGCGCCGAATACCTCGCCGGACGCGGGGTCCCGAAGGACCTCGTCGAGAAGTTCCGGCTCGGGGTCGCGCCCGACGCCTGGGACGGGCTCCGGCAGACCCTGCGGCGGGCGGGCGTGTCGGAGCAGGGGGGCATCGAGGCGGGGCTGCTCATCCCTCGCGACGGCGGCGGGAGCTACGACCGCTTCCGCGACCGGCTGATGTTCCCGATCCGGGCGCCCAACGGGAAGGTCGTGGCGTTCGGGGGGCGCACGCTCGGGGACGACCGGGCGAAGTACATGAACAGTCCGGAGACGCCGGTCTACAACAAGTCGAGCATCCTCTACGGCCTCTACGAAGGCAGGCAGGCGATCCACAAGGAGGACCGCGCCATGGTCGTGGAGGGGTACTTCGACGTCCTCGGCCTCGCCCAGGCCGACCTGGGCTTCGCGGTCGCCCCCTGCGGCACCGCCCTCACCGAGAAGCAGCTCGCGGGGCTTCGCCGCCACTCCCGCAACGTGGTGCTGCTCTTCGACGCGGACGAGGCCGGGCAGCGCGCCGCCGTGAAGGCCCTGCCCCTGTGCCTCAAGCAGGGGCTGCGGCCGCGCTGGCTGAAGGTCCCGGACGGCAAGGACCCCGACGACTACGTGCAGGAGCACGGCCCCGAGGCCATGCGGGCGCTCCTCGAGGACCTCGAACCCCTGCTCGATGTGCGCGTCCGAGCCCTGTTGGCCGCCGACAGCCAGGCCGACGAGACGCTGGCGGCCATCGCCCAGCTGCTCTGGTACCTCCCGCCCGCCGAGCAGCGGAAGTGGCACCGGACCCTCGACGGCGCCCTCAACGTCGACGGCCGGGTCATCGAGGCCGCCGTGAAGGCGGCGCGCCCCCGCCGGACCGCGAGCGAGATCGCCGTATCCACGGCGCGTCCGCCCGCCTCGCGACCGGGGCAGAGCGACTGGGTCCCGCCCGACGATCGGGACGCTCCGCCCCCGGACGACGACGGCCCCCCTCCAGCCGTGCCGGTGCGGCCGCGTCGACCGCCCACGACGCCGCAGATCAAGCTGCTTCGGCTCCTCGTGCAGGACCCCCGGAACGTGGCCCCGTACGTCGAAGAGCACGGGATCATGAGCTGGGTGCGGCACCCCGAGGTGGAGGTCGTCGCGGGCCGCCTCCTGCGTTCATGGCGGGACGGTCGGGAGCCCCGCGCGGACGTGGTCGAAGGGGTCGACTCGGCCGACATCCGCCGCGCGGTGGGCGGGGACCTGATGTCCCGAGACCTCTGGTTCGACGACGCGAACCTCGAGAACGAGACCATCGGCTGCGTGCTGCGGCTGAACCTCGAGTTCCTCGACCACCGACGGGGTCGGGTGGCGCGGCAGCTCAGCGTGTTGGAGAACACCCCGGACGCCGACCCGCTCCAGGTGCGGGACCTGGGGATGGAGCTGATCGCGCTCCACGACCACCGTCGTCAGGTCGAAGAGGAGCTGCGCACCCACCGGTTCTAGCTGGAAGCGATGGCCTGATCGGCCTGCGGACGGTCATCCCTCTCGCCGACATGCGGGATGTCGCCGAGTTTTGCCCGGATCCAGCCCCCCCCGGCCCCCGCCCCGCCCGCCGCAGACGTCGGCCCCGTGCGCGTTGCCGCCCAGGCCCTGATCGCCTGCCGGGGACCCGAACCGCCCCTGCCGACTTCGAACGGGTCGGCTACCCTGGCTTCGGATGAGGGGCACGACGTGCACGGCGCTAGGGGTGGCGCTGTCGGTGATTCTTTGGGCCACGGGCGCGTGGGCCGACGTTCTGTGGTTCGACAGCTTCGAGGACGATCAGGGTCGCTGGTCGGTTCGGGGCTCGTCCGTCATCACCGTCAACGAGGCCATGGACGGAGCGAAGAGCCTCACCTTCCGCGCCGTCACCGGCGACGGCGACGCGACCTCCCACCCCATCAAGGTGACCCGCGGCCAGAAGCTGTACGTGCACGTCGCCTACATGACGCGCGGCGGCGGCGGCTACCTGGGCCTCGAGGAGCTCGACGCCCAGCGCAAGACCCTGAGCTCGCGGTGGATCATCGGCGACGGCGGCTGCTGCACGAAGGACACGTGGGCCTACAGCGTCGACAACCCCGACGACGCCCTGCTCGGCGTGTGGGAGGTCCGCACCCTCAGCTTCGTCGTCCCGGACACCACCCACTGGGTGCGCTTCCTCCTCGAGGACTGGACCGGCGGCCTGCCCGACGACCCCGAGAAGCGCCCCGTCTTCTTCGACGCCATCGAGCTCTCGACCAGCGCCACCCCCGCCCGCGCCTGCACCGACCCCGACGCCGACGGGATGTGCTCCGCCTACGACAACTGCCCCGCCTTCGCCAACCCGGCCCAGGAAGACCTCGATCTCGATCGGCGGGGCGACATCTGCGACGACGACCAAGACGGCGACGGCGCGGCCTCCGGCGACGACTGCGACGACCGGGACGCGAGCCGTCTCCCCGGCGCCGTCGAGGCCTGCGACGCCGTCGACTCGGACTGCGACGGCGACCTCGTCGACGACTTCGAGGACTCCGACTCCGACGGCCGCCCCGACTGCATCGATCCCCCCGCCGTCGCCTCCGCCGAGCCCGAGGAGACCCCCGAGGAGACCCCCGAGCCCACGCCCGAGGCCCCCCCCGTCCCCACGCCCGAAGCGGCGCCCACGCCGGAGCCGACCCCCGTCGTCGTCGCCGAGCCCTCCGGCTGCAGCCGCGTCAACCTGCTGTGGCTCGCCATCGGCCTCGCCATCGCGGGCCTGCTCACCGCCTGGGAACGTCGCCGCGCCCGCCGCCTGCGCAAGATGGACCCCGACCGCACCTACTTCTAAGGGGCAGAAGCCCCGTCAGTCGGGCAGCTCGACGGTCAGGAACGTCCAGGCGTTGTCCCCGTGGTTGTGCAGGTGCAGCGACACCCGGTCGCCCACCGCCACGTCCTCCGGCGCCTCGAACTCCACGTCGTGGACCCGCGGTCGACTCGGGATGTCCGTCGTGGTCTCCCACGCGACCGTCTCGCCGAAGAGCAGGGCCACGTGGGCCTCTCCGGGCTCCACGTCGTCCAGCGTCGAGTGCCAAAGCACCAGGTGCACCGTGCCCCCCGCGCGCACCTGCTTCAGCGACGGCTGCTCGACGGCGAAATAGGTGCACACCCCCGTCTGCACCTCGAGCGCCTCGTCCTCGATCCGGTACTCGGTGATGGGGCACGCCGCGTCTGCGGGCCGGTGGGAGGCGAGGGGGTCGGCGTCCCGCGCCACGGGCTCCCAAGCGTCGTGCTCGACGAACGGCCCCGGCCGAGAGGCCTCGCAGCCCGCCAGGGCCAGCGCGATCAGCGCGCCGTGATGTAGGCCACGCCCAGACACATCTCGTCCGAGGTGCCGTCCCCCCAGTACACGTCCACCGGATCGCGACGGTCGCCGTCCCGCAGCGGCTGGTTCTCGGCCGAGTTGTCCCAGTGGCACTCCAGGTACAGCTGATCGGTGGACGCCAGCTCGACCTCCTCGGTGAAGCCGTACCGGTTCTGCCAGTTGAAGTCCCAGTCGTCGATCTCGAGCATGCACGTCTCCGACGAGCCGTGGTCCACGGACAGGCGCCCGCGCGTGCCCAGGTCGTGCATGTGCAGGGCCGCGCTGTGCAGCGAGACCGGGTCGCCGCGCTCGATCCCGAGGGTCTCGCCGTAGTAGCCCGCGAGGTAGTTGTGGGGGTTCCAGAACATCGAGTGCACGACGTCCGTCTCATCGGCGGGGATGCGCATGGGGGTTGCGCCCGTGACCCAGTCGAACTCGGTGTACGGCATCGTGATCGCGGGCCGCTCGACCTCGTCCGCGAGGCGGAGTCGGATCGACGACTGGTCCGGGGTGGGCGCCGCCGACGTCGTGTTGTAGTGGACCTGCAGGATGATCACCGAGCCCGGCGCGATCTCGATCCCGGTCCCCTCGGGCATGTAGTTCGCCGAGCCGCCCGGCGCCCACGCCCCGAACCAGTCCGCCGTGTTCGTGCCCGGGCCTCCGTAGCAGGTGTAGCCCGCGCCGGGGTCGTTCGCGTCCAGCCGCTCGTACTGGTCGAGGTCCTCCTCCGCCGCGTAGTAGCCGATCACGTGGTGCACGATGGGGCGCACGTCGGGCACCACCTCGAAGCCCGTCACGAACACCGACTCCGTCTCCGTCCACGGCACCAGGAAGCAGCGCTGGTCGTCCGGCTCGATGCGCGGCGTGTAGGGGTCCTCCATCGACAGCTCGAGGTCGTACTCGAACTCGGCGCGGATCGGCGCCTCGATGGAGTCGGCGACGTCGCCCTCCTCCATCTCCGTGGCCAGCCAGGCGAGGAGCGTCTCCTCCTGCTCGGCGTCGAGGGAGCGGTTGTCGTGGTAATCGCGGCAGTCGTCGGAGGCCGACCACGGCGGCATGGTGCCCGCCCGCACCGATCGGTCGATCGCGGCGCGCGCCGAGTGGACCTGCTCGTACGTCTCCAGGGGGAACGGGGCGATGTCCCCCTCGGTGTGACACCCCGCGCACTTGGCGTCGATGATCGGCTTGATGTCGGCGTAGTAGGTCGACTCGGCCGGGGCACAGCCGGCCAGGGCGACGAGGAGGACGAGGGGGCTCGAGGCGAGGGACGGGCGCAAGGGGACCTCCGGAGGTGGAAGTATCGGGCTTGAGGCGTCCTTTGCAAGCCCTGAACGACGTCCGCGGGCCTGCCCTATCATCCGGTATGGGCGAGACCGACCCGACCATCGACCCCGAGTCCACCGAGGCCTTCGAGGCCGTCTTCCCGCCGACGTTCGACGTCGAGCCGAGCACCCTCGCGCCCGTCACGCTCGGGCCGCAGGTCACCCTCCCCCCCGAGCCGCCCGGGACCCTCATCGAGGACCGGGCCACCGCCAAGATGACCCGCGCCGCCCGGCTGCTCGCCTCCGAGCCGACGGACGACCTCTCCCTGGGGCGGTTCCAGCTCCTCAGCGAGATCGGTCGCGGGGGCATGGGGAGGGTGCTCGAGGCGCGCGACCCGGAGCTGCGTCGCCTCGTCGCCGTGAAGGTGGTCATCGACCCCTCCGCCGTCACCGACGCCCAGCTCGCCCGGTTCGTGGCCGAGGCGCAGGTCACCGCCCAGCTCGAGCACCCGAACATCGTCCCGGTGCACGACGTGGGGGCCACCGACGACGGCGAGATCTACTTCGTGATGAAGAAGGTCGAGGGGCGCTCCCTGCGCGATGTCCTCACCCGGTTCGCCCTCGGGGACGACGCGACGGCCTCCACCTGGACGCCGCATCGCCTGCTCACCGCGTTCTCCCAGGTGTGCGACGCGGTCGCGTACGCCCACGACCGAGGCGTCCTGCACCGGGACCTGAAGCCCGACAACATCATGGTCGGCCGCTTCGGCGAGGTGCTGCTCATGGACTGGGGGGTGGCCCGGGTGCGGGAGGCGGGGGAGCCCGCGGGCGGCGTGCGAGAGGAGCCGGATCCGGACGCCCTCGACACCCAGATCGCGGAGCCCACGGGCTCCGGCGTGGAGCGCGTCTTCGTGGCGCGGACGATGGACGGCGCGGCCATCGGTACCCCGGGGTACATGAGCCCGGAGCAGTCGCGGGGCGACCTCGACCGGCTCGACGGTCGCTCCGACGTGTGGAGCCTCGGCGCGATCCTCTACGAGCTGCTGTGCGGCAAGCCGGCCTACACCGGCGCGAACGTGTTCGCGATGTTGTTCGCGGCCGCGAAGGGTCCTCCCGAGGACGTCCGCGCGCGGTCGGACCGGCGCGTGCCCGACGAGATCGCGGACGTGTGCATGAAGGCGATGGCCACCGATCCCGCCGAACGTTTCCAATCCGCGGCGGCGCTCGGGGCCGCCGTGAGGGCGTACCTCGACGGGAGCAAGCGCCGGGCCGCCGCGGAGCAGCGTCTCGCCGAGGCGGATCGGGCTTGGAATCGCATGAAGGCCCTGGACGCCGAGCGCGACGCGCTGCGGATCCGTGAGGCGGTCCTGGACGCCAAGCTCGCGCCCTGGGCTTCGCTCGACGACAAGGCCGAGCTGCTCGCAGCGCGGGAGCGGCTCTCCGAGCTCGCCGAGGAGCGCGTGGCCGCCTTCGAGCGCGTGGTCTCGGGCTCGGAGCAGGCGCTCTCCCACGACGCCGACAACCCCGCCGCGCGCCGCCTGCTCGCCGACGCGTACCTCACCCGCTTCGAGCAGGCCGAAGCGGAGCGGCGGCAGGACGAGGTCCGGTACTACGAGCGTCGCGTCCGTCAGTACGACGACGGCAGGCACGCGGCCCTGCTCGACGGCACCGGCGCGGTCACCCTCGACGCCGAGCCCGGGGCGGAGGTGCTCGTCTCACGGATCGACCGACGTGGCCTGATTTGGACCGAGTCGGAGCCGACTCTCCTGGGGCGGACCCCGCTCCGGGAACAGCCCCTCGAGATGGGCAGCTGCGTGCTCACCCTCCGCGCGCCCGGCCGGCGCGACACTCGGTACCCCGTGCACATCACCCGCGGCCGTCACTGGGTCGCGTCCGCGCCCGTGCGGCTCTACAGCGACCACGCCATCGGCGACGGGTGGATCTACGTCCCGCCCGGACCGTTCGTGTACGGCGGAGACCCCGAGGCGGGCGACGGCGTGGCCGAGCAGGAGGGGGTCCTGGACGGCTTCTTCATCCAGGCCTTGCCCGTGCGCCTCGACGAGTACTGCCGGTTCCTGAGTGCGGTGCACCGCGTGGATCCCGACGCCGCCTACGCCCGCGCCCCCCGTCAGGAGACGGGCCTGAAGGGCGGCGGGCAGTACTTCGAGCGGCCCGCCCCCGGCCGGGACTACGTGGTCCCCGATCGCGATCGCGACGGCGATCCCTGGGACCCGCGGTGGCCCGCCATGGCCGTGTCGCGCGACGACGCCCGCGCCTACGCAGCCTGGAGATCGGGCGAAGACGGGCGGCCGTGCCGGCTCCCCCTGGAGCGGGAGTGGGAGAAGGCGGCGCGCGGCGTCGACGGGCGATTCTTCCCCTGGGGCGACCGGTTCGATCCGACCCTGTGCAAGATGCGGCACAGCCGCGAAGGGCGCCCTCGCCCGGAGCCCATGGGCGCGTTTCCGACGGACGTTTCGGTCTACGGCGTGCGCGACATGGCCGGATCGGCGCGGGACTGGTGCGGGGACGACGACTACAACGGGGACGCGCGACGGGTCCCGATCCGAGGCGGAGCCTGGGCCTCGGGGATGCGTCCCACCCGCGTGACGACACGCTTCGGCCGCGAGCCGAGCCACGTGAACACCTTCTACGGATTCCGCCTGGTGACGCCCGCCCCGTAGGCCCCCGGCGAGGAATCGGCGCATGGGAAGCGAGCCGACTCCTCGTTGGGGTGCGACTACCAGTCGTCGTTGTTCTTCCGCTTGCCCCTGCCGCGCTTCTTGTTGCGGGAGTTGCGCCCGGGCTTGCCGTCGTTGCCGCCGCTGTCGTCCCAGCCGCCGCCGCCGCCGCCGTAGCCACCGCTGCCACCGCCGTACCCGCCGCCGCCGCGGTACCCGCCGCCGCCGCCGCCGCGGTATCCACCGCCACCGCCGCCCCCCCGGTATCCACCGCCACCGCCGCCGCCCCGGTATCCACCGCCGCCGCCTTGGCCGCCGCCGTAGCCGCCTCGGTCTCCGCCGCCTTGGTTGCCGCCGTAGCCGCCTCGGTTGCCGCCGTAGCCGCCTCGGTCTCCGCCGCCGCCGGGGCCGCCGGGGCCGCCTCGGTCCCCGCCGCCGCCGCCATGGCCGCGTTCGTCACCGCCGCCTCGGGGGCCGCGATCGGGCCCGCGGTTGAAGCCGCCGGGGCCTTCGACCATGGTGCGTCGACCGCGTCGTTCTTCCGTGTAGCCGCCCCCGCCACGGTGTCCGTAGCCGCCGGGGGTTCGGGGTCGTCGCTCCTGCGCGACCTTGACCGTCACGTTGCGGCCTCCGAGTTGCCCGCCTTCCATCCCCTCGATGGCGGCGGTCGCCTGGTCCTCGGTCTCGAACGTGACGAACCCGAACCCGCGGGAGCGGTTCGTCTCTCGGTCGAGGACCACCTTGCAGTCGGTGACGTTGCCGTACTGCGAGAAGGCTTCTCGGAGGTCCTGGTCATCGGCTGCCCACGGGAGCCCACCGACGAAAAGCCTGTTGTTCATCTCTCTGCCCAGCTCCTTGCGGCGTCCCCCAGGACGCCCCCCCGATCGTTACCAAAATGACGGCCTCCGATCCATCCCCTTCCCCGGTTGAGCCTGTTTTGGGGGCAGGCCGCGAGCGCGCCGACGCGTTACCCTTCGCCCATGTCCCTGTCCATCGAAGAGCAGCTCACGGCCGTCCGGTCGCTCGATACCCTCGACCGCGCCCGATGGGCGGCGGAGGAGCGGCTCGAGTCCGTCCCGAAGCAGCTCGCCGAGGAGCGGGCCGCCGTCGCCGGGGCCGTCGCGGAACAGACCCGCCTGGAAGGGGAGCTCGCGGCCGCCCAGGCCCGGGTCCGTGAGGGGGAGCGGGAGCTCGCCGTGATCGAGCGGCGCCGCAAGCGGGCCGCCGATCGCATGCCGTACCTGACCTCGTCGACGCAGATCGAGGCGACGCAGCGGGAGGTCGCGAAGCTCGAGGAGGAGCGCGACGCCGTAGAGCTGGCGACTCTCGAGGTCATGGAGGAGGTCGAGACCCTCGAGGGGGCGCTCGCCGCCGCGCGCGACCTCGCCGAGACCGTCGCGCGGGCGATCGCGAAGCGCGAGGCCGACTGGGCCGCGGAGAAGGGGAGCCTCGAGGCCGTGGTGGCGGAGAAGGCGGCGGCTCGGGAGGCCGTGGTCGCGCCGCTGTCCGCCGAGCTGATGCGCATGTACCGGGGGGGCGTGAAGGCCTCCTCCCTGGGCAAGCGCACGAAGGCGGGGGCGACCACCGTGGACGGGGCGACGTGCAACACCTGCTGGGCCGAGGTCCCGCGCCGCTGGGTCAACGAGACGATCGCGCGCAGGGCGATCTACACCTGCCAGAACTGCAAGCGGATCGTCCTCGCCGATCCCGCCGATCCGGAGCCTGCGACCGCCCCCGCCTAGAAGCACGCCGGAGCCCACGGGACGACAGTCCCGCGGAGGTCGCCCCGGGCCCCTCCGCAGGCCCCATACGGGATTCTCGTCCCGCCGGATGTCCCGCCCGACCTCCTGTGGCAGGGTCGCCCAGCGGGCCCATAGCTCAGTGGTCAGAGCAGCCGGCTCATAACCGGACGCGCGCAGGTTCAAGTCCTGCTGGGCCCACCATTCGTGCAGACGGCGGGGAGGTCGCGATGGCAGCCGATCACGATCCCAGACGGCTCCAGATGGGCGAGGTCTACCGCTACGCGAAGGGCAAAGACGCTTCGCATGCGGTGCCCGGCCATTCTGATTTCGTCCAGCCCGAACAAGGTGGGGCGGGTCGAGACCCCCTGGGGAAGACCGGTTCGATCCGGACCGTGGCGAGTGCGCTACTAGGGCGACCAGCAGCACCCGGGGGAACCTCCCTGGTCGGCACCAGGAAACGCGCGCCTCTCGGCCGAGTGGCCGAAGCACTCCGCGCATCACGCCGCGGGGAGGGCCGAGGCCGTCCCCGGCCTATTCTTCAAGGGCGAATCCTGGGTCACCATCGACGGCACGAAGGCGGCCAAGGGCGCCCGCTCCTTTCAGGGCTTCGGGGTGCTCCGTTCGGTCTCCGAGGTGACCCATGCGGCGACGAAACACCGCCTCTCGTTCTCGAACCTGGTCTTCGAGTTCGCGGTGCTCAGTCTTGCCGCCGAGGGCGAGGCGTTGGACTGGCGCTGGATCTCGGACCGTCGAAGCCCGACCCTGTCGCTTCCCGAGACGCTGCGATTCGCCCCTCGCTCTTGGAGGGACTGGCTTCGTGACGGCAATGACCGACTCTCCCGTTTGACTCGTCGGGCCACCCGGCTTCGCGCCACCTCGAAAGAAGACCAACTCCCCGCGGTGGGGAGCCGCGAGGTTCGACTCGGTGATCGCGGACCGGCCTCCGGAGGAGATCGTCCTGTGATGACCTGAGCCCCCTACTCCAGACTCTCCCTGGCCGCGACCGCCAGCGCGTCCGCCCGCTCGTTCATCTCGTGCCCCGCGTGCCCTTGGACCCACTCCCAGGTGACTTCGTGGACGTGGACGAGCCGGTCGAGCTCCATCCAGAGATCTTGGTTCTTGACCGGCTGCTTGGCCGAGGTCTGCCAGCCTCGACGCTTCCAGCCTTCGACCCAGCCCTTGCCGAAGCCGTTCATCAGGTACTTCGAGTCCGTCGTCAGCGTGACCCGGCAGGGACGCTTCAGGGCCCGCAGCCCCTCGAGGGCGGCCGTCATCTCCATGCGGTTGTTGGTGCTGTCGGCCTCCGCGCCGGAGAGCTCCTTGGTGAACCGGTCGTGCGCGGGGGACACCAGGATCGCGCCCCAGCCGCCCCTGCCCGGGTTCGGTGAGCAGGCTCCGTCCGTGTAGATCTCGACTCGGGGGCGCGCCATCGCCGGAGGGTACCCTCGCCACCATGCCGACCCCGCTGCACAGCAAGTTCGTCGACGTGAACGGCATGCGCCTCCACTACCTGGACGGCGGCGACGGCGACCCCGTCCTCATGCTGCACGGCTGGCCCACCAGCTCGTTCCTCTACCGAACCGTGGGCTCCCACGTCGCCGACGGCCGACGTGTCCTCGCCCTCGACCTGCCCGGCTTCGGCCAGTCCGACAAACCGGCCGACGGCTCCTACAGCTTCCGGTTCTACAGCGACGCCATCACCGGCTTCCTCGACGCCCTCGGCGTCGCGCGCACCGGCCTCGTCGTCCACGACCTCGGCGGCCCCGTCGGCCTCTGGTGGATGGTCCACAACCAAGACCGCACCTCCGAGCTCGTCCTCCTGAATACCCTCATCTTCCCGCCGCCGTCCCTCGCCGTGGTCGCCTTCGTCGTCGCCACCTACATCCCCGGCCTCCGCTATCTCCTCGCCAGTCCGTGGGGCCTGAAGACGACCATGCGCCTCGGCACCTGCCGCGAGGACCTGCCCGACGACGTCGTCCCCGCCGTCCAGGCCCCCTTCGTCGACGTCCCCGCCCGCAAGGTCCTCCTCAAGGCCGGCCACGCTCTGCACCCCGGCGGCATGAAGACCCTGGCCGCCCGCCTCGGGGAGTTCACCGGACCCGTGCGCATCGTCTACGGCACCCGCGACCGCATCCTCCCGGACGTCGCCCGCACCATGAAGCGCGCAGCCGAGCACCTCCCCCAAGCCGTGCTCACCGCCCTCGACGGCTGCGGGCACTTCCTCCAAGAGGACCGGCCCGACGAGCTGGGCGCCCTGCTCGCCGACTTCTTCGGCCGCTCCGCGCCCTAACCCTCCCAGGGCACGAGGCAGATCCCCTCCGCCTTGAAGTGCGTCGAGTTGGGGTTGTCGTCCATGCAGCCCCCCTCCGCTTCCGCCGCCCCGATGTGGAAGTCGCCGCAGGCTCCCGCGCGGTACAGCGGGCAGAAGTGCTCCATCTCGACCGTGTTGCGTCCCTCCTCGAGCAGGAAGACGCCCACGAAGATCCACGCCCCCGGCGGCGCCCCGCCGTTGTCGCTGTCCTGCACGATCCACTCGTCGCCGCAGTTGCGCACCTGGGAGGCCCCGTCCGCCGCGAGCTCTCCCGGGAACCGGAAGTACGCCGTCTCGTTGGGCTGCGACGCGCCCGACTCGTACACGTGCGTGTTGTAGACCGCGTAGTAGGCCGTCACGTCCACGCCGAACGTCCCCCAGTCCGACGTCCGCTCCCACGACTTCACGTACGCCTCGCTGCCGTTGCCGCCCACGAAGTCGGTGGGGTGCTTCGCCTCGGGCGGGCACTCGTCCATCCAGGGCTCGGGCTCGTCGATCCCCACGTCGTCGTCGTCGCCCGGCGGGTCGTCCCACGGTCCCCCGGAGTCGTCGTCGTCGTCCCCCACCCTCGCGTCGTCGTCGTCCCCCGAGCCGTCCCCCGGGGTCCGGGGGTTGCCGTCCTGAAACGCCAACAATTCCGAGTCGTTGCAGCCGACCCCCGACACGACAAGGACCACCGAAAAGACGAACGCGCGCATGGAAGACTCCTCCGACCCGGACCTCCGGGAGGGCGAGATGACCAGCACTCCGTTGCCGAGATGTGGAGAAGTTGTGGACGAACGTCGGTGGTCGTGACAATGACCACCCGCGAGAGGCACCGCGCCCCGTCCGCCGTGCCCGGGCCGCCGTCCTACGAGTCGTCCTTCTTGGGCGTGATGGGCAGCTTGCGCCCCGTGGTCCGAGCGACCCGCTGCACGCTGTCGAGGGCGCCCGGGGGCACCGTGTAGCTCCAGGCGAACTCATCCGCGGCCGAAGCCGCGACCTCGGCCTTGCTCTCCGCCGGGGGGCTGACCAGCTCCAGGAGCGGGATCCAGTCCGTCGCGCCGCGGGGGATGGTGGGGAGCACCCCGAGGCTGCCCTGCCGTTGCTCCTCGGGGATCCGACCGGCTCGAACCAGGCGCAGGAACTGAACGAGGTCGCCCGGCGCGCCCACCTCCGCGCGGATGGCGCGCAGGGCCTCGGCCACCTCGAACGCCGAGCTGTAGCGCTCCTTCGCCCGACGCTGGAGCAGCTTGCTCACCACGGGCGCGAGCTCGGGGAAGCTCGCCGCGACGTCGTCCGCCTCCTCCGCCACGCTGCGGCGCGCGATGATCCCCGGGATGGCCGCGATCTCGGCCCCCCCGTAGAAGCGCTCCCCGGTGGCCATCTCGTAGATGAGGATGCCGAGGGCGAAGAGGTCGAGCTGGGGCGCGGCCGGGGTCGTCCCCGCCCACACCTCGGGGGCGATGTAGGACGGCGTCCCGGTGATCCGATGCCCGTCGCGCCGGCGTGGGCGACCCCCGAACGTCGCGAGCCCGAAGTCCGCCACCTTGGCCATGCCCCGCATCGACAGGATGACGTTTGCGGGCTTGAGGTCGCTGTGCACGATGCGGAAGGGCTCGCCCTCCTCGTTGCGCCCCGACCAGGCGTGGTGGAGGGCCTCCGCGATCGCGATCGAGACCTGCAGGACGATCGACCGCGGGAAGCGCAGGTGGAGCCGGTCGAACTCCATCCAGATCGACCGCAGGGTCTCCCCGTCCACGTGCTCCATGATGATGAAGGACACGCGCCCGACCTGCTCGACGCCGTGCACGGCGACGATGTTCGGGTGGTTCAGCCGACCACAGATGCGGGCCTCGCGGATGAGGGCCTGCCAACGCCGCTCGTCGTCCAGCTTGTTGAGGATCTTCAGCGCGACGAGGCGCTCGAAGCCGTGCCCGGCGCGCTCCTTGGCGAGCCACACGCGACCGAAGTTCCCGCGCCCGAGCTCACGGAGGAGCTCGAACCGACCGAGCGCCTTCCTCTGCGTGGTTGAACCCGACACCGAGCCGCAGCATAGACGGACGCAGGCGGGACCCGCGACCGCCGCCGCGTGCTTTCAGGGAACGGTGTACTCCAGCTCGACCCGGCCGATGCTCCCGCCGCCGGCGGACGACAGCGCCCCGGCGGCGCCCGTGGTGTTCAGGTTCTGCTGGTACACGAGACGGGTGAGGACGACGGTGTTGCCGTCGAAGTCCGACGTGTAGTTCCCCGACGCCCGGTACGAGTTGAACATCGTGGTGGTCCCGCGGGCCCCGATCACGCCGATGATGTCGCCCTGCGCGACCGCGATCCCGCCGGTGGGGATGATGGCCGTCCCGGCGACGTTCGTGATGTAGAAGAGCGACGTGTGGCTGGACGTGCTCGACGAATACTCGGGCGGCGTGGCGTTGAAGCGCACGATCTGGACGTTCTGGTCGAGCGCGCTCGCGTCCGTGGGCACGTACGCGCCCGTGATCGTCAGGTTCACGGGCGCCGTGAACCAGTAGCCGCGCGTGAGGGACGACGACGAGAAGGTCGAGTTGTGCGTGCCCACGTCCAGGATCATCGGCACGACCCCGATGGACACCGAGGTGGAGCCCAACACGCCCGGGCCGAACCCGTCGTCGGGGGTGACCTCGCACGTCCAGGACTCGCCGTCGGTGGTGGACGAGGCGGGCACGACCGTGGCGGTGATGCCGGACGAGGCGCCGCCCACCAGCCACTCGTAGGTGTAGGTCACCGTGTCGCCGTCCGCGTCGACCGAGTCCACGGCCACCGCGCACGTCAGGTCGTTGAACGACTCGGGCGACGCCGGCGTGACCACGACCGTGGGCGCCGTGGGGGGCGAGTTCACGATCGGGACCACCGCCGAGGAGACCGGGAGTCCGTACTCGGCGCCGTCGTGCGGGGTCACGACGCAGGTCACGTCGTCGCCCCGGGCGGCCGAGAAGGCGGAGAAGGTGGGGCCGGCGGAGTAGAAGGCCCCGTTGATGTGCCACTCGAAGTCGACGGTCACGGTGTCCCCGTCGAGGTCCTCCGTGGCGCCCTCGGTGCACGTCAGCTCCGTGTCCGTGTAGGCCGTGCCGGGCGTGACGGTGGGGGTGCCGACGGTCGGGAGCGCGTTCGCGATGGTCACGGAGGCGGTGCCCGCGGGCGAGACCGCGCCCCGGGCGTCCACGCCGACCACCTCGACGCTCCAGGGCTCGGCCCGGTTCGTCTGGGTCGAGGGGACGGACGAGTCGTCGAAGAAGGGCTCGTGCGAGCCGGACCGGAACCACATCCAGGAGTAGGTCACCGCGTCGCCCTCGGGGTCCACGGACTCCGTGTCGATCGAGACGCTCAGGGTCGCGTCGGAGCCGGGCTCGGTGGGCGTGATGCTCACCTCGGGGGCCGACGGCGCGGCGTTCAGCGAGACGGTCACCTCGGCGCGACCGGTGAGGCCGTCGGTGTCCGTGGCCGACAGGCTGATGACGTGCGTGCCCTCGCTCAGGACGACGTCCTCGAGCTCGATGTCGCCCAGGGTGCCCGCGTTGCCGGTGCCGAGCACGCCGTCGATGTCGCTCGCCCACTCGTAGGTGAGGGAGGGCTCGCTGTCCTCGGGGTCGACGGCGGAGCCGATGAACGTCTCGGACGCGCCCTCGTTCACGGTGCCGTTGTTGGTCGGGTTCTCGATCGTCACGGCGGGGGCGTTGCTGACCGTCAGCTGCACCGACGCCTCGCACTCCCCGCCCACGGAGTCGCGGACCGTGAGGTTCACCGTGCGCGCGCCGAGCACCAGCCCCGCGACCTCGGCGCTCCACATGCCGTCTTCCCCGACGGCCCCGGACGCGACCTCGGCCCCCGCCACGGAGAGCTCGAAGGTGAGGGCTTCGGCGTCGTCCTCGGGATCGGACGCCGTCCCCTCGAACACGTTGGCGACGCCCGCCGCCACCACGCCGGTGTCTTCGGGGGCGACGATCGCGCACTCCGGCGGCTCGTTGGCGGGGCCGACGTCGAAGTCGAGGTTCACGGTGCGCGTCCGGTCGCCGGCGTCCCGCGCCTGGGTCGCGAGCGTGTACGTGCCCTCCGAGAGGAGGGGCAGCTCGGCCTCGGCCACGCCGTCGGGGTTCGGGACCACGTCTTCGACCACGAGCTCGCCGTCGATGAGCCAGGACACCCGCAGGTCGCCCGCGGCGTCCTCGTCGTCGGTCACCACGGCGCGCAGGGGCACCGGGACGTCCGCGAAGTAGCTGACGTCGACCGCCGGGAGCTCGACGACGATCTCGGGCGAACCCGCGTCGTTCCCGCCGCCGCCGCCGTCGCCGCCGCCGCGGTCGGTGCCGCCGGGGCAAGCGATTGCGAAGACCGACAGGGAGAGGAGCGCGAAGCGAATGGAGCGTTGCATGACGGCAGCGATAGCAGACCCTCGCGCGCGAGGCGAGCGCACCGCGCCGCCCGATGCCCTTGCGGCCGGTCCACGGGATGCATGATCGTCCGTCCATGACGAAGACGGGATGGGGATGGTCGGCGCTCTTCTTGTTGCTCATCTCGGCGCCCGCGAGCGCCGAGGACGCGGCGGAGGAGTCCGAAGACACGCAGGAGGGCCCGGCGGAAGCGGAGGGCCCGTCGCTGGACGAGGCCTGGTCGCGCCTCGACGCGGGCGACGGCGACGGCGCCCTCGAGCTCGCGAGCGCTGCCCGACCCGACGCGGCCACCTGCGACCTGCTCGTCCTGCGGGGCCTCGCCCACGAGCAGCGCGGCGACCTCGAGACCGCCCGGGCGACCCTCAGCACCTTCTTCGACCTCGGCTGCGACGAGCCCGACCGTCAGGCCCGGGCCACGGCCGCGCACACCCGCATCGCGCGCCGGCTCGGGCTCTCGGGCGGGGCCCTGGAGGCGGCCCCGACGCCCGCGGACCCGAGCCCTGCCCCCGACGACGACCGCGACGACGACGACCGCGACGACGACCACCTCTTCGAGGACACCGACGAGGACCTCGAATACCCCCAGGAGGACGACTGGGCCGAGCGCGACCTGCGCGGGGAGCCCGGCAAGCTCTCCCTGGTGGACGCCCGCGCCGTCGTGATCGACCGCTGGGCCCAGGACTACCGCATCCGCTTCGAGTTGCTGATCCGGGGCTCCCAGCCCGACACGAACGTCACCCTCGTCTTCAACCCGCCGGGGGCGTCCTGGCTGGAAGCGTCCATGAAGCGCGAGAAGGAGGGCCACTACTCGGTCACCCTGCGCCTCGATCGCTTCGGCGACACCCACTGGCGCATGCGCGTCACCCCCGACGAACCGTTCGCTGCGGCCATCCTCAGCGAGACACGAATCATCTCGGTCGATTGAGGATCGGACGGGGTATGAACGGGTCCATGCGCGTCCTCGGCCTCCTCCCCTGCGTGCTCCTCGGCTGCACGACGGCGTCGACGGGTGTGCTGCTGGGCGGGGAGGACCCGATCCCGGTGCTGCTCGACGACGACGACGCGGTGGACGACGACGACGCCCTCGATGACGACGACGCGGCGGACGACGACGACAGCGCCGCCCTCGAAGGCCTGTGCAGCATCGACCTGTCGTGCACCGACGCCGTCATCTGGGACTCCCCGAAGAAGAACTGCGTCGTGGTGGTGACGGACGACGACGGCGACGAGCGGTACAACGGCTTCGCGGGCCTGGAGCGTCGGGGGCGGTCGTCGCTGAACTGGGAGAAGTCCAACTACGCCCTCGAGTTCTGGGAGCGCGAGAGCCTGCTGCTGGTGCCCCCCTTCTCCGAGTGGCGCTACTTCGACGGGCCCGCCCCCGCGGGCACGGAGTGGACGGACCCGGCCTTCGACGACTCGAGCTGGGCCCTGGGCACGGCGCCGTTCGGCTGGGAGAACGAGGCCGATCTGGGCCTCCGCACCAACATCCAGCGGTCCGGCGTCTCCAGCCGCTACCGGCACGAGTTCGAGGTGACGGACCCCACGACGCTCGACGAGCTGCGCCTGCACGCCCGGTTCGACGACGGCGCCGTCTTCTGGCTCAACGGGGTGGAGATCGCCCGCCTGAACTTGCCCGACGGCGACCTCGAGCCCGGCACCTTCGCCTCGGTCGTGCACCACTACCAGGACGAGATCGTGTGGGACGAGGTGGTGATCGCGAACGTCCTCGAGGCGGGCCGGAACGTGCTCGCGGTGGAGCTGCACCAGATCGTCGACGAGTCGGCCGACGCGGTGCTCGAGGTCGCCCTCACCACGAAGCCGCCGACGATCTCCCAGGGCTTCTTCGGCATGGGCGGCGACGCGGACTGGGTGCTGGGGGGCGCGTACGTCGACCTCACTCAGTACCGGAACCCGTTCCTGTACGACCTGTTCACCGAGTTCCGGCCGGGCGTGAACTACGCCCCGGAGAGCCACTTCTGCGACGTCACCCTCAACGGCGACTGGCGCGGGCTCTATCAGCTCACTGAGAAGATCAAGCGCGACGACGACCGCCTGAACCTGGTGGACGACGGGGGCGCCGGCGGCAGCTTCATCATCAAGAGCGACGACACGCGGCCCTTCTATGCCACGGACTTCGTGCGCGGCGGCTTCCAGCTCGTGTGGCCGAAGCCCGGCGACCTGACCGAGGCCGGGCGTGCCGAGATCTTCGGCGTGCTCCAGGCCTGGGAGACGGCCGCCGCGTCGAACAGCGGGCTGTGGGACATCCTCGACCTCGACAGCGCCGTGGACTGGGTGCTCCTCCAGCAGTTCGCCCGCAACGGCGACATGTACAACCTCAGCATCCACCTCTACCGGGACGACTTCGGGAAGCTGAAGTTCGTCCCCTGGGACATGGACCTGTCGTTCGGGCTCGGCTGCGGGGGGAGCAGCAGCTTCGACATCTACACCGCGAACGCGCCGGTGCTCGTGGGCGGCTTCCGCGACGACCTCGCCTTCCGACAGGCCATCGAGGACCGCTGGATCGAGCTGCGCGAGGGGGTGATGTCGGACGAGTCGATCGAGGCCCGCCTGAACGCGATCCGAGACCTGTTCGGCGAGACGATCCACGAGAACTTCGAGCGCTGGCCCGAGCAGGACATGATCGGCGCGGACGACTGGGTCCTGTCCTTCCCGTCCCGATGCCCGACCTACACCTGGGACGCGTCGGACGCGCGCGTGCGCGACTGGATCGACGACCGACTCCGGTGGATGGACCGCAACGTCGACGACTACCCCTATTAGCCGGGGGCGCCCCCGGGGCCTGCTCCTCGCGGTCTAAGATCCCGCCGTGCGGCTCCCCATCGTCATCGGCGACTACCGGCTCATCGAGCTGATCGGCGGAGGCTCGTTCGGGACCGTCTATCGCGCCGAGATCCTGGGCTCGATGGGGTACTCGCAGCATGTCGCCGTGAAGGTGCTGGATCCGAGCCGCGCCCGCGAGCGCCCCGAGCTCGTACGCTCCCTGGCCGACGAAGCGCAGCTCCTGAGCCGCATCTCCCACCCGAACATCGTGCAGGTGCGCCAGTTCGTGCACGGCGACCACGAGGTGCTGGGCGACACCTACATGATGGTCATGGAGCTGGTGCGCGGAGAGTCGGTGCGCCGGATCATCGACCACCTCTCCACCGAGAAGGCGACGATGCCGGTGGAGACGGTGTTCGCCATGCTCTCGGAGGCGGCGGACGCCCTCGCGTACGCCCACGACCTCTCGGGCGACGGGGGCGCGCTCGGCCTGGTGCACCGGGATCTCAAGCCCGCGAACCTCATGGTGACGGGCGACGGCCGCCTCAAGATCCTGGACTTCGGCATCGCCTGGGCGACCGAGCGGCTCGTCACCGCGACGGCCACGGGCATGACCAAGGGGACGGTCCTCTACATGTCTCCGGAGCAGGTCCGCGGCATGGCGCTGGACGGACGGTCGGACGTGTACTGCCTGGGCCTCATCGCCTTCGAGCTGCTCGCCGGCGAGCTGTTCACTCCCCTGCCTCCGGGGGGCCTCGCGGACCTCACCGGCGTGCTGCGCATGGTCACGGAGACGTCCACCGACGACCGCCTGCCCGTGCTCGCGGCGGCGGTACGCAGCCCCGACCGTCACGGGCTCCGCGACGAGCTGGCCGAGCCGATCGTCGAGCTGCTCGGCAAGATGCTCGCCGAGGAGCCCGGGGACCGGCTGACCGCCCGCGGGCTGGCCGCCGCCATCGACGACCTCCCCGGGAACTGGCGGTTCAACCGAGGCCGCGGCTTCCTCCGGGCCTTGGTGCGGGAGCGTCGCGTCGCCCGCGGCGGCCCGGACGGGACCTTCACCCCCGAGGCCACCCGCGCCCATCGGAGCCCGAAGCCCGCCCCGGCTCCGTCCGCGGTGGAGCCCCCCTCGGCCCCCGAGGAGCCCGAAGAGGCCGAGACCCACGACGACATCGAGCTGCACACGGCCACGGGCGAGCTGGAGCCCCCGGCGGCGGCGCGGGATACGCGGATCATCCCGGCCCAGCGAAAGAGCAACGCCGCCATGGGGGTGGTCCTCATGACGGTCGGGCTGGTGATGGTGCTGGCGGTCCTGTTCGCGGCCACTCGCAGCGGGCCCGAGCAGGAGATCACCCAGACCGTCGCGGCGGCCGGCGAGTGGGACGCCGAGCCCGCCGCCGGGTCCCTCGCCGAGCCCCTCCCGGAGGTGGCGACGCCCGAGGAGGCCACCCCGCAAGCGACCCCGACGCCTCGCCGGGAGAAGCCGCGCGCGCGCATGAAGGTGAAGCCGCGGCCCGAGGCGAAGCCGACGCCCGAGCCGGTCGCCGAGGCCACGCCGGCCGGCCGCGCCACCCCGCGAGAGAGCGTCGACGTGAAGATTCGGCACAAGCCGCCGAAGGTCGCCATCCCCGGGTCGGTGGTCCGCTTCACGGCCCGGCTGGAGGGCGACAAGGAGGCGTGCACACCGGAGCTCCACCTGGCCCCCGCGCAGGCCGGAAACTACGAGCGTCACGTGCTCACAGGCGAGGGCGGGGGCAAGTTCGCGAAGGCTGTGGCATTGCCCTATACAGAGCCCTATGCTCGCGGCGTCCGGTACTTCCTGCGGTGCTGCGACGATGGAGGGACCTGCTACGCGGGGTGGCGCTCGGCGCGCAAACCCAAGGTGGTTCGACCCCCTACGTATTGACCCCCGCTTCCAACCACGGGCTCGCGTGCGCTTCCTCTCGCCCCTCCTCGTCGTCCTCGTTCTGATCGTCGGCCTCCCGCCCGCGTTCGCCCAAGACGACGACATCGACCTCGACGCCCTCGACCAGAACCTCGAGGAGGCGGCCCGGCTGCAGGCCGTGGCGGTGCGCGCGCTCATGAACGAGGACTGGGAGATCGCGCAGGCCAAGGCCGAAGAGGCGCTGTCGCTCGAAGGCGGCATCGTCACCGCCGAGGCCCGCCTCGTGCTCGCCCGCGCGCTGGAGATGCAGGGGCGACTGGACGACGCGCGAGCCGCCGTCGAGACCTTCCTCACCCTCCCCCTGCTCGACAGCCACCGCTCCCGGGGTCACGACGCGCTGCTCCGCATCGACAACAAGATCGACGAGCGTCGCGCCCGCCGCGAGGAGGAGCGGCAGCGGCGCCGGCTCCGCGCCCAGCGGTCCGCCGAGTGGACGTCCGAGGGGCCGCTGCGGGTCCGTCGCGGCGCGGGCCTCGCGATGGTGGCGGGCGGCGCGACCCCGGCCATCCTCGGCGCGGTCTTCGTGGGCACGGACGCGGAGTACGCCAAGAGCGGCGTGCGGTCCGGCACCTGGGCGGCCATCGGGGCGCCCCTCTTGATCACCGGCCTCACCCTCGAGATCGCGGGCGCCATCCTCGCCTTGGGGCCCTCCAGACCCGTCCCGGTGGCCGCCGCCGTGTCGTTCGATCCCCGGTCCGGCGCGAGCTTCGGCGTGGTGGCGAAGTGGTAGTGCGCCGCCTCCCCCTCCTGCTGCTGCTCCTGGCCGCCGGCTGCCTGCCGCCGTGGCCGCTCGGTGATCCGTCCCCGACGGTCCGGGGCAGCGACGACGACGACGCGGCCCTCGACGACGACGACGCGGTGGACGACGACGACGCGGGGGACGACGACGACGCGGGGGACGACGACGACGCGGTGGACGACGACGACGCAGGGGACGACGACGACGCGGTGGACGACGACGACGCG